>Ga0222706_1000005_pt1 | contig 195163 bp, 195 predicted proteins | sample AntAcemetage1572_FD_179829 | JGI IMG/M metagenome (GOLD analysis project Ga0222706, IMG submission 179829) | Saline water microbial communities from Ace Lake, Antarctica - #1572 | ecosystem: Environmental > Aquatic > Non-marine Saline and Alkaline > Saline | place: Antarctica: Ace Lake...
GCAGCGCTGCTGGCGGCTTGATCGGGGGGACGGTGGCAGTGCGACGAACCATATGAAAAGTTTAGCCGCAAGTTGTGGGGGGAGCGATTTTGGTTGGGGGGGGTGAACAGATACCCCGCGCGCGGCGCCAAAGCCCCAGCAGACAACCGGTACAAACCCCACACCAAAATCAGCGGCAGCACGATGGCTTGCATCAGGAAGATCACCATCAGCGCGATCATCTTTTCTGCGGCGCGCTCGGCGGCTTGTTTGAGCTCCTCGTAGCTTGCGAGCGCCTTGGGCAGCGGGTTGGTGAACGTGCCGCTGATGGCACTGGCCGTGCCGGTGACCGAGTCTTTCAGCTTCTCCCAGGTGCTTTTGTCGGTGGCGGGCGCACTGGGGCTGGGGACTGGAGGGGCTGCGGTGGTGGCGTTGCTCAATGTCTTCAGCTGCTGGCTCGTCAGCTCGATCACCTGCTGGTTCGTCTCATAGTCCTGTTTCAGCAGGTGGTCAAACACCGCCGCACTGCCGATGGTGGCGACCGGGATCACGAAGCGGATGAAGAGCAGCACCAAGAGCAACCGCGAAAGCCAGTGCGGGGATTTGCCGGAGAAATAAAGCACCGCCCACAAGACCGCGATGCCGGTGACGGCGGCAGAGACCATCCAGCCCGAGCCCAGGTTCAGCAGCAGCAGTTGCATGCCGAAAGCGACACTCGCGGTGAGCATGACGGTGGAGAAAGCTTCCACCAGATCGTTGATTGGGTCGAGGATTTCACCAACCGACAGCGACACCCCCACACCCAGCGGTTCCACCGCCACCTGCGTGCCCTGGACCACCGAGATCACGCCGTTGAGCGCGCGCGCTGAGGCGAAGCTCACCAGCGCCCGTTTGAGCCCGTCGCTGAGCTGGCTCTCGGCCATCACCTCGATCGGGCGGTACCAGCTGAGCGCCACCAGCAGCAAGGCGACGGCAATGGTGGCGATCTTGCCGAAGGGCTTGGCTTGTTGGGTCATGTGGCGTGGTCCTGCGGCTGCTGTGGTTGCATGGCTTTAGGGCGTCAGTAGAAACTCAACGCAGCAATCCAAAAATCACCAGCCCCACCAACAGCGTGCCAATACCCCACAGCAGCATTCGGGTGCGCGTGCGCAACACCTCCACCGCGCCCACCAGCCGCGCGTTTTGCTCGGCGAGTTCGGCCAGGGTCTGGGCCAGTTCTTCCTGCACCTGGGCTTGGCGGTCGATCTGTTGTTGGGCGGCGATCAAGCGGTTTTTGAGTTCGCCCAGGCTGGGCGGGGTGGCGGTTTGTGCGTCGAGCGCCTCGCGGGCTGGCGCTGGGCCATCGATGTTGTTGGCGCCGGAGTTTTTGTCGAGCAGCTTGCGCGCGGCGTTGAGTACCTTGGGCGCGTGTTCAATCACGTCGCCCCAGGGGATGACTTTGAGGGCGAGCATCCAGGGGATGGGCATGGGGGTACCTCGTGGGCAGGGATGGTGGGCTGAGCGGTGGTCGGCTGTCGGCTGTCAAGTTTCCAGCTTAAACCGCTGCGCTGGTTCGCCCGCATTTGCGCAGCGTCAAACACCACAGAAGAATGCGGACATAACATTAGCACTTGCGCATATTTAAATGTTCGGAGCGTTCCATCATGGACTGGGTTGGCTGGATTGAGCGTTTTGGTGAGCCCGCTGTGCTGGCGGCATGTGGTCTGCTGGCTGGGCTGGGCTTCGGCTTTTTTGCGCAGCGCTCGCGCTTTTGCCTGCGCGCCGCAGTGATCGAGTTCTGGCGCGGCAAGTTTGGCGACAAGCTCACCGTGTGGCTGCTGGCGTTTGGCTCGGCGGTGGTCGGGGTGCAGCTGCTCATCGTGAGCGGCGCGCTGGACGTGAGCACCGCGCGCCAGCTTTCGGCGCGCGGCAGCATGTCGGGCGCTTTGCTGGGCGGCATCATTTTCGGCGTGGGCATGATCATGACGCGCGGTTGCGCCAGCCGCCTGCTGGTGCTCTCGGCCACCGGTAACCTGCGCGCACTGCTCTCCGGGCTGGTGTTTGCGGTGGCGGCGCAGGCTTCGTTGTCGGGCGTGCTGGCGCCGCTGCGCTTGGCACTGTCCAGCTGGTGGTTGGTGGACGGTGGGCCGTCGCGCAGCGTGTTGGCGCAGATGGGCGCTGGGCCGTGGGACGGGCTGGTGTTCGCCGCTGTCTGGCTGATCACCGCGCTGTTCTTCGCGTACCACAGCGGTTGGGCGTTCTGGAAGTGGGCGGGGGGCATCGGCACCGGGCTGATGGTGGCGCTGGCCTGGTGGCTCACCTACGCGGTGAGCGCCAACTCGTTTGAGCCGTTGCAAATTCAGGGCCTGACCTTCAGTGGACCGTCGGCCGAGTGGCTGATGCGGGTGCTGGCCGAGCCGGGCGAGCCCTGGACATTTGGCCTGGGCCTAATGCCCGGCGTGTTCCTCGGCTCGCTGGCTGGCGCGCTGGTGGGCGGCGACTGGAAGATTGAGAGCTTTGGCGGCGCCTACAGCATGCCGCGCTACATCGTCGGCGCGATCTTCATGGGCTTCGGCTCGATGCTGGCCGGTGGCTGCGCGGTGGGTGCTGGCATGACCGGCGGCGCGATCTTCGCCGCGACGGCCTGGCTCACGCTGGGCGGCATGTGGATCGGCGGCGGCGCGGCCGACTATTTGCTGGACCGACCCCGCCAAGCCCGCACCGAAACGCCGAACGCACCCGTCGCAGCCGTCTCTGCAGCAGCGCCCTGATCAAGCACTCGGACGCCGCCAGAGCAGCCAGCAACCGACGCCGGCAACCAGCAGCAGCAGGCCGGGAAAGCCCACTGTAGGCGACCACTGCAGCGCTGCAGCCCCAAGCGCGGGCGCGAGCACGCCGCCCAGCGTGTACGAGAGCACCAGCACAGCCGTGCTGTTGACCAGGGTGATGCCTTCTTCGCGCGAGCCGATGTCGATCATCACCATGGTGTAGAGGCAGCCCCCGGCACCGCCCCACAGGAACGCCACCGGCGCGGCCAACCAAGGCGTGCTGGCCACAAAGGGGATGACCAGCGTGGCCAGCAAGGTGATTGCGGCGCAGGCCCGCATGATCATTTGCCGAGCCGCGAATTCGTCGCCAAAGCGCTGTCGGGGATGGTGTGCCAGACGGTCGGCCAGCAGGCCGGCGGGCAGCATCATGAGCGCGCTGCCCAGACCGCTGGCCGACACCAGAAGTGCGGCGGCGGCTGCGCCCAGGCCCAGCGCCAGCCCGTAGAGCGGGAGGATGCTGGTGATGCCGCTCTCGAAAAACCCGCCAACAAAGCCGATCGCCATGGTCAGCGGATGAGCCAGAAAGGCGCGCCACACGCCGCGCAGCCCCACCTGTGCGCTGTGCGCATCCGCCGCGGCTGGCAGACGTGGAATGAGCAGACTCCAGCCCAGGCCCACCAAGAGGAGCGCCAACGCCACCCACAACGCGGCGTCGGTCTGCGTACCAATCACCACCAGCAGCGCCGGGCCGCTCACAAAGGTGGTGCCGACCATGGTCTCGAAAATCCCGATGGCGCGCCCGCGCTGACCGGGCGGTGCGAACTCCGCCACCACCGCTTCGGCCAACACCCAGCGCAGGCCCGAGGCCATGCCGCCGATCAGGTTGAACACGAACCAGGCGGGGAGCGAGTTGGTAAACAGAAACCCGGCCGTGGTCAGCACCGGCACCACCGCCGCCAGCCACAGCGTGGGGCGGCGCCCCAGCCGCTGCGTGATCGCCGAGGCAAATGGCGTCATACAGAAAATGCCCAGCCAGGCGGTGGCCGCAAAGAGGCCGATCACGGCGGTGGAAACGCCATCGGCATTGAGACGCAACACGAGAAACGGCGTGAGCATGAAATAGCCCACCAGCTCGAAAAAGGTGGATCCGAAGATGGCCCACAGGCCCAGGCGAGCTTTCGCTGGCGGTGCCCCGCCCACCACGGGAGTACCGGTGTTCTGGTGTGGCAGCGGGTGTTCGCTCATACGGCAGTTGCCCTCGCCGCGAGCAGCGCGTCGACCACCTCGGCAAAGCCGGCGCCGCGTTCGCTGGGTGTGATGTAGCGTGGCGGGTGAGAGAGCGAAGGCAGAAAGCGCGCTACGTTGGCCACGCCCACGCTGTGCGGGAAGTGCCCGAACATGCGCGCGTCGTTGGTCGAGTCGCCCACGTAGACCCAGCGATCGAGTTCGTGGTCAAGATCGCGGCCCAGGTGTTCGCGCACGATCCAGCGCGCGCCCTCTAACTTGTCGTGGCCGCCGATCCAGCCGTTGATGTGAATCGAGCTCACCGTGGCGTTGAGCCCGCCTTCGCGCATCAGCGCCACCACTTGAGCGATGTAGGGTTCGCTCAGGTGGGTGAACTCGCTGTGGTCGATGGCAATGTCGGTTTCGCGTCCGGGGCTGTCGGTCGCGAGACGGGCTTGCGACAGCGTTTGCAGAATGTGCTGTGCCACCACTTGCAGACGCGCGAAGTTGGCACGGCGCACTGGCTCGCTTTGCAGGTAGGCCTTTTGAAGCTGGCCGTCGGCACTGCGCGAAAGCGCCACCGCGCCGTTTTCCGCCACGATGGCGTTGACCGGCCAGGCCAGCGCAAACGCCTCGCTCCAGCCGGCTGGGCGCCCGGTGATGGCGAACACGGGAAAGCCAGCGTCACGCAGCTGGTGCAGCGCGGCAAGCGCCTCGGGCGTGATCGCGCCGTCGGTAGTCAGGGTGTCGTCGATGTCGGTGAGAACGCCGTGCACTTGGGCGCGGGCGGCGAATGACCAGTGGGAAAGCGGGATCAGATTCATAGAAGGGCGGCAGTTTCGCACACCAGATTCTGCGAGCTGCGATAGAATTATGAGTTCCGAGGAGCGTTGCAGCGCACCCCCGACCCAGGTCGGCGAGGAGCGTGAGGCTCGGATTCATCTTGCAACGACGCTCATCCACTGATCCGGTGCGATGGGCTTTTTTTTGCCTGTTCAGCGCACCGTCAGGGGTTCCACCACCTCCCAAGGAGCGCAACTCATGAACGCACGTATTCCCGCCACCCTCAACGCCGATTGCATCATTGCCGACATCGGCCTGGCCGCCTGGGGCCGCAAAGAAATCGGCATCGCCGAGACCGAAATGCCCGGCCTGCTGGCCATCCGCGACGAGTTCGCTGCTGCTCAGCCACTCAAAGGCGCGCGCGTCACCGGCTCACTGCACATGACGATTCAGACTGCGGTGCTGATCGAAACATTGCAAGCCCTGGGCGCTCAGGTGCGCTGGGCCTCATGCAACATCTATTCCACGCAAGACCACGCTGCTGCGGCCATCGCCGCCAAGGGCACGCCGGTGTTCGCCATCAAGGGCGAAACCCTGACCGACTACTGGGACTACACCCACCGCATTTTTGAATTCGGCGCCGCCAACACCGAGGGCGAAGGCCCCAACATGATCCTGGACGACGGCGGCGACGCCACCATGCTGATGCACCTGGGCAAGCGCGCCGAGAAAGACCTGTCGGTGCTCGACCACCCGGGCAGCGAAGAAGAAATCTGCCTGTTCAACGCCATCAAAGCCAAGCTCAAGGAAGACGCCACCTGGTACAGCCGCAAGAGCGCGCAGATCATCGGTGTGACCGAAGAGACCACCACCGGCGTGCTGCGCTTGAACGAGATGTCTGCCAAGGGCTCGCTGATGTTCCGCGCCATCAACGTCAACGACTCGGTGACCAAGAGCAAGTTCGACAACCTGTATGGCTGCCGCGAATCGCTGGTCGACTCCATCAAGCGAGCCACCGACGTGATGATCGCCGGCAAGGTCGCGGTGGTGGCTGGCTACGGCGATGTGGGCAAGGGCTCGGCCCAAGCCCTGCGCGCACTCAGCGCCCAGGTGTGGGTGACCGAGATTGACCCGATCAATGCGCTGCAAGCCGCCATGGAAGGCTTCAAGGTCGTGACCATGGAATACGCCGCCGACAAGGCCGATATTTTCGTGTCCGCCACCGGCAACAAGAACGTGATCCGCTACGAGCACATGGCTGCCATGAAAGACCAGGCGATCGTCTGCAACATCGGTCACTTCGACAACGAAATCGATGTGGTTGCCCTGGAGAAGTGCGAGTGGGACGAGATCAAGCCGCAGGTTGACCACGTCAAATTCCCTGATGGCAAGAAGATCATCCTGCTAGCCAAAGGCCGCTTGGTGAACCTGGGCTGCGCCACCGGCCACCCCAGCTTCGTGATGAGCTCCAGCTTCGCCAACCAGACCATTGCGCAAATCGAGCTGTACACCAAGCAAGCCGATTATGACATCGGCGTGGTCTATGTGCTGCCCAAGCATTTGGATGAAAAAGTGGCGCGTCTGCACCTGAAGAAAGTCGGCGCGATGCTGACCGAGCTGAGCGACGAGCAGGCAGCGTACATCGGTGTGCCGAAGCAAGGCCCTTACAAGGCCAACGCTTACAGGTATTGACCCCCCCCGCGCAGGATTGGCTCCCCCCGCGCCGCCTTTCGGCGTGCCTTGCAGGCCGCGGCAGCGCCAGAGTCGCTGGCTCTTCGGTCTGTCCAAGCCTGCGCAGGCAGGCTTGGAGCCGCAGCCCTCAGCCCCCCAGGGGGCGGCGCTGGCGGCCCGGCGAAGCCGGTTCCGCGGCGCCCTGGTGTCGAGCGGCCTTCGGACCGCTCGATTCACGTCGGCGTTTGGTCTTTGATTGGAGCTATCTGCTACATGCGTGCTGACCAGCTTATCGTTGAACGCGGCCTGGCCGCTTCGCGCTCGCAGGCGCAGCGGCTGATCGCCGCTGGCGTGCGTTGGCGCTTGGGCGATGGTGCTTGGAAGTCGGTGTCCAAGAACGGCGAGGAGCTTCGCGAGGGCGCTGAACTGCAGTTGCTGGACACGGCCGAAACACGCTTTGTCTCGCGCGGTGGCTTGAAGCTGGATGCTGCGTTGGAGCAGACTGGGATCGAAATACGCGGGATGCGCGTGCTTGACTTGGGCCAGAGCAGCGGTGGTTTCACCGATTGCCTGCTGCAACGCGGCGCGGCTGTCGTGGTGGGCGTGGATGTGGGTCAGGGCCAGTTGCATCCCAAGCTGCGAAGCGATCCGCGCGTGGTTTGCATTGAAAAATGCAATGCCCGTGAGCTGATGGCGCAGAGTTTGTTGGACCAAGGCGCAAGCGACGCCAGCTTCGACCTCATCGTGGGCGACCTGTCGTTCATCTCGCAAACGCTGGTCTGGCCCGCAGTGGTTCCGTTGCTCAATTCAGATGCGAGTCTGCTGATGCTGGTCAAACCGCAATTCGAGCTGCAACCCGAACACATCGGCAAAGGTGGCTTGGTGCGCGACGTGGCGAGTTACGCGCTGGTTGAAGCGCGCCTCGCGCAGGCTTGCACCGAGCACGGCTTGGTGCAGCGCGGCTATTTCGAAAGCGCCATCACCGGTGGTGATGGCAACCGAGAATTTTTTGTCTGGGCCACGCGCGGCGCTTGAGCGCTGCCGGCCGGGACGAACACAGGAACTGACATGGCTTTGCCCTTGAGCATCGAATTTTTCCCGCCCAAAACGCCCGAAGGCGTGGTCAAGCTGAGCGCGGTGCGGCAGCAGCTGTACGCGCTGAAGCCCGAGTTCTGCTCGGTGACCTATGGCGCCGGCGGCTCTACCCAGCAGGGCACCTTCGACACCGTGGGCGCGATCCTGGCCGAAGGCGTGGACGCGGCTTCGCACTTTTCCTGTGTGGGCGCGAGCAAGGCCAGCGTGCGCGAGCAGCTTGCCACTCTCAAGGCCATGGGCGTCAAGCGCCTGGTGGCGCTGCGCGGCGACCTGCCCAGCGGCTACGGCCTGGGCGGTGAGTTCCATTTCGCCAGCGATCTGGTGGCCTTTATCCGCGAGGAAACCGGGCACGATTTTCACATTGAGGTGGGGGCCTACCCCGAGGTACATCCGCAGGCGAAATCGCCCGAGGCCGACCTGCAAGCCTATGTGGCCAAGGTGAAAGCCGGCGCCGACTCGGCTATCACCCAGTATTTCTACAACAGCGACGCCTACTTCCGCTTCGTGGACGATGCCTACCAGCTCGGCGCCGACGTACCGGTGGTACCGGGCATCATGCCGATCGGCAGCTCGACCCAGCTGCTGCGCTTTTCTGACGCTTGCGGCGCTGAGATTCCGCGTTGGATCCGGCTGCGACTGCAGGGGTTTGGCGACGATACCGAGTCCATCAAGGCCTTCGGTCTGGACGTGGTCACCGACCTGTGCGACCAGTTGCGCAACGGCGGTGTGCCCGGTCTGCATTTCTACAGCATGAACCAGAGCGCGGCCACGCTGGAGATCGCGCACCGGCTGGGCCTGGCGACTTGATCGCTGCCCGCCGCCAGGCCACGATCGCGCTGGTCAGCCTGCTGCTGGTTGGTTGTGCATCGGGCCGCGGCCGTGCGCCCGGCGAGCCGATTCCCGATCAGATTGAGGCAAAGTTTCCAGGACCTGAACCAGAAGTAGAAATAGAAGCAGGACAAGGACCATCACCGTTGGAGATGCAGGAGCAACGGGCCGCTGAGCAAGAGATCGCGCGCGGCCTGGCTTCCTGGTACGGCCACAAATTTCATGGCCGACGCACCGCCAGCGGCGAGCGCTTCGACATGAACGACTTCACCGCCGCCCACCCCAGCCTGCCGTTTGGCACCCAGCTGACGGTGCGCAACCCGGCCAACGGGCGCGAGGTGGCGGTGCGGGTGAACGATCGCGGGCCTCACACCGGCCGCCGCATCATCGATCTCAGCCGCGCCGCTGCTCAGGCCATCGGCTTGGTGAAAGCTGGTGTGGGCACCGTGGTGCTGTTGCAGCCCTGATCGCGTGTTGCCTTCACAATCTCGCTCGCTCCGCCCGCTCCACATTCCCCATCCACCCCCAACCATTCCGGAGACTCTATGAAACTCGAAACCATCGCCGTGCACGGCGGCTACACGCCCGATCCCACCACCAAGTCGGTGGCGGTCCCGATTTACCAGACGGTGGCCTACGCGTTCGACAATACGCAGCACGGCGCCGATCTGTTCGACCTCAAGGTGGCGGGCAACATCTACAGCCGCATCATGAACCCGACCAACGGCGTGCTGGAAGCGCGTGTGGCGGCACTTGAAGGCGGCATCGGCGCGCTGGCCATGGCCTCGGGCATGGCCGCCATCACGGCCGCCATCCAGACCATCGCCGAGGCGGGCGACAACATCATTTCGGCGGCCACGCTCTACGGCGGCACCTACAACCTGTTTGCCCACACCTTCCCGCAGCAGGGCATCGAGGTGCGCTTTGCCGACGCCAGCGACCCGGCCTCGTTTGCCAAGCTGATTGACGACCGCACCAAAGCCATCTATTGCGAATCGGTTGGCAACCCGCTGGGCAATGTGACCGATATCGGCGCGCTGGCCAAAGTGGCGCGCGCGGCCGGCGTGCCGCTGATGGTGGACAACACCGTGCCCAGCCCCTACCTGTGCCGCCCGTTCGAGCATGGCGCCGATATCGTGGTGCACTCGCTCACCAAATACCTGGGTGGCCATGGCACCACCATTGGCGGCGCCATTGTGGACAGCGGTAAATTTCCCTGGGCCGAGCACAAGGCGCGCTTCAAGCGCCTGAACGAGCCCGATGTGAGCTACCACGGGGTGGTCTACACCGAAGCCCTCGGCGCTGCCGCCTACATAGGCCGCGCCCGCGTGGTGCCGCTGCGCAACATGGGTGCCGCGCTCTCGCCGATGAACGCGTTTCAAATTTTGCAAGGTATCGAAACCCTGGCGCTTCGCATGGACCGCATCTGCGAGAACGCGGTGAAGATCGCGACCCACCTGAAGTCCCATCCGAAAGTAGCCTGGGTCAACTACGCCGGTCTGCCCGACCACAAAGACCACGCGCTGGTGCAGAAGTACATGGGCGGGCGTGCCTCGGGCATCATCAGCTTCGGCCTGAAGTCGGACGACGCCATCGCCGCTGGTACGCGCTTCCAAGACGCACTGCAGCTCTTCACCCGCCTGGTCAACATCGGCGATGCCAAGTCGCTGGCCTGCCACCCGGCCTCCACCACGCACCGCCAGCTCAACGAGGCCGAGCTGGCCCGTGCCGGTGTCAGCAAAGACATGGTTCGCCTGTCGATTGGCATCGAGCACATCGATGACCTGATGGACGATCTGGAGCAGGCGCTGGCAGCGGTCTGATTCGCATCCGCGATCGGCTCTCTTTGAAACCCGCTTCGGCGGGTTTTTTGTCGCTGTCAGAACCCAGCATCGCCCATCAGGAGCCTGCTTGACGCCGCGCAAGGTCATGCGTCTGGACTGGCGCACACTGAGAGGACGGTGGCTGCGTGAATTCGGCATGGCCTACTCAGACCTCAGGAGGTTCCATGAACAAGCCTTGGCTTGCCCAGTACCCGGTTGGCGTACCGACTGAGATCGACTTGCAGCGCTTCGGCTCGCTGGCCGACATGCAGCGCGACAGCTGCCAGCGTTTTGCCAATCTGCCGGCCTACCGCTCGATGGGAGCCGCGATGACCTTCCGCGAGCTGGACGAGGCCAGCCACGCGTTTGCTGCTTGGCTGCAGCAGTCGGCCAAGCTGCAACGCGGCGACCGCGTCGCGTTGATGATGCCCAACCTGCTGCAGTACCCGGTGGCCCTGTTCGGTGTGTTGCGCGCCGGCATGGTGGTGGTGAATGTGAACCCGCTCTACACCCCGCGCGAGCTGGAGCACCAGCTGAAAGACGCCGATGTGCGCGCCATTGTGGTGCTGGAAAATTTTGCACACACGCTGGAGCAGGTGATCGGCAACACGCAGGTGCGCACCGTGGTCACGACCCAGGTCGGCGATCTGTTGCCGCCGCTGAAGCGGCTGCTGACCAACCTGGTGGTCAAGCACGTGAAAAAGATGGTACCGGCCTGGCGCTTGCCCGGATCGGTGGGTTGGCGCGACGCGCTGGCGGCAGGTCGCCAGCAACCGCTCGATCCGGTCACGCTTGGCCACGACGATCTCGCCTTTCTGCAATACACCGGCGGCACCACCGGCGTGGCCAAGGGTGCCCAGCTGACCCACGGCAACATGGTGGCCAACGTGCTGCAGGTGGGGGTCTGGATGTCGCCCAACCTGCGCGAGGGCGAAGAGACGCTGATCCTGCCGCTGCCGATGTACCACGTGTTTGCGCTCACCGGCGCGCTGTCCTTCTTCAGCCAGGGCGCACAGGCGGTGCTGATCGCCAATCCGCGCGACATGCCCGAGTTTCTGAAGGTGTTGGGCAGTGTGCGTTTTACCGCCATCATCGGCGTCAACACGCTGTTTCGTTCGCTGCTGGACGCGCCCGGTTTTGCCGCGATCGACCTGAGCTCGCTCAAGCTGGCGGTGGCCGGTGGCATGGCGGTGCAGCAGGTGGTGGCGCATCGGTGGAAGGAGCGCGCTGGCGTGCCGTTGGTGGAGGGCTATGGCCTGACCGAAACCTCGCCGGTGGCGATCGCCAACCCGGTCACCATTCAAGAGTGGAGCGGGCAGATCGGCGTGCCACTGCCCAGCACCGAGGCGGCCATTCTGGACGACGACGGCGGCCCGCTTCTTTTGGGGGGGGTGGGCGAGATCTGTCTGCGGGGCCCGCAGGTGATGAAGGGCTATTGGAACCAACCTGAGGAGAGTGCCAAGCTGTTCACAGCCGACGGCTGGCTGCGCACCGGCGACATGGGCGTGATGGACGAGCGCGGCAGCGTTCGCATCACCGACCGCAAGAAAGACATGATCATCGTGTCCGGCTTCAAGGTCTTTCCCAACGAGATTGAGGACGTGCTGACGCTGCACCCAGACGTGCTGGAAGCGGCGGCGATTGGGATCAAAAACGAGCGCTCGGGCGAGGCGGTGAAGGTGGTGGTTGTGGCCGCCAACCAGGCCTTGACCGAAGCCGATGTGCTGGCGCATTGCAAGCGCCATCTGACCGGCTACAAGATGCCGCGCGTGGTCGAATTCCGCACCGAGCCGCTGCCCAAAACCAACATCGGCAAAATTTTGCGGCGCGAGCTGCGCGACCTTCCGCCGCCGCGCCCGAAGGCGGACTGAGTCGGTTGGCGCGCGCCATGACCACGGTTCAACATTGGTTGTCACTTGCCACCCGCGTGTCGATGATCGACCGAAACCTTGGGCCGATATGCTGCGCACCGCTGTGAGCTTGCTGGTTGGCGCGCTGCTGCTTTACGCGGTGGCGTGCCTGTTGCTTTACCTGTTCCAGCGTTCCTTACTGTACTTTCCACAGCCAGCGCGGGTTCCTGTGCCTGCCCTGATGCTCAGCCTGCCGGGCGCCGAATTGCAGGTCTCTGTGCGGGTGCAGGCAGGGCCGCGCGCCGTGCTGTATTTCGGCGGCAATGCGGAAGACGTCTCAAGCAGCCTGGCCGAGCTGGCTGGCACTTTCCCCGGGTATGCGGTGTATGCCATGCACTACCGAGGCTACGGCGGCAGCACTGGGAAGCCGACCGAGGCCACCTTGCATGGCGATGCCATTGCCTTGTTCGACCGCGTGGCGCGCGATCACACGGAAATTACCGTGATCGGTCGCAGCCTGGGCAGCGGCGTGGCGATCCAGTTGGCGGCTGGCCGGCCAGTGTCGCGGCTGGTGCTGGTCGCGCCTTACGACAGCGTCGAAGCCGTGGCGGCGCAGCAGTATTCGCTGTTCCCGGTGCGCTGGCTGATCCGGGACCGCTTCGATTCGGCATCGGTGGCGCCCGCCATCCGTGCGCCGACCACGGTCATCTTGGCGGAGCGCGACGAGGTGATTCGCCGTGAGCGCAGCGACGCGCTGGTGGCCCGCTTTACGCCAGGTGTTGCGCAGTTGATTGTGATTCCCGGTGCGGGCCACAACACACTGGATGGTCGGCCCGACTTTGACGCCGCAATGGCCGGTCCGCGCTGACGCTCAGACGTTTGAGTCGGCGTTCGTCGTAACTCACCACCAGCGTGTCGCTTGTTGGGCGCGCCCGGCAGCCGAACACAAAGTCTTTCTCGGTTTCCCAGGGCTCGAGCGTGGAGTTCTGGTCCATTTGCACACAGCCCTCCATCAGCTTTGACGCGGCAGGTGCAGCAGACACCGTTGCAGCACGACTCAGGCTAATCCAGCCCGTCGTTCAGCGCCACATCGAGCACATGCTTGTCTTTGTTCATGCACAGGTTGTGCGGTTTGCCGCCGAGCACCACGGTGAGCGCCCTCTCGCCATGGGCGTCGATCACCGCGTTGAAATGGGCTTGACAGGCCATGGTCGCCGCGCGAATGGGCGCTGTCGCAGAGGGCTTGCTGGCTTGGCGTTTGCATCGGACGTGCTGAACGATGGGACGTGCATCGGCGGTCTCCAGCGCCTGGGGTGAGGCGTGAACCGAAGTGCAGATATCAACCGACTGGTTGGTTGATGGGTCGGTGATCTGTTGGGGGTTTTTTCAGCCCACGTGCTGGGTCAAAGCGGGCTGCATTTTCAGCCCCGCGCAAGCGGTATCAGCCGCCGCTGTCCAGCGTCTGGCCCTTGCCCCGCCCGCGACCCAGCACGTTGAGCAGGACTGGCAGCGCTTGCTGCAGCGACGCCTTCAGCGTGTGGGGTGGGTTGATCACGAACATGCCGCTGGCGGTCAGTCCGGGTCGGTCGTCCGGTCCGTGGGTTGGGTCTTGGCCGATTGCCAGCGTGGCGTGCAGCCACGGGCGCTTGGCCTGGGTGCTCAGGGTCTTGAGGCGTTTGGGCAGGTCGTGCGCCTCGGTGCGCGGAATGATCGGATACCAAACCAAGTAAGTGCCGGTGGGGAAGCGCTTGAGCGAGTCCTGAATGCAGGCACTCACCCGCCCGTAATCGCTTTTGATCTCGTAGCTGGGATCGACCAGCACGCAGGCCCGCTTGGACCCGGTGGCCGAGGGTGGCGGTGGCAGCAGCGGTGTGAGGCCTTCAAAGCCGTCCTGCCGGCTGACCGTGATCTGTCGCCCTGCGTCGAGTTGAGCGATGTTGGCATCGAGCGTTTTGCCGTCGGTCGGATGCAACTCGAACAGTTTCAGCCGGTCTCGCGCGGCTTCGCGCAGCAGCGCGTGCATCACAAAGGGCGAGCCGGGGTAGACGCGCAGGCTGCCTGATGGATTGAATTGCGCGATCAGGTCGAGGTAGTCGTCCAGCGGCGCGCAGGCGGGCACGCCTGTGCCTTGGGCTGGCCGAAGTGCGGCCATGAGCTTGACGATGCCGTCTTTGGCCTCTCCGCCGGTTTCGGTGTAGTCGCCATCGAGCCGGTACAGGCCCGCCCCGGCGTGGGTATCCACCAAGGTGATCGGCTGCTCTTTCAGCATCAGGTGGCGCAGGGCGGCGATCAGCGTGGTGTGCTTGAGCACGTCGGCGTGGTTGCCAGCGTGGAAGGCGTGTCGGTAGGAGAACATAGGGGATCGATGGTAGCGCCACAGGTGCACGCGTCGCACAAAACTTGTGCCTGCGGGCCAAAACTTCGTACAATCGAAGGCTTCGCAGCGCACTTATGGCTCCGCGACGAAGGCAACGAAGCGGGTTCCCCAGAGAACCCGCTTCGTTGTAACCCCACCTAAGAGGTTTCCAGCAGAGAAACACCGACCGTGGAAAAGAGCCGCCAAACCCTCTTCAACAGAGAAAACTCATGACCAAAACGTTCAGCGCCAAACCCGCTGACGTGACGCACGAGTGGTTTGTGATTGACGCGACCGACAAGGTCCTCGGACGAGTTGCCAGTGAAGTGGCTCTCCGACTGCGCGGCAAACACAAGGCCATTTACACGCCTCACGTCGATACCGGTGACTACATCGTCATCATCAATGCGGCCAAAATCCGCGTCACGGGCAACAAGTCCATTGACAAAATTTACTACCGCCACTCTGGTTACCCGGGCGGTATCTACGCCACCAACTTCCGCGACATGCAGGCCAAGCACCCAGGCCGCGCAATCGAGAAGGCTGTCAAGGGCATGCTGCCCAAAGGCCCGCTCGGCTACGCCATGATCAAGAAGCTCAAGGTGTACGGCGGCGCTGAGCATCCGCACACCGCCCAACAGCCGCAAGTGCTGGACATCTAAGGAGCCATTAATGATTGGTGAATGGAACAATGGCACCGGCCGTCGCAAATCCAGCGTCGCCCGTGTGTTTCTGAAAAAAGGCTCCGGCCAGATCGTCGTGAACGGCAAGGACATCCAGGCCTACTTTGGCCGGGGAACCTCGATCATGATCGCCAAGCAGCCGCTGCTGTTGACCAACCACGCCGAGACGTTCGATGTGATGGTCAACGTGCATGGTGGTGGTGAATCCGGCCAAGCCGGTGCGGTGCGCCACGGCATCACCCGCGCGCTGATCGACTACGACGCCACGCTCAAGCCTGAGCTGTCGCAAGCCGGCTTTGTGACCCGCGATGCCCGTGAGGTCGAGCGCAAGAAAGTTGGTCTGCGTTCTGCACGCCGCGCCAAGCAGTTCAGCAAGCGTTAACAGCCCGCTGCCTGCTCAAAAAACCGCTCTCAAGTCAGCTTGGGGCGGTTTTTTGCTTTCTGATGGTTGGTCGCATCGGTTTTGCATTTTTTCAGTTGAAGGGAATTTGAATGCGCTTTCGGTTGCTTCGCAGACGCTTGGCCCACAACGCATCCCGCATGTCGGTGCGCAGCGCCTTGCCCTGGCCACTGCGGTGGCTGCTGGGGGCGGTGGTGTTGGGGTTTTCCGGTGCGCTGGCTCTGTGGGCGTTTGAGTTCGGCAAGGACATTGCTGGCCTGGATCGCCACGCCAAACAAGAACTGGCGTTGCTGCGCGGGGAAGTGGTTGGGCTGCGTGAAGCGCTTGCCAGGTCGCAACTGGTTTCCAACACCTCCGAGAGCCTCCTCACCGCTGAGCGGGTGGCGCAGGAGCAAATTCGCCTGCAGTTGCGGCAACTTGAAACCGAGAATCAGACTTTGCGCAACGATCTGGGTTTCTTTGAGCGGCTGATGCCCGGCACCGGCAGCGCAGCCCTGGACATTCGCGGCTTGCAGGTGGAGCGCATTGCCGAGAGCGAGATGCGCTGGCAGGCGCTGATGATCCAGCCCACCAAAAACGCACCGGAATTCAAAGGAACGCTCGAAATCACGTTCACCGGTACGCAAGACGGCAAGCCTTGGTCGACCGCCGACGCGCCCAGAACGCGAGACGTGGTGATCCGCGGCTACTTGCGCGAAGAGGGGGTGCTGAATGTGCCGCCGAGTGCCGTGGTAAAAACCGTGACCGCGCGCCTGTTGCAGGATGGTGCCGTGAAGTCGGTGCACATCGCGAAACTATGATGCCCTCTTTGGAGACTCCCCCATGTTTGGCAAAAAGAAGCACCCGCTCATCAAGAGCCTGATCGCCCAAGGCACGCGGATCGACGGCCACATCACCTTTCAAGACGGCTTGCGGGTGGACGGTGAAGTGGTGGGTGACATCCGGGCCATCAAGGACGCACCCAGCATTTTGGTGGTCAGCGAAGCGGCCAGCGTCTGCGGGCAGATCCATGCAGACCACGTCATCATCAACGGCCATGTCAAGGGTCCGGTGCACGCGCTGACGCTGCTGGAGCTGCAACCCAAGGCTCGGGTTGAGGGCGATGTGTTTTACAAGGCTTTGGAGATGCATCAAGGCGCAACCATCGAGGGGCAGCTCAAGCCCATGGGTGGAGAGCAGGAAGACAAACCCACATTGAAACTGGCGGCAAACAACCAGTGAATGCGCCAGTGGGCGAATTGGGCTACCATATTTTTCATTGGGGTGTGAAACCCGAATTTTTTGTCCGACGCCGTCGCGACACCTTTTATTTTTGAGACGAGGTAAATCATGAGTGCAGTAGCCGAAAACATCCCCACCGCGATGCCCGCTCCGCTGATCTTCACGGACAGCGCAGCCTCCAAGGTGGCTGAATTGGTGGCCGAGGAGGGCAATCCTGAGCTGAAATTGCGCGTGTTCGTTCAGGGCGGTGGCTGCTCCGGCTTCCAGTACGGATTCACCTTCGACGAGGTGGTCAACGAAGACGATACCGAGATGTCTAAGAACGGCGTCTCGCTGCTGATCGATGCCATGAGCTACCAGTACCTGGTTGGCGCCGAGATCGACTACAAGGAAGATCTGGAAGGTGCGCAGTTCGTGATCAAGAACCCCAACGCCGAAAGCACCTGCGGCTGCGGGTCAAGCTTCAGCACCTGAACCCAAACGTTCAAGACAAAAAAGGAGCCGCAAGGCTCCTTTTTTGTCCCACCGCTGCGGCTTCTATTCGGCGCTGGCTTGCTGCACGGTGGCAGCTGCATTGAGCTCAAGACGCTGTGCCTGAGCCACAGCATCGAACTTGGTACGCAATGCTGCGTTGATCGGGATGTTATCGCTCTGGCGAGCAATCGCCAGCGGGTCTTGGTGCACACCGTTGTCAAGGAACTCGAAGTGCAGGTGAGGGCCGGTGGACATGCCAGTAGAGCCCACCGCGCCGACGAAGTCGCCCTGCGCGACGCGAGCACCTTCTTTGACGTCGATTCGGCTCAGGTGGGCATACAGGGTGGACTTTTTGCCGGAGTGGTCGATTTCAATGACGTTTCCATACCCACGCTGCCAGCCGGCAAAGCTGACCACGCCATCGGCAATGGTACGCACCGGTGTGCCGGTGGGGGCGGCGTAGTCCACCCCGAGGTGGACCTTGTTGCGCCCAAGCACTGGGTGAAAGCGCATGCCGTAGCCGCTGCTCACACGCGAAAACTCCAGCGGTGAGCTCAGGAAAGCCAAGCGAGAGCTTTGCCCATCAAAGCCGTAGTAAGCACCCTTGCTGTTGTCTTCGCCGAACCACACCGCTTCGTGGGCTGTACCGTCGTTGACAAACTCCGCGCTCAGCACGCGCCCAGCCTGCAGGGTTTCTCCGTCGGCTTCCAAGCTTTCATAGACCACGCTGAAGCGGTCGCCCTGGCGCAGGTCGCGGCGGAAGTCGATGCCAGATGCAAAAATTTCGGCCACCTGAACGGCCACCGAATCGGGCAGATTCGCCGCATCGGTGGCGGCAAAGAGCGAGCTGCGAATGGTGCCACTGGACAACTTGGTCGAGGCCTGCAATGTGTCGGTTTCCATCCGCGCTTGCAGACCGGTGGCCGTGCGTTCCACCACCAGTCGGTTGAACCGACCTTCTTCTTTGCTGAGCCAGCGTGCGGTCAGGCGCTGAAGATCACCACGGTCGGTGGCCTCGGCATGCGCCAACTTGCCAGCGCGTCCGGTGAGCAGTTGGAGGGCGGTGGCGTCGCTGCGCAGAAAGTTCTCTGCTTCGCGGTCGCTCACGCCCAAACGTTGGAGCAGCGTCTGAGCGGTGTCTTCACGGCGCACCGTGTCGCTGCGAAAGAGCGTCAGCGGCACGGGGGCCGCGAGCAAGTCGCCGATGGTGGGCGCAATATCAAGCGTTTGCACCACCTGGGTGACGGGGAGTTGGGCTGCATCGGGCGCAAGCGGTGCGATACCAAATGCAGTGACGCCAGTGCCCAAGAGCAACATGCCCACGCCGCCCATGATGCGGCGGGGGTGGCGGGCCAGGCTTCGGCTGGTGACTAGGACGATGCGGGACAGCGAAGCGATCAGGGCGTGGGTCAAAATCCGGGTCCTGGCTGCAGCGGGCATGTGCCACGCTGGAAAATTTTGGATGTTTGCGGCAGCGAGAGCCACTGCGGCGGCGGTGCGGACGGGGCAGATCGTTGCCTGAATACAACAATTTGCACACTAAAATAGTTCTTTACCTACAAGAGCCCCGGTAAGAATCCGACATTCTATCGGGTCATCGGTGTCCCCAACTGGATTTCCACTCATGAGCAAGGCCCAAAAAGCAACCGAAAGTATTGGGATTTCTGCACCGCATGGCATGGAATGGACAGACGGCGTTCGCGCGGCGATGGCGGTCACCCTGCGCGGGTGCGAAGAGCTTTTGCCGCACGATGACTGGGCCAAAAAGCTCAGCCGGTCCGAGCGAACCGGTGTGCCGCTGCGGATCAAGCTGGGCCTTGACCCGACCGCGCCCGACATTCACATTGGGCACACGGTGGTGCTCAACAAGATGCGCCAGTTGCAAGACCTGGGCCATCAGGTGATCTTTCTGATTGGCGACTTCACCAGCCTGATCGGCGATCCCTCGGGGCGCAACAACACCCGCCCGCCGCTCACGCCGGAGCAGATCCAGACGAATGCCGATACCTATTACAAGCAGGCCAGTCTGGTGCTGGACCCAGCGAGAACAGAGATTCGTTACAACAGCGAATGGAGCTTGCCGCTGGGTTCCATGGGGATGATCCAGCTCGCGGCCAAATACACCGTGGCGCGCATGATGGAGCGCAACGACTTCCACGACCGTTTCAAGGCCGGTACCCCGATCAGCGTGCACGAGTTTCTTTACCCGCTGATGCAGGGCTACGACTCGGTCGCGCTCAAGAGCGACCTGGAGCTGGGTGGCACCGACCAGAAATTCAACCTGCTTATGGGCCGCCACCTGCAGGCAGAGTATGGCCAGGAGCCGCAGTGCATCCTCACCATGCCGCTGCTCGAAGGGCTGGACGGTGTGGACAAGATGTCCAAGAGCAAGAACAACTACATCGGCATCACCGAACCGGCCAACACGATGTTCGCCAAGGTGTTGAGCATTTCCGACATGCTGATGTGGCGCTGGTACACGCTGCTGTCGTTCAAGTCGCTGGCCGACATTGAGGCCTTGAAGAAAGAAATTGGGGGTGGACGCAACCCCAAAGACGCCAAGGTGATGCTGGCCAAGGAAATCACCACCCGCTTTCACAGCGCGGCGGCGGCCGAGGTGGCAGAGCAGGACTTCATCAACCGGTCGCGCGGTGGTGTGCCCGACGAGATTGCCAAGGTCAGCCTGACCGGAGCGCCAATGGGCATCGGTGCCTTGCTCAAAGCCGCCGGTCTGGCCCCGTCCAGCAGCGAGGCCAACCGCCTGATCGATGGCGGTGGCGTGCGTATCGATGGCACCGTGGTCAGCGACAGGGGTCTGAAGCTGGACGCCGGCACCCGCGTCTTTCAGGTGGGCAAGCGCAAGTTTGCGCGGGTGACCTTGGGTTGAATCCAGTTGGTTTTTTGACCTCGCAGGATCGGAGCGGCAGCCCGCTCTGCTCCGCGAATGTCCCCCGAACCGGCTTTGCCGGTTCTCCTCCTTGACTTCGCTGCGCAGAGCGCACTGCCGCTCCGATCTGATGGGATGTGGGCGTACCCCCGGTGGCGTACACAGGTGTAGACGGCTTGATGGGCTGGTGCGGCTGGCGCAGCGAAGTCAAGGGGGAGGGCCGGCGCAGCCGACCCGGAGGACATTCGCGGAGTCGGCCGCGCCAGCCCATCAGGCTTAGAAGCTACCGGGCCCCAGCCCGCTCAAGCATCATCACCATCGCCGCGTGACCACGCGACTGCGCCAAAGCCAGCGGCGTCTGGCCATGCCGATCCGCCAGTTGCATATTCGCACCCGCATCGATCAAGGCCTTGAGCGCGGCCTGGTGGCGTGCGCCGCCATCGCCCAGCACGATGGACTCGATCACCGCCGTCCAGTGCAGGTTGTTCACATGGTCCAGCGGCGCACCGGCGGCGATCAATTGCTTGACCACGCCGGCGTGCCCCAGGTGCGCAGCGGCGATCAATGCCGTGCCGTCGTAGCGGCTGGTCACCTGTCGGGCGCTGGCGTCCAGTGCCAACAACAGGCGCAATGTGTCCTCGTCGTCGGCCACCGACGCGATGGTCACAGCGTCATAGCGATCGCGCTCCAGCAGATCGAGGTTGGCGCCGCCCGCCGTCAGCAAGCGGATCGCCTCGCGCTGGCGCGCAAAAGTCGCTGTGTGCAGCGGCGTGCGGCCGTGGGAATCGCGGGCATTGAGGTCGGCCTTGGCCTCGATCAGCTTTCGCAGGGCAGACACGTCGCCCCGGTATGCCGCAGCGTGCAGACCCTGGTAGGCCGCTGCCTCGGCAGCACCAGGGGCCACCTGTGCCTGGGCAGGCAGCCCAGTGCCCAAGCTGACAGCAGCAGCGAGCAGCCAGTGTTTCATTTCAGCAAGTCGGCCACCTTGGTGAGCGCGGCGTTGGCACACTGCTCATCCAGATGACCGCCAGGGGCACCCGCCACGCCCACCGCACCGATCACCTCGTTGCCCACGCGCACCGGCACGCCGCCACCCAGCACCAGGAAGCCGGGGATGTCCACCAAGGTCTGAGCACCGGGGTTTTTCTGCACCGACTCCAGCATGGCAGCGGTGTTGTTGCGCGCCGAGGCTGAGGTGAAGGCCTTGGCCTGTGAAGCAGCCACCGTGTGGGGGCCGGCGGCGTCGGCGCGTTGCAGCGCACGCAGTGTGCCGGCACGGTCGACCACGGCGGCGGTGACGTTGTAATTGCTGGTGGCACATGCCGCCACCGTGGCCGCGGCGATCTGATTGGCCAGCTCCAGCGACATGTTCTTTTCGGTGCGCACGGCCTGGGCACTGGCGGCGCTGGCGATCAGGGACAAGGCGATGGCGGATGCTTGAAAGAAGGTTTTCATAGGTTCTCCTGTGAGGGCTTGGCGGTGCGATTCACCGTGGGAGAACTTTAAAAGTTGCGCGTGCCCGAGCCTATTCGGGCGGCTACGCGCGGGTCTGCGTAGTTCTACGGAGCCGCTTCTTCCACCAAGCTGGCGTAACGGCGGATCAAATGCGCCAGTGAATCCACTTCGAGCTTGGCAAAAAGGTTGGCGCGGTGCGTCTCCACCGTGCGCGGCGAGAGTGTGAGCGCCCGGCCGATCTCCTTGTTGGTCAGGCCTTCGACGATCAGCCCCAACACCTCGCGTTCGCGCTCGGTGAGCTGGCCGTGGCGCTCGCGCGCAGCGCGGTCGGCCAGATGGCGCTGTCGCGATTTCACATGCTGGCGCACCGCGTTTTGCAGGGTTTCGATCAGCAGCTCGTCGTTCACCGGTTTCTCAAGAAACTCGGCCGCGCCGGCCTTGAAGGCGCGTCGGCACATCTCCACCGTGCCGTGGCCGGTGAGCATGACGATGGGCTGGTCCACGCCCTGGGCGCGCAGCGTGTCCAGCACGGTGAGGCCGCTGATGTCGGGCATGCGCACATCCAGCACGATGGCGCCGATGTTGTGGCGGTCGAACTGCGCGACAAAAGCGACCGGGTCGGCCCAGGTCTGCACCCGCAGGCCCACGGTGCCGATCAGCAGGGCCAGGCTGTGGCGTACCGCCTCGTCGTCGTCGATCAGGTGAATCAGGGGCGAGAGGGTGGGCGTCATGGCGTGGCCAGAGTCAGGCGCAGCGTGAACTCGGCCCCACGAGGTGGCGCATTGCGCGCGCTCAGGCTGCCCCCCATGCCCAAGGCCAGCGTCTCGCACAGGCTCAGGCCGAGGCCCAGGCCGCCTTCTCGGGTGCTGAAAAACGGCTGAAAAAGGCGCGGCAGCACCTCGGCGGGGATGCCCGGACCGCTGTTGGTCACTTGCAACAGGCCTTGATCGTCTTCGCGGCCCAGCCGAAGCCAGACCTGCCGTGGCCCGGCGGGCTGCTGGTCCAGCGCCTGCATCGCGTTGGTCAGCAGGTTGTGCACGATTTGCTCCAGCGCCACCGGGTCCGCCATGACCTTGGGCGCGCTGGCGTCGTCCAGGTCCACCCTGATTTTGCGCCGGGCAAACTCGGGCTCCAGCAGGTGCAACGCGCTGCGGGCTGCCTCGGCCAGCGAGATCGACACACTCGTGGCCTGGGCGTCGGGGCGCTCGATCGCGCGACGCAGCCGACCCACCACCTCGGCCGCTCGCCGGGCCTGGCTGGCGGCATGGCCCATGGCCTCGCGCGCGAGTTGCAGATCAGCCGGCTCGTGCGGTTCCTCAGTCAGCAGCCGCTGCGCGGCCTGGGTGTTGGCCAGCACGGCGGTCAGCGGCTGGTTCAGCTCGTGGGCGATGCCGGCCGCCAACTCGCCCAGGGTGTTGAGGCGCGCCACCTGGCCCAGCCGCAGCAGCTCTTCGGCGCGCTTTCGCCCGGTGCGCTGGCGCCGCCAAGCCTGCCAGCCCCAGGCGGCCGCCAGCACAAGGGCGGTCCACGCCGCCATGCGCCACCAGGGCAGGGCGGTCCAGCCCAGGGTGAGTTGGGCCTGTACATCAAAGGCCTGGCTGTCGCTGGCGAGCACTTTGTTAAAGCGAAATGTCCAGCTTGGCCACGGGATGTCGGCACGGCCGGGCTGCACCACGTAGGGCGCGCTGCCGATCACGAGCTGCACCTGCACCGGGCTGCTGGTGGGATCCATCGGCCATTCGTTCCAGGGCACCAGCTGACGCAGGTCGATCAGCAGCGCATAAGCCCCGTTGCCGGCGGCGGTGACCAGCTCATAGCGGCCCAACGCCAGGTCCACCTGGCCCAACGCCGGACGTTTTTGCTCGCGCGAGCTGGCCTCGGCCTGCGTGAGCGACTCGCGTGGCCAGACTTGGCCTGCGCTTCGGCGCTCGGCCTGCAGCACCTGGGGAAAGACGGCGGGCAGGCGTTGCGCGGCATTGTCTTGATCGTTGCTGGGTTGCAGCAGGGACAGGGTGGCCAGCACCGCGTCGTGCTGCACCACGCGCTGGCTCAGCAAGCGGTGCACGATGCGGGCGTTGGTGTCGAACGCGTCATGCTCTCGCTGCAGTTCGGCCTGCGCCAGCAGCCCTGCGCCCAGCACGGACACGGCCCCAGCGCCAAGCCAGAGCAGGGGGTGGAAGCGGGGCCGTTGCATCACGATGGGCGCATTGTGCATGGTGGGACAATCTGGCCCATGCCATCGTCCACCCTGCTGAAACAGCTGACGCCCAAGCGCCTGCTCATGGTCTCGGCGGTGGTGGCGGTGTTCACCATCGCGCTCAAGACCATGGCCTGGCAGATCACCGGGTCGGTGGGTTTGCTCTCGGACGCGATGGAGTCGCTGGTCAACCTGGCCAGCGCTTTGTTTGCGCTGGCCATGGTCACGATCGCCGCGCGCCCGGCGGACGACGACCATCCCTACGGCCACCACAAGGCCGAGTATTTCGCATCTGGGTTCGAGGGTCTGCTGATCATCGTGGCCGCGCTGGCCATTTGCTGGGCAGCGGTGGATCGCTTTTTCACGCCGCAGCCGCTCACACAAGTGGGCTGGGGCTTGGCGCTGTCGGTCGCCAGCTCGGTGCTCAACGGCTTGCTGGCCTGGGTGATGTTTCGCGCGGCCAAGGTGCACCGATCGATCGCCCTGGAAGCCGATGCCCGGCACCTGATCACCGATGTCTGGACCTCGGTGGGCGTGGTGGTGGGCATCACCCTGGTGCATTTCTCCGGTTGGCTCTGGCTCGACCCGGTGGTGGCGATCGGGGTGGCGCTCAACATCTTGCGCGAGGGTTTTCATCTGATGTGGCGTTCCTCGCAGGGCCTGATGGACGAGGCGCTGGAGCCGGAGGTGGTGGCGATCATTGAGGAGACGCTGGCGGGCTTTGCTTCCCAAAGTGATGAGGTCGAAATCATTCGCTTCGACCACCTCACCACCCGCAGGGCGGGCCAGCGCCGGTTCGTCGATCTGCATATGCACATGCCGGCCAGCTGGTCGCTGGGCCGCGCTGCCGCTGTGCGTGCCAGCGTGGAGCAGGCGCTGATGGGTGCGGTGCCGGGCCTGCGGGCCTCCATCCAGCTGCTGCCCACCCATGTGGAAGCCTATCTCGGTGACCAAGAGGAGCCGATTTGATCGCGCTCTTGCAACGCGTGATCCAGGCGCGCGTTGAGGTGGCTGGCGAGGTGGTGGGCGCTATCGACGCCGGGCTGCTGGTGCTGTTCTGTGCCGAACCCGACGACACCGAGGCGCTGGCTGACAAGATGCTGGCCAAGATCCTCAAGCTGCGCATCTTCAATGACGACCAAGGGAAGATGAATCGCAGCTTGCAGGATGTGGGCGGCGGCCTGCTGCTGGTGAGCCAGTTCACGCTGGCCGCCGACACCAAGGGCGGCAACCGGCCGGGCTTCACCGGGGCGGCTAACCCCGCGCTGGGCGAAGCGCTGTTCGATCACTTCGTGCGGCAGGCCAGGGCGCAACACCCTGCCGTACAGACCGGGCGCTTTGCGGCTGAGATGCAGGTGCACTTGGTCAACGACGGGCCCATCACCATTCCGATTCGCATGAGCGCCTGAATCGCCCGGCGTATCTGAAGTCCCCGAACAGCGCGTCAGCTTTTTTGATACGGATCGGGCAGCCCAAGTCCAGCCAAGATGGCCGTTTCCCGCGCTTCCATCGCCTCGGCATCGGCTTCGCTGGTTTCGTGGTCCCATCCCTGGGCATGCAGCGTGCCGTGTACCAGCAGGTGCGCGTAGTGCTGGGACAGCGGGATGTTCAGTTCGTTCGCCTCACGCGCCACAACCGGCGCGCACAACACCAGGTCGGCCATCACCAGCGGCTCGGTGGCGTAGTCGAAGGTGAGCACGTTGGTGGCGTAATCCTTCTGCCGGTAGTCGCGGTTGAGCGCCCGGCCTTCTTCAGCGTCGACGATGCGCACCGTGATTTCAGCATCGGCTTCCAGCGCGTGGCGGATGGCACGCGTCACCGCTTGGCGCGGCAGGGCGGCGCGGTGGGTGGTGGCATCGGTCAGGGCGCCGAATTGCAGCGACAGACTCAGGGCGGGCAGGGCCATCAATGCGCTTTCAGGCGGCCGAGCGACGCGCGCGCTTAGCAGGCGCTGCGTCAACGCTGGGGCTGCGCGCGTCGTAAGCGTCGACGATGCGGGCCACCAGCGGATGGCGCACCACGTCGGCGCTGGTCAGGCGGCACATCGCGATACCGGGCACGCGTTTCAAGACCCGCTCGGCGTCGATCAGACCGCTGGGCTGGGTATGCGGCAGGTCGATCTGGCTCACGTCGCCGGTCACCACCGCCTTGGAGCCAAAGCCGATACGGGTGAGGAACATCTTCATCTGCTCCACCGTGGTGTTCTGCGCTTCGTCGAGGATGACAAACGCGTGGTTCAGCGTGCGTCCGCGCATGAAGGCCAGCGGCGCGATCTCGATCTGCTGGCGCTCGAAGGCTTTTTGCACCTTCTCCACGCCCATCAGCTCGTACAGCGCGTCGTACAGCGGGCGCAGGTACGGGTCCACCTTCTGGCCCAGATCGCCCGGCAGAAAACCGAGTTTTTCGCCGGCCTCCACCGCCGGGCGGGTGAGCACGATGCGCTGCACCGCACTGCGCTCCAGCGCATCGACTGCGCAGGCCACCGCCAGGTAGGTCTTGCCGGTGCCGGCCGGGCCAATGCCGAAGGTGATGTCGTGCGTGGCCATCTGCTCCAGGTAGCGCGCCTGTGCCGGCGTGCGCCCGCGCACCTCGCCGCGCCGGGTTTGCATGGCCAGGGCGTCAACCCCGTCGGGCAGGGCGGTATCGCCGCTGAGCATGAGCTGCACCTGTTCCGCCGGGATCGGTTTGCGGGCCATTTCGTACAGCGCCTGCAGCACCTCCAGCGCCTGGTTGGCCTTGTTCTTTGGGCCATCGATGCGGAATTGCTCGAAGCGGTGCGCCACCTTCACCTGCAAAGCCGCCTCGATGCTGCGAATGTGGCTGTCCATGGGACCGCACAAATGGCCCATGCGGGTGTTGTCGGGCGGCGAAAAAGTGTGTTTGAGGATCAAACGGATAATCCGGTGAAGGTCGGGGAAAGGACTGCCAAAACCATACCGCTCACAGCGCGGGTTTTGCAGAGCATCCCCAGGCCAAGGCAACAAAGGAACCCGCCATGATAGGCAAATTGACCGGCACCCTGCTGGAAAAGAACCCGCCGCAGATCCTGATTGACTGCCACGGCGTGGGCTATGAGGTGGACGTGCCCATGAGCACCTTCTACAACCTGCCAGCGCTGGGTGAGAAGACGGCGCTGCTCACCCACTTCGTGGTGCGCGAAGACGCACAGATTCTTTACGGTTTTGGCAGCGCCAGCGAGCGCGAAGCGTTCCGCCAGCTCATAAAAATCAGCGGCGTGGGCCCGCGCACTGCGCTCTCGGTGCTCTCGGGCATGAGCGTGGCCGATCTGGCGCAGGCGGTGACCGCGCAAGAGAGCGGTCGCATCGTGAAGGTGCCGGGCATTGGCAAGAAGACCGCCGAGCGGCTGCTGTTGGAGCTCAAGGGCAAGCTCGGCGCCGATTTGCCGCCACTCGGCGCAACCAATGCCGTGGGCGAGGCCGCCAGCGACATCCAGCAGGCGTTGATTGCGCTGGGCTACAGCGAAAAAGACGCCGCCGCCGCGCTGAAGGCGCTGCCCAAGGATGTGGGTGTGAGCGAGGGGATTAAGCTCGCTTTGAAGGCGCTGGCGAAGTAGCTGTTTAGGACAACGTTTGCATAAGGAATGACGATGGCAATCCTCGAAGGTATTCGTATACAAAATTTCCGCGGATTGAAAGATGTCACGATCGGAAGAACGTTCGAGCAACAGGCGCCAGATCCCCTTCCGCGATTGATGGCCGTCATCGGCGCCAATGGAGTGGGGAAGTCAACCCTATTGGATGCACTGGGTTTTCTAGGCGATTGCTTGAGCGATGGAGTCGAAGCGGCGTGTGATCGACCGCAAAGAGGTGGGTTTGAGCGACTGCGAACCGCAGGCGTCAATGAAGCTATTAAGTTTGAGGTGCGCTTTCGCCAGACTCCGAGGGATCGGCCTATCAGTTATAGCTTGGAGCTAGAGCAAGACCAGCGAGGCCGCGTACGCGTCACCTATGAGCGCCTGCGGCAACGGCGCAAAGGGCAGCCCAATGGTCGGCCATACAGCTTTCTTGAGCTAAAAGACGGAAACGGCTATGCATGGTCTGGAGATGAAACCAGGGACAGCGAGGGCGCCAGCAGAATTGAGGTAGAAATGAGTGATCGGCAGGTGCTGGGCATTGCTACTTTGGGCACGCTGAAAGACCATCCTCGCATTGGACAGTTCAGGGCATTTCTGGCGGGTTGGTATTTGTCTTATTTCGTGCCGGAGCTGGCCCGCGTTCAGCCTATGGCAGGCGCCGATCCTCATCTCAACCGCAGAGGTGACAACTTGGCTAAGTACCTGCAATTTATTGAGAGAGAAAACCCCAACGGATTCAAGGCCGCACTCGAAAAAATCGCTGAAAAATTGCCAGGAATAGAGTGCATTCGATCAGACAGAACCAATGATGGGCGACTGCTTCTGGAGTTCACCGCGCAGGGCTACGAAAAGCCGTTTTATCAGCAGGACATGTCTGACGGATCGCTTAAGCTGCTGGCCTACATGCTGTTGATGGAAGACCCCAACCCGGCTCCCTTGGTTGGCATTGAGGAGCCTGAAAATGGCTTGCATCACCAACTTCTGGCTGTGCTGGCGCAGGAGTTGCAATCTCTCGCGGGGCATGCGCGGGGGCCACAGGTGATCGTCACGACCCACTCACCGAATTTTGTGGATGCTCTTACACCTTATGAAGTGTGGGTCATGCACAAGAACGACAGCGGCCACGCCAATGCAACTAGAGCTGCTGATATACCGGGGGTGATAAATTTATTCAACGAAGGAATACCCACCGGGAGTCTCTGGTTCAGCAATCACTTTGGCATGGGTAAGCCATGACCGTGTACATCGAAGTCTTGACTGAAGGGGTGTCCGATGTGCCGGTGGTTAAGGAAATGCTTGTTCGGCATTTCGGACTCGATGGTACCCAGTTTCGAATCCATCCCCACAAAGGTCGAGGCAAATTGCCTACCAATTCTCTTGCACGGCCCGAGCGCCACCACCAAGGCCTTTTAGACCAACTGCCCGCCAAGTTGCGTGGCATGAGTTGGTTGCCAGAGACAGCCTTGGTGCTCGTGCTAATCGATGCTGACGATGATGATTGCAAAGTTCTGCTCAGCAGCTTGCATTTGATGCTTGCAGCCTTGCCCAAGAGGCCGGGACGAGTGCTTTTTCGCATCGCAGTTGAAGAGACTGAGAGCTGGTTTCTTTCAGATGCTCAGGCGTTGAAAGCAGGGATGCCGCGAGTCAAGCTGAGCAAAGTCAAAGAGATTGCCCCCGATGCGATTGTTGGGGCATGGGAGATACTTGCCGATGCACTCGGCGTCTCGCGGAAAACTGTCACGGGCACGGAAAAGCTGGAGTGGGCAAGCGCGATTGCGCCTCATCTGAACTTCAATGAGCCTAGATCGCTTAGCTTGCGAAAGCTGGTCGAGGGGACTGGGCGCTATTTGGCAGAGATGCAGCCATGACCATCCAAACCGACGACTTCACCCCAGCACCTCGCGTGGTGTCCGCTGCCGCCACTTCACCCAAAGAGGAGGCGATCGAGCGCGCGCTGCGGCCCAAGTTGCTGGACGAGTACGTGGGTCAGATGAAGATTCGTGAGCAGCTGGAGATCTTTATTGGCGCGGCTAAAAAGCGCGGCGAGGCGCTGGACCATGTGCTGCTGTTTGGTCCGCCGGGTTTGGGCAAGACCACGCTCAGCCACATCATTGCGCAGGAGCTGGGGGTGAACATGCGGTCCACCTCGGGGCCGGTGCTGGAAAAGCCCAAAGATTTGGCCGCGCTGCTGACGAATCTGGAGCCCAACGACGTGCTGTTCATTGACGAGATCCACCGCCTCTCGCCGGTGGTCGAAGAGATCTTGTACCCCGCGCTGGAGGACTACCAGATCGACATCATGATCGGCGAAGGCCCGGCGGCGCGCAGCATCAAGCTCGATTTGCAGCCCTTCACCCTGGTGGGCGCGACCACCCGCGCGGGCATGCTGACCAACCCGCTGCGGGACCGCTTCGGCATCGTCGCGCGGCTGGAGTTCTACACCGCCGAGGAATTGACGCGCATCGTCAAGCGCAGTGCGGGGCTGCTGAATGTGCCGACCGAGGCCGACGGCGCGTTTGAGATCGCGCGCCGCTCGCGAGGCACACCGCGCATCGCCAACCGCTTGCTGCGCCGGGTGCGCGACTACGCCGATGTGAAGGGCGATGGCCGCATCACGGTGGATATCGCCAACCTCGCGCTCACCATGCTCGATGTGGACCCGCAGGGTTTTGATGTGATGGACCGCAAGCTGCTCGAAGCGGTGATCCACCGCTTCGACGGTGGTCCGGTTGGGCTGGACAACATCGCCGCCAGCATTGGCGAGGAGCGCGAAACGATCGAAGACGTGATCGAGCCGTATCTGATTCAGCAGGGCTACTTGCAGCGCACGCCGCGCGGGCGCATCGCCACGCTCGCCGCCTACCGCCACCTCGGCGTGGCACCGCCAGCGTCGGACGCTGGCCTTTTTGCACCTGGGATCTGACACATGGCCGCGGTGAAACCTGAAACGCCGAACCGCCGCTGGTTGTGGATCGGGCTGTTGCTTGCGCTTTTGGTGGCGGGCGCATGGGCTGTGATGTGGTGGCGCGGCTCGCCTGCTGATGCGGTGGTGGTAGAGCAGCGCACGCTGGTGCGCACGCTGCAGTTCTCCGCCCGCGTGGCCAGCCAGACCCGGGTGGATGTGGGCAGCACGGTCACTGGCCGGGTGCAAGCGGTGCTGGTGGCCGAGGGCGCAGCGGTGAAGCAGGGCGAGGTGTTGTTGCGCCTGGAGTCGCAGGAGCTGAGTGCGGCGCTGAGCCAAGCCGAAGCGGCTGAGCGGCAGGCGGCAGCCCAGCTGGCTGGCTTGCGCAGCACCGGTGTGGTGTCGGCGCAGGCGGCGGTGAGCCAGGCTGAGGCGGCGTCGCGCGCGGCGCAGGCGGCTTGGGCGCGCACAAATCAACTGGTCACGCAAGGGTTTTTGAGCGGCGCGGCGCTGGACGAAGCGCAGCGCTCCCGCGACGTGGCGCAGGCGCAGCTGGACAGCGCGCAAGCCCAGCAGCGCGCCAGCGGCGAGCGCGGAGCCGACCAGGCGCAGGCCCAGGCGCAACGGGCGGCGGCGCAGGCGGCCAGCCAGGCCGCGCGCGCCAAGCTCGCGCAGACCGAACTGCTGGCCCCCGCCGATGGGCGCGTTCTGCTGCGCGAGGTGGAGCCGGGGCAGATCGTGCAACCGGGCAAGGCGCTGCTCGGGCTGGCGCTGGCTGGCCCGGTGCAGATCGTGGCGCAGGTGGACGAGCGTTTTCTGGACCAGCTGCGCGCCGGGCAAACCGCTTCGGTGCTGGCCGATGCGTACGCCACACAGCGCTTTGCCGCGCGCGTGCTCTCCATCGCGCCGTCGGTGGATGCGCAGCGTGGCTCGATCGAGGTCAAGCTGGCGCTGCTGGAGGCGGCGCCGGCGTTTCTGCGCGAAGACATGACGCTGTCGGTGGAGGTCGAGACCGCGCGGCGCGAACGCTCGCTGGTGTTGCCGCTGGCTGCCTTGCGCGTCGCTGGCGCAGACGGATCGCCGACCGTGCTGGTGAACGAGGCGGGCCACGCGAAAGAGCGCAGCGTGCGCCTGGGACTGCGCACGCTGGAGGCGGTGGAGGTGGTTGATGGTCTGGCTGAGGGCGACCAGGTGCTCGTGGGCGGCGCGCTGCAAGCGGGCCAGCGGTTGCGGGTGCAGGTGGTGCCGTGGCAGCTCACCCAACGCACCAATGGTGGCGCGGCGCCGGACGCCAGCGCCGCACTGACCAACGCCATGGGCCGCTGAGGCCCCGCCGCGCATGGGCTGGCTGGGATTCGAGCGGCAGGTGGCGGTGCGCTTTTTGCGCGAAGGCCGCATGCAAACGTTGCTCATCATCGTGGGCGTGGCCGCTGGCGTCGCGGTGATCGCCTACATCTCTGCGCTGATCGCCGGTTTGCAGGCCAACACCTTGAAGAAAACGCTGGGCGCGCAGCCGCACATCTCCATTCAAGCGCCCGACGATGTGGTGACCCCAGCCGCGCTGCGTGCGCAGGGCACCACCGTGTTGTCTGAGGTACAGGTGCGCGCGCAGCGCCTGCGCACCGTGGCCAACTGGCAGGCCCTGATCCCGGTGCTGGAACGCCTGCCCGGTGTGGCCGCCGTGTCGCCCATGGTGTCCGGCTCGGGGCTGGCGCTGCGTGGCGAGGCCAGCCAAGCCATTTCGTTGCAGGGCGTGGACCTGGAGCGCTTTGATCGCATCGTCGGCCTGCGCAGCAAGGTGGTCAGCGGCACGGCGCGGCTGGCGCCGGGTGAGGCCATCGTGGGCCGCGAGCTGGCGGCGGATCTCGGCCTGCGCGTGGGCGACCGGCTGCGCGTGCAGACCACCGGATCGAGCGAGGTGGTGCAGGTGACCGCGCTGGTCGACTTGGGCGTGAAAGAGCTGAACCGGCGCACCGTCATCGTGCCGCTGCGCAGCGCACAAAACTTGCTTGGCCTGCCGGGCGGTGCGACCAATGTGGACCTCACCGTGCGCGATGTCTGGGCCGCGCAGGCCATTGGTGAGCAGCTGCGGCGCGAGCTGCCCTACCAGTTCGAGACTTGGCAGGAGAGCAACGCGCAGCTGGTCTCTGCCCTGAACGCACAGTCGATCAGCACCAGCCTGATCCGTGCGGTGGTGCTGGTGGTTGTGGTGCTGGGCATTGCCAGCGTGCTGGTGGTGTCTGTGGTGCAGAAACAGCGCGAGATCGGTATTTTGCGGGCCATGGGCGCCACGCGCGGTCAGGTGTTGCGGGTGTTTCTGGTGCAGGGCGCGGTGGTGGGTGCGCTCGGCTCGGTGCTCGGCGTGGGGCTGGCCTGGGTGATGGTGGCGCTGTTCACCCACTTTGTGCGCGGCGCCGACGGCCTGCCGCTGTTCAACATTTCGCTGCCGCCCTCGCTGGCGCTGCAGGTGGCGGCGGTGGCCACGGTTTGTGGCGTGCTGGCCGCGATTGCACCGGCGCGGCGCGCAGCAGCAATGGACCCAGCGCAGGCCATTCGTATATGAGCACCCAGCCTCTGATCGATCTCAAACAGGTCCACAAGACCTACAACCTCGGGCTGCCCAATGAGGCCGAGGTGTTACACGGCATCGATTTGCAGGTCAACACCGGCGAGTTCATTGCGCTCATGGGGCCGTCGGGCTCTGGCAAGAGCACCCTGCTCAACATCGTGGGCTTGTTGGAGCGCATGACGGTGGGCCATTACCAGCTGCAAGGCGAAGAAATGGTGGGCCTGGACGACGCGGGCCTCACCATGCGCCGCCGTCGCCTGCTCGGCTTCGTGTTTCAGTTCCACCACCTGCTACCCGCCTTCACCGCACTGGAAAACGTGACCCTGCCAGCGCTCATGGCCGAGGGCCGCGTGAGCGACGCGCAGCGCGATCACGCGAAAGAGCTGCTCGACTCCGTGGGCCTGTCGGCTGCTCTGAACAAGCGGCCCTCAGAGCTCTCGGGCGGCATGCAGCAGCGGGTGGCGATCGCGCGTGCGCTGGTGATGAACCCGCCGCTGGTGCTGGCCGACGAGCCCACCGGCAACCTCGACACCGCGTCATCCGACGATGTGTTTGTGCTGCTGCGGCGCATGCACGCCGAACGCGGTACCTCGTTCGTGGTGGTCACGCACGACCCGCGCCTGGGTGCGCGCTGCGACCGCTTGGTGGAGCTGGTCGACGGAAAGATTTCAAGCGACGAGCCGGTGACCCGCGCAGACGCATCGAAGGTGTAACAGGAGACTTTTCGCGTGCCAAAATCCGCCATGCCCAGCGACTCTGTATTGCCACCAGCGCCTGCCGGATCAACCACCCGGGAAGCTTTGTACCGGGCGGCGCTTGGCCCTGCTCATGCCGGTCACTACCTGCACGTGTTTGCCCGCTTCGACGAGCGGGGCACCAACGGCCCAGCCTGGAACACTTCAGCTGCTCTGGGCAATCTGGGTTGGCTGGTCTACCGCCAACTTTGGGGCGCGGCGGGGGAATTCGCTGCGGCGCTGGGGGTTTGGGCGCTGATCGCTGCTGGTTTGGCGTTCTGGGCCGATCTCTTGCCCGCAGGGGTGCGCGTGGGGCTGGCGCTGGTCTTGCTGCTCCTCTTGCTGCTGGTGCCTGGCCTGTACGGCACAGCGTTGCTGCATGCACAGGTTGTCCGGCGCATGATCGCCGCGGTTCGACAGGCCACCACCATGGAAGAAGCCTGTACCCTGCTGCGGCAGCGAGGGGACGCCCATCGGCGCCGCTGCGTTTGGGGCATGGCAGGGCTCTTGCTGGCGGCGCTGGTTGCTGGCGGGGTGTGGATGGCTTGGTCCGCGCAGCCTGCTTCGCCGCCGGTGGTGTCCAGCCCTGTCCCCGTCGCCGACCTGGCCCGAGCTGAGGCTTCTCTGCCACGTGCCAGCACGCCCGTCGAGGTCCCCATCGAAGCACCGCTTGTTGCAGCGGTCACGTTGTCAGCAACGCTCGCCGAGCCTGCGCCAGTGACTGTTGTCGCTGCGCTGCCCGCCGAGACACGGGAAGTCCCAGTTGCTCAGACCGTGAGATTGGCTGACGCCAGACCACCGCCAGCGGCGGTGACCGAGCTGCCTGTGACTGAGGCGGCGCTGCGCGTCAACGAGCACGGCGTGAGCGTGGGTCTGTTCGCGGTGCCTGAGAACGCAAAGCGCATTCAGGCCAAGTTGGTGGACGCTGGGTTGCCAGTGTTGGAAGACCCGATCGAGTCTGCAAGCGGGCCATTGACGCGGGTGCGGGTGGGACCGTTTGAGCGCCGCGATCAGGCCCAGGCTGCTGCTGAACGGGTGCGTGCGTTGGGGCTGGACGCGCGCGTGTATGCGCCTTGAATGTCCGCGTTGATCAGCTGCGTCTGACCCCCTGACCGCGCAGCCAGCCCATGACGATCAGGCACTGCGCGGCGTAGTAGCTGCCCAGCACCCAGACCGCCGAGTGCGGCAGCGGCGAGACGAAGCGGTTGATGGCGAGCGCGGTGTCGCTGAGCATGAAGCAGGCTGCGCCCAGCGCCACCAGCCGTGCGGCGGTGTTGCCCAGCACCTGAGCCCGGCCGATCGCCAGCGCCGCCATCGCAGCGATGGCCAGCACATACGCCGCCACTGGCGCTCGCAGGTCAACCGGCAGGCCACCAGTCCACAACACCGCACAGACCATGAGCGCCACCACGCCCACGCCCAGCCAAGCGCGCGGGCTGGCGAACAGGGGTGCGTCCTGCCGCAGCAAGGCGATGTAGCCCAGGTGTGCCAGCAAGAAGGCCACCAGACCAGGCACGAAAAAGCCTGGAAACATCAGGAACACATCACCTGCTAGCGAGCCGAACAGCGCGGCGAGCAGCCAGACGTATCCGGGTTGCTGTGCAGCCGCTGCAACCGCTGGCGTGCCTTGCCAGCCAGCGCTTTTTTCATGCAGCCGACGCGATTCGCCATTCACCGCCAATCCACCTGCTCGCGAACGCTGCCAGTGCCGCACCACCACCGCAATGGCGATCACCATGGTGAGCGGTTTGAACACGCGGTGCCACTCGATCAGCCCGCTGGCCGAGGTTGCCATGGCGAGCGCGCCGCACTCGATCATCAGCGCCTCACCGATGGTGATGCGGCCCTGCATCACCGCGCCCAGCGCCCACAGGGTGGTGACCAGCACCGACAACCACACCGCGCTTTGCCACAGCGGCCAGCCATCGGTGAGCCACAGAAACGCACCCACCCCAGCCAGCAGCGTGGCGAACTGCAGCGCGGCAAACAGTTGCACCGAGCGGCCCATCGGCGGTGCGTAGGTTGTCGCCTGCTGAATGTCGAAATCGGGCCGGGGGAAGCGCGCCGCCACATCGGCTGGCCGCCAGCCGGGCGGCTTGAGCCAGACGCGCAGTTTGTCGCTCCAGCGCCGGGTGTGCCAGCTGTCTTGCAGCAGCGTCGAATACACCTCGGCGTTGGCCCACAGCGGGTCCCAGCTGTTGAGCGGGCTGCGTGTGCCGTAAACGCAGCGCTCGCCATCTTCCTCAACGGCGTAGCTGCCAAACAGCCGGTCCCACAGAATCAGGATGCCGCCGTAGTTTTTGTCCAGGTAGCGGTCGTTCACCGCGTGGTGCACCCGGTGGTTGGAAGGCGATGCAAAGACGCGGTCAAACCAGCCCAACTTGCCGATCTGCTGCGTGTGAATCCAGTACTGGTAGAGCAGGTCGACCAGCGCCACCACACCAAACACCAGCGGCGGTACACCCGCCAGCGCCATCGGCAGGTAAAACACCCAGCCAAACAGCGCGCCGCTGCTGGTCTGGCGCAGCGCGGTGGAAAGGTTGTAGTCCTGACTCTGGTGGTGCACCACGTGCGCCGCCCAGAAAACCGCGCTGCGGTGGCCGGCGCGGTGCAGCCAGTAGTAGCAAAAATCGTAGAACACCAGCGCCAGCAACCAGCCCAAGGGCGTGGTCCAGAAGCTGCTGTTGGGGAGCAGTGTCACGCTGCTGAACACGGCGGTGTAGATGCCGATGCGCAGCAGCCGGGTGAACACCGCACTGACCTGGCTCAGCATGCCCAGGCCGATGCTGTTCACCGCGTCATTGAAGCGGTAGGTGTTGTGGCCCCGGGCGCGGCCCACCGCGTACTCGATTGCGATCAGCGCAAGGAACACCGGTGTGGCGAGGACGATGATCTGGCTTGGGCTCATGGACGCTCCTTTAGCCGAGCGCGCCCCGCGCGTCGATCGCGATCAGGCGCTCGACCTGACCAGCGTCGAGCCCGCCACGCAGGCCGATGGCAAAGTCGTGCAGGTTCACCGTGGGGTCGCAGTGGCCGGGCACCAGCCAGACAGTCTCGCCGAGTGCAGGCAGGTCACCTGTTTCATCGACCACGCGCAGCACGCCGTGCTCGTCGCCGCCGTTGGCGTAGACCAGCCCGCTGGGTAGCCAGACGCTTGGCAGGCCGCTGTCGATGGCATGGCTTTTGTGCCCAGCGTCGCACACCGCGTGCGCCGCCGAGACGCTCATCACCTGCGATTTGATGAACAGCGCGTGTTCGAACGTGGGCGCACCTGGGTCGGCCTCGTTACACGCGTAGTCCGCGTCCATGAACAGGTAGGAACCTGCCTGCAACTCGCCCCACAAGCCACTGCTGGCTTCGCGCACGAAGCTGCCGGTGCCCGCGCCGGTAACCAAGGGCACGGCGATGTCCACCGCTTTGAGGGCGACCAGCGTTTCGCGAACCGCCGCCTCGGACGCGGCCAGCGCTGCGTCCCGCTCGGCCACGCCGCGCTGGTGCTGCGCACTGCCGTGGTAGGCCTGCAGGCCCGCGAAGCGCAAGCTGGGCTGCGCCATTACCTGCTGCACCAGAGCCAATGCCTGCGCGGGCAACACGCCGCAGCGGCCATGCCCGACGTCGATCTCGACAAACACATCGATCGCTGCAGGGCCTGTCACGCCCGCGTGCTGCAAGGCGTCGGCCAGCCGTGCGATGCCGAGCGCGCTGTCCACCGCAATCACGAACTGCGTCGGCAGCTCGCCCACCGCCTGCGCCAGCCGGGCCAGTTTGGCGGGCGAAATCACCTCGTTGCTGATGTAAATGTTGCTCACGCCCGCGTGCGCCAGCGCCAGCGCTTCGTCGGTCTTCTGCACACACACGCCCACCGCGCCGTGCGCCACCTGCAGGCGAGAGAGCTCGGCGCTCTTGTGCATCTTGGCGTGCGGCCGAAGCCGCAGCCCTTTCGCGCGGGCGAAGTCGGCCATGCGCGCGAGGTTGCGTTCCATCGCGTCCAGATCAATCACCAGCGCGGGTGTGTCGATGGCTGCTGCGCCCTGGCCGATCAGCGTTCGCGCGCGCTGCCACCGCTCGCGCGCGCTGGCGCCGAACTCAGGTCGTGCGTTCATCAAGGCTGCCTTCCTGCAAATGCGCGGTGTCGGCCCAACCCACCAAGCTCAGACCCTCCGGGCTCCAGAGCAGCCGGTTAACCGCCGTGTTGGTCAGCTCCCAGCTGCGCGGCGCTTGCAGATCGAGCCGGGTCGCCAGGCGGTACAGCATGTCGAGCACGCCACCGTGCGCCACCATCAGCACCTGCTCGCCCAGGTGGCGCGCGGCCAGCTCGTTCACCGTGGCCACCACGCGCGTTTGCAGCTGCAACAGCGACTCGCCGCCGGGTGGCGCAAAGTCGGGTAGGCGCTTGCGCCAAGCCTCGGTCTCGGCTGGGTAGGCGGCTTGCAGCTCGACCCAGGTGTGGCCTTCGAACACGCCAAACCCGCGCTCGCGCAGACCCACATGCATTTCCACTTTGTGCCCGTGGCGATCGGCCACCGCTTGCGCGGTCTCGTGGGCGCGCGACAGATCGCTGGCGTAGCAAGCGGCGATCGGCTCGTCGCGCAGCGCCTGTGCGAGCTGTTGCGCCTGCCAGCGGCCGTGGGCATTGAGAGCGATGTCGGTGTGGCCCTGGATGCGGGTGTCGCGGTTCCAGGCGGTTTCGCCGTGGCGCACGGCCAGTATTCGGGTGACTTGCAAAACGGCTCCTGGTGGGGGCACAAGGCCCGGCGCGGCCAATGCTACGGCAATGTTTGGGTTGCTGGGAGACGCCTTTTGCCTCTCGCCCGCACTGCAAGCAACAGACAGGCGGCCAGATGGAGCGATTTGATTTGGATGCCGGTCTGTGCTGCGTCAGAATTGAGTGATGAGCACCCTCGATCTCCGGCAACAAGAAGACTTTTCTACCCTGTTCACCTTTTTGCCGATCGGCGCCTACCGCAGCCTGCCCGATGGGCGGATGCTGCGTGGCAACCCGGCGCTGGTGAAACTCAACGGCTACAACAGCGAGGAGGAGCTTCTGACCACCGTGGTCGATCTTGCCCGCGAGTGGTACGTGGACCCCACCCGGCGCCAGACCTTTCAACAGCTCATGGTGCGCGACGGGGCGGTGAAAAACTTCGTCTCTGAGATCTGGCGCCACAAGACGCGTGAACGCATCTGGATCAGCGAGAACGCACACGTGGTGTGCGGGGCTGACAGCACCGCGTTGTTTTATGAGGGCACGGTGGAAGACATCACCGAGCGCGTGCGCGACCAGCACGCGATGCAGCACAACTCCGATGAGTTGCGCATGCTGACTTCCCAGGTGCCGGGCATGGTGTACCTGATAGAGCTCGACAGCGAGGGCCAGCGTCGCTACCGGTTTGTGAGCGAAGGTGTTCGAGCCATCTACGGTGTGTCTCCCAAGGAGATGATGGACGATCCGGAGATAGCAATCCGTGTCCGGCATCCTGATGACCAGGCTCAGTTGGCGATCGACATCCAGTCGATCTTGAGCGAACCGACGCAGCTGGGCGGCGAGTTCCGCATCGTGATGCCCGATGGTCAAGTCAAGTGGCTGCTGCGCCGCTCCAGTCAGGTTCGCCAGCATGGCGATGTGAAGTTGCGTGTGGGCGTGTTGCTCGACATCACCGACCGCAAACGCAGCGAGCTGGCGCTGCGCGACACCGAAACCCGGTGGCGGCTGGCGATGGAGAGCGCGGGTGACGGTGTCTGGGACTGGAATCTGCGCACGGGCGAGGAGTATTTTTCTGCCCGCATCAAAGCGATGTTCGGTTTTGCCGAGGACGAACTCGACGATCTGGCCGAGACGCTGGACCGCCGCACCCACTCGGATGACGTGCCGCAGATGCTGCGGGACCGCGCCGCCCATTTCGCTGGCGAGACGCCGGTCTACCGCAACGAGCATCGCGTGCAGTGCAAAGACGGTTCGTGGAAATGGGTGCTGTCGCGCGGCATGGTGATTGCCCGTGACGACGAGGGCCAACCGCTGCGCATGGTGGGCACCCACAGCGACATCACCGAGCTGAAACAGGCAGAAGTCCAGCAGCGCGCGCTGGAAGCGCAGCTGCGCGAGTCGCAGAAGATGGAAGCCATCGGCACGCTGGCCAGCGGCGTGGCGCACGATTTCAACAACCTGCTGGCTGCGATCTTGGGCAACCTCGCGCTGGCCCGGGAAGACGTGGGACCAGACCACATCGCGCAGGAAAGCCTGGGCGAGATCAACCGAGCGGCGATTCGAGCGCGCCAGCTGGTACAACAGATTCTGGCCTTCAGCCGCCGCCAGGCCCAGCAGCTGGTGCAACAGCCGCTGGGCCCCTTGGTAGAAGAGGCGCTGACCTTGATGCGCTCGCTGATTCCAGCCGGTGTGCGGCTGACCACGCGCATGGGTGGTGGCGAGCTGTCGGTGCTGGCCGATGCCACCCAGATGCAGCAGGTGCTGATGAACCTGTGCACCAATGCTTGGCAGGCGTTGGATGGCCGCCCTGGCGAGGTTGCGGTCGCGCTGCGAATGGTGCACCTCGACGCGGCGCGCGCTTTGCAAACCGGCGGCATTCCAGCAGGCGCTTATGCCTGCCTGAGCGTGGCCGACAACGGCCCGGGCATGGACGCCGCCACCCAGCGCCGCGTCTTTGAGCCGTTTTTCACGACCAAGCCACCCGGCGCTGGCACCGGCCTGGGTCTGGCGGTGGTGCATGGCATCGTGAAAGCGCACAACGGCACGATCGAGATCAGCAGCCAGCCGGGAGAAGGTGCCCGGTTCGACGTGTATCTGCCGCTGGCCGGGGCCGCAGCGATGCCGCAGGCGGCGGTTGAGCCGTCAGCCGCTACCAAGCCAGCAGACCAAACCACCGGCCGGCATGTGGTGTACGTGGACGACTACGAGGCCATGGTGTTTCTGGTCGGACGGCTGCTGCGCAAGCAGGGTTACCGGGTCAGCACCTTCACCTCGGGCGAGTCGGCGTTGGCTTGGCTGCAAGACCATCCAGACCCGATCGACCTGCTGGTGACCGACCAGAACATGCCCGGCATGTCGGGCGTGGATCTGGCGCGTGAGAGCATGCGCGAGCGGCCCGGTTTGCGGGTCGCCATCGTCTCAGGCCATGTGAACGACAAACTGCTGGTCGATGCGAGCGCGGTGGGCGTGCACGAGGTGATGGCCAAGCAAGACAGCATGGACGCCTTGGGCGAGGCTATTCGCCAGCTGCTGCAAGCGCAGCTCGCGCCCCGTTGAGCCCAGAGCAACGCGGCTGGTTGTTACCGAACCGCCGCACGCCAGCAGATGGCGCGCAATTACGACGGGCGCCTACGGCAGCACGCGGTCGATCACCAGCTTCACATCCTTCGCCCCCACCGCAACGCCGGTGATCCGGCCCTCCAGATCGCCCGGCTGGGCGATCGGGTTACCCGATGCCGAAATGCGAGCCAACACCACCACTTCCTTATGGCCCGAAAGCGTGTTGGTGGGGTTCATGGCCATGCTGTCGTCCAGGCTGAACGACAGTGGAAACTGACCCATCTTGATACGAGCCGCTGCCAGCGGCGGGCCGCTCTCTCCAGCGCGTGCAATCAGGTAAATCGTGTCTTGGTTGCCGATCCGAGATTGGAGCGCTGCGGCGACCTCCACACTGCCCGCAATACGGCCTGCGGCATTGGCGAGCGGCGGGGCAGCGACCTGGCCGTCTGGGGGGGATGACGGCGTGGCACCTGCTGTCTGAGCACCGCCTCCGAGTTGTGCCAGTCGCTGGGCCTCGTTGCGCATCGCCAGAATTTCTTGGGCATAGCGCGTCTCTGGTGGCAGCTGCGGTTGCAACCGATCCAGAAACTTCACCGATTGGGCGAAGTCTTGGTTCTGGTAGGCGTGGATGCCCGCCAGCTCCAGTGCCTTTGCGTTGTTGGGGTCGGTTTGCAGGGCCAGGGTGACCAGCTCGATCGGCCGGCCTGCCAGTACCAGGTTGCTGGTCATGGCGATCGCCTCGGCGTAACCGCTCATCACCGATGGTTTTTTGGGCAGCAACTCGTAGGTTTTTTGATACGCCTGCAGCGCCTCGGGCCAGCGGGCCATCATCGCGTTGGCGGTCGCCAGCGCCTCCCACGCCTCGCTGTCGGTCGGGTTGGCTTGGGTACGCGCTTCGATCTGCTGAACCATCCGCAGGATGTCTTGCTCAGTGGGCGCTGCGTCTGCGGCCGCTGTCGCACCGCTTTGCCCGCTGGCCACAGCGCTCAGCACGCCAGGGTTGCCGAGCGCGAAGTACAAGCCGATCGCCGCCACGGGCAACACCCCCGCCAACACGAACCCAAGCCGACGGCTTGCCACCGGCGTGGCCACACGGTCTTCGTGGGCCAGCGCATCTTCTGCCGCCCGGGTCTCCAGCTCAAGCTTGCTGGCCAGAAACTGCTCAGGGGACAGCTGCGTGTTCGACAGCTCGGTCTTGAGATCCTTCATCTGATCGCGGTAAACCGCCAGGTTGAGGTCTCGGCGGGCGGCTTTGCTGTGTTCATCCTTGTTGTTGCGCAGCAAGAAAGGCAACACGAAAGCCAGGGCCAGGGCGACGGCTATGGCAGCGGCGCCCCAAAAGAGGGTGACGGACCAAAACAAATTCATGGTTTTTCTTCCAGCAAGCGGGCAGCGGCGGCGAGCTGTGCGCTGTTCACCGGAGCGCTTTGGAAGGTGCGGCGCGCGCGCAGCGCCATGAACCAGACCAACACACCAAAGCCGAGGAACGCAAACGGCCCTATCCAGAGCAGGTAGGTCACGGGTTTGAAGGGCGGACGAAACAGCACGAAATCGCCATAGCGCGATGTCAGGAAGGTGAGCACCTCTTGGTCGGTCTTGCCAGCCTTCATCAAGTCGCGTATCTCCTGGCGCATGTCGGTCGCCAGTTCGGCTGGCGATTCCGACAAGGCTTCGTTTTGGCACACCACGCATCGCAGTTCTCGCGACAAAAGGGTCAGCCGGTTCTCAATCGCCACGTCGGCAAACAGGGGTTGAGCGGTGGGCGGTGCGTCGGGTGAGGCGATGGTTGTGGCAGTGGCCGACTCATTGGCCAAGGCAGGCAGGGAAAAGGCCAGAAAGACAGTCAGCAGGCCCTGTTGAATGTGGCGAAACGTCATGCGCCCAGCTCCTTGAGTTTTGGGACGAACTTGTTCTGCCAAATGTCCATGTCGATTGGGCCCACGTGTTTCAACCGGACGATGCCATTCCGATCAATCACATAGGTCTCCGGTGTTCCGGTCACACCCCAGTCGATCCCCACCCGGCCTGACAAATCATCTGGTACCGCAACATAGGGGTTGCCGGTGCGCGCGAGCAGCTCCTGGGCCTCGCGGGTCTTGTCTTTCCAATTGAGTCCGACGATGGGCGGCGCGGTGCGGCTTTCCGCCAGCGCCATCAGCAACTTGTGTTCGACCTTACAGGACACGCACCAAGGCGCCCAGACATTGAGCATCCAGACCTGGCCCTTCATGTCGGCCGGGCTGAACGCCTTCTGCGCATCGCCCACCACCGGCAAGCTGAACGTGGGCGCCGCCTTGCCGATGAAAGGCGAAGGCACTTCGCGCGGGTTCAGAAACAGCCCTTTGGTGAAGAAGCCCACCAGCACCATGAAAAAAACCAGCGGCAGCCACCGTTTCATGGCTTACGCCCCCTGCGCGGCTGGCCCGGCAGGCGCGCGCGCTTTGGCGCCGATCCGGTAGCGCCGATCGGACGCTGCCAGGAAACCACCCACCACCATGAACAAGGCGCCAATCCACAGCCAGTTGATGAAGGGCTTGTAATACAGGCGCACTGCCCAGGTGCTGAGTTCCTCGTTCAAGGGTTCGCCCAGCGAGACGTAGAGGTCGCTGGACAGGCTGGGGCGCACAGCAGCCTCTGTCATCACCGAGCCAGACCGGTTGTAAACGCGTTTTTCGGGGTACAGCGTGAACGGCTCGGCATTGCCTTCCTTCACGATGACGGTGCCGCGTGTGGCCGCGAAATTGGCGCCGGCGTATTGCTGGACGCCCATGAAGGTCAGGGTGTAGCCAGCCATCTGGGCCTGATCGCCCACGTTCATGCGCACATCCAGCTCTTGCTCGTAGTTGGCCACCATGGTGATGCCCGCCACGCCAATGGCCAGCCCCAAGTGGGCCATGTGCATGCCCCAGAAAGCGCGCGGCAGGTTCGACAGTTGGCCTGCGGTTTTGACCCGCTCGCGAAAGGCGATCAGCACCGTCAGCGCGATCCAGCTCGACAGCCCGAGCCCAAGGACGGCCCACGGCTTGTAACCTTCCATGGTCAGCGGCAGCAGCAAGCCGGTGGCCACAGCGATTCCCAGCGCCCACTTCAGCCGTTGGAGGACATCGGGCACGCTATCGCCCTTCCAGCGCATCAGCGGACCGACGCCCATCAAGAACAGGGCTGGTGAGATCAGGGGCACAAACACCGCGTTGAAGTAGGGCGGGCCGACCGAGAGCTTGCCCATGCCCAGCGCATCGATGAACAGCGGGTACAGCGTGCCGAGCAGCACAGCCGCGACCGATGCCACCATCACAACGTTGTTGGCCAGCAGCAGCGATTCCCGCGAGAACCAGGTGAAGGCGCCACCGGCGACCATGCGGGGCGCCCGCCAGGCAAACAGGGCCAGCGAGCCACCCACCACCAGCAGCATGAAGCCCAGGATGTAGGCGCCGCGTTGTGGATCGACCGCAAACGCGTGTACCGAAGACAGCACGCCCGAGCGCACCAGGAACGTCCCCAACAGCGAGAGCGAGAACGTCATGAGCGCCAGCAACACGGTCCAGGCCTTGAAGGCGCCGCGCTTTTCCGCCACCGCCAGCGAGTGGATCAAGGCGGTGCCGGCCAGCCAGGGCATAAAGGAAGCGTTCTCCACCGGGTCCCAGAACCACCAGCCACCCCAGCCGAGTTCGCGGTAGGCCCACCAGCTGCCCAGCACAACGCCCAGCGTCAGAAAGGCCCAGGCCACGGTGGCCCAAGGCCGCGACCAGCGCGCCCAAGCCGCGTCCAGCCGACCGGAGAGCAAAGCCGCCACCGCGAAAGAAAACACCACAGCGAAGCCCACATAGCCCATGTAAAGCATCGGGGGGTGAATGATCATTCCCCAGTCTTGCAGCAGCGGATTCAGGTCGCTGCCCTCGACTGGGCCGGGGAACTGGCGCAGAAACGGGCTGGACGTGATCAGCAGCAAAGACAGGAATCCGATCGAAATCAGACCCATGACACCCAGCACGCGCGCCACCATTTCTTCTGGCAGGGTGCGCGAGAAGGTGGCGACCGCGATCGTCCAGACAGCCAGGATGAGCGACCAGAACAGCAGCGAGCCTTCGTGTGATCCCCAGGTGGCGGTCACGCGGTAGAACGCCGGCAGATTCGAATACGAGTTGCTGGCCACGTTGATCACGGTGAAGTCGTTGGTCAGGAAGGCATAGACCAGGCACAGGTAGGCGATCAAGGTGAAGGTGAACTGCCCCCAAGCCGCTGGTCGCGCCACCGCCATCCAGGTGAGGTTGCCGCGCTGGGCGCCCACCAGCGGCAATACTGCCTGTGTGACGGCCAGCAGCAGAGCCAGAATGAGAGCGAAGGTGCCGATTTCGGGGATCATGGAGAAGTTTCCTTATGGGCCAGGCGCCGTCGAACGACAGCATCTGGCGGATCAACTGTGCGACAAAAAGTTTCCTTTTCGGCCCAGCGTGTTTGCGCTGAAGGTCAATACGCTTTCAGGGTTTTCCCAGTTTGCTTGGCCTGCTCCAGGGCGTGAGCGGCTTCTGGTGGCATGTAGTTTTCGTCGTGCTTGGCCAGCACCCGGTTGGCGGTGAACAGGCCGTCGCTGCCGAGCTTGCCGTCTGCCACCACGCCCTTGCCCTCGGCAAACAGATCGGGAAGGATGCCGGTGTAGACCGCCGGAATGAGCTGGGCGGTGTCGGTCACCACGAAACTTGTGGTCAGCCCGTCGGGCTGGCGCTTGACGCTGCCTTCTTTCACCAAGCCACCGATGCGAAACACGCGGTCAACCGGCGCCTTGCCTTGGTAAACATCGGTGGGCGAGAAGAAGAACACCAGGTTCGACTGAAAGGCGTTGAGCACCAACGATGTGGCCCCCGCGAGTCCCACCAGCGCCACCGCGATGATCGACATTTTTTTGTAGCGTGATTTCATTTTTCACCTCCTTCTGGTGACAAGTCCCATTGCTGCATGCGCACGAGGCGGCGGCGGGATTGGCCAGCCGCGCGCCTCAGCCACACGATCTCGATCAGGACGCAGATCACTGTGACACCGAAAGCGCTCCAGACGAAAAAGCCGCGGCCGCCCATGTTCCAAAATTCTGACCAACTGGCCCATTCCATGTCAGGTCTCCTTTTCCAGCAGTTCCCTCACCCATTCGGTTTTTCTCTCGCGCTCCAGGATGATGCGGCGCACGCGAACCAGGGTCGCGGCGATGGCGTAAAGCCAGGCGGCGGCTGTCATCAGCAACAAACCCTGCAACATGGTAGCGGCCATCTTAGGGGCGTGGGAGACACCGACCGTAGACCCCTGATGCAGCGTGTTCCACCAGACCACCGAGAACAGGATGATCGGCACGTTGACCACGCCAATCAGGGTCAACAAGGCTCCCGCGCGGTCGCTGCGCTTGACGTCTTCGATCGCGGACCACAGGGCCAGGGTGCCGATGTAGAGAAAAAGCAGGATCAGGGTTGAGGTGAGGCGCGCGTCCCAAACCCACCAAGCGCCCCACATCGGTTTGCCCCACACCGCGCCGGTCCACAGCGCGACAAAGGTGAGGATGGCGCCAGTGGGCGCCAGCGCCCGCATCAGCATAAAAGGCAAGCGGGCGTTGAATGCCAGACCGATGGCGCCCCAGAAAGCCATCACCAGGTAGATCAGCATGCCCATCCAGGCCGCAGGCACATGGATGAAGATGATCCGATAGGCCTCACCCTGCTGAAAATCGGTGGGCGCCACGAAAAAGCCGATGTAAAGGCCAAGCACGGCGAGAATGCCCGCCGTCCAGGCGGCCCAGGGAATGGCCTTGCCCGCGAGGCGGTAAAAGGTCGTCGGGGAAGCGTAGTGATAGAAATTCATTCCAAAGACACCCTCAAGGAAGCGGCTGCGATCCAGGGCGCAACCAAGAAAGACACCAGCAGAAAAGCGCCCAGCAGCGACAAGTTCGCCTCAGCCCCAGTGCCCGCCATCACACCATCGACAGCACCCGCACCAAAAATCAGCGCGGGTACGTACAGCGGAAGTATCAGCAGCGTCAACAACACGCCACCACCGCGCAAGCCCAGCGTCAGCGCCGCACCCGCTGCGCCAAGCAGGGAAAGTATGGGTGTGCCCAGCAGCAGGGAAAACACCAGCACCGCGATCGCATCCCAAGACAGGTTGAACTGAATGCCCAGCACCGGCGCCATCAGCAACAGCGGAATGCCGTAAACCAGCCAATGCGCCATGGCCTTGCCCAGCACCAGCAACACGGTGGACGCTGGCGACAGCACCATCTGCTCCAAGCTGCCGTCTCGGTGGTCGTCCTCAAACAGCCTTGAGAGCGACAGCAGCGAGGCCAAAGTGGCTGCGACCCACAAAACGCCCGGACCAATGCGCTTGAGCAACTCGGGCTCAGGCCCCACACCCAGCGGAAACAGGCTGCTCACCATCACGAAAAAAAACAGCGCGGTCAGCCAGTCGCTGCGGCGGCGAGCGGCAAGCGTGAGGTCGCGGCGCACAACGCTCAAAAAATAGCGTCCCATCTCAGTGGGCCTCTGCGCTGGCGCGTACGGGCTTGGCGGCATCGCCCACCAGCAAGCGCTGCACGCTGACGCCCTCCAAGTTCATCGCCTGGTGCGTGGTGGCCACCACCATGCCGCCAGCGTGCAGGTGGTCGCGGATCAGTCCTTCCACCAGCGCCACCGCGTGCGTATCCAGCCCAGTGAGGGGCTCGTCCAGGATCCAAAGTTTGGCGTTGGCGAGCAGCAAGGCGGACAAAGCGACGCGACGGCGCTGACCAAACGACAGCGCGCGGCAGGGCAGATCCAGGCAACGGGACAGGCCCAGCCGCTTCAGCGTGGCCACCGCTTGGTCAGGCTCGAAAGCGCGGCTGTGCAGGTCACCGTGAAAGCGCAGGTTCTCCACCGGGTTGAGCTCGTCCTTGATGCCGTTGGCATGCCCGAGGTAGGCCATGTCCCGGTAGTAGGCCTCCCGGCAACGGGCGATCGGCTCACCGCGCCATCGCACCTCGCCGGTGTCGGGTCGACTCAAGCCGGTCAGCAAACGCAGCAGACTGGTTTTCCCTTGGCCGTTGCCGCCTTGCACCAGCAACAATTGCCCCCCCGCCAAACTGAAGTTCATGCGCTGGAACAGCAGGCGCTCGCTGCGTTCGCAGGCGAGGTCGTGAACAGAAAGAAGGGGAGCTGGGAGAGGGGCCGTCATCGAAGGTGGCTTGCAAGCCAGGCGTCACTTACCAATACCCTCGGTGCGACGCGAAACGAGGAACAGAGCGGAGATTTTTGCGAAAATCGTTGGCTAGGATTGTAGGTGGCATCCTGCTTCCACCCCTCCCCAATAACCATTGACCATATCGAGCCTGCGCTGGTGGGCTCGCAGCGTGGCCATTTTTTGAAAGCGATATCCATGACCTCCGAGCAACACCAGGGAATGCCACGCAAAATCAAGTGGCTGATCTACCTGGCCATCTCTGGCCTCGTCGTCGCGCTGATCTGGAGCCAGTTGCCGCGCAGCCCGTACCCGACCGATTTGGAGCGCATTGGGCAGGGGCAGCCGGCGCTGGTGCTGGCGTACGACATCCAGTCCATGGGCGGCATGGCGGTCATGGGAATGATGGACGACTTGCGCGGTGAGTACGCTGAGCGCATCGACTTTCTGGTGGCGCCTCTGGGTGCCCCGAACGGCCGTGCCTTTGGTCAGCGCCACGACGCAATCAATGGCACGGTGGTGCTGTTTTCAGCCAAGGGCGCGGCGGTGAACACGGTGCATTTGCCAGAAAACACCGCCGAGCTGCAAAAAGCCCTTGACGGCTTGTTGGCGCAGTCCCCGCAATAGCCACAACCCAAGCAATCGTTGCTTGGTGCGTCAAGCGACGAGCCCAATCAACGCGGCAGGTCGATGTTCACCTGCCGCACCCCCGCAGGCGGTGCGGGGAAATCTTGCAGCGCGGCGTCCAGCATGGCGCCCCAGAGTTCGGGTGAGCTGTTCCAGCGGCCATCGTGCGCCGCATGGGTCTCGTAGACCACCTGGCCGTTGCCCGCGTTGCGAATCAGCAGCGAGACCTTGCGCTTGTAGTAAGGCAGGTCCATGCGCATGAACACCGGTGTCCAGATCACCTGGCCGCTGCCGGTGACCACGTAGTTGCGGCCAGGGATACCCAAACCCCCAAAGCCGCCGAAGCCACCGCCGTATCCAAAGCCATCCCAAGGCTCTTCCCAAGGCGCGCGGGGCAACTTCAGCGTGCCGCCGTTCACCTGCACCGACCAGCGGGCTGACACACCTGGCTCGGCCCGCGTCCAGCCACGTTTGGCCAGCGCGGTGCGGGCGATCGCCTCCAGATCGGCCTGGCCGCGCGCTGCGTTGTCGGCCGCTTGCGACGGCAGGCGCTCGAAGCGGTAGAGCTGGGGCGCCTGTGGAATGGCGTTGGTCGCCGCATTGGTCGGAGCCGCTGCATCGCTCCAGCGCGCAAAGCTCTGCACCTGGCTGTCCACCCGGTAGACGCTGGCGCAACCGGTGAGCAGGCCAAGGGCCAGGCTGGTGGTCAGCAGCGCAGCGCGACGCAGGCCGCTAGCGGCATGCGGGGAAGGTGTGAAAAACAGATGCTTCATGGTGCCTCCCTTCGGTTTGCAGGATCGGGACCGCGGTGTCGTGGGTGCGGCTCAGGACACCGCGATCGGTATGACCGCGCGGCGAGCCGCTTCGTTCCCAGCGGGCATTGGCGTGTCGCTCTCTTCGTCCCAGCGCGACTGCTGGGTGGCCGCATCGTGCAGGGATTCGTCGTCAAACGCTTTATCACCGTTGTCATCGGCCACACCGGTGGCGCGCAGGGTTTGAAACGGGTGCAAGCCACGGTCCATCAGGTGGCTGGGCACCACGTTCTGCAGCGCGGAAGACATGTTTTCCAGCCGGCCCGGAAACTTGATGTCCCACTCGCGCAGCATGTTGCCAACCTGCTTGCGTTGCAGGTTTTCTTGGCTGCCGCACAGGGTGCAGGGAATGATGGGGAAGGCGCGGATCTCGGCCCAGCGCGCCAGGTCTTTCTCGGCCACATAGGCCATGGGCCGGATCACCACATGCGCGCCGTCATCGCTCACCAGCTTGGGCGGCATCGCCTTGAGCTTGGCGCCGAAGAACATGTTGAGCAACAGCGTTTGCAGGATGTCGTCGCGGTGGTGGCCGAGCGCGATTTTGGTCGCGCCCAGCTCGTCGGCCACCCGGTACAGAATGCCCCGGCGCAGCCGTGAGCACAGGCTGCACATCGTCTTGCCCTCGGGGATCACCCGCTTGACGATGGAATACGTGTCCTGGTGTTCAATATGGAACTTCACACCCAGCTTCGTCAGGTAGGCCGCTAGGATGTGCTCGGGAAAGCCAGGCTGTTTCTGGTCCAGATTGACCACGATCAACTCAAAACTTACCGGCGCGCGCGCCTGCATCTTTTGCAGGATGTCGAGCATGGCGTAGCTGTCTTTGCCGCCCGAGAGGCACACCATCACCCGGTCGCCTTCTTCAATCATGTTGTAGTCGACGATGGCGCGACCCACCTCGCGGCACAGCCGTTTTTCCAGCTTCTGGTTGTCGTGTGGGGTTTTTTCGGTGGTCATGGTCAGCGCTTTCTTTAGAGCAATGGAGCGAGGAGCGAAGTGCCCCTACTCAGCAGACACCGTGGAACCGGCTTTGCCGGGCCACTGGTGTCGCCCCCTGGGGGGTGACGGCCTGAAAGGCCGGCGCGGGGGGTTACCAGTCCCCGCTCTCCATCCGTATCGCCACCTCGCAGTCCTCAAAAATCTCCAGCTTGGCGATCTTCACCCGCACGCCCAGCACGCCGGGCAGTTGCATCAAGCGGCGCGTGAGCTTGCCGATCAGGCTCTCCAGCAGGTCCACGTGTTCGGCGGTGCACTCGTCGATGATGATCTGGCGCACCTTGCGGTAATCGAGCACACGCGAAATGTCGTCGTCGTGGGCGCGCAGCGGCTGCGTGCCCTGGTTGAGTTCGGCGTCGACCTGGATCGGTTGTGGCCCGGTGCGCTCGGCATCCAGGATGCCCAGCTTGGCGTCGAAGCGCAGGCCGCTGAGGGTGAGGATCTGGGTGCCAGCTTGTGGCGCGGTGGCTTGGGGATTCATAGAAATCGGCTTGCTTCACATCAGCGAAAAATCGCGCTCGAAGCGCATCAGGTGCTGGCCACCATCCACCAGCAGCGTGGTGCCAGTGATGGATCGGTTGTCCAGCGCAAAGGCCACCGTGGCGGCCACATCCTCGGGGGTGGACGAGCGGCCCAGCGGCGACTGCCGGTGCAGCTCGGCAAATTTGTCGTCGCTCAGCAGGTGGCTGGTGAGCGTGAGCCCAGGCGCCACGCCAACCACACGCACACGCGGCGCCAACGCCAGCGCCAGCATCGTGTTGGCGGCTTCCAGCGCCGCCTTCGACAGCGTGTAGCTGAAAAAATCCGGGTTCATGTTCCAGAGCTTCTGGTCCAGCAGGTTGACCACCGCGCCTTGACCGTCGCGCGCGCTGAGGTGCGCATGCAGCGCCTGCGCCAGCAACACGGCCGCGCCGGTGTTGGCGCGCAAATGGGTTTCCATGGCAGTAAAGCCGAAGGTTTCGGCGCTGTCGTTCTCAAACGTGGAGGCGCTGTTGACCACCGCATCCACCGAGCCGAACCGCGCCAACACCGCTGGCAGCAGCGCGCACACGCTGGCCTCCTCGGCCAAGTCGGCAAAAAAGGGCAGGGCGCTGCCGGGGCGGCCGGTGAGCGCGTCGCATTCGGCGGCGGTCTGCTGCGCCTCACCCACCGAATGGCGGTGGTGCACCGCCACGTTCCAGCCCGCGCGGGCCAGCGTGAGCGCGATCTCGCGGCCCAGGCGCTTGCCCGCGCCGGTGACGAGCACCGTGCGCGGCGCGGGTTTTTCAGGGGAAGGCGTTGGGGTCATGGACGACAATCGGCGGGTGAATACCGGCTCAGTGAACGAACCCCGCAGTTTAACGAGCGCCTTGCTGCAGACCGTGCGCGCGGCCATCGCGTCGGCGGGCGGCTGGCTGCCGTTTGACCGTTTCATGGCGATCGCGCTGTACCAGCCGGGCTTGGGCTATTACGCCAACACCACGCCGAAATTCGGCCACCTCCCGCAAGGCAAAGCCGACCAGGGCAGCGACTTCGTCACCGCGCCCGAACTCACCCCGCTGTTTGGCCAGACGCTGGCGCGCCAGGTGGCGCAGGCGCTGGCGGCCACCGGCACCGACGAAATCTGGGAATTCGGCGCTGGCACCGGCGCGCTGGCGCTTCAGCTGCTGGACGCGCTCGCGGCCCAGGGCCCACCGCCACGCCGCTACACCATCGTCGATCTCTCGGGCAGCTTGCGCGAGCGCCAGCGGGCCACGCTCGCCGCCCACGCCGAGCGCGTGTGCTGGGTCGACGCGCTGCCCGATGCCCTGCACGGCGTGGTGCTGGGCAACGAGGTGCTCGACGCCATGCCGGTGCAGCTGCTGGCGCGGGTGGCTGGCGTCTGGCGCGAGCGCGGCGTGGTGTGGGACGAACAGCAGGGGCTGGCTTGGTCCGACCGCCCGACAGCGCTGCGCCCGCCGCTGGCTATCGAAGGCGATCACGACTACACCACCGAAATCCACCCGCAGGCCGAGGCCTTTGTGCGCACCCTGGCCGAGCGGTTACAGCGCGGTGCGGCGTTCTTTCTCGACTACGGTTTTCCCGAAACCGAGTACTTCCACCCGCAGCGCCACATGGGCACGCTGATGTGCCACCGCGCCCACCAAAGCGACAGCGATCCGCTGGCAGATCTGGGCCAGAAAGACATCACCGCCCACGTGAACTTCACCGGCATCGCGCTCGCCGCGCAGGACGCCGGCATGGACGTGCTCGGCTACACCAGCCAAGGCCGCTTCCTCTTCAACTGCGGTCTGCTCGATCTGGCCCGCGACGCCGGGCCGCGCGAGAACGCCATGATGCAAAAGCTGGTGAACGAGCACGAAATGGGCGAGCTGTTCAAAGTGCTCGCGTTTGCGCCACCGGCCAGCAGCGCAGGCTGGTCGCCGATGGGTTTTTCTGCGGGCGACCGCATGCACAGACTGTGAACGGAGCCCGCCAATGATTCGCTGGATGCTGGTGATTTTTCTTGCGCTGATGCTGATCAGCTGGTTCACACCGTTTCTGCACAAACTGGGCTTAGGAAAACTGCCTGGTGATTGGCGGTTCACGCTGTTTGGGCGGGAATGGTTTGTGCCGATTACTACGACCATTGTGTTGAGCATGTTGGCTAGTTTGATTGCGCAATTTATTTGAATGCCTGTTCTAGTCGTCTCAAAGTAGGGCGTATTCAAGCTCTAAGCCCAGCAAGTAAGCGATCCTCGGCAAGTTCTCAAAAGTGATGTATCATCCGGTATCGATTGTATCAATCGGTTTTTGCGGTCTACATTACTTTAGGGACACACTGTGAATGATCTGATCATCGAAGCAATAAACTGCTCGCAACTCAACCGGAGCAACATTTCATTCGGTGCAATACGCACTATTGCCGGTCGAAATTATGAAATTCAGCAGACGCTCGGCTACGGTCGGTCTATCATCGAAACCTGCCAACAACTCGACCAATACTTATACTCCTACGGACCGATGACAAAAGCCCAATGGGACGCCTTTCTGCCGAACGTATCCTTGCCTAACGGCAACTTAAATCTCATAGACTATGGGTGCGGCCAAGGTTTAGGAAGCGTGATCCTGTTTGATTACTTCGGACCGTCATTAACCGAGCGAATCAAGCAGGTGAGATTAATTGAGCCCAGTGCCGTAGCCTTGCTCAGAGCAAAGGAAGTGATTGATTGTTACCTGCATGCACATCAAGCCGTCACACTAAACAAAAGGCTCGACGAGATTGCCGCCGAAGATCTCAACGCAAACGGTCTGCTTCCTCAAGTTCATATTCTATCCAATGTGCTAGATATCGACGGATTTGACCACGGCCAGCTTTTTTCAAAAATTCTTCAAAGTGTCGGCAGGCATGCTGTGCTAGCAGTAAGTCACGATCGAGACTTTCACGGCGGATCTAATAGATTCGAGCAGCTTGATAATGCGATTAAAGATCCTAAGCATAGCAAGCAATTCAAAATCCAATCGTCAAGCATTTGCAGATTTACGTGCGGGACTAATAAACCAGCTATTTCGTGGGAATTACATATTGAGGTTCTAAATGAATTTATTTGAATCTAAATTGCCCTTCGAGCTTCCTTCTCAGGAAGGATACTCTGTTCATCGGCTGGAAGGAATGGATGGCTACAGAATTGATGTTCCCAATGGCGAACTTGTTTACATTGAGCATTTCTTTTCCAAAAAAATCAGCGACCGAAGCGTTGAGTATTTTTTAGAAAACGAAACTGTAGACTGGCGCACTGCGAAATGGAAGCAGATGACCGCAGAGCAATTTGCAGAAATGCGCTTTGCTAACATTCTCTGGAAACAAGACAGCATCAAACTGTACGGCAGAACCATACCGCTACCGAGGCTCACCGCTTGGTACGGTGACGCTGGAAGATCCTATACGTACGCTGGGATAAGGTCAGAGCCTAACGAATGGAACAAAGGCTTGCTGTACTTGAAGCAGGAGACAGAGCGATTGGCAGGACTCGAATTTAACAGCGTGTTGTTGAATTGGTACCGTGATGGCGAAGACTACTTAAATTGGCATGCCGATGACGAGAAAGAGCTTGGCCTCAATCCGGTCATAGGCTCAGTCAATTTTGGCGAAACGCGCGACTTTTTTTTGCGCCGAAATGTTGATACTTCCCAAAAGATTGTGCTTCCTCTAAAACACGGCACATTGTTAATAATGCGAGGCGAGATTCAGCACAATTGGCAGCACTCAGTCCCCAAGCGAAAACGTGTCGATGGTTCAAGATTCAACCTTACTTTCAGGCACATAAGTACCCCTAAAAATTCATTTTGATAGAATTTGCTTCGCAAGTCTATTTAAATTTAATTAATTGGGATGCGATTCTAATTAAATCCCTAGGAGCTGATGGCACACCTTGAGGCGGGCAGTTGATGCGAAATTCGTCTAAATAACATTCACTGCCAGTTCCATCACGCAGCCAATGGTAATTAGGGTCGCATTCTAATTGAGCCCCTGGAGAATAAAAAGTTGCCAGACTTGCCTATAAGGTAATTGGGGTCAGGTTCTAATTAAATCCTACGTATACGCTCGGCATCAATGTCGGGCACTTTCAAAGCCAAGCCGGCGCCTATCGAAGACCGCAAAGCACAAGGGCATCAGGTTCCGAGCCTGCACTCCAGCAGCGAATTGATGAGTGTTTATGCCTAATGGATAAGGCCGCGCCCAAATTCAAATCAAAGACCAAACGGTGCCACGTCCGTCTTGCCGACCACGCCGCAAGCGGTTGAAAACCCCACATCCTGCGTTAGATACAGCGAAGTTCAAGGATTTTCAACAGCTTACCTGCTATGACCATCGACCCGCTCACATCGTCTGCCTCACCGCCTCACCGCCTCGCCGCCTCACTGCCTCACTGCCTCACTTAAGCGGAGCGACAACTGTAGGCCTCCGAAACACCGGCTTCTTCGCACCCCTTGCGCGGAGGTAACATATTTGTTAACCTTCGCGCGTGGACTACCGAATTGAGTACTACAGCGAATCTGTCGAGGAATAGGTCCTCGCGCTACCAGACACGTTGGCAGCTCGGTACGTCGTACTGACCCGGCGAATGACAGCAGTTGGGGCAAATCTGGGGCTGCCACACACAGATTCCTTCGGTGAAGGTCTCTTTGAGTTGCGACTCAAGGGCGCAGACGGAATTGCACGTGTCTTCTTCTGCACGTTGATCGGTCGCCGAATCATGATGTTGCACACGTTCATCAAGAAGTCCCAGAAGACACCACTGCGGGAATTGGAAATTGCGCGCAAGCGCATGAAAGAGGTGAAAAATGCGAACCCATGATCAAATTGTTTCAAAGCTGCTCCACCGGCCTGGCGTGAAGAAGGAAGTTGAACGCATTGAACGCAAGGAAGGTGAACTTCTGGACCAACTGCTGAAGGCAAGGCACGAGGCGGGGCTCACACAGGCGCAGGTTGCAGAACGCATGGGTACTCAACCACCCTCCGTTGCGCGTTTGGAGCGTTCACTTGCAACCGGCAAGCATTCGCCCTCGCTGGCTACGCTTAGGAGATACGCTCAAGCATGCGGTCGCGAGTTGGTATTGCAGATCGCATAGTCACAGTGCGTATGGATGTTTAACCCTTTGTTCAAACAGCGAGCCTTACCTGCTAGCATCAGGCGTTCATAATTTCGGCGCTGATCCGGTAATTGGGGTCAGATTCTAGTCGTTATTGAAAAAAGCAGGAACAGCTTTGACGCCTACGTCTCAGACCTGCCTGGTTGTGTCGCAGCCGGCGAAACTCGCCAAGAAGTCGCAACACTGATTCAAGAAGCCATCGAGTTCCATATCAAAGACCTCAAAGCACAAGCGCATCAGGTACCGAGCGCTCACTCTAGCAGTGAACTGGTGTGCGTTAATGATTAACTTGAGCAATAAGCGTTACAACGAAGCTACCATGATACTAACAATCAAGACCACACTGCTTCGCGGCTCCTACGCTTTCGACAAGTGGGAAGCGTTTTTTGAAGTCAATGCCAATTCCTCACTCGAAGATGTTCACACACTCCTTCAAAGCACCTTGAGCTTCGACAACGATCATCTGTATGATTTTTATGTTGCCCGAACTGCAACCAGTCGTGATCGGCTCAGTCTCGATGATGAGAATGGAGGTATCTATGACAGGACAATTTCCAGCGTCTTCCCGCTTCCAGAAAAAAAGAATCTCTACTACCTGTTCGACTATGGTGACCACTGGCTCTTCAAGATTGCACGGACCAGGAATGCCGTTGTGAAGCCAACCCCGAATGTGAAGTATCCAAGGCTACTTCGTGAATCGGGTACGCGACCCCAGCAGTACCCTTCGGTAGACGAAGATGAGGTCTAATCTCCCGATTGAACGGAGCGCCAACGTTAAGTCTGGCAAGACGCTGTGAGTAAGCATTAAAAATTTACCTGACCATATCTTGAGAAATTTTTGAAAATTGATGGAAACAGAATACATTCTCCGAATTCAATCGCGAACAATCCAGAAACTGCATCAACACTTTGAGGCAGAATTGATACCAGATGAAGAGTACGTTCAGTTGGTTAATATTGTTATAGAGGCTGGCATATCAATACTTGATGAGCTTGGTCAATCAAAATCATCTGTTGATGCCTTTCAAGCCACACTTTCGACTGAAGCAAAAAACCTCTGGTTGACCACTTGCTTGAAGAATTCAGATGCAGATGAGGATTCGAAAATTGTCACCAAAGAATCCAGCGCTGCTTATGACAGAATTTTAAAGAAGCAACGAAAATAATCTGGATAACAGTTCAGCTTCATTGAGAAAGCCTTGCCCAGCACAGGGCTTCGAGCAGCTTGACACTGCGCCCGACCTTCTAATCGCGCGGTAAGTAGTTGAAAACCCCATATCCAGTGCCAACTACAGCGAAGTCCGAGGATTTTCAGGAGACCCACCACCATGACCACCGACCCGCTGCACATTGTCTGCCCCCACTGCCACACCACCAACCGCATCGCGGCCGACCAGCTAAGCGACGCGCCCGATTGCGGTAAATGCCATCAGCCGCTGTTCACCGGGCACCCGGTGGCGCTGGACGAGGCAGCGTTTGACAAACACGTTGCGCGCTCGGGATTGCCTGTGTTGGTGGATTTCTGGGCACCCTGGTGTGGCCCCTGCCGCACAATGGCGCCGGCTTTCGAGAAAGCGGCTCAGCAGCTGGAGCCAACGATGCGCCTGGCCAAGGTGGACACCGAAGCCGAGAAAAACCTGGGTGCGCGCTTCAACATCCGCAGCATTCCCACGCTGGCGCTGTTCGTGGGCGGTCGGGAAGTGGCGCGCCAGCCGGGCGCTATGGGTGCGGCTGACATCGTGCGCTGGGCGCAAAGCCACGCGCCTCGCTGATCGGCACGGGCGGCGGCGTTGCACGGGCGTCGGTGATGCCTGAACCGTTCACCCCATTCAGACGCCGCTGTCGCCTGTGTCAGCGGCCGTTGGCAGGTGCAGCGCTACCGCCTTGGCCCGTGCAGTGAGGATGGCGCGCGCGATGCGCTCGCCCACCGGCTCTGCCTCGGTGCGCGCCATCACCTGACCCGCCACCGACTCGGTGTTGACGGTTTGTGCCGCGTGCAGTGCCGCGAGCAAATGGGCACGTTGCGGATACGCGCTGTCCTCAAAACCAAGACGCCCGCGCGCGTCGCATTCGCAGGCCAGCAGCGCCTCGGCAAAGCGCTCGGGCCGGCGAAACGCGTCGCAGCGTTCCAGCAGGCGCACCAGCGCGGCGGCGCTCAAGCTGCCGCTGCGGTGGACGTTGCCATGCTCGCGCGCCACCACATCGGCCAGTTCTCGGCTTTCGCGCGGCACCCGCCAGCGATCACACACGGCCATGAGCAGGCGTGCGCTGCGCTGTTCGTGACCGATGTGGCGCGGCAGTTGGTCGTTGGGTGTGGTGCCTTTGCCGAGGTCGTGGCACAGGCAGGCAAAGCGCACTGGCAGGCTCGCCTGCAGGCGCGCGCTCATGTCGAGCACCATCATCAGGTGCACGCCGGTGTCGACTTCCGGGTGGTACTCAGCGCGTTGGGGCACGCCCCAGAGCCGATCCACCTCGGGCAGCAGCCGCTCCAGCGCACCGCAGCGGCGCAGCACCTCGAACATGCGGCTGGGTTGCTGCTCCATCAGCCCGCGCGAAAGCTCCTGCCAGACCCGCTCGGGCACCAAGTGATCGACCTCGCCGCCCTGCACCATGTCTTGCATCAAGACCTGGGTTTCGGGGGCGACAGAGAAGTGGGGGAAGCGCGCCGCAAAACGCGCCAGCCGCAGGATGCGCACCGGGTCTTCGCCAAACGAGTTGGTCACATGGCGCAGCACGCGATCGCGCAGATCGGCCTGTCCACCGAACGGGTCAACGATGGTGGCCCGCGCTGGTTCGTCCGCGTCTTGCTGCGCCACCGCCATCGCGTTGATGGTGAGGTCGCGCCGCGCCAGGTCGTCTTCCAGCGTCACGCCGGGCGCGGCGTGAAAAGCGAAGCCGTGGTAGCCCGGCGCGGTCTTGCGCTCGGTGCGCGCCAGCGCGTATTCCTCGTGGGTTTTGGGATGCAGAAACACCGGGAAGTCGCGGCCCACCGGCAGGAACCCGAGGTCTTGCATGGCCTGCGGTGTGGCGCCGACCACCACCCAGTCGCGGTCCACATGGGTGGGTTGGTCTGTGGCCGAGACGGGGGCCATTAAGGAGTCGCGCACCGCGCCGCCTACGAGGTAAATTTTCATGGGCACGGGTGTAAATCCACCCCGGTTCAACGGCCCAGCCGGTACGGTTCCTCGAAATCGAGGAAGTCGTGCTCGGTGCGCGCGGCGTCTATCCAGGCCTTGACGCCCGGCAGGGCCGCCACGCGTTCCACGTAGGCGGCCAGGTCGGCTGGCAAGGGCAGGGCATAGGTCTTCATGCGCATACAGACCGGCGCGAAGTAGGCGTCGACGATGGTGAACCTGCCAAACAGCAGCGGCACGCTGCCGTCGGGCATCTTGGTTGGCTGAGCCGTCAGCAGCTCGCCCCACAGGCCACACAGCCGCGCGATGTCGGTGCGCACCGCCGGCTGGTCGCGCCAGATCAGGCGGCCCACTTCGGGCAGCGAGGCCTCGATGTTCATCGGACAGTGGCTGCGCAGCGCGGTGAAGCCGCTGTGCATCTCAGCGCAAACGCTGCGGGCGCGGGCGCGCTGCTTGGCATCCAGGGGCCACAGGGCTTTGTCGGGAAAGCGCTCGGCCAGGGTTTCGGCGATGGCCAGCGTGTCCCACACGGCCAGGTCGCCGTCGACCAGCACCGGCACCTTGCCCACCGGGCTGATGCCGCGCAGGGTTCTCTTGAAAGCGGAGCCCGCGTCGAACGAGTCGAAGCGCACCATCACCTCGTCAAATTCGATGCCCGCCTGTTTCATGAGCACCCAAGGGCGCATGGACCAAGACGAGTAGTTCTTGTTACCGATATAAAGCTGCAATGCCAAAGGAACCTCCTGAAAAGAGGCTTGATGCTACGGCCTGTAGGTCAGTTCATTGATGTCGCATGTTGGCGCCATTGATGCTGCGGCAATCGACGACGCTACGAGGCATGGGGACACGCCGTGTTATGCGTACTTTTCCAGAATCTTCGTCGAGCGCTCCACCTCGCGCAGCGTGTCGCTTTCGGACTCCGAGCTTGCAACAGCCTCCATCACGGTGCAGGCCATCATGCGGTAGAAGGCCTTGTCCATCGCCTTGCGCGCGGCCGACATTTGCTGAGCCACGTCTTCGCAGGGGCGGCCCTGGTCGACCATGTCGATCAGCCCGCGCACCTGCCCCTCAATGCGTTTGAGTCGGTTGATCACATCGCGCTGGTGCTCGCTGCGGTAGTTCGATACAGCGTCGGCTTTGGCCGTGTTGACGGGGGTGGCTGGTTGGGTGGGAGAGGCGGCCATGGGAGTTCCTGGTGTGGGATTTGAAGTGTGCCAAACAACTGGCCTGCTCGCCCTGCGGTGGCACCCTCGCTTGCAGCGTCAGCGGGGCTTGCCGCTGCGCGCTTTGAGCAGGCTGCTGCGCCCGCCCTGGGTGCCGAGGTAGGTTGGGGCAACCGTGTGCACCGATGCCGGGTGGATGCCGAGTGCGGTTAGGTCGGGCCACTGGCCGCTGGCCACGTTGTCGACCGACATTGCAGCCAGGTTGTCGCGGCTCATGAGTGGCTCGCCGGGTGCCAGCTCCATCAGCGTCGCCTGCAGCTTGCCCAAGGCCATGGGCAGCGGCAGAATCGGCCGCTGGCTGCTGCCGTAGCGACCGGCAATGCGCACCAGGTCGGCCAGCGTCAGCACCTCGGGGCCAGCGCACTCATAGGTCTGGCCGATGCTGGTGTTTTGCTTCAGACTGGTCACCACCGCCTGCGCCACGTCTTCCACCCACACCGGCTGAAACCGGGCATCGGCACCCGCCAGCGGCACCACCGGGAAGATGGACTGCAGCTTCGCGAACAGGTTGAGAAAGCGGTCGCCGGCGCCAAAGATCACGCTGGGGCGCAACACGGTGAGCTCCAGCGCGGCCGCGCGCAGCGCTGCTTCGCCGCGCGCCTTGCTTCGCTGGTAGCGCGCCGGGCTACTCTGCGCCACGCCCAGGGCACTGATGTGCACCAACCGGGTCACGCCAGTGGCCACGCAGGCGCGCGCCAGCTTCTTTGGCAATTCGACATGGACGTGCTCGAAAGCCGCTTCCGTGCCATGCAGGATGGCGATCAGATTGACCACCGCGTCGTGACCGGGAAGCAGGCGCGTGAGAGCTGCTTCGTCGTGTGCGTTGGCTTCGATCACGGTCAGCCCCGGCAGGTGCTGCACCGATTGGGCATTGCGCGCCCGGCGCGTCGGCACGGTAATGGCCCAGCCCTCGCGCTGCAGCTTTTCACACACATGGCGGCCGACAAAACCGGTACCACCGAGAACCAGGATATTTTTTTTCATGTGTTGTGCAAGTTGTTGACGTGAGATAACTTTTAGGCTTCGGGGTGCGAGCACCCGCATGCATGAAAGTTAGGGCAGATCGCGGTTGACGGGTGCGGGGCTCACACGCGGCCCCACTTGGCCCAACCGCGCGCGCAGCGACTGCGGCTGGCCGGTGATCAGTGCGGCGTAGTTGGTGGTGTTCGACAGCACGCGCTGGACATAGTCGCGGGTTTCGTCAAACGGGATGTTCTCGGCCCAAATCTCGGCCGCCAGCACCGGGCCGTTGCGCCAGGCGCGCGGCCGACCAGGGCCAGCGTTGTAGGCGGCAGCGGCCATGGACAGCGAGCCCTCGAAGTCGTCGAGCGCGAGCTTGAGGTAGGCGGTGCCAATCAAGATGTTGGTGTCGCGCTCGGTGATTTGGTGCGGCTGGAAGTCGGTCAGGCCGATCTTGCGCGCGGTCCAGCGCGCGGTGGCGGGCATCACCTGCATCAACCCCGATGCGCCAACGCCCGATCGCGCGTCGGTGATGAAGCGGCTTTCTTGGCGGATCAGGCCGTACACATAGGCCGGGTCCAGCCCGATCTCTTTGGAGCGCTTCACCACCGCCGCCTCAAACGGCATGGGGAAACGCTGCGCGTGGTCGCGCGAGAGGCGAGTGCGCTCGCTGGTGTTGATGCAGCGGTCCCACACTTGGTTGTCGCAGGCCAGTTGTGCGGTGGCCAGCAGCTCGCGCTCGGTCATGCCGCCCGGCGTGTGCAGGGCGATTTCGTAATTCCATTCGCGCGTGCCCTCGCTGCGCAGGCCCAGCCGGATGGCGGCCAGCGCGCGCTGTAGCGCCACGTCGTTGGTGGCGCCAGCGATTTCTTGCGGCGTGAGCGGCGCAGGTGACAGCGGCACGGTGATGCGCCGACCCAGCTGCTCCATCGCAAGCTGCTCGTAAAAGCCTTGCACCGAAGCGATGGACGCGTACAGGTCGTGCGCCTCCACCAGCGCGAGTTGCGCGTTGGGCTGGCGCAGTGCTTCAATCGACTGGGCGCGCCAGTAAATCCACACCGGTTCGCGCTGCTGCTCGGCGCTCATCGCCGCGATGGCATCGCGCACCGTGGCCCAGTTGGCTGCGCGCAATGCTGCGCGGGCCTTCCAGGCCAGATGGTCATCGTCCATGTAACGCGGTTCGGCGTTGGCGAAGTAAGTGAGGGCGTTGTCTTGCAGGCGCTGCGCGGCGCGCTTGCCGATCACGCCCCAGACCCAGCTGCGCTCCTCTTGCGTGAGCTGGGCTTTCCAGCGGGTGAGGTCCATGGCCTGCGCGGCGGCGTCCGCGTCCTGGCTGGCGCGGCGGATCATGGCCAGCGTGACCAGCTCCTTGGTGAGGGGGAGGATGGCGGTGAGTTTCTCGTCGAGGTACTTGGCGGGGTCTTTGGCGATGACTTCCACCGTCTCGGCCCAGGCTGGATTGAGCAACCCCACCGCCTGCACCGCCGCGCGGGTGCGGCCCACTTCCATCGTGAGACGTGCGCGTTCCCAGGCGGCGGCGGGTTTGAGGTGGCCGCTGTCAAGCAAGGACTTGGCGGCGGTGGCGCAACCGTCGTCGGCGTCGCGCTGTGCCAGCCAGCGCTGCTGGACCTGAATGGCGACATCGGCCGCAGGCGTGCGCTGGTTGACGGCGTCGAGCATCAGTGCGTAGCACTGCACCTGCCGGTCGTCGTTCATGCGAAAGCGCGGCAGCTCGGCGCTGAAGTTGACCCAGTCGCGCTGCTTGCCCAAATACAACAGCCAGTCGTTGCGCAGCCGGTCTTCCCAGTAGGTGCCGGGGTGACGCGCCAGCGCCTCGCGCATTTGCTCGGGTGTGGCGCGCTCCAGCCGGGCGCGCGCTTCCCAATAAGCGGCCAGCGGCTCCAGCGCGTGGCCGCTCACGCGCGGCAGCAGGGTGGTCAGCGCGGTGGTGTTGCCGCGACGAAAGGCATCGCGCATTTCCATCACGGTCGAATCACCCCCGCTTTGTGCCCAGCTGGTGGCGGGCAGGCAAAGCAGCACAGCCATAATGGCCGTGAGTCCCCGCCAAGGGGTTTTCAGGTGTCGAACGTTACGCAAAGTCATAGACGATTATGGACAACAAAGACGGCCAGAGTTCCCTGCATACCCAGAAGACGGCGTGGCGCAAGGCGTTGATCGACAAACGCATAAACCTCGCCGATCGCGCCTGGCGCAACGACCTGTTGCAACGCGTGATGCGGGTTTGGCTGATCGAACGGCCTGAGGCGGTGATTGGCGCCTACTGGCCAATCAAGGGCGAGTTCGACCCGCTGCCCGCGCTGTTTCGCTGGCAAGAGGCGGGGCTGGAAGAAGACGCCAAGGCCGCCCAACGCCAGCGCCGCATTGCGCTGCCGGTGGTCGACAAGGTCCACAGGACCCTCACCTTCCACACCTGGTTCCCGGGCTGCGAGATGGAAGAAGACGCTTACGGCATCCCCAAACCCAAAGACACCGGGGTGGTGGTGCCCACGCTGATCTTTGTGCCCTGCGTGGGCTACGGGCCGGGCGGCTTTCGGCTCGGTTACGGCGGCGGCTTCTACGACCGCACCCTGGCAAGCCTGCAACCCAAGCCCTTCACCGTGGGGCTGGGTTACGACTTCGCCTGGCTGCCTGAGCTGGAGCCCGAAGCGCACGACGTGCCGCTGGACGCCATCCTCACCGACACCGGCGCCATGTGGCCAGCGTACCCGCGATGATGGCCGGACTCTGGCGCTGGAGCAAACGCGCGCTGCTCGCGCTGTTGCTGCTGGTTGTGCTGCTGGCGGCCTATGTGCAGTTCGGCGGTCACCGCTATTTCTGGACCGCGCTGAAATACACCTACCTGCAAGGCCACAACACCGCCCATATCGACGACGCGGCCAACTTCCCCCAGGCTGTCGTGGCCTCTGGCATCCCCAAACCGTGGGCGATGGACCCACGCGCCGCGCAGACCGCCATCGCGCCCGACCTCCTGCAGTTCTTGACCACCGAGCGCTCGGCCGCGTTTCTGGTGGTCCACCAAGGCCAGCTGCTGCACGAGAGCTACTTTGCGCCCTACACCGTCAGCAGCCGCACCAACGTGTTTTCCATGGCCAAAACGGTGGTCACCCTGTTGACCGGCGCAGCGGTGGCCGACGGCATCGTGCCCAGCTTCGACACCCCGTTGACCAACTACCTGCCTGAATACACCAACGACCCGCGCGGCTCCAAGGCCACACTGGCCCAGCTCTCGGCCATGACCTCGGGCCACGAGTGGACCGAAAACTACTACCTCCCGCTCAACCCCACCACCCTGCTCTACTTCGGCGGCGACGCGACTGGCACCGTGCTGGCACAGGGTTTTGAGCGCGACCCGGTTACCGCCTTTGAGTACAGCAGCGCCTCCACCCAGGTGCTCGCGCTCTCGCTACAACGCGCCTTGCAAGTGCGCCAGCCCGAGCTCACGCTGTCGAGTTATTTGTCGCAGCGCCTCTGGCAGCCCATGGGCATGGAGGGCGACGCGAGCTGGAGCCTGGACCGCCCGCGCGTCGATGGCGGCATGGAAATGGCCTATTGCTGCATCCACAGCTCGGCCCGCAACTTCGCGCGTTTTGGGCAACTGTTGTTGCAAGACGGCCGCTGGGACGACAAGCAGCTGCTACCGGCCGACTTCGTGCAGCGCATCACCCAGCCCAACGGCTTTGTCGATTACTACGGCCACAGCCTGTGGATGGACCCGAACCACAGCACCCCGTTCTACTTTCTGCAAGGCCACCTGGGGCAATACGTGATCGTGGTGCCTTCCGCGCAGCTGGTCGTGGTGCGAATGGGCCAGGTGCGCCACCGCACCTTCAACCGCCACCCGGTGATTCAGGACGAAATCTACCGCTACGTCGACGAGGGCCTGCGCATGGCGCAGCAGCGCTGAACGATCCCGCAACGATCACGGATGCTCTGCCGTGGCATGGGCTTCGGTGATGCGCTTTTCGCGCCGCACCAGAAACAGCCCACTGCCCACAATGATCGCTGCGCCCAGCCAGGTGTGAGACTGCGGCAGCGTCTGCCAGATCAGCCAATCCAGCCCCAAACCCCAGGCCAGCGCTGTGTATTCAAACGGTGCCACCGCAGACGCCTGGCCGTGGCGAAACGCCACCGTGATCGCGAGCTGGCCGCAAAACCCGGTGACGCCCAGCGCCACCAGCAGCGGCCAATCGTTCAGCTGCACCGGCACCCAGTTCGGCCAAGCCAGCGCGCCCGCGCCCACCGCCACGATCACCATCATCCACAGCACCATGCTCTCGGTGCTGTCGGTGCGGCTTGAGAGCCGCCCCACCACAGCCGCCACCGCGTAACAGGCCGCCGCGCCCAACACCGCCAGGCCGCCTGCTGTCACGAGTCCCGCCTGCAGGTCTTCACCGCGCGGCTGCAACGCGATCAACACGCCCACAAAACCGATGCCGATTACCCACCAGTGCGCCGCCGGTACCCGCTCTTTCAGCACCGGCACCGAGAGCATCGTGATCAACAGAGGCGCAATGAAAAACAGCGTGTAGGCGGCAGTCAGCGGCAGCTCGCGCACGCCAATGGTGAACAGCGTCAGCATCGCGATGCCGAGCACGCCGCGCAGCAGATGCAGCGGCCAGCGCACGCGCCAGACTGTGCCCCAAGCGCGGCGTGCGGTGATGAAAACCAAAATCAGCGGCAAGCCACACATACCGCGCAGCGCCGCGATTTGCAGCGCTGGATAGCGCGCCGAGAGCAGCTTGAGCACCGTGTCCATCAGTGCAAAACAGCCCACCGCGATCACCATCGCGGTGATGGAGCGCAGGTTACCGGCGGCGAGGGAAGCGGTGTTGGGCATGGGGGCGAAGGCGAACCGGGCAGTGTGCCAGAACGCTTTTGGTGCGGCAGGCAGTCGCGGCAGTGCCGCTCGCGACGGGGATCGGGGATCGTTGTGCGGGCTTGGCCTTGCCGAAATTCAAGACTTCACCGGGCTGACGCAATGGCCGCAGGCGGCTTTCTCACCGCAAGCGCCGCCTGCAACGCCAGCCGCGCCCAAGGCAGCATCAGCGCGGGCGATTCCAGCGCCTCCGGCGGGTGGCGTGTGGTGGTTCATCTTTATTGGCTTGCCCTTGGCCTCATAGACGAAGGGCTCACCGTCGGCAGCCAGCCACTGCGTTTCGGTTTGCGCGTTCGTCTTCAAATACAGCGTGTCCCAGGCGATCAGCCCCAGGTTCATGCCGTCCACCGACAAGCCCCAGCCGCCGAACCATTGGAGCTTCCCCTGGCTAAGTCCCGGCGGCGCCATGAGCTGCTGCGCGTTTGTCGACGAGGTGGTCTCGGTGCTTGAAAAAGGCCTGAGCTGACCCGATTGCAGGCTCTGTCCGTCAGGTTTTAGTTTACCGATGCGTAATTCGTTTCGTTTAGTTAAAATATCAGCCAGCCCAAACGCACCCCAAAACCCATACCGGAGAACCCCCAATGAGCAAAGCTTTCGCCTCCCAGGCCGATCTGGAAGACAAGAAAATCACCTTTGAGCAGCTCAGTGCCCACTGCTGGGCGTACACCGCCGAGGGCGACCCCAATTCGGGCGTGATCATGGGTGAGAAATTCATCATGGTGAGCGACGCCACCGCCACCCCGGCCATGGCGCGCGACCTGATCGCCAAGATTCGCACCGTGAGCGACAAGCCCATCAAATACGTGCTGCTCACCCACTACCACGCGGTGCGCGTGCTGGGCGCCAGCGCCTACGCCGCCGAAGGTGCCACCGAAATCATCGCCAGCCGGGGCACTTATGAGCTCATCGTCGAGCGCGGCGCGCAAGACATGCAAAGCGAGATGGAACGCTTCCCGCGCCTGTTCCGTGGCGCCGATTCCGTGCTTGGTCTCACCTGGCCCACCCTCGTCATTGGCGACGGCAAGCCCGGCCGCCAAGGCAGCCTGGAGATTGATCTGGGCGGCGTGAAAGTGGCCATCTGGCACCCCGGCGCCGGCCACACCCGCGGCGACACCATCGCCTGGGTGGAAGAAGAAAAGGTGCTGTTCTCTGGTGATCTGGTGGAGTACGAGGCTGGCGTCTATACCGGCGATGCCCAGCTTGAGGAGTGGCCCGCCACCCTGGAAGCTTTGCGCGCGCTGAACGCCGAGTACATCGTGCCCGGCCGCGGCGAGGCCATGAAAGGCAACGCCGACGTCAACAAGGCGCTCGACTACACCCAGCGGTGGGTCACCACCCTGTTCGCCGCCGGCAAAGAAGCCGCCGCCGCCAACATGGACCTCAAAACCGCCATGGCCCACACCCGCAAAACCATGGACCCGGTCTTCGGCCATGTCTTCATCTACGAACACTGCCTGCCGTTCGATGTGTCGCGCGCTTACGACGAGGCCAAGGGCATCAAAAACCCCCGCATCTGGACGGCAGAGCGAGACAAAGAGATGTGGGCAGCGTTGCAGGGCTGAACGCGAAGCGGGCAGACCTACAAACCCAGAGTGCCGTGCAAGGCTGAACGCGAAGCGGGCGGACCTAAAAAACCCAGATTGCGTTCCAAGGTTGAGCGTGTTCACTCACCGGGCACAAAAAAGCCTGCTGCAACCGCCATGCCAGTCAGTCAACAGCTGACTGGCATTTTTGTTGGATATTGACAGACCGTCTTTTTGAACACTGATGGGTGTCAGTCCACCCGCGCGCCGCTGATCTTGACCAGGCGCTCGTACTTCGTGCGCTCTTTCTGGATGAACGCGCCGAATGCCTCGGGCGTGCTCGGTGCGGGCTCGGCCATCAGGTTGGCGAAGCGGGCCTTCACCTCGGGCGTGTTCAGGGCCTGGGTGAACGCGGCGTTGAGCTTGCGCACCGTCTCGGGTGGTGTGCCAGCGGGCGCGAACAGGCCCCACCAGGTGTCGATCTCGAAGCCCGGCAGGGTCTCGGCCAAGGTCGGCACATCGGGCATCACGCTGCTGCGCTGCGCGGTGGTGACGGCCAGCGCCATGACGCGGCCGGCGCGGATGTTGGGCGCGGCGGTGGCGAGGTTGTCGAAGTTGAAGTCGACCTGACCGCCCAGCAGCGCGGTTTGTGCCGGGCTGCCGCCGTTGTAGGGAATGTGCACCGCAAACACGCCAGCCTGGTTTTTGAACAGCTCGCCCGCCAAGTGGCCGGCGCTGCCATTGCCGCCCGAGCCGTAGTTGAGCTTGGCCGGGTTGGCCTTGGCGTAGGCGATCAGGTCGGCCACGGTGTTGATGTTCAGGCGCTGGGCCGCCTCAGTGTTGACCACCAGCACGTTGGGCACCCGCAGCATCTGCGTCACTGGTGTGGTGTCTTTCACTGGGTCGTAAGGCAGATGTTTAAACAGCCAGGGGTTGATGCCGTGCGACGCCGTGGTGGCCACGCCCAGCGTCAGACCATCGGGTGCCGACTTGGCTGCCGCCGACACGCCAATGTTGCCGCCCGCACCGGCGCGGTTTTCGATGATCACCGTGCCCAGGGAGTCCTTGACCGCTTCGGCCAACACGCGCGTGGTCACATCGATGGGACCGCCGGCGCCGAACGGCACAATGATGCGCGTGGTGGTCTGGGCCATGCCGATGGCTGGCAAAGCAAGGGCAGCGGCTGCGAGGGCGGCGGTGAGGTGTCGGCGGTTGATCATGGGTGGTCTCCTGGGTGTTGGATGGACAAACAGCGGTTGGCGGTGATGAGTCAGATCTTGTCGACAGCGCTTGTGAACGAGTCGGCAAAAAATTCTTCGGGTGGCAGGCCCGCCAGCGCGGTGAAATCGCTGCGAGCCGAGTCGACCACGATGGGTGCGCCACAGGCGTAAACCTGGTACCCCGAGAGGTCAGGCAAATCTTGCAGCACCGCGCGGTGCACAAAGCCAGCGCGCCCAAGCCAGCCGTCTTCGGGCAGGGCGTCGGAGACCACCGGCACATAGCGCAGGTTCGGCATTTCGGTCAGACGCGCCTCAACCCAAGCCTGCTGGTACAGATCGGCTGGCCGGCGGCCGCCCCAGTACAGCGTGGCAGGCCGGGTGATGCGCTTGAACAGCATGTGTTCGATGATGGCTTTCAGCGGCGCAAAGCCGGTGCCCGAGGCCAGCAGCACCATGGGCTTGGGACTGTCATCGCGCAGGTAAAAGCTCCCGTAAGGGCCCTCGATGCGCAGGATGTCTTTCTCTTTCATCGTGCCAAAGACATGGTCGGAAAACTTGCCGCCTGGCATGTGGCGCAGGTGCAGCTCCATCTGTGGCGCTGCGGCCTGGGTGTGCGGCGCGTTGGCGATGGAGTAGCTGCGCCGGTCGCCGTCGCGCAGCAGAAATTCCACGAACTGCCCGGCGTGGTACTGGAACGTGTCGGCCGCTGGCAATTGCAGGCGCATCACCATCACATCGTGCGAGACGCGCTCCAGCGCGCTCACGCGCACCGGCATTTTTTTGATCGGGAAAGCGCCGACTTCGGTGACCTGGCGCGATTCGAGCACCACATCGCTTTGCGCCATACCGCAGCAGGTCAGCACAAAGCCAGCTTCCTCTTCCTCAACGCTCAGCGCCTTGGACTGGTGCGCGCCGTGTACCACGCTGCCGCTGATTTTTTTGCATTTGCAAGAGCCGCAAGCGCCGTCTTTGCAGCCGTAGGGCAGGCCGATGCCTTGGCGAATACCGGCGGCCAGCATGGCCTCGTCGGGTTCGGCGTTGAAGCTGCGCCCGCTGGGTTCGATGGTGATGGTGAATGTCATACTGAATGAGAAATGTGAGGCGCGTGCAGCGGTTGAGCGGCACGGCGAAGGGACGCGGCCATTGTCGCAAATTCGCAAAACAAGACTCGGGATGGTGGTATGGGCTTGATGGGTGCATTGCCTGCGCGCTTTCGGCGCGAGCGGGTGTTGATCGTGGGTTGTGGCGATGTGGGGCAGCGTGCGGCGGCGGTGCTGGGCGGTGGTCGACGCATGACGCTGCGCGCGCTCACCGCCAGCCCCGATCGGCGCGAGGCCTTGCGCGCCCAGGGCATCACGCCGCTGGTGGGCAACCTGGATGAGCCACGCAGCTTGGCGCGCTTGGCCGGGCTGGCCACGCGGGTGCTGCACTTGGCGCCACCGCCCTCGGGTGAGCAGGCCGACGGGCAGCTCGACCCGCGCACTCGCGCGCTGGTGCGTGTGCTGCTGCGGCGCTCGCTGCCTGCCACTCTGGTCTATGGCTCGACCAGCGGTGTTTATGGCGACCAACAGGGGCGCTGGGTGAGCGAGGCCACACCGGTGCAGCCGAGCACGCCGCGCGCTTGGCGCCGCGTGGATGCCGAGGCTTCGGTGCACTGGCTGGGGCGCGCCAGCGGCGTGCGCACCACCGCGCTGCGCATTCCCGGCATCTACGCCAACGACCGCGACAACGGCACACCGCGCGCGCGGTTGGAGCGCGGCACGCCGGTGCTGTGCGAAGCCGACGACGTCTACACCAACCACATCCACGCCGACGATCTGGCGCGCGCCTGCGCGCTGGCGCTCTGGCGCGCCCGACCGCAGCGCAATGTGAATGTGTGCGACGACACTGAGCTCAAGATGGGCGATTACTTCGATCTCGCGGCCGATCTCTACCGCCTGCCGCGTCCCCCGCGTATGCCGCGCGACGCCGCCAGCGATCAGCTGTCGCCGATGCTGCTGAGCTTTATGAGCGAATCGCGCCGGTTGCACAACCAACGCATGAAAACCGAGCTGGGTCTGCGCCTGCGCTACCTCACGGTACGCGAGGGTCTGGCGGTTCAGACGGAGGCGGGCGAGAGCGTCGTCAGCAACCAGGCGGTGTAGGCCAGGTAGGCCAGCACCAGCAGGCCGCCCTCCAGCCGGTTGATTCGCCCCGGGCCTTTGAAGCCCCAGCCCATCACAAACAGCAACACGGTAAGCCCCGCCATCACCGGCAGATCGCGGGTGAGCAGCGCGGGCTCGATGTCCATCGGTGCGATCGCCCCAGCCAGACCCACCACCGCCAAGGTGTTGAACAGGCTGGAGCCCAGCACATTGCCCAGTGCGATGTCGTCTTCGCCCTTTCTGGCTGCCGTGATGCACGCCGCCAACTCGGGCAACGAGGTGCCGATGGCCACCACCGTGAGACCAATCACCGCGTCGCTCACGCCCAGCGTCTGCGCAATCGCCACCGCGCCCCACACAAGCAGGCGCGAGCCGACCACCAGCACCAGCAGGCCCAGCGCCAGCCAGGTCAGCGCGCGTTGGAGCGGCATGGCGCCCTGACGCAGCTCGGTCGCCGTCTCCACCGCCAGGGTGTCGCGATCCTGGCCGCGCGCAGCCACGATCGACCAGACGATCAGTGCCGCAAACACGGCGAGCAGCAACAGCGAGTCCGCGCGCGTCAACACGCCGTCCCACACCAGCGCGGCACTCAGACCGGTGGCCAACAGCAGGATCGGTAACTCCTTGCGCAAGACACCCGACCGCACGGCGATCGGCAGCACGATGGCTGTCACGCCCAGGATCAGCGACGTGTTGAGGATGTTTGATCCCCAGGCGTTGCCCAGCGCCAGGCTGGGGCTGCCATCAACCGCCGCAAAAACCGACACCACCAGCTCCGGTGCCGAGGTGCCAAAGCCCACCACCAACGGTGGCATCGAAAAATGGTGCGCGGTGGCACTGGCGCCGTCAACAAACCGGTCGGCACTCCAGATCAAAAGCACCAGACCGAGCAGGATCGCAAGAGAAGGCAGCAGCATGGACGGGGCAGGGGAAGCCCCAGCGGAGGTGGTGAACGAGAATGGCCATTGTCTTCGCAAGCCCCCGCCCGACTCCAATGAACAGCCCCCTGCCGCTCACCTGGCCCACCCGCTTGCGCGCCACTTTTGCGCGTGCGCTGCACAGCAAGCTGCTGTGGTCGGTGGCGGGCGCCGCGCTCATGCTCCTGCTGCTGTGGATCTGGCGCCCGCTGCTGCTGATTCCCGGCACCCAGCCGCTCACCATGGCCAGCGGCGACCCCCACTTGCGCGCCCTGATGCGCACCATCTCGGCCAGCGAGTCCAACGTCATGCGGCCCTACCACGTGCTTCACGGCGGCGATTCGGTGGGCACGCTGGAGCGCCATCCCAACCGCTGTGAAGCCATTGGGCAAGGCCCGAACCGGGGCAACTGTTCCACCGCCGCCGGCCGCTACCAGGTGCTGTTCGGCACCTGGATCGAGCTGGCTGCCCGCTACCACCCCGACCGCACCGACGATGCGCTGGACGCCGTGGGTTTGAGCTTTTCGGCGCTTGATCAAGACTTGGTGGTACACGCCTGGCTGGCCGATCCGCGCGCCTGGCGGCTGGACATCGCTGCGCAGCTGCGTCAAGGCCGGGTCCAGCCGGTGTTGAAGCGCCTCTCAGGCACTTGGACCAGCCTGGGCCACGGCATCGAGACCAACACCATGAGCCGCAAACTGCCTGGGCTGTACCAGCGCCTGCTCAAAGACGAGCTGGCGCGCTCAGGCGACACGCCGTCAGCTGGGATCCAACCAGCAGCGCGCTGAATCGGCAGGTTATCGACGACTCGGTTGACATCGGCTCGCAAGTTACCCCCGCCGCCTGTGCCCTAACCTGTGGATAAGTGCATGAACAAACGCGGCAAACCGCATGCCCATTGGCCTGCTGTACGGTGATTAAAAAATAGGCACCCCAGTCGGTTGAGGTCTTGCGCTGAGCGTGCACCAGAAAAAAAGCCGCGCAGTTTTTCAACTGTGCGGCTTTTTTTTGGTGCTGGACCGCTCTCTAACCTTCGATTGCAACGCCTCGAAATGGCATGGAGAGGGTGGGTGCAGAAATACCCTCGATACGTGGCGCATGCCCCCGCTTCGCAGGAAATCTCCCCCCCATTTCTGCCCCCACATCCCCGGATAGCCGCACACTTCGACGCGTGTTACCGCACCAGTCAAAGGCTCCCATAGGGAAAAAGAAAAAGGCCGCACGTCTTTGGAACTGTGCGGCCTTGTCTGTGGTGCCCGGGGCCGGAATCGAACCGGCACGAGTTTTACCTCGGGGGATTTTGAGTCCCCTGCGTCTACCAATTTCACCACCCGGGCTGAATATGTGAAGCCACAAATTATGGCACAGTGGCGGCCATGAAATACCCGACTATCGAAGACGCAATCGGCCAAACACCCCTGGTGGCCTTGCAGCGCATTGGCGCAGACGAGCACCGCGCGCGGGGCAATGTGTTGCTGGGCAAGCTGGAGGGCAACAACCCCGCTGGCTCTGTCAAAGACCGGCCTGCCGTGTCCATGATCCGGCGCGCTGAGGAGCGTGGCGAGATCAGGCCTGGCGACACGCTGATCGAAGCCACCTCGGGCAACACCGGCATCGCGCTGGCGATGGCCGCAGCCATCAAGGGCTACCGCATGGTGCTGATCATGCCGGAGGACCTGTCGATCGAGCGTGCCCAGACCATGAAGGCGTTCGGCGCCGAACTGATCCTCACGCCCAAAAGCGGCGGCATGGAAAGCGCGCGTGATCTTGCTGAGCGCATGCAGGCCGAAGGCAAGGGCCGGGTGCTCGACCAGTTCGCCAACATCGACAATCCGCGTATCCATTACGAGACCACCGGCCCCGAGCTGTGGCAGCAGACCGCCGGGCGCATCACCCACTTCGTGAGCTCCATGGGCACCACCGGCACCATCACGGGCGTCTCGCGTTTTTTGAAAGAGAAGAATCCAGCGGTGCGCATCGTTGGCGTCCAGCCCAGCGAAGGCTCACGCATCCCGGGCATTCGCAAGTGGCCGGCCGAGTACCTGCCCAAGATCTACGACGCCAGCCATGTGGACGAGCTGGTGCTGGTGAGCCAGCGCGATGCCGAGGACATGTGCCGCCGGCTGGCGCGCGAAGAGGGCATCTTTGCCGGCATCTCGGCAGCAGGCGCCTGCTGGGTGGCGATTCAGGTGGCGCAGCAGGTGGAGAACGCCACCATCGCGTTCATCGTCTGCGACCGCGGTGATCGCTACCTGTCTACGGGCGTTTTCCCAGCTTGAGCATGGGTCAAGACGCTTACCGCTTTTGCCCCACCTGCGCTTCGCCGCTGGCACTTTTGACCCGTCTTGAAGACAGCGGAGAAAAAGAACGGCTGCGTTGCCCAACCTGCGATTTCACCCATTGGAACAATCCCACACCCGTGCTGGCTGCCATCGTTGAGCTCGACGGACTGGTGCTGCTGGCGCGCAATGCTGCTTGGCAGCACCGCATGATGGGGCTGATCACCGGGTTCATGGAGGCGGGTGAAACGCCGGAGGAGGGCATACGGCGCGAGATCGCAGAGGAAACCAGCCTGAGTGTGAGCGCGCTCACGCTGGTGGGCGTACACGATTTCCAGCGCATGAACCAGGTTCTCATCACCTACCACGCGGTGGCGCATGGCGAGGTTCGTCTCTCGCCCGAGCTGGTCGAATACCGGCTGCTGCGTCCCGAGCAGGTGAGGTGTTGGCGCGCGGGGACTGGTCTGGCGCTGGCCGACTGGTTGCGCAGCCGGGGTCATGAGCCTGTGTTCTTGGATGCGCCTTCAGCTTGACAGGGTTGCAGACCTGCAGAAACGGGTTTGCGTGCGGCAGGTGAGGGCGAGCTACGCGCTTAAAATCGCAAACCACTGAGAAACAACGAAATCACCATGAACGCAGACAAAGAACTCGACACCCGCGGGCTCAATTGCCCGTTGCCCATTCTGAAAGCCAAAAAAGCGCTATCAGATATGTTGAGCGGCCAAACGCTGCGGGTGGTCTCCACCGACGCCGGCTCGGTGCGCGACTTCCAGGCCTTTGCCAAGCAGACCGGCAACGAGCTGGTTGAGCAGCATTCCCAGGCCAACGAACACACCTCCGTGCTCAAGCGCCGCTGACGCACCGGGGTCAGAGACGCGCGAGCTGCTCGCGCACCTTGAGCAGGGTGGCGCCGAAGTCGGCCAAGCGTTTCTGCTCTTGCTCGATCACGGCTGGCGGCGCCTTGGCCACAAACGCCTCGTTGCCCAGCTTGCTGTTGGCCTTGGCGATTTCGCCCTCCAGCCGCGCCACTTCCTTGGCCAAGCGCACTTTCTCCGCCGCAAGGTCGATCTCCATGAACAGGCACAGGCGCGCCTCGCCGACCACCGCCACTGGCGCTGCCTGAGCCGCGGCGGCCCACGCGGCTTCGTCGGCAAACACCTGGACCTCGCTGAGTTTGGCCAAGGCCTGCAGCACCGGTGCTGCGGCGGTCATGAAGGCGGTGTCGCCCAGCACGTACAAGGGCAAGCGGGTGGCGGGTGAGACGCTCATCTCGCCACGCAGCGTGCGACAGGCGTCGACCAAGCCCTTGAGCTTGTTGACGTGTGCGATCGACGCTTCATCGACCTTGTTGAGCTGGGCTTGCGGATAGCGGGCGATGCTGACCGACTCACCGGACAGGCCCGCCACGGGCGCCACTTTTTGCCACAGCGCTTCGGTGATGAACGGGATCACGGGGTGCGCCAGGCGCAGAATCGCTTCCAGCGTGCGGATAAGCGTGCGACGGGTGGCGCGCTGTTGCGAGGCGTCCCCGGTCTGAATCTGCACCTTGGCGATTTCCAGGTACCAGTCGCAGAATTCGTTCCAGACGAAGTCGTAGATCGTGTTGGCGACGTTGTCCAGCCGGTACTCGGCGAAGCCCTTGGTCACCTCGGCTTCGGTCTTTTGCAGCAATGAAGAAATCCAGCGGTCGGCCTGGCTGAAGCTGAGGTAGCCATGGAAGGGCTGTCCCACCGCGCACTCGGCCTTGGTGTGGTCCTCCAGGCCGCAGTCTTGCCCTTCGCAATTCATCAGGGTGAAGCGGGTGGCGTTCCAGAGCTTGTTGCAGAAGTTGCGGTAGCCCTCGCAGCGCTTGCTGTCGAAGTTGATGCTGCGGCCGAGCGACGCCAGCGCGGCGAAGGTAAAGCGCAGCGCGTCGGCGCCGTAGGCTGGGATACCGTCAGGGAATTCTTTTTCGGTTTGCTTGCGCACCTTGGGCGCGGTTTCGGGCTTGCGCAGTCCTGTCGTGCGTTTGTCCAGCAGGGGCGCGAGCGAAATGCCGTCAATCAGATCCACCGGATCGAGCACGTTACCCTCGGACTTGCTCATCTTTTTGCCTTGCGCGTCGCGCACCAGACCGTGGATGTAGACATGCTTGAACGGCACTTGGCCGGTGAAGTGGGTCGTCATCATGATCATCCTGGCAACCCAGAAGAAGATGATGTCGTAGCCGGTGACCAGCACGCTGCTGGGCAGGTAGAGGTTGTAGTCCTGCAGGTTGGCGTCGTCTTTGTCGTTGGCGGACGCGCCAGCGGCTTCGGGCCAGCCCATGGTGGAGAAGGGAACGAGCGCGCTGGAGTACCAGGTGTCCAGCACGTCGTCGTCGCGACGCAGCATTTTTCCCGGTGCCTGGGCCTGCGCTTCGGCTTCGTTGCGCGCCACGTAGACCTTGCCGTCTTCGTCGTACCAAGCGGGGATTTGATGGCCCCACCAGAGCTGGCGGGAGATACACCAGTCCTGGATGTTGCTCATCCACTGGTCGTAGGTGTTGACCCAGTTCTCTGGCACGAACTTCACTTCGCCAGACTTCACCGCAGCGATGGCTTTGTCTGCAATCGAGGTGCCGCTGGTGTTTTTCTCATTGCCCTTGGACTGCATGGCCACGAACCACTGGTCGGTCAGCATCGGCTCGATCACCTGCCCCGTGCGGGCGCAGCGCGGCACCATGAGCTTGTGCTTTTTGGTCTCGACCAGCAGGCCGGCGGCGTCCAGGTCGGCGACCACCGCTTTGCGGGCCTTGAACCGGTCCAGGCCCCGGTACTTCTCGGGCGCGTGTTCGTTGATGGTGGCATCGAGCGCCAGCACACCGATGATCGGCAACTGGTGGCGCTGGCCGACTGCGTAGTCATTCGCGTCGTGTGCCGGCGTGACCTTGACCACGCCGGTGCCGAAGGCGCGGTCCACGTAGTCGTCGGCGATCACCGGAATGGCGCGGTCGCAGAGCGGCAGCTGCACCGTTTGGCCGATCAGGTGGATGTAGCGCTCGTCTTCTGGATGCACCATCACAGCCACGTCGCCGAGCAGCGTCTCGGGGCGCGTGGTGGCCACGACCAGCTGGCCGGAACCGTCCGAGAGCGGGTACGCGATGTGCCACAGAAAGCCGTCTTCTTCCTCGCTCTCCACCTCCAAGTCGGACACCGCCGACATCAGCACCGGATCCCAGTTCACCAAGCGCTTGCCGCGGTAAATCAGGCCTTGCTCGTACAGGCGAACGAAAGTCTCGGTCACTACCGTGGACAGCTTCTCGTCCATGGTGAAGTACTCGCGGCTCCAGTCCACCGAATCGCCCATGCGTCGCATTTGCGTGGTGATGGTGTTGCCGCTTTGCTCTTTCCACTCCCACACCTTGGCGACGAAGTTCTTGCGTGCCTCGGCCGGTGTGGGCCCCATGTCGTGGCGGCTGATGCCTTGTTCCTGCAACTGGCGCTCCACCACGATTTGCGTGGCGATGCCAGCGTGGTCGGTACCAGGAATCCAGGCGGTGTTGAAGCCGCTCATGCGGTGGTAGCGGGTCAACGAGTCCATGATGGTCTGGTTGAACGCGTGGCCCATGTGCAGCGTGCCGGTCACGTTGGGTGGCGGCAGCTGAATGGCGAAATCGCGGCCCTGCGCATGCGCTTCGGCACTGGGTGCGCCCGTGCCGTGATAACCCGCCACGCTGTAACCGCGTCGCTCCCACTCCGGTCCCCAATGGGCCTCAATCGCGGCCGGCTCGAAAGACTTGGACAGACTGGAAAGACCGGGCTGGTCGGGTGTTGTGTTGGACATGCTGGATGGGAAAAGTAGGGTGTGTGCCACTGCGCCAAAGACATAGGCACGGGCGCGGGCTAACTTTTGATTTTACGGGGCGGCCTCAGGCGTTCCGTGTGCCGATGCGTTGGACTGGCTGCCGCGCCTCGCGAGGTTGGCGCTGATCTGATCAGGTATGGCCGCTGCTCGTCGCAACGCACCCGATAGGCTGGAACAATGGAACCCTTTGCACACAGCCGCTTGGATGTTTTGTACCCAGGAGCCAGCCCGTTGTGGCGACTTCACTGAGCGCTGATGCTTCAACCCACCATCAGGACAACCCCTATGACCACCTTGAAAGGCTCGAAAACCGAGCAATGCCTGAAGGACGCCTTCGCCTGCGAAGCCCAGGCCAACCGCCGCTACCTGTATTTCGCCAACAAAGCCGACATCGAAGGCCAGAGCGATGTGGCGGCGCTGTTTCGCTCCACCGCTGAGGGCGAGACTGGTCACGCCCACGGCCACCTAGAATTCTTGGAACAGGCCGGCGACCCCATCACCGGCATGCCGATTGGTTCCACGCGCGACAACCTGGCCTCTGCGGCGGCTGGTGAGACAGATGAGCACGCCGAGATGTACCCCAACATGGCCAAGACCGCCCGCGAAGAAGGCTTCAACGAGATCGCCGACTGGTTCGACACGCTCGCCAAGGCCGAGCGCTCGCACGCCGCCCGGTACCAAAAGGCGCTGACCGAGCTGGGCGACTGAAATCTGGTCTTTTTAAGGTCGTTGGGTGGTCTTGCTGTGCGGCGTCAAGCTCGGCCAACGCGGTGAATTTGTGGGAGCGGCACTGCCGCGATGGCGTTGGCTGGCGCTGTCGCTGGCGGGTCGCGGCAGTGCCGCTCGCTACGAAGACATTGTTTTCTGCGCTCTATAAAAGCTTGGCCAAAGCCGTGAATTTGTGGGAGTGGCGTTGCCGCGATGGCTTCAAACGCTTCTGCTTCCCGCCACGGCCACTGGCCACAGCCCGGTCAGCGCTGCGCTCAACACTTCCACGGGAGCCACCTCGTCGCCACTCATGGCAAGCAGCAAGGGACGGCCATCGTCTTGCTGCACGCGCCCTTCTGAAGATGGTGATGCAACTGCGCGCGCGGCCAAGGCGCGCAGGCGACCGAAGGGCCCGGTGTCGCCGGTCACCTTGTGGCCCGCGCGCATCCAGGCGGCCAACGCCAGCTCGCAGCCTTGCACGAAGCCCGCGGCCCAGGCAAACACCTCGGTGTCTTTCTCGCCGACCACCTGCAACACATCGTCCAGCGAAGGGACTGGCTCGCTCAGGTGGTTCAGCCTGTTTTGGTTGACGTGGTTGTAGAGCTGCATCGTCGCGCCCAGGGTGTCGTTGAGCGCTTTTTGTGCGGTGACCTCGGTGCGGCTGTTGGGCATGCGGTCGTGCATGACCATGACCAGCGACAACCAGGCGTTGGGCATCAGCACTTGGGGTGACCAGGCCACGGCTTGCAAAAACCCGTGCAGGCGCGGGTAGTCGCTGCAGGTTTTTCGCAGACGTTTCTCTTCCCGCAGCCCAAAAGATTTCCCCATCAACGTAAGGCTGTTGGGGCTTTTGGCTGGTGGACGCGCTGCGGGTGTCTTGCGCGACTTGATCGGTTCGGGCGGTGGCGGATCGGGCAGCTGCAAGGCCGCTGCCCAGGCCAGCGCACCGGTGCGCACCCACAGGGGGCGGTGTTCCGTGCGGAGGCGCCAGGCCGCTGCCACGCCGCCAACGCGCTCACCGGGGCCCGGTTCAGGCGGCGGCTCGTTCATCTGCTCGGGCAGCAGCGCTTTCAAAAACAGCGGGTGCAGCGCGTGCGCCTCGCGCAACACCCGCTCGGCCTCGTCGGTGCGCCCCAGCGCGAACAAGGCCACAGCCCGCAGATGTTCGCTGGGCGGCATGTCGTCGGGGTACTTTGCCATCAGCGCCAGTGCCGCTTCGTGGTCACCGCGCGCCATCAGCAGGGGCGCCAGCAGCTCGCGCCAGCCGTGGTTGTCGTTTGGGTTCAGAGACAGCCCCCAGCCAAGCAGATCCAAGGCGCGCGGCCCGTCGCTATCCAGGATGGCCAGTTCAATGGCCACCGCCAGACAGCGCAGCAAGGGTCGGTGCTCGGCGTACCCCCAGTGCAACTGGGCATCGCCCACCAAGGCCCGCAACACCGCCACCGCATGATCGACCACGCGCTGTGATGCCTTCAGGACCGCTGATGGCGCGGTTTGATAGCACAGCTGCCAAGCGGTCAGAGACAGATCGTCGAGCACCTCGGCACTGAGCCAGGCCGTCGGCGATTTTTTCAAAAACGCCAGCGCCTGGGGCAGGTCTTGCAGCAGCAGGTCCACATCGCCATCGAGCCATGTCAAATTGGGTTTGCCCACCATGAAGCGCCGACGCCAGCGCTGGTTCAAATCAGCCTGCGCCTTGACCGGTGTGAGCGTGAGCACCGCCTGGCCTGCGTCTCGCACTGTCTCCGCCTCAGACCGCTCCACCTCGTAGAAGGCGTGCAAAGCAGGCAGGTCGGGTGCATCGGGCGTGGCTTGGGCCAGCGCCAGCCAGGCCAGATCGGTGGGGTCGTCCTTCGCATCGCGACTTAAGCTGCTCAACGCCTCCATGCCGTGCTCGGCCATTTCGATCAGCATGCCCGCCAGATCGTCAAAACCGGCTTGGCGGGCCCGCGCGGCCAGCAGCGGCGCGCGCAGTCGGGCCTCTTCCTGCCGACCTTGTGCTAGCAGCAGCGTCAGTTCCAGGTGCCACAGCTGGGGGTCGTTGGGGCTCAAACGGCATGTGTCGTGAAACAGCTTCCAAGACTTTTCCGCTTCGCCTTGATCGGCCAACACGGTGATCAGGCGGCAGCGCGCGGCCGTGGCCAGCGCTTTGTTGGGGTGATGCGCCATGCCGTCGAGCAGCAAGCGGCGTTGTGGCTCCAGACCCTGTTGCTGCATCGCGTCCAGCAGGGCGTCCAGTGCGATCTCATGGCGTTCATCGAGCGACTTGGGGTGATTGAACAAATCGCCAAGGGTGGCCACGGTGCGCTTCGATTGTCCAGACTCGTTCCACCTCATGGCAGCGCCACCCAAGGCAACAGGCGGCACTTGGCGCAGTTTCTCACCTGTCAACCATTTTGGCTCGGCGGCATCCAGCGCCAAGGCCAGCAAGGCGTCGTGCGGAATGGGCAATTCTTCGTGTTCAAACGCCGCACAACACTGCTTGTATTTCCTGCCCGATCCGCAGTGGCAAGGCGCATTGCGCTCCAGCTTGGGCAACCCGCGCGCGCGCCAGCGGTTGCTCGGCACTGGCGTGACGCCCCACAGCAGCCGCGCGCGATGGCGCTGTTGGCGCAGCAGATCGGGATCGTTGGCGGGGAGGCCCTGCTCGTCGGGCGCCGAGGCGTTGATCGCGGCCAACGCAAACCAATCGCAGAACGCGTCCAAAGGCTGGTCGTCGACCAAGCGGTGGATCGCTTCGTTAAAAATATCAGGCGTCATGTCGGTCGGTGTGGAAAAGGGCAGAGATGGGGGCAGCCGAAGGTCACTGCGCAACGGTTCAGGCAAACAGTGTAGAGGCGTGCCACTCGAATGCCGAGTAGCCACCGGTCTCCAACGCCCACCAACGCATGCCAAAATTCACCCATGCTCTTTCTTATTTCTCCCGCCAAGGCGCTCGATTACGAGACGCCATCGCCCACCGCCAGCCACACCCAGCCGCTGTTTGCTCAACGCTCGGCCGAGCTGATCGAGGTGCTGCGCGAGAAGTCGCCGCAGCAGATTGCGGAGCTCATGCACCTGTCGGACACGCTCTCGGGCCTGAACGTGGCGCGTTATCAAAACTGGTCGCCGAAATTTACCCCGGCAAACAGCAAGCAAGCAGCGCTGGCTTTCGATGGCGATGTTTATGGCGGGCTGGATGCGAAGTCGCTCGACCCAGCCGAACTCGACTGGCTGCAGCAACACCTGTGCATCCTGAGCGGGTTGTATGGCGTGTTGCGACCGCTCGATCTGATGCAGCCCTACCGGCTGGAGATGGGCACGCGGCTGGAGACGCCGCATGGCAAAAACCTCTACCAGTTCTGGGGCAGCGACATTGCGCAATACCTGAACCAGCGCGCGGCAGCCGACAAGACGCCGGTCGTGGTCAACCTCGCCAGCGAAGAGTATTTCAAGGCGGTGGACCGCAAGGCGCTCACGCCGCGCGTGGTGAGCTGCGTGTTTGAGGAGCGCAAGGGCGATCAGCACAAGGTGGTGAGCTTTTTTGCCAAGCGCGCGCGCGGGCTGATGGTGCGGTTTGCGGCGCAACAGCGCGCTTCAACGCCAGCACACTTGCAGGCATTTGACGCAGAGGGCTACCGCTTCGTGCCCGCCGCGTCGGCGCCCGAGCGCATGGTGTTCCGGCGCGAACCCCAACATTGACCCAGCAGCCAAGCCAAGGAGACCATCCAGATGGCCCATGACGTGACCCCCGAATTGCGCCAGTGGATCGTGGAGCAAGCGGCGGCGGGCCAGCAGCCAGAAGCGCTGCTGCGGGCCATGGTGCAGGCGGGCTGGGCGCAAGACCTTGCCACCTTCGCGCTGGATGAGCATCTGCCCGGCAGCGCGGCTACCCAGCCGATAAAACCGGCGTCGTCGGTACTGCCAACCCACGCGCACGCTGAGACTGGATTGGGCTCGCGCCTACCCGACCTGAACCTCTCAGCGGGCTCGCGCGAGATCGACGCAGGCGACCGACGCGTGCAGGTGTTGGCCTCGTTGCAGTCGCCGCGCGTGGTGGTGCTCGGCGGGTTTTTGTCGGAAGCCGAGTGCGACGCTCTGGTGGATGCTGCGCGCCCTCGCCTGGTGCGCTCGCGCACCGTGCAAACCCAGACCGGTGGCGAAGAGCTCAACGCCGACCGCACCAGCAGCGGCATGTTTTTCAACCGGGGCGAAGGTGCGCTGATCCAGCGCATCGAGGCGCGCATCGCGCGGTTGCTGCGCTGGCCGGTGGAGAACGGCGAGGGCCTGCAGGTGCTCCACTATTTGCCCGGTGCCGAATACAAACCGCACTACGACTACTTCGACCCCGCCGAGCCAGGCACAACGAGCCTGCTCCAGCGCGGCGGCCAGCGTTTGGGCACGCTGCTGATGTACCTGAACGAGCCCGAGCGGGGCGGTGGCACCACCTTTCCCGACGCAGGCCTTGAAGTGGCCCCACACCGTGGCCACGCGGTGTTTTTCAGCTACGACCAACCGGCTCCCGCCACGCGCACGCTGCACGGCGGCGCGCCGGTGATCGCGGGCGAGAAATGGGTGGCCACCAAGTGGCTGCGCGAACGCGAATTCAACTGACTCCCCCATGACATCCAACACCCCCGAACTCTCCCAGCTTGGCAAGGCCTCGGCCTATGTCGACCAATACGACGCTTCCCTGTTGTTCCCGCTGCCGCGCCAAACCAAGCGCGATGAGATTGGCATCACCGGCCGCTTGCCGTTTCTGGGTGCCGATTTGTGGACTGCATTCGAGCTCTCCTGGCTCAATCTGCGCGGCAAGCCCCAGGTGGCGCTGGCGCATTTCACGGTGCCTTGCGAGAGCACCCACATCGTCGAGAGCAAGTCGTTCAAGCTTTACCTCAACAGTTTTAACAACAGCCGCTTTGACAGCGTGGATGCGGTGCGCGAACGCCTGCGCGACGACATCAGCGCCGCCATCTGGCAAGGCAGCTTGGTGCGGGCCGCCGCTGGCGTGCGACTGCTGATGCCCCACCAGTTCGACGCTGAACCGGTGCACGAGCTCGATGGCCTGTCGATCGACCGGCTCGATGTGGAATGCGATGTGTACCAGCTCTCGCCGCAGCTGCTGAGCGCCGCGCTGGACGAGAAGCCGGTGGAGGAAACGCTGGTCAGCCACCTGCTTAAAAGCAACTGCCTGGTGACCGGCCAGCCCGACTGGGGCAGCGTGCAGATTCGCTACAGCGGACCGCAAATCGACCAAGCGGGCTTGTTGCAGTACATCGTGAGTTTCCGCAACCACAACGAGTTTCACGAGCAGTGCGTTGAGCGGATCTACGTCGACATCATGGCGCGCTGCAAACCGACCAAGCTCAGCGTCTACGCCCGCTACACCCGACGCGGTGGCTTGGACATCAACCCCTGGCGCACCAGCCACCCGCAAATGCCGCCGCCCAATGTGCGGACCGCTAGGCAGTGAGAAGAAGGCGAGCTCGCCCGCGTTCGGCGCGAGGGCGGGGCTCAGGCGCTCAGAGCATCTTCTGAATCAGCGCGCCCTTGAACAGCACTGGTCCGGTGGGGCCGGTTTCGCTTGGTACACCGCCCTTGGGCTCCAGGCTGATTGCCAGCGTCGGCACCTCGCGCACATCGCCTTCTACAGCGGCCAGCTTGAGCAGGCGTTCTTGGCTCAGCACACCCAGGGAGCGCGGGCCGCCTGTCGGTGGCAGCGCCCAGAGCTGCAGGGATTTGTCGGCCGATTCCTGGAAGTTGCCCACACGTTGCAGGGTCAGCTTGCGGTTGTTGGGGTCGAACGTCACCAGCATCGACGGGCTGGCGCTGTCGTCGTTCAGCACCGCCACGTACTCCACCGTCGGCACAGTGGCCAGCTGGGCTTGTAATGCGCCGATCTCGGCACCCAGCTGATCCCGCAAGCCCACAGCAGTCACCACCGCCAGCACGGTGGCCAGCGCCCCAGCCGCCGAAGCGCCGCGCCACAGGACGAGGCTGCGCCACCAGCCATTGGCGGGTTCTTGCGTCGGCGGCGCGCTGCGCGCCATCGCCATCGCCTGGCTGTCTTGATCGGCGCGCACCAGGTTGTCGATTCGCGTCCACACCGCGCCGGCGGGCGCCTTTGGCGTTTGCAATTCGTTCATGCTGGCCACGCGGCCTTGCCAGATCAGGGCAGCTGCGCGAACCACAGGTTCCTCGCGCGCCAGGGTTTCAAAGCGGCGGCGCGCGCCGCCGCGCAGCGTGCCCAAAGCATGGGCGGCGGCCAGTCGGTCCAGCAGCTCGGGGTGTCGTTGAAGTTTCATCGCCGTGTTCTCAAGCAAAGCGCGCCATGCAAGAGCGCAACTGGTCCAGACCGCGGCGGATCCAGGTTTTGACCGTGCCCAGCGGCAGCTGGAGTTGCTGCGCCAGTTCGCCGTGGCTGAGGTCGCGCAGGTAAGCCAGGCTCACCACCTCGCGCTGCTTGTTCTCCAATTGGCTCAGGCACTGGTGCAAAGCCCAGGCCTGCTGGCTGGCCAGGCTGGTGTCCATCGGGTTGGGAGAGTCGCCTTCCAGCGTGTCGCTCATGGCGTCGTCGATTTCGTCGGTGAGGTGTTCTCGCTCGGCCTTGTGGCGGCGCAGCTGGTCGAGCGAGCGGCTGCGAACGATCAAGCCCAGCCAGGCCATGGGCGGGCTGAGGGACGCGCGGTAGTCGGGCGCGGTGCGCCAGATCTGCAAAAAAGTGTCTTGCAACGCGTCTTCGGCCCATTCGTTGCGCCGCAGCACCCGCAACGCCAAGCCGTAAAGCTTGCCCGAGGTCAGGTCGTACAAGGTTTTCAGGGCGGCTTGGTCCTGCGCTGCAATGCGCTCGATCAAAGCCATCAAATCGCCATCTTGGGTGTCTGCCATGCGCAGATTGTGGCGCAGCGGGGGTGGTGGGTTTTCCGCTACGCCTCGCCGCACGCGCAGCCAGGCCATCACGGGCGGCGCCTGCGCGGTTGGACGCGCGTCTCCACGCTCACCGCTGTGACCGGTATGACGGTGAGCAGAGTGGGGGCGGCGTCCAGCAGCTGGTCCACGTGCCAGACCCGCAGGCGCGCTGCGCCCTCGGGCACATCGGGCAGCGTGGCCACGCCATCCGCGTTGGTTTTCACCGCCCAAGGCGTGTTGGTCACATAAAGGCTGCCGCGCATCGAGCTGTGCAGGTGGCAACCGAGTTGCATTGGGCCGGTTGTGTCCAGCGTAACGGTGACGCTTTCGGCGGGTTTGTCTGCGACCTTGCCACCCAGCCGCAGCTCGAAGCCGCTGCCGGGCGCAGCGCTCAGCCCTGCGAGCCCGGCGGGCAGACCGCGCACATGGTGCTCCCAGCGGTCCAGGTTGGTGAAGGTAACGCGCGACCCTGCTGGCACCACGCTGAGCGCGGGCACGAACCGCATTTTCTCCTGCGCGATCACGAGATCAATCGGCGGCGGTGCTTTGAGGCGCACGTTGCTGTCAACCGGCTCCAGGATCACCACCGCGTTGGGCAGGGGTTTGCCGTCGCTCGCCAGCACCGTCACCTGCACCGTGGCTGCTTGGGCGATCCCGCCCAGCAGACCCAGCGTGAGAACAGTCCAGATGGTCTTTCGGGCCAGACGTGTCGAGTGCGCGCTCATCGGGTGGTCACCATGTCGCGGTACATCGGGGCGAGCAGGGCCAGCATCTGGTTCTGGCGTTGGAACGGAATGCCACGCGCCGCCATCGTCTGTTGCAGCACCTCCACCAGCGCATTGAAATGGGCTCGGGTCACGTCCATTTCGCTGTGGGCCGTTTTCATGTCAGCCCCTTTGTAGACGCAGGGGCCACCCGAGAGCTGGCACAGCTGGTCGCTAAGTTGCTTGGCCAGGTTGTCGAGGTTGGTTTCTTTGAACTGTTCCCCAATGCGCGCATCGGCGCGCAAGCGCAGCACAAAATCGTCCATCAGCGAGCGAATGCCGGCCTGTTCGCCGAAGGCCTGGTACAGGCCAGCAGCGGGCGCCACCGGGTAGGCGCTGGCGTCGCTTGGCTGGGGCTTTTTTTGGGCGAAGGCGGCGGTGCTGCCCAGTGCGAGCGTGGCGACGATGGACAGGATGAGGGTGTTGAGTAACTTTTTCATGGTGTTTTCACGCTGTTTTCATGGCGTTCAAATCAGTGGGCTGGAGGGGGCTGGCGGTGGGTCAGAACGCGAACTGGGCCGACACATAGAAGCCGGTCTGGCGCCTGTTGTTGGTTGTGGCCGGGACGATGCGGCCCAGGTCCACATAGGCGGCGGTCAGCGAGACGTTTTTGCTTGGCGCCCAGGCCACGAAGATGTCTTTCCAGTCGTCGCCGCGCAGGCCGTTGCCCAGGCCGGCGGCGGCGCCCGCGCGCTGCAGTTTGTTGGGCATGGCGCGGTACTCGAAACCCACCGCCAGGTTGTTGCGCAGCAGGTAGGCGACCGAGATTTCCGGCTGAACTTCATAACCGTTGTCGGCGCCGCCCAGCGTGGCGCCAAAGCCCAGCAGGCCGTTTTGGTTGGCCTTGGTGGCGCGCAGCGTGGCGTTGATCAAGATGCCCTGGGCCAGAAACAGCTTGGTGGCGCTCACATACAGGTCGGTGCCGCTGCGTTTGGCGCCGAGCGCGGCGAGCGTGCTGTTCAGGCCGCTGGACTGCAGCTGTTTGGCCTGAATGCCGACCGCGATCTGCGGCACCCAGGTGTCGCTGTCGAGCACCGCGTCGCCCGCGACGCGCAGCTTGGCACCCACGATGTTCTGGCGCAGGTGCAAACCCGGCAGGCCAAGCCCCTGGCCAGCGATACCGGTGTTGAGGTCTTGGCGCGCGATGGAGAGCTCCAGGCGGTTGTTGAAAGCGACGGCGGCGCCAGCCACCGTGAGACCGTAGTTCCGGGTAACGGCGCGGCTCACGAAGGCTGACACGCCGTTTTCCCCCTCGGTGGCCTGGGTACCAATCACCGCCCAAGGCGATAGTCCACCGCCGGCTGCGCCTTCGACCGTGCTGACGCCCCCGGTTAGCAAGAGCTTGCCGGTGTCGGCGTGGGCCAGGGGCGTGGCGGCCAGCCAGATGGCGCTGGTCAAGGCGAACAGAGCGGCTGCATGCGACGTGCGGCGGAGTGTGGCGGTTGACTGGGAGAGCAGGGGTTTCATGCTGGGCTTGGGGCAAGTGGGGGTCGCGGGGAGGCTGAGAGTTTGCGGCAGTGGTGCTTGGCTTGCCTACCCAGTACGCGGATCTCCCCGCAGCAGATTCAACAACGGCTATCCCGTTTGTTTTTCGGGGATACCTGAATCCAACCGGACCACCGCTTGCGTATTCAGAGCGTGGGCAGCCCGCCCGCACCGCCGACCAATCCACCAATTTGCCAACCCACCTCTCAGGACAGCACGCCATGAACAACCTCAACAGCACCTCCATCCTGTCCATCGCCCCCGCATCCCGCCGCAACTTCATGCGCAGCAGCGGTGCCCTTTCTGCCGCCGCTGTTGCCTTGCTGGCCGGCAGGGACGTCATGGCGGCTGGCATGAACGGTGACATGTCCAAAGACGTGTCCATCCTCAACGTGGCGCTCGCCTTGGAGCACGAAGCCATCAACGCCTACCAGCTTGGCGCGGGCAGCGGCCTGTTGCAAAAGCCGGTGCTTGACGTGGCCGTGGCTTTCCAGGGGCACCACAAGGTCCACCGCGATGCGCTGATGGCCACCATCGAAAAGATGGGTGGCAAGCCGGTGGCTGAGCAGAAGCTGGAGGTCTATGCCCAGGGGCTCAATGCCGCCTCGCTGAAGAACCAGGCCGACGTGTTGAGCCTGGCCGCGCGCCTGGAACTCGGTGCCACCAACGCTTACCTGGGCGTGATTCCCGCTTTCCAGAACACCGAGCTGGCCAAAGTGGCCGCGCGCCTGGCGGCCGACGAGACCATGCACTACACCGTGCTCACCCAGGCACTGGGGCGTCCGCTGCCCAGTGGCGCGCTGTCTTTTGGCGCCTGATTGATCTGCCAGGCCACGCAGCAACACACCACCGTCCGATCCCCCTTGTTTCTGGAGAACACCATGGTCATCAAATCCGCCCTTTCCGTCGCCGCTTTGGTGGCGCTGTCCGCTTGCGCGTCCAACATGAACACACCCATGTCTTCGATGATGTATTCGCAAGACAGCCTGCCTGCCAACATGAAAGTGCCCGCGGGCAACAAGGTGGCGATGGAGACCGTGGGCGTGGGCGAGATCACTTACGAGTGCCGCGCTGACAAAGACATGGCTGGCCAATACGCCTGGGTCTTCGCCGGCCCCGATGCCAAATTGCTCGACCGCAACGGCAAGCAAGTAGGCAAGTATTTCGGCCCACCCGCCACCTGGGAAGCCATGGACGGCTCGAAGATCACCGGCAAGCAGCTCGCGCTGTCTCCGGGCGGCGAGGGCAACATCCCGCTGCAGTTTGTACAGGCCAACCCGGCCATGGGCATGGGCGCCATGAGCGGTGTGACCCACATCCAGCGCGTGAAGACCCTGGGCGGTGTGGTCCCGGTATCGGCCTGCGGTGCCAGCAACATGGGGGCCAAGCAGATCGTGAAGTACCAAGCGGACTACATCTTCTGGAAAGCCATGTAAGGGAGCATGTGGCCCAGGCAGCAGCTGCCTGGTGCTGCACTGCTGCACAGCACGTCGAGCTGTGTAAGAGAACCGCTCGAATCTTTGTGGGCATGCCCTTTTGGGGTTTGTAAGCGTTTCCCCAAAATCGATTGCGCTTTTGAATCCAATTGTTGAATGGTCGCGTAATAGGACAGCGGAGAGATTTTTCTTCGTCCTTCTGGAGTCTTCTCATGAAACCAAAACTCAGCCCGGTCGTTGCCGCTTGCTTGCTGGCAGCCACTGTCGGTACCGCCCTTGCATCCAGCCACCGCGAAGCGCCGTTCATCACCACCAGCCCCAAGGTTGACGGCACCGACTTCTACATGTTTCGCAGCTACGAAGGCATCGCCGCCGACGGCACCGGTGGACGCAGCGATTACGTAACACTGATCGCCAACTACCAGCCGCTGCAAGACGCTTACGGCGGCCCCAACTACTTCTCGCTCGATCCGAACGCGCAGTACGAGATTCACATCGACAACAACGGCGACGCCAAGGAAGACATCACCTTCCAGTTCCGCTTCAAGAACAAACTCAACAGCGTGACCATTCCGGTGGGCACACAAAACGTGGCGATTCCTCTCATTCAGGCCGGTCCGGTGGCCAATGTGAACGACGCCAACCTCAATCTCAACGAAACCTACAGCGTCAACGTCGTGCGCGGTGACCGGCGCAAAGGCCAGGTGCAAGCGGTGACCAAAACCGCTGGTGGCGCGACCTTCGAGAAGCCGGTTGACTACATCGGCGTCAAGACACTGGGCGACACCGCTGCCTACGAGGCATATTCACAGAAGCACATCCACAGCGTCAACATTCCGGGCTGCAACATGCCCGGCAAGGTGTTTGTGGGCCAACGTCAAGAGGGTTTTGCGGTCAACCTGGGCACGATCTTCGACTTGGTGAACGCACCAGCCAGCTTCTTGCTCAATCCCGCCAACAAAGACGCGGCAGGCATGGGCGGCAAACACCCGATCCAGCAAAAGAACATCACCACCTTATCGATGGAAGTGCACAAGAGCTGCCTGACCGCGGGCAACGACCCGGTGGTCGGTGGCTGGACCACCGCCAGTTTGCGCCAGGTGCGCCTGCTCGATGGTTCGCCCGCCGCCGGTCACCAGACCAGCGAGCGCCCCGGTGGCGCCTGGACCCAGGTGTCCCGCCTGGGCAACCCGCTGGTCAACGAGCTGGTGATCGGTCTGCCCGACAAAGACAAGTTCAACGCCTCCCAGCCCAGCGGCGACACCCAGTTCCTGACCTACGTGACCAACCCCACGCTGCCAGGTCTGCTGGGTTTGGTGCTCACCGGCAACCTCGGTGGCGTCGCGCCCACCAACCTGCCGCGCACCGATCTGGCGACCGCGTTCCTGACCGGCATCGCCGGCGTGAACAAGCCTGCCAATGCAACCCCGTCGGAGGTGTTGCGCCTGAACACGGCGATCGCGCCTGTTCAGTTTGCCGACCAAAACCGCCTCGGTGTGGCCGGTGAGGTGCTGCGGGTTGGTGGTGTGGCCAACCTGGCCAACGCCAAGGACCTGGCTGGCTTCCCCAACGGCCGCCGTCCCAAAGACGACGTGGTCGACATCGCGCTGGTGGCCGTGGTGGGTGGTTTGTGCGTGATCAACGGCGACAACAACGCGCTCGGCCTCAGCAGCGTGCCCGGCGTGCCGAGCCTGACCTCGGCCTGCAAGCCTTCCAGCGTGCCACTGGGTGCCGATTCGGCCAAGATACACGACGCGGTCGACCAGGCCACGGTGCCCTTTCTCACGCGCTTCCCCTACCTCAACACACCCAACGCCGGTTCGCGTTGAGCGATGGCATTGACAGGAGAAACCCCATGAAAAAGCACACCCTTTCCGCGATGGCTGCGCTGGCTTTGGCCACCGGTTTGCTCAGCGGTTGCGGCAGTGGCAACGACGACGTTGTCACGCCCGACCCCACGCCGGTGGCAGGCAGCGTACCAAGCGCCATTGGCGACAGCGTTGACGCGCTGATCGCTTTTGCCAAAGGCCTGATGAGCGACAACACCGCCGAGCCGCTGCTGCTCGGCACGGTGCAGCCTGCCACCAGCAACACCGCCGAGCCCACGGGTCTTTGACCCTGGAACCCGTCCCTGGCTGACCGCAGCGCTTTCTGGTGCTGCGGTCAGCCCTGCTTGGGGACCGCTGTTGCGGTGACTCCAAACCCTGACAACCCAATGGCCGACATGCGATCGCAGATGGCCCTGATTTTCTTGCTCGCGCTGCTGACTCGGTTCGCAGCAAGGCGTTTTCAAGCCGCAGAGCGTTCAAACCCTTCGAGTAAGTTGACCGCATTCACGCCCACCGCATCCACCGCGTAGCCGCCTTCGAAGGTGAAGACCGTGGGCAAGCCAGCGCTGGCCAGCGCGGCGCCCACTTCCCGGTAATCGTCGCTCTGCAATGTGAAGCCCGAGATGGGATCGCCTGAGAAGGTGTCCAGGCCCATCGGCACCACCAGCGCGTCTGCGCTGAAGTTGTCGGCCACCTGCAAGGCGGTGTCGAGTGCGCGGCGCCAGGCAGCGAAGCCGGTGCCACGCGGCAGCGGCAGGTTGAGGTTGAAACCCATGCCAGCACCCGCGCCGCGTTCGTCCGCGTGGCCTAGGAAAAACGGGTACTCGGTGCGCGGGTCGCCGTGGATCGAGACGGTGAGCACGTCGGCGCGCTCATAAAAGATGGTCTGGGTGCCGTTGCCATGGTGGTAGTCGACGTCGATCACCGCCACCCGCTGCTTGCCCGCATCGCGCAGCGCTTGGGCCGCTACAGCGGCGTTGTTCAGAAAGCAGTAGCCGCCAAAATAGTCGGGCCCGGCGTGGTGGCCCGGTGGCCGGGTGAGCGCAAACGCGCTGCGCTCGCCGCCTGCCACCGCCTGCGCGGCGGCCAGCGCGCAGGCCGCGCCAGTGCGCGCAGCCACCCAGGTGCCGGCGGTGAGCGGGCAACCGGCATCAAACGCGAAAGCGCCCATGCGCCCCGCGAAGTTCTCGGGCAACACATCGGTGCGAAAGCCATGGCGGCTGGGCAGCGGCCAGACCGAGGGCAGGGCGTCGCGCTCGGCGTTGGACGGGTCCAGCGCAACCCACTCGTCCCAGGCGCCTTGCAGGAAATCCAGGTAGCGCGCGCTGTGCACGCGGCGCAGGGTGGTGTCCAGCGTGGCGTCGTCGATGGTCGGCAGCTCGATCGCGCCCAGTGGACGGCGTTGCAGCTCGGCCATCACGAAATCCAGGCGCGCGGGCACCTCATGGCAATCGACCAGGCGGCCGCGAAACATTTCCTGTTGGCCGGCGTGGCGCGTATGGTGGGGGTTGTGAAAGGTCTTCATGCGCCGATTTTGGCACCGTGCTGAAGGCTGTATTCAGGACGCCTTAAGTGTTTGGGTGTCCACTGGCTTTCTCATCTTCCAGACCTGAGGCCCCCATGAATCACCACCTGCTTCCTTCTTTTCATTTCTCCAGTGCCACCCGTTTTGCCCAGCCCAAGCCGCGTGCGGCGGAGCGGGTCACGCTGGACTCGCCCGCGCTGTCGGTCATGACCGATCTGGAGCTGGTGCGCGCGGCCACGGTGCGCCCCGACGAGACACTGCTGATGGCGCGCGAACACATGATTCACCAGGGCGTGCGTCTGCTGTTTGTGGTGAGCGACATGCCCTGTGTCGACGGCCTCATCACCACCACCGATCTGGATGGCGAGCGGCCGATGCAGGGGACCGCGCGCCGGGGTGTGCGCTACGACGATCTGGTGGTGGCCGATGTGATGTCGCCGCTGGCCACGCTGGACGCGGTGGACATGGAGCACCTGAGCCGCGCCACGGTGGCCAAGGTGATCGCGACCATCCGCCACCTCGGGCGGCGCCACATGCTGGTGGTCGATCATGGGCAAGACGGCCAGACACCGGTGCTGCGCGGTGTGATTTCCCAGGCGCAGATTGAGCGCCAGCTCGGGCACCCGATCGACGTGATCGAACAGGCCCACAACTTCGCTGAAATCAGCGCCTCGCTGGCGACCTGATCGGGTCTTCTCCAGCCTTGCCTGGGCTTACCCGGCGTCCAGTTCCTTGAAAGCGCGCAGCGGCGCCAATGCATCAAACGATCCCGCGCGCCGCTCTTTCACCGCCACCATCGACTCGCGCACATGCGCGTTGCTCCAGATCGCCCCCTGCAGCCAGCCCATCTGGCGCAGGCTGTCCTCCACCGAATGGTCGCGCGCGTAGGTGATGGCCTGTTTGGTGCCCCAGATGGCCACTGGCGGTTTGCTGGCGATTTCTTTCGCACATTGCAGCGCGGCGGCCAGCGTGGCCTCGGCGGTGTCGAACACCTCGTTGACCAGGCCATAGGCCAGCGCCTTGCTGGCCGGTAAGCGGCGGCCGGTGTAGGCCAGCTCTTTGACCACCGCGAACGGGATCAGCTTGGGCAGGCGCTGCAGCGTGCCCACGTCGGCCACCATGCCGATGTTGATTTCCTGGATGCAGAAGAACGCGTCGGCGCTCGCATAGCGGATACAGGCCGCTGTGACCATGTCGACCGCGCCGCCGATGCAGCCGCCCTGAATGGCGCAGATCACCGGGATGCGCAGCGCCTCGATCTTGCTGAAGGTGGCCTGCATGTCGGTCAGCAGGTCGAACACCGCGGCGCGGCCCTCTGGGCTTTGGTCGTCCATGGAGATCGCGCCGGTAAAGGTCTCCAGCGCCATGCCGGCGCTGAAGTGCTTGCCGGTGCTGCTGATCACCAGCGCGCGCGCCGTGCCCTCGCGATGGATCTGGCTGAGGATATCGTCCAGTTCGCGCCAGAAGGTCGGGTGCATGGTGTTCATCGCCTCTGGGCGGTTGAGCACCAGGTGGGCGATGTGGTCTGAGCAGCGGAGGCTGAAACAGGTGGGTTTTTCGGTCATGGCGGGGTTGCGCTGGCGGCACAGTTCAAGGTGGCAAGGTGTTGAGATTGTGGTGAGCGCTGGTGGGCAGGCGCTGTCCCGTTCGCGTCAATATATTTTGACTATCGGCGTGATGCATCAAGTTTCAACAAATAGGGTCGAAGTCCTTATCAGCACATTTGCAAAAGCAGCCAAGGTCTTTGAAGTCACCTGGGCGGTCGCCGCCTCGTGTGCCCCCACCCATTCCACTTTTATCGAGATTCTTGTATGTCCTTTTTCGGTTCCATGACGATCGGCAAGCGCCTGTACCTGGGCTTTGGCCTGATCCTCGCCATCCTCACAGCGGTGTCGCTGATGGCCATTGTCAAGGTGCAAGCGATCAACGCCGCGCTGGAGGCCAACAGCTCGGAACACGCTGCGGTGCAGCGCTACGCGATCAATTTCCGGGGCTCGGCGCACGACCGCGCCATCGCCACGCGCGATGTGGTGCTCAGCGCGTCCAGCGCCGACCGCGCCCGCGAAGTGGCCACCATCGACGAGCTGGCCCGGTTCTACGCCAAATCGGCAGGCCCGCTGGAGGCGCTGTTGCAAAAGTCGACCGACGCAGCGGAACTGGGACCGCTCTACCGCGCGATCCAAGACATTGAAGCCCGCACAGTGGCGACCACCAAAGCGATCATCGCCAAGGCAGAGGCGGGCGACACCACTGGCGCCCAGGCCCAGCTGTGGAACGAGGCCAAGCCGCAGTACGTCGCGTGGCTGGCAGCTGTCAACCGCCTGATCGACTTCGAAGAGTCGCGCATTCAAGCGCTGAACGCGGTCGCTATTGGCCACGCAAGTGGCTTTCTGAATGTGATGCTGGGCGCGCTGGTGGCAGCACTCGTGTGCGGCGTGGCCCTGGCTTGGACCCTGGCGCGAAGCGTGGTGCAGCAACTGGGTGGCGAGCCGGCCGCGCTGGGTCAGGTGGCGCAACGGGTGTCCGAAGGCGACCTGAGCCCGGTGGCTGGCGCCAGCGCCGCACCCGCCGGCAGTGTGCTGGCTTCTCTGGGCGCCATGCAGGCCAGCTTGGCGCACATCGTCGGCCAGGTGCGCAACGCCTCCGACTCGATTGCCACCGGCTCGGCCGAAATCGCCAGCGGCAACGCCGATCTGTCGCAGCGCACCGAGCGGCAAGCGGCCAGCCTGTAGCAAACCGCCAGTTCGATGGCGCAGATGAACCAAACCGTGCAGGGCAACGCCGACACGGCGCGCCAAGCGGCACAGCTGGCCGGCGGCGCGAGTGGTGCGGCGGTGAAGGGTGGCGCGATCGTTGGGCAGGTGGTCGCCACCATGGACGACATTTCGTCGAGCTCGCGCAAGATCGGCGACATCATTGGAGTGATCGACGGCATTGCGTTCCAGACCAACATCCTTGCTCTGAACGCCGCGGTGGAAGCAGCACGCGCCGGCGAGCAAGGCCGGGGTTTCGCGGTGGTGGCCTCCGAGGTGCGCAGCCTCGCCCAGCGCAGCGCTCAAGCCGCCAAAGAGATCAAGGCGCTGATCGGTGCCAGTGTGGACAAGGTGGAAGCCGGTTCGCGCTTGGTGAGCGATGCCGGTGTTGCCATGGACGACATCGTCACCCAAGTGCGCCGAGTCTCCGACCTCATCAGCGAGATCAGCGCCTCAACCGTCGAGCAGACCGAAGGCATTGGCCATGTCAGCGCATCGGTGACCTCGCTCGATCAAAGCACCCAGCAAAACGCCGCACTGGTGGAGCAGAGTGCCGCCGCTGCGGCGAGCCTGGAGCAGCAAGCCGGGCGACTGACCGAAGTGGTCAAGACCTTCCGCCTGGCCCACAACGCCTGATCGGCGGCTCCTCGCACGCGGGGGCGAGCACCGCCGCGCACGCGACGGATCGGCCTCCGTTCAAAACAGACTCTGGTTCAGCGCCGCCGGCTCTCCAGCAGGCGCTGCACCCCGGGCTGACAGATCGCTCAGCGCGTCGGCTGCGATCAACTTGCCCACGCGCACACCGAGCAGGCGAATCCGCTTGGTGAGATCCACCCGCTTCAGGCACAGGCCGGCCTGGCGGCGGATGGTGTTGGCGTCCGCCGTGAACTGCTCAATGGTGGTGTCGCGCGTGACGCTCTGGAAGTTGTCATAGCGCAACTTGATGCCGATGGTCTTGCCCGCGTAGCCCTTGCGCTGCAAGTCGGCCGCCACCTGTTCACACAAGCGGGTAAAGATGGCGCCGAGCTCGGCCCGGTCGCGCACCGCGTGCAGGTCGCGCTCGAAGGTGGTTTCGCGGCTCATGCTGACGGGCTCGCTCTCGGTGACCACCGGGCGCTCGTCGCGGCCCCAGCTCATCTCATGCAGCCAGGCGCCGGTGCTTTTGCCGAAGGTGTCCATCAGCCAGCCGCGCTCGCGCAGCGCGAGCTCACCCACCGTGTGAATGCCGTGGTGCTTCAGTTTTTCGTCGGCCTTGGGGCCAATGCCATTGACCTTGCGGCAGGGCAGCGGCCAGATCAGGGCTTGCAGGTCGTCCATGCTGACGATGCTGATGCCATTGGGCTTGTTAAATTCGCTCGCCATTTTGGCAATCAGCTTGTTGGGCGCCACGCCGATCGAGCAGGTGATGCCGGTGGCGTTGAAGATGCTTTTCTGGATCAGCCGCGCCAGCACGCGCCCGCCCTCGCGCTGGCCGCCGGGCACCTCGGTGAAGTCGATGTAGACCTCGTCGATGCCGCGGTCTTCCATCACCGGCGCGATCTCGGTGATCGTGCTTTTGAACAGGCGCGAGATGCGGCGCACCTCGTCGAAGTCCACCGGCAGCAGAATCGCCTGCGGGCAGAGCTTGGCGGCTTTCATCAGCCCCATGGCTGAGCCCACGCCGAACTGCCGCGCCGGGTAGGTGGCGGTGGTCGCCACGCCGCGCCCGGTGTAGCCGGCCAGGCGCGGGAAGAAGTCGACCGGAATGCGGTCCAGCGATGTACCGCTCCAGTCCTGATCGGGGTAGGTCTCGCGCAGTCGTGCCAGCAGATCGTCTTCTTGGCGCCGACCGCCACCGATCACCACCGGCAGACCCTTGAGTTGGGGGTAGCGCAGCAGCTCGACCGACGCAAAAAACGCGTCCATGTCGAGGTGGGCAATGCGGCGGGAAAGGGGGGTGGACGCGGTCACCGCGCAAGCATAGCGCTGCACTTCGCGTCGGCGCGTGTGAGCAACAAAGCGACTTTGACTTTGCTGGAGGGTCTGGATGCGATGACAAATCGAGCCACAGCAAAGGCATCTGAGGACCCAATCGCACCCTCCCACAGCCCTTTTGGTTTCTGCTGGTTCAATTGCATTGAGTACATTGGTTTGACTTCAGTCACCCAGTTTGCATAAAACATGTTTACTATTGTGAATATTGAATGGCTCAGGTGTCTTTGAGCCAGAGCACCGACCGAAACCGAGTCCCGCGCGGCGTGGCTTAGCGTTCAACCAGGGAGTTCTGCCCATGTACAGTCCCGCCGATCCCAGAAGCAACCGCCTGCTGGCTGTGTTGATCGATGCCGGTTGCTGCAGCACAACCCGTCCCGAACCGGTGAACTGGAGGGCCGGTCAGTCGTTGTGTGAATCGGGCAGCATGCAGAGCCACGTCTACTTCCCCAGCGACACGGTGGTCTCGCTGCAGTTCATCTTGGACAGTGGTGCCGCTAGTGAGTTTGCCGTCGTGGGCAACCAAGGCATGGTCGGCGTTTCTTTGCTGCTGGGCGGCTCTTCCATGCCAAATTGCGCCGTGGTGCAGTGTGCCGGCCATGGATTCCAGATTGGCGCGCAGACGATTCGAGACGAGTTCGAACGTTCCGGGCCCGTTCGGCACTTTTTGCTGCGTTACATGCAAGCCCTGCTCACGCAGACAGCGCAATCTGCGATGTGCAACCGCTACCACGTTATTGAGCAGCAGCTCTGCCGCTTCCTGTTGGAGCGGCTGGACCGCCTGCCCAGCGACAGGCTGGTGATGACGCAAGAGCAGATGGCCAGTCTGCTGGGCGTGCGCCGTGAAAGCGTGACGCATGCAGCAGCGAGGCTGCAAGAGGCGGGCTTGGTTTGCTGTGGCAGAGGGCATATCGCGGTGCTTGACCGCGAGGCACTGGAGCAACGCAGTTGCGAGTGCTATGCCGCTATCAAGCTGGAATACGACCGGCTTCTGCCCGAGCCGGGCACGACACAGCAGAAACCAGCGCCATCGGTGCGATCGCAGACGGAACGCTTTTCTCCTGCACGCGTCTTTCGCTTCCCTGAGACCTTGTTCGCCCAGGAGGAGAGCCGCTAAGGCGGTGCTCTAAATCGACTTTTGTACCAGCCAGCCTTGGAACAGGTACGGCAGGCTGGGCCCGACTTGCTCGGGCACGCCATCTTTGTTCTCCACGCTGATCGCGAGCTGGGTGACGCCCTCCAGCACCGCGTTGGTGACCGGCATCTGCAAGGTCTTGTATTTGCTCCGGATCACACCCAGCGAGCGCGGTTTGGCATTGCCGCCCAGCGCCCAAAGTTGCATGCTGTCTTGGCGGCCTTCGCGCACCTCGCTCAAGCGCTGCAGCAGCAGCGCGCCCTGCTGCGGGTCGTGGGTGATGAGCATGGCGGGCAGCTGCTGCTGGTCAAGCAGCACCGCGATCTCGCGCACCTGGGGCACCTGCGCCAAGCGCGCTTGCTGCTGACCCAGCTGCGCTTTGAGTTGCTCGACCATGCTGGCGCTGGTGGCCCAACCCAGCAGCAGCACCAGCAGCAACAGAATGGCGAGCGCGCGCCACCACGTGCTGACGCGCTTGAAGGCTGGGGCGTTGGTCGGGGTGTCGTTCATGTTGCGTTTGGGTCGCTTTCGGGCGGCTTTTGAATCGCTTTCAGGTCGGGAAGGTACCGGGGAGGAGTATGCCTTTGTCGACTTTTCGGATGTCCGTGTGGCCACAAAACGCCATGGTCACATCCAGCTCCTTGTGGATGATTTGCAGCGCTTTGAGCACGCCTTCTTCGCCCATCGCACCCAGGCCGTAAACCATGGCGCGCCCGATCATGGTGCCGCGCGCGCCCAGTGCCCAGGCTTTGAGCACGTCTTGGCCGCTGCGGATGCCGCCGTCCATCCAGACCTCGATCTGGTCGCCCACCGCCGCCACGATGGCGGGCAGCGCGTCGATGCTGCTGGGCGCACCGTCGAGCTGGCGCCCGCCGTGGTTGCTCACCACGATGGCGTCGGCCCCGCTGGCCACCGCGAGCCGGGCGTCTTCCGCGTCCATGATGCCCTTCAAGATGAACTTGCCGCCCCATTGCTGCTTGACCCAGGCCACGTCTTCCCACGAGAGGCGCGGGTCGAACTGCTCGTTGGTCCAGGAAGCGAGCGAGTTCATGTCGCTCACGCCTTTGACATGGCCCACCAGGTTGCGAAAGGTATGGCGGCGCGTGCCCATCATGCCCAGCACCCAGCGCGGTTTGGTCGCGATGTCAACCATGTTGCCGAACGAGGGGATCACCGAGGCGCGCATCTTGTTTTTCAAATCCTTGTGGCGCTGGCCGATCACCTGCAGATCGAGCGTGAGCACGAGTGCGCTGCATTTGGCGACCTTGCAGCGCTCGATCATGCGGGCCATGGCCTCGCGGTCGCGCATCATGTAGAGCTGGAACCAGAACGGTGCGGTGGTGTGCTCGGCCACGTCTTCAATCGAGCAGATGCTCATGGTGGAGAGCGTGAACGGAATGCCGAAGGCCTGCGCCGCCTTGGCCGCTTTGATTTCGCCGTCGGCGCTCTGCATGCCGGTCAGGCCCACCGGTGCAATGCACACCGGCATTTTGACGTCTTGGCCCACCATCTTGGTGGCGGTGCTGCGGTTCTCCATGTTGACCGCCACGCGCTGGCGCAGCTTGATCTTCTGGAAGTCTTCGCTGTTGGCGCGGTAAGTGCCTTCTGTCCACGAGCCCGAGTCGGCGTAGTCGTAGAACATGCGCGGCACGCGCTTTTTGGCCAGCACGCGCAGGTCTTCGATGGTGGTGATCACGGACATGGGGAAAGTCTCCAGGGTTTTTGTGGTGTGTCCCCATGGTAGCCAGCCACGCTGGATATGGCTTGTGAAACCCCGCGCTTCGCTTGTGAAATATCGTGCGTGCGCTGTCAGCTTGGCGTGGGCAAGCGGTGTGAGCGCTCGGCATCGCTCAGCGGCTCGACCCAGCCCAGCTGCTGCTCCAACACGGCCAAGGTGGCTTCTGATGCGTCGTTGCCGCGCGCTTGCCGCGCGCTGATGCGCTCGCGCAGCACGGCCACCGGTGCCTCGGGCGCGAGGATGTGAAACGGCGCCGCCTGGGCGACGGCCAAGTCGGCGAAGGCCTGGCGCTCGTGCTGGCGCAAAAACGCCGCGTCCACCAGCACGCTCCAGCCCTGGCGCAGCAGGCTGGATGCGCGCGCGAGCAGGCTGGCGTAGGTGTCGCCGTGCTTCTGGGGCGCGTAGAGGCCGCTGTTCAGCCCCGAGCCGCTGGCGGCCAGCGCGCCCAAGCCGTGCAGACGTTTGCGCTCCACGTCAGACCGCAGGCGAAGGGCGCGACCGCTGGACTCGGCGCGCAGCCAGCGGCTGGAGGCCCAGGTTTTGCCGCTGCCCGAGAGGCCGTGGGTGATCACGAGTTGTGGCGCTGGTGGCTCGGCGATGCTCAGCGCGAGCGCCAAGTAGGCGCGCGCCTCGGCCAGCGCGGCGCTGCGGTCTGCCCCCGGCTGGGCGCTGCGAATCGCCGCGATCTTGGCGCGCACCAGCGCACGGTAGGCGGCAAAGAACGGCAGCACCTCGGGCGCGGTGGTGTCGCCACTGGCGTCGAGCCAATCGCTCAGAAAGCGGTTGGCCAGGCCGGGCTGGCGCTTGTGCAGCAGGTCCATCCAGAGAAACGCGATGTCGCTGGCGGTGTCGATCCAGCGCAGCGCGTCGTTGAACTCGATCGCGTCAAACGGCAGCACCACGTTGCCGATCAACACCAAATTGGCCAGGTGCAGATCGCCATGGCCTTCGCAAACGCGGCCACTGTGTCGGCGCTCGGCCAGCAGGGTTTCGATTTCAGCAAAGCGGATTTCGGTCCAGCGGGCCAATGCATCCAGCGCTTGGGTGTCTTCGGCCTGCGTGAGGTGTTCGCGCAAGGTATCGAAGTTGTCGCGGGCAAATTCGATCGCCCCGGCGGGCTCGCCCCAGGGGCTGTCGGGCGGTGCGACCAGGGCGCTGGCTTGGAACGCGGCGAGGTCTTGCGCGAGACTTTGCAGGTGGTCGGCCGTCAAAGCACCGCGCGCGCACAGGTGATCAAGCCGACCCGCCTCGTCGAAGCGGCGCATCTGCACCGCGAACTCGATCGCTTCGCCGTCCCCACCCGGCGATCCCCAACGCGGATCTTCGGCGCTGCCCAACAGCGGCAGCACAACCCGGTAAAGCTGGGTGGCGGAATCGTCACCGGCAAAACGCCGGTTGACCCGCAGCTCGGTTTCGCAGGCGGCATGGCGCCGTGCCAGCGTACCGAAGTCCATGAAGGAAAAGCGCACAGGCTTTTTGATTTTGTAGGCCCAGTTGCCCGCAAGCAGCACCCAGGCGCCGTGGGTCTCGATCAGCTTCACAGCATCGACCGGGTGCGGATAGCGGCTGGGTGCCAGCAAGGATTGGATCAGGGGTGGCAGTGCATCGGACATGCGCCGCACTGTACGGGAACAAGCGGGCGGCCCGTGTTCAGGCCAGCATCTGCTCCACCACCTGCTTCGCTGCTTGCTCCACCGGCAAGTCGGCGGTCAAGGTGGTGCCGCGCCCTGGTGCGCTCTCCACCTTCAGCCGCCCACCGTGCAACTCCAGCCGCACCCGCATGCCCACCAAGCCGTGGTGGCCGTGCGGCACCTGCGTGGGTTCGAAGCCGCGCCCGTCGTCGTGCACCACCAGCTGGGCATCGGCACCGCGTTGTCGCATCGACACCTGCACTTCGCGGCAATGCGCGTATTTGCCGATGTTGGTGAGCGCTTCCTGAGCGGTTCGGTAAAGCGTGAGTTCGGCGTTTTTACCGACAGACACATCGTGCAAGTCGGCGTGCACCGGCACACCCAGCACCTCGGCCATGTCGCCGCACAAAATTTCCAGCGCGCTCACCAGACCGAGCTGGTCCAGCGCAGAGGGCCGAAGGTGCTCGATGATGCGGCGCTTGAGCGCAATGCCCTCGTTGAGCCGTGACTCGATGGCCAGCATGCGTTCCATCGCTTTTGGCGGCAGATCGGGCAAGCGGCGCAGGCGCGCAAAGTCGAGCTTGATCGCGGTCAGCAGGCCGCCCATCTCATCGTGCAGTTCGCGCGCAATGCGCGCCCGCTCGTCTTCCCTGGCGTGCACCAGGTGACCGGTCATTTCGGTGAGCTCTGCGGTGCGCTCGCGCACGCGATCGGCCAGCAGCAGCCGCTCTTGCGCCAGCTCTTCATCGCCACGGCGCAGTTGGCGGCGGAACAAAACCATGCCGAGCACCGCAGCAAACGCCAAGATGTGCACCGCCCATCGGCTCATGGCGTTGGCTTGGTAAAGCGAGAAGCGCGCGGTTTGCTGCACCTGCGCAGCGTTATTCAACAGCTTGTCAAATTCGCTGCGCAGCTGTTCCCGCCGGGCACGGCTTTCGCCGCTGTTCGCCGCAGCCGTGGCGGCTTCGCGCTCGCCGCGGGCCATGAGCGCAACCCAGCGGTCAGAGTCAGCGATGTGCTCCGTCACCAGGCGCTCAATTTCCGCCACCGACATCGACCCGCCTGGGTTCACTTGGGCCACCAAGTCATAGGTCTTTTGCTTCACCTCCCGCATCTTGCGCACCGCTTCGCGGTACGCCTGCGCTTCCTCGTCGGTTCCCGCCAAAAGGTAAGAGCGGGCGTAGAGACCAGCGTCGGTGATGTGTTGCAGGGTTTCGGCCGCCTGCACCCGCGCGTCGGTGAGTGCGATGCCGTTGGAGAGGGTGCTGTGCGAATGCGTGTAAGTGCTTTCGTTGACCGCCATCGCCACGATGCCAAGCACCAACACCATGGGCATCACATAGCGGCCGCGCGCCACTGCCTCCAGCGAGTGCTGCAAGCGATGGGTATTGGTGGTGGAGGTAGGGGAGGTTGACATGGCCCGACATTGTGCCGCGCAGGTCCGCGCGCATGGTGTCGGCGCTGTCCTACAAGGCGGTACAGAAATGTCCGACCGAGCCGTGGCAACGAACCGCCTAGATTGATTTGAACGCGGTGGCCATGTGTTGTGCTGTCCGCTTTATCAGGAGAAACCATTGAAATTCGCCGACCAATCCCTTCCAGAATGCGTCACCCTGGCCGAGCGCCTGCAGGGCATGCGCTTCGCCATGTTGACCCTGCGCGACACCGAGTGCCGCTTGGTGAGCCAACCCATGACGCCGCTGGAAATGGATGCCAGCGGCGCGATCTGGATCATGACCAGCCGCAGTGGACGCGTCGCCCAGCACGTCAAGGCCAATCTGCCTGCAGACACGTTGAACCTGGCCTTCAGCGACGAAGGCAACTCCACCTATGTGTCGATCACCGCGCGAGCCCAACTGAGCGATGACATGCAACGCAAGCAAGCGCTGTGGTCGGCCATGGCCCTGCCTTGGTTTCCCGACGGTGTGGAAGATGCTGATTTGACGCTCTTGTGTTTGGAGCCGATGGAAGCCGAAATTTGGGACTCACCCGACAGCACCGTGATGCGCCTGCTGGCGCTTGCCAGCTCGGTGGTCACAGGCAAGCCGGTGGCCCTGGGCGAACACGAGGAGCTGCGCAACCTCGACGCGCACCGCGTGTGAGCGACCTGCGCTTTTGTCTGGCGCAACAAAAAAGCGGTCAAGGGAGACCGCTTTTTTTTGGGGTTGGTAGCGAGCGGCAAAGTCGCAACCCACTCCCTCAGGACTCTGCCGCCTTGTCGTCGCAGTAGGCGATCAGCTCTTCGAGTTCGCTGGATTTGTCAAACACCCGGTCAGCGCCCAGCTCCAGGCAGCGCCGACGCATGTCGGGGGTGGCGTAGTTGCTGAGCACCACGCGGCGGGCAAGCATTTTCATGTCTTGCGTGCTGCGCAACACACCCAGCCCGCTGCCCGAGGTCAGGAACACGTCCACGATCACCAGATCCACCTGCCCTTCGCGCCGTTGCAGTTCACTCACCGCTTCGCGCTCGCTGCCCACCGAACCCACCACATGAACGTCCGACAGCTCTTCCAGCGTGGCGATCAGGTTGTTGAGGATGACGGGGTTGTCTTCGACGATAAAGGTTCTGAGCGTGGGCATGAATGGCGAGACCGGCTCGGTCGACCGGTGATGTGGGAGCCTTTGTGGCCTGTCAAAACCTGGAGCAGGATGGCGCGGATGACCATAACACCGTAACCCGTTTTGTATCGGGACGTTAACGGAAAAGACCTCGCTTTGGCGTAGGACTGGTCCGACACCGTGATGTCTGTCACACCAAAGCCAACGGCTCCTGAACTGGGGGCGCAGGAGCCGTTGGCTTTGGTGACACATCCCTCACACATTCAAACGTGGGAGACGTGTCCGATACCCGAAGAGTGTGCTGGTTTCCAGCAGACCTCCAGCAAACGTTTAAGGGCGCACTGCAATGTTGTTGATGACGCGCGACACACCGGGCACGCCCTTGGCAATCATCTCGGCACCGGAGCGCTCGGCAGACGACTTGGCAAAGCCAGAGAGCTGCACCGTGCCTTTGAGAGTTTCAACCTGGATCGCCATGGCGCTGACCTTAGGGTCGTCGGCAAAGCGGGCTTTCACGCGGGTGGTGATGGTGGCGTCGTCCACGTAGGAGCCTGCCGATTGCTGGTCGCGCACAACAGCGCAGCCGGTGGAGTAGATCGCGGTGATGGCGATGGCAGAGGCAAGGGCGATTTTTTTGATCATGAAATTCTCCTGAGTCACTTTGGACGTTGGTTGAGGTTGCGGTCGCGGGAAAAGGGGGAGTACGGCTTCAAACAGGCATTAGGAGGTGAGCCAGTCGGACAGCTCATCGGCGTGTTCTTCTTCATCGGCCAAGATGTCTTCCAACAGCCGGCGTGTGGTGGAATCTTTGTCTCCAACCAGTTCAATCATTTGGCGGTAGCTCTCCACCGCGACCCGCTCGGAGACCAGGTTGGACCGGATCATGGCGTTGAGGTCGCTTGAGTCGTCGTAGTCGGCGTGGCTGCGGTCCAGCAAGCCCTTTGGGTTGAAATCGGGCTTGCCGCCCAATTGCACGATGCGCTCGGCCAAGCGGTCAGCGTGCCCCAGTTCCTCGTTGGCGTGCACCATGAACTCCTCGGCGATCTTGGGTGAGTCCACACCGTCTGCGGTGAAATGGTGGCGGCGGTAGCGCAGCACGCAGACCAATTCGGTGGCCAGCGCGTCATTGAGCAAGCTGACGATGTCATCGCGCCAAGGACCATAAGCCGGTGTCATGGCACCGTCTTCCAGGTTGTTTCGGGCAGCAGCCAAGCCGCTTTCGTCCAGCTTCATCGGCGATCCGTTGTGACTCGTTACAGCGGTTTTCTCAGCGTTCTGTTTCATTTGATGTCCTTGTTTTCGTTCGAGGCTCAGCTCTTGCCAGCCACGGTGAGCTGGTTTTTGACTTCACTCACACCGTCCACCGCTTGCGCCATGGAGTTGGCCCTGTCGGATGCGTCCTGGGTTGGCGCGGGGCCGGTGAGGGTGACCACCTTGTTGGTGGTGTCTACGCTGATGGCAAACGCGCTGAGCTGATCGTCGGCGGCGAGTGCCGCCTTCACCTTGGTGGTGATGGTCATGTCGGCAGCGCCATCGGCCATGGCGTTGCCAGCCTTTGAGGCGTCCTGCTTCATCTCGCTGCCCGCCGCTTGCATATCTTTCTTGGCCTCGGTGGCGGCCTCCTGAGTGCGCTCAATGCCAGCATCGATTTTCTCGCCCACGGTCGGTGGTTGGGACTGATCGCAAGCGGAGATCATGAAGGCAGCTGCGCTGATCGCGAGCAGGGAAAGGGTGCGTTTTGTTGTTTTCACGGCGGGTAACTCTTGATTATTGAAGCGGGGCAGGGCGATGCGGGTGAGGGCGGTGTGAAGGCGCTGTGTTTCGCACATCGAAGCCTTTGGCGCAGCCGCACGAGGCGCTGCCAGCACAAAAGAAATGGGGAAAAGACTTGGCTGTTGAGCGGGTGAGTTGGCAATGCCACTGAGCGGGTGGTCCGAGCAGTGGCTTTGCTCAAGGTTCAGCGAAACCAGTCGTCTGTGGCGCTGCGTTCCCACGAACTCACCTGTTCTTCAGCTTCTTCTTTGGCAATGCCATAGCGTTCCTGAATCTTGCCGGCGAGTTGGTCGCGACGGCCTGCGACCACGTCCATGTCATCGTCGGTGAGATCGCCCCACTGTTCTTTGGCCTTGCCTTTGACTTGCTTCCAATTTCCCTCGATACGTTCCCAATTCATGCTGATTTCTCCTTGGATGTTGAGACGACGCAGCCCTTAGAGACCTGCGTCGGTCACAGCACCGATCGCTTTCGGTTCGCTGTGGGTTCAATGTAAGGAGAGCGGCAGGTCAAGGCCGTCGGCCGGATGCGCGCCACCTTGTAGGACAGAAGCCCGTTGTGCGCAAGCGCGAGAGCGTGAACCAACAGGTCAGCGCGAGCCCTGTTGCGGGTCAAAGAGCAGGCTGGCGAACTGGGTAGCCCCTTTGTGCGCTACTCGCGCGGCGCCTGGGCATTGAGCAAGTTGGGCTGGTTGCGTGCTTCACGCTCTTGCTCAATCTGCTGCTGCAGGTCGCGGTTCACGCCCATGTCGAGTGCCGCGGGTGTGGCGCGTTCGATACGCCGCTCGTGGAGTGGAGGGTGGCGGGCGGGCTTGGCGGGCATTGTTTGGGTGGCCGCCAGCGGCTCGCTGAGCTGCACCCGGTAAATCGGCTCAGGCATGTCCATGCCCGCCGCCTCCAGCGACAACTTCACCACGCGAATAGCCTCGCTGCGTACCGTCCAGAAATCGTGGGTGCGCTGGTCTACCCAGCCGCGAAACCGCAGTTGCACGTTGGAGTCGCCCAGCGTCTGGATCAGGGCGCGGGGTGGGGGGTCGCTCATCACGCCCACCAGGTGCTGCAGCTCTTCGGTGCCGATCAGCTGCGCCTGGATCAGGTCTTCCTGCACGCCCACACCCACATCGAACTCGAAGCGCCGGCTGGGGTTGCGGGTGTAGTTGAGCATCACGCTTCGAAACACCAGCGCGTTGGGCAGGCGCAGGTGGTTGCCGTCGGGCGTCATGAGGATGGTGGCGCGCGAGGTGAGCGCCACCACCGTGCCTTCCTGGCCGTCGATCACCACCAGATCGCACGGCGCGAAGGGCTGGCGCAGACTCATGAGCACGCCCGCGAGGTAGTTCTCCAGCGTGTCTTTGAAGGCGAAACCCAACGCAATACCGATCACACCCGCTGTGCCCAGCATCGCGCCGACCACAGCGGTGGCATCGAGTATTTCCAGTGCGATCAGCAAAGCAATCGCGCTGCTGACCCAGCGGGTGGTGGTGCGGGCGAGTTCTTTCAGAAATGGGTTGCGTGCCGAGAGGCGCTCAATCGCCGATCGGCGCGACATCCAGCCGCCCAACTTCCAGCCGATCCACACCACCAGCAATGCCAGCAGAAAAGTGGGCAACGCCGAAAGCAGGCCGTAAACCTTTTCCAACAAGCGCGCGAGCACCTCGTCCAAATCGAATCTTGGTGGGGGCTGGCGGGTGATACTTTCGATCAGTGGCATGGTGTTTCGCGTGGCGGGCCGGGGCGGCAACGGTCCGGTCAACGAGACAGACAGCGTTGGGTTTTTGGCGGAGTTTGGGCGCGCCCGCCGCAGATCCCTGTCGGACAAGCGCCCGTTGGCTCTTGGGGCGGTGCGTCAGAGCACGCAGTAGGCGTTGTCCGACACCCACCTCTTGAAGTCAGCGCTACCCTCACGAACCAAATGCCCAAGTTGGCGGCACCTGACAGCGCAGCAGGGCGCATTGGCTTCATATCATTAGGCGGCCTTGAGCCGACGTCTGGAAACGCCATGGAAACCTCTCTCTCCGGTGTGCCCATGTCGGGTCCAGCCATTCAACGCCACACGGCTGTCTCGCCCGTTTGGTCGATCGACAGCGCACAGGGTGCTCTGCTCTGGTTCGGCCTCACGTTCCTCACTGGCACACTGGGCGGTCTGGCCTCGGCCCGCGCCGCGCAGTTTTACGGCGCCCTCAAGTTGCCTGAGTGGGCGCCACCGGCGTCTGTTTTTGGTCCGGTGTGGAGCGTGTTGTATCTGCTGATGGCGGTGGCTGCCTGGCTGGTCTGGCGACACCGCCACACGGTGCGTGGCGCCAGCGGACTGCTGCTTTACGGCGTGGCTTTGGTGCCTAACGCCATGTGGTCTTGGTTGTTTTTTGATTGGCAGTTGGGCCTGTGGGCGCTGATCAACATTGGGGTGCTGTGGCTGCTGGTCGGGTTCACGGTGCGCGCCTTTTGGCGTGTGCGCCCGGTCTTTGGTCTGCTGATGGTGCCGCTGTGGGCTTGGGTGTCGTTTGCTGGGGTGCTCAACGCGGTGCTCTGGCAAACCAACCCCGCGCTTCTTGGCTGACCCGCAGCCCATGCCAACGCTGACATATTCACCTGCTGTTGCGCCCGCCCACATGGGCTGGTGGGCCATGGCTCGGGCCGCGGTGGAGAGCTGGATCGACGACCACGCGGCCAGCATGGGCGCCGCGCTGGCTTACTACACCTTCTTCTCCATGGCGCCGCTGCTGCTGATCGTGATCTCGGTGGCAGGCCTGCTGCTGGGCCGCGATGCTGCGCAAGGGCATTTGATGGAGGAGCTGAGCGGCATGCTGGGGCCGCAAGCGGCGGCCTCGATCCAGGCGCTGGTGGTCAGCGCCAGCAAACCGGCGGAGAGCTGGTGGGGCACGCTCATCGGCCTTGGTGTGATGCTGGTGGGTGCAACCACTGTGTTTGCCGAGCTTCAAGATGCGCTGGACCGCATCTGGGAGGCGCCCGAGCGACCGGCTGGCGGCGGCCTTTGGGCGCTGCTGCGGGCCCGCGTGTTGTCGTTTGGTCTGATTCTGGGTATGGGCTTTTTGCTCATGGTCTCCCTGGTGATGGGCGCGGTGATCACCGCGCTGGGCCGCTGGTGGAGCGACACGCTGGGCGAGTGGGCTTGGCTGGCGCAGTCGCTCAACCTGGGTCTGGGCTTTGTGATTACCGCAACCGGTTTCGCCATGATCTACAAGCTCATGCCGCGTGTGCGCGTGGAGTGGAAAGACGTGTGGGTGGGTGCTGTGGTCACAGCGCTGCTGTTCACCTTGGGCAAGACGCTGATTGGCCTGTACCTGAGCGCCAGTGGCGTCGCGTCCGCCTATGGTGCAGCAGGCTCGCTGGTGCTGGTGTTGGTCTGGATCTATTACTCAGCGCAGGTGTTCTTGCTTGGCGCCGAGTTCACCTGGGTCTATGCCAACGCCCGAGGCTCGCGCCGCGCGATGCGCCGTTGAATTGCCAGCAACCAGCGCAGTTGTCGGCTCTCTCCTACAACACGCGGCGCTTTGCGCCGACAGCAAGCTGAGGTGTTCACAAGGAACATGGGTGCAATCCCCAGACCACCCAGGAGCTCACCATGAACAACAATAACAGCCTGCTGCCCCATAGCGGCCCGAAGCAGGATGCTGACAGGAGCACTTGGACCCACGCGCTGATCTGGGCACTGTTGGCAGTTGCTGCCCTGCTGCTGGTTGGTTTTACCGCGGTCGTCAACGACATCACCGAACGCGGCGAATTGCGGCGTGCGCAGCAGCGCGCATCGGGCTCTTTGTTGCCGTCGCCCAACGCGTTGCAAACGCACGGCGTGGATGTGGCGCGTTTGCTCACCATCACGGGTGAGAAACTGGCAGGGCGTTGAAACCGAGTTGATGCGGTGACGGCGAATCAGCCAACGCCGCAAAGCAGCACACATAGGCAACGTATCCAAAAAAAGCCCGGCTCAATTGACCGGGCTTTTTGGCTTGGGATGGGATGTGGCCGACATGGCCAACGGCCATCAGAGCGACGCCTTACAACCCCGACTTCGGCATCGCCATGTCTGAAGCTTCATCTGCCTGATCGCCGCGCGATGCGCCACTGCCTGATGACTCCCCTGACTGGGCCTTGCGGCGAATGCCCTGATCGGCCAGCCAGGCCGTCAACGCACCAGCCACCGCCATCTGTATCGGTGCCGAGCTGAATTGGCTCCAGAGTAGGCTGCCCACACGGCCGCCCCAAGTAGTGGAGCTGTTGCCCCGCATCTGGTGCGAGGCCCAGGGCCGCACAGCCGACGCCACCGCCACCAGCGCGGCGCCCAGCGCCGCGCCCACAGCCAGCGTGGCCAGCGGATGCTTTCGGATCAACGGGCGGGCCTCGTGAGCCAATGTGTCGACCACCAGTTCGACCGATGAGTGCCAAGATTGTCGGGTCCACCAGCGGCGAGCCAGTGTGCGCGCGGTCCGCCAGGTTCCTTGCACCAGCCCGTTGCGCTCGATCCGCGCCTTCAGCGTGTCGATCAAAGACAAATTGGGATCCATGTCAGCGCCACTGTCCACCGCGGCAGAAGGGCTTTTGCGTCGTTTCGGCGGGTCTGGCGCCAGACACACAACCAGCGCATGGCGAGACGCCTCAATGCGGGCAACCGCCTGTCTCATTCGCTGATCGGGATCGTCTGGATGGGTTGGGCTCAGGGTGTGGTTCTCACGGGACGCGGGGTTGGCGGTGGTGTTCATGCTTCGTCGTCCAGTATCTTGAGCGTGGCCAGGTCCTGCGCAATTTGCTCGCGCAGCGTGTTGAAAGCGGAGCTGTCACCCAGCTGCTGCACCCGCCAGCCGAGAAAGGCCGCCAACAGCAACAGCGCCAGCGGCAACGCCCAGAGCACCCAAGGCATGGGCATCGCTTGCCACGGCATTGCCGCAGCGAGCAAGGCCGCCACACCCGCCAACCCCAGGCCCAGCAAGGCAAAGAGGGCGGCTGCCGCCGCGAACATGGCGCGCTTCTGCAGCCGGTTGCGCCAGCAGGCCAGCTCGGCCACCGCGAGATCGCCGTAAGCGTCGGCGTGCTCCAGAAACAGACCAGGCTCTTTGGCCATCGTGATGAAGAGCGGGTGAATCACAGTGCTGGTCCCTCATGTGGTGGACAAAAAAAGGGCGCGGCCACCGGAAGCATCCGGTCGCCGCGCCCCGCCTGGGCCGGTTCGCGTTGAATCAGGCCTGGGGCGATCGGCGCTTGATCAATGGTGGCGAGAGTGGCCGTTGCCGTTGCCACGCGTGGCCCAGCCGATCAGCAGCGTGGCGAAAGCACCGGCGGCAACCGCCATCAGCAGTGCTTTGGTGGGCTCTTCGCGCACATAGCTTGTCGTTTGGTCGCGCATGTGGCTGGCTTGGCTGGCCATCGACTGACCCGCAGCGCGTGCCTTCTCGATACCAGCGCGCGCCAGGTCTTCGGCTTGGTGGGCGGCTTTCGAGAGGTTCGCAGGAACCGTATTGCGAATTTGGTCCAACCCGCTTTGAATCGATTTTTCCGCGTTGGCTGCGGCATCCTTGGTGGCGCCAATCATGTGGTCGACTTTGTCAGCGGCGTTGGACACCATCTGGTTTGCCTTGTCGGCACTGCTGTCTGCCATTTGGTTGGCCCTGTCGGCACTGCTGTCCACCATCTTTTTGGCGTCTTTGTTGAAGTCGTGGTTGAAGTTTTGGTTGTCGCTGTTCATGGTGTTTCCTGGGTTTTGGGTGAAGGGGGTGGCTACAACGAACGCTGTGCAGCGGTCAGGTTTCTAGCGGCGGCGGTAGCCGAAGATGAAAGAGACCACAGCCATGATCAAAAAGACCACGAAAAGGATCTTGGCGATGCCAGCAGCTCCAGCCGCAATACCGCCAAAACCGAGAACTGCCGCGATCAGCGCGACGACAAGAAAAACAACGGCGTAATGCAACATAAAGGCTCCTGTAACAACTTGGGCTGCGTCGCCGCCGCCATGTTGATTTTTGTCAATCGCAACGCCAATCGCTGCGATGAATTCAGTGTAGAAAGCGACCAAGTTGTGACCTGTCGGTCAAACGCGTTGGCTGGGGTAGGACAAGGCCGACAGACGCGTAAGCCATGCGATCTGGAGCTTTGCGGATCGGGCGTTCTACAGTTGGGTATGCAAGAGCGCCTCAAGCGCTCCGACCATCAGCCATGGGTTCTGACACGAAAGGGTTTTCTCAGGCCAACCCGATCCCCATGCGTGGCTTTGCCCAGGCTCGGCTCAATGTGGCAATCGTCCAACAGGCTGTTCGAAGATTGCCCTGCGATCACAAGCTGGTGTGGCTGCTCAAGTTGAAAAACCGAGCACAACAGCTGGTGTGTGCCCAGCGTGCCGCTGAGCATGGCTGGTCACGTGCGGTACTGACGATTCACATCGAGCCCCCTGCGTCAGAGCGGTGATCGCCTCGATAGAGAAACTCAGGGGGCGGCGATGGAGCAGGCTGACAAGAACGCTTGGAGTCGCTCGCACGGTGCCTACCCTGAGGAGATGGCCAGTGGCGCGCGAGCACCACCACCGCGCTGGCTGCCCCCGAGGCGTTGCGCGCCAGCCCGCAGGCCAGGCGGATGGCCGCCAAGTGCACCAAGGAAATCGAGCGCGAATGGCTTCGCAAGGACCGCGCCCTGGCTGAGCCGATAGCGCTCTTGGTGCTGTCAAAAAAGTGCAGGCGATCTTCAACAAGGGACAGGACGGATGATCTGCCTCGGAGATCGCCAATCCCTGTCCCAAGACATCGGCGCGGTCCAAGATGCTTGGCGCACAACCTGCGCACTGCCTCCCCCAATCTGAAAGTTGTCTCGCCGCGCAACCTCACGTACATGCGCGCGTTTGCGCAGGCTTGGCCCGAATCTGAAATTGGGCGGTAGCCTGCTGCCCAATTGCCGTGGTTCCACAACTGGCGGCCGATATGCCGACAGCTGACGCCCCGAGGTCAAAGAACCAGCAGTGGCAGTCTATTTGGTGAGGCCTGCCACCCAGACTTTTGAGGTGCTGAACGCGGACGAGACCATCCTCGCATTGGTGAACGAGGCGCACTGCCAGCGGCCGCCGAGGGTTCAGGCCGCCGTGCAGGCTTGGCGCTACCGCGACACGCTGCAAAAAATCGAGTTCGCGGCGGTGATCTCAGGCAGCAACAACGATGACGCGGCCTAGAAGCAATGGACGGAAGCGGCAGCCAACGAAACGCGCATCAAGCGCTTCAAGAAACCGCTGTTCCACGCCAAGCCAGAGAAGACCGACCCGCTGGCCTTCTTGGTGGTGAAGTCGATGCTGCTGACCGGCTTCGATGCGCCAATTGAGGGCGTGATGTACCTCGATCGCCCGATCCGCGAGGCCGAGCTGCTGCAAGCCATCGCCCGCGTGAACCGCACCGGGTTTGGCAAACGCCTGGGCATCGTGGTGGATGACCACGGCGTTGCCGAACACCTGAGAGAAGCGCTGGCGGCCTGCGCCAACGAGGACATTCAGGGCGCGCTCCAAAACCTGAAAGACGAGGTGCCCGCGCTGCGCGACCGGCACCTGCGCGTGGTCGATCTGTTTCTCCGCCGTGGCATCGACTCGCTGGACGAGGTGGAGACCTGCGTGGAGGTGCTGGCCGATGAGCGATTGCGGGCGGATTCACCGTCAAACTCAAGTTGTTTTTGGGCTCGTTGGATGTGGTGTTGCCGCGCCCGGAAGGCCTGCTGTTCACAAGGGACGCCAAGGCCCTGTCGCACATCCCCATGCCCATGCCCCGCAACCGCTACAAAGACACGTCCGTTCTGGTCAAAGACGTGGCCGCCAAGGTGCGGCAACTGATCGATGACCATGTGATTTCGCTGGGTGTCGATCCCAAGATCCCGCCGATTGCCCTGACGGATGTGGACTTCGACACGCACCTGTCGCGCCAGCCGAACGACCGCGCCAAAGCGTTGGAGATGGAGCACGCGATCCGCTCCCACATTCGCAAGCACCTGGACGAAGACCCGGTGCTGTCTCGCAAGCGGAGCGAGCGGTTGAACGAGATTTTGAAAACGCTGGCCGACCAGTACGACGACCTGATCACCGCGCTGCACAAGATCGTGAACGACCTGCACACTGGATCGGCCGGCATGGACGCGGTACCGCCCGACCGCTTTTGGAAGCCGTTCAAGCGGCCAGCGCAAGACGCCTTGGGCGCGTGCATTTTCAGGGCCTTGTACGCGTCGCGGTTGGTTTCGCCCGCCGAAGCGTCTGCGCTCAAAGATCGCCTGCTGGAGCTGGCTCGAGCCAACCACGACAGGCTGTTGACGGCATGACCGGCGCGTTGAATCGCCGCTGCCAGGCACCGTACCAGCGCATTGGGCGCGGAGGCGTGGCGATGACGGTGCTGACCGTGGACGGTCTTTCCTTCAAGCTCAAACCGAGCAGCCGACGCAAAACGCTGCAGATCACGGCGGACCGGGGCGGTGAGCTGCTGCTCTAGATGCCACCCGATGTGGCAGAGGAGTGCTTGCGCGCGTTTTTCTTGGAGAAGCGCTTTTGGATTTACAGCAAGCTGGCAGAGAAAGACCGCTTGACGCGGGCGGCGCCAACCAAGCAGTTTGTCGATGGTGAGGGGCTGTTTTACCTGGGCCGAAGCCATCGGCTGCGGCTGGTGGAAGACCAAGATGTGCCCTTGAAGCTGCTGAATGACCGCTTCCTGCGGCGTCGCGATCTGGTGGCGTCGGCGCGCGTTTGCAGGGTGCAGTGTTACAGCGCGCGGGACAAGGCTTGCCTGTGGGGCAAGACGCAGGAATACCTGGCACGCACGGAGGTCTGGCTTGTTGGCGTGAAGGTGCAAGACCTGGGCTGTCGCTGGGGATCGTGCGGCAAAGGCGACTGGCTGTACTTCCACTGGAAGACGATTCTGTTGCCGCCGCGCATCGCCGAGTACGTGGTGGTGCACGAGCTGACGCACCTGCACCATCCGCACGACACACCAGCGTTTTGGCAGCGGGTCGAACGCGCGCTGCCAGATTTCGAGCGGCGCAAGACCTGGCTGGCCGAGCACGGGATGGGGGCCGAGGGGCCTTGAGACACCAGCGTGGACGGGTCCCACACACGCTTTAGGGTCTGACAAGAAAAAACCCCGCCACGGTTTTGGTAGCGGGGTTTCCTTGCTGCTGGCGGGAAGGAGTCCGCCGAAGGATGCTCGCAAGTCGTTGATTTTGTTGACTTCTCACTTTGAAAATTCCGACTTGTTCCCCGGTTTGTTCCCCGGTTTTGGTCTGGATACCCCTCTTTCACCATCGCCAGCAGCACCGCTTGGTCGAGCATAACCGCCCGCACCAGCGTGTTGTTTTAACGGTGAATTTGGGCTTGCTTTGATCCAGCCTGGTCTACACCAGCACCGCGCCGCCTAGTCGGCTTGCCACCAGCAGTACCAGCTCGCGGTGGTCAACGCGGCAGCGGTCGGCACAGCCACCAGCAACGCCAGCGCAAGCTGGTCTGTCAGTCAGCTTGCCACCCAGCGCGGCGGTGATCGACCGCTGGAATAAGTCGTTCACCGTCACCAGCTCGCGGCCCATGTGAGGCGGCGAGCAATTTCTGAGCAATGTCAGCATTTGTCATCATTTCGCCTGTGCGGCTTGGCAAAAACTCTGCGCAGATTTCAGGTTTTTTCAGGAGGCGGCGGGCGTATGTGCGGCTCTTTGGATGCTGACGTACCGCTGAGTTTTGCTGACACCCTCATGTCAGCCGCATGGCAACCTTTGGCAACTTTCCGCGCAACTTCTCACCTTGCTTAAAACTCCAGCGGGTCACTGGCCGGTTGGCCGTCAGCGGTTTGGTGCTGGGTCACGGCCCGGCGCTTGCGGGTGGTGCCAGACACCACGGGCGCACCTGGGGTTGCCAACTCGGTTTAAGCAGGCACAGAAAGACTGCCTAGCTGGCCGGAGGTGTTGGTCACCTGGTGACTTCGACCCGACCGGTGGCGACCCCGCGTGCTCCGAGGCAAGTCTGGCCGTGAAACAATTGCGAATCATGAAAATCAAAAAACTCCACCCCTTGAACCTTGTGATGCGCTGCATGGTGTTGAAGCGTCGTGGGTGCTGGGTAGCGATTTGCGTGGATCTGGATCTTGCGGTGCAGGCCGATACGCACGCGCAGGCGAAGAAGCTGCTGAGCGAGCAGATGCGCAGCTACGTGGAAGACTCGCTCACGGTGGACGTTGAGCATGCGCCACACCTGTTGACCCGTAAGGCGCCGCTTGCGTACATCGCCATGTACTACGGCATCAAGTGGCTCAACCGCGCCAAGGGTTGGCTGAGCTACGAGGCTGCGCTGCCGTTGGCTGTTTCTCGGGCGTGAGCCGGTGGAAGCGGCCACTGAGGGCTGCTGAGGTCAGGAAAATCCTCAAAACCTTGGGCTTCGAGCCGCGCCCCCAAAAATCAACCGGTCATGAGCACTGGGTCTGCACCAGCCCGGTGTTTCGCAAGGTGACGCTGAGCGCGCACAGCGAGCCGTTTGATGACTTCATTGTTGGCAGCATGGCGCGCCAAGCCGGTGTTTCGGTGCGTGCGTTTTACGCAGCCCTGGATCGCTGAGGCACCAGACAAAAAATAGCTCGAAGGCGGCTTTGCAGGGCACGAGTAATTACCGAAGCAGAAACGCCACAACCAGCCCGGCCATAGAGCCCAGAGCAAAGCCCAAGACGCCACCGATCAAGGATGGGCCTTCTTCTTGGTTCCAGCCCAGCATGAACGCGCCGATTGCGCCAAAAACTACAGATACCGCTGGCATCGCACCACCCGATCCAGCTTCTTCAGCTGCGACCATCGGGTTATCGACCGAAGCAAAAACATCAAACGAGAGCAAGCATGCAGCCAAGGCAAGCAAGAAACTCCAGGGTATGGCGCGCTTCACAATTCTGTGCATCACGGCCTGCGCTTGTGTCAGGCGGTTGTGGCCAGAGAAAAATTCAATGGCAGTGGTGGACACCATTTTTGCTGTTGGCATCGCTTGAATTCCTTTTCGGACGAAAACAATGCGCATGCGTAATTCTGAGGGGTTCCAGTCTCGGACCGGCCAGACATTTGACTGACCTCCTACCCCCGAAGTGTTGGCAGGTGCAGCACCACATCGTGGTGGGTAACCGGCGGGTGTGGCGCGGGGGCTGAGCAGCTTCTTACGCACCGGGACCGATGCCAGCAGCTTCCTCAGAGGTAGCGCGGCGGGTGTTGAGCAACGAGGTGCAGTCACCATCTGGCGTGGTGCGGTAGCCCCCAGCGGGGTTCCAGGCAATGGGTTTTGGCCAGGGCATGGAACACCAAGCGGTCGCGTTCGGCCATCTGCTTGTCGCTCAGCAGGCCACCCGGCGGGCCATGAATGTTTGGCCTTGGCCGCAACCTTGCGATTTTCATGGTTTCGCACAGCAGCGTGTTTGCAGCGCGGCGCAACGCCGGTCATGATTTCCTGCTGGTGGGCAAGCTCACTTCCAGCACTCCACCAGCGCGGTAAAGCCTCTGGCCTTTTCTGCAATCGCCGTGGGTGCAAGCGGCTGGTTGGAACTGGCGCTCTCGTAATCCACGTTGTTGGCTTCGAGAAAGGTGCGCAACACGTTGGCGTGGATGGCGAAGTTGACGTTTTGCGCCATGTCCCCGGTGATTTTGGCCAGCTTCATCGCATCCAGTTTGGACACCACCACCCCCATCAAGTTACCTGCTGCGTCGAGCATGGGCCCGCCGCTGTTGCCTGGCTGCACCGGCGCGGTGATCTGCAGAAAGCGCGTATCGCCCCCTAGACCCGATAGGCTGCTGAGGTTGCCGGTGGTCATGTTGAAGCCCGAGAGCAGACCGCGCAGCGGGTAGCCTGCTACCGCCACCGGCTCGCCCACCGCTGCGCGCTGCGTCCGAAAGCTGGCACTCGGGCCGGGTAGCGTGACACCCAGCACGGCCAAATCACTGCGCGCATCAATCCCTCGTACCTGTGCTGCAATGCCGTTGACACGCAGGCGGCTACAGCCGTCGATCACATGGTGGTTGGTGACGAAGGCACCGCGCGCTACGCGAAAGCCGCTGCCTGTGCTGTCGGCTTGGGCCGTCGCAGGGGCAGGAGCGCGGCTGGGGGCGGAGTTGGTGCCACCGGTGCCAGCGGAACTTCCACCGGTGACGCCGGTGGATTGCGCAGCGGTTTTGGGCTGCCAGTTGCGTGCGGAGGCTTGAGCCGCTGCGCGTTGCTCGGGTGACAGGCGGCGCTCCCACATATCACGCATTTTTACTGCATCTTGATTCCCCTGTGCGCTGGCCAGCAGCCACCAGAGATAGGCTGATTGCTCATCCTTGGGTACGCCCTGGCCGGTGGCAAACATCAAGCCTAGGCTGAACTGCGCGGAGGCATACCCCTGTTCTGCGGCTTTTCGGAACCAGGCTGCTGCCTGTTGATCGTCCTTGGGCACGCCTGGGCCGTTCACATACAAAACGCCAAGGCTGTACTGCGCAACGGCTTCCCCCTGCTCTGCGGCTTTACGGAACCAAGCTGCTGCCTGTTGGCCGTCCTTGGTCACGCCTGTGCCGTTCACATACATAAAGCCCAAGTGGAACTGCGCAATGGTATGTCCCTGCCCGGCAGCTTTGCGGTACCAAGCTGCTGCCTGTTGGTCGTCCTTGGACACCCCCCGACCTTCTCTATACATCTCGCCCATTTTGGTCTGCGCATCAACATACCCCTGTTCTGCGGCTTTGCGGTACCAAGCTGCTGCCTGTTGGTCGTCCTTGAGCATTCCCAGACCGATGTCATACATAAATCCCAAGTAGAACTGCGCAATGGCTTCTCCTTGGTCAGCAAGCTTTTGAAAGCCAGAAAAAGCCGTGCGGTAGTCCTTGCTCCTATAGGCTGCAGCTGACTCCTCAAACGTTTGCGCCTGCACCGGCACCCATGCGCCCGTGGTGAGTGCCAGCGCCAGCAACAAAGAACGGGTCAAACTTTTCATGGCTGAATTTCTTGGGGATGAATGCCATCAATGTAACGGCACGGCATCGATCTTTTGCGCTTGTTCGCACGGCGCCCACCGAGTCCAAATCTCGATCAAGCTGGTCGTCATCATCGTGTCAGCCAGCTTTGCGGTTTCACCCAGCACCAGAAGCCACGCGGTTGCTGGGCCGCACCTTGCTCACCAGACACACCCAGAACGGCCCGTGGCGCGACTTCAGCGGCTGGGTGACACAAGGACGCCGTCCAAGCCGCTTACGCTTGCGCTCGTTTGCTCACCAAGCTGGGTCTGGGGCTGTCGTGCTTGACCCGGCTTCACAAACACCACCCGATGAACCTTGCCCCGGAAACCATCGGGCACAGCCTTGTAAACGCCGTTCTTGTCGGGCACCAGCACCAGCATCTGTTCCTCATCGGGTATGGCGCTCTCCAAGTCGGTGATGCGTTTTTCAAGTGTTGCCATGCTTGTTCTCCAGTGCGGCCACGCGAGCGGCCAGTTCATCAATTTCAGCTACCCGTGCCAGCGTACCAATCGCGGCCACCAGTTGCGCACCCTGTCCGGGCGCAAGCTCACCAGCAGCCACAGCGGCCAGCACAGCGCGGCCTTGCTCGGTCAAGGTGCCGTTGGGCAGGCTCAGCGCTTGCGGCTGTTCGATGGCCTTGAGCGGGGCCACAGCGCGCTCCAACAAAAGGCGGGCGGCGGCGGTGTCGCCCTCCATTGCCTGAATCATCAGCTTGTCGAGCAACTCGGGCAGTCGTTTGGCTATGGCAGCGCGAATCTTTGCCACCTCGCCTGTGCCGGGCTTGCGTCCGGCTGGGTTGCCGCTCTCGCCAGCTTTCCAGCGGCCAGGCGGTCGTTTCTTTGCGTCAGTCATCTTTGCAGTTCCTTTGCTTTATCAAGTCCACGCACCACGCCGCGCTTGTCACCACGCTGTCACCCAGCTTCGGAGTAGGCGATCCACAAACTTGCCCCGGCACCGCACCGCAGGCCGTAGCCCTTGCCCGCCGATATGCAGGTGGGGCAAGCGAAGTGGTGCAGGTGATAGGCGTCGGCCAGCGGCTTCCAGCCCTGCACCCACTGCTGATAGGTCTGCCTGGGTGGTGGTGCCGGTCTGGCGGGCGGAGGATCGGGGTCGTTGCTGGCCTCGCCAACTGGCCCAAGTTGCGCGTTTTCCTGGGTATCACCAAAAAGTGAGGTTACAGGGGTTACAGGGGTGCAACCCGCATAAACACTAGCTTCCCGCTGTAACCCCGTGATTTTTTCCGGGGTTACAGGGGTTACAGCATCGCGTTGTTGCAGGTACCTCATCACGTCTTTTAGGCCCATCACAAACCGCCTTCCGTTGAGTTGACTGCGTACAGCTTCATCACCCGCCCGTTGATCCGAATGGGTTTGGCTCGCTTGCCGTCTGCACCCGGCGCTGCAATCGCCCCGACTTCCTGCAATGCGTCCAGCGCGCGGTTGAAGTCGAAACCCTTGAGTGCTTCGCGCAACCCGTCCGCCGTGAACAGGTAGGTGCGGCCCTCGCCGGTGCTGCGCCAATACCCGGCCCGGTCTCGCACCAGCAGCGCGCGTTGGGCGTCGGTGTCGTCCGCGTCCGAGAACCGGCTGTCACCGTGGCGTTCGATGAAGCTGGTGATGCGCTCCATGATCTGCCCGCGTTCTGAGTTGCCCTGTCCCATGCCGCCGCGCAAAGACAACCAAGCCTCAAAGCCCACCGCCGCCGCGTTGATGGCGTCGTTCTTTGCCCAGCCGGTCACGCCATAGTCGGTTGCCAGCTCGCCCGCCAGCGCCAACACAGCAAAGCGCCCAGCGGCGCGTTTGGCCTGCCCCTCGCCGCCTGGGGCTTGAAACTCTGGCATGGCCTTGATGGCGTCGAGCGCGGCGCTGAAACTGTCCTCATGGTCTCGGGTCAGCTTCTCCAGAAACGCCCGGCCCGCGTGCCCGTAGTGGGTAGCGGCTTCGATCTTCAAGGCATCGGAGAACGCGGTGCCGGTGTCGAACTGGTGCAGGTTGTCCCAAGCGCCATAGGTGCGCTGTGCTGGCACGTCCAGCAGCCGGACCGACTGGCCTGCCTTCACCCGGTGCCCGCCCTCGGTCATGGTGGTTGCGATGGATCGCTCGCCAGTCGAGAGAACGCTGCTGCGCCACCTCGCCACCGGTCTTGCGCTGCCGGTGCGCCCGGCCCGTTGCTTGCCGCGCCCGTTGCCCAGCATGTAAACCACTTCGCCCACTTGGCGCGGGTCACACTCCGATATTTCGTCCAGCGCCAGCAGCGAATCATTGAACAGGGCCGCCGCGCCCTCCAACCCGTTGCCGGTGGTGCGCCAAGACCGTTTGAAGTTCGGCCCGCCCCACACGCTGCACGCGGCTTCAATGGCCGTAGTCTTGCCGGTCGAGCTGTCTCCGATCAAGTGGATGCCGCCGCTCTCGGCATTGCAGCGCGCCAGCACCGGCCCGGCAAACGCTGCCGATAAGGCCAGCACCAGCAGCGGGTTGCCCACCGCCAAAGCCGCTGTGCCCGCCTGCCACCCGGCCAGCGTTCCCGCCGTGGTGTATTCCTCAATGCCGCGCTCGCCCGATTGGTAGGCCACGCCAGCGCCTTGTGGGCCGATGACGGTATCGGGCAAAACGAAAGCCTTGAACTCGGTGCTTGACCAGCCGGTTTGCAGCGCGCATTGGATGCGGCGCTTGGGCGCTTTGTCTTGTAGGTACACGCCCAGCATGTTTCTGGCGAACGGGTCAATCTCTACGCCCATCGCCAGCAGCTCGCCGCGCAGGTCGCTGCAATCGCCGCGCAACATGTTCATCGGCATTGCCCAAGTGCTCCACTTGCCCAGCGTGGACTTGATGCGCAGCAGACGGCCAAAGTTGCCACCGTGGGCGTCGGTGGTCACCGCGTCCAAGTGCAGCGGGCTGCATATCCATTGCTGGGTCAGCGTGGGCGGTGCGTCGCCGCGCCCTTGCTTGATTCCAAAGTTCCAAACGCCCGGCTTGAACTTGCGGCCGCCTTCCTCATGCCAGTCGTCGATCACCACGAACTTTGGGCGCTCGTTTTCGCCGGGAACGAGGTGGTTGGCGGCTGCGGCTGTAACCCCTGTAACCCCGTTGCAACCCGGTGGGGTTACAGCCAAACCCGCATAAACATTGGGCTGCACCCCTGTAACCCCTGTAACCTCTGAATTTGTCAATGTCAGCATGCGAACTCCAGAATCTCGGCAAAACAGGCGCGAACAGCGCCAAGCCCGGCCAGCGCGGCCAGGTCGTTGAAGTCGGTCGCTTTGGCCGGTCGGTCTGGCGGGAACTGCGGAACCACCACAAACCCGCCCACGGTCAGCGCGGCGTCACGGGCCGAACTCAGGCCGGGGTTGCCCTCGGTGCGGTGGTCGTCGTCGGCGGCCAGCAGCAGCACCAGCTCGGGGTAAGCCTTGTGCAGCGCTGTTGCCACCGCCATGAGGTTGCCCGCGTCGAAGGCGACCGCCACCGCTTCACCCGTCGCCTCATGGATGCTTGCGCCAGTGGCGTAGCCCTCGCACACGATGATCCGGCCCAAGGGTTTGCCGATGGCGTGGTAACAGCCCTTCTTGCGGCCCCGGTAACGCTTGTCACCATCGGCATCAATCGTCTGCAAGCTGTGCAGCACGCCCGCCGGGTCGCGCAGTGGGATTAGCAACACGTCACCGTCCTGTTTGATGCCGTGGGCCTGCACACCCTTGTGCGCCAGGTAGGGGTGTTGGCAGTGGGTGGTTGCCACATTCCAGCGCAGCCCCGCCTTGTCGGCTTCCTCTTTTTGGCGTGCTGACTCAGCCGCTTCACGTTGCGCCCGCATGGCTTGGATGCGTTGGCGGTGTGCCTCACGTTCTGCCGGGGTCATGGCGTTGTCTGCCTTGGCGCACCAAGTGGAATGCAGGCCAGCGCGCCAGCACCCGAAGGTTCCCGCCGGTATGCCGTCGGTGTGCAGCAGATACCAGCCGGAAACATCGCCGCGGCGTCCGGCGGTGGCGAAGCGGTGGATTGCGCCGTCACCGTTGATCACGTCCGGGGCTTCAAGGCCAGCGGCTGCAATGGCAAGCCGGAATTGGTCGGTCGGGTCGTTCATCGCGCTGCCCCTCCACCCTGTGCGCTGTCGTTCGCGGCGCTCTCAGTCATCGCCATACGGGCGCGCTCCAGCTCGTCCTCTGCGCGCTCCAGTCGGGTGATGGCATACCCCAACACCTGCCCCACCACGTCGGGGCACATTTCCCATTCGTGGCTCGCTTCGACGTGTCGGCTGTTGGCGGCTTCCACCTCGGGCTTGATGCGTCCAAGGTCGTTGATGCCTTGCAAGGTGCGCCGGGCCTCGGTTGCGAACTGAGCCAGCTTGACGATGTTGGTCATCGCCACAATTTCGGTGTGGGCGCTGAGTAGACGGTCGGTGATCTGTGTCATGGCGGTGTTTTTGAATTGAGTGGGTGTGCTGGGGCTGGTGGGCGCGCTCATGCGGCACCGCCGTTGGCTTGGGCACAGGCTTGCTTCAATGCGCTGGTGGCACGCAGGGCACGCGCCAGGGCACGGCTGAATACCGCTGAATCTGGCGCGGTGGTGCTGGTGTCGGTCAGCAGTTGCAGTGCGGCGTGTAGGCCGTTACAGGCTTGGGCGTGCAACTGGATCAGGTCGGGCGCGGGCGCGGCTTGGCGGGCCGTCTGGTGGGCTTGGGGCTTGTGGTGGGCGTTCACGCTGCACCGCCTTTCTGTGCAGCGGCGTCGCTGTCCAGTTGCGCCTGCAACATCTTCTCCACCAGCGCGGCGATGCGTTTGGCGGTCGGGCCGTGCGGGATGTGCAGCGGGCCGTGGTCGGTCTGGATGCTGAAACCGAACGTAAGGTCGGGCACTTGGCGCGCCAGGGCGTAGGCAGCACGCAAGCGCGCCTCGGGTGTCATCGTGGTGGTGTTAGGCACAGCGCAGCGGCTGGCCTGGGTCGGCTTGGTCATGGGGATTGCTCCTGAACGAGACTGCAACCCACACGCCACGTTTTCAAGCGTAGCGGGTGGACGGGATGTTGAAAACACTGGTTCAGCAGTGCGGCCTGCCTTACGGACAAGCCCATCCCGCCCAAAACCGTAGGCGCATCCCAATGTGGATACACCCAGAAATTTATGGCGTGACAAAACCCCGCTTTCGGTGAGGGCTGATACCGCTGAACCAAAGGTGTTTTCAAGCACCGGGGCTTTCGCCTTGGGTGCGACTTTAGCACCGCCATGCACCGGGATGCAGCGGCGCGTGTTGACCTGGTGGGCGTCGATCAGCATGTGGTCACCTCGCTCTCGGTCAACAGCGCGATGGCGCGGGCGCGGTCATCGGGGTGCAGGGTGTAGACGCCTGGGAAGGTCTGGCGTCCATCGCGGTCGGTGAATGGCTGGCTGGTGTCGCAGTCGATGCGGATGCCGCGCTGGCGCAGGCTCGCCACTACATCGGGCGAGTTGCTGGCACCGGCTGCACGGTCGAGGTGTTCGCGGCGCATGGGGCCAGCCAGCAGGGCGCGCAAGGCTCGAATCTGGCGTGGGCTTTTGATGCCGATGGGCCTAGAATTCGCCTTGTCTGTGTTGTTCTCCCTTGCGGCCTCGCCACCTCTCCAGGGTGTCGGGGCCGATCCATTTGCGGGGTGCGGTGTGTGGTGGTTCATCACGAAACTCTCCTAATCCAGCGTGATAAGGGCGCGCTCCACAGCGCCAACAGGATGCGATTGATGCGGTCGGTCATTCGGTCATCTCCATTGCACGGGCCACTGCCAACAGCTTTGCCTTGGCGCGGTACTCGCAGCTTTTGGCGTTGCGCAGCTCGCGGTATTGGTCAGCCGTGGCCTGCATCATCAACTCCCAATTGGCATCGTTGCGTTCGATGTGGATGCCCGAATTGCCAGCGCTTTCGCGCCATGCCGAATAGGCCGAATCCAACCGCTTGCGGTGCTGGGTGGTGTCGGTGGCGGCTTGGGCGAACTTGATGGCCGCTTGGGCCAGGGCCAGCAGGTTGAGGGTGTCGGTCATGCTGGCACCGCCTCGTTCATCGCCAGCAAACCAGTGCGGTCGCTGTGCAGGCGCTTCACCAGCTCACGAATCTGCTCTTCGGACTGGCCTGCAATGCGCGCACGGGCGATTGCCTTGATTTCATAGTCGGGCCAGCCGACTGCGCGCGCTCCAATGGGAACAGGCTTGGTAATAAGCCCATCCCGCACACCTTGGTGGATGCTTGAGTTGGATCGATGCCCAAACTCGCCTTTGGTGGCGTCTATTCTCCAGATTGCCATGTTTTCCAGCCTTTGCTGTTTCCCAACGACGTGTCGGGATTCACAAAGGACTGTCAGCCAAGTTGCATCGGAGTCAAGGACAGGAAGCTACAACAGCGCGCGCAGGCCGACAACAAGGCACAAAAAACCAGCTAAATCAATGACTTACGTCGCAGGAAAAATTTCTTAGAGCACAGCAAATGTTGAATTGCGGTTCGGTAATTTTGGGCGTCGGTTGACCCTATGCCGCCTTGAACTGCACCACAGCCCCGCCAGCGGCCAGCCGGTCGAGGTAGTCGGCCCACTGCTGCATCATGGTCACGCGCTGCTTCATGTAGGTGGTGCGGTTGTAGGCCCGGCCCAACGAGTCCTTCACCGTGTGGGCCAGTTGCTGCTCGGTCACCAGCGGGTCAACGCCCAACTGTTCGGCCTGCATCGTTCTGGCGGTCGCCCGGAAGCCATGCACCGTCTGTTCGGATGCCGGGAAACCCAGCGCCAGCAGGGCAACCCGCAATGTGTTCTCGCTGATCGGTTTGGCGTGGCTCTTTTCACCCCGGAACACCAGCGCGCCGTTTCCAGTCAGCGGGTGCAGCGCGCGCAGCAGCTCCACCGCCTGGTGGGGCAAGGGAACGAGGTGGGGTTCGCCGTTGTTCTTGCGCTTCACGTCGCCCTTCATGCGCTCTGCCGGGATCGTCCACAGCGCGGCGTCAAGGTCGAGTTCTGCCCACGCCATGCCGCGCAGTTCACCGGGCCGCTGAAACAGCATGGGGGCCAGTTGCAGCGCGGTCTTGACGATGGGGCCACCTTGATAGGCACGGATGTGGCGCAGCAGCTCGCCCAGCCGGGCCGGGTTGGTGATGGCCGGGTGGTGCTTCTCGGTGGCGGTCTTGAACACGCCGCGCATGTTGCCCACGATGTTGTGCTGCACACCGCCTGTTGCCACCGCATAGCCCCACACCAGCGAACACACACCACGGGCCTTCTCCAAAGTGCCCAGCGTGCCGCGCGCCTCGATCCGGCGCAGCGCCTGAATCAACATCGGCGTGTCAATGTCCACCATGCGCAAGCTGCCCAGCACCGGCACGAGGTCAACGCTGAGGATGCGCTCGGTTCGGACTCGGTGGGTGTCGCTCCAATCGGTTGCCTTGAGCGCGAACATCTCGCTGGCCACCTGGGCGAAGGTGACGCCTTCGGGCTTGCGGTTGATCTTGCGCAGCTTGCGCACCGCTATCGGGTCTTCACCGCCTTTGTGCTGCGCTCTGATCACATCGCGGGCGGTGCGCGCTGCCGACAAGCCCATAGCGGGAAAGCTGCCCAGCGCCAGCCGGGTTTCTTTGTCGCCCGGTAGGTAGATTTTGGCGAACCATCGCTTCGATCCACCTGGGCTGATTTCCAGATACAGCCCCTTTTCGTCAGTCAGGCGAGTGCGCTTTTTGTCGGGTGGGCAAGTGGCGTTTTTGCAGTGGGCGGTGGTCAGCATGGTTGTTCCCCGGTGACGTTGTTCCCCGGTAAATCGGGAAACCGGGGTAAACATCGAAATGTTCCCCGGTTTGTTCCCCGGTCTGGGGTTGCCTGCCAGTGTAGGCCTTTACCCGTCCTTGCTGTATCTCCCCTATGGGCCACCAATGAAAAAGGGGGGCCACTGTTTGCTAGTGGCCCCCCTTGTTCTTACTTCTGGCGGAGAAGGAGGGATTCGAACCCTCGGTACAGTTAAAACTGTACGCCGGATTTCGAATCCGGTGCATTCGACCACTCTGCCACCTCTCCGGTGTCTTGTTGGTTTTGGCAACCGTTTGGCTGGCCGATGCCGGTTTGCCTTGGGACTGCGTGTGTCGAAGCCGCGAATTCTACCAGCGCCTCCGGCGTGGTTTTCTCAATCCGGCAAGCGCTGCACGCGCTGCCACAATACAGGCCCTTGGTCAAGTTGCAAAACCATGCTAGTTGATACCCGGTCGGTCACCCACCAGCATCTGCCGGCCTCGGCCGAAGTACGCGAGGAATGGGTCGCTTCCCTGCTGATTGGGGTGGCGTTGAACAGAGCCATACCCACGCTGCTTGCCACCGCCGCTACGCTGCCTTTGATGATCTACCTGTTGTTCGGGAAGATCGATCACGCGATCTTGATCGCGTGGGCTGGCACGATGATCGCCTTGCAGGTCTACCAATTTCACGCCATGGGCCAGTACCGTCTGCGGTACGACAGCGTTGAGGGACCGACGCGCAAGGTTTTTCTCGACCGCTACGGCTGGACTTGGGCCGCCCTCGGGATGTTGTGGGGCGTAGCAGCGGGCATCATCTTTCAGCAGACCCATCAACCGACGGCGTTCTTGACCGGCCTGATGGTCTTGGGTTACGCAACGATTGCTCTGACATCCTTCGCTGCGTATTTCCCCCTGTTTCACCGCTGTCTGGGCGCGCTGAGCGTGGCTGTGGTCGCTGGTCTTTTGCTGCCCGATCTGGTGGGCGTGGTGCCCCATCCCAATCGAGAGCTGATGATGCTGCGCTCGGTGGTGATGCTGGCGTTGTGGTGCGTGCTGTATTTCGCAGGACGTCGCCTGTATGCCGCGCATACCGCCAGTTATGCGCTGCAGTTTTCCAACCAAGAGCTGATTGATTCCCTGAAACAGCAAACCCGCGCTGCTTTGAGCGCGGTGGACACGAAGAACCGTTTTCTGGCGTCAGCCGCCCACGATCTGCGCCAGCCGGTGCATGCGCTCAGTCTCTACGCCGATTGGCTGGTCAGCGAACCTGAAATGGGGCGCGATATCGCACCACGCATCCTGCAAGCCACTTGGGCGATCAACGAGCTGTTCGATTCGCTGTTCGACCTCACCCGCATCGACGCGGGCAGCTACAAGGTGCGCTTGCAGCATGTGGACGCACGGCAGGTGCTGGACGATCTGGTACTGCAGTTTAAGCCTGCAGCTCAGGCAAAGTCGCTCAGCCTGCGCACCCGGGCGCAGCCCACAACCCTCTGGGCCGATCCGGTGGTGCTGCGTCGCATGCTGGGCAATCTGATCTCCAACGCGCTGCGCCACACGAAGCAAGGTGGGGTGCTGATCGCACTGCGCCAACGCAAGGGTCAGCTGGTGTTTGAAGTTTGGGACACCGGTGTGGGAATTGCCCCCGAACACCAGCAGGCGATTTTTCAGGAGTTCTTTCGGATCTCACAGCACCAGGGCACCGAGGACAGCCTGGGTCTGGGTTTGACCATCGTCTCCAAGCTGAGCACGCTCTTGGACTACCAGCTGGCGCTCCATTCGGTTTTGGGGCGCGGCAGTGTGTTCCGGGTGATGCTGCCTGCATTCACGCAAACCCAAGCGGGCGAGGCGCCCACAGCCACCTTGATCCAGCGCCCAACCTGAGTCGCTGGCCCACGGCCCTCTCAAAGATCGAGCAGGCCAGCGGTGCGCGCGAGGTGACTCGCTTGTGAACGGCTTTTCACGTTGAGCCGACGGAACAGCCGCCACAGGTGCACTTTCACCGTGTGCTCACTGATCTGCAGCTGCTCGGCGATGTCGCGGTTGGACAAGCCCCGGTCCAGCATCACCAGCAGCTGCTTTTGCCGCTTGGAGAGTTTGTCGGGGACGGTGGGCGCGTTTTCGTCCTCGATTTCCTCGGTCAAAAACTCCCGCAGCACCTTGGCGATTTGCGCCGCACCCGCCGATTTTTCGACGTAAACATCGGCGCCGGCTTCGAGGGCCAGGTCTTCGTAGTCGGACGCGGGGGAGGCGGAGAGCACGATGAGTGAGGTGTCGGGCAGCATTTGACGGACCTCCCGCACGCCAGACACACCATGGGTGTCTGGGAGTTTCAAATCCAGACAAACCAGTTCGGGCGCCCCGTGCTCTGCAATCGCCTTGCTCACTGTGGCCATGCGTTCCAGCTCAATCACCTGCGTGGTTGCCCGCAAGCGGCGCAACAACATAACGACGGCTTCACGCATCAGCGGGTGGTCGTCAATAACAAAAATACTCATGGCAGGCAGGCGTGTTAAGAATTGTTATGTCGAAAGCAAGCATATCGCAATGCGGGCGTTTGGCGATAAAGCTTTAGGACGGCGGCGGGACTTGCTGGACGATGAAATCTTCTCGCCTGATGATGCGCTGTTTGTTGAACTTTACTGGTGTGCGAGACAACCGCTTGTCAGCGCGTTTCATGCTGGGGTCGTCCAGGCCGCCAGCGCAGCTTCCAACGCCTCTGGGTTGGCGCTGGTCACCACCTGGTGGGCCAGGGCTGGCAAGGCAGCGGCACCGTGCTCGCGCAGCTGGCCAACGGCTTCGGCCGCCTGCCGGGGCGAGTCGAAGCCCTGGCTTTGCAGCAGCGTCTGGCCTGAGCCGTCGACCAGCTTGAAATAAAAGCGCCCGTCTGACTCGCGGTATTGCTTGACGCTGGGCGAAGCCGATTTCGCCATCTTCTCTTTGCGGGCGGGTGCGGCCACGCTGTCGAGCGCGCGCAGACCGACCGCGTGCCGCAAGCGCGCGGTAAACGGGGTAGCGATGGCTCGCGCTTTTTCAGCACCACGGCGCAGGGTGCGCTCGATCTGGGCCGGGTCTTGGATCAGCTGGTCGTAGACCGCGCGCATGGGTGCGATTTCTTGATCAAGCCGCTCGAACAGCTGCTGTTTGGCATCGCCCCAGGCAATGCCGTCGGCGTAGGCCTGGGTGAAGGCGGCGGTCTCCTCTGCGCTGGCAAATGCCTGGTAGAGCTGAAACAGGGCCGAGCCGGTGGTGTCTTTGGGCTCACCGGGAGCGCGCGAGTCGGTCACGATGCCCTGGATCAATTTGCGCAGCTGCTCTCGGGGGACAAACAGCGCAATCGTGTTGTCGTAGCTCTTGCTCATCTTGCGGCCGTCGAGCCCGGGCAGCGTAGCCACATGGTCTTCGATCGCGGCTTCGGGCAGGGTAAAGTGCTCGCCGTAGAGGTGGTTGAAGCTGGCAGCAATGTCGCGCGCCATTTCGATGTGCTGCACCTGGTCGCGCCCCACCGGAACTCGGTGGGCGTTGAACATCAAAATGTCGGCCGCCATCAGCACCGGGTACATGAAGAGCCCAGCGCTCACGCCCGCGTCGGGGTCGGTGCCAGCGGCGGTGTTTTTGTCCACCGAAGCCTTGTAAGCGTGGGCGCGGTTGAGCAGGCCTTTGCCGGCCACGCAGGTCAGCAGCCAGGTGAGCTCGGGAATTTCAGGGACGTCGGACTGGCGGTAAAAAGTCACCTGTTCCGGGTCGAGCCCGCAGGCCAGCCAGGTGGCTGCGATCTCCAGCGTGGACCGCTGCACCCGCGCCGGCTCGGTCACTTTGATCAGCGCGTGGTAGTCGGCCAAGAAGTAAAAACTCTCGACGCTGGCGAGACGGCTGGCGCGCACCGTGGGGCGGATCGCGCCCACGTAGTTGCCCAGGTGCGGGGTGCCCGAGGTGGTGATGCCGGTGAGGACGCGTTGGGTTTTCATGGGAAGGGCGAATTCAGAACAACAGGGCTTTGAGAGGCGACAGCAGAAGTTGGAGGAACTGCATGGACAGGCCCATCAGCGGTCTCAGCCAGTAGTCAGCAAGCACCCCGGTGAAGACGAGCGCGATCACGATGAAGAAGCCAAATGGCTCGATGCGCGCCACGGCATTGGCTGGCCCTTGCGGCAGCAGGCCCACCAGCACCCGCCCGCCGTCCAGCGGTGGCAGGGGCAACAGGTTGAAGATCATCAGCACCAGATTCCACTTGACGCCTGCGGCACAGACCAATCCAAAGAATGGCTCATCAACGCCCGAGGCTTGGCCCACATAAAACAGCGTCAGCCAAACGATGGCCTGCAGCAAGTTGGAGCCTGGCCCGGCCAGCGCCACCCAGACCATGTCCAGTCTGGGGTTGCGAAGGCGGTTGAAGTTGACCGGGACCGGCTTGGCGTAGCCAATCGAGAAAGCACCGCTTGACGCGACGAAGAGAAAGAAGGGCATCACGAGGGTGCCGATCAAATCGATGTGTTTGATTGGGTTGAGGGTGACCCGACCCAAGAGATACGCCGTGTTGTCGCCCAAGCGTCGCGCCACGTAGCCGTGGGCGGCTTCATGCAGGGTGATGGCCAACAGCAGGGGAATCGCGTTGACCGTGATCGCTTGGATGATGCTGTCGACGTTCATAGGTGAGCGGGCAAACGGCTATTGTCCCTCACGCGCCCGCGGCGCCCGGGCGGATTCACCCTCACAGACCCAGCGGCGCCAGCGCACCCTGACCAACGCGCACCACCTCGGGTTCGCCGCCATCGCCCATGGGCGTGAGGTCGATCACCGTGGTGGCGTGCATCGCACAGGCGCCTGCATCGACCACGCCCGCGAGTTCGCGCTCGAAGCGCTCGCGGATGGTCTGTGCGTCGTTCAGCGGTTCGGTCTCGCCTGGCGGAATCAGCGTGGTGGCCAGCAGCGGGCCGCCATGCAGATCAAGCAAGGCCAGCAAGGTGTTGTGGTCGGGCACCCGCAGGCCGATGGTTTTGCGCGACGGGTGGCTCAAGCGACGGGGCACTTCTTTGCTGGCCTCCAGAATGAAGGTGTAAGGCCCCGGGGTAGCCAGCTTGAGCAGGCGGTACTGGCGGTTGTCGACCCGGGCGTAGTTGGCCAGCTCGCTCAGGTCGCGGCAAAGCAAGGTGAGGTGGTGCTTGTCGTCCACCCGGCGGATGCGGCGCAGGCTATCTGCCGCTGTTTTGTCGTCGATTTGACAGACCAGCGCGTAGCTGGAGTCGGTGGGCACCGCCAGCACGCCGCCTTTGGCGAGCAAAGCAACCGCTTGCTTGAGCAGGCGCGGCTGCGGGTTTTCGGGATGAACTTCAAAGTACTGCGACATGGCGGTGATTTTCGCAGACGTCGGCCTTGGCTGCACCCAAGCGCGGATCAGCGCCTTGACATCCGCGTCAAGGTTCGGGAATCTCGATGGGCAGACGTTTTTCGCGCGCGGTGATCCAGCTGGCGCTGGCGCCACACAGCACGATCAGCGCGATGCCTCCCAACTCCCAACTTCCGGGCACATGGTTAAACACCAGCCAGCCGCCGAGCATGGCAAAACCGATCTGGGTGTAGAGAAACGGGGTCAGTGTGGAGGCGGGCGCGCGGGCGAACGCCAGAATCAAAAGGAAGTGGCCGATCGTGCCCGTCAGACCGATCAGGCTGAGCAGGGCCAGGGTTTTGGCGTCGGGCAGCACGGTCCAGAACAGCGGCAAGGCCAGCGAGGACAGCAAAGCGCCCACCCAGCCGGTGTAGAAGTGCATGGTCAGCGGGTTTTCGGTGCGCGCCATCTGGCTGGTGAGGATCTGGAACCACGCGTACATCACCACCAAGCCCAGCGGCAGCAGGCTGGCCCAGCCGAGCACAGCGCCGCCGGGGCGCACGATCAGCAGCGTGCCGACAAAGCCGCCGACGACCAGCAGCCAGCGCAGCATGCCGACCCGTTCTTTGAGGAATACCGCCGCAAGCAGCGTGACCACCAGCGGCGCGGTCATGACGATGGCGGTGAAAGCGCCCACGGGCATGTGCTGCAGGCTGATGAAGGCCAGCGCGCTGATGCCCGTGAGCAGCAGGCCACGCAGAAACTGGAAGCGCGGGTGAGCGGTGTGCAGCAGCCGCTTGCCCTGGCGGGGCAGCATGACGGCGCTGGTGGCCAACGCCTGGAACGCGTAGCGAAACCAGACCGATACCACCACCGACACGGTGGCCCCAATGTATTTCACGGTGGTGTCGAGCACCGCGAAACAGGCCACAGCCAACACCAGAAAAAGAATGCCCGCGAGGGCACTGGGTGCCGCGTGGGCGCTGGCGACTTTCATGCCATCAGCGAATCAATGAATGCGCGATTGCAAATGCTCCCAGACCGGCGTGAGGTTGCCGGGCAGATCGGGCAGTGAACCGAGGTCGCAACGGCTTTCCCCCGGGCCGTGAAAGTCGCTGCCGCGCGAAGCAAACAGGCCAAACTCGCGGCACATGTCGGCGTATTTCAGCGCATCGGCCGAGCTGTGGGCGCCGGTCAACACCTCCATGCCCTGGCCGCCGTGGGCCTGAAACTCGGTGAACAGCGCATATTCCTCGGTGGGATTGAGGCCGTAGCGCGCCGGGTGCGCAACGATTGCCATGCCACCAGCCCCGGTGATCCAGCGCACCGCGTCGCCCAGGCTGGCCCAGCGGTGCGGCACATAGCCAGGCTTGCCTTCGGTGAGGTACTTGCGAAACACCGATCCGATGTCGCTGCACACACCCGACTCAACCAAGTGGCGCGCGAAATGGGCGCGCGAAATCAGGTCGGGGTTGCCCACGTACTTCAACGCGCCCTCGTAGGCGCCGGTGATGCCCGCTGCAGCCAGGCCCGCAGCCATGTCACGCGCCCGCTGCTCGCGCCCACCGCGCGTTTCGCGCAAACCATCGACCAGCGACGGGTGGGCCAGGTCCATGCCCAAGCCCACGATGTGAACCGTGGCGTGCAAAAACGTGACCGAGACTTCCACGCCGGTGAGGTAGCGCAGGCCCACCGCAGCAGCGGCCTGCATCGCTCGCTCCTGCCCGCTCAGCTCGTCGTGGTCGGTCAGCGCCCACAGCTCCACCCCATTCGCCTTCGCCCGCTCGGCCAGCGCCTCGGGCGTGAGCGTGCCGTCGGAGAAGATGGAGTGGCAGTGCAAGTCGGCGTTGGTCAGGTGGGTCATCAGAACGATTTTAGGGAGTCGCGTTGCTGCGTGCCTGGCATGTGGTGTCTTACCCGGCAACACGGCGGAACCGGCTTCGCCGGACCGCAGGTGTTGCCCCCCTTGAAGGGGGTGACGCCGAAGGCGGCGCGGGGGGGTCAGCCTGTGTTGCGCAGCCCCGCCGCAATCCCGTTGATCGAGATGTGAATGCCGCGCTTGACCTTGTCGTCGCGGTCGACCTCGCGCTTGCCCGCGCGGTAGCGCCGCACCAGCTCCACCTGCAGGTGGTGCAGCGGATCGATATACGGGAAGCGGTGGCGGATGGAGCGAGCCAGCGCGGCGTTGTTGACCAGGCGCTGCTTCTCGCCGGTGATGAGTGCCAGCGCATCGGCGGTGCGGTGCCATTCGGCCTCGATGGCGCCAAACACCTGGTTGCGCAGGCGCTTGTCTTCCACCAGCTCGGCGTAGCGCGAGGCCAGCGCGAGGTCGCTCTTGGCCAGCACCATGTCCATGTTGGACAGCAGGGCGGTAAAAAACGGCCACTGTTGCACCATTTGCTGGAGCAGGGCTTTCTGTTTGGCTGCGCCTTTGGGGCCGTCGCGCTGCACAAAGGCCTCGACTGCTGAGCCGAAGCCGTACCAGCCGGGCAGGGTGAGCCGGCACTGACCCCAGCTGAAGCCCCAGGGAATGGCGCGCAGGTCTTCAATTTTCTGGGAGGGCTTGCGCGAGGCCGGGCGCGAGCCGATGTTGAGCTCGGCGATCTCGCGGATCGGTGTGGCGGAGAAGAAAAATTCGGCAAAGCGTGGTGTGTCGTACACCAGCTTGCGGTAAGCGGCCATGCTGTGTTGCGAGAGAGCATCGGCAGCGGCCAGGAATTCGGCTGGTGCGTCGCGCGTGGGTTGCAGCAGCGTGGCTTCCAGCGTGGCCGCCACCAAGGTTTCTAGGTTGCGCCGTCCGATCTCGGGGTTGGCGTATTTGGCACCGATCACCTCGCCCTGTTCGGTCAGGCGGATCTGGCCGCGCACCGTGCCCGGCGGCTGCGCCAAGATGGCCTGGTAGCTCGGTCCACCGCCGCGCCCGACCGTGCCGCCACGGCCGTGGAACATGCGCAATTGGATGTGCTGCGCGCCCACGCCAGGCAGCACGGGTGCTGTTTTGCCCGACTTGCTCGTTTTGCGTTTTCCGACTGCTGCGGTCTTGCCGCCCGGTGGCGGGTCTTCTTCTTGGTTGAGCTGGTTAAACAGCTCCACCAAAGCGGTCTCGGTGCGGTAGAGCTCCCAGTTGCTGGTGAAGATGCCGCCGTCTTTGTTGCTGTCGGAGTAGCCCAGCATGATGTCTTGCTCGCAGTAACCCAGCGCGTCGCCGCGTTGCACCATGGCGCGCACGCCGGGCAGCGCGTAGTACCCGCGCATGATGGGCGCGGCGTTGCGCAGGTCTTCGATGGTCTCAAACAGCGGCACCACAATGAGGTCGCAGCGCGCGTCTTCCAAAAGGAGGCCGTGCATCAGCCCGGCTTCTTTCTGGAGCAACAACACCTCCAGCAGGTCGCTCACGGTTTCGGTGTGGCTGATGATGGCGTGGCGAATGGCCTGCGCGCCCAAGCGCGCGCGACCACTGCGTGCAGTCTCAAAAATGCGCAACTCCCCGACCGTGTGATCGGAATAACGCGCTTCTGGCACGCGCAGCGTTCGCGCGTCGTTCAGCTGGCGCAGCAGCACAGCGCGCTTGGTAGGCTCGTCGAGTGCGCTGTAGTCGGCCTCGATACGCGCGGTGGCCAGCAGCTCGGCGATCACTGCCTCGTGTTTGTCGGAGCTCTGGCGCAGGTCAATGGTGGCGAGGTGAAAGCCAAACACCTGCACCGCGCGCATCAGTGGACGCAATCGACTCTCGGTCAGCGCTTCGCCGTGGTGGGCGATCAGCGAGGCCTCGATGGTGCGCAGGTCGGCCAGCAGCTCGGCGGCGTTCGAGTACGGGTTGTTGGGCGCCACCGCGTGCCGCTCGGCCTCAACGCCGGTGAGCAACTTGAGAGTGGCGCTAAGGCGCCCGTACATGCCGGTCAGCGCGCGGCGATACGGCTCGTCTTGGCGGTGGGCGTTGGTGTCGGGCGATCGCTCAGCCAATGTCTGCATCGCCGGGCTCACCGAGGCCAGCATGGCCGAGACCGACAGCTCGGCGCCGAGCAAATGCAGCTGGGCCAGGTGGTGGCGCAGCGCGATGCGCGCCTGGCTTTGCAGGGCCAGCTCCAGCGTAGCGGCGGTCACGTTGGGGTTGCCGTCGCGGTCGCCACCGATCCACTGACCCATGCGCAAAAAGGGCGCCACGCTTTGCCCCAAGCCCTGCTCCAGTTCGCGGTACAGGCGCGGAATCTGCGGCAAAAATGTGGTCTCGTAGTGACCGAGCGCGTTCTCGATTTCGTCGGCCACGGTGAGCTTGGTGAAGCGCAACAGCCGGGTCTGCCAGAGCTGAATGACGCGGGCGCGCAGCAGCGACTCGTTGTGGGCCAGTTCGCGCGGCGCCAGGGCGTCGCGTTCCGTCAGCAGCTGGGCGATAGCGCGTTCGGCGTCCAGAATGCTTTTGCGCTGCACCTCGGTCGGGTGGGCCGTGAGCACTGGCGAGACATGGCTGTGCGCCAGCGTCTGCGCCACGCGCACATTGGAAATGCCCGCTTCCTGCAGACGCTGCAGGGTCAGCGCCAGGCTGCCTTCTTGCAGGTCGCCAGCGCGCTCGCGCACCGTGCGGCGGCGGATGTGGTGGCGGTCTTCAGCCAGGTTGGCCAGGTGGCTGAAGTAGGTGAAGGCGCGGATCACACTCACCGTTTGGTCGCCGCTCAGCCGCTTGAGCAGCGTCTTGAGCGTGCGGTCGGCACCCTGGTCGTCGTGGCGCCGAAACGCCACCGACAGCTGGCGGATCTGCTCGACCAGATCAAACGCCGCCGCGCCATCTTGCTCGCGAATCACATCGCCCAGGATGCGGCCGAGCAGCCGAATGTCGTCGATCAGCGGCTGATCTTTGTCGGGCGCTTCGGGCAGGCTGTTGGTGGCTTGGACGCGGCGGCTGGGTAAGGTTTTCATGCGGCGACTGCTGAATTTTTGGGCAACGGCCATGCTAGCATCCGGCGCCCCCGTCGGCGTTTCGTACCCGGTACGAAACCGCTGCTTCACACCGTTTCCCCCACATTGCCCGTGTCGCCATCCCACTCCCCCAACGCCCTCAACATCACCATTGCCACGCGTGAAAGCCGCCTGGCGCTCTGGCAAGCCGAGCATGTGCAGTCGTTGCTTGGCGCGCTGGGCCACCGGGTGAAACTGCTGGGCATGACCACCAAGGGCGACCAGATTCTGGATCGCAGTTTGTCCAAGGTGGGTGGCAAAGGCCTGTTCGTCAAGGAGCTGGAGGTGGCACTGGACGAGGGTCGCGCCGACATCGCGGTGCATTCGCTCAAAGACGTGCCGATGGATCTGCCCGAGGGGTTTGTGCTGGCCTGCGTGATGGAGCGCGAAGACCCGCGCGATGCCTGGGTGTCGCCGGTTTGCGATCGGTTGGCCGATCTCCCGCCAGACGCCATCGTCGGCACCTCCAGCCTGCGCCGTCTGGTGCTGTTGCGCGAGGCGCTGGATGCGCTGGGCCGCCAAGACGTGCGCATCGAGCCGCTGCGCGGCAACCTCGATACCCGTTTGCGCAAGCTCGACGAAGGTCTGTACCATGCCATCGTGCTGGCGTCGGCTGGCTTGAAGCGCTTGAAGCTGGAGCAGCGCATCCGCCACATTTTCGAGCCGGTTGAGTCTCTGCCAGCGGCTGGCCAAGGTGCGCTGGGCATCGAAGTGCGGGCCGATCGTGCTGATCTGGTGGCGGCATTGGCACCGCTGGTGCACATGCCCAGCTGGCTGCGGGTGGCGGCTGAGCGCACCGTCTCGCGCGCCATGGGTGGCAGCTGCTCCATGCCGTTGGCGGCCTACTCCGACTGGTTGGCCGACGGCAGTCTGCGCTTGGACGCCGCCTGGGGCGACCCAAACGGCGTACAGCACATCGTGCGCGTGCACGGCAGCGCGCCGGTGCAAGACCTGGCGCAAGCCGAGGCGCTGGGACAGCGGGTGGCCGAGGCCTTGCGCGCGGCCGGGGCTCACCCGCCGCCGGCAGAGGTCTGAGCTTTTGGCGTCCGCAGCCGATTCGAGCCCCGGCGCATCGCGGCTGAGCCGGATGGATCGGGTAATCGTCACCCGGCCAGCGGCGGAGGCGGATCACTGGGTGCAGGCCTTGCGGGCCAGCGGCTGGCAAGCCGAGGCCCTGCCGCTGATCGAAATCACCGAGCCGGGTGACCCGCAAGCCCAAGCCGCTTTGGCACAGCACCGCCACCATTGGTGGCAGGCCGACGCGCTGATGTTCGTGAGCGCTGCAGCGGTAAGGCACTTCTTTGCTCGCAACGTGGCGGCGCCACCCACCCAACACCTGCTCACCACCCGTTTCTGGGCGCCTGGCCCGGGCACCGCGCGGGCATTGGCGCAAGCGCTGGCTGGTAGCGGCGTGGCTGCCGACCGCATCGACGCCCCACCAGCTGACGCGGCCCAGTTCGATTCTGAGCACCTTTGGCCGGTGGTGGCCGCCCAGCTGCACGCCGGCATCCGGGTGCTGCTTGTGCGCGGTCATTCGCCAGAGCTGGACGATTCGCGCGATGCCCGTCGCGATACACAACGAGACGCAGCGCTGCCCGGCACCGGTCGCGACTGGTTGATCCAGCGCTGTGAAGCGGCGGGCGCGCAGGTTGAAGCCTGTGTTGCTTACGAGCGACGTGCGCCAGTGCTCTGCGTGGCCGAGCGCGCGCTGATTCAAAACGCCACCGGCGAGGGCCAGCTGTGGCTGTTCAGCAGCTCCGAAGCGCTGACGAACCTGCAAGCCTTGGCGCCAGGGCACGACTGGTCTGCCGCCGCAGCCCTTGCCACCCACCCGCGGATTACGGCTGCCGCGCGCGCTGCTGGTTTCGGCCAGGTGATCGAGAGCCGGCCGGCGCTGCCCGATGTGGTGAGCGCCCTCGGGCGATGCTGAACAGGTTTCACGCGCACCTCGCCTCCACGCAACTGGTGGCATTCTGCGTGGCAAGTCCCTCGTCGTGGCTTTGACAAGCCCTGCGTTTTACGCCCTGCACCCCATCCCGATACCCGGTGCGCGCCTCAGAGGCGATCCGCTCAGCGCCGCCCTAGAATCGACACAGAGTTTTTCATGAGCGATACCCCTCCCAATCCCACCGGCGACGAGTCCAAAAAACCCGTCGATCCGGCGCCTGCCCCAGCGCCCACTGCGCCGCGCGCGACCGCGGCCGCCATTCCCCCCATACCGCCTGCCGCGAGCACCTTCAGCAGCCGAGCCGCCCTCTTGCTGGCCCTGATCTCGCTGCTGGTCGCTGCGCTGTCGCTGGTGGTTGGGGCATGGTTGTGGCAGAAGTTGGGTCAGACCCAGCAAGAAATGGCACGGCGCAGCCAAGACAGCGCGGCGCAGGTCGATCAGGCCAGCAAAGTCGGTGCGCAAGCCGAGGCGCTGACCAAAGAGCTCGACGCCCGGTTAACGGTGGCCGAGGTGCGTCTGTCCGAGGTGAGTTTGCAGCGCAGCCAGCTCGAAGAACTCGTGCTGTCGCTCTCGCGTTCGCGCGACGACAACCTGGTGCAAGACCTGGAATCGGCGCTGCGCTTGGCCCAGCAGCAGTCCCAGCTCACGGGCAGCGTGGCGCCTTTGCTCGCGGCGCTGCAGGCAGCCAACGAACGCATCGACCGCGCGGCCCAACCGCGACTCAACCCGGTGCAGCGCGCGATTCAGCGCGACATTGAGCGGGTGCGCAGCGCTGCGGTGGCTGACGTGCCCTCGGTGGTGCTGCGCCTTGATGAACTGGCGCGCTTGGTTGACACCTGGCCGGTTGCCAATCAGGTCGGTCCCATGGTCGCGGTTGCCCCGCCGGTTGTTGCTGTTGTTGGCAGCCCAGCTAAGAGGACCGACACGCCAGACAATTCTCAGCCCGCTGCTCCTGCCGGAGAAGCTCGCGTGGATGCCGCCGCCCAAAAGCCTGAGAACGCCCCAGCCCCGGCCCCAGCCCCAGCCCCAGTGACTGTCGCTGCGGCAGAGTCAGCACCGAATGTCGGTTGGACTGCTGGCTGGCGCGAGCGCTGGGACAGGGCCTGGCGCGATGTGATGCGCGCCAGCCGCGATCTGGTGCGGGTCAGCCGCATCGACCAGCCTGAAGCCGCGCTGCTCGCGCCCGAGCAGGCTTACTTTCTGCGCGAGAACCTCAAGCTCAAATTGTTGAACGCGCGGCTGGGGCTGCTCGCGCGCCAGCCGGCATCGGCACTGGCCGACCTGGGGTCTGCCGAGGCGGCGCTTGCGCACTACTTCCAGACCGAAGCGCCAGCGGTGGCCTCCGCGCGGGCCGCGTTGACCCAGTTGCGTGAAGAATTGCGGCTGGTGGAGCTGCCACGGCCCGACGAAAGTCTGGCCGCCCTCACCACCGCTGCGGGAGGCCGCTGATGTCGCGCCGACGCCAGCGAGGCGCCATGCGCAGCGTGTTCTGGTTGCTCGGCCTGGCCGCGCTGGCGGTGGCGCTGGCGTTGCTGGTGGGCCGCAACCGGGCCACCGTCACGCTGTTCTGGCCGCCCTATCGCTTCGACCTGTCGTTCAATTTCGTGGCGTTTTGTGTCGCGGTCGGCTTTGTGCTGATTTACCTGGCGCTGCGTGCCTACAGCATGTTGCGCGAGTTGCCTCGCCAAGCCCAGCGCTGGCGCGCACAGCAGGTTGAGCGTGCAGCGGTGGGGGCAGTGCTCGACGCGCTGTCGCACCAGCTTGCAGGCCGGTTTGTGCGGGCACAGTCGGCAGGCCGATTGGCCTTGGAGACGCTCAACGGCATGCCATCGGCGCAATGGTCGCGTCGGCGCCAGCTGCAGCTGCTGGCCCATCTGCTGGTCGCCGAGAGCGCGCACGCTTTGCAAAACCGCGAAACCCGCGACGACCACCTGCAGTCGGCCTTGCACCCCCAGCTGGCCAAGAGCGCGCCTGAAACCCATGAGGGTGCGTTGTTGCGCGCGGTGCGCTGGGCGGTGGAAGACCGCGACGCCGAGCTCGCGCGCAGCCGCCTGGCCGAGCTGCCGCAGGGCGCCGCACGCCGCATCCAGACGCTGCGCCTGAAACTTCGGATCGCTCGCCTGAGCGGCGCCACCGCCGAGGCGTTGGACACCGCGCGCCTGCTGGCCAAGCACCGCGCGTTTTCGCCGCAGGCCTCGGCCAGCATCGTGCGTGGCCTGGCTTTGGACAGCCTGCGCGAAGCACAAGATCTGTCGCAGTTGCGGTCGGTGTGGTCGCGCTTCGATGCGGGCGAGCGCGGTTTGCCTGAGCTCGCGCTGGTGGCGAGTCAGCGCGCCTGTCAGCTGGCGGCCGACCCATCGACCGACGAGCAGGACCGCGAGCAAGCGACAACATTGGTGCGCCATTGGCTGGCCCCGCTCTGGCCAAATCTGCCGTCGCTCAGCGCGTCGCAGCAGCGCCAGTTCGTGCTCGCGTTGGAGCCTGGTCTGTCGCAGCTGGATGCCGCTGGCCTGGCCCAGTTGGAGCAGGCGCAGCGCCAGCAACCCGGCAACGTGTACCTGCAATACCTGGCTGGGCAGGCCTGCATGCAACGCCAGCTTTGGGGCAAGGCCGCGCAGCTGCTGGGGCAGGCCAGCCACGGCCTGAAGGACGCTGCCCTGTTGCGCCGCACCTGGTGCAGCTTGGCCCGCTTGGCCGAAGAACGCGACGACGAGATTGCGGCGCAAAGCGCATGGAAAAAAGCGGCGCTGCTCGATTGAATTGGTCGGCTTGGCGTTGTGCGTTGCGACGGTTGGCCGCGTCGGTCGTTGCAACAGGTTGGCGCTGAGTGTCAGCGCGTGGATTGTCTGAACAGCGGTGTCTGGATTGGGCGGGCCATCTCTGATGTCCCCATCAAGGCGCGACCGTTCACTGACATCGAGACGAAAAAAAAGCCGACATCGCATGTCGGCTTTTTTGTGCACCACCCGGCCAAGACCAGGGGGTTGATCAGCCCGCTCAGTTTGCCGATGGGGTTTCGAACGGCAGCGTCATGTTGCGCAGGTCTTTGCGCGTCTCCACCAGCACCAGCGAACCCTCGTCAATCACCACCACCGGCTTGGGCTCGCGCGGCACGTGAATGGCGCGTGGCTCGGCAGCGATGGCGGCTTGCACCTGCGCTACCTTCTCGGCGTTGGAGTTGACCCACTCCAGGCCACTGGCTTGCGCGACCTGGTTCATCTCCTCGATGGGCAGGACAAAAGCGCCCACGACCGGCAGACCTTTCGCAGCGGGAGCAACCGGCGCAGCCACCTGGGGCACCGGCGCAGGCACCGACGCAGTACGTGTGGCGACTGGCGCCACTGAGACAGCAGCTGGCATCACAGGCACGATCTGGACTGGCTCGGGCTCCTTCATCGCGCTGACGGGTGCGGCAGGTGTGACGGGCGCCGCAGGTGCAGCAGCAGGCGCCACGGGTGTGGCAGTCACCTCGGTCTCAGCGTGCTCCTCGGCTGTAGGGCGCACAAAGTAGCTGCTGCGCACCGGCGCAGCGTCTGCGCTTTCTTCGTGGTTCTGAACCGGTGCCGTCTCAGCGACGGTGGCATCTGCTGAACCAGCGGTTTCGTCGCGGGGCGTGCGCTCGCGGCGTTCGCGGCCGTAGCGGTCGCGACCCCCTCGGCGTTCGCGCGGTGCGCGCGGCTCGCCGCTGGCTTCGCGGTCTGGCGCATCGTTGGCGGGTTGGGCCTGTTGTGCGTCTTCTCCAGCGTTGTTCACGGCTTGCACCGGGGCGTTGCCGTTCTCCAGCGAGGCCTGTGGCGCGCTGCTGTCGGTGGACTCGGCTGCACCCGAACGGCGGCGGCCGTCGCTGCGGCGACCGCGCTCTTGGCGCTCACCCGTATCGCCACTCTCTACAGCGGGGCTGCTGCTGGGGATGCTGATGTCAGCGGAGGCGCTCTGCCGACCATCGCGGCGCGAGCCGTTGCGGCCCTCACCACGGGCTTCGCTGCGACCCTCGGTGCGGTTGTCGTTTCGGCGTTCGCCGTTGCCGTTGCCGTTGCGTGCTTCGCTGCTGCGGCCTTCCGCACGGCCATCGTTGCGACCTTCGCCACGCGGCTCACTGCGCGCTTCTGCGCGGGGTTCACGGGTGTCGCTGCGGCCTTCGGCGTTGCGGCTGTCACCGCGACCTTCCGCGTTGCGGCCCTCACCCCGGCTGTTGCGGCCACCATCGCGACCACCCCGGTTGTCCGAGCCGCCTCGGCCTCCCCGGCCGCCTCGGCTCTCGCGCCGTGCGTCGTCTGTGCGGGTCTCGTCTGCACGGGTACCGCGCGACTCAGTGGCGGCGGGCACCACGGCGGGCAGCCGTGTTGGTGCGGGTGCGGCATCCTCATTGCCACCAAACAGGTTTTTGAGCCAACCGAAGAAACCTTTTTCGGCAGGCACTGGAGCCGCTGCTGCGGGCACGGGCACGGGCGCTGGCACCACGGGCGTCGGCGCTGCCTGCACGGGTACCGCCACAGGCTTGGGCACCGCCATTGGCGCTGGACCGTCGGGCAGTACACCTTTGATCAGCGGTTCTTGCTTGTTGGTGCGTTCTTGGCTGCGGCGCGTGAAACTGGTCACATCGTCTGGCACGTCGGCCATCTTGTAGCTGACGTCGAGGTTGTCCAGACGCGCATCGTCGTGCTTCAGGCGCTCCAGCTTGTAGTTGGGCGTGTCCAGCGACTTGTTGGGCACCAGCAGCACATTGATGCGCTGCTTGAGTTCGATTTTGGTGATCTCGGTGCGCTTCTCGTTAAGCAGGAAACTGGCCACCTCGACCGGCACCTGCACCAACACCGCAGAGGTGCTGTCTTTGAGCGATTCTTCCTGGATTACACGCAGGATCTGCAATGCCGAGCTCTCGGTGTCGCGGATGTGGCCCGAGCCACCGCAGCGCGGGCAGGGGATAGAAGCGCCTTCGCTCAGCGTGGGCTTCAGGCGCTGGCGGCTCATCTCCAGCAGGCCAAACTTGCTGATGGCGCCGAATTGCACCCGGGCGCGGTCTTGGCGCAACGCGTCGCGCAGGCGGTTTTCGACCTCGCGGCGGTTCTTGCTCTCGTCCATGTCGATGAAGTCGATCACGATCAGGCCGCCCAAGTCGCGCAGACGGGCCTGGCGCGCCACCTCGTCGGCCGCTTCCAGGTTGGTGCGGGTGGCGGTTTCTTCGATGTCACCGCCCTTGATGGCGCGCGCCGAGTTCACGTCGACCGCCACCAGCGCTTCGGTCTGGTCGATCACAATCGCGCCGCCGCTGGGCAGCTGCACGGTGCGGCTGTAGGCGGTCTCGATCTGGTGCTCGATCTGGAAGCGCGAGAACAGTGGCGCGTCGTCGCGGTAGCGCTTGACCCGGTGCTCGTGCTCGGGCATCACATGCGCCATGAACTGGTGCGCCTGCTCGAAAATGTCGTCGGTGTCGATCAGGATCTCGCCGATGTCGCTGTTGAAATAGTCGCGAATGGCGCGGATCACCAAGCTCGATTCTTGGTAAATCAGGAACGCACCCTTGCCGCCTTGTGAGGCGCCGTCGATCGCGTTCCACAGTTTCAACAAGTAATTCAGGTCCCACTGCAACTCGGGGGCGGCGCGGCCGATACCGGCGGTGCGCGCGATGATGCTCATGCCGTTGGGGTATTCGAGCTGGTCCAGCGCGGCCTTCAGCTCTTGCCGGTCTTCGCCTTCGATCCGCCGACTCACGCCACCGCCGCGCGGGTTGTTGGGCATCAGCACCACGTAGCGGCCAGCCAGGCTGACGAAGGTGGTGAGCGCTGCGCCTTTGTTGCCGCGCTCTTCTTTTTCGACCTGGATCAGCAGCTCTTGGCCTTCCTTGATGACGTCGTTGATGCGCGCCTGTGAAGGGGCAACAGTGCCTTGGAAGTAGTTGCGCGAGATTTCCTTGAACGGCAGGAAGCCGTGGCGGTCTTCGCCGTAGTCGACGAAGCAGGCTTCCAGCGACGGCTCGACGCGGGTGACGACGGCCTTGTAAATGTTGCCTTTGCGCTGTTCGCGCCCTTCGATTTCGATTTCGTAGTCGAGCAGTTTTTGCCCGTCAACGATGGCCAGGCGGCGCTCTTCGGCCTGCGTGGCATTGATCAGCATGCGTTTCATGTTGCGTTGTCCTCTGTTCAAACACTCAGAGGCGCCCCGACCCCAACGGGTCTCGGGCGCCGACCTGCCGTGAATCGGCCGGAGGTGCGAACGGGGGAGGAATTGCCGGAGAGCCTGGTGGCCTGGGGTTCGGTTGTCGTGCGACAGGGCAGCGCCTGGGTAAGGGCTGCCTCGAACCGCCGGGTCAGGGCGTGGGCGCGTGGACGCAGAGCGCAGGCCTGATCGGCGGGCTGTTGTCAGCAGGGCGCCGGCCCATGTGTCACTGGCTGCTCGTTGTCCTCAACCAGCCGGTGGCTGACTGATGGTCACCTGGCAGCTGGTGAGCTGCCGGGTGGGGTATTCCGTATTCGGGTTCGCAATCTCTGGAGCCGATTCGATCACAGCGTCTGCCGTGTCAAAGGCTGGTCCGACTCCCTAGAAGGAAAGCGTCAGACAAAAGCCCAGAGGCACGGGTGCTGTGGTTGGCAACCTTCACCTGCCGGGCCCCATTTCCTGTTTGCTGGAGCATCCGCTTGAGACGACTGCCTTAAAATCAAGGCAAATCAATCACTTACGACGCGCGGTAGGTGTGCGGCATTATAGTCGGCCAGCCTACCCGCGGGTGGGCTCAATTTCTTCTCCCATGCCTCCTGTTTCCTCCCTCGCATCGGCCGTGTCGGTCAGCCACATCACGGTGGACGAGGAATCTGCCGGTCAGCGGCTGGACAATTTTTTGATACGCCAACTCAAGGGCGTGCCCAAAACCCACATCTACCGGATCATTCGCTCCGGCGAGGTGCGCCGCAACAAAGGTCGGGTGGGGGCGCAGGATCGGGTGCAGGCGGGCGACGTGTTGCGCATTCCACCGATTCGCATCTCTGAGCGCCCTGAGGCCCAACGGGCCAACCCCGCACCGGCGCGCGATTTCCCGGTGGTTTTTGAAGACGATGCGTTTTTGGCGATCGACAAACCTGCCGGTGTGGCGGTGCACGGCGGCAGCGGCATCAGCTTCGGGGTGATCGAGCAGCTGCGCCAAGCCCGCCCACAAGCGCGCTTGCTCGAATTGGTTCACCGGCTCGACCGGGAAACCAGTGGGCTGTTGCTGATCGCCAAAAAGCGCAGCGCCCTGAAAGCCTTGCAAGATCAATTTCGAGCGCGGGAAACCGGCAAGACCTATCTGGCGTTGGTTCGTGGGGAATGGCCAGCCAAACACAAGGTGCTGGATCAGCCGCTGCACAAATACCTGCTGCCCGATGGCGAGCGTCGGGTGAAGGTGACGCAGCCAGGTAACCCCGGTGCGATGAATGCCGTGTCGCTGGTGCGGGTGGTGAAGACGGTGCCAGCGCCCCCTGGGCTTGCCGGTGGACCAGCTCAAATTTTCACGCTGCTGGAAGTCACCATCAAAACCGGTCGCACCCACCAGATTCGGGTTCACCTCTCCCACGCCGGCTATCCGATTGTGGGCGACGACAAATACGGGGATTTTGACCTCAATCGGCAATTGGATCGACTGGGGTATCACCGCATGTTTCTGCACGCCTGGCGTCTGAGATTCGTCCATCCGGTCTCGGGTGAGCCGGTCGAGTTGCAAGTTGAATTGCCTGCTGAGCTGAGGTCTTGGACGAAGCCGGTGGATAGCGATTAGAATCTGACCAGCATCGTTGGGATGCTAGGCAATAACAATCTTTACTCCGACAAAACAGAAGGAAAATCAATGGCAAGCTATACCGAACTCATGGCCCAGGCGCAATCGCTGATGGCCCAGGCCGAACAGGCACGCAAGAGCGAAATGACCGAAGTCCTTGCTGGCATCAAGAGCCAGATGAAGCAATACGGCATCACGGCTGCCGATTTGGGCGGTGCCCCGGGTGCAAAAAGCAGCAAATCCAAGTCGAGCGCGCCGGCCAAGTTCCGCGGCCCCAATGGCGAACTCTGGGCCGGTGGTCCAGGCCGCAAACCCGAGTGGGTCCGTGCGGTGCTGACATCGGGCAAAAGCATCGAAGAGTTCCGTATTTGAATGTAACTTCCTGCGCAGCGCGGGATGTCACCGCCCAAAGCCCGCTCTTGCGGGCTTTTTTGCGCCCTGAGCAGCTCAAGTTCCCCATTCGGGCGACTTTGTTATTCTTGGGCCATGATCCGAATTCTTGTCGTATGCATGGGCAACATTTGTCGCTCGCCGCTTGGCGCCAGCGTTTTGCAGGCGCAACTCGCGCAACGTGGCCTAGCTGACCGGTTTGACGTGGATTCGGCAGGGACCCACGCAGGCCATCATGGTGAGAAAGCCGATCACCGAGCGGTGGCGGTGGCCGCTGCCCGAGGCTATCAACAGATTCACCGCGAGCACGCTCGCCGGATAGTCGCACAAGACTTCGAGCGGTTTGACCTGCTGTTGGCGATGGACCGCGACAATCTCACCAACCTGCAGCAGCAATGCCCGTTGCAGTTTGCACACAAGTTGCACCTGTTTCTCGAATTTGCAGGCCAGGGGATGGGCGCCGAGGTGCCCGATCCCTATTACGGCAATGCGGCTGGCTTTGAGCGCGTGATGGCGCTGTGTGAAGATGGAGCCGCGGGTGTGCTACGGCGTCTTGCCCCGGTCACCGGCTGACGTCGTTTTCCACCGGCCACCGGCAGACCGATCAGCTGCCTTGCCAGATCACCTTCTTGCCCGACGCTTCCCAGGCCTCGTAATTCTTGGCGTAAAGGTCTTCGATGCGATTGCGTTTGACCTTGAAGGTGGGCGTGATGACGTCGTTGTCGACCGTCCAAGCGGTGGTCACCACCACCACACATTGCAGCTTTTCATGCGGGTCGAGCGTGGCGTTGATGCCTTTGAGGTGGGCCGCGAGGGAGGTTTCCATGTCACTGCGCGCGCCAGCGTCGGCTATCTTGGCCACCGATTCGGCATTGAGCATCACGATGCCCAGCGGCTGACCCAGGTTGGCACCCGTCACCACACAGGCTTCCACCGCCTCGTGCATCACCAGTTTGTCTTCGATCGGCGCTGGGGCCACGTACTTGCCCTTGCCGGTTTTAAACAGGTCTTTCACCCGGCCTGTGATGCGCAGCAGCCCCTGCTTGTCAATGGAGCCCTTGTCGCCAGTGCGAAGCCAGCCGTCTGCGGTGAATGTTTCCTGCGTTTTCTCGGGTTCTTTGAAGTAACCCATCATCATTGCCGGGCTGCGCATTTGGATCTCGCCCGTTTCCGGGTCGATGCGTTGCTCCACGCCTTCATAGGCCGGGCCGACCGTGCCTTGTTGGTTCTTGCCGGGCTCGGTAATGTGAGAAAGCGCTAGGTTCTCCGTCATGCCATAACCTTCGTTGATGTGCAGGCCGAGCTTGCTGTACCACTGCAGCAATGCGACGGGCATGGGTGCTGCGCCACCAGCGGCGAACTTGCATTGGTCCAGGCCCAGCGCCTTCATCACCTTCTTGCGCACAATGCCGCCCAAGATGGGAATGCCAAGCAAGCGGTTGAGCTTGGCCGGTGGCATCTTGTGGTGAATGCCTTGCTGGAACTTGACCCACAGGCGCGGCACCGAGAAGAAGATGGTGGGGCGCGCGCGTTGCAGGTCGGCGGCGAAGGTGTCGAGCGACTCGGCAAAGTAGACGTGCATGCCGGTGCGCAGCCAACCGTGTTCCACCAGCATGCGCTCGACCACGTGGGCCAGCGGCAAATAGGACAGCATGCGGTCTTCGCCCGACATCGGAATGCGTTTGATGCCCTTGTCGAGCGCCCAGGCGAAGCTGCCAAACGATTGCATCACGCCCTTGGGCATGCCGGTGGTGCCTGAGGTGTAGATCAGGGTGGCAAGCTCGCCTTCCCCGCGCACCGGGTTGCCCGACATCGGCTCGGTGCGCGCGCAAATCGCTTCCCAGCCCTCAAAGTTGGTCACTGCCTCGGGTGGTGACAGCGGATAGCTGATGCATGGCATGTCGGCTGGTACGCCCGGCTTCATGGTGTTCCAGCCGTCGAGCTTGCCGATGAAGCAAGCCTTTGCTTCGCTGTGGGTCAATATTTGCCGCACCGTTTCCGCCGCCAGTGTGGGGTACAGCGGCACCGACACGTAACCGGCCATCCAGATTGCCAGGTCGGTCATCATCCACCAAGAGCAGTTTTTGGACAGCAGCGCCACCTTGGAGCCTGGCTCCCAGCCCTGGGCCTTGAGGTAGGTCGCCACGCGCCGAACCTGATCGCCAACCTCGGCCCAGGTGAGATCCTGCACCGCACCACCGCCCATGGGCTGGGTCAGGGCGACCCGGTTGGGCGCGGTTTTTTCCCAGTGGTAAAGGCGTTGAAGGGCGAGGAACTCAGGTGGGACAAGGCTCATTTTTTGATCTCCATTGGATGTGAATTTTTGACTTTAACCAGCACAAGGGCGGGTGTTTAGAGGGTTTCACCTCAACAACGCGCAAGGTTTTGTGCTTCAGGCGGTGGTGTGCAGCGCGAGCTGAAAGCCGGGGAGTGAGAAACGGGCCTGCCATTGCTCGCCAGGGCGCAACGGCCAGGCATCGGTCCAGGTGCCGGTGGTCACCACATCGCCTGGCTGCAGATCTGGTGCGCCGGGACAAGCGCGCAGCGTGGTGAGGAAATGCTGCAAAGCGCGCAGGGGGCTGCCAAGCACGTTGGATCCCAGCCCTTCTTCCACCGCTTGCTGGTCGCGGTAGAGCGTGACGCGGGCCTGGGCCAGCAGTTCGTCGAGCGCGTTGGCATCAGGCGCCAGCTCGTTCACGGGGATGTGCTGGCCGACCACCAAGCGGGCGTGCAGGCCGCTGTCGGCCACGGTGTCGGCGGCGTCGAATTTCCAGCCGGGCAGGTGCGACTGCACCACCTCGAAGCCGGGCGCGACCCAGGCGAGGCTGTCAAACAGCTGGTCGAGCGTGGCATTGGGCGCGGGCGTGAATTTCATCCCGAACACGATCTCAGGCTCCAGTCGCGGCTGGCAGGTGTGGGCCAGCGACACCGTGCATTCGCTTTCGCCTCCGCTCTCGCCGTGCTGAAGCGTGCTGTCCCACACCGTGCCCCAGATCGGCGCATAGACGTTGTAGCGCGGCCAGATGGTGCGGTTGGTGAAGCCAATCTTGAAACCGCGGGGCTGTTCGCCACGCGCGATGCGCAGCGCGCGCACCGCCAGCGCACTGGCGTAAGCAGCATCGAGGCTGGGCCGCATAGAGCCCTGTGCGCGGGTGGGCCAGGGCGTGCCGCTGTCGAGGTGGTTGAGCAGGTTCTCAGGGGTCATGTTGGGTTGAATGCCGTGATGGGGAATGGTGGGGTGGGGGCCAGTCGCGGAGGTTGCACCGCACTGTCGTATGCTGCCAGCCATGAACTCAGACGACATTGAAATCATTGAACTGATGACCGGCGGTGATGCGGCAGCAGTGCCCTCGGCCAGCATTGTGGTGCTGCACGGACTTGGCGCAGACGGCAACGATTTTGTCCCGATCGCACAAGAGCTGGATCTGGACAGCGTCGGCCCGGTGCGCTTTGTGTTTCCGAGCGCGCCGGTGCGCCCGGTCACGATCAACGGCGGCCACGAGATGCGCGCCTGGTACGACATTTCTCCCCCTGCCGCTGATGGGCGGTGGCGCGAGGACGCGGCGGGTTTGCGGCACAGCCAGGCATTGGTGCAGACGCTGCTGGATCGAGAAATGGCGCGTGGCATGCCACCCGAGCGCGTGGTGCTCATGGGGTTTTCTCAAGGCTGCGCCATGGCCTTGGTCGCTGGCCTTCGGGCGCCGCAGCGGTTGGCAGGCATCGTGGGCTTGTCGGGCTATCTGCCGCTGGCCGAACTCACCGCGTCGGAGCGCTCGCGGGAAAACCAAACCGTGCCGATTTTCCTCGCGCATGGCGAGCAAGATGGGGTGGTGGCGATCGAGCGCGGCTTGTCTTCTCGCGACACATTGCTGGCGCTTGGTTACTCGGTCGACTGGCACGCATACCCCATGGCTCACAGCGTGTGCGCGCCCGAAATCGCCGATCTGAATCGCTGGCTGCTGCGGGTGCTTGCGCCATCGGCAACGGGTGCCTGAGCGCTGGCGGACACACCGATTCATCTTTTTTTCAGGAGAACGCGATGGCATGGCACACCGTGTGCAAAGTCGACGAATTGCCGCTGGACAAGATGGCGGCCCACCTCGCTGGCGAAACCAAGGTGGTGGTCTACCATCTGGCCGAGGGATTTTTTGCGACGCAGTCGAGCTGCACCCACATGTTTGCCCCGCTGGGTCGCGGCAAAATCGTGGACGGCTGCAAGGTCCAATGCCCGTTGCACCGAGCTCGCTTCGACATCAAGACCGGCAAGGTCGCGGACTGGGCCAACTTTCCGCCCGGCATCCAGCTGCTCAACATGGTGCGCAGCGAAAAAGCGCTGAAAACCTTTCCGGTGCAGATCAAAAAGGGCGAGGTGCAGGTGCGCATCGACTGAGCTGCTCGCCCGCATGCCAACCGCTGCCGCGTTGCGCATGCGCCGCCGCCGAACGGCAGACCGCGCAACTGGTCTCGCCGCCCAGTTTTGATTCAGCGGTTCCAGTTCAAGCGGTGCGGGCCTTCTCAACCAGCTCGATCGCCAGGCGGTTGTGCTGCTCCACCAGCGGTCCGAGGTCGACCGTGGTCAGCTGCCCTTCGCGCACCACGACACGACCGTTGACCACGGTCCATGCCGCCTGCGGGCTGGCGCACAGCAGCAGGCTGGCAACAGGGTCGTGCACCGCGCCACCGGCCATGCCCAGCGTGCGCAGGTCGAACAGCGCCAGATCGGCGCACATGCCCACCGCCAGGTGACCGATGTCGTGCCGACCCAGCACCTGCGCACCGCCACGGGTGGCCAGGTGCAACGCGTCGCGCGCCGTCATCTCGGCAGGCCCCAGATCACAGCCGAAGAAGGTTCTGCCGTTGCGTGTTTCGGGTGCCTGCATCGAGCGACCCACCCGCGCCAGCAGCAAGGCCTGCCGCGCTTCGTTCACCATGTGCGCCGTGTCGTTGCTGGCGCTGCCGTCCACGCCCAGGCCGACCGGCACGCCAGCATCGAGCATGCGGCGGATCGGCGCGATGCCCGAGGCCAGGCGCATGTTGCTGCAAGGGCAGTGCGCCACGCCGGTGCGGCTGGCGGCAAACAGGCTGATGCCTTCGTCGTCCAGCTTCACACAGTGCGCGTGCCACACGTCTTCGCCCAGCCAGCCCAGTTCCTGCGCGTACTGGGCGGGTGTCTGGTTGAATTTCTCGCGGGTGTAAGCGATGTCGTGATCGTTCTCGGCCAAGTGGGTGTGCAGGCGCACCCCCAGGCCGCGAAAACTGCGCGCCAGCACAGCGGTCTGTCGCATCAGATCGGGGCTGACGGAGAACGGAGAGCAGGGCGCCAGCGCGATGTTCAGCATGCTGCCGTGCCCGGCGTCGTGGTAAGTCTCAATCAGGCGTTGGCTGTCTTTGAGGATGGCCTCCTCCCGTTCCACCACCGCATCGGGCGGCAGACCACCCGCGCTTCGGCCCACGCTCATGCTGCCGCGTGTGGCAACAAAGCGCATGCCGATCTGCTGCGCGGCTTCAATGCTGTCGTCCAGCCGCACGCCGTTGGGATACAGGTAAAGGTGGTCGCTGCTGGTGGTGCAGCCGGTTTGCAGCAGTTCGGCCATAGCGACTTGGGTAGACACCTGGACCATCTCGGGCGTGAGCCTGGCCCAGATGGGATAGAGCCCGCGCAGCCAGCCAAAAAGCTCTGCGTTCTGCACACCGGGAATCGCGCGGGTGAGCGATTGATACATGTGGTGGTGGGTGTTCACCAACCCAGGCACGACCAGGTGGCCGCGCGCGTCGATCACTTCGCTGGCCTCGTCGCGCAACGCAGGCGGCAGCTCGGCAGCGGGACCGATCCACTCAATGCGGTTGCCGCGCACGAACAGCGAAGCGTCTTTCAACTCACCACCTTGGGCCGGGTCGGCATGGTCGAAGGTGGCGATGCAGGTGGCGTTGTGGACAAGCAGTGTGGTCATGGGGTGTTGAAAGGCGGTGTGGGTGGTTGATCGCCGCAGGGGTGGTCTCTACTTCATCCAATAGTGGGGACGTGCGTAAATTTTCTTGAGGTGATCAATGAAAAAACGCACCTTGGCCGGTAGGTGCCGCTGTTGCGGGTAGACCGCCAGGATGTCGTAAGCGGGCAGGGCGAACGCGTCGAGCACAGTGACCAATTCACCGCGCTGCAGCTGCGCCTGAATCTCCCAGGTGCTGCGCCAGCCCAGCCCCATGCCCTCGCTGACCCAGCGGTGCAGCAGCTCGCCGTCGTTGCAGTCGAGGTTGCCATCGGCGCGGATCGTGACCGGTTTACCGCTTTGCTGAAAATACCAACCGCGCTGTTGGCCGCCTTGCAGATTGAAGGCCAGGCAGTTGTGATGCGCCAGATCGGCGAGTGTCTTGGGCTTGCCGTGCTTGCGAAAGTAGGCCGGTGTGCCGCAGACCACGCGCTGGTTGGTCGCGAGCTTGATCGCAACAAAATTCGGGTCGATCACGCCGCCGATGCGCAAACCCAGGTCGTAGCCGTCGCGCACCAAATCAACCACTCGGTCGGTCAGGTTGAACGACAGCTTCACCTTCGGGTTGGCCTTGAGAAAACTGGCGGCATGTGGTGCCACATGCAGACGACCGAACGCGGCCGGTGCCGACACCACCAGGTGCCCGCTGGCGCTCAAGCGCTGCGACGACACCGTGGCCTCGGCCACTGCCCACTGCTTGAGCAGAGCGCGGCATTCGTCCAGAAAACTCGCCCCGGCTTCGGTCAGCGCCAAGCGCCGCGTGGAGCGGTGGATCAGCTGTGTGCCCAGGCGCTTCTCCAACGCGTCCATGCGACGGCCCATCATCACCGGCGTGATGCCCGCGTGCGGCGCAGCAGCGGCCAGGCTGCCGTGCTCCATCACCTGCACAAAAGCTTCGATTTCTTTGAAGCGGTCCATGGGTATCTCCTCGATTGCGTACCGAGAGTATCGAATCGAAGTACAGATGATGCCATTCCCAGCATGCAAAGTCTTCAATAGCATCCAAGTCGTGGGTTGCGTGTTGCGGCTCGCACACCCGAGGAGACAAACCCATGCCCAAAATGAAGGCCGCCATGGCCGCTGTGCTCGTGATGGAAAAAGAAGGCATCAGCCAGGCCTTTGGCGTGCCCGGCGCCGCCATCAACCCGTTGTATGCGCAGCTGCGCGAGCGCCAGACGATTGCCCATGTACTGGCGCGCCATGTGGAGGGCGCATCGCATATGGCCGAGGGCTACACCCGCGCCCGGGCCGGCAACATAGGGGTGTGCATCGGCACCAGCGGCCCGGCGGGCACCGACATGATCACCGGCTTGTACTCGGCGATTGCCGACAGTATTCCGATACTCTGCATCACCGGCCAGGCGCCACGCGCACGGTTGTACAAGGAAGATTTCCAGGCGGTCGACATTGAGAGCATCGCCAAGCCGGTCACCAAGTGGGCGGTGACGGTGCGCGAGCCAGCGCTCGTTCCCCGCGTGTTTCAGCAGGCGTTCCATCTGATGCGCTCGGGCCGTCCCGGCCCGGTGCTGATCGATTTGCCGATCGACGTTCAGATGGCCGAGATCGAATTCGACATCGACACCTACGAGCCGCTGCCGGTCTACAAGCCTGCCGCCACGCGCAAACAGGTGGAGAAGGCGCTGGACATGTTGATGGCGTCAAGCAAACCGCTGATCGTGGCCGGTGGCGGCATCATCAACGCCGACGCGTCCAGCTTGCTGGTGGAGCTGGCTGAGCTCACCGGCGTACCGGTGATTCCCACGCTCATGGCTTGGGGCAGCATTCCCGACGACCACCCGCTCATGGCCGGCATGGTTGGCTTGCAGACCAGCCACCGCTACGGCAACGCAACCCTGCTGGCGAGCGACTTCGTGCTCGGCATCGGCAACCGCTGGGCGAACCGCCACACCGGTTCGGTCGAGGTTTACACACAAGGCCGAACCTTTGTGCATGTGGACATCGAGCCAACGCAAATCGGCCGCGTGTTCAACCCGGATCTGGGCATCGTGTCCGACGCCAAGATCGCGCTCGAACTCTTTGTGCAGGTGGCGCGCGAGCGCAAAGCCGCCAAGCAGCTCAAAGACTATTCGGAATGGGCGGCCCGCTGCGCCGAGCGCAAGAAGCTCATGCAGCGCAAAACCCATTTCGACAACGTGCCGATCAAGCCGCAGCGCGTGTATGAAGAAATGAACGCCGCTTTCGGTCGTGACACGATTTATGTGTCCACCATCGGTCTGTCGCAAATTGCCGGTGCGCAGTTCCTGCGCGTCTATGGCCCGCGGCAGTGGATTAACTGCGGCCAGGCCGGCCCGCTGGGCTGGACGATTCCAGCCGCCATCGGTGTTGCCGCAGCCGACCCGACCAAGACGGTGGTTGGCCTATCAGGCGACTACGACTTTCAGTTCCTGGTCGAAGAGCTCGCGGTGGGCGCGCAGTTCCGCATTCCCTATGTGCAGGTGCTGGTGAACAACAGCTACCTGGGTCTGATTCGGCAGAGCCAGCGCGGCTTTGAAATGGACTACTGCGTGCAACTCGCGTTCGAGAACCAGAATGTGGACGACCCGGTGCTCAAGGGCTACGGCGTGGACCACCAGGCGGTGGTGACGGGCCTGGGTTGCAAGGCGCTGCGCGTCACCGATCCGGCCAAGATTCGGGACGCTCTGCGCGAGGCCCAGACCATGGCCAAGGAGTTCCGGGTGCCGGTGGTGGTGGAGGTGATCCTGGAGAAGGTGACCAACATCGCCATGGGCACCGAGATCAACGCCATCAACGAGTTTGAAGACATCGAGTGCCTGCACCCCGAAGGGCGCGAAGGCCTGATGGCTGCGGGCTTGCTGGAATGATCGCGCACCGAACAGCCAAAAGGAATTGAACATGCCCCGCTTTGCCGCGAACCTCACCATGCTCTACAACGAGCTGCCGTTCCTCGATCGTTTCGCCGCCGCCGCCCAGTCGGGCTTTCAAGCGGTGGAGTTCTTGTTCCCGTATGACTTCGCCGCAGAGGACATTGCCCTGCGCCTGAAAGACAACAGCCTGCAACTGGTGCTTCACAACCTGCCTGCGGGCAACTGGGCGGGCGGTGAGCGCGGCATCGCCTGCCACCCGGACCGGGTGAGCGAGTTCCGGGACGGTGTGCACAAAGTGCTGGCATGCGCCACCGTGCTCAAGCCGCCGCAGATCAATGTGTTGGCGGGCATCTTGCCGGTCGGCGTCGGCGAAGCCCAGGCCCGCGAGACGCTGGTCAACAACCTGAAGTTCGCTGCCGAGCAGTTGGGCGAGCGCGGCATCAAGCTGCTGATGGAGCCGATCAACACCTTCGACATCCCCGGCTTCTTCGTCAACCGCACCGCGCAAGCGCTGGCCATCATGGACGAGGTGGGCTCGCCCAACCTTTACCTGCAATACGACATCTACCATGCGCAACGCATGGAGGGGGAACTGGCCGCCACCCTGAAGCAGCACCTGGCGCGCATCGGCCACATCCAGCTGGCGGACAACCCGGCGCGCAACGAACCGGGCACCGGCGAGATCCACTACCGCTTCCTGTTCGACCAGCTTGATGCGCTGGGCTACACCGGCTGGATCGGCTGCGAATACAAGCCCAAGGACAGCGGTCCCGGCGGCACCGATGCCGGCCTGGGCTGGGTCGCGGCCCATGGGCAGGCGCTGCAAACACACCAACCAGAGGAGACAACAACATGACCAAAAGTGGACTCAAGGTCGGATTCATCGGCCTGGGCATCATGGGCACACCCATGGCGCTCAACCTCATCAAAGCGGGCCACCAGTTGTTTGTTAGCACCCGCAGCAAAGTGCCTGAAGCCTTTGCCGAGCAGGGCGCCACCATCTGCACCAATGCCACCGAAGTGGCCAAGCGCGCCGACATCATCGTCATCATGGTGCCCGACACGCCGCATGTGCAAGACGTTCTGTTTGGTGAAAATGGCGTGGCCAAGGGGTTGTCAAAAGGCAAGACCGTGGTCGACATGAGCTCGATCAGCCCGATGGCCACCAAGCAGTTCGCCAAGAAAATCAACGACCTGGGTTGCGAGTATTTGGACGCGCCGGTCAGCGGCGGCGAAGTCGGCGCCAAGGCCGGGAGCCTGACCATCATGGTGGGCGGGCCGCAGGCGGCGTTCGATCGTGTCAAGCCGCTGTTCGATGCGCTGGGCAAAAATATCACGCTGGTGGGTGGCAATGGCGATGGCCAGACCACCAAGGTGGCGAACCAGATCATCGTGGCGCTCAACATTGAGGCCGTGGCCGAGGCATTGTTGTTTGCCAGCAAGGCCGGAGCCGATCCGGCCAAGGTGCGCGAGGCGCTGATGGGTGGGTTTGCCGCCAGCCGCATTCTGGAGGTGCATGGCGAGCGCATGGTCAAGCGCACCTTCAAGCCGGGCTTTCGCATTGAGTTGCACCAGAAGGATTTGAACCTCGCGCTGCAAGGGGCGAAGGAGCTGGGCGTGTCTTTACCGAATACCGCGAGCGCGGCACAGCTGATGCAGAGTTGTTCGGCGCATGGCATGGGCGGGTTGGATCACTCGGCGCTGTGTCGCTCGCTGGAGATGATGGCGGGGCATGCGATTGCACCGGATCCGGCTGTGTAATCTCTTTGGCCTTGTGTTGTTTGTTTCGCAGCAGGCCGAGGCGAGACCCGGCCTGCCCAGCAATCCCAGCGTCGCAAACAAAGAGAAAGACGGAACCCAAAATGACCCAGCACTCAACAGACAACCCCCGCGCTCTGCTGCGCCACCTGTTCGACATCGCTGTAGAACGCGCCCTCCCGCTCCACAACACCGCCGCCTTCCTGCCTCAACCACCCAAAGGCCGCACCGTGGTGCTCGGCGCGGGCAAGGCCGGTGGCGCGATGGCGCACGCGGTGGAGGCGCTGTGGCCAGCCAGCGCGCCGCTCTCGGGTCTGGTCGTCACCCGCTACCACCACACGCCCCCGCGCCCCGACGGCCTGCAGCAGCGCATTGAGGTGGTGGAAGCGGCACACCCGGTGCCCGACGCGGCGGGTCTGGCGGCTGCGCAGCGCATCTTGCAACTCGCGCAAGGGCTCACCAAAGACGATCTGGTGTTGTGCCTGATTTCGGGTGGTGGCTCGTCGCTGCTCACCTTGCCCTGCGACGGCCTCACGTTGGAAGACAAGCAACGCATCAACCAGCAGCTGCTGGAGAGCGGCGCCAACATTCTGGAAATGAACACAGTGCGCAAGCACCTGAGCGCCATCAAGGGCGGTCGCCTGGCCGCTGCCTGCGCACCCGCGCAGGTGGTCACGCTCACCATCAGCGATGTGCCGGGAGACGACGTGAGCGTGATCGCCAGCGGCCCGACCGTGGCCGACGCGTCGACCTGCGCCGAGGCGCTGGAGGTTTTGAGCCGCTACGGCATTGAGGTGCCGGAGTCGGTGCGTGCGCAACTGGAGAGCGGCGCGCTCGAAACACCCAAGCCCGGCGACGCCTGCTTCACCGGCCACACCACGCACCTGATCGCCACGCCGCAGCAAAGTCTGGACGCCGCGGCTAGAGCAGCGCGTGCGCTGGGCCTCAACGCCTACATCCTCAGCGACGAGATGGAAGGCGAGTCACGGGAGGTGGGCAAGGTGCACGCGGCGCTGGCGCGCTCCACCGTGTTGGGCCGCAGCTGTTTTCAGAAGCCCTGTGTGATTCTGAGCGGCGGTGAAACCACCGTCACCATCAAGCCGCGCACCCCAGGCCAGCCCAAGGGCCGCGGCGGGCGGGCCGGTGAGTTTTGCATGGGTCTGGCGCAGGCTTTGAACGGCGTGCCAGGCGTTTGGGCGCTCGCGGCCGACACCGATGGCATCGACGGCGTGGAAGACAACGCTGGTGCGCTGGTGACGCCCGACACGCTGGCCCGCGCTGCTGAAAAAGGCATCAAGCTGGCCGACCACCTGGCGCGCAACAACGCTTGCACCTTCTTCGAAGCGCTGGACGACCTGGTCGTGAGCGGCCCGACCCACACCAACGTGAACGACTTCCGCGCTGTGCTCATCGTGTGATCGAGAGCATCACTTGCGTACCTTCGCCACTTCCTCGGCCACCAGCGCGGCCAGTTGGTCGGGGCCGAAGCTGGGCAGGCTGCGGCCGTTGACGAAGAAGGTGGGCGTCTTGCTGACCTTGAGCGCGGTGAGGTCGGCAATGTCCTGCTGCAGCAGCGCTTCCATCTCCGGCTTCTGGGCGTCTTCGAGCGCCTGGGTGATGTTCAGACCAGTCTGCGCGGCGGCCTGAAACGCCAGCATCACATTGGGTTGCGCGTGATCGGCCCAGGCCGGTTGCGCCTCCAGCACCGCTTCCAAAACTTCCTGGTATTTGCCCTGGCGCTTGGATGCTTCGAGCAGCTTGACCACCACGTCCGAGCCTTTGTGCAGCGGCGCATAGCGGATCACCAGCCGCACCTCGGTCGGGTACTGCGCAAGCAGATCTTTGACGATCGGGTAAAACGCGCGGCAGGTCTCGCAGGCGGGGTCGAAAAACTCGACGATGGTGACCGGCGCGTTGGCTGGGCCGAACACCGGTGAGTGCATCCGCACCAGCCGACTTTGCTCGGCGCGGGTTTGTTCATCTTGCGCGGTTTGCACGCCTTTTTGGTAGGTGGTCACGCCAAAGAAGAAGACGCCTGCGAGCAGCGCGAGCAGGCCAATGACGGTGAGTTTTTTGGTGTTCATGAGCGGGTCTTTCGCAAGAAAACGGTGAGTAGGAGGGTGATGGCCCCAAAGGCCAGCAGAGCCAGCCAAGGGATCTGGATGCTTTGGAAGATGACGAGGCTTTGCCGGCTGCAAGAAGGCCCTTCGCCGCAGGGAATCCACCAGCTCGGCACCCAGCCCGCGATCAGCGCGCTGTGGTACGCCGCCAGACCGGTGCCGATGAGTGCCAGCGGCAGCGCATAGACGGTGCCGCGCCGCTCGTTGCCAAAGGCCGCCATGCCCAGAATGATGGCGAGCGGGAACATGGCGATGCGCTGGTACCAGCACAGCAGGCAGGGCGTCATGCCCATGACTTCGCCCAGAAACAGCGCGCCCAGGGTGGACAGCAGCGCCAGCAGCCAGGCGGCTATGAGCCAGATCCAGCCCGATCTCATGGCGATGGGGGAGCTGCTGCGCTCCCGGTGGTGCGAGGTTCGAGGGGTGTGTGCATGAGGCAAATCCAGAGGTTGGTGACTGCGATCGCTTCCCGCCAGAACGTGGGCGGGTTCGACCAGGGTCGTGAGCGCTTCGGAGCGCAGGTTGTCAGAAGAAAGATCAGGCGACTGTGGCTGCCACAGCGTTGGCGAGCCAGCGTGGCCGCTCGGGGCGCGCTGGCCAGGGCGGCGCGCGCTCGCGGGCGAGGGCCCACAGCCAACGTGCAGCAGCAAGAACGATCCGCGCGTCTGTGGAAGAACCCCACACAGCGCAGCAGCTGGTGTGGCAGTCGGCGCAGGTGGGCTCGCACACCAGGCTGGGGTGGGTCGTGGGGGCGCCTGTGGTGCCGCATGCCAAGGTACCCGCCTCGGCCCTCGCGCTCACACGCGTTTCATGAACCGTTGGCCCGTCGTCCACGGTCGCATGCGCTGTCGTTGCCCACTGCAAGGGCAGCAGGACAAACCAACAGCAGACCAGCCAGAAACGCATGGTTTTATTTTATGAGGGCATGACTTGGAGGCGCAGCGGCCTTTTATGACGGCCGCATGACGCGATATGTCTGTTCAATGGACCACACGCTGGCATGGCGATTGCTAACCAGTGGGCGCGCTCTGATGTGGCCATCAATCGGTAAAGATTGCTGCAAAAGTTGTTTTGCAACGGTCTTGACCGGCACTTTTGACCATTCGGTGCGCGCGATACCCCGAGGACAAAGATGACTTGCAATCCACCCTGTCCAACGGATCTACAAAACACTTGAGGAACCGCCAGCATGGCCCAAGTCACTTCCCAGCATTCGGATTCCCACGCACGCGATCGGCTGGAAAAGGAGTTGCAGGATGAAAGCCAACGCATCAAGGAAGCCTGTTTGCAGCTGACCGACATCGATCCAGAGGTTGAGTCCAGCCGCTATGAGGCGTTGGTCCGCGCCATGGTCGATGCACTGGACCGCCAAGCAGCCTTGGACAAACTGGATTCAAGCCCGTCGACAGCTGCGCAGCAGCCCGACCTTTTCAACAGCATCGGTGTGAAGCCCGGCGCTTTGAATGCCCTGATTGCGCAGCTTCGCAGCCTGAGCGCAGGCGACGAGACGTTGTCCAGCCGCTTCCAAGTGTTGAACGATTACGTCAGCAGCAACCTGCCACAGAATCCCGAAGACGCCATGGCCCGTTCCAGCAGCACAGCCATCAACTGGGAACATTTGGCCGATCGCATCGACGCACTGCGCCAGCGGCTGCATCGGGAAACCGAGGAAGACCGCATGCGGTCGCGTCAGCGGCAAAGCACGGACAGCACAACCGCCAAAAGGATCCCACCTGCGCCTCCCAGCGACAGCCATTGATGGCAACGAACCCTCGCTTGATGGGTCCCGCCTCTCTCATAATGGCAGCGTGCCACATCCCACCCCTCCCCGCCGCGTGACGTTGCCGTTGCACAGGCTGTCTGATTACCACCGCTGAGGTTCTCTGTTGACGTCGATCCGACTGCGCCTGCTCGCGCTCGTTTTCTCGGCGCTGCTGCCGGCCTTTCTGGCGGCTGGCTGGGTGATTGGGCAGACCTATCAGAACGAGAAAGAGCTGCTGGAGAACAGCTTGCGCAGCACCACCCGCGCGCTGTCGTGGGTCGTTGGACGAGATCTGGCGCGGCGCGCCGATCTTGCCCGCGTGCTGGCCGAATCGCAAACGCTGGATGCTGGCGCCGATCTGTCGGCAGAAAGCCGCGCAAGGTTTGCGCTGCAGGCCCGCCGCGCGCTGGGGCCAGGAGCCAGCTGGGTTGAATTGCGTTCGTCCGAAGGTTTGTTGCTCAGCACGCGCGACACCTCGGGCGATGCCCGCGCTGGAACGTTTGGCCCGGTCGGCAAAGTCCCGCAGATGGTTGATGAGCCCACGGTGTATCCGTTGTACGACACGGGCGACGGTGCGGGTCTTCGTGCTGCGGTGGTGCAGCCGGTGCAGCGCGGTGGGAAAACGGTGCTCAATATCGTGGTGAGCGTGTTGCCGACAGAACTGCAAGATTTGATTGACCGACAAACCTTGCCGGCCTATGCCATCGCAGCGATTCTTGACCACCAAGGGGTTCTCGTGGCGCGCCACCCTGGTGGCGCCAACCACGTGGGCACAAACGCCACGCCCGACATGAAAGCCAGGGTTCAGCAGCAAGATGAAGGCTGGTTCGAATCCGTTTCGCTCGACGGGGTTCCTGCCATTGGGTATTACGCCAACGCGCCCCAAGGCTGGACCTACGTCACCGCGTTGCCTCGTGAGCGCTACAAAAGCGCTGTCCCCAGCGCATTGGGGCCGCTGCTGCTGGCCGCCCTCCTGTTGCTCGCGTTGGCGCTGGGCGGCGCGCTCTGGGTGGCGCGCAGCATCTCCGGTCCCGTGTGTTCGCTGAGGCAGCTCGCCGCGCGCATGCGCGCGGGTGAGATCACCAACGACCGGCCCAGCGGCATCACCGAGATCGACCAAGTGGCCAGCGCCCTGCGCGACACAGCGGCCGAGTTGCACAGCGCGCGCGTCAACCTGGAACGCCAGGTAGAAGACGCGGTGGCGCGCACCCGGATCGCCGAGAAGCGCATCTCGCAGGGCCTTCGGACGGAGGCGCTGGGTCGGCTCACCGGCGGTGTGGCGCACGACTTCAACAACATGCTGGGGATCATCAGCAACAGCGCCCATTTGATTGAGCGGCTGGACACAACTGGGGCACTGCAAGGGCCGCTCTCGGCCACCTTCCGCGCGGTCGATGTGGGCAGCCGGCTCACGCAAAACCTGGTGCGCTTTGCAGGTCGTCAGCGGATGCGGGTGCAGCCGCTGGAGGTCTGCTCCTATCTGAACGATGCCCAGGAGCTGATCAAGATCGTGCTGGGCAGCCGTGTGCAACTCAGCGTGCACTGCGCGCCGGGGGTGCCGCGCATCACGGTGGATCCCAGCGAGCTGGAGTTGGCGCTCATCAACCTGTCGCTGAACGCCCGCGACGCCATGCCCAAGGGCGGGCAGGTGCGAATCCAGGCGCGTTTGGCAGATGCCGCTGAAGCTGCGGATCTGCCGCCGGGCCAGTATGTTCGGCTTGCGATGAGCGACAGCGGAACAGGCGTTGACCCGGGCGCACTGACCCACATTTTCGAGCCATTCTTCACCACCAAGTCCGCCGGCAAAGGCACTGGTTTGGGTCTGAGCCAGGTGCATGGTTTTTGTCAGCAGGCCGGTGGCAGCGCCGCCATGTCGAGCCGTCTGGGTGAGGGCGCCACCGTCTCGATGCTGCTGCCCGCCACGGAGCAGCCTGCTGCGGTGGGCGCGCCCCCAGCACCGCGGGTTGAGGTGGGCGAGAGCCGACCGATTGCCGGGTTGCGTTTGCTGCTGGTGGAAGATGTCCCTGATCTGGCCGAGACCACCGAGCAGCTGCTGAAAGCCTACGGTTTTGTGGTGGTGCGTGCGCTGTCTGCCGAGGAGGCGCTGCAATGCGCCGACCAGGGCGATGCGTTCGACGTGGTTCTGTCCGATGTGGTGATGCTTGGCGAGATGGATGGCCTGGCGATGGCGCGGCGGCTGCGCCAGCGGCACCCGCAACTGCCGATCGTGCTGATCAGTGGTTACAGCACGGCACTGGTTGAAGCCTTCGACTTCACCGTTTTGAATAAGCCATGCGCCCCCGGTGAGGTGCTGGCCGCCTTGCAGCAGGCTATCGACCAGGCCGGTGCGACCGGTCCACAACAAGCTGGCGTGTGAGGCTGGGCAGGCGTTTGGAACAAGGTCTTTGGAACAAGGCCTGAGTGACAAGGTCTGAGTAAGGCGGTCAGCGATCACACAACGCTGCTGTCGCAAAACCCGCAGCGCGCAATGAGCCACTTCCAAGCGAGCCGGGCGCACCTCGCCTTTGTCAGACAGCACTGGCTTGGCTGAGGAGGCTTCTCCGACGCAGGGCTTGGCGAGCGTGGTGCATGCTGTGGGCTCTATTTCCATCGACGCACCGTAGGTTGTTGCCTGATTGCCCAGGCTGGCCTTCCCTGTGCAGCTGTGGAAGATTTCCAAAATACACAAGCGGTTTTTGCGCCGCGACCAGAGGCGATGCGTGATGTCGACAGTTAGCATCTTCTTGGTGGAAGACAGTGCCGTGATCAGAACCAGTCTGTTGGCTGCGCTGGAAGACTTGGCTCCTGTCAAGGTCATTGGTTTTGCCGAGTCTGCCGATCAGGCTTGCCGCAGCTTGCAGGACCTTTCGGTGACTGGCTGCTGCGATCTGGCGATCGTCGACATATTTTTAAAGAGCGGCTCTGGCCTGGATGTGTTGCGCTGGATCTCCACCAACCAGCTTGCCCTCAGCACCGTCGTGCTCACCAACTACGCCACCCCCGCCATTCGCTCAGCGTGCCTGTCGCTGGGTGCCAACCGCGTGTTCGACAAATCGTGTGAAGTGGACGAACTGATTACCTACTGCCAAGCGCTCGCCAACGACTAGATGCCTGCGATGCTCCCCATCGGGCGTGCTTGCCCGAGCCTCGCGCCTGCATTTCATGCCAAAACCAGCCGCTGGGTTTAATGTGTTGGCCAAACACGCGCAACCAGCGAGAAAAACAGCCATGGCATCACCGCGTTGGGACAAGTGGACCACCAGCCGAGCCGTCGGGCCGTTGGCTATCGTGTTGGCTTTGCTCGTGTTGGTTGTCAGCGAGTTGGGTCACCAGCAACTCACGTCGCTCAACCTGGAACGCGAGGCGAGTGTGAAAGCGCAACTCACGGTGGGTCGCTTGCGGCGCACCTTGTTGTCCATGGAAAGCGCCACCCGGGGCTACATGGTCATCGGTCGCATCGAGTATCTGGAGCCCTACCGCCAGCAAGCGCCGATTTTGGAGGCCACCTTGAAAACAGCGGAAGCGCTGTCTCGCGAAGAGGTTCAGTCCAAACCTGTCTTGGCTCAAGTGGTTGAGCTGTCCAGGCGAAAGCAGTTCGAGATGCAAGAGATGATTCGCCTCTTCCAGTCGGGAGACCGGATCGGCGCCATGGTGCTGCTGGAGACGGATGTCGGCGAAAAACTGATGACCGAGATCAGCGACCTGGTGGACCAAGCCATTAACCAGGAAGCGGCGAAGTTTTCTGCGGCGGGCGAGGTGGGCGCGAGCTCTGCTTCTGTCAGCCGCCTGCTGATTTGGGTGCTCGTTCTCGCGTCGCTGTCGGGTGCCAGCTTGCTGATGGGCCTGAGCAGGGCGCGTGAGCGCGATCAACGTTTGTACATGTCGCAACTGCGCGGGGAGCGCGATCTGCTGGAGCAAGAGGTGACCCGCCGCACTGTCGAGACGGTGGACCTTGCGCTGCACATGGAGCGTGTGCGGGAGGACGAACGCGGTCGTCTTGCACGGGAACTGCACGACGAACTCGGTGGGCTGATGACCGCCGCGAAGCTGGACGTGGCGCGCATTCGAAAGCGCCTGCCCGAGACGGGTTCAGGGCAGGACCTGCTGTTGCACCTCAGTCAGTCCCTGGATGCGGGCATTTCCTTGAAGCGACGGATCATCGAAGATCTCCGCCCGTCTTCGTTGTCGAACCTGGGTCTCAAAGCCACCTTGCTGATCCAGTGCAAAGAATTCGCTCAGCGTGCCGAAATCGCTGTGTCCACCGACATCGCAGACATCCGGTTGCCCGACGACCATGAGCTCGTTGTGTACAGGATCGTGCAGGAGGCGCTCACCAATGTGGCGAAATACGCAGGCGCCACCGACGTGCGGGTCAGCATGCTCGCGCTCAACGGCTGTCTGGAGCTTCGGGTGGTCGATAACGGCAGAGGCTTCAACGCGCAAGCTGCTGAATCCGCCAACGGTCGCGGGCTTCAGGGCATGCGATTCCGCGTGAAAGCCTGCGCAGGGGATCTTCATGTTCATTCAACCCCTGGCCATGGTACCTCCGTGGTGGCCACGTTTCCACTCCAATCCCCTGCGCAAGTGGCTGCTGACGACAGCCTGCCCATGCATGCAGGTGCAGACTGAGGCTGCATTTGTACCCAGACAAGAGGCCGATCACGCGATGCGTGCGGGCTCACTTGCTGTCTGCAGATGGTGTCGAGGTCGGCAAAGGCGGTGGCGGCTCGGGCTGCGGCACGGGCGGCGTTGCTGGCTCAAGATGAGACGCTGCTTGGGTGGGTGGCTGTGGCGTTGGCACTGGCGGCGTTGAATGTTCGTTGGCCGCCTCGTGCGGTAGAGGCGACGCAGATTTCGGCGTGGCACCGATGCCTTCGTCCAGCGGGTGAGCAAGGGGCGTGTGATCCGTGTCAGACCCGTTTGAGCGCTTTGGTGTGGACGGCGAAGAAGATGGGTTGGTCATGGTGCGTGGGCTCAAAAGGGTTCGGTTGGTGTCTTGAATGTCCAGCTCTGCGCTGTGCTGGGTTAGGGAGCAATCTGTCATTCATTTCGTTCTCCAGAAAAGCCATGTTCTCTTGCTCAGACATGCTGGCTTTGCCAGCAGCCTCTGTGCCTGGCAGGCGCTCAAACCTGGACCAGCTGTTGACACAGATCGGGATGTTGAAGATGTGGGCTCAGAGCTCAACGTCGGCCGACGCTTGCCCGCGATGAATGCGCGTCGAACACGTAAAGTCGTTGTGCGACAAAAGCCGACCGGTTGATCAGATGTTGTGGTCCAGGGACCAGGCATCGGTTTCCAAGTCGAGGGAGTCTTCTTCCCAAGGAGACCCCGCCACATCGCCCAGAGGGCCGACGATCAAAGCCACCACAGCAGCCATCGCCAAAGCCAGCCCGGCAATCATCATTGTTTCCATCCAGAGCATGGGTTCTCCCGATTTGTCCAAAGCCCCGATGGTGCGTTTGAGCGCAAAGCCACGGCGTAGGACGCCAGCGACGGGCGCTGTAGGACTTGAACAAAACCGATTCGTTGGCGGTATTTTGAGAGCGCTGTCACTGTGCCCCTGGCTGTTACCGAATGGGTTTTGGCGCGGCTGCCCATGCCATGGCGCTGTAGGCCGCCAGTCCAGCCATGGCCGTCACAAACGTGCCCCATGAAACATCCACCAGCGCCAGTTGCACGGGCCACATTTTGAGTGTGGCCATGTTGGTCAGGTCGTAAACCCCGTATGCCACCAAACCCAGCAAGGCAGAGCGACGCAATGCCTCCTTCCAACTCTTTGCCAGTGGTGTGAGCGCCACGAACAGCACGCCAAGGGGGTACAGAAAATAGAAAAGGACGGCAGGCACCAGATTGAAACTGTCCGCTGCAACCGCGACCATCTGCGAGCGGTAGAACTCGCGCGCGATTAAACCGAGCCACAAGCCGTCAAGGATGCCGACGGTGATCAGCGCGGCGCCATAGCCCCAGGCGTATGTGGCGATCTTCATGGTTTGCGCGCCAGCGCGTGGGTTTCGTGCTCACCGAGGCCCAACGGCTTGCCCACCACCACCGAGGCCGCCATGGCGATCATCCGCAGCACCGTGCTGTCGGGGCCATCCCATATCTCGGCTTTGATGGGCTCCAAGCGAAGCGCCGCGAGATCTGGGTCGTCCACGCCCTGGGGAAACCAGGGGCGTGCCATCACGCTCCACAGGTCTTTTTTGCGCTGGCGGTCGTGGCTCAGGGTGGCGTGGGCCGTGACCGAGGTGAATGTGGAGCTTGACTCGTCGCTGAAAGCGAGATTGACGGTGTCCATGCCCCTGTCCTCAGGTGCCATTCGCGCGGTTTGCCCGCTGTTGCTCACCAGCATCCACAAGCAACCGTCTGCGTCCATCTCAATGACGGTCATGGGTTGGCTTGACAGCTGTCCCTGCGCATCGCACATCGTCAGCATGGTGATGCGCAAGCCCTTGATGCGCTCTGCAAGCGAGCGCAGTTCGGGTGAATTCTGTTCTTCAATTTTCATGGGGCACCTTGGGGTTGTCTGAGCTGGGGTTTGCCGCCTCTGCCAATGCAGCGAATTGGGCGATCCATCAGCCCACCCAATCTAGAGGACCGCCAACGGGCTGGTGTCAGACGACACGCCGATCTGGTTTTCTGGACACGCGCCTTGGTGCCGCCTCGCAGGTGCTCAGCTGCCAGCCCGCCGACGTTTCTCCACGGGCTCAATACGCAGCATTTGGCGGTATTTGGTGACGGTGCGGCGCGCCACGTTCAGGCCCTGCTCGGACAATTGCTGACAAATCGCCACGTCGGACAGCGGCGCCTGGGGTGTCTCGGCTCGAATCAGCTCGCCAACCAGACCGCGAATGGCGGTGCCCGAGCAGGCGCGGCCGCTGCTGCTGAGCATGGGGCGCGAGAAGAAGCGTTTGAGCTCGAACGCACCAGTGGGTGTGTCGATGAATTTGTTGTTCGTCACGCGCGAAACGGTGGACTCGTGCATGCCGAGTTCTTGGGCGATGTCCCGCAGCGCCAGTGGCTTCATCGCCATCGGCCCCAGATCGAAAAAATGCTGTTGGCGCCGGACGATCGCCTGGGCCACGTCGAGGATGGTGGCGTAGCGCTGGTTGACATAGCGCATCGTCCAGCGCGCCTCCTTCAGGTTGTCGGCGAGCTCGCCGTGCTGGTCGTTTCGGTGGCGCTGGAACAGCGCGGCGTAGACCTCGTTGAGCCGCACGCGCGGCACCACCGCCGGGTTCAGGCTCACGCGCCATTCCCGGCCGTGTTTGCGAGCGATGACATCGGGCACCACGTAGTCAACGTGTTGGCTGCCAAAGCGCCAACCCGGTCGTGGATCCAGCCTGCGAATGGCGTTGCAGGCGTCATGAACCTGAGGTGGCGGCGCGCCGAGCAGTCGGCTCAAACGAACCACATCGCGCGCCGCCAGCGCATCAAGGTGATCACCCACGATCACCGCCGCCAGCACCCGTTGCACCGGGCACACCAGCGCCGACATTTGCAGCGACAAGCATTCTTTGACATCGCGCGCGCCAACGCCCAAGGGGTCGAGCGCTTGCACCCGGCGCAAGGCCATTCGCCGCTCGTGTTCGTCGGGCATGGGATCGAGATCCATGCCATCGAAAACCTCGTCCAGTGGCAGCCTCAGGTAACCATCGTCATCCAGTGAGGTCGCCACCACGCAGGCCAGTGTCATGTCGCGCGCGGGCAAGGGCATGAGGTAAAGCTGAGCGCACAAATGGGCTGCGAGCGATGTGTCCAGCGGCGTCTGGTCGAGCGCTGACATTTCGCTGTCGTCTGCCCGGTAGTGGCTTGTGGCGCTGCCCCAATCGGCGTTCCACAAATCGCGGTCTTCTCTGGACATCTCAAAGGCGCCAGCGTTATCGCCCTCGGCCCAGGTGTCGCTGCTGTGGGGCACACAAACCTCAATGGACTGGCCTTCTGTGTCTGTGTCATCGGCGCTGTCTTCGGCTTCCAGAAACGGGTTGGTGCCGAGCGCGCTTTTCACCAAAGCGGCGAACTCCAGCGACGACATTTGCAGCAGCTTTACTGCCTGCTGAAGCCGAGGGGAAGCGGTTTGCGTCTGGTGCTGTGCGGCAACCAAGCCGAGGGTATTCACGTTATTTTCTCCGTTGCGCTCTGGTGGTCGATGGGACTTTGTCGAGGTGGCTTGAATCGCATCAACCGTTCTTCGCAGTCGGCCCCTCGTTGGGGTCAGGGGCCAGCCCATGCCAGTCGGCGAATGGGTTTCAGACACGATGAACGCAGTCTGTGTCGCGTCCATGCTTGGTCGCTGTCATCGCACACCGGGGGCAGGTGTAGGACTGAGCCGGTCAGGCTCCAACAGGCACGGGTCGTCGTCGCGATGCAGGCAAGGCACACAGGCAGATCCGAGGCCCATTCCTACACAAGACCGGGGCAATCAGCACACAAAATTCCCCATCGCTTTGTGCGCTCAGAAGGAGTCAGACCATGCCCAAATACCTGAAGTTTTTTGCCATGATCGCCACCTCCACGGTGGTGATGTTCGGGTTGATGTACCTGAACACTTACGCCATGGACCACCTCTTTTTCAGCGAGACTCGCACTTACATGGCGCTCTACATGGGCGCTGCCATGGCGGTGGTGATGCTGCTGTTCATGTGGTCGATGTACCCCGGGCAAGGCACCAAGCTCGCGGTGTTGGGCGCGAGCGGGTTGGTCTTCGCCGTGGCGTTGTGGATGGTGCGCAGCCAGACCACTGTGGACCAGGTGTCGTGGATGAAAGCGATGATTCCGCACCACTCGATTGCCCTGCTCACCAGCGAGCGCGCCACCATCACCGATCCGCGCGTGCGTGCGCTGGCCGACCAGATCATCAAGGCGCAGCGTGAAGAAATCGCCGAGATGAAAGCGCTGGTGAAAGAGTTGGAAGGCCCATGATCGAGGTGCCCAGACAGCCGCAAAAAAGCGGGGTGGCAGATCAATCTGCCACCCCGCTTTTTTGTTCCCGAGCAGTGCCCGGTCAGAAGCGGTAGACGTAGCCCAAGCTGGTGGTGGAGATGTCGCGCCGACCGACATCGGCGAAGTCCAGGTCGTAGCGGTTCCATTCCAGCACCACCATCGAACGCTGCGAGAGCTGATAACCCACGCCAACGCCATACGAGCCTTCCCAGCCGCTTCGCTTGCCAGTGCCCAGACCCGACACCGGGCTGGAGGTGGTGTCGGTGCGGCCGTACAGGGTGCCGATCTTGCCGTACACATTGAAAGCGCCCAGCGGCAGATGACCCACCAAGCTCAGGTTCACCCCGGCTGCCCGGGTGCGGCCACCGCCGCGCTCGAACTTCCCGAAGTCGACATAGCCCAACTCGGCGCCAAAGTACTGGTTGAACATGCCGCCGGTGTAGATGTTGTAGGCGGTGTTGCTTTCTGAGCAACCGAAGCCGCCACCGGTGCAAGGGATGCTCCAGTCGGGTTGGCCGATGTTCAAGCCGATGTAGCCATTGGTCGAGTACGGGATGACGGAGAAGGAATCCGACGAGTACATCTGACGCGGGCCTGTGGCGTTTGACGAGTAGGGCTGCGCGTTCATGTTGTTCGTCGTCGTGGCGCTGGTGGCCATTTGCGCCTGTGCAGAGCAGGCAAAAGCCACAGCGGTGATGGCGAGTGGCCAGGCGCGAAAGACTCGGTGTGTGGATTTCATGTTGGGATCCTGAATGTTGTTGAGGGGTTGTTGTGCAGACACTGCACCCGGTGGGCAAGCAGTGCCCTGCTGCGGCAAGTGGCGTGCCCGGTGGGCTGAGCAAGTGCTTGCGCTCGGACTTTCATGGCGCACGTGAGCCTGGGAGCACCAAACGCTGTCACAACGATCTCGCCGGGCGACGACGGTGGCTCCTGAATCGGTGGCTGCTCAGCCGGCACGGGTGGCTCAATCACATCAGGCGAGCGGCCGGGTGGCATCTCGGGTGGTGATTTGGGTCCCGGTGGCGTGGGCAATGGGTTTTCTACCGACGGAGGCTCGCCCTGTGGCATGTGCAAGCGCGCGCTCAGCCTGTGTCGCTCAGGCGAAACCGGCGACATGCGCTGCGCCAGACCGCAAGCCGGGAGCGCTTGGCAGTGGTTCAGAAGGGGGGGCATTTTGGGCTCCTGTGTTGACAAGCGGGTTGTCGATTGGTGGGAGAAAAACTGAGATGCAAGCGCTGCTCAAGGAAGTGGCAAGCGGCGTGCCCGCTCGGTAAAAGCGTTTGGGCAGACTTGGCGATCTCACAGAAGCCCTCTGAGGGGCCTGCTTCCCGCATCGGACTCTTCGGTGCGCTCGCTGCGTGAGCCGTGTGGCGCGATAGGCCAACTGAACACGCTTGTTCCGCCTGAGGGCAAAGACAATGCCGCCGCCGGGGGATGCACGCGCTGCTCTGGGTTGTTGATGTCTGTGGTGGGCTTGGGTCGGTCCCAGGGGTAGGAATCGCAAGCCGATAAGAGACACACCGCCGCCATGGCCATCAGCACGGGCAGGCGGGCCTTGAGAGCGGGCAGGGGATACATGTGTGGTTTCTCCGACATCGTCCAGCGAGAGGGCTGCAAACGAGGTGGGCAATTGAGGTGCCCACGGGCGCGTCGGTTGCTTGTTGCGCTTGTCCAGCGGCAATGACGGTGGGTTTTTCGGCAACCTTTACAGGCGTTGCAACAGGGGCTGCGACAAACGCCGTTCGCTCGGGCAGCACCGTCCCAAGCAGCAGCCACCACGACACCAACAGCACCAGCACCAGCACCAGCAAGCAGGGCAGGGACAGCAAGTGAGCTTGATCAAAAAGGACCGATGCGCTGGGCACGGTATCGGCCCTTTTGGCTTCTGCTCATGCGCTTGCGCTGGTGCGCTATTCGTCAGCCCCTGGACTCAGGCTCTGCCTTGGTCGCCGTCTCATGCATAGAAGCCCGCTCGTCTTTCTTGGGATCTTCAACGCGCCGCAGCCACGCGAGCACCAGCAAGATGAACGCGGTGGCCAGCAGCGCGGTGCCTTCGCGTCCGAGTCCAGCCGCCATGCCGACCGCTGCGGTGGCCCAGATGGAGGCGGCCGTGGTCAGCCCGTGAATGCGGCCGACACTGCTGCGTTTGAGCACCGCGCCAGCGCCTAAAAATCCGATACCCGAGACCAGGCCTTGAATGATGCGGCTGAGCTCGTCGCTGCCCATACCGGCCTCGGCTGGCACCAGCACAAAGAGCGCAGCACCCAGCGCTACCAGCATGTGGGTCCGCAGGCCCGCCTCGGCGTCGCGCCGCTCCCGGTCCCAGCCGATCAATGCGCCCAGCACCAAGGCCACCACCATGCGCACGGTGGCGCGCGTCATTTGCTCTACCTCCTGCAGGCCGGAAAACTCGGCCTGTACCGTGGCCACAATGATGTCGATCACAGCCATGAGTCTGCCCATGCTGGCCAATCAGCGAGCCATTTGAGCGGGATGTGATGAGCTAGCACAGCGCGCTGTCGGCTCAACCCGCTGGCGCCTCGTCAGGCTGATGGGGTGGGACCACCGGCACATCGGGTTCTGGGTTGGGCTCGTGCGGTTTGGGCCACTGCGTGGCTGCGCCGTGACCGTTGGGCGGGTGTGGCGAGCGGCTAGCGAGATGGGACGAGGGATTCATGGCGGGTCTTTCGTTGGCTGGGTTTGCTGCTGGGCGGGCAATCGCGGTGCTCGTCTGTTGGTCGGTGGCGCCTCAGTGGGTCTCGTTGCCGCTTGCATCCTGCGCAGCGTAGTCTTTCAACCGGTTGTAGAGGGTCTTCAAGCTGATGCCCAGAATGGCGGCGGCGCGCTCGCGGTGGTTTTGACAGTGCGCCATCGTGGCCAGGATCATGGTGCGCTCCATCTGCGCCATCGTCACGCCGATGGGCAGTGTGACAGTTGCGTCGGCTGCGACGGGTGCCTTGGCGGGGAGGGACGCGGTCGATTGATCTGCAGAAAGCAGGGGGGTGACGGTGGGGCCGATGGGCAGCCATTGCATGTCGATCACCGCGCTGGCGGTCATCACATAGGCGCGCTGCACCGCGTTGTACAGCTCCCGCACATTGCCTGGCCAGCGGTAGGTGCCCAGTCGATGCAGCGCCTCGGCATCGAAACGCTTGTTGTGGCCTTCCTGCTAGGCCATCGCCTGCAAAAAATGCGCCGCCAGCAGCGGCACGTCTTCCAGCCGCTCGCGCAGCGGCGGCACCACGATCGGAAACACGTTGAGCCGGTACATCAGGTCCTCGCGCAGCTTGCCCTCGGCCACCGCCTGCAGTGGCTCGCGGTTGGTGGCGGCGACGATCCGAACATCGGCCTCCAGGCTTTGCGTGGAGCCTACCCGCATGAAACGACCCGTCTCCAGCACCCGCAGCAGCTTCACCTGCAACTCGGCGCTCATCTCGGTGACCTCGTCAAGAAACAGCGTGCCGCCGGTGGCGCGCTCAAAGAACCCCAGATGCTGGCGCTCAGCCCCCGTGAAGCTGCCTTTTTCGTGGCCAAAGATTTCGCTCTCAATCAGGTGCGGTGAAATCGCGCCGCAGTTCACCGCCAGAAACGGCTGTTTGCGCCGGCGGCTCAGCGTGTGAAGAGTCTGCGCCACCAGCTCTTTGCCGGTGCCGCTCTCGCCGCTGATGAGCACCGTGATGCCGGTGCCTGCCACCCGGGTGATCTGCTCGTGAACCCGCTGCATCGCTGCGGAGCGGCCCCACAGCGGGCCGAAATGGCCGGTGGTGGCGAGCTGGTCGGCGAGATCGGCCACCTCAGCCTGCAACGCCGACGGTTTCATCAGCCTCGACAGCAGCCCTTGCAACCGCCGCATGTTGATCGGCTTGACCAGATAATCCGCTGCGCCCAGCCGCAGCGCTTGCACCGAGGTCTCCACACTCGCGTGCCCGGTGATCAGCACGATTTCGCTGTTGGCCACCAACTGCTCGTCCTCGAACAGCGCCATGCCACTGCCATCGGGCAACTCCAGATCAAGCAGGATCAGATCGGGCTGCTGCAACGCGATCTGGCGCCGCGCCTCGTGCAGGGTGGCGGCCACAGCCACCGTCAGCCGCTCGTGGGCGACGAGCAGTTTCAACGACATTGCGGCGTCGACATCGTCGTCAACGATCAGCGCATGGGCCACGGACTCCACCCTTCCATTTGATTTGGGGATCATTGTGAAGCACAAGAAGGCCGTTGAACCAGCCGCGTGTGGTTCGAACAAAGGTGCGAAACCGTTTCACACACTTGGCGCGATTCAGCTACGCCGTATTGCTCCTACAGCGCGCCGATCTGTTTTCCTACAGCGGCGTTGCGGGCGGTTTTTAGACTGGAGCGGTGCCGACGGCTTCTCGGCTTCGGTGCATTTCAACCACCCCATCCACCCAGGAGATCGCCCCATGAAGAACGCTCCCTCTCAGTCGAACTCGCCGTCCACCAGCCAGGCGGGCTCGGCGCCCGACCGCCAGCAGGCCCGCGAAGCAGGCCAGGCCGCCCAGGAACAGCAGGAAATGTCTAACAACACCCCAAGCCAATACCCGCAGGGCACCCAGCAGCAAGACGGCGCGGGCTCATCAAGCGCACGCCAACAGCAAGCCGGCATCGGCAGCAGCGATGTCGACAGCAGTACCAGCAAGACAAGCCGCCAGCCCTCGCCCTCGCGCGATCAGGGTCACAGCCCGTCGGGCTCTTCGAACACCGAGGGAAGCGGCAAGCGCTCAGAGAACAAGAACCCGCGTCAGACGGGCGAGAGCCACTGAGCGATCAGCCAAATTCCCGTTTTCCATATGTCTCCTCGCAGTCGCTTCGGCGGCTGTTGCCCGGCTCCCCGCCGGGCTTTTTTTGCCTGTTTAAAACGCGATGCCTTGCACCAAGACGCAAGCCAGATAAGACCCGTCCTACCGGGATCGCGCCCTGCGTCCGACGCACTGCATCCAGCGTCTTGCGTACAGTGAATGACAGCGGCGACAAACTTGTTTCTGCCGCACCACCCTCACTTTTAGGAGAGAACCATGGATACATCGACCACAACCAACGATCTCATTTGTTCGGACCGGGTAGAAGGCACAGCCGTCTACAACAACAATGGCGACAAGCTTGGCTCCATCGACAGTTTGATGATCGACAAGCACTCTGGCCAGGTGCGACATGCAGTGCTCGAATTTGGCGGCTTCCTGGGTCTCGGCACCGACCGCTACCCACTGCCTTGGTCGATGCTGAAATACGACACCAGCCGCGATGGCTACGTGGTGCCGCTCAGTGAAACCCAGTTGAACGACGCGCCGCGCTACGCACAAAACGCGGAGTCGCCTTTTATGAGCGACGCCGGGTATGGCCAACGGGTCAACACCTTCTACGGCTCTTGATGCGGCTTTCACAGCCTCTATCCAGACTTTCGAACACGACCAGGAGAACACCATGAAACTCAATCACACCCTCATTGCACTTGCAAGTTCTGCGCTTCTCGCGACCGGCGTGGCGCAGGCGGGTTCGCACACCGCCGCACCGGCAGGTGCGCCCAACAACGCCATGGGCACCCCCACCACCGCTGTCACCTCCGCCCGGATGACCGACCGCCAAATGGCAAGGTCTGGCAACATGCAGGCCGACCGGGAACAACTGGAGCAGAAGCTGCGCGCAGGCATGAACCGCATGGATTACCAGAAAATCCTGAAAGACAACGGCTACCGCATCTCCGCCATCAACGAAGACAAAAAAGATTATGTCGAATACGAGGTGGTGAAAGCCGGCAGCAGCTACGAGGTTCAAATTGACTTCGACAAGGGCGCCACGCGAGCGACCAAGGTCGAGGTCGAGAACAACATGTGGCGAGCCGATGGCACCGAGCGCATGATGAAAGACGAGCGGTACATGCCCACAGCCCCGCTGGTTGCAGACACCACGGGCCGCTACAGCGACCGTCGCAATATGCAGGGTTGGACCGATGAGAAGGACCGCTTGGAAAAAGCGATGCCCATGAACCTCAAGGCAGCCGACTACCGTTCCAAAATTGAGAGCATGGGCTACAAGGTGACGGCTGTTAACGACCGCGACAAAGACTATGTGGAGTACGAGATCGTCAAAGGCGAGAACAGCTACGAAGTCCAGATCGATCTCGATCCCCGCACCGGCATGGCGCGCAAAGTCGATGTAACCAGCAACCTGTGGGAAGCTGACGCCACGGACAAGGCCACGGATCGCGCTGCTGACAAGAAAAAGATGTAACACCGCTCAAACAGGCTTTCCTACAGCGGGGAAAGCTGCTTTGCCCAAGACAGGTCCTTCTCCAAGGATCTGTTTTTTTGCGCCTGCGGTTTCCGAATGCTGGCGGTCAGAGGGTGTGATGCAAAGGCGTCTCAGCCGCGCGAGGCCTGGCCCCGGTTTCGGTGAGGCTGCTCAAGGCCGCTGTTACCCATCACAGCCCACCTGGCTGGTGCGCAGCGCCAGCTTAAGCGGATTCAGCTTCGGCTCGGGGAGGCGTCGCGGCGTCTTTCATACTGTCTCTGTCCGAGTCGATCGGCTGGCCCAGAGCCGGGGATTTTTCAATCAAAGCATCAAGCTGGAAAGCCACCTTGTCTGCGCCCATGTCGACCAGATTCTCGGCGTTGGCCAGAGCCCCAGAACCGCACCAAGCGACCAACACAATCTCCGCGCTGGGCCAGTGTCGGCGCAACCGCCGGCACATGATGCGTGTTTGGGTCTGCGGTGTGGGGTTGAGGGTGCACAGGTGAATGCGGTGTACCGACAGCGCTGCGTCAAGGTCTTTCGCCAGCGCTTTGCCCCAGCCCTCCAGCGGCAGCGCGCGGGCCGACTGGCCAGTGGCGGCGAGCGCGTGGGCCAGCATCTCGGCTGAGAGCGTGTCCAGCTCGGTGCGCAAGCCCAGGCAGAGGATGGAGGCAGGCAGAGCGCGGGTTGCTTGCGCTGCGGCATCGTCGGCTTGCAATTCGCGCACGAAGCGCGTGGTGCCCTCAATCAGATTCTGGCGCTGCACGGCGGTGGCGCCGCTCGCCTGCTGTCGGGACGCCAACGCCAGCATGGGCAGCGCGGTCTCGCTGTAGAAGTCGCGCAGCGAGTGTTGCTTGACCTCCAGGTAAGCCATGTCTTCGGCCTCGTCCAGATCGCCTGCAATCAGCCGGTGATACAGCTGGGTGGCGTCGTCAAACACGGGCTCGCTGCTGAGCAGCACATCCAGAAATCGCAGGGGTGCCAGATGCCGCCCGATCACCACCAGGCAAACCGTGAGCGGCATGGCCAAGACCAGGCCGATGGGCCCCCACAAGGTGGCCCAAAACACCGCCGAGAGCAGCACCGCCAGCGAAGACACACCGGTGCGGTCGCCATACACCAGCGGCTCCACCACGTTGTTGCTCACAAGCTCCAAGAGCGCGATCAGCCCCAGTGTCCAAAACACCATGGACCAGCCGGGGTCCACGGCAAACGCCAGCACCAGTGGAAAAATTGCGCCCACCGCTGGCCCGAGGTAGGGCACAAAGCGCAGCAGCGCGGCCAGCCCGCCCCACAGCCAGGCGCCGGGCACACCGATCCACCACAGCCCGAGCGCCATCGGCACGCCATAGCCCACATTCACCATCACCTGCGCCAGCAGGTAGCGGCTCACCCGCTCGGCCGATTCGCTCAAGGCGTCCGCCATCTGATGTGGATCGCCACCCATCAAACGCAACAGCCGGTCGCGCAGCTCGCGGCGCTGTTGCAGCATGACAAACAGCAGGATCACCACCAAGCCGGCCGTGGCCACCTGCACCGCCACCGTGTTGAGCAGCTCCATCGGCATCGTCTCGCCAGCATCCGTATCCACCGCCACCCGCGTCGGTTCAGGCTTGCGCTGCGTGTCCAACCGAATCTGTTTTTGAGCTGCCGCGATTTCGCCTTCCACCATGCCGAAGACCCGTGCCAACTCGCGCGCGGTGCCCGAGGGCACCAGCGCGGGCCGAAGGTCTCGCAGCTTTTTTTGGATGTTGTAGCGGTGGGTAGGCAGCTCTTTGGCCACCGCAGAGACCTGCTGCGCCATCAGGATGCCCGCGCCCAGCAGCAGCGACAGCGTGACCACCATCACCAGGCTCACCGCCAGCGCTCGCGGCACCGACCAGCGCCGCAGCCCCGTGACCAAGGGATCCAGAACGAACGCCAGCAAAGCGGCCAGCGCCAGCGGAATCAACAGCGCCTGACCAAAATACAGCCCCAAAATGCCCAGCGCGATCGCTGCGCCTGACAACACGAAGCGCTGTACACCAGGCATCACCTGAAACACCGTGCCCCGAGTGGGAGGTACCACCACCGCAGGCGGGTCGCGCTCTGCTGGCGCGGGGCCGTTGGGGGTCATGGTGTTTTGGCCTTCTGCGTTTTGATCGGGGCGCATGGCTCGCTTTCAGGCGCTGCGCCGGTGTCGATGAACGCGAGCAGCGCGGCTGGCGGTGCCAAAGCGCCCAGCACCAGCGCCCCAGCGACGCGAGCCAGCAGACCGCTGGCCTCCACCGAAACCTGAGGCTGCTTGAAGGTGCCACTGACATTGAGCGGACTGCGCAGCGAGAAGGGCGAAAAGTCTTTGGGGTCGGCCACCACGCGCAGCTGCAGCGTTTCGGTTTTGAGGCTGGCGCCGCCCTGGATGTGCAACGTGCTGTCGTCGTTGTCGAGCACCGCGTGGCGCGTCTTGACCGTGCCGTTTTGAATCACAAGCTCGGCGCGGGCGCAGTTCAGGCGAAGCGCCTCATCGCCTGCGATCACCATGCCCAACGCTTGCGCCGCATCCAGCCCGACCGCTTCGGTGACCAGTTGCGAAATTTTGCCTTTGACCAGTTCCAGGTTCAACTGCCCATTGCCGCTGCCCAGAATGACGGCCACGCTGTTGCCCTGGCCGGTCAGCGACAGCTTCGCGTTCAGCGTGCCGCTCAGGTAGGCGGGTGCGTTGTCGGACTGCGATGCGTCGCCCTTGCTCAAAGCGCGTATCCAGCGCTCCAGATCGACCTCGGCAAAACGCAGCGCTGCGGTCCATCGGGGTGGCTGCTGGTCGGCTTGCAGGCTGGTCGACCCCGTGAGCAAACCGCCTGCTACACGCGCACTCAAAGCGGCCAGCGTCAAGCGACTGTCTGCCAGCGTGATGTGGACCTTGAGATCTGTCATGGGGGCCATTTTTTGGGTGCCGAAATCAAGCTGTTTGAGATCGACCCACACGTTGGCCTTCATCTGCGCCAAGCTGGGCAGATCGAAGGTTTCGTCGGGCAACACCCGACTGGCCTGGCGCGGCGGCTGGTCAGCGCCGATCGCTGGGGCCAAGTCGGCAAAGGCCAGGCGCCGCCCGCCCACACGGCCTACCAGCGTGGGCGGTTGGGTGGCGGTGTCGTATTGCACAGCAGCGGTGAGCTCGCTGGTGCCCACGGTGGTGTCGTCCGTCACCAACGACCACACAGCACCAGCCCGGGCGATGCGCCCGCGCATGCGATAGGGCGGTGTGTCGGGCAGCGTGATGCCCAGCGGCTCCCCGCTGGTGCGCAGCGACGGGCCGCGCACTGTGAGCTTTCCTTGCATGCCTTGCCCAGCCCAAAGCGCACCGGTGGCGCCATCGAAGTCGAGTTCGGTGCTGCCAACGCGCCCACTCAAGCGCAGCGGCGTTGGCGCCGCGCTCCCTTCGGTCTCCATCAGAAGCGGCAGATCGGGTCCTGCCTGTGCCTGCAAGTCCACCTCTGCGCCCCGGTAGCGACCACTGGCTGTGGCGCGCCACGGCAGGACTGTGTCGGTCTCGTTGCTTTGCGTGATCTCACCCTGGAGGTTGATGTTCAGCGTCTCATCGCGGTAGACGACAGTCCCGGTGCGCAGCGTCAAGGTCTCGATTTGAGGCAGCTCGGCGGGCGTCGCATCCCGATCGGTTTCGGCGCGGGCAGGTGCCCAGCTGGCATCGCCGTTGGCGAGCCGCACGAGGTGGGCGTCGATCTGGTCGGCCTCCAGCCGCTTGATTTTGAGCGGCGCGCCCTCGCGGCTTTGCCACAGATCGCTCCAGCGCCACCGCACCTTGAGGCCCTCGGCCTGCAGCAGGTGCGGCACCTCCACCGCCGACCCACTACCCACCGTGATGCGGTCCACCGAGATGCCGGGCTGGATCAGCAGCTGGGTGCGGAAATCGCCTTCCAGAGACACGGGCGACCCGGTGATTTTTGACAGCTGCTGCGCCAGCGGCGCGCGCAAAAACGGCCAGCCTGCCAGCTCTCCCAGCGCGAGCAGACAGAACACCACGGCCGCCGTGAAACCGACGATGCGCAGCGGCTTGGATCGTTTGAGGGAGGGTGGAAGAAATGGCATGGCTTTTTGGGTGCGATTGTGCAGGAGCCACGGCAGGCGTTCTAAGCATCGAACATTTTCTCAAGCATGTTCAGTGTCCCTCTTTGCACCAAGTGTCAGCAGACCCGGTGGTTGCCTGTAGGACGCAGGCCCATGCGTGTGAGCAGGGGAGCTTTCGGGCGGCTGGTGACTTGTGCCAATGCCATCTCTTGATGTGAGCAACTTGCCCGCGCGGCATTTGCCTGGTATTCGTGAGCTAGAGCTGGCTGCGAAACAGCACCGCTATCCGCTCCATCAGCTTCTCTCGGCCGGACCGCTGGCGCCAAGTCTGCAGCTCCACGCGCATGCCCTTGGCCCAGTCGACTTCAAACAGGTCACACATGGTTTGGGCCAAATCGGGCGCGATCACGTTGAGGTTGGCCTCATCGTTGAGCAAAAACGAGCGGTGGTCGAAATTGGTCGAGCCCACCGACACGAAACCGCCGTCCACCATCAAAGCTTTCATGTGAAGCATGGTCGGTTGGTACTCCGAAATTGCGATGCCCGCTGCCAGCAGTTCGTCCCAGCCCGCGCGCGATGCCTGGCGCACCATCGGCTCATCGATGTGGCGCCCTGGCACCAAGATGCGCACTCGAACACCGCGCTTGGCGGCCGCCACCAAGGTGGTCTGCGTGAGCGCATCGGGCACAAAATACGAAGCGCACAGGTCGATGCGCTCGCGCGCTGCGGTGAGCGCCAGCAGGTACATCAAATGCATGCTTTCGCTGCCGCCCGAAGGTGAGCTGCTGAACATCTGCGCGAGCTGGTCGCCAGCGGGGGTCAGTTTGGGAAAGTAAGCGTGGCCGTGCAGCACCTCACCGGTGGCGCGCATCCAGTTGTCGAGAAACACCGACTGCATTTGCGCCACCACCGGCCCGCGCACCCGAAAGTGGGTGTCGCGCCATTCGTCCGGGTTGCGGGCGTCGCCCTGCCACTGGTCGGCGATGCCCACACCGCCGGTGAAGCCGGTCTCTCCGTCAACGATCAACAGCTTGCGGTGGGTGCGGTTGTTCATCTTGCCCCAGTTGCTCCAGTGGGGCTTGTGAAAGCGAATCACCTGCACCCCAGCATCGCGCAGGCGGCTCACCATCGGCTGGTCCATCCGCATGCTGCCCACCCAGTCCAGCAGCACATGCACCCGCACACCGGCCCGGGACCGCTCGCACAGCGAGCAGACAAAGCGTTCAGCGATCTCCCCGCTCCAGTAGATGAAAGTCTCGAAGCTGATGGTCTCGCGCGCGCCATCAATCGCCTCCAGCATCGCGGGAAAGATCTGCTGCCCGTTGACCAGCACATCCACTTGGTTGCCATCGACCAGTCGCGGGCCGAGCAAGGAGCCCAGCGCGCGCTGGAACTCGGCGTCATCGGTGTCATAGAGCCGAGGCAGCGTTTTCTCAATCCGCTTCTCGCCCCCCATGAGGTTGATCGCGATCAAGGTGGCCAGCAGCGTCAGCAGCGTGGCAGCGAGCGCCACCCAAAGATGCGAAAGATCCCACATGCGTTGAAACCGCAGGCGCCGATTTATTGAATCAGGCCGTGCGTCATGGCGTAGTAGGTGAGGTCGCTGTTGCTGGCGAGCTTGAGTTTTTCCAGCACCCGGGTGCGGTAGGTGCTTACGGTCTTGACGCTCAGGAACATGGCCTCTGCCATATGGCCCACCGTCTCGCCTTTGGCCAGCCGCAGAAACACCTGTAACTCGCGCTCCGACAACAGCTCGTGCGGCGGACGCTCCAGGCCACCCGCCACGCCCTCGGCCAACAGCGTGGCCACCGCCTGGCTGATGTATTTGCGGCCCATCGACACGGTGCGGATCGCGCGGATGATCTCCTCCGGATCGCATTCTTTGTTGAGGTAACCGGCTGCGCCCTGGCGCAGCAGCGCAGCGGCGTAGTGCGCCTCGGGAAACCCGCTCAAGATCAGTACCGCAAGGCCGGGGAAGCGCGCCTTGATTGCCTTGAGCGCATCCACCCCACTTTGGTCGGGCATGGAAATGTCCATCAGCAACACATCGACCTCGCCCTTGCGCGCGAGTTCCAGCGCCTCGGCACCGTTGCTGCCTTCGCCGGTGACGCGCACGTCCACATGCTCCGACAAATACTGTTTGAGTCCGGTGCGGACCACGGCGTGGTCGTCCACGATGCCTACTCGAATCATGGGATCCCTTTGATTGATTTTTGGTGAATGGGGTGGACGCAGCGCAGGCGTTTGGGTCGACTGTAGACGCGTGCGTCTGACGGTGGGGTCAGACGGCGCCTACACCTTGCGCGGCGACACCGTCACCGGGGGTGTTGCCGCTTCAGCGGTTTGTCCTTGCGCTTGGCCATCGCACACTGGGCTTCGCGCAAAGGCCTGTGGAGATAAGACGCGTCCTACCCACCACGTCGAACCGGTCTGACACCTGCAGCAACCGGGGCTGGCTACATTGATTCGCAGCAGTCAGGTCTCCAAGACCCGAGCGTCGCTCAGCGTCCTGGCAGGCTGCTGATGCCAAATAACTTTCGCATCTGCGCCGTGATGATCCCCGCTTGCAGTGGGAAATTTCATTCAACAAAGGTCTCTATGGTCGTCATGCAGATAGCCGAACCCACCTTGTTGCGGGTGCGTGCCGATGGCGAAGTGCACGCAGAAGATGTTGCTCGACTGGCGCCAAGGTTGGGCGAGCTGGCCCGGCATCAAAGCGAACCGATACCGGTGTTGGTCGAACTGGGGCCGCAGCTGAGGTTGCAGCAGCTGCGCGCGCTGTGGCAGTCGGTTCGGCTTGAGGCCCACCACCGCCGCTTGTTGGGGGCGGTGGCCGTGGTGGGAGAGCCGGGATGGGCGTTTCCAACACACCTGGCCAGCGCGCTCCATCCCGAGCCAGTGCGGTTTTTCGAGCGGGGAGACGAGGCGCAGGCGGAGACTTGGTTGCGCCAGTGCGCTGACGGGTCAGCCCGCGCTGGGGACCGATCGGCAGAAGCATAAGCAGCGCAGGCGCTGAACAGGAGAACGAAATTGGACCAGTGGCTCTCTTTGCTGCAATGGCCGGCCATGCTGGTGACCGTGACCGCCGCCTGGTTTGTGGCATCGTCTTCCAAGACCCGACGCCGGGTGGGTTTCTGGCTCTTTTTGGGAAGCAACGCGCTTTGGGTTGTGTGGGGGTTTTTCAGCGCTGCGCCAGCGCTGGTTGTTCTGCAAGTTGCCCTGGCCGCCATGAACATCCGCGGCGCAATGAAGAACGATCCAGAAACAGCAAAAAAACCCGCACCACAGCCCACCCAATGACCGGTGCGAACCGGTGTGTTAGCTGTTGGTGTTCTTCTCAGGGTCCTGCTTCTGATCGGTGGACGAAGGAAATTCTTGGCGAGCCAGCTTGGTTGTCACAGGCGAGCGATCGGTGTCTTGCAAGCCATTGGCCAAATCGCGCGCTGCCTGCTTGATCCGCTCGTCTTGGGTGCCGGGGTGGCTGTCGCTGGATTCGTCACGTTCATGCGGCAGGCGCGGCTTGCGTTGATCGTTGCGGCTGGGAAGGGTCAGTCCCTTTTCTGGCGCATCGCGCTCTGGCTTTGAACCAGGGTCGAGTTTGTTGGCCATCAGAAGAAAAACCACATGATGACCAGTGCAAATGCCGGTACGCCCAGCAGCCATGCGATGAAGTATTTGCCCATGGCGTGTCTTCCTTGAGTGAGTAAAAAAGTTCTCGTTGGGCCTGAAGCGTGCAGGCCGTCTATCGAGTTTTCAGTGTGAGACAGATGACGCACGGAGCCTGTAGGACACAGCCTTGACGGCGTACCGACTTGGCTGTCAGATGGCGCCTACGCTGCCAGTGACAGGCAGCACCAAACCAGTGATGTAGCTGCTGCAAGCAGGCGCTGCCAAGAACACGTACGCCGGTGACAGCTCTTCGGGCTGGGCGGCGCGTTGCATGTCGGTCTTCTGGCCAAAGGTCTGGATGTCTTCGGCGGTCTTGTCAGCTGGGTTCAGCGGCGTCCACACCGGCCCCGGCGCCACCGCGTTGACGCGAATACCGCGCCCGATCACGTTGCTGGCCAAAGCTTTGGTCATCGCGTGGATGGCGCCTTTGGTGGCTGAATAGTCGAGCAGGTTGGCGCTGCCCTGCAAACCGGTCACCGAGCCGGTGTTGATGATCGAGGCGCCGCTTTTCATCACGGGCAGTGCGGCGCGCGCCATGCGGAAATACCCACCCACATTGGTATCCAGCGTCTCAAAGATTCGCGCATCGTCGAGGTCTTCAAGGTCATCGGCGTGCATTTGAAACGCGGCGTTATTCACCAGCACATCAAGCCGCCCAAACGCCTGCACCGTGTCTTTCACCGCTTGGCGGCAGAACACATCGTCCTTCACATCGCCGCGCAGCAGCAGACAACGCCTTCCCTCGGCTTCGACATGCCGCTGCGTTTCCTTCGCGTCCACATCGGACGACAGATAGACGATGGCCACATCGGCCCCCTCGCTCGCAAACAGCACCGCCACCAAGCGGCCAATGCCGGAGTCGCCGCCCGTGATGAGCGTGCCGAAATCCTGCAGTTTCTGGCTGCCCAAATAGTCCGGCGCCATGAACTGCGGGCGCAACGCCATGTCAGCCTCCACACCTGGCTTCAGCAATTGCTCAGGTGGGAATTCGCTGGGGTAGGGGCGGTGACCGGTCTGCGGGACATTGGCCTTTTTCTCTGTGCCCTCCTTGCCCTCATCGGCTGCGCGATCCAGTTGTTGCTGCTCGCGCTGAATTTTTCGTTGCTTGTGCAGGGTATCGGTGGTGTCTTGGCTGTTCATGGGAGTGCGGGTGGTTATGCCTGGCGTTCACCCGTGGCTGTGACTCAGCAACTGCTCGCGCCGTTTGGCGCAGCGCTGGCCCAGATCGGCAGAGTCCAGTGCACGCGCAGCTGGGAACACCCGGTACTCCTCGGCCTTGATGTGGTCGCGCACATGCAGCGCCAGCTCTTCCATGTGAATGTCCATGGCCAAGGTGTCGGGCATTTCTTTGTTCATCGCCAACAACCGCTCGTGGATGATGCTGTGGTCGCATTTCAAGGCCGAGATTGTCAGGCGTGGAACCTTCGATTCCACCATCGGATACAAAACGGTTTCTTTGATCACCATCAGCGCCCGCAGATGCCGGTCAATCCGCTGAATCAATCGCTTCCGCTCTTGCGCGTCCAGCCCGATGCCTGCTTGCTGCCGGTACTGGCTCAGCATCCAGTTCATGCGCTGGTGTTCTTCCCGCAAAAGAGCAAGCAGACCGTGGGGGCTGTTTTGAGCGGCGGTGCTGGCGTCGATCATGTGACTCTCCTGTGTGCCCGTCGGGCGGCAGCGATCAATTCGAATGTCGATCAGTCTGGGGTCTCTGCCGAGGTCGCTATGTCGGCGAGCGCCGGTTGGCCCTGTAGGACCAGGGGGCTGGAGCAGGGCGGCCTTAATCAGCACCAGGTGCCGCGTCTTGCTTGGGCTGGCTCTCGCCGTGGGCTCGCATCAATGGCGTGGCCGATACACCATGCAGCACGATCGACAGCGCCACGCAAACCAGCGTGGTGGCCAGCAGTTCGTGCGCCAGCGTGCCGGTGGCGCCATGTTTCATCGCATAGGCCAGGTAAAACAGCGAGCCAATGCCGCGGATGCCAAACCAGCCCACCAGCAAGCGTTGTCGGCCTGGCAGCAAGCGCCCGTGCATCACCGCCAGCACCGACACCGGCCGCACCACCACCAGCAGCAGCACCGCGTACAACAGGTGCATCGGCTCGATCACCACGCTGTGCAGCGCCACGCCCACAAACAGCACCATGCCTGCCTCGATCAGCCGCTCGCAGCGCTCACCAAAATCGTGCAGCCGCTCAGCCAGCGCCTTGGCCTTGGGCTCCAGCGCGTGGGTCTCCAGCGGCCGCATCACCATCACGCCGGCCGCAAACGCCACCACGAAGGCAGACACCTCCAGCGCCAGTGCGGTGCCGTAACACAGCGCCACCGCGCCGACGTAAAGCAGCTCGTCGCGCACCAGGGGATCGTCGGCATGCGCACGCCAGCGCAGCACCGCACCCAGCAACCAGCCGCCAGCCGCGCCGATCACCGCGCCACCGCCAATCGGCCACAGCAGGTCATGGACCCACCAGTTGCGCCAGCCCTCGCCCAGCTCGTGCATGCCCAGCAGCCCCAGCGCCAGCATCACCGCGGGCAGCGCCGTGCCATCGTTCATGCCGCCCTCTGCGGTGATGGTGGTGCGCACCGGTTCGCGGTCGGCGTTCGAGCGCAGTTGCACGTCCGACGCCAGCACCGGGTCGGTCGGCGCCAGAATCGCGCCCAGCAGCATCGCCGCTGGCAGCGACAGCGCAAGCAGCCAATGCCCCAGCAGCGCCGCCAGCCCGATCGTCACCGCCATGCCCGGCCCTGCCAGCAACAACGCGGGCGCCCATGCGCGCCACGTCGGCGGCACGCGCAACCGAACGCCCACCGCAAACAACGACACCAGCACCGCCACCTCGGTGATCACCACCAACAAGGCTGCATCGCCCACCAGCGCTTGCGTGCTTGGCGCACCCAGCGCGTAGCCAGCCAGCCAGCCCAGCCCGAGGTAAATCAATGCCGATGAAAACGGCAACTGCCGCAAACCCCGCTCGGCGACCACCAGCACCAGCAGCGCAAACCCCAGCAACAACAGCCCGGCGGTGAGCACATCGAATTCGGCAGCAGCCGAAGAAATCCAGGAAAACGGATTCATGGATCAGACCCGTGAAGGGGCGTTGAGAGTGGGTATTTCCCGCTGCCGTGTTGTTGTTTTGAACATATCTGCCTTGGGTTTCGGGTGGGGGAATCGGCAAAAGGATAGCGGTGCCGAGGCCGCGTCCAACCCTGCGGCGGTCGTTTTGAGGTGCCGTCCTACGCGCCGCGATGCGCTTGCTGCCTAGCCTGATGTCCCGGCAATACCGCCCCCACACCCATCGAGCGAACACCATGCCCAAGCCCGAATCCCCTTCCAAAGCCAATGCGCCTGCGCGCGCAGGCGCTCGCCAAAGCGACAGCGGCCCAGCCAAGACCCAGCCAGTGAGCGACGACCCCGCGTCGTTGAAAATGGCGCACACCGAGGCGCTGGTGGCTGCGATGCCGTTCAATGCCACCAAGGCGTCCGAGCATGGTTTTTTGAAAGGCCTGAACCCGCCGCCCGGTGACACCGCCACGCCCGAGTCCAACCTGCCCGGCGCCAGCACGCTGTCCGAGAAAAATGTCTCCGACAAAACTGGCGAGCCGCCGTCGCCTGGTGCCAGTGCGGGCACCAGCAGCCTGGCGTCGGTGCGGTCTGACGCCACCGGCCAGATGCTCACCACCAACCAGGGCATGCGCATTTCTGACAACCAGAATTCGCTGAAGATGGGCGTGCGTGGGCCGGTGCTGCTGGAAGATTTCGTCTTGCGCGAAAAAATCACCCACTTCGATCACGAGCGCATTCCCGAGCGCATCGTGCACGCGCGCGGGTCGGGTGCCCATGGCTACTTCGAGAGCTACGGGCCGTTTGGCCACCTCACCAAAGCCGCGCCTTTCAAAGAAGCCGGCAAGATCACGCCGGTGTTTGTGCGCTTCTCTACCGTGGCCGGTGAGCGAGGCTCCAAAGACACCGCGCGCGATGTGCGCGGTTTCGCGGTGAAGTTCTACACCGACGAGGGCAACTGGGATCTGGTGGGCAACAACATGCCGGTGTTCTTCATTCAAGACGCGATGAAGTTTCCCGACCTGGTGCACGCGGTCAAGCCAGAGCCGCACCACGGCATGCCGCAGGCCGCGTCGGCCCACGACACCTTTTGGGACTTCGCGAGCCTCATGCCAGAGTCCACCCACATGCTGATGTGGACCATGTCGGACCGCGCCATTCCACGCAGCTATGCCACCATGCAGGGCTTTGGAGTGCACTCCTACAAGCTGGTCAACGAAGCGGGCGAGGTCTCGTTCGTGAAGTTCCACTGGGAGCCCAAATTCGGCACCCATTCGCTGGTGTGGGACGAGGCGGTGAAGATCTCCGGCGCCGATCCCGACTACCACCGGCGCGACCTTTGGGAGCGCATCGAGACGGGTGCCTACCCCGAATGGGAGTTGGGGCTTCAGATCTTCACGGAAGAGGAAGGCGAGGCCTTCAGTTTCGACATTTTGGACGCCACCAAGATCGTTCCTGAAGAGTTGGTGCCGGTGCAAAAGGTGGGTCGCATGGTGCTCAACCGCAACCCCGACAACTTCTTTGCCGAAACCGAGCAGGTGGCGTTTTGCGTGTCGCATGTGGTGCCTGGGATCGACTTCTCCAACGACCCCCTGCTGGCCGGGCGCATCCACTCCTACATCGACACCCAGATCTCGCGCCTGGGTGGCCCCAACTTTCACGAAATCCCCATCAACGCGCCGCTCGCGCCAGTGCACAACAACCAGCGCGATGGCATACACCGCCATGTCATCCCGCGCGGGCGCGTGTCGTACGAGCCCAACTCCCTGGGCGGTGGTTGCCCGTTCCAGGCGGGCGCCGCCCACGGTTTTGTGACTGTGCCCGCCACGCTCCAAGCCAAAGAGGAGCAGGCCAAGGTTCGCGCAAAACCAGAAAAGTTTGCCGATCACTACACCCAGGCCAAGCTGTTTTTCGAGAGCCAGGCGCCGGTGGAGCAAGCGCACATTGCCGCGGCGTTTCGCTTCGAGCTGTCCAAGGTGACGGTGCCTGCGATTCGCGAGCGCATGGTGTCCTCGCTGCGCAACGTCTCCGAGCCGTTGGCCAAACGCATAGCCGAAGGGCTGGGCATGAAAACGATGCCCGATGCCATGCCCAAGGCATTGGAGCAGGCGCCCGCACCCGAGATCACGAAGTCGCCCACGCTGTCGCTCAAAGCCCGTCCGGGCGACGGTTCGATCAAGGCCCGCAAAGTGGCCATCTTGGTGGCGCCCGGCATCGTCGGTCAGACCGCTTTCAATGTGCACGCTGCGCTGTTCGCCGAGGGCGCCAGCCCGCGCTTTGTTGGTCCCCACATCGGCGCCATCGAAACCGCCGACGGGGTGGCGCTGCAGGCCGACGCGTCGTTCGAGAACGAGCCCGGCTTTCTGTTTGACGCGCTGGTGTTGCCCGATGGTGCCGATGGCGTGGGCGAGCTGGCGGCCCAGGGGCAAGCGATGGATTTCGTGACCGACCAATACCGGCATGCCAAGCCCATCCTGGTGATGGGCGCCTCGTCTGTGCTGCTCGATCAGGCGGGTATTGCTGTCGATCTGCCGGGTGGTCAAGCCGATCCGGGCATCGTGATTGACGACGGCACCGGCTCGGCAACGCATGCCTTCATCCAGGCGCTGGCGGCTCACCGACACCCCGAGCGCGAGACCGATCCGCCGATGGTGTGAGCGTTGTGCTGCTTGCCCGCAGAACAACCGCCAGGCGCTGATCGCCGAACGGATGTGACAACCAGTAGTCTGCGTGCAGACAGCATCTGTTGCGGCGTTTGTGTTGAAGGCGCTAACTTGATCAGCGAAACCAGGGTGCCGAGCGGCAAGATCTCGAACAGAGCAGCGGCGTCGCTCGCGGTTCTGGCGGTCCATGCCCAAGCTGGCTTGGCAGACAAAAAGGGAATACTGTGCAGAAGTTGGACACCATGAAATACCCAGCCTCTCTACATTTCAAATGCCTGTTGTTGATTGTTGCGTTGTTCGGGGCGGGGACGGCGCTGGCCATGCCACCGTCACCAGCCGCCATAGAAGCACTGGGCCTGATTCAGGAGCGCCGCGACAACGAGGACGGGCCTTTTGCCGTTTTGGACAAGGTGTCCGCGCGTGTTTGGGTGTTTGACGCGAGCGGGCGCCCCTTGGGTTCATCCCCTGTGCTGCTGGGCGCAGCGAAGGGCGACGACTCGGTGCCGGGCATCGGGTCGCGCCCGATGGGCTCCATCAAGCCGCATGAGAAAACCACGCCCGCAGGGCGGTTTCGGGTCGAGCCTGGACGCAACCTGAGCGGAGAAGACATTTTTTGGGTGGATTACGACGCAGCGGTTTCGATGCATCGCATACGAGGCTCAAATCCTGCCGAGCGTCGGGCAGAACGCATGGCGTCGGACACAGCCGCCGACAACCGCATTTCTTATGGATGCATCAACCTGCCCCGTGAGTTTTACGAGGCCACGATCCGTCCGGTGTTCTCGAGCGGGCGCGGTTGGATTTACGTGTTGCCAGAAACCCGCCCCATTCAGTCGCTGTTTTAGTCACCTGCGAACGCAGGCGGCCACCCGCTTGCGGTTGTTGTAAACGCTGTGCGTTGGATTTCGCGAACGCGCCAGACAAGCGTCGCAAGCACGCCCTCTTTGGGAAGCATTCGTGACTGATCCACCCAACCCTCGGCGAACCAGGGGTTGAGTGACTCACGCATCAGTTGCGATCGGCGCGCGCAGCGCGGTCGGAGGCTGCCATGGTTGTGCTTCCGGAACCACTGTTCATGTTGCCTCCAGCGGCGGTGCCCATGCCCGTGGAGCCAGCGGCATTTGAATTGGTGCCACTTCCGGTGGTGTTGCCCATGTTGCTCCCGGTCGTTCCGGTGTTGGCGGTACCGCGCTGATCGGTGCTGTTGGAAGGCATGGTGGTAGAGTCGGTGCCAGTTCCTGATCCCATACTGCCACTTGTGCTGCCAGTCTGCGCATGCGCGGTTCCGGCAGCCAAGGCCAGGCAGGCCACACCCACGGCGGCGATGCGATTGAAAGTAGTTGTCATGTGATAACTCCTGTTGCGAGGTAAACAACGCGCGTGCACAAACCGGGAATTCGGTGGATGGCAGACGTTGCCTTTTCCTGTGGCAAAGCGCGTGCCCGACCCCGTCACCCGCAAAGCAACACGCCCGCTTGCTCACCAGAGGCCCGGTTGCCCACGCGCTGGCCGAGTGGGCGATTGGCTATCGCAAGCGGGAAGGATTCAGAGACGCCATGCAGCGACTCTGGCGAACACCACACAAACGTGGAGCCCGCTGAACGGTGGAGAATTTGTGGTCCCATGTAGCGCTGAAATTCTTCTTGGTAGCGTGAGGCGAGCTGCTGCTCCAGGGCCACGCCCACTTGTTCATCAGCTTTGGAACCCCGGTGCTTTCTTCCTTGTAGACATGGTGAGAAGCGGCAGCGCGCAGGTGCTTCAGCTTGTCGAGATCGTCCTGGGTGTCTGGGGCAACCGTTTTTGAGCCTGCCTGCGGTGACTTCGATCCAGTCAGCCGAACGTCCACAAAGGCCTGATTGACCTGCTCACGATGGTCGAAAGCCATCTCAAGCCCAACTGAACCACCCATCTCCCGGGCGCGTCGCCGCGCACTGGCCCGCTCTTCTTGATCGGGTTCCGCTGTGACAGCGGCAACCACTTTGTCCATGATGCTCATGAAAACAGGCCTTTTCGCCATGCTGACGTTCGCAGCAGGCCGAAGGACCTGGCGAACCAACGAGCGCAAAGCGCACACCCAAACCTGACCCACCGCAGCATCTCTTTGCGTTCAAATGCTGGTTGAAGTGGCTGCACCCAGTAAAAATGACGGCAAGAATTTCGGCAAAATTTTCCGGTGCTCATGTTTTTGGGTGGGCAAAAAAGGCCATGACAGCCGTTTGCGTGTGGCGAGGCACACAGCGGATCGCTTCACACACGAAGGAGCCAGCCATCCGATGCGCGCCGTTGCTCTCAATTCACCGCGACATCTTCGGCAACAAGGTCAGCGCACAGACCGCTGCCAAGCCGACAACGACGTAAACGATCCGGTTGAAGATGGTCGCGGGCCCAAAGATGGCTGAGACAAGATCGAACTCCAAATGACCGACCAGCGCCCCGTTCAGCCCGCCAACCCTGAGCAGCACCAGCGCGATCGTGGCTGCAACGCCAAAGGCGCACGAATGGGATGCAGAGGATGTGGAGGTGATCTTGAGATTCATTGCGTATTCCTTCGGTTGGGGTGATACACCGTGCCTCGCAAGGGATCGGGCAAGCCGTGTGCCAGCGCAGCCTGCTGCGCACAACGCAGCCTTGGCCAAATGACTTCAACGCTTTGTGTCCCCCCAGGCCGATCTCAGGTGGATTGCCACGTCCCAGTCGATGCCACCCGCTCTTCAACACACCTCTCGCACCTCGCGCTTGCGCGACCTGCTGGCCAGGGCGCTGTTGGTCGGCGCAGCAACGACCCTGGCCGGCTTGCTGGCCACCGAGTTTCGCCATGTCGAGATCGTGAATCTCCGGCACAACGGCGCTCGACTCACCGACGCGGTTGCTTGGTGCGAGTCGATCGCTGCCGGTGGCGATGTGTTCGATTTGGTGTTGCTGTTCGTGGGTGGCAACGGTGTGATTCGGTTCACCTCGCTACGCCAAATGGTTCAGGACGCACATGCGCTCTTGGTTCGAGCGAAACGTCTCTCGACAACCGTCGTCTGCATGGGGAGCGCGAACATTGGCGCTTTCCATTGCTGATACCGCCGTTCTTGTGGCTGATGGCTTCGCGCACGAAGAAAGCAATGCGTGGGTTGGCACGCGAAGCGCAGGCATTTGGCGCAGAATTCATCGATTTTGTGAAGGATGGCACCGAGGATGTTTTCTCGATTCATCACGATGTTTACTTTGCCGAAGATGGCCTTCATCCATCACCGCCAGCTTACGGCTTTTGCCACGACGTCCTCAAAAGCCGTGTAAATCTCCCGTCACTGCTGAATCGCCAGCCCGCGCCCGCGCCAGCGTCATGTGAATGTGAGCCGCCTGAATGGGCCAGGCAGGCCGACATCGAATTCAAGAGCCTTTTGCTGTGTCGTTCCCTTGCGTCCGGTCGGGATCTGCACATGCCATCTGCATAACCAACCGTTGAGAAGTCGACAACCCCATGTCTCACCGTTAAATCCTCAGTGCTGCAGGGTTCAAGACGCCCTTGACCAAGAAACGCAGCCCAGTCCGATTGTGGACTGGGTGACGAGCATGGCGCCGCTTCGATAGAGCGCCCATGCTGCTCCAGGCGCATCCATGATCAAGGCCCAAACGCCACCAGCTTTGTCCACCCAGACCACCCTTGCATCGACGCGAGCCAGAGATTGGAAGGCATGGCCTGCGCTGATGCCTGGCAGAAACGCTATCAAGACCTGATCGTTGCTTGCTGCTGGCGCGGGCATGACTTGCCAACGCACCCTCCACCAAAACCGCGACGCCCAGGACAGTGGCAGCCGTTCGACCGCCAGCGGCGCCTCCGCCTGACGGGTGGCGGGTAAACCATTAACCGATCGCCGCTGGCAGGACGCCAAATCCCACAAACCAGAGGAGGTTCCAAATCAAGGGATTGGGCGAATCTATCTTGATTCGATGGATGCCGAGGATCCCGTGAGACAGCACACTGTCGACAAGGTGCCAGAGGCCAAAGCCCAGCATGGCGTTGCCCCACAAAAAGCGGCCAGCCCCGAAGTCGCCCAAAGCGTTCCGCCGTTTCCACAGAGCACCCAACGCGATCGCTGCAAATACATACATCAACGCCTGAAAAAGCCCATTATCCAAGATTTGCAAACGCATGTCATTGGCAGCCTCGACGTTTGACAGCAGATGTTGCCACTGCAGAATTTGATGGAGAAGAATGCCATCGAAAAATCCCCCCAACGCAAAGCCCAGCAGCCCACAAGGCCACCTCAGCACTGGAGACAGGAATTTTGAAAGCTTGGGCGCCCTGCATGTCCGTGACTCGGTCACACCAGTGCTTTGCATCGTGCGTTGTAACAGCTCGCTACTGCGGTCAGCGCGGGGCCGAATGTGGTGTGGGATGCCTCTGACGTTTTCAAGGCAGCTCTCGATAAGGCTTTAGCCTGACATCACAGGCCTCTCCCGACCAGGTGTCGACGGTTAAGCAAATCTCGGCAAACCCTTTCTTTTTGTTGATGAATGCTGTCCTGTCCCGATTTCTTCTTCTCCTACAAGCGGAGGAGAAATTCACCGACAACATCGCGGTCTTGCACAGGCAATCCACCGAACTTAAGCCGACAAGGGACGAGAGCTGTAGATTTACTGGGGGATCGCCTCGATGTAGGCACACATGCTGTGCCCAAGTCCTGACCCCATCCAGTGCGTTCTGTTGAATCTGACAG
>Ga0222706_1000006_pt1 | contig 179793 bp, 164 predicted proteins | sample AntAcemetage1572_FD_179829 | JGI IMG/M metagenome (GOLD analysis project Ga0222706, IMG submission 179829) | Saline water microbial communities from Ace Lake, Antarctica - #1572 | ecosystem: Environmental > Aquatic > Non-marine Saline and Alkaline > Saline | place: Antarctica: Ace Lake...
GTAAATGGCGACCTCCCAGCCTCGTGCCCGAACACATCCATCTCCATCACACCTACGCTTGAGGCGGGGCGGGCGGCGGGTCGCTCTGCTGTTTGGTGAACCCTGAGGGGTGGGTGAACAGATACGTTCACCCATTTTCTTGGTGGACACCATCCTCACCGCTTAAGACCGCCTTCTCAAGATGCGTCTGCAGAACGGATATGGTTAACTGGCGGCTTTGCGGGCGCTGCCGGAAGGTCCGCTACGGGTCGAAAGCCGTGTCTCACCTTCCGTCTACCCGCCGCGCCTCGACCTCAAATTGGTTGTCCCAATAAGCACGCCGCCCCCGAAACCACTGCCACAGGCTGGACGCGAAATAAGCCGGCAGGAACAGCGGTCCCCAGCGCTCGTACTGCGCCACATGCACCCGCTCATGCGCGCGGCATCGCGCCATCTCGCGCGCATCGACCGCCAGCACCACATGGCCGAGCGTGATGGCGGCAAATGGCGAGCGCCACCGACTTGGGCGCGCCGAGGCAGGAGTATCTGGTAACGCCAGTTCCAGCACGCCGTCGACTCGCTGAGCACTGGCCCCTGCCAGCCACCACACCAAACCAAGCAACAGGCCCAGCAGCGAATTGGGCGCGGCCCAGAGCAGGCATATCGCGCGGCGCCACCGTGAGCGCTTTGTTGCGCGAGACGATGCGAGCGCGTCTGGCAACAGCTTGAACACGGGAAGAACCCAGCCGATCAGGAAACGATGTAAGCGCTTGAGCCGCAGCACAGCAGCTTGCCGTCAGCGCCCAGGAACTCCATGCGGGTGGAGGCCACGCGCGAGCCCAGGCGCATGACCTCGGCGCGCAGCTCGAAATGTTCGCCCACGGCGGGGCGCAGGTAGTCGATGCGCAGGTCGATGGTGCCGAGCTTGGCGAAACGCAACAGGCGTTGCTCAGGCGGCTCGTTCATGTGCCGCGCGCCGATCGCAGCCATGCAGGCCAGGCCGCCCATGGCATCCAGCCCGGCGCTGATCACGCCGCCGTGCAGCCGGTGGTGGGCGTAGTGGCCGATCAGCTCGGGCTTCATCGCGATCGTGGCCACCACGCGCTCGGGGTGAACCTGGGTGATCTTCAAACCGAGTACCTGGTTGAAGACGATTTTTTCTTCCCAAATGGTCTTGAGCCCGGCAATAAATTCAGGCTCAAAAACGATGGGTTCGCTGGTTTTGTTGGTCATAGACCCGATTGTCGTGCAGCGAGTTCTTTCATGATTTCCTCGGCGCCGCCGCCAATCATCATCACCTTCACCTCGCGGTAAATGCGCTCACTCACCGTGCCGCGCATGTAGCCCATGGCGCCGAGAATCTGCACGGCGGCGTCGGCGCAAAACTGCATCGTCTGGGTGGCGTGGTTTTTGAGCAGGCACACGCCGGTGACCCACGCTGTTCCCATGTCGCCGGCATCGGCCTGCGCGCTGAGCGCATCGACCCAGGCCTGGGTGGACTGGATGTGCATTTGCATGTCCATGAGTTTGTGGCGGATCACCTGGCGCTCGATCAGCGCGGCGCCAAAGGTCTGGCGCTGGCGCGCCCAGTCGAGCGCCTCAACGTAGCAAGCCTGGGCAAAGCCCAGCGCCATCGCGCTCATGGCCAGACGCTCGCCGTTGAAGTTGCCCATGATGATGCGAAACCCGGCGCCCTCTTCGCCCAGCAAATGGCTGGCTGGCACGCGCAGGTTATCGAACCGCAGGTGCGCGGTGTCGGAACACAGCCAGCCCATTTTGTCTAGCTGGGTGCGTGAGAGGCCGGGTACGTCGCAGGGAACGAGCAACATGGAGATGCCGCTGGCGCCTTTGCTCTCCGTGCTGGTTCTCACCGCGAGTGTGAGCCAGTCGCAGCGCATGCCGGAGGTGATGAATACCTTCTCGCCGTTGACCACGTAGTGATCGCCGTCGCGGCGCGCGGTGGTGCGCAGGCTGGCCACGTCGGAGCCGCCGCCGGGCTCGGTGATGCCGAGGGCGGCGATGCGCTCGCCGCGCAGCACCGGTGGCACCACCGCAGCCTGCAACGCCGCTGAGCCTTGGGCCAGCACGGGCGGCAGGCCGATGTTGTGGGAAAACAAACTGGCCATCACGCCGCCGCTGCCGCCCACGCGGGCCAGCGTCTGGATGACAGCGTTGCGCACCGACCAAGGTGCAGGCGTGCCGCCCAGGGCCTCGGGGTAGCCCATGCCCAGCAAGCCGATGTCGGCCGCCTGGCGGTAAATCGCGCGCGGGAATTCGCCGGCTGCGTCCCAGGCGGTCACGTTCGGCGCTATTTCATCGCGCGCGAAGCGCGTCACGGTGTCGATCAGGGCGTGCCGGTCTTCCAGGGTGAAGGCTTCGCTGTGGGGGGTGTTCGTGGTTGTGTTCATGTCGATGTTTCGGTTTGGAAGCGCAGCAGCAACTGGCCGGGTGCGACCTGCGCGCCGGGCTGCACCAGCAGTTCGGCCACCACCGCGTCGCGCGGCGCGGCCAGGGCGTGCTCCAGCTTCATGGACTCGATCACCAGCAGCGTGTCGCCCCGCGCCACCGCTTGGCCCACAGCGGCGTGTACCGCAATCAACTTGCCGTTGAACGGCGCGCGCAGTTCCTGGGACGACCCTGCCGCACCGGCTGCCTGGACGGGTGCGTGGCTCAGATCGTCCAGCCACAGCTCGGCACTGGTCTGGCTGGCACCACCTGCGAGCTGCACCTGCCAACGTCCGGCGCTCACCTGCACCGCGCGGGCCCGCCAATCCACGCCGTCGAGCGTGATGCGTTGCTGGCCGTCATGGGCCGCCTGGACCTTGGCTCGGTGCCCATCGCCCTCCGCTGTGTGCACGCGGACTTCGCCCGCGCCCAATGCCTGCACGGCGAGGGCGCTAACCTCGGATTCGCCCCAGCCCAGGCGCAGCGAGCGCGGGTAAGGACACGGCAGGCTTTGAGCTGGCGCACTGTTGGCATAAAGCACCGCGAGCGCGGCGACGACGCGGCCTGCCACACGATCTGCTTGAAGCGTTTCGCGCAGCTCCTCTGCGTGATCTTGCAAGAACGGAATCGTGGCTTCACCGGCGCGAAACACCGGGTGTTGTAGGCAGGCGGCGAGAAAGGCGCGGTTGGTCGGCAGGCCCAGCGTCGCCGTCTGCCCCAGCGCTTGGGTGAGTAGGTCGATCGCCTCGTCGCGCGTGGGTGCGTGGGCGATCAGCTTGCCGAGCATGGCGTCGTAATGCGGCGTGACGACCAAGCCTTGCGACAGCGCGTGGTCGAAGCGCAGGTTGGCGTTTTCCAGCGGTGCTTCGAAGCGCAGCACCTCGCCAGTGTGCGGGTTGAAGTGCTCGTCTTCGGCGCACAGGCGCACCTCGATCGCGTGGCCACTGAGCCGTACCTGCTCTTGTGTGAGAGGCAGCAGATCGCCGCGCGCGACGCGCAACTGCCACTCGACGAGGTCCAGCCCGGTGATCATTTCTGTGACCGGGTGCTCGACCTGCAGGCGGGTATTCATCTCCATGAGCCAGAACCGATCGCCGTCCAGCAAAAACTCCACCGTCCCTGCACCCACATAGCCCGCCGCCTGCGCCAGCGACACCGCGCAGCGCCCCAGTTCAGCCCGCAGCGCAGGGGACACCGCCGGACTCGGCGATTCTTCGATGATCTTCTGGTGCCGCCGCTGCACCGAGCAGTCGCGCTCCCCGAGGTGGATGCAGTGGCCGTGCGCGTCGGCGAACACCTGCACCTCGACATGGCGCGGGTTGAGCAGCGCGCGCTCCAACAGCAGATCGCCGTTGCCAAAGCCCGACAGCGCCTCCGAACGTGCTCTCTTGAGCGCGGGCAGCAGCTGCGCCCAGTCGGCGACCAGCCGCATGCCGCGCCCGCCGCCGCCAGCAACGGCCTTCACCATCAGCGGCAAGCCGATGCGCTGCGCCTCGCTGGCCAGCGTCTCGTCGTCCTGCGCCGCACCGTGGTAGCCGGTTAGGCAGGGCACGCCGTGCTCCAGCGCGAGCTGCTTGGCGGCCGACTTGCTGCCCAGCGCGCGAATCGCCGCTGGTGGTGGTCCGACCCAGATCAGACCCGCATCGATCACGGCCTGGGCGAATTCAGCGCTCTCGCTTAGAAAGCCATAGCCGGGGTGGATCGCATCGGCACCACTGGCCCGCGCTGCCTGCAACAGCTTGTCGATGCGCAGGTAAGGATCGGCTGAGCTGCTGCCGCCGAGCGCCACCGCGCTGCCGGCTTCCTGCACATGCAGCGCATCGCGGTCGGGGTCCGAGTACACAGCGACCGTGGCGATGCCCATGCGGTGCGCGGTGCGGATGACCCGGCGGGCGATCTCTGCACGGTTCGCAATCAGCAGCTTCTTCATTTCTTGGCATCTCCCGCCCAAGGCGGAGGCTGCTTGCGGCTGAACGCCGCCAGGCCTGCCTGGGCCTCGGCACCGCGTACGGCATCGGCGAAGGCGATGGCGGCTTCCTCTCGCAGATCGGGTGCGTCGGTGCGCAGCCGTTGCAGCAAGCGCTTGGTGCTGGCCAGTGCGCCTGGCGCTGCGCGGCGCAGGCGCTGTAAGCGTTCTTGCACAGCGGTGTGCAGGTCGCCGTCGGTGATCTCGTCGACCAGGCCCAGCGCCATGGCCGCGTCGGCGCGCAGGCTCAGGCCTTGCAGCAGGCATTGGCGCGCTGCGCGGTCGCCCAGACGCGCCCAGACAAACGGCGCGATCTGTGCTGGCGGCAAACCCAACGTGACCTCGGGCGTGCCGAACACAGAGCGCTCGGTGGCGATCACATGGTCGGCACAACAAACCAGGCCAAAGCCCCCACCCATGGCCGCGCCATCGACCGCGCACACCAGCCACTGCGGCAGATCGCAAAGGGCGTGCAGCACATCGCCAAATGCGCGGTTGGCGTCGACCAGCGGATCGCTTTCACCAGCCGCCAGCGGTTGCCCGATGACCGGGGCGAACTGCCCGAGGCTGCCGCCGGCACTGAAGGCACCGCTGGCCCCTGTGAGCACGATCATGCGCAGCGTGTCGTCTTGCTTGACGCGCAGGCAGGCCTCAAACAGCGCCACCACCATTACGTCGTTCAAGGCGTTGCGCGTGGCCGGATCGCTGAGCGTCCAGCGCTCGGTGTCACCTTGTCGATCAATCAGAAGTTCGGCCATGGTTGTGTACCTGAGTTGAGTGAAAAAAGCGCAGGCTGTATCGGCGCAGGATGTCTGAACCCAGAACGACGCGGAGCCGGCTCTGCCGGGCCGCCAGCGTTGGGGGGCTGAGGGCTGCGGCTCCAAGCCTGCCTGCGCTGGCATGGACAGCCCGAAGAAGTTGTGACTCTGGCACAACTGCGGTCTGCAAGACACGCGTCAGCGGCGCGGGGGGTTTTTTTGAATCCCCATCATCTTGGCCAAGATGCCCAGCATCACCTCATCAGCCCCGCCGCCGATGGACGCCAAGCGGCCGTCGCGGAACATGCGCGAGACCTTGTTTTCCCAGGTGTAGCCCATGCCGCCCCAGAACTGCAAACAGGTGTCGGGCACCAAGCGGTTCAAGCGGCCGGCTTTGAGCTTGGCCATGGTGGCCCACTCGGTCACGTCCTCGCCCGCCACATAGTGCTCACAGGCCTGGTAGGTCAGCGCGCGCAGCGTTTCCACCTCGGTTTTCATCTCAGCCAGCTTGAACTGCACCCACTGCTGATCGGCCAGGGTGGCGCCGAACAGCTTGCGCTCCTGCGCCCATTCCACCGTCCACTGGATGCAGTTGGTCAGACTCTGAATGCAGCTCGCCGCCGCCCACAGCCGCTCTTCCTGGAACTGCTGCATCTGGTAGATGAAACCTGAGCCCTCGGCGCCGATGCGGTAGCGCTGCGGCACGCGCACTTCGTCGAAATAGATCAGCCCGGTGTCGCTGCTGTTCATGCCGATCTTGCGGATTTTCTTGCCGACTTCGATGCCTTTGAGCAACTTCCCGTTCTCGCGCATCGGCACCATCACCAGGCTCTTGTTTTTGTGCGCGGAGCCTTCGCTGGTGTTGACCAGCATGCACATCCAGTCGGCCTGCAGGCTGTTGGTGATCCACATCTTCTGGCCGGTGATCAGGTAGTCGTCACCGTCCTTGCGCGCAACACTCTTGATGCCCGACACATCGCTGCCTGCGCTGGGTTCGGACACGCCGATGCAGCCGACCATGTCGCCCGCGATGGACGGCGCCAGGAACTGCTCGCAGAGTTCTGGGCTGCCGAAGCGCGCCAGTGCGGGTGAGCACATGTCTGTTTGCACACCGATCGCCATGGGGATGCCGCCGCAGTGAATGTGGCCCAGCGCCTCGGCCATCGCCACGCTGTAGGAGTAGTCGAGGCCCGCGCCGCCGTAGGCCTCGGGCTTGGTCAGGCCGAGCAGACCGAGATGGCCCATCTGCTTGAACACCTCGTGCGCGGGGAAGATTTCGGCCGCCTCCCACTCGTCCACATGCGGGTTGATCTGGTCGTCGATGAAGCGCTTGAGCGTCTTCTGGATTTCGCGGTGTTCGTGGGTGAATTGCATTTTTGTCTCCTGGGGTGGTGGCGGTTCGGCGAAGTCTTCTGTTCGGTTGGGGACAGAGTCCAGGGGCGCTGCGCGCGTCCTGGGCTCTGTCCCGCCAGGTCTTACATGCGCGCGACCGAAAACTGCATCGGTCGGGGTCGCCTCGCGGCGGCCTCGGCGCAGGTGTCCAGACACAAGTTCAACACCGCGCGCGTGTCGCGCGGGTCGATCACGCCGTCGTCGAGCACCAGACCACTCGTATAGAAAGCATCTGACTGGTCATCGAACACTTTGACGATCTGGTCGAACTGCGCTTGCATCTGCGCCGCATCAGGCGTGATGCCTTTGCGCTTCATGCCCGCCTCGGCGACGATCTGCATGGTGCGTGCGGCCTGCTCGCCACCCATCACCGCGGTCTTGGCGCTGGGCCAGCTGAATAGGAAACGCGGCGCGTAGCCGCGACCACACATGCCGTAGTTGCCGGCGCCGAATGAGGCGCCGCACTGGATGGTGATTTGCGGGACGTTGGCATTGGTCACCGCCTGGATCATCTTGCTGCCGTGCTTGATCATGCCGGCCTGCTCGCTGTCTTTGCCGACCATGTAGCCGGTGGTGTTCTGCAGGTAGATGAGGGGGTGACCGAGCTGGCACATCCACTGAATGAAGTGGGTCGCCTTGTTGGCGCCCGCCACGTCGATCGGGCCGTTGTTGCTGACGATGCCGACCGCGTGGCCACCGATGCGCGCCTGCACACACAGCGTAGCCGCGCCGTACAGCGGCTTGAATTCGAGCAGATCGGAGCCGTCCACGATGCGCGCCATCACCTCGCGCATGTCCACCGGCTCGCGGTGGTGCGCGGGCATGAGCGCGAGCAGGTCGTCGGTAGGCAGCTTTGGCGCTGCCGCAGCGACACGCACCGGCTGCGCCCAACCGGTTCGCTGAACGACATCGCGCGCAATGCCCAGCGCCTGCCGATCGTCCTCAGCCAGGTACTCGCCCAGGCCTGACACGCTGGTGTGCATCTCGGCGCCGCCCAGTTCCTCTTCGGTCGCCACCTCGCCCGTGGCGGCCATCAACAATGGCGGCCCAGCGAGGAAGGCGCGCGAGCGGCCGCGCACCATGATCACCACGTCGGACAGGCCCGGCATGTAGGCACCGCCCGCCGTGCCCGAGCCGTGCTGCACGGTGATCACTGGCAAGCCAGCGGCCGACAAGCGCGCGAGATTGCGAAACAGCGAACCGCCGAAGACGAAACCCTCCACTTTGTACTTGGTGAGGTTGGCCCCTGCACTCTCGACAAGATGCACAAAGGGAAGCTTGTTTTCCAGCGCCATTTCCTGCACACGCAAGATTTTCTCCAGCCCTCGCGGCTGGATCGCACCGGCCTCGATCCCTGAGTCGCTCGCCACCACCATGCAGCGCACACCGCTGACGAATCCGATACCGGCCAGGGTGCCGCCGCCGGGCACCGACTGCTCGGGGTCGTTTGTGTCCTGCAAGAAACCTGCGAGCGAGCACAATGGCAGAAACGGCGCGCCCGGATCGAGCAGCAATGCGATCCGCTCGCGCGGCAGCAGCTGACCTCGCTTGTCGAACACCGGTTTCGATTTTGCTGAGGCCTGGGCGGCGCGGTCTTCCAGCGCGCGCAGTTCCGCGATGCGCACCAGCATGGCTTCGCGGCGCTGATGTGCGACTGCGCTTTGAGCGTTGAAGACGGATTCAAACGCCATCATGCAAACACCTTCGGCACCACCGCGCGGTGAAAGCCGTCAAACGGTTTGACCGCGTCGCGCGCTTGTGCTTCAGCTGGTGCGGCCACCTGGCCCCAGCCCATGCGCACCTGCGGCCGGGCGCCGTCCACCCGCAGCACCGAGCCGCTGATGAAACTGGCCGCTGGCGAAAGCAGGAACACGATGGCCGCCGAGGTTTCGGCCTCGTTGCCGAAGCGCCCGGCGGGCACGGTCTCGCGCATGGCGCGCAGCATGGGCCCGGCTTCTGCCGGGTAGTGGTCCATGCCGCTGGAGGCGATGTAGCCCGGCGCCACCGCGTTCACCCGCACGCCGCTCTTCGCCCATTCCAGCGCAGCGGTTTCGGTGAAGCTCACCATCCCCGCGCGCGCCGCGCCGCTGTGGCCCATGCCGGGCATCGAGCCCCACATGTCGGCCACGATGTTGACCACCGCGCCGCCATGCGCCTGCATGTGCTGCAGGTAGCACTCGCGTGCCACCAGAAAACCGCCGGTGAGGTTGGTCGCGATCACCGCGTCCCAGCCCTTGGCGGTGATCTTCTCCAGCGGTGTCATGTACTGGCCACCGGCGTTGTTCACCAAGCCGTCGATGCGGCCGTGCTCGGCCAGCACCGCCGCCACCATGGCGCGCACCGCGTCTTCCTGGCGGATGTCACACACCTGTTGGCTGGCGCGCCCACCGTCAAACGCGATCTCCTCAACCGTGGCGCGCAGCTTGTCGGCGTTGCGGCCCACCAGCACCACGGTGGCGCCCAGGCTGGCGAACTCGTGCGCGGTGCAGCGGCCAATGCCCGATCCACCGCCGGTGACGATGACCACCCGGTCTGCAAAAAGGCCGGGAGCAAACACGGAGCGGTAGCCCGCAGCGATCGCGGCACTCATGAGCGGTCCTTCAGAAACAGTTGCAGGGCGGTGGTTGTGAGGTCGTCCAGCGTGGCGCGGCGTTTGGCCCGGCTGGCGCGCGGCGGTGGCGGCCGGTACCACTGCACCGCCCAGTTCAGCGCACCAAAAATCATCAGCCGCACCAACACCGGGTCGCCCGCGAGCTGGCCACTGCTGTGCAGCGCCGTGAGCACCGGTACCCAGACAGCTTCGTAGGCGTCTTTGAGCGCGGTGATCTCGCCCACTTGGTCCGGGTCGAGGCGGCGCCAGTCGTACAGCATCACCGGAATGAAATCACTGTCTGGCCCGAGCAGCACCTCGAAGTGGTTGCGCACCAGCACCGACAGGCGCTCGCGCGGTGCGCTCTGCACTGGCAGCGCAGCGGTGGCCGCCGTCTGGCGCTCCAGCGCGCTGCGCATTCCCTCGCGCATCACGGCGGCCAGCAGCGCCTGCTTGTTCTCGAAGTGGTAGAACGGCGAGCCCGAGCGCATGCCGGCGGCGGCGGCGATGTCGCGCGTGCTGGTGGCGTCAAAGCCTTGCTGGCGAAACAGGTGCGCGGCGGCGGCCAACAGCGCTTGGCGCCGGTTGCCGTCGTCGCGCTCTTCGGCGGTCTTGCGTGGGCGCCCGCGCGGGCGGCTTGCCATGGGCGTTGGCGTCGGCGTCGGCGTCGGCGTCGGCGTCGACATTGGTTCGGTGGGGCTGGCTGTTGTCATGGCCAACCAAGATAGCAGCGCGGTAGATTTTCAGCAAGCGTTTGCTTGGTAAAAATATGAATGCGTGTCTCGCGACCGACAGCTTGGAACAGCGGCTTCACCCGCAGCCCGGCCCCGGTCAACGCAATGACCAGCGCGACAAAGATCCACTGAATACGCTGAGATACTTGGTTTCATGCGGTTGAAACACCTTTCTTTTGCTCGGCTCAAACTCGTCGCTTTTTCGGCTGCAGTGGTGGTAGTGGTGGCACGCTTGGTGTACCAAGCCGTTTTGACCCAGCGGGAAAAAACATGACAGCAAAACCCATGAACACGCAGCCACAGAACACGCTGGCCACGCAAGTCACGAACCCGCAGGCGCCGAGCGCTGACGTGGTGATCGTGGGCAGTGGTGTCATGGGTGCTGCCACAGCCTGGTGGCTCACGCGCCTGCAGCCGGGGCTGAAGGTCACCTTGGTCGAGTCGGACACGCGCTTTGAGAAAGCCTCGTCGTCCTTGTCGGCCAGCTCGATTCGCCAGCAATTCACTTGCCCGGTCAACATTCGGCTGTCGCAGTTTGGCATCCGGTTTTTGCGGGAAGCAGATCAACACTTGGGCTTGCCCGATCACCCAGTGGCGCTGGGTTTGCAAGAGCCGGGTTATTTGTATTTGGCGCAAGAGGGCCAGGTAGCGGCCATGCAAACCGCGCACCAGATTCAAAAAAACGCCGGGGCCAATGTGGCTTTGCTGAGCCCCGAGGCCTTGCGCCAGCGCTACCCCTGGCTGAACGTGGACGATGTGGCGCTGGGCAGTTTGGGCCTGAGCGGCGAAGGCTGGTTTGACGGCCCCGCTCTGCACATGGCGTTCTTGAAAAAAGCGATGGCGCAAGGCGTGCAGCGGCTGCACGACCGGGTGGTGGGCATGGACCACACCGCCACACAAATCACCCAGGTGCGCCTGGCCAGTGGCAGCCACTTGCGCTGCGGCCAGGTGGTCAATGCGGCAGGCGCTTGGGCAGGCGAGGTGGCCGCCATGGCGGCGGTGGCCTTGCCGGTGGAGGCGGCCCGGCGCACGGTGTTTGTGCTGTCCGCCCCCGAGCCACTGCCGCACTGCCCTTTGCTGATCGACCCCAGTGGTTGGTGGTTGCGCCCCGAGGGCCGGTTTTTGATCACCGGGTCTGAGCCACGGCAAACCGAAGCGGGTCTGCCCCTGGAGCCCGACTGGTTGGAGTGGAACGACGAGCAATGGGCCTCACTGGCCCACCGCATCCCGTCACTGGCCGCTTTGCGCGTGCAGCGGGCCTGGGCCGGTTATTACGAGATGAACACGTTTGACCACAACGCCGTGATCGGCCCGCACCCGATCTTGCGCAACCTGTTTTTCATCAATGGGTTTTCGGGGCACGGCATGCAGCACGCCCCAGGCGCTGGCCTGGCTTTGGCCGAGTGCATGCTGCACGGCCAGTCGGCCAGCCTGCCGGTGGGTGAATTGGGTTTCGAGAGGCTGCTGCAAAACCGCCCGCTGCGTGAGCTGCATGTCATTGGCTGAGCCAAAGGCATCGCCGATTCCAGACACAACCATCTCGCCCGCCCGCCCGCCCGCGCTTGCGCCCTCAGCGCCGCCAAGACCTGTGCGACCATGCAGCCCATGCAAAACCCCGCCTTCGATCTCATTGTCTTCGGCGCCACCGGCTTCACTGGCCGCTTGGTCGCCGAGTACCTTCACACCACTTACGGCGTGGGCCGCGACGTGCGCTGGGCCATGGCGGGCCGCAGCCTGGAGAAGCTGCAACGGGTGCGCGACGAGCTGGGCATCGGCGCCGATCTGCCGCTGCTGGTGGCCGACGCCAACGACGCAGCCGCGCTGAAAAAGCTGGTGGCGCAAACCCGCGTGGTCATCACCACCGTGGGCCCGTACCAGCTGCACGGCAACGCGCTGGTGGCCGCCTGCGCCGAGACCGGCACCGACTACGTGGACCTGTGCGGCGAGCCGGGCTGGATGGCCGAAAAGATCCCCGAGCTGCAGCCGATCGCCGCCGCCAGCGGTGCCCGCATCGTGTTCTCCTGCGGCTTCGACTCGATACCGTTCGACCTCGGCGTGGTGTTCTTGCAGCACGAGGCGATGCAGCGCTTGGGCGAGCCGCTGGTGCGGGTGCATGGGCGCGTCAAGGCCATGAAGGGCACCTTTTCTGGTGGCACCGCTGCCAGCCTGCTGGCGACGATGGAAGCGGCGGGGCGCGACCGTTCGCTGATCAAAACCCTGGGCAACCCCTTTGCCTTGGTACCCGGCTTCAAAGGCCCGCGCCAGCCCAACGACAACCTGGCCGAATACGACGAGTTGGCCGCCAGCTGGACCGCGCCCTTCGTGATGGCGCCGATCAACACCAAGAACGTGCACCGCACACACGCGCTGCGCGGCCACCCCTGGGGCACCGACTTCATCTACAGCGAGCGCATGTTGACGGGCCGAGGCGCCAAGGGCGAGAAGCGCGCGAGGAAGACGGCGCGCAACACCAAGATCCAGAACGTGCTGCTCGCCATCGGCCCGACCCGGGCGCTGATCCGCCGCTTCGCCCTGCCGAAACCGGGCGAAGGCCCGAACCGGCAGCAGCGCGAGAGCGGCCATTACGAGCTGCTGTTTGTCGGCGAGACCGCGAGCGGAGAGCGACTGGCCGCCACCGTCAGCGGCGACCGCGACCCAGGCTACGGCTCCACCTGCAAGCTCATCAGCGAAGCCGCGCTCTGCCTGGCGCAAGAGACCGACCACACCTTGGTGCCCGGCGGCGTGTGGACACCCGGCGCCGCGATGGGCCTGATGCTGGTGCGGCGCCTGCAAGCGCGCGCCGGGCTGAGTTTTGCCATCACCGACACCCCCACTTCCCCACGCGACCGGAGCACACGCGCTTGAACACGAATTACGACTACTACGCCGCACCATCGCTGGCGATGGACATCCCCACCCTCACCGAATTCCTCGCGCGCGAGTTCCCGCAGGTCAACAGCGACTTCCGCATCGACACGCTGGAACCCGACCGCATCGTGGTGCGCCTGCTGGTCGGCGAACGGCATCTGCGCCCTGGCGGCACGGTGTCTGGCCCCAACATGTTTGCACTGGCCGACGTGGCGATCTACCTTGCCATCTTGTCGCGCCTGGGCCCGGTGGCCCTCGCGGTGACCACCAGCGCCCATGTGGACTTCATGCGCAAACCAGCCGCCCAAGCCGACCTGATCGCCACCGCCCGCCTGCTCAAACTCGGCCGCAACCTCGCGGTGGGCGATGTGTTGATTCACAGCGAAGGCAGCAGTGAGCCGGTGGCCCGCGCCAGCATGACCTACGCGATTCCGCCCAAGCGCGACTGAGCCGGGTCACCGCGTGAGGCCGTGCCTCAATCCAGCGGCCAAGGCCGTTCGCAGACCGCCATTCGCGATGGCGGAAGACTTCGACTGGAGCGATGCGCTCATCGTTGAAGACACCCGCGAGGGTTATCAAGAACGGCGCTATCAGGCGCCTGGTTTGATAGGTCAGCACTTGCACATGCTGATGTTCACGCCGCGAGCTGGCGCTGTTCATGTGATCAGCCTGCGCCGTGCAAATCAAAGAGAGAGGACACGCCATACCGCGCAAACCCGATCCTGAATTTTTGGACAAAGACGCTCCCGAAGCGACCGATGCGTGGTTTGCCAATGCCCTCCCTGCTGCCAAAATGCGGGGCGATTTGCTCGGACAAAACACCGCCCAGGTGATGCTAAAACCCAAGCGCGGCAGGCCAGCGCTTGCCCAGCCCAAAGCACATGTGAACATCCGCCTGGATGCGGATGTCCTTGAAGCATTTAAAGAAACCGGTGCGGGTTGGCAGACCCGCCTGAACAGCGCTTTGCGTGACTGGCTGAAAACCCATCCAAAGGCCACAGACGTTTAACCCAGCTTGCCGCTGGTGCGCCAAACACTGCCCTGGGAGCCACATTTCTGGTGGGCGAAGCCTTCAAAATTGACCGGCAGTCGCTGGCTGTCAAGTCCTCGCCGATGCCGAACTTCTACCTTGGGGCTTGAATGCGCCTTCGACTTGCTCCAGCGCGTTCGATCCTAAACAAGCAGCGCTTTCAGCCCCTTTTTCTCGACAATCTGAAGCAGCTTTGCAGCAGCACCGCTGGGGTGTTTGTCCGCCGTCGGTGACTCCCACTTTTGCACGGTTGAAACGCTCACATTCAAAAATGATGCAAACACAGACTGGCTGACCTTTGCAATGCTGGTGCGGATGTTCACCACCCGCTCGGGTGGGTAAGCAGGCGGTGCCTCACAAAGTGCTTGAACGTGAGCCAGGTTCAGCTTTGACATAACGCCGTGTGCATGGAGCCCTTGCGCTGTCTCAAGCAACTCCTTGAGCATGCGGGCCTCTTCAGGGGTCTTTTTTGGCATCACAAATCTCCTTCAGTTCACCGGATGCATTCATCTGGTCGAGTTTCGCCACACTTTGCGCATGCAGGCCGCTGGCAATCACCTTTACCGCATCGACCACAGCATCGGGAAAGTCTGCGCCCGGCGCATTCTTCTCACGCCCGATCAAAAAGATGATCGCTTTGAGGTGTTGCTTGGCCACAAGCGTTCGAGTCGAACCACTTTTGCCTTGCCCGGGCACTGCGATCCGTTTCTTGCAGACCCCGCCACCCAAATCCGCTTCAAAGCGCCCTTGCTCGATTTCCAAGGCGGCTGCACAAAGAATATCGTCGCTCAACAATTTCCTGGCCCAGCGGTCAAACGTCTTTGTCTTAAAAACTCTTTTTTCGGACATCGAAAATTGTAGCACCGGGTGCTATAGAAAAAATGCCATGACCAGCCTGTGTCGACACGTTGGAAGCAGATCGCATCGTGATGCGCCTGCCTTTGTGGGAGCGGCACTGCCGCGATGGCGTTGGCCTGCGCTGTCGCTGGCCGGTCGCGGCAGTGCCGCTCGCTACGGGGATCGGGGGTCGGCGCAATGGGCGCCGTCAGCTTTGAGCTGGTGTTGACTGCGGTAGTCGCGAGGTGTCTGGCCACACCAGCGGCGAAAGCTGCGGCTGAAGTTGCTGGTGTCGGCAAACCCCAGGCGAGCGGCAACCGCTTGCACCGGCAGACGGGTTTGCGCGAGCAGCCAGCAGGCGAGGTCGGCGCGGGTATGGTCGAGCAAGGTCTGGTAGCGCGTGCCCTCCTCGCCCAAGCGGCGGATCAGGGTGCGCGCCGACACCCGCTCCAACTCGGCCATCGCCTCCACCCGCAAAAACTGCCCCTCGCAGGCCAGCAGGCGCAAACGCACCCGCTGCGCCACGCTGCCCTGCTGACTGTGCGCCAGTTGCTGCTCACACAGCTGCAGCGCCAACCGGTGCGCCTCGGGGTCGGGTGCGAGTGTGGGCAAAAAGAGCAAGGCGCGTGGAAAACTCAAACGCCAGACTGGCGTCGCCGTTCGCACCGCTGGGACTGCGCTGCGCAAGGCCTCGGCCTGGAGGTCTTCGGGCAATGGCCAGTCGAGCACCAGTCCCAGCACGGCAGATTGTCCAGTGACCGATTGCAGCAAGCGCAACACGGCACCGGTGACATGCCCCAGCACGTACGCGCGCAAATCGGGATCGGGCAGACGCTCAAGCAGCACCAAGCTGGCGGGATCGGCCGCAGTATCCAGCACGAAAGACACCAGATTCAGGCGCAACGCGCTGAAACGCGGCAACAGGTGCAACACCTGGCCCAGCGTGTCAGCCGACACCGCCGCAAATCCCAGTGCGCCGTGGCTGGAGAGCTCGGTCGACAAACCCACCGACAACCCCAACGCCGGGTCGCCGCTGAGGGCCAGCGCCTGCGTGACCAAACGCTGCAGCTGCGCCAGGCTCAGAAACGCTTGGCCGGTGTGCAGCTCATCCCACGCCAGGCCAGAGCCTTGCAGCATGGGCTCAGGCGCGATGCCCCGACGCCGCATTTCAGCGCACAGCAAACGCGCGTACGTGGGGTGCACGCTGGGGCGCAGCCAATCCCCTGCTTCAGCGGCAGCGGGCTCCAGCGGCGTTTGGCTTGTCATGATTTGACGATTTTATGGCGCGCTGTGCGCTGGGCAATACCACCCCGGTTGCGCAGAATGCAAGCATGAAAACAAGCACCTCAGATCCCAGTTCGACCAGCGCCTTTCGCGACCGCAAACGCTGGGGCTGGTTGTTGTCCGTCGCGGGCCCCGGCGTTGCTGTCATCGGCACACTCGCGCACACGCTGGGGGCCACCAGCCTGTGGTGGTTTGCCGTGCCGTTGGTGCTGTTTTACTTGGTGGTCCCGATTGCTGACGGGCTGATCGGAGAAGACCTGACCAACCCGCCCGAATCCCAGGTGCCTGCGCTGGAGGCCGACGGCTACTACCGCGGCATTCTGTATGCCGCCGTGCCAGTGCTCTGGGGCACGGTGCTGTTCAACCTGGTGTTTCTCGCTACCCACAACCTGCCCTGGCCGGCTTGGCTGGGCACGGTGCTGGTAACCGGTTCGGTGTTGGGATTTGGCTTGAACCTGAGCCACGAGCTCGGCCACAAGCAGGACTGGCTGGGCCGCAAGCTCGCCCTGTTCAACAGCGCTCTCGGTGGTTACGGGCATTTTTCGATCGAGCACAACCGCGGCCACCACCGCCACGTGTCCACCCCCGAAGATCCGGCCTCGTCTCGCCTGGGTGAGAGCATTTACCGCTTCGTGCTGCGGGAGATGCCGGGCGCCTTTCGCCGCGCCTGGGCGCTGGAAACCGATCGGTTGCAACGGCGAGGCATGCGGACCTGGCACCCGGACAACGAAATCCTTCAAGCGGGTGCGCTCACGCTGGTGCTTTACGGCGGCCTGACCGCCCTGTATGGCTGGCCCATGGCTGCGCTTCTACCACTGGTGGCATTCTGGGGCGCATTCCAACTCACCTCAGCCAACTACATCGAACACTACGGCTTACAGCGCCAGCGCTTGGCCGATGGTCGCTACGAGCGCTGCGCACCTCACCATTCGTGGAACAGCAACCACCTGGTGTCCAACCTGATCGTGTTTCAGCTGCAACGACACTCCGATCACCACGCCCACCCCGGTCGGGGCTACCAAAGCCTGCGTGACTTCCCCGACCTGCCCCGCCTGCCCTCGGGCTATTTCGGCATGTTTCTGCTGGCTTACCTGCCGCCTCTGTGGTTTCGGGTGATGGACCCGCGCGTGGCACAGGCGGTACACGGCGACCCGACGCGCATCAACTTTCAGCCAAACCAGCGCGAGCCGCTGATGCGCAAGCTGGGGCTGGCCGCTGACTGAGATGGCTCAACCTTCTGTTTTATACAGAAATTGTTTCTCGGTTGCGCTGATTTTTCGAGAATATCGGAACCACTAACCTTGCCAGGTGTTCGTATTCATTTTTGGAGACTTCGATGAAAAAATGGCTTTCCCTTCTTGCCTTGGTCATGACCCTCGGCCTGGGCACCGTGCACCTTGAGGCCGAGGCCAAACGCATAGGCGGCGGTAAGTCCTTGGGCGTGCAGCGCCAAGCAACCCCGCCCGCCAAAGCGCCGAACGCGCCAGCAGCCGCACCGGCTGCCGCTGGTGCAGCGGGTGGCGCAGCAGCTGGTGCCGGTCGCAGCTGGATGGGTCCGGTGGCCGGCTTGGCCGCTGGCCTGGGCATCGCCGCGCTGGCGTCCTACCTCGGTTTTGGCGAGGCGTTTGCCAACATGCTGATGATCGGCCTGCTGGTGATGGCGGTGATCGCGGTGGTGGGCTTCATCATGCGCAAGCGCGCCGCCGCCCAGCCGGGTGGCGGGCTCGGCTACGCAGGTGCCTCGGCGGGTGCGAACCGGTCGAACCAGCCAGCGAACAACGCGTATCGGACGCCGTCCACACCAGCGGGTGGATCGATGATCGGCAGCGCCATCGGTGGCAGCCAAGCCGCAGCCAACAGCCGTATCCCGGCCGATTTTGACGTGGCGGGTTTCGTGCGCAACGCCAAGGTCAACTTCATCCGCCTGCAAGCAGCCAACGACGCCGGCAACCTGGACGATCTACGCGCCTTCACCACACCCGAGGTGTTTGCCGAACTGAAGATGGACCTGACCGAGCGCGGCGCTGCCCAGCAACGCACCGATGTGGAGCGCCTGGAGGCCGATGTGATCGACGTGGAAGACGACGGCAGTCGCTACCTGGTCAGCGTGCATTTCACCGGCGACACCCGCGAGAACAACGCCGCCCAGGCCGACAACGTCAACGAGATCTGGCACTTGACCAAGCCGCGCCATGGCGCGGGCGGTTGGGTATTGGCAGGCATTCAGCAAAACGGCTGACCTGACAGCGCGCCGATCGAGCGCTCCCTTATTGATTCCTCCTCTTGCCCCGGCACCCACCCTGGTGTCGGGGCTTTTTTGTGCGCCGCGTTTTGCGTCTTGGTCTCTTCTGGCCAGATCGCTTGGCATGGCAGATCTCGCTACTTCCACACAAATTCACATGTGGATACAGTTGAAATTTCCACCGTGAACCGTTTCATCATGACCCTTCATAAGATCGTTTGTGTCAGCCTCGCCAGCGAGGAAATGACAACGTAACAACTCGAAGCGTTGCTGACCTGGTGCCGGCTTCAGAACGAAAAGTCCCAGGTCACCGGGGTGCTGATTTACCACCAGCGCGAGTTTCTTCAGCTGCTGGAAGGCGAGGCAGACGTCGTCACGGCCTTGTTCGAAAAGATCGAATTCGATCAGCGGCACCAGCAGGTTTACAAAATCTGGGATGGTCCCATCAGCGAACGCAGCTGTGCGCGCTGGTCGATGGCCTTCGTCGATCAAGCCCTGATCGAGGCCATCTCGCAGGCGGTGCCACCGTCGTGGTTCAGCCAAGGCTTGGCGCGTTCGGTCAAGGACTCCACCGGAAAAAAGCTGCTGCTCCACCTGCGCGACGAGTTCTTGCAGGGTCGCGAAGAATCCACCTGACACCCGGCGTCTGAGCAGGTGCTCCACGCCCGATCCAGAGCGCGGAGCGGCGACAATCGGGGCATGGAATTCCTTGTTGTCGTGCTGCCGATGCTGGTCAGCCTCCACCTGCTCAACCGCCAGCAGCAGCAGCTGCGCATCCAGCGGCTTGCGGCTTTGCTGCAGCCCCTTGGGCTGGAAAAGCTGATGGAGCAGCTCAACACCGGCTATCTGCGCGCGCTGGGTGAGAGCGACCCGGTGCGCAGCGAACCGATCTGGAATCTGCTGGCCGAATCGGAGCAGCGCTTTGTCGACCAGCTGCAGCGGCTGTCCGATGGCGCGGCGCGGCTGAGTGCCGACCACACCCGCATCAGCCGCTGGCCGGTGTGGGCGGCACTGGCCGCGCGCTGGCTGCCCGCCAACAGCTTCGACTTGCGCGAGTTGCTGCGCATCCACGCCCGCGGCGTGGCCGATGTGCTGCGCAACCCGCAAGGTCTGGCTCGCCGCGACCAAGCCTTCATGCTCTCCGCCGACATGCTGCTGTTTCAGCACAGCTGCCAGATGTACTGCCGCTCCAGGACGGTGGCCTCGGCCCGGCTGCTGGCGCGCCACCAGACCAGCCACGCGCAGGCGCTGGGCGCCGCCTCGCCCACCACGCAAGGCGCTTACCGCGCGCTGCTGCAGCTGGATTGAACGCACATGACCGCGATGCCAGCGCCACGCCCCATTCTGTATTCATTCCGGCGCTGCCCCTACGCAATCCGCGCGCGGTTGGCGCTGCTACAGGCGGGTGTGGCGGTGGAGCTGCGGGAGGTGGATCTCAAGCGCAAGCCGGCCGAGCTGCTGGCGCTTTCGCCAGCGGCCACGGTGCCGGTGCTGGACCTGGGTGATGGCGAGGTGCTGACGCAAAGCCTGGACGTCGTGCGCTGGGCGCTCAGCCAACACGACCCCGACGGCTGGCTCACGCGCGATGGTGCGGCGCGCGACGCGCACTTAGTAGCGCTCACCGACGGCGAATTCAAACATTGGCTGGACCGCACCAAATACCCCGAGCGTTTCCCCGAGCACAGCGCAGACGCATCCCGCGAAGCCGCCGAGCGTTGTCTGATTGAGCCGCTGGAGGCCGCCCTTGCCAGTTTGGCCTACCTCGGCGGCGACACCCCGAACTGGGCCGACGCCTCAGTATTCCCGTTTGTGCGCCAGTTCGCCGCCATCGACGCGGCGAGCTGGACCGCCTCCAATTGGCCAGCCACCCGACGCTGGTTGGCGAACTGGCAGAGCAGCCCGCTGTTTGCCGCCTGCATGGTCAAGGTGGCGGTGTGGCAGCCTGGTAGCGCTGGGCCACGTTTCCCGGCCTGATGCCAAGACCGCTTTGCTCAGTCGGGCGCTGGTGCGCTGCTTTGCGCTTGGGTAGAGCGGGATTTGCCAGCATCTGGCTCGTCACCGTTCGCCGGGGTTGGCTCGGCGAACGACATGCGCTCGCCGTCCCAGCGCTGGCCGCACCAGCACAGGCCGTCGGCGTTGATGATGCAGGTACCGGTGCCGCAGCAGCGAGGGTCTTCCATGGTCTTAGTCTTCCAAGCAGTTGTTTCAGAAAATAGCAGTCCACGAGATTAAACACCGCGAAGTCTCCTTGGGCAGGGTGCGGCTTTGCGCAGGCCAGACGAACGCCTTCGCACCCACCGCTATTCGAATCGGAACACGATGAACGAACACGACACATCTCTGGAACGCGTGCTGTGGGCAGCTGGCCCAGAGCCCAACAATCCGACTTGGGAAGGCCTGCACGACCAGGTGATCGGTGGGCGCTCCGAGGGCAGCGCGCAGCCGCAGACCGGGGACGGCGTTGAGCCCGACCATGTGCTGTTTTCAGGCCAAATCAGCCGAGACAACGGCGGCGGCTTCGCCTCGTTCCGGCTGCGCCTGTCAACCCCGGTGGTGATGGGTTCGGCACACGCTGCGGTGCTTGCCTTGCGCGGCGACGGCGGGCCGTTCAAGCTCTGCCTGCACCGCCAAAACGACTGGGACGGTGTGCAGTGGCAGGCTGATCTCACTACGTCCGGCAGCTGGGCCACCCAAGAATTGCCGTTGTCCGCATTTGTGGCACGCCGACGGGGCCGCGAGGTGCGCGAGCGTCCGCTGTCACCCGAGGACGTTCTCTTTCAAATCGGGCTGATGACCACCCGACCCAACCCTGGGCCGTTTTGGTTGGCGGTGGCGCGCGTCGCGCTGCGCTGAAGGCGGGCTGACATTCAGCGGCGACGCCGCCACAGGGTGAGCCCCAGAGCCGCGAGGGCGAGCAGCAGCAGGCTGGCATCGGCCTGACCGTTGGGGGCAGCGGTGCAGCCACCACCACCTTCGCTGCCCTGGCCTGCGCTGGAACCCAGGCCCAGGGCGGCGTCCACAGCAGCCTTCGCATCGAGAAGGCCGCTGCCGCAAAAACCCCTGGCCAAGTCGTCCGGGTTGACAGCGCAGTAAGTCCCGGCCGGGAAAGGGCGGGCGTTGTCGATCATCAGGGCTTCCAGACGGCCCATCGGCAAGTCTGGGCGCGCAGCAGCGAGCAGCGCCAGCACCCCCGCCACCTGCGGCACCGCCATGCTGGTGCCTTGCAGCGAAGAGGTGATGTCGCCCGCTGGCTGGGTGATGCCGCTGTTGCCGGTGGTCACGATGCCGCGCGGGCTGCCCGAGCGCTCAGGCAGCCAGGTGTTGAACCCACCGCCGGGCGCGCTGATGCGAACGTTGCGGCCCACGTTCGCGTACTCAGCCACATCGCCCTCGCGCGTGTGGGCGGTCACAGCCAGCACCCCGGCGCAATTGGCGGGCACAGAGACCAAGGTATTGCCATCGTTGCCGCTGGAGGCGATCACGCTGGCACCTGTAGCGCGAACCTCGTCCATGGTGGACTGGATCGTGGCGTTGCAAGTACCGCCAAAGCCGAGGCTCAGGCCGATGATTTTGGCTGGATTGGGATTGGTCGGCACACCGGGCACCGGCAGCCCAGCCGCCCAACGGGCACCGGCCAGGATGTCGGACACATCGCCCCCACAGCGGCCGAGCACACGCACCGGCAAGATCTTGGCGCCATACGCCACACCCAAGCCGCTGCGGTTGTTGTTGCCTACAGCGGCGGCGATACCGGCGACATGGGTGCCGTGCCAAGTGCTTTGTGGCTCTGGAAAATCACAAAACCCGGCAGCGATATCGGCCCCAGTCACCCAGTCGCCCGGGTCCAGCGCGAAGGCGTCGCGCCCGTTGCCATCGTTGGCGGTCCAAAATGGCTGGCCGGCCCGGGCCTGCGCGCTGTTGGCTGGGTCGCCACTCACAAAATCGTAGCCAGGGAGGATGTTGGACACTAAATCGGCGTGTTCGGTGTAGCCACCATCGAGCACAGCGATTACCACACCAGCGCCGGTGCTTCGGCTCCACGCGGCCACCGCGTTGATGCCGCCAGACACTTCGCCGGGCGATCGCAGGTGCCACTGGTCGCCGTTGGTGAAGCTCGGGTCGTTGGGCACCGCATGTGGGCGCACGCGCTGGTCAACCACGACATCGAGCACAGCGGGGTCGGCCCGCAGGCGCTGCATCAAGGCTTGGGCCTCAGCAGCGGAGATCGGTTGGTCGAGCGCCACCACCTGCATCTGGGGCGAAACCGACTTCAGGTACTGCAGCGGCGGTGCGCCAGCGCGCGCAGCGCTGCGCGCGACCACCGCCTGCGCTTCGGCGCGCTCGGCCCCAGGCGTTGCGGCACCTACTGCAGACCCTTTGATGCCATCGCGGTAACGAATGATGAGGCGGCTCACCGGCTCGGGTTTACCGGCAGCTGGCGCAGACGCTGGGGCTACGGCACCACCACGCACCGACTTGTCTCCCGCCTGTGCCGGCAGCGCAAACAGCCCGGCAACAGCGACCGCAGACAACACGATCAGACCAGCGCGGCGATGAAATGGGTGGATGGTCATGGTCACAGCGAATGGGGGATGGGGATGGGCGAACAGGTTGACAGTGTGTGGCGAGACCGTGTCATTTTTGTGATGATGCCCGATCCCCGGAGCGGCACCACAGCGCCGCTGTAACCACCTGCAAGTACCTGCAGGTGCTCAAGCATCGGCTGTTTCGGCCTCGGCGCGCTGCAACAGCACGTACCAACCCATCACAGGCTGGCCCTGGTCTTCCCGGATCGCTGCGGCCCACAGCGCGCGCACACGCAGCCCGCAAGACGCGGCGAGCCGCTCGATCGCGGTTCGGCCGTGGGCATAGCGCAAGCTGGGCCGCAGCTGCAGGTCGTGCCCCGGCTCGGCCTGTTCGACGCTGAGCGCCAACACACCGCCGCTCGCCAGCCGCCGGGCAGCCGCAAGCACCACCACATCAATCGCACCCACATAAATGAACACGTCTGCCGCCACGATCAGGTCGGCCAGCTCGTCGTGTTCTGCGAGAAACGGCAACAGTTCCGCATGGGCCACGCGCCGATAGGCACCGCTGGCGGTGGCCTGTTCCACCATGACACGCGACACATCAACACCATCCACCGCCGTGCACACCGGTGCGAGCAAGCCGCCACAAAGACCACTGCCACAACCCAAGTCCAACGCGAGCGACCAGCGCCGCTCCTCGGCCAGCAGCGGCGCGAGCAAGGTGCTGTGCGCCTGGTATTTCAAGTTTTGCAGCAGGTGGTGCTGGAAATCGGGCGCGTAATCGTCGAACAGCGACTCGACATAGGCGCGCGGCGGGTGCGGCGGCACCGGCTCGCCGGGCCGCACCGACGCCAGGTAGTAACGGTGCAGGGCGTCGTCACCCCCATGCGCAAGCGCCTGCTCGAAACACCGCGCCGCCTCGGGCAGCTGGCCGGTCACGCGCATCAGGTTGCCCCGCATACTCCAGGCCTGTGCCAGCGTCGCGTCCAGCGCCAGCGCCTGATCAAGCACACGCAGCGCCGGCGCTGGCTGCTCCAAGCGCAACAGGCACACCGCCAGCGTCAGGCTCAGCGCAGCAGAGCGCAAGCCCAGGGCCATGGCACGCTGCAACCCGTCGGCCGCAGCCGCCCACTGGCCCAGCGCCTCTTGTGCCAGCCCAAGCGCGGCCCAGGCGTCGGCATGGTCCGGGTCGGCCTGCACAGCCGCTTGCAGCGTCGGCACCGCCTCGTTCCATCGGGCCAACCGGCACAGGGCTGCGCCCCGGTTGGCCAGCAGCGAAGGCCGACCCGGCACCAAGGCCAGCGCGGCATCGAATGCGGTCAAAGCGGCTTCAAAGCGGCCAGCCTCGAAATGCGCGTTGCCTGCAGCGAAGTGGGCGCGGGCCTGATCCACAGCGTCGGTCATTCGGTACGTTGCCGTTCAGACTTTTGAAAAATCGGGCTTGCGCCGTTCCATGAAGGCGCCAAACGCTTCGCGCGCGGCCGGCTCGCGCAACATGCGTCCGAAGCTCTCGCCCTCCTCGGCCATCACCGCCAGCACCTGCTGTGTCTGGCCATTTTTCATCAGGCGCTTGGTCTCGATCAGCGAACTGAGCGGCTTGGCCGCGAGCTTGCGCGCCACCGCCTGCGCGTAGTTGGCGGCTTCGCTGGGTGGCAACACGCGGTTGACCAGGCCCACCTCCAGCGCCGCCTCGGCCATGAAGGGCTCGCCCAGCAGCAGCGCTTCTGCCGCGCGGTGGTAGCCCAGCATCTGCGGCACCAGCAGGCTGGAAGCGGCCTCCGGGCACAGGCCCAGGTTCACGAAAGGCATGGAAAACGCGGCGTTGTCACCCGCATACACCAGGTCGCAATGGAACAACAGCGTGGTGCCAATGCCCACTGCCGGGCCGCAGACCGCCGCGATGGCGGGCTTGGAAAAAGTGGCGATGCCGCGCAGGAATCGAAACACTGGGGAGTCACCGCTGGCGGGCGGGTTGTTCAGAAAATCGCTGATGTCGTTGCCAGCGCTGAAGATGGTTTCGCTGCCCTGGAACACCACGCAGCGCACGCTGGCGTCAAGGCCGGCGGCGTCCAGCGCGTCCGCCAAGGTCGAGTACATCGCGGCGGTGATCGAGTTCTTCTTGTCGGGGCGGTTGAAGGTCAGCGTGGTCACGCCGGCTTCGGTGTGGACGAGGATGTCGCTCATGGGAAAATATCCGGTTGAGGTTGAAGCGGCGGTCAAGCCGCCGGGGTTGAAGTGGCCAGCGTATCGCCGGTTATTCCTTGTAGTAGACCACCTGGTGGCTGGTGGCCAGCAGGTGGCCGCCTTCGCTCCAGAGCTGGGCGGTGTGGTCGAAAAAGCCGTTGCGAAAGGCTTGTGCTCGCGCCTGGCCCAGCACCCAGCCGTGGCCGATCTCGGCCAGCGGTGCGGCGCCGGCGTGGAAATAAACCGTCATCGACACCGTGCCCACCGGCACGCGCGTGGCGCGGCGCAACCAAACGCGCGGGAAAAACACATCAGCCAGTGCGGCAATACTGCAAAAGTCGAGTGAGCGCGGCGCGGCTTCGCGCACCCAGAGCTGGGTTTGGCTGCTGCCGCCGACGCCGTCCCATTCGCTGGGGATGCCGCCTTCGATGAAGCGCATCTGGTAGCGATTCACCCACTCCACCTGCGGTGACTGCGTGGGATCGGGCACGGTATTGGGCGCGGGCACGGTGGGCATGGGCTCGTCGTCCACACTCCAAGTCTCGCGCCGCGCCGCTGTCATCGCCGTGGCGGTCATCACCGTCTCACCGCCCTGCGCCAGCTCAATCACCCAGTGTTGCGTGGAGCGGTTGGTGCGGGGCGGTCGCGCTGTCGCGGTGAACGCGCCGTCGGCCAGCGCCGCACAGAAATTCACGGTCAACGCCACCGGCTCGCCCAGCAGCGCTGGGTGTTGCAGCACCGCATTGAGCGCCACCGCCGCCGTGACACCCCCAAACGGGCCGACCATGTTGGCGTAAGCCGGTGAGGTGGCGCCGGTGTACTCGCCCTCTGCGGTGGGCGTAAGGGCGATGGCTGTGTCGAAGGTGTGCGGGGAAGTCATGGGCCCAAGTGTGCCGACGACTGCATCGCCAGCGCTGTCGGACCCGCGACAAGTCCGCAGAACAGACGTGCTGTGAGACTTGTTCACCCGTCCTGTTGGCTGGCAAATTAAACTTTGCGCAAAGCGGTGCGCCGGTAGCAACAGGGTGGTTTCAAGTCAGTCAAAAAAGTGTGCTCCCAAGACCAGCACGAGAAAAGTTGGGGCCAAACCCTGAAGCGTCAGGTGACGAGGGATAAGGCCAACGACCCAGCCACTTCGCCCACCTTCATGCGACAACAAAGCAAAAAGCCGCTGGATGGTCCCAGCGGCTTTTTGCGTTCAGATCAGAGCAGCCCAAGAGCTGCTTGCTTCATCAGAAGGCGTGACGCACACCCACGGCGTAAAAGTCGCCGTCGGCTTGAGCATTGGAAGTCTTGCGGTTTTCAGCGCGCACACCGGCGTAGATGGAGGTGCGCTTGGACAGGCTGTACGAAGCTGCAACGCCAAAACCGCTGTCGCTCTGACCACCCTTCGGCTTGGAGCTGGCGTAACCAACCGACAAGGTCAGCGCGCTGCTCAGAGGAACGTCTGCGCCGATTTGGAAGGAATTGACTTCGGCACCAGCAACGCCGCCGGTGTTGTCGGTGGTGTAGTAGCTGGCGAGCAACTTGGCCATGCCCAAATCGTAAGAACCGTTGAGCATCGTGCCCTTCTGGTCGCCATTGGCTTCGTCTTTTTCGTAGCCCAGTGCCACGGAAATCGGGCCACTGGCGTAGGCCACGTTGAAGGCAGTCAGCTCATTGCCGGCCGTATTGCCCTTGAGCTGGGTGCTGACGGCTGCGGTGAAGCCCGCGAACGCAGGGGTGGCGTAGTAGAGCTGAGCGTCGGCCGCGCCGTTGTACTTATTCAACCAGATTGCGTTGGCAGACAAGATCGAATCGAAACCGCTGTTGGACATACCAAAGACATCGTCCATGGCGTTGAGGCTGCGGCCAAGCTTGACGGTACCGAAACCACCGCTGAAGCCCACGTTGGCTTGGCGGCCAAAGGTCTTGGGCACGCCAGAGGTGCTGACCTGTGGATCTGTAAGTTCAAAACGGGTGGAGCCGTTGGTCAGGTCGATTGCCTGCTCGAAATTGAAGATGGCTGTCAGACCGCCACCCAAATCTTCCGAGCCTTTAAAACCCAGACGGCTGCCACTGACACCGCCAGTGCCCATCGCTGCCGATGAACCTTTGGTCTTGCCCACATAAACATCGGCAATGCCATAGAGCGTGACGGAGGACTGCGCCATGGCAGCGCCGGAAGCGGCCAGAACAGCCAATGCAACGAGAGTTTTTTTCATGAGATTTTCCTGGTTGGGTTTCAAAACGTCTGCCCTGAAGAGGCTGACCATCTAACAAGCACGCCACCGAATGCTAACGACCCCCGAGCAAACCGATCGGGTTTTCCCTGCTATTTTGTTGCAGGACCGTTGCAACGTGGCAAATTGCCAACATTAATAAGCAAGATCTGGGCCAGAATCTGCCACTGATTGATGGCTGAGAAAAAAGCGAAAAAAAACCGTCGGTGCAGCGCACCGGCGGTTTTTATCGTCTGGTCAACTGCTGGCAAAGCCAGCGGTCAATCAGAAGTTGTGGCGAACGCCAATACCGTAGTTGTTCACGGTGGTTGCGGTCTTGCCATTGCCGTTGCGCAGGAACGCTGCGTAAACGAAGGTACGCTTGCTCAATGGGTACTTGGCTTCGAGCAACACGTTTGTGTCGTCGAATTCGGTGTCACGTGCAATGTCCAGCACCAGGTTCACAGGACCCAGCTTCGTGCCGGCACCAATCGTGAAGCCTTCAGCGGTGGTTGCACCAGCTGAATTCTCTGCGTTGTTGAAACTACCGGCGACCATAAAGCCGCCAAAGTCGTACCTGGCACCCAGCGTGACGCCTTCGGCGCCGTTATCCACCGTGTTGTAAGACAGGGCTGCGGTCAGCGGGCCACCGCGGTAGATCACGTTCATGTCGTACTTGGCGTTGCCACCGTTGTTGCCTTCAAGCACGGTACCCAGTGTCGCGGTCAAGCCACCAAAGGAAGGGGTGGTGTAGCTCAGCTCGGCGTTGTTACGCGAGCCAGCACCGGCAAAATTAAACTGGCTGGCCACCACAGAATAGTTGGCGGTACCGGTCAATTCCCAGGCGGCTACGCCGAAGAACGACGGGGTCAGGGTACGACCGAGCTTCACAGAACCGAAGCCACCAGACAGCGACAAGTTGGCTGCGCGCGCGAAGGTCGTGGTGCTGGTGATGATTGTAGGGTCGACGGGGTCACGGCCCACATCGGTCGAGCCGTCAAGCGCGTTGATGCCTTGCTCGAAGTTGAAGGCTGCCTTCAAGCCGCCGCCGAGGTCTTCCACGCCGCGCACGCCCAGACGGCTGGAGCCGTTGTTCATGGTGGCATTGCCGTTCATGCGGATATCAGTGCCAGGCGCGTTGGAGTCGCCCAAGCCCAGGTCGGCCACGCCGTACAGGGTCACAGAAGATTGTGCGAAGGCGGCGCTGGTGGCTGCCACGGCGGCCAGTGCGATCAGAGTCTTTTTCATTGAGAAGTTCTCCAGGGTTGAAAAAAGAGGCCGTGGGTCTGTTGCCCCCGAGCCCACCTCCGTTTCGGAAGCTGGAGTGATTGCACCAGAAGGTGCCGACGGACGCAAAGCTTTTGGCAAATGCGCCGTTGTTTTGTCGCATGTTGACAACAGTGCACCGAGGCGGTGCTGTGCACCGAACACTTTGGTGCGTCGCCAGACAAGGCCCCAGACGCAGCACTGGACCACACGGGACTTGAGGCTGCCGCAAAATGATGAGTCCGAACCTCAGCACCCTGACTCGAACCAAAACCTACCTGCCATCAACCTTTCTCACAAGGAGCTTCACGCCATGGACGCCTTCATCAACGCCGCCGATTCCACCTTGCGCGCCCTGTTTGTGCCACCGCGGGCGTCGCGCGCCTGCCCCACGCTGCCGGAAGACAGCACAACGCCACTGACCGATGCCGAGCGCGCTCTATCGGGCGCGCTGATGCGGGTGAACCATGTGGGCGAGGTGTGCGCGCAGGCTTTGTATGCCTCCCAGGCGCTGTCAGCGCGGGGGAGCGGCAAGCGGCGCAACGAGGCACTGGCGCGGCAACTGGAAGCAGCGGGCCGGGAAGAAACCGACCACCTGGCCTGGACGCAGGCGCGGCTGGACGAGTTGGGTGCGCGGCCGTCGCTGCTGAACCCACTGTGGTACGCGGGCGCTTTCGGTCTGGGCCTGCTGGCCGGGCGCTTGGGCACCAGTGTGAGCTTGGGTTTTGTGGTGGAGACAGAGCGCCAGGTGGAGGCCCACTTGGCCGAGCACATGGAGCGGCTGCCAGCGCACGACCACGCATCGCGCGCGATCGTGGCGCAGATGAAAGATGACGAGGCGCGCCACGCCAAAGAAGCGCAGCACGCTGGAGCGGTGGAGTTGCCGCTGCCAGTGAAGGGGCTGATGCGGCTGATGTCGCGGGTGATGACAACGGTGGCGCACCGGGTTTGAGGGTGGCTGTGCTGTTGAGGTCCGCAGGGCCTTTGTAGCGAGCGACAATGCCCCAACGGGTGGCGCGAGCGCAGGCCAGTGGCTTCGCTGGTGTCTTTTTGTGTTTAGGACTGAAGGGAACGCGTCGCCATGAGGCTCACAGCAGAACAAATACGGTCCATCAAGCAGGTGGCGCAAGGTGTGCTGGGAGACGACGCACGGGTGGTTTTGTTTGGCTCGCGCACAGACGACAAGCAGCGTGGTGGCGACATTGATCTGCTGTTTGAGACAGCGCGCCAGTTGCCCAGCCGGTCGGCAGCGCTGGACGCGTTGTATGTGAGCTTGATCCGCAAGCTGGGGGACCGCAAGATCGATGTGCTGCTGAAAGACGCCGCCACGCCAGATGCGCCGGTGCTGCGTGTGGCCCTTGAAACGGGGATTGCGCTGTGACCACAACTTTTTTGCCCGAGCACGCGCGAGCGGTGCGCGCCAGTGAGCACCTGGCCCGCAAAGAAGCCGGGCACCTTCGCTACAGCTTGACCACGTTGTTTGCGCTGCCAATTGACCTGCCTTGGGTGCAGAACCTCGCCCAACAGCCTGAGCTGGCTGAGAAGGTGGAGGCTTTTGTAAGCCGCTTTGCGCGGCTACAGGACCAACTGGGCGACAAGTTGTTGCCTCGCTGCGCCCATTTGTTGGGAGAGTCGCCGAAATCCCTGATCGACGCGCTGGCGTTTGCCGAGAGAGCCGGGCTGCTGCGCGATGCCGACGAATTTATCGCGGCCCGGCGGCTGCGCAATGCGCTGGTACACGAGTACATGCAAGATGCCGAGGCGTTTCTTGGCAGCCTGATGCAAGCGCGGCAAGCATGTGCCTTGTTTTTTGATGTGATTGACAGGGTGGGCGCTGCGCTGGAGCGCCGGGGCGTACCGGTAGCAGACTGATTTTGCAAACGCGCCTCGCAGCACGACGCATGGTCAACCGGCATGTTGGAGCCTCACGAAGCAGCAGCGCTGAGGGCTGAATCACAGCGGATCATTTCTGAAATGGGGTGGGCGGTATCGGCCTTCGTAGCGAGCGGCACTGCCGCGAGGGATGGCGTTAGCGCAGGCCAGCGGTTTCGCGGCGGTGCCGCTCCTACAGAGCGCTTTGGCCAGACCGTTGGAACCAACAGCAGTCGCGCAGCCGCTGGGGATCGCGGTTCATACGGGGCGGGCTTCAGCGAGAACAGCCGCGCGGTATTTTTCTGGCAGCCCGCTGGGTGTCAACACATCCACGCGCACGCCCAGGATTTGCCGCAGTTCCATGCGAATGGCACTGATGTCAAAGAGCGTCGTCTCTGGCGTTGGGTCAATGAGGATGTCGAGGTCGCTGTCTTCTGTGTCGCGCCCGTGGAACACCGAGCCGAACACGCGAGCATTGCCTGCACGGTGGGCCTGCACCACCGCGCGAACAGCTGCGCTGTGTGCATGAAGGGCATCAGAGGGCTTCATGGAAAAGACCGTATCACAACAAATGGCAGCTGCACCCGGCGCCACGCGGAGCAGAAAACAGCTTGGCGCTTCTTCACGATCGCAGCGCAGGTGGCTCAATCCCCCTCAATCAGCTCAAAGCTGGTCGTGATAGCCGCCGTTTTGGCCAGCATGATGCTGGCGGAACAGTATTTCTCATGACTCAGCGCTATGGCGCGCTCGACCGCCGTGGCAGCCATCCCTTTGCCGGTGACGGTGAAGTGCATGTGGATCTGGGTGAAGACCTTGGGCTCGGTCTCGGCGCGCTGGCTGGTGAGCTTGACGCTGCAGCCGCGCACATCGTGACGGCCGCGCTTCAAGATGAGCACCACGTCGTAGGCGGTGCAGCCGCCTGTGCCGGCGAGCAGGGTTTCCATCGGGCGCGGCGCGAGGTTGGCGCCACCGTGTTCCGGGCGGGCGGCATCGGGCGCGCCGTCCATGGTGAGCACATGGCCGCTGCCGGTTTCGGCAACAAAGCCCATGTGAGAGCGGGTGCCGGCGGCGCCGGTCCAGGTGACGGTGCATTCCATGGGAGGCTCCAAGTGTGAGAAATATGACAGGGAAACAGGGGCAGCTCTCTAAACGCTGGCAAAAAGACCTTGCGGATGTTGCGCTGCAACATGAGATCGGTATACTAGCGTCATTGTATTTTCACGGTTGTCTCCTCTACCCTCCTCGGGTGGATTCATACCCGGACTGGCTCTGTCAGTCCGGGTTTTTTTCGTTTAGCGTCGCCCTTTTTGCCGTGTGCGCTGACGCACGGCCCCCGGTGCTTTTGGCCCTGTATAGCCGCCCACTATGATGGGCGCCCAAGGAAAGCCAGATGCCCACACGCGCCAAAAACCCAACGCCCGCTGCCACCAACGCCTCCCCGCTGACCACGCTCGGCCCGGCCGAGTACCTGAAGAAGATACTGACCGCGCGGGTGTACGACGTGGCGCTAGAAACGGCGCTGGAGCCTGCTAGAAACCTCAGTCTGCGGCTCAACAACCAGGTGTTGCTCAAGCGCGAAGACCAGCAACCGGTGCACAGCTTCAAGCTGCGTGGTGCCTACAACAAGATGGCGCAGCTGAGCGCGGAGCAGCTGTCCAAGGGTGTGATTTGCGCCTCGGCGGGCAACCATGCGCAAGGCGTGGCGCTGGGCGCGCGCAAGCTGGGCTCGCGGGCGGTGGTGGTGATGCCCACCACGACACCGCAGATGAAGGTGGACGCGGTGCGGGCGCTGGGCGGCGAGGTGGAATTGCACGGCGACAGCTATTCCGACGCTTATACCCACGCGCTCACCCTGCAACAACAGCAGGGTTTGACGTTTGTGCACCCGTTTGACGACCCCGACGTGATTGCCGGCCAAGGCACGATCGCGATGGAGATCCTGCGCCAGATGCAAAGCCTGGGCTCGAACCGGCTGGACGCGGTGTTTGTGGCCATCGGCGGCGGCGGACTGATCTCAGGCGTGGCGAACTACATCAAAGCAGTGCGCCCGGAGATCAAGGTGATCGGCGTGCAGATGAACGATTCCGACGCGATGATGCGTTCGGTGCACGCGGGCCAGCGGGTGACGCTGCCCGATGTGGGCCTGTTCTCGGACGGCACCGCGGTGAAGCTGGTGGGCGAGGAGACGTTTCGCATCGCAAGCGGCTTGGTTGACGAGTTCATGGCAGTGGACACCGACGCCGTGTGCGCGGCGATCAAAGACGTGTTTGTGGACACGCGCAGCATCGTGGAGCCAGCGGGCGCGCTGGCGGTGGCCGCGATCAAACAGTATGTGGAGCTGCACAAGACCCACGGCGAGACCTACGCTGCCATTCTTTGTGGCGCCAACATGAATTTCGACCGGCTTCGCTTCGTCGCCGAGCGCGCCGAGGTGGGCGAGGAGCGCGAAGCGCTGTTTGCGGTGACGATCCCCGAGGAGCGGGGCAGTTTTCGGCGCTTTTGCGAGCTGATGGGTGAGCTGCCCGGCGGGCCGCGCAACGTGACCGAGTTCAATTACCGCATCCACGATGGCAGCGTGGCGCATGTGTTCGTGGGCGTGAGCACATCGGTCAAAGGCGAGTCGACCCAGATCGCCAGCAGCCTGAACCAGCAGGGCTTTCAAACGCTGGACCTCACGCACGACGACCTGGCGCAAGAGCACATCCGTCACATGGTGGGCGGGCATTCGCCGCTGGCGCACGACGAGCGGCTGCTGCGCTTTGTGTTTCCCGAACGGCCGGGTGCGCTGCTGAAGTTTTTGAGCCTGATGCGTCCGGGCTGGAACATCAGCCTGTTCCATTACCGCAACCAAGGCGCTGATTACGGCCGCATTCTGGTGGGCTTGCAAGTGCCACCCAAGGATGGCAAGGCATTCGACAAGTTTCTGGACACGCTGGGATACCCGTATGTCGAGGAAACCAGCAATCCGGTTTACCGCCTGTTTCTTCGCAGCTGAATTCTGCCCTGCCCGTGTCCTCACAGATCCCGCCAGCCAACGCCGACATGCCCTTGAGCACCACACCGGCGTCGGCGTCGGCGTCGGCACCACGGCTGCCGACGATCGCCCCCACCGCCGACCTGGTGCTCGACGCGATGGTGATGCAGCGCATTGGTCCCCTGGGCTTCCCAGACCACGCGCTGGGGCGACTGGGAGCGCTGGTGTTGCAGCTCGCGCGCATACAAAGCTCGGGCCCGCTGCGCTTCGATCTGCTGGCGTTCGATTCGCCGCAGGTGGTGGTGTTTGCGGGCGACCACGGCATTTGCGACGAGGGGGTGTCCACGAGCCCGCCCGGCGCCACCCGCGCGCGGGTGCTGCAGATCCTGCGTGGGGCAGCGCCGATCAACACGGTGGCTGCGATGCAGGGCTTTGACCTCACCGTGGTGGACGCGGGCGTGGCCAGCCACCTGACCGAAGGCACCGATGCGGCCAGCACCACAGCGGTCCCGCTGCTGATGCGCAAGATCGGCTACGGCACACGCAACATGACCATGGGTCCAGCGATGTCGGTGGCGCAGGCGGTGTCTGCGCTGCATGCGGGCATGGATGTGGTGCGCCACCTGCCAGGCAACGTGGTGGCGCTGGGCGATGTGGGCGTGGGCAACAGCTCGTGTGCGGCGCTGCTGCTGTCGCGGCTGTGCGGCGTGCCGCTGATCGATGCCTGTGGGCGCGATCAGGCGGGGGCAGATGGCTTGGACAGCACACAGGCGCAAACCAAACTCGATGTGCTGTTTGCCGTCGCCCGTCGGCACCGGCAGGCCTCCTCACCGCTGACCGCACTGGCGGCTCTGGGCGGTTTTGAGATCGCGATGATGGCCGGCGCCATGCTGCAGGCGGCCAGCGAGCGGCGCGTGGTGCTGGTGGACGGTTTTGTGGCGGGCACCGCCGCCTTGGTGGCGCGCGGCCTCAGCCCAGCGGTGGCCGACTACCTGGTGTTTGCGCACCGCGCGGCCGACCCGGGCCACCGCCTGCTGCTCATCCATTTGCAGGCCCAGCCTTTGATGGGCCTGGAGCTTCGCCTGGGGCAAGGCGTTGGCGCGCTGCTGGCCTGGCCGCTGCTGCAGACCGCGCAGGCCTTGCTGGAGCGCGGCGGATCTGGGAGATCGGGTGCGGCCAAGTCGGGATCGGGCTCGTTGTATTGAATCGCCAGCCCAACGGCCCGCATGGTTGCCGACTCAGCTGCCTGGCTTGCTCGGCATTTCAAGCGTGAGGGCCGTGGGTTCACCGATGGCGGCGCCCAGTCGCACCTGCTGTGCTGTCACCGCTTGCAACACCAGCCCAGCCGTCACCTCGGCACCGACGCGAAAAGGCCGCGCCGGCTGCCCGTCCACCGCAATCAACGCCGCGCCGCGAGCTGTGCCCACGGCCACCACGCCTTGCAGGGCATAGCGGCTTGCGGCGGCTGGCGCTGCCTCGGCCATGGGTGCGGCGGCCGGCAAAGCGCCCAAGGCGCGCGCCAGCAGCACGGTGTCAACCACCGGCGGTGCGCTCGCCGAGGCGGGCACGGGTGTGATGGGCGAGCGGCCCCAGGCCTGCAACCCCCAATACCCCGCACTCAAACCAGCCGCCAGCCACAACAGCCCCGCCAGCGCCGCAGGCCAGGGTTTGCGGCCGGCCGACCGCACAGGGGCGATCTCGCCGGGAAAAGCCGAATGAGCGAAGGAGGATGCCTTGGACATCGTCGCATTATGATGGACACGAGCGGGCTGCTACACGGTGAAGTGGTCAGATTTGGGTGGCTGTTTTTGCCCTCTTTTGTCCTCTCTCCACCCCCCTTTTTTCACACGAATTGCCCGCGGGAGAATTTGAGTTGACCCAACCCCACGCCATGATCGAACCGTTGCGCGCCACCACCCAACACGCCGCGCGCCGCATGCAGCGCGGCTTCACCCTGATTGAGCTGATGGTGGTGCTGGTCATCATCGGCGTGCTGGCGGCGCTGATCGTGCCCAACGTGCTGGACCGCGCCGACGATGCCCGGGTCACCGCAGCCAAGACCGATGTCAACAACGTGATGCAGGCGCTCAAGCTGTACCGCTTGGACAACCAGCGCTACCCCAGCAGCGAACAAGGTCTGACGGCGCTGGTGAACAAACCAACAGCCAGCCCGGTGCCGCCGAACTGGCGCCCTTACCTGGAGAAGCTGCCCGCCGACCCATGGAATCAGCCCTACCGGTACCTCAACCCCGGGGTGCATGGCGAGGTGGACGTGCTGTCTCTGGGCGCCGACGGCCAGCCAGGCGGCGAGGGCAAAAATTCGGATGTGGGCAGCTGGCAGTGACGGGCCGACCGGCACTGCCCGCGTTGAAGTGATGTGATGTGGACACGCGCACGCGGCTTCACCTTGCTGGAACTGCTGGTTGTGCTGGCCATCGTGGCGCTGGCCACGGCGGGCGCTACTTTGACTTTGCGCGACAGCAACGCGACCCGGCTGGAACGCGAGGCCGTTCGGCTGGCGGCGATGCTGGAGTCGGCCCGGGCGCAGTCGCGCACCAGCGGCGTTCCGGTGGTGTGGCGCACGCTGCCGCAGGGCTTTGAGTTTCTGGGTCTTCGACCGCGTGAGGAAGACCCCGACTCGCTCGCTGGCCCGAGAGACTGGCTTGATCCGCAGACCCGCGCGCAGATCGTTCGCCCCACCAATGCCGCCACGTTGGTGCTGGGCCCAGAGCCGTTGATTGCTTCGCAGCGCCTGGTCTTGCTGCTCGGTGAGCGACAGCTCACCTTGGCCACCGACGGACTGGCCGCGTTTGCGGTGGTTTCGCCATGACCGGTCGCAGGCAGCACCGGGGTTTTACCCTCATCGAGGTGCTGGTGGCGCTGGCGGTGGTCGCCATCACACTGACGGCCGGTCTGCAGGCCACCGGCGCACTCACCCGCGCGGCCACCCGCCAGACCGATCAGTGGCTGGCCCAGCTCTGCGCTGAAAACACGCTGACCCGGCTGCGCCTGGTGCGACAGCTGCCCGATGTGGGCGACAGCGTGACGCCCTGTGAACAGGCTGGCCAGACACTGCAGGTGAGGCTGGCGGTGCTGCCGACACCCAACCCGAACTTTCGCCGGGTCGATGCGACGGTGGAGGGCGTGGTGGACGGCACGCTGGTGCGGCTGTTGACCATTTCTACCGTGCAGGGAAGATTTTGAACAAGCCCCCTCACCCCGCCGCCGCGCGCGCTGCCACTTCCCGCGCAGCGGGCTTCACGCTGATCGAGTTGCTGGTGGCGATCACGATCATGTCGATGCTGGCCTTGCTGAGCTGGCGTTCGCTCGATGGCATGACGCGCACCCAGACGCAAACGCAGCAGCGGGCCGATGATTTGCTTCGGTTTCAGGCGGCGCTGGGGCAATGGACCGCCGATCTGGATGCAATCGTGGACACGCAGGAAATCAGCCCGCTGGACTTCGACGGCCGTTTGCTGCGGCTCACGCGGCGCGATGCGGCGGAGTCGGGCCTGCAAAGCGCGGGCATTCGGGTGGTGGCCTGGACGCAACGCGGCGGGCCACTGGCGGGCGAAGACGGCCTGCCGGTGGCTGGCGCGTTGGCGGGCCCGAGCCAGTGGGTGCGTTGGCAGTCGCCGCCCACCCTGCGCCGCGACGAGCTGGCGCGGGCCTGGCAACGCGCTGCCGACTGGAGCCGCGAAGCCCAGCCCATCAATGGCGAGGCGGCTGGCTCGGACAGCGCAATCGCGCTGATTGGCCTCAATCAGTGGCAAATTTTTTACCACCGGGGCGAGACCTGGGGCAACCCGCTGTCGTCGGTGGGCGCACCCACCGACAATGCGCCGGTTGGCCTGCGCAGCGACGACGAGGGCGCGGTGCCCAACGGTGTGCGCGTGGTGCTCAGCTTGCCAGCGGGCGCGAGCCTGAGCGGCGATCTGGTGCGCGACTGGGTGCGCCCGACCTTGCAGGCGGGTCGGCCATGACGGGAGCAACGGCTATCTTGCGGGGGCGCGGTGGACCCAGATCGGCCCAAAAAGGCGCAGCTCTGCTGCTGGCGATGCTCGTGGTCACGCTGGTGGCCACGCTGGCCTCGGCCGCGCTGTGGCAGCAGTGGCGCGCCACCACGATCGAGGCGGCCGAGCGACAGCGGGCGCAGGCGGGCTGGCTGCTGACCGGCGCGCTCGACTGGTCGCGCCTGATCCTGCGCGAGGACGCGCGAGGCAACCGCAACAGCGGCAACGCCGATCACCTGGGGGAGCCTTGGGCGACGCCGCTGGAAGAAGCACGGCTGTCGAGCTTTCTGGCGGCCGACAAGAACAACAACACCGAAGACGTGATGCAGGCGTTTCTGTCGGGCGAGATCATCGACATGCAGTCGCGGATCAACTTCATGAACGTGGTGCGCCAAAGCGGGCAAGGCGCGCAGGTCAAGTCCGAGGTGTCCGAGCCCGACCGCGACACCCTGGTGCGGCTGTACCAGGCGCTCGGTCTGCCCGAGAGCGAGCTGAGCGCGGCGATCAGCGAGCTGGTGCGCACCAGCAACCTCGCCGCATCAGATCCCCTGCCCTCGGCCAGCGCGCTGGTGCCAATCAAATTCGCCCACCTCGGCTGGTTGGGCATCAGCCCCAAAAGCCTGGCCGCGCTGGAGCCGCATCTGGCCGTGCTCCCCACGCGCACCACGCTCAACCTCAACACCGCGAGCCTGCAAGCGCTGACCGCCAGCATTCCCGGGCTGGACGACGCGCGTGCGCAGAAGTTGGTGAACGAGCGCGCGCTGACCCCATTCAAAACCTTGGCCGAAGCAGCGAAGTCGCTGGGCGAGGGCGCGGCTCCCCTGTCCGACTTGCACCACAGCACGCGCAGCCAGTTTTTTGAGGTGCGCGGCCGGCTGCGGCTGGACAACACGGTGATTGAAGAGCGCTCGCTGGTGGAGCGGCAAAACCTGAACGTGAGCGTGCGCTGGCGCGAGCGCTTGGCGGCTCAGTAGCACCGAGGCGCCTGGTTTCTTCTCACCGCAACAAGCCCTCTCTAGAATGCAGACGCGGTGTGCGCAGTGCACCCCGCCCGACCCATCCCCTCACAACGTGCTCATTCTCACCCCTGCGGATTTCTCTGTCGCCCCCGCCAGCGGCCCGGCGGCTGCGCTCGACTGGGCCACCTCGGTCAACGGCGAGACGGTGACGGACAACGGCCAAAGCGCCGCCTCCTTGCTGCCGCGCGACGACGATGTGGTGCTGGTGTTGCCGCCACGGGTCGTCTCCTGGCACCGGATTGCGGTGCCCAAGGTGGGTGGGGCGCGCTTGCGCGCGGTGCTCGACGGGCTGCTGGAAGACCGGCTGCTCACCGACACCGCCGACATGCACTTCGCGCTGGAGCCCGGCGGGCGCAGCGGTCAGACGGTATGGATCGCCGCTTGCGAGCGCGGCTGGCTGCGCGGCTGGTTGCAGGCGCTGGAGGCTGCGGGCCGACCGGTGGCGCGCATCGTGCCCGCACTGTGGCCGCTGGCCCCGCTGGAGGGCGCCATGCCCACCCTGCACTGGGCGCACGACGAGGGCAACCAGGTTTGGCTGGCCAGCGCCAGCCCGCTGGGGGTGCGCTGCACGCCATTGGAAGATGGCGGTCAGAGCGGTTTGGGCGAGTCGGCTTTTGGTGGTTTGTCATCTGCGGCTGGCAGCATTGCCAACGAACTGCTCAATGCCGATCCCGCCACCACGCGCCTGTTGGCCGACCCGGCTGTGGCGGGGCTGGCCGAGCAGGCGTTCAACCAGCGCTTTGACCTCATCGCCAAACCCGCCTGGCTGCTGCAATGTGCCCAATCCGACTGGAACCTGGCTCAGTTCGACCTCAGCCTCTCAGCTGGCGCACGACGCGGCCAGCGGCTGCGCCAGACGCTGCGCCGCCTGCGCAGCGCGCCCGACTGGCGTCCCGCGCGCTGGGGCCTGGGGGCGCTGGTGGCGGTGCAGCTGCTGGGGCTGAACCTGGCCGCGTGGTCTGAACGCAACAACCTGAGTGTCAAGCAGCAGGCAGTCACCCAAACCCTGCAACAGACCTTTCCCCAGGTAACGCTGGTGCTTGATGCCCCGGTGCAGATGCAGCGCGAGCTTTCGCGCCTGCAGCAGGCCAGCGGCCAACTCTCGCCCGACGACCTGGAAGCCCTGCTGGGCGCGCTGGCGCAGAACACACCGATGGATGGCGCCTCACCGGCCAGCCTCAGTTTCACCACCGGCGAGCTGCGCGCTGGGAGCTGGCCGCTGGACGAGGCCGGCCTGAGCGATGTGCAGAGCGCGCTGGAGCGCAGCGGCTGGCGCGTGCGCAGCGATGGTGGCGAGCTGACGGTGCAGACAGGAAGCCGCCCATGAAGCGCCCACAAAAAAACCAAAACACCGCCTTGCCCGCGCTGGCTCGGGCGCTGGCGCCGCTGCAGCAAACATTGGCTGGTCTGCAGCCGCGCGAGCGCCGCGCGGTCACGCTGGCGCTGTGGGTGGTGGGCCTGGGCCTGCTGTGGTGGATCGCGATTGCCCCCGCTTGGTCCACGCTGAGCCAGGCGCCAGCGCGCCAAGCCCGGCTCGACGCACAACTGAGCCAGATGCGCGGCATGGCCGCCAGCGCGCAGGCGCTGCGCGGAACCAACGCCCAGCCGCCCAGCCGCGACACCGTGCTGCGCGCGCTGGATCAGGCCACCGGCGAGCTGGGTGCCAGCGGCCAGATTTCGGTGCTGGGCGAGCGCGCCACGCTCACCCTCAACAACGCCACGCCGGAGGCATTGGCGCAGTGGCTGCAACAGGTGCGGATCAACGCGCGCCTGGTGCCGGTGGAGGCCAAGCTGAACCGGCCCGCCAGTGGCGCGCCCGCCTGGAGCGGCACGCTGATGGTGTCCGGCCCAGGGCTCTCCGGCGGGGCCAGCCGGTGACGCCGGTCTGGGGGCGCCGCATGGCCTGGCTTGGCGCCAGCGTCGGCCTGCTGGTCGCGCTGGTTCTGTTTGCGCCGGCGCGCTGGCTGGCCGATGCGGTTACCCGCGCCACGGCTGGCCAGGTGCAGCTGGTCAACGCCAGCGGCACCGTCTGGCAAGGCCGGGCCGACCTGATGTTCACCGGTGGCGACGGCAGCCGCACCCAAACCGCGCTGCCCCAGGGCGTGGCGTGGCGGCTGCGCCCAACACTGGCTGGCGGCATGCCTGCGATGGCGGTGGCGCTCAGCGCACCCTGCTGCACCAGTACCCCGATGAGCGCCACCGTGGTGCCGCGCGGGGGCGGCGTGCAGGTGGCGATCGCGGCCTTCACCAGCCGCTGGCCAGCCGAGCTGCTCAGCGGCCTGGGCACGCCCTGGAACACCCTGCGCATGGAGGGCCAGCTGGCGCTGCAAAGCGATGGCCTGAGCATTGGGGTGGAACGCGGTCGGACCCATCTGCAAGGGGTGCTCATGGTCGACGCGCTGGACATCGCCTCGCGCCTGTCCAACCTGCGCCCGCTGGGCAGCTACCGCCTGGAACTGCGCGCCGAGGCCGATGGCAACACCGCCACCCTCAACCTCAGCACCTTGCGCGGCGATTTGTTGCTGCAAGGATCGGGTCAGTGGGTCGGCGGGCGGCTGCGTTTTCGCGGCGAGGCCGAGGCCGCCGCCGGACGCGAGGTGGCGCTGACCAACCTGCTCAACATCATGGGCAAACGCCAAGGCACGCGCTCGGTCTTCAACGTCGGGTGAATCGATGCCCATGCCACGCCTCCCCTTATCGACTTTCGTTGGCGCTTTCAACCCCGCAAACCGGCGCCAACAGGCGCTCACACATGTGCTCACACATGTGCCCGCCATCGAGGCGGCCACTGCGAGAGGCTTCGCGATAGCATCGCGCTGACTGGAAACCTTATGACATTGACCCCTTCCCGCAGCCTGTCTGCCCAGCCCTTCCCCATACCGATACCCATGCCGAAAGCAGCCAGCAGCGGCTGCCGCGCTGTTTTGGCCGCTTTCGGCTTGTGTCTGGCGCTGGGCGCCCTCACCCTAGGCTCGCAAGCCCAGGCCCAAACCCGCGCCGCGCCCGAGCCGGTGGTGCTGAACTTTGTCGGCGCCGAGATCGAAGCAGTGGCCCGCACCATGGCCAACATCACCGGGCGCAACGTGGTGGTGGACCCGCGCGTCAGGGGTGTGATCAACCTCTCGACCGAGCGGCCGGTGTCGCCCAGCGCCGCGCTCAACCAGTTTGCTGCTGTGTTGCGGCTGCAAGGCTTCTCGTTGGTGGACACCGGCGGCCTGTACAAAATCGTGCCCGAGGCCGACGCCAAGTTGCAAGGCAATGTGGTCAACGTCGGGCCCACCTCGCGGCTGCCAGCGTCCAACACGGTGGTGACGCAAATTTTCCGGCTCAACCACGAGTCGGCCAACAACCTGGTGCCGGTGCTGCGCCCGCTGATCGGGCCCAACAACACGATCAACGTGAACCCCGGCAACAACTCGCTGGTGATCACCGACTACGCCGACAACCTGCAGCGCATCGGCCGCATCATTGCAGCGCTCGATGTGGCAGGCGCGACCGATGTGGAAATCATCCCGCTGCAGCACGCGGTCGCGTCTGATCTGGTGCCGCTGATCGCGCGGCTGATCGACTCCGGTACCGCCGCCCAGGCCGACACCTCTTTCAAGACCACGCTGGTGGCCGAGCCGCGCAGCAACAGCTTGGTGCTGCGCGCGGCCAACCCGGCGCGCTTGGCGCTGGTGCGCTCGCTGGTGGCCCGGCTGGACCGGCCCACCTCCGACGTGGCCAGCGGCAACATCCATGTGGTCTATCTGAAAAACGCCAACGCGGTGGCGCTGGCCACCACGCTGCGCGCTGCCCTCGCCGGCGAAGGCGCAGCTGGTGGCGGTGGGGGCGGGGGCGGCGCATCGGCCGCCAGCAGCCCGCGCGGTATCGTCAACGCCACAGCGGGCGGCGCCAGTCCGTCCACCACACCGGTGGCAGCCAGCGCCGAGCCCTCAACTGGTGGCCAGATCCAGGCCGACCCGGCCACCAATTCGCTCATCATCACAGCGCCCGAGCCACAGTACCGGCAGATTCGTGCGGTGATCGACCAGCTCGACTCGCGCCGCGCGCAGGTGTATGTGGAGAGCCTGATCGCCGAGGTCAATGCCGACAAAGCGGCTGAATTCGGCATTCAGTGGCAAGGCCCGCTCGGCAATGCAGGCAACAGCCTGATCGGCCTGCTGGGCACCAACTTTGGCTCGGGTGGCAACAACATCATCAACCTCGCCACCAGCGCGCTGGGCACGGCGGTGCCCGGCGCGGGGCTGAATTTTGGTGTGGCGGCGCAGAAGAACGGGGTGTATTTCCTGGGCTTTCTCGCACGCTTCCTGCAGTCCACCGGCGAGGGCAACATCCTGTCCACCCCCAACCTGCTGACGCTGGACAACGAAGAGGCCAAGATCGTGATCGGGCAAAACGTGCCTTTTCTCACCGGCCAGTTCAGCAACACCGGCAGCGGTGGCAACAACGGTGCGGTGAACCCGTTCCAGACCATCGAGCGCAAAGACGTGGGCATCACCTTGCGCGTCAAACCGCAGATCAGCGAAAACGGCACCATCAAAATGACCATCTACCAAGAGGTCAGCAGTGTGCAGCCGGGTTCGGTGAATTCGCCCAGCGGCATCATCACCAACAAGCGCACCATCGAGTCCACCGTGCTGGTGGACGACGGCGCGATCGTGGTGCTCGGCGGTTTGCTGCAAGACGAGTACGCCGGCAACGAGGAAAAAGTGCCTGTGCTGGGCGATGTGCCGCTGTTTGGCAACCTGTTCAAAAGTGAGAAGCGCAACCGCAAGAAAACCAACTTGATGGTGTTTCTGCGCCCGGTGGTGATGCGCGACGCCAGGGAAACCAGCAACCTCGCGCTGGACCGCTACGAGCTGATGCGCGCGGTCCAGAAAGACACCCAGCCGCTGCCCAGCAGCGTGCTGGGCGTGGTGAACGAGGCGCCGGTGTTGGCGCCACAGCGCGCACCCAGCTCTGTGTTGCCGCCGCTGGGGCAGTCGGTCGCGCCGCCACCGGCTGCGCAGCCCGCGGTGCCGCTCGCACCGCCCGCTGCTGCGCCCATTCAGTGAGGCACACGCCATGAAATACCCGCTCCCCTACGCGTTTGCGCGCGAGCATCTGTGGTTGCTGGAAGACGAGGGCGACCAGGTCACGCTGGTGGGCAGCAACACGCCGGCAATCGATGGCATGCAGCAAACGCGCCGCCTGTCTGCGCTGTCTGAAATCTTGCGCCGCCACAACGTGCGCCAGATGGTGTGGGAGCCGGGCGAGTCGGTCACGCAGCGCATCAGCGTGGCCTACGCGCAGGGCGAATCGAGCGCGGCGGCGGTGGTGAGCGAGGTGCAAAGCGATGTGGACCTGAGCCGCATGATGCAAGACCTGCCGGCGATTGAAGACCTGCTGGAAGCGGCCGATGACGCGCCCATCATCCGCATGCTCAACGCCCTGCTCACGCAGGCTGCGCGCGATGGCGCCAGCGACATCCACATCGAGCCCTACGAGCGCCATTCCAGCGTGCGCTTTCGGGTCGACGGCACGCTGCGCGAGGTGGTGCAGCCCAACCGCGCACTGCACGCCGCGCTGATTTCTCGGCTGAAGATCATGGCCGAGCTCGACATCTCGGAAAAACGGCTGCCGCAAGACGGCCGCATCTCCTTGCGCATCGGCACCCGCGCGGTCGATGTGCGCGTGTCCACCCTGCCCAGTGCCCACGGCGAGCGCGCGGTGCTGCGCTTGCTCGACAAGAGCGAGAGCAAGCTCACGCTGGAAGCGGTGGGCATGCAGGGCGAGGTGCTCAACCGCTTCAAGCAGCTGATCGGTCAGCCCCACGGCATCATTTTGGTGACCGGCCCCACCGGCTCGGGCAAGACCACGACGCTGTATTCCGCGCTGCAAAAGCTGGACGCCAGCACACTCAACATCATGACGGTGGAAGACCCGATCGAGTACGAGCTGGCGGGCGTGGGCCAGACCCAAGTCAACGCCAAGATCGATCTGGACTTCGCCAAAGCGCTGCGCGCCATCCTGCGGCAAGACCCCGACGTGATCATGATCGGCGAGATCCGCGACTTTGAGACCGCGCAGATCGCCATCCAGGCCAGTCTCACCGGCCACCTGGTGCTGGCCACGCTGCACACCAACGACGCGCCCAGCGCTGTCACCCGGCTGACCGACATGGGCGTGGAGCCGTTTCTGCTCAGCTCGTCCTTGCTCGGCGTGCTGGCGCAGCGCTTGGTGCGCAAGCTGTGCGTGCACTGCCGAAGCCAAGACGACCAAGGCCGCTGGCAACCGGTGGGCTGCAGCCACTGCAACATGACCGGCTACAAGGGCCGCACCGGCATTTATGAGCTGATGGTGGCCGACGACAAGGTGCGCGCGCTGATCCACAACCGCGCCGCCGAGAGCCAGCTGTTCGTGGCGGCCGAGACGGCCGGCCTGCGCTCCATGCGCGAGGACGGGCAGCGGCTGATCGAGGCGGGCGTGACCTCGGTGGCCGAGGTGATGTCGGTCACCCGCGACTGACCATGCCCGCCTACACCTTTGAAGCCCTGGACGCGCAGGGCGCCACCCAACGCGGCCTGATCGACGCCGACACGGCGCGCGCCGCGCGCGGCATGTTGCGCGCGCGATCGCTGGTGCCGATCGCGGTGGAACCCGCCACCGGCAGCGGCACGGGGAGTGAGGCGCGCGGGCTCAACATCACGCTGTGGGGCGGCCATGTGTTCAGCGCCACCACGCTCGCGGTGTGGACGCGCCAGATGGCGGGGCTGGTGTCGGCCGGGCTGCCGCTGGAGCGCGCCCTCTCGGCACTCACCGAAGAGGCCGAAGACGACAAACAGCGCAACCTCATGGCCTCGCTGCGCTCCGAGGTCAACGGCGGCTCGCCGTTTGCCCGCGCGCTCAGCGCACACCCGAAAGAGTTTTCACCGATCTACACCGGCGTGATCGCTGCGGGCGAACAAAGTGGCCAGCTGGGTGTGGTGCTGGAACGCCTCGCCGACGATCTGGAAACGCGCGAGGCATTGAAAAACAAGCTGATCGCCGCCTCGCTCTACCCGGCCATCGTCACCCTGATCGCGATCGTGATCGTGGTGTTTCTGGTGTCGTATGTGGTGCCGCAGGTCGCTGGCGTGTTTGCCGGCAGCAAGCGCGCGCTGCCGGTGCTCACCGTGGCCATGCTGGCCCTGAGCGCCTTCGTGCGCAGCTACGGCTGGCTCATGCTGGCGCTCACCGTGATGGGCGGCGTGGGCCTGGTGATGGCGCGCCGGGTGGTGGGCTTGCGCCTGACGATGGACGCGGCCTGGTTGCGCCTGCCGGTGGTGGGCAAGCTCGCGCGCGGCTACAACGCGGCGCGCTTCGCCGGCACGCTGGCCATGCTGGCGGGCGCGGGCGTGCCGATTCTTCGCGCCCTGCAAACCGCCGCCGAGACCCTGAACAACCAAGCCATGCGTGCCGATGCGCTGGACGCGCTGGTGCTCGTGCGCGAAGGCGCACCACTGGCCTCGGCCCTGGCCAGCAAGAAACGCTTCCCGCCGCTGGTGAGCATGTTTGCGCGCCTGGGCGAGCAGACCGGCAAGCTGCCCGTCATGCTGTCGCGCGCCGCCGACCAGCTCAGCGCCGAGGTCACGCGCCGCGCCATGCACCTGGCCACGATCCTGGAGCCGTTGCTGATCGTGGGCATGGGCGCGGTGGTGATGCTGATCGTGCTGGCGGTGCTGATGCCGATCATTCAACTCAATCAACTGGTCCAGTAGGCCCCCCCGCGCCGCGCCTAAGGGTGCGTCACCCCCTCAAGGGGGCGGCACTGGCGGCCCGGCAAAGCCGGTTCCGCGTTAATTTGGCTCCCCCCGCCGCGCTGCGCGCGACCCCTCAAGGGGCAACGCTGGCGGCCCGGCAAAGCCGGTTCCGCGGCGTTCTGGGTTGGCTTCCTCTCTTTGGCTGGCATTTTTTGCGAGAAATTTTCTATGGCGGCTTCTCTCGACGGTCAGCTTGTGGTGGCGATTTCATCGCGGGCTTTGTTCGATTTTGAAGAAGAGAACCGGCTGTTCGAGACGGGCGATGACCGCGCTTACATGAAACTTCAGCTGGATCGGCTGGACCAGCCGGCCAAACCGGGCGTGGCGTTCTCGCTGGTGCACAAGTTACTCGCGTTCAACGACGCACATGCGCAGCGGGTCGAGGTGGTGATCCTCTCGCGCAATGACCCGGTTTCGGGCATGCGGGTGTTCCGCTCGGCGCAGTACTACGGCCTGCCCATCCAGCGCGGCAGCTTCACGGGTGGCCAGCCACCTTGGCGCTACCTCAAGCCGCTGCGGGCCAATCTGTTTCTGTCGACCCATTTGTCTGATGTGAGCGCCGCGCTGGCCGCTGGCGTGCCTGCTGCGCAGGTCTATCCGCATTCGGTGCATGCGAGCGACGCGCATCCCAACGAGGTGCGGATTGCCTTCGACGGCGATGCGGTGCTGTTCTCTGACGAGGCCGAGCGGGTGTTCCAGGCCGAGGGCTTGTCGGCCTTTCAGGCGCACGAGGCGAGCAAGGCCGCACTCCCATTGCCTGGCGGCCCGTTCAAGCCGCTGCTCGAAGCGCTGCACCGGCTGCAAGCCGAAGGCACCTCGCAGATGCGCGTGCGCACCGCCTTGGTCACCGCACGCAGCGCACCGGCCCACGAGCGCGCGATTCGAACGCTGATCAACTGGAAAATCGAGGTGGACGAGGCCATGTTCCTCGGTGGTCTGCCCAAGGGCGAGTTCCTGCGCGAGTTCGAGCCCGACTTTTTCTTCGACGACCAGACCGGCCACATCGAACACGCGGCGCAACATGTTCCGTCGGGACATGTGGCCAGCGGCATCTCAAACGGCTGAGCGCCTCAAGCTGACCTAAGCTGCACAGCGCAAGCTGAGCGCTTGTCCAGCACGCTGCCTGCCCTCCCCCTCTTCTGCCCCTCACAGGTGCCGCATGTCCCTGAGCGAAAAACTCCAGCATTTCAAGACCTTCACCGCCAAGGTCTGGCGCCTGACCGCGCCCTACTTCATGACCTCGGACCAAAAGTGGCAGGCGCGCGGGCTACTGATGGCCATCGTGTTGCTCAACCTGGGCGCGGTTTACATGCTGGTGCAGATCAACGAGTGGAACCGCTTCTTCTACGACGCGCTGCAGAACAAGGACGAGCCTGCGTTCTGGGAGCAGCTCGGTCGCTTCACCTACCTGGCGTTCGGTTTCATCGTCATCGCGGTCTACCGCTTCTACCTCACCCAGTTGCTGCAGATGCGCTGGCGCGGCTGGATCACCGCGCGCTACATGGACCGCTGGCTGGCCGACAAGGCGTTCTACCAGCTGGAGATTTCGCGCTTTGCCAAGGGCAGCGATGCACCGCCGGACAACCCCGACCAGCGCATTGCCGAAGACATGAATTTGTTCACCAGCTACACGGTGAGCCTGTCGATGGGCCTGCTCAACGCGGTGGTCACGCTGGTGAGCTTTGTCGGCATTTTGTGGACGCTCTCGGGCAGCTTCGGTTTCAGCTTCCAGGGCAACGACTATGTGATCCCCGGCTTCATGGTCTGGGTGGCGGTGGTGTATTGCGTGGTCGGCAGTGTGCTCACGCATTACATCGGCCGCCCGCTGATCAACCTCAACTTTCGCCAGCAGCGTTTCGAGGCCGACTACCGGCACCACCTGATCCGGGTGCGCGAATACAGCGAATCGATCGCGCTGGACCGAGGCGAGCCGGTGGAGCGCCAGCGCCTGGGCGGGCGCTTTGGCGAGGTGCTGACCAACTATCTGAAACTGATTCAGGCGCAGAAGCGGCTGACCTGGTTCACGGTGGGCTTCGGCCAGGCCGCTGTGGTGTTTCCCTTCATCGTCGCCGCACCGCGCTTTTTCAGCGGCGCCATCCAGCTCGGCCAGCTGATGCAAATCGCCTCGGCGTTTGGCCGGGTGCAAGACTCGCTGTCTTGGTTCGTTGACAACTACGACAGCTTGGCCGCTTGGCGCGCCACCACCGACCGCATCACCAGCTTCGAGGAAAGCTTCGCCGCCTTGCAAAGCGCCGAGTTGGCGCGCGACGGCGACCCGGCGCATGGCGATCAGATCGCGGTGGACGATCTGCAGCTCGCGCTGCCGGGCGGCGTGGCGCTGCTCGGCGCACACGGCCTGTCGCTTAAGGCGGGCGATGCGCTGCTGCTCAAGGGGCCTTCGGGCAGTGGCAAGTCCACGCTGTTTCGCGCCCTGGCCGGCATCTGGCCCTGGGCCAAAGGCCGGCTGCGCCTGCCGACCGACTTCGACGCCCGGGTGATGTTTCTGCCGCAACGCCCCTACTTTCCGAACGACAGCCTGCGCACTGCGCTCGCATACCCTGAGCCTGCTGACCACTACGCCGACGCAGAACTGCAACAGGCACTGCGCGATGCCTTGCTGCCCGATCTGGTGGACCAGCTCGACCGGCAAGACAGCTGGGGCCAGAAGCTCTCGGGCGGCGAACAGCAGCGCCTAGCCATCGCCCGCGCCTTCCTGAAAAAACCGCGCTGGCTGTTTGTGGACGAGGCCACCAGCGCGCTCGACGAGCAGGCCGAGTCTGTGTTGTACGAGCGCTTGCGCTCGCTGGTGAAGGCCTCCGACGGCGCCATGGTGTCGATCGCCCACAGGCCCACGGTGGCGGCGTACCACGACCGCCAATGGACGCTGGAGCCCGACGCCAGCGGCGCGCAGCGCTGGCAGATCGCGGCCAGCTGAGGCTTGTTGATTTGGTCCAGTGGCGAAATGATTTTTCACCCTGGCAGAACCCTGGCCAGCGCTGGGCTTCGACAGGTTCAGCCCAAACGGAACTTGGGACGTCGCAAGACTGAAGCAACAGCGTGACGCTTCGCCCGGTCGCAGAATGGTCCGACCCGGGCTCAAACCCACCCGCCCGCACGGAGCCGCCATGACCGAACCGACACCCGCCGCCGACACCACCCCAACCGGCACCCGCACCGAGCGCGACAGCTTCGGCCCCATCGACGTGCCAGCCAACCGCCTCTGGGGCGCGCAAACCCAGCGTTCGCTCCTCCACTTCGATATTTCGGGCGAGCGCATGCCGCGCGAGCTGATCCGCGCGCTGGCCCAGGTCAAACGCTCCGCAGCGGTGGTGAACCAGCGCCTCGGCCTGCTCGACGAGGCCAAGGCCCTCGCCATCGTGGCTGCAGCAGACGAGGTGATCGCCGACCAGCACACCGACGAGTTCCCGCTGGTGGTCTGGCAAACCGGCTCGGGCACGCAGACCAACATGAACGCCAACGAGGTGCTGGCGAACCGCGCCAGCGAGCTGCTCGATGGCGAGCGCGGCGAGGCGCGCCAGGTGCACCCGAACGATGAGGTCAACCGCAGTCAGTCCAGCAACGACGTGTTCCCCACAGCGATGCACCTGGCGGCGGTGGACGGAATCACCCACCACCTGCTGCCGGCGCTCGCCGCGCTGCGCGACACGCTGGCCGCGAAAGCGCACGCGTTCGACGGCATCGTGAAGATCGGCCGCACCCATTTGCAAGACGCCACACCCCTCACGCTGGGCCAGGAGTTCTCGGGCTACGTGGCGCAACTCACGCACGGCGAAGCGCACCTGCGCGCCGCGCTGCCGCACCTGTGCGAGCTGGCGCTGGGAGGTACCGCGGTGGGCACCGGCCTGAACGCGCCCGCCGGTTTCGCCGAGCAGGCGGCGGCCGAGCTGGCGCGGCTCACCGGTCTGCCACTGGTGACCGCGCCCAACAAGTTCGAGGCGCTGGCCAGTTGCGACGCGCTGGTGCACGCGCACGGCGCGCTCAAAACACTCGCCGTGAGCCTGATGAAGATCGCCAACGACGTGCGCTGGCTGGCGAGCGGCCCGCGCAGCGGGCTGGGCGAGCTGCTGATTCCGGCGAACGAGCCCGGCTCGTCCATCATGCCGGGCAAAGTCAACCCAACCCAGTGCGAGGCGCTCACCATGCTGTGCGCGCAGGTGATGGGCAACGACGTGGCGATCGGCATCGGCGGCGCCTCGGGCAACTTCGAGCTCAATGTGTTTCGCCCGATGGTGGCGCACAACTTCCTGCAAAGCGTGCGCCTGCTGGCCGATGGCATGCGCAGTTTTGACCACCACTGCGCCGCCGGGATCGAGCCCAACCGGCCACGCATTCAGGCGCTGGTCGATCAGTCGCTGATGCTGGTCACCGCGCTCAACCCGCACATCGGCTACGACAAGGCGGCCGAGATTGCCAAGCAGGCGCACATGCAAGGTTTGAGCCTGCGCGAAGCAGCGATCGCCTCTGGCCATGTGACAGCCGAGCAGTTTGATGGCTGGGTGGTGCCTACGCAGATGGTGGGACTTTGACCAGCCACCAAGAAACCTGTATTGAATAAGGGATTGAATGCGCGCTGATATCGGCAAATAAACTGATTTAGCGACAAGATAGGGCCTCGGTAAGTGACGGCTACAAACTCTTTTAAGTTCTTCTTGCTTGCGCCGAAACCAAGAGTAACTCTTTGGTTTAACCGGTTAAGAAAAGCACATGAACGTCTTCAAGCTGGGATTCGCCCGCACGCTGACCGCAGCCATCTCGGTTGTGCTCCTTTGCTTGGCGGCGGCGGGGGCCTACACCTGGATCCACCTCAGCAGCATTGCGGCCCTCAATGCAGACGCTGCCCAGCGCTTGGTACCCCAACTGGCGCGCGTGGCGGTGATCGAGCTCAACGTCACCCGCACCTCGCTGTTGGCCCGGCATGCGATGCTGGTCAAGACGCCGGAGGATTTGAAAAGCACGCTGGACGAGATTGGACGCAAGAGAGCGCTCATCGACCAGGCCATGAAGGAATTTCGCGACAACGCTCGCAGCGCAAAAGGCGCTTCGCTGTTCGCTGAACTGGAACAGCGCGTGACCTCCTTCTGGATAGTGGGAGAAAAGAACCTCGGTATGACGCTGGATGGGCGCACAGATCTGGCCTTCGAACATCTGGTGGCCACATTGATTCCCAACCGAAACCAGCTGCTGGAGAGCGTGGGTGCACTGCGCGAATACCAACAGGACTACTTGGCGAAAATGGTGGTTCAAGCCGAGAAAGAAGCGAGTTCGACCAAGTTGGTCATGGCGGCCATGATCAGCGCAACGGTGGGTCTGCTCGTGCTCACCAGCTGGATGCTGATGGCGCGCCTCAACCGGCGCCTGAGCACTGCGATCGTCAGCGCCACCCGGATTGCGCAAGGCGATCTGGCCACCGAGGTGTCGGTGCGCGGCAACGACGAGTTTCGACCCTTGCTGGAGGCCATGCACCAGATGCGCGGACGGCTCCACAGCCTGATCGATCAGGTCAAGAACGTGAGCGACGGCATTGGCGCGGCCAGCAGCGAAGTGGCCCATGGCAACCAAGATTTGTCTGTTCGCACCGAGCAAGCGGCGAGCCATCTGCAGCAGACCGCCAGCGCCATGGAACAGGTGACGGCAACCGTGGAACAGTCGGCCGACGCCGCGCGGCAAGCCCGGCAAATGGCGTCTCAGGCGGCCGATGTGGCCAAGCGCGGTGGCCTGGCGGTGGATCAGGTGGTGAGCACCATGGGCGACATCCAGACCAGCTCACGCAAGATTGCCGACATCGTGGGCGTGATCGACGGTATCGCTTTTCAAACCAATATTTTGGCGCTCAACGCTGCGGTGGAAGCGGCGCGTGCCGGCGAGCAAGGTCGGGGCTTTGCGGTGGTGGCCAGCGAGGTGCGCAACCTCGCCCAGCGCAGCGCCAGCTCGGCGCGCGAGATCAAGGCGCTGATTGAGGCGTCGGTGGATCGGGTGGACTCCGGGAGCCGTCTGGTCACCGCCGCTGGCCAGACCATGACCGAGATCGTGGACTCGGTGCAGGCGGTGGCCCGCATGATCGGTGAGGTCACGAACGCGGCGGCTGAGCAGTCGGGTGGTATCGGGCAGGTCAACCATGCTGTGAACCAGCTCGATGAGATGACACAGCAGAATGCGGCGCTGGTCGAAGAATCTCCCGCAGCCGCCGCCAGCCTGCGCTCGCAAGCCGATCAGCTGGCCGATGTGGTCGGCGCTTTCAAGCTGACCTGAGAGGCACCACGAGAAAATTCCGCCCACCCCCGAGCCCGCAGCTCACAGGCCGGGCAGTTGCCGCAGCCATAGCCCCAGGCGTGGCGGTGTTCGCGGTCGCCGAGGTAGCAGGTGTGGGTGTGTTCCACGATCAGGTCGACCAGTTGTCGGCCGCCCTCGGCCACGCCCGACGCCTCACCGATGTCGTGCGCGAGCTGCCAAGTGGCGGCCTTGTCGATCCACATCAGCGGTGTGTCGATCAGGAAGCGGTGGTCCATGCCGAGCGAGAGCGCGACCTGCAAGGCCTTCATGGTGTCGTCGCGGCAATCGGGGTAGCCCGAGAAATCGGTTTCGCAGACGCCGGTGATGATCACGTCGATGTCGCGCCGGTACGCGAGTGCGGCAGCGAAGGTGAGGAACAGCAGGTTGCGCCCGGGCACGAAGGTGTTGGGCAGACCGCTGGCTTCCATGCGGAACGCGGTGTCACGCGTCAGCGAGGTGTCGCTCACCTGGCCGAGCACAGCAAGATCGAGCAGGTGGTCCGCGCCCAGGCGCTCGCTCCAGGCGGGGAAGCGCTGGCGCAGTTCGGCCAAGACCGTGATACGTGCTTTCAGCTCCACATGGTGGCGCTGGCCGTAGTCGAAGCCCAGCGTTTCGACGCGCGGGTAGCGCGCCAGCGCTTGGGCCAGGCAGGTGGTGGAGTCCTGGCCGCCGGAGAACAGCACCAAGGCGCTGGTGTGACGGGGTGGGGCGTTTGGCATGGCAGAGGCGTTGAAGGTGGGACGGCAAAGAGGGTCGGGAAGGTAGGCAGGCTCAATGGCGGTGCAGATGGTGTGCGTCGGGCACATGGGGATGGCTGTGCTGCACCGGCTCATGCTGGTGCCAATGGCTGTGGCTGTGTGCACCGCTGGCCGATGGATCGTGCGGGTGGCTGTGATGCCCATCGTCGTCGGCGCCGCCGTGAACATGCGCGTGTTCGTGAGCCAGCGCGGCGTGCTCGTGTTCATGCTCGTGCGATTCGCTCACATGCAGCCACACGCCGCACAGCATGAGCGCGCCAGCCAACAGCACCATGAAGGAGAGCGACCGTTCGCCCAGCGCAAAGGCACCCAGCAAACCCACAAAAGGCGCGAAGGCGTAGACCGAGCCGGTGCGCGAAGCGCCAAAGGCGCGCTGAGCCAGCACATACAGCCGCAGGCTCAGACCGTAGCCTGTGGCGCCCACCACCAGGAGCGCCAAGGCAGCGCCCAACGGCGGCAGTCCCTCGCCGGCCAGCGCGGCCAGGGTGAGCGTGGCCGTCACCCCCAAGATCGATTTGACGCCGACCACCTGCCCAGGGTCCCGATCGGCCACCCCGCGCGAGAGCGCGTTGTCCACGCCCCAGGCGGCGGTCGCGAGCAACACGGCGAGCAACCCGAGCGTGGCGCCCTGCCCGGCTGCGCCTTGGTCGAACACGAGGGCCGCGCCACCGGCCAACAACAACAGCATGGCCAGCGCCACCCGCTTGTCCATCGCCTCGCCGTACCAGATCCAGGCGAGCACCGCCGTGAACACCGCCTCCAGGGTGAGCATGAGCGAGGCGCTCGCGCCGCTGGTGCGCTGCAAGCCCCAGGCCAGGGCCACCGGCCCGAGCACCGCGCCTGTGGCCGCCATGCCCACGAGGCGGGGCCAATCGCTTTTGCGCAGCGCCGCCTCCTGGGTGGAGGGCTTCATCGTCAGGAATGCGACGCAGGCCGCGCCCAGGTACAACAGCGCAGCGGTTGAAAACGGGCCGATGGCCACACCGAACCGCTGCACAAAAGGCGTGCTCAGGCCGAATAAGGCGGCCGAGGCCAGTGCCAGCAGAGCGCCCCGCGCGGCGGGCCCTCTCAAACGGAACACAGAGGTCATGGAATGGCTTTCCCAACAGGGGCAGGGAGCGAACAAGAAGAACGCCCGCTGCCCGGCTTCAAAGAAACATGGTGCCTTCGATGCAAACGCATGGCCACGCTGGGCGGCCATGCACTGCACAGTACCGCACAACAGGCGGCGCGGGCGTTGGGGCCAAGGCGCTCAATTCAGCGTCGCCTCAGCGCTCGATTTTTGCGTAGTCACCGCTGGTCTGCAGCAGGAGCGTTACCGCTGCGTCGCCCCGGTTGCGCCAGAACCAGCCGTGTTTGCCCTTGAAAGCGGCCACCAGCTCGCCTTCGTCAGCGGCCACACCCCGGCCTTTTTCGTAGCTGATCGATCGACCCAGCCCGTCGCCATGGGTATCAAAGTTGACCGCGCCGCCCTGCACCGTCCAGGCGTACAGCGCCTTGGCACCCTCGTTCATGCTGAGCTTGATCTCGATACCTTCACCGGGCTTCAGGGTCACCTGCGTTTCATCGCGCCATTGAACCTTCACCGTTTCGGCTTTTGCTGCTGTTACAGGCGCTGGCGCTGGCGCTGCTGCGGCGACCGGCGCCGCTGAATCGGGCTGTGCAGCAGGCTCAGTGGATGCGGGCGCGGTCACACCACCAGCCGCTTGGGCCATGGCATCGGCAGCCGCCTCGGCAGCGAGTTCTTTTTTGATCTCGCCCATTTGCGTCAGGTTGAGAACGCGGCCAATGCCCGTGGGGTCGATGCCGTAATCGGCGGGCATGACCACGGTGACGAGCAAAACCATAGCGGTGATGAAAGCGATGGCAGTTGAACGAATCAGTTGAGCCGAGGTGGGCAGCTCAGCGCGGGTCGGCATGTCGGTGTTGTACATGGAAGGCTCCAAAAATTGAGGAATCAAAAGATCAAGAGGTGAAGTACCCGGTGAGCTGCATGCCCACCAGGAGAAAACCGGCGCCCATCATCGCCACGTTGGCCGTAAAGGCGTGGCGCAGAAAACTCGGCGTGCGCCGCCAGAAGCCCATCACGATGAGGATGGCGCTCAGCGCCAGCAGCTGGCCGATTTCCACACCCACGTTGAACGCAATCAGGTTGGGGATCAGGCCATCGGGCGAGATCTCGTACTGAATGATGCGAGACGCCAAGCCGAAGCCGTGGAACAAGCCAAACACCAGCGTGGCCACCTTGGTGTCGGGTTGAAACCCGAACCAGCGCTGAAAGGCGCCGATGTTGTCCAGCGCCTTGTAGACCACCGAGAGGCCAATGATGGCGTCGATGATGTGGCTGTTGATGCCGATGTTGAAGTAGACCCCCAGCAGCATCGTCGTCGAATGCCCAATAGCAAACAGCGTGACATAGATGGCAATGTCCGGGAGCCGGTAAAGGAAAAAGATGACCCCGAAGAGAAACAGGATGTGGTCGTAGCCGGTCATCATGTGTTTCGCCCCCAGGTAGACGAAGGGCAGGATGTTGACCCCCGAAATCTCCTGGATGTAGCCCTTGTCGCCCTGCGTCACCGCGTGGGCCAGTGCCTCACCGGTGCCCGCCAGGATCGTGATGAGCATGACGGCCAAAAGCAAGATAGCGGCTCGCCAGGGGCTGACCGGCGGGCAAAGCCCTGGGTGAATAAACGCTCTGTGCATAAAAACTCCGTTGATTGTTGAACAGCGCCCAGGCCGCAGCGGGCCATGGGCGGTGGCAGGCGCTGGCTGCGGCGAAGCAGCAGACAACGTCTTGTGTGGATCGCAGCAGCGTGGCCTCGCCGAGGCACAAGCACACCAGCCGATAGCTTTTCAGAGACGGGGGGATTTGCCTGAAGCAACGCCGAATCAGCGTGTCTTACCGCAGAGCGAGCTGCTCACGGCATTCGACCGAGCCAAGAATTCAATGGGATTGCTGGCCGCCAGACGTCAGGCTTGCAGCAAACCCCGGGGGGGCTTCTGCCATCTCGGCAGTGCCGCCGAGCGAAACAGGTCGTCGGGCGCTAGGGCTCTGGGTTGCCGCAACAGCTGCGCGGTGGTCACCCCACTTTCAGGCTCCAGCGCCATCGTCTGGAAGCCCTCGCTGGGGTGCAGGTGCGCCACCCGGTCGGCCTCAAGGCTGTCGTGGTGCACGGCAGCGTCGTCGTCATGGTGGTGGTGGTCGACCATCAACCCATGCTCAAGCGCCTGTGCCAACGACTGCACCTGACGCTCCAACTGCGCGGGTGCCCAGCCCGCCATCGTCTGGCAGAGCATGGCCAGCAGCAGGAGAAAAACCGGTGCGCGTTTCATGGTGCGGCGCAGTATACATTCGGCCCGATTCCGCGCGCCTGCGCCCCGGCGCCAACGCCGCGCAGCCGCTTTCAGGCGGGCACTATGGTCGTCGGCGCGTAATCGCGGCTGGTGGCGAGCATGCGCAGCAGGCTGCGGTTGGCGTGCTCTAGGCCGATCTCGTGGTGCTCGCACACCGCAGGCACAGCGCCCAGCTCGCTCGGATTGCCTTGGGCGCGGGCCACATCAAGCATGGGGTGGTAAGGGCCGCTGTCACGCAGCACCGCGTCAAACACCCGCTCAGAAAGCGGCAGCTTCTGGATCAGGCCGCCAAGCGGTTTGTGCAGCAAGCGGTCGAGCTGGGCGAACAGCGCCGTGAGGTAAACCTCGGCGCGCAGATCGCTTTCGGCGCTAGGCTCCAGCAGGTGCTGCGCCAGGCGCGAGCGCATCACCATCGCGTAGCGCACCGGGTGCAGATCGTCCTTTGCGTCGCGCCCCTTTGCTGCGCTGGCACCGCCTTGGTGGACCGTCTGCTGCTCGCGCAACCAACGTGCCAGCGAAATGAAGCCCAGCATCATGAGCGCATGGCGCAGCGACTGAATTTCGTGGCGCAGGCCGTAGGCGGCCGAGTTCACCAGCGCGAGCAAACGGTAGACCAGCACCGGGTCTTGGCGTACCAGCCGCTCCAGGTGATCCAGCGAACACTCGGCCTCCATCCCGGCCAGGATTTGATCGATCACCGCAGCGGAACATTGCGGTGGCCGGTCGCGGTAGGCGTGCAGCACGTCTTCGTCGGGCCAGCCGAGCAGACCCCAGGCGCTGGCCTGATCGAGGCAGACGCTGGCAAGCTGGTGATCGGCCACGCCAGCGTAAATCTGCCCAGGCAGCAGCGCGCGCGAGAGCGTGAGCTCGACCGAGTTGCGTTGGCGCAGCGCCAGCAGCGCGTCATCGGCGCTCAATAGCAGCAGGCTTCGCACGTCCAGCGGCGTGATGACCTCGCTGCGCACCGCAGCCAGATCGGCCGCACGCAGCAGCCGGTGACCCCTGGCGCTGGCTGCCACCAGCCGGGCCAGACGCTCAGGCGCCTCGAACCAAGCGTGAGGCACCTCCAGCCAGGTGTTGCGCAGCGGCGGTTCTTGCAGCGCCTGATTGAGCAGCTCGGGCGTGTTGGGCGCTAGGATGAGGGTAGGCGCTGCCACCGGCCAGTCGTTGCCGATGGCGCGCCACAGGTGTTCGGCGTCGACCGACTCGGGGTGCAACACCTGCACCGCCAAACGCACGGCGGCCAACTGACGCGCGCGGTTCCAGACCGGCTGGTAGCCCAGCGCCACGCTGTCGAGCACGGTGCGGTTCATATCAAGAAAACTCAGCGCACGAATTCAAACAGCGAGAGCCGCTGGATCTGGGCATACGACTTGAGCGCCGCTTCCATGCCGACCTGTTGGTTCTGGAAGTCGGAGATGCCTTTGATCAGGTCCAGGTCTTCGAGCTGCGATTTTTCTCGCTCGTAGGCCACGGTTCGGGTGTCGAGCAGGGATTCGAGGGAGTCGGCGCGGTTGAGCATTTCACCGGCGTAGCCGCGCGCGAGCAGCACGCGGTCGAGGCCGGCGTCGAGTTCGGTGAGGGTGCGTGCCAACGTTGCGGTGCGGTTGGGGGCACCGCTGGGCTTCAGCGCATCAATCGTGTCCTGCATCACTTTGAAAATCGTGGTTTTCGGTCCCAACTGGACCCGGTCGCCAACGACGGGAACGCCTGCAACCTGGAACGACAAACCATCGACGGCGATGTTGCTTCCAGATGTGTAAGTCTGGTTTACCGCCACAGCTGTGCCGGTGTCGAGATTGTTGATGGAATATTCGGTGGAGCTGGAAAACACAAGCTCATAACGCTGACCCGTCACCAAGCTGGGGGTGACGACCTGGACGGGTGTGGTGGTCACCGCAGGGTTGGTCGATGAAGGTTGGAAAGGAATCTGCATCCAGATCGCGTTGCCGTCGAGCGACTGCGGCAGTGAGGTGTTGCCAGCGGCCTGCTGACCGCGCTGGCCTTGGAAAAACCCAGTGGCAGAGGTGTCTGTGAACGGGTTGGAGGCACCGCCCAGGCCGCCATAAAGCGTGCGCCCGGCGTTGTCCTTGAGATTGGCTACACCGAACATCTGCTCGCGCAGGCCCACCAACTGGCGCGCGATGTCTTCGCGTTCGCTCTGGCTGTAACTGCCGTTGCCGGCCGAAATAATGAGGTCGCGTGCCTTTTGAATGAGGTCGCCCGATTGGGCCAAACCGCTTTCGGCTTGGGCGAGGCTGGCGCGCGACGCTTCCATGGCGCGCAGGTCACCCTGCACTCGCGTCAATCGGTTTTGCGCCGACTCGGCCAAGGTGGCGGCCACCGGGTCGTCGCTGGCGCGCAGCACCCGCTTGCCGGTGGACAGCCGCTCTTGCTGCGCAACCAGCTCGGCTTGGCGCCGAGCCAGGTTGTTGACGGTAGCGTCGAAACTGTTGGCGGTTGAGACTCTCATGGTTTGTCCTCGTTATCAGCCCACACAGCCTGCAGCAGCGTGTCGAGCGAGCTTTGTGCGATTTGCAAAAAGTGGGCGGCGGTCTGGTAAGACTGCTGGTGCTGCAACAGCCGCGCAGTTTCTTCGTCCAGGTTCGCACCCGCCACAACGCTGCAGGCCTGCTCCAGGCTGGTCGCCACCTGGGCGCCGAGCGGCGAAAACAAGGTGAGGCAGCCATCGGCCGGCGGCACGCCGCCCAACATGGCCTTCTCGCGCAACGCAAAAATGGGACCGGTGTTGCGGCGTTTCTGGCGAACAGGATCAAGCAAGAGGGGGCTGCTCAGCACGCCCTCGATGGTGAAGCTGTCGCCCGTGCTGGGACCGCCTCGCAACGTCAGGCGCCAGCCGTTGAACTCGATCGGCTGATCCGCTGGGTAGGCGTTGCCTTTGGTGGCGTCGCTGATGACGGTGTCTGGCGCGTCACCGGTGTCGCTGGCCTGAAAGGTCAGCACAACCTGGTCGATCAGCTCAAACATGAGGGGATCAAACGCAGACAACTGCGCCAAGTTGTTGGCGGTGGTGGTGTCGGTACTGTTGGCGGTGGAAGCTCTCATGATTGGCCCTCGTTATCGACCCACGGTCTGCAGCAGCGTGTCGAACGTGCTTTGTGCGATTTGCAAAAACTTGGCAGAGGCTTGGTAAGACTGCTGAAACTGCAACAGCCGCGCTGCCTCTTCGTCCAGATTCACACCAGCTGCACCGCTGCGAGCGCTCTCGGTGCTGGTGGCCACCTGGGAAGTGAATTCGGCAGCAAATTTCGCCGACTGCACCTTGGTGCCGAGCGACGAAATCACAGAGACGTAGCCATCGCCCAGCGGCACGCCGTCAAAGGTGGGCTGCTCGCGCAGCGCGAGGAAAGCACCGGCGTTGCCCGAGTTTTGGGTGGTGGAGCCCAACGGTGCTTCGGCCACGGTGAAACTGTCGTCAACAGTGGGACTGCCGCGCAGGGTCAGGCTCCAACCGTTGACGTTGATGGGCTGGCCTGCGATGAAGGCGTTGCCGGTGGATGTGGTGCCTGCCGTGGTGTCATTCACGGTGTAAGTGCCACCGGCCTGGAAACTGATCGTGACATTGTTGGTGAGAGCAGCCGATGGGCTCACCGCCGACAAACGTTCCACGCTCAGCCCACTGGCGTTGCCGGAGGCAGGTGTCACCAGCACCGGGCTTGCAGCCGCCAGCCGGTCAGGCGCGGTCAGCGACATATTCAGATTGCGCGCGGCGTCGGCATATGGGCGCAATGTGAAGCGGTCGCCAGCGTTGGCAGTGCCGCTCGACGGCACAGAGAAGGTAAGACCGTCGACTGCGATTGCAGCTAGTGAATTGAAGGAGGTACTTTGGCCATCGCTCAGACGGATCACATCAACGCTGGTGGCGTTGACGCGCAGCTCGTAATCGGATGCACGCAGCTTAGTGACATCGCTCACCGTGACGCTCGCGGTGGCGCTGCCGGTGTTGGTGGGTGCAGCCATGCCCGGGGCGAGCGTCGGCGGCACAAAAAAGTCGTCCTTTTGCGCATCGACTAGGTTCACCCCCAGCCCGTGCTGCTGATTCATGGTGGTGGCCAGCGCCAAGGCCATGCGGCCAGTCTGGTTCTGTATGTTCGGTAAATCCTCACGCAGATACGTCATCAAGCCAGCCAGCTCACCGCCGCCAAGTTGCTTGTAATCCATCGGTGTGGAAGCGCCACCCTGCGCGAATTTCAATTCTCTGGGCAAGGTGCCTGCGGTGAATTCCAGTTTGTTCGCTGTTTGCCCCAGCACCAGCGGCTGACTGCCGCCCACAAACACGCTCACCGTGCCGCCCTCGCCGGGCACGTTGGACGTTCTCACGTATTGGTTGAGATCGCTCAGCAGCTGGTCGCGCTGATCGAACAAATCGTTGGGCGTGTTGGTCGAACCCCGGGTTTCGAGAATGCGTTGGTTAACGGTCGCCAAGTCCTGCGCGAGCCGGTTCACAGCGGTCACGGTGGCCTCCACCTGCAGCTCGGTGCCCTGCTGTTGCTCGTCAAGCTGGGCCCCGGTGGTGCGCAGGCGCGCGGCAAATTCGTCGCCGCGCGCGATCACCACCACCCGCGCGGTGAGGTTGCTGGGCGAAGACGCCACATCGTTCCAGGCGTTGAGCATGTTGTTCATCGACGCGCCCAGACCAGTCGGGCCAGTGGGGAACAGGTCTTCCAACTGCTTGAGCTTGGACAGCCGCATGCTGTCGGCCGAGGCGGCCGATTTCGCCAAGGCGGCTTCGCGGGTCAGGTAAGCGTCGTGGTTGCGGGTGATGGTGGCGATCTCCACCCCCTTGCCGAAGAAGCCGTTGCCCATCTCCTGGTAACCCGAGGTTCGCAGCAACACATTCTGGCGCGAATAGCCTTCGGTGTTGACGTTGGCGATGTTGTTGCCAACAACCTTCAGTGCATCGAGGTTGGTGGTAAGCGCACGGGCGGCGATGTTGAGGGCAGCGGACATATCAGACGGTTCCTGTGCTTCTTTGGATCATCAGCGTGCTGTTGATCGCGCGGCTGAGTTTGGCCGCGTACTGCGGGTCGGTGGCGTAGCCGGCTTGTTGCAGGCCGCTGGCAAAACCTTGCACCGAGTGCAGCTGGTCCATCACCTGCTCGTAACGCGGGTTTTGGCTGATCAGGCGCGCGTAATCGCGGAACGATTCGGCGTAGGAGTCGTAAGCGCGAAAGCGCGCGGTGAGCTTGCGCGGCTCGCCGTCGATGTACTCGGTGGTGGTGATCTCAGCCACCTTGCCCTTCCAGCCGCCGGTGGCCTTGATGCCAAACAGGTTGTGGGCGTTAGAGCCATCGGCGTGGCGGATCTCGCTGCGGCCCCAGCCGGTCTCGTGCCCGGCCTGGCCGATCATGAAACTGGCCGGAATGCCCGACTCGCGCGCCACCGCGGCTGCCGCTTCGCTGTGCTGCGTCACAAAGCCGGCCTGGCGCGGCCCGGCGCTGATGCGGCTCACCGTGCTGGCCTCGTTCACCGCTGGCAGCGGGTTGCTGGCTGCAGGCGCACCTGCTGCACCAGCTGCGTCTGGCCCCAAGATCTGGCGCCCGAGTTGGCGCTGTATGGCTTCGGACAAACCACCGGGCAGGCCCGAGAGCTGCACCGCAAACTGCTGGTCGAGCAGATCGGTGCCCAGGTCGCTGCTCTCGCCGTCCATCAGGCCCGATTTCTGCGTGGCCTCGCGCATGCTCTTGATCAGCTCGCGCATGAACAGCGATTCAAACTGCTTGGCCGCTTCCTTGAGCGCGGTTTTGTCGTCTTTGCCCGCCATGCCCGCGCCATAGCGCAAAGCGTTCAGCGCGCTCGGGTCGGCCGCCAAGCCTTGGAAAGACATCGGTGAAGTTTTCATAACCACCTCCAGATGAGCAGGTCGGTGCGGGCGGGATTCATATGATCTCCAGCTCCGCGTTCAGCGCGCCAGACGCCTTGATTGCTTGCAAAATCGCCACCAAGTCTTGCGGCGTGGCACCCAGCGCGTTGAGCGCGCGCACCACGTCGGCCAGCTGCGCGGCCGCGGGCAAGGCGATCAAAATGCCCTTGTCCTGGCTGATCTGGATGTTGGCTTTCTCAGTCACCACCGTCTGCCCGCCGGTGGACAGCGCGTTGGGCTGGCTGATCACCGGCGTGGAGCTGATACTGACCGACAGGTTGCCGTGTGACACCGCGCAGGCCGCCAGGGTCACAGCCTGGTTCATCACGATGGAGCCGGTGCGCGCGTTGATGATGACCTTGGCCACCGGCACCGGCGCCTCCAGACGCACTTCTTCGACCGCCGCGAGAAACGCCACGCGGGCGTTGGGATCGGCTGGGGCGCGCAGGCGGATCACCCGGCCATCGACCGCGTTGGCGGTGCCAACACCGAGTTTTTTGTTGATGGCATCGGTGACGCGCAACGCGGTCTGAAAATCGCTGGCGCTCAGGCCGAGGTCGATCGTTTCGCCGAGCGCAAACGGTGTGTCCACAGCGCGCTCAATTTGCGCGCCGCCGGGAATACGGCCAGCGCTCAGGTGGTTGATCTGCACCTTGCTGCCACCGGCCGAAGCGCCCGCGCCGCCCACCAGCAGATTGCCCTGGGCCAGCGCATAAATCTGGCCGTCGGCGCCCTTGAGCGGGGTGGTGATCAGCGTGCCGCCGCGCAGCGATTTGGAGTTGCCGATGGAGGACACGGTCACATCCATCGTCTGCCCGGGCTGCGCGAAGGCCGGCAGCTGACCGGTGACCATGACTGCGGCCACGTTTTTGAGCTGCATGCTGGCGCCAGGCGGCAGCGACAGGCCGAGCTGCTGCAGCTGGTTTTGCATGCTTTGCGCGGTGTAGGGCATTTGCGTGGTTTGGTCGCCGGTGCCGTCCAGCCCCACCACCAAGCCATAGCCGGTGAGCTGGTTGGTGCGCACGCCCTGCACCGAGGCGATTTCCTTCACCCGGATGCCCTGGGCCGATGCACCGCTTACTGGCCACAACACCGCCACCAGCAACGCCAACAGCGCGGCCAGCCACAGGCGACTGGGGGCTTGCACATGTCGGGTTGACGGCGCGGCGGTCATCGGTGGCCAGGTGTTTTTCATGCGTTCTATTCTGGGTAAGCTCAGAAAGGGATAACGCTCAAAAAGAACCGTGCAAGCCAGCCTATTGAGAGCGCTTCGCCCTGCGCACCGCGTCCGCGCGACTCGATGCGTGCGTTGGCCACCTGGATTGAGGGGATCACGTTGCCCGGCTGGATCTGGCGCGGGTCGACCGTGCCAGAAAAGCGCAACACATCCACGTTTTGGTTCACACCAATCTGCTTTTCCCCCGCCACCACCAGGTGACCATTGGGCAACACCTCCAACACAGTGGCGGTGATCGAGCCGGAGAAGGTATTGGCGCTTTCGGTACCGCCCTTGCCTTCGAAGTTGTTGGACGAGTTGGCGCCGGTCGTGAGTCTGCCCAGCGACGACGGCTTCAAAAACGGAAATGTCTCTACTTCAGCTGAAAGAACGCCCTTGCGATCGATAGAAGCCGACGACCTCTGGCTGGCACTGATGCGCTCGGTGATCTGAATCGTGAGGCTGTCACCGGGCAGCCGCGCGCGTGGATCTTCAAACGGCGGGCGGTAACTCGCCGCCTGAAAAATCCCCCCGCTCGGCACCCCCGCCACCAGCACGGGCGCGGCGTAAAGCACCTTGGAGACCGGCACCACACCGACCTCGGGCGTGTTTTGCAACGACGCGCAGCCGGTGAGCCAGACAGCGGCCGGCGCCAGAAATAAGAGGTGGCTACGTTTCATCAATTTCTTTCTTTGAACGGCCAAAAAACCAGCCGGAGTGGGTTTCTGAAACCCAGAACACCGCAGAACCGGCTTTGCCGGGCTGCATGTGTTGCCCCCTGGGGGGTGACGCCGCAGGCGGCGCGGGGGGGATTACAACTGAGCCAACCGCTGCAGCATCTGGTCGCTGGTCTGGATCGCCTTTGAATTCATCTCGTAGGCGCGCTGGGTCTGGATCATGGTGACCAACTCCTGCACCACATTAACGTTGGAGGTCTCCACAAATCCCTGCATCACCGTGCCCATGCCAGCGCTACCGGGTGCGCCGTTGACCGGGTTGCCCGAGGCCAGGCTTTCCGTGTAGAGGTTTTGCCCGCGCGGCTCCAGGCCGGCCGGGTTGATGAAATTGGCCAGTTCGATGTTGCCCACCACCGAAGGCGCCGCCGCACCGGGCAACTTGACAGAGACAGCGCCAGCGCTGGAAATGGTGATGCTTTGCGCCTCGGCCGGGATGGTGATGCCAGCGGTGAGCGGGTAGCCGCTGGAGGTGACCATGCGGCCCTGCGCATCGAGCTGCAAGCTGCCGTCTCGGGTGTAGCCGGTGGTGCCATCGGGCATGGTGACCTGCAGGAAACCGTTGCCATTAATCGCGAGATCGAGGTTGTTACCCGACTGCTGCAAGCTGCCCTGCTCGAACGAGCGCGAGGTGGCCACGGTGCGCACGCCCAGACCGAGCTGCAAGCCGGTGGGCAACTCGCTTTGCTCGGCGCTGTTGGCGCCCACTTGGCGCAGGTTTTGGTACATCAGGTCTTCAAACACCGCTTTGGCGCGCTTGAAACCGTTGGTCGATGTGTTGGCCAGGTTGTTCGAAATGACATCCAGCTGGGTCTGCTGGGCCTGCATGCCGGTCTTGGCAATAAACAGCGAATTGATCATGGGAGGCTCCTGAAAAAAGGGGGTTGGACCGCTGGCGTTAGCCGCGGTTGTTAGCCGTTTAAGCTGAGCAGCTGCGAGGCGGTTTTGTCGTTGGTTTCGCCGTTTTGCAGCATGCGCATCTGCACCTCAAACTGGCGCGCGACCGCGATCATCCCGACCATGGCCTCGATCGGGTTCACATTGCTGCCCTCCAGCGCGCCGCTTTGCATGCGGGCATTGGCATCGGCCACCAGCGGGTCGCCTTGGGGGCCACGAAACAGGCCGTCTTCCCCGCGCTGCAAGCGGTTGTCGGCATCGGGCGTGACCAGCTTCAGGCGGCCCAGGTTCTGCGGCGGCTGGCCGCTGACCCGCGCGGTCACGGTGCCGTCTTCGCCCATGGCAATCTGGGCGTTGGCCGGTGCCACGATCGGGCCGCCGTCGCTCAGCATGGGCAGGCCCTGCGGGTTCACCAGGGTGCCTTCGGTGTTCACTTCCAGCGAGCCAGCGCGCGTGTAGGCTTCGGTGCCGTCAAGCCCAAGCACCGCAAAGTAGCTGTTGCCACGCGCGGCCACATCGAGGTTGCGCCCGGTGCTGGTCACCGGCCCCGGCGTATCGGAGTGCCCCGCTGTGGCTTCCAGCGCAAACACCCGTGTGCTTGCGCCGTCGCCGCGCACCGGCACCGCCCGAAAGGTGGACAACTCGGCGCGAAACCCCGGCGTTGAGGCATTGGCCAGGTTGTTGGCCAGCAACTGCTGGCGCTGCTGCGCCGCGTTGGCGCCGGTCATGGCGGTGTAGATCAGGCGGTCCATGGAGAACTCCGGGTGAACACTGTTTCAGAAGAAGAAAAAACAAACAAAGTCTGCAATCGGCGATGTCTGCATCCCAGGGCACCGCGGAACCGGCTTTGCCGGGCTGCCAGTGCCGCCCCTCAGGGTGACGCCGCAGGCGGCGCGGGGGGCAACCTCCTGCGGGGGTTACCTCATGTTGAGCAAGGTGCTCAACACCTGATCCTGCGTCTTGATGGTTTGGGCGTTGGCTTGGTAGGCGCGCTGCGCAACCATCATGCTGACCAACTCGGAGGTGAGATCGACGTTGGAGTCTTCCAAGGCGCCCGAGCGCAACATGCCCAGGTTGCTGGTGCCTGGCTGGCTCGGCGAGGTGGCAGGGCCAGATCCGCTGGTCTCGGTCCAGAGGTTGCCACCCCCGGGTGCCAAGCCTTGCGGGTTGCGAAAGCTGGCCAGCGCAATCTCCGCCACAGGCCGCGACACGCCGTTGGAGTAATTGGCCATTACCTTACCGTCGTTGGCGATGTTGATGCTGGTCAGATTGCCCCTGGCATAGCCATCTTGCTTCAGTTCGCTCACTGAGAATTGACCGCCAAACTGCGTGGAGCCAGCCAGGGAAATATTAACGTTGAACGTGGTCGCGGTCGCGGGCGGGGTCGGGTTCAGCACCGGGGTATTCGGATTGGCCGGCGACACATTTACCGTGGTCACCAGCGGACCGGGGGTCGTGTTCCCTGCGGGAAGCGCGGGGATAGTACTCACGAATTTTCCGTTGGAATCGAACGTTACCGTACCCAACGGGGATGCGGTGAAGGCTGGTGTGGCGGTGGGGTCGTTGAGCTTGTCAAACACATTCCAAGTGTTGGCAGTGGTGGCGATGTTAGTGCCAGCCTTTTCAAAGTACAGGTTGACTGGCCTGACAACCCCCTGCGCGTCGTGCACGTTGATGGACGTACCAAAGGTGGAGCGCGGGGTAAGCGGCAGGATGGCAGCGGATTGCGTACGCGCATCCAGGTTGATAACAGCCGTGATGCCCACCGTTTGCTTCGCTCCGATGGGAGCCCCGGTGGGGAAACTCAGCGGCACGTCACGCGTCCGCACATCGGCATCAGGACCGCTGATCATGGTGCCCATGACCTTTGCGCCACCATTGGTCACCAGATTGCCTTCCTTATCAAGTTTGAAATTACCGGCGCGGGTGTAGGCGGGCGTGCCATCGGTCTGCTGCAGCTTGAAAAAGCCGCCGCCATTGATAGCAACATCGAGGTTGTTGCCAGTGACGCTGATGTTGCCCTGGGTAAATTGCTGGCTCACCTTTTCTACCTCCACGCCTAAGCCCGTGCCACCCGCACCGTTGACAGAGGCGGCGTAAAGCTCGGCGAATTCGGCGCGCGAGGTCTTCATGCCCACCGTGTTGGCGTTGGCAATGTTGTTACCGATCACATCGAGGTTGCGGCTGGCGGCGTTGAGGCCAGAGAGGCCTTGCTGAAATGACATGGTCGTGTCCTTGGTTGAAAAATGGGGGCTGGATTGGGGTGGTTGTGTGCAGTGGGGCGCTTACATGAACGCGCGCACCTTGTCGTAGCCCATCGTGCGGCCGTCTTGCAATTGCAGGCTCATCGCGCCACCGGTGAAGCCCACGGCGGTCACAGCGGCGTGGGTCAGGGGGGTGGCGGTGACGGGCTGCCCGCCCTCGGTGGCGCGCACAGCAAAGCCGGCAACGCGCGCCGGGTCGATGCCCTTGGCGTTCCAGTTGAAGGCGTGTTGGCCAGCGGGCAGTGCGCCCAGGTTCACCGTTTCGATCAGCTCGCCGTTGGTGCCCATCACATCAACCGCCACCTGCGACGCCGAGCCGCTGAGCGCCATCGCGCCGCGCGCCTCATCCCCATCGAAACTGAAGCGGTTGCCCTCCACCAGCGCCTGGCGCCCGATCAGCGACGTGCCTTGCAAGCCTTGCATGGCGCTGTACTGCTCAGACATGCCCTTGAGCGTGGCGTTGAGCTGCTGGATGCCGCTGACCGTGTTGATCTGCGCCATCTGCGAGGTCATCTGCGCGTTGTCCATTGGGTTGAGCGGGTCTTGGCTGTTGATTTGCGCCACCAGCAGCTTCAAGAAGCGGTCTTGCGCGGCCTGCGGGTCGGTGTTGCTGTCGGCTTTGTCGGCGCGGGTGGTGTTGCCCACCGTGGTGCCAAGGCCGCTCAGATCAAGTGGGGCGATGTTCATGGCTCAGCTCGCTTTCATTGCCCCATTTGGAGCGTTTTGAGTAGCAGGGACTTGGCCGTGTTCATGACCTCGACGTTGTTTTGGTAAGAGCGCGAGGCCGACATCATGTTGACCATCTCTTCGACCGGGTTCACGTTGGAATGCGTCACATAGCCCTCGGCATCGGCGCTGGGGTGACCGGGGTTGTGCAAGCGGCGCGCGGGGGTCTGGTCTTCGGTGATGTTTTTCACCTTCACACCGGCGTTGCCGCTGCCACCCATGGGCACGGTCTCGAACAGCACTTGGCGCGCCTTGTAGCTCTGCCCGTCAGGCCCAGCCACAGCGTCGGCATTGGCCAGGTTGCTGGCGACCACGTTGAGCCGCTGCGACTGCGAACTGATCGCACTGCCCGACACACCAAAAATTGCAAACATCGACATACAAAAATCCTCTCAAAGCAGGTGAGCGACCCGGAGCGGGGCGTCATTGGCCACTGATGGCGGTCAGCATGGTCTTCACATTCCCGTTGATGAAACGCAGCGTGGACTCGTAGCGAATGCTGTTGTCCACAAAATTGGCGCGCTCGCGGTCCAGGTCGACCGAGTTGCCGTCCTGGCTGGGCTGGGTCTGCACCGTGTAGGCCATGCTGACGGCACCACCCGGGCCGCGCCCGCCAATGCGCATGTGCGCGGCGTCGGTCATGGCGGGCAAAGAAGCGGTGGCTGCGCTGCCGGTGGCTTTTTGCAGCGCAGCGGTGAAATTGAAATCGCGCGCCACGAAACCGGGCGTGTCGGCGTTGGCGATGTTGCTGGCGATCACCTGCTGGCGCTGCGAGCGCAGCAGCAACGACTGGCTGTGAAAGTCCAAGCGGGCGGTCATCTGTTCCAGCATGGTTACCTCGGCGCGGTGGTTGAAGGGGGGGTGAATCGAGCTGCTTGAAGGCTGCACGTTTCACCAAGCTGGATGCGAGTATGGGAAAACTTGAGCCCTGGCAATGGCACGAAAAAGCGCTGCATTTCGGGTCTGTTTGCGCCTTTGTTCGGTGCGGTCGGCTCCTACAGTGACCGGCCGACACACACACGCTCTCATGCGGTGCACAACCCCCCGACCCGAACCGGCTCATCCAGGAGATGCTTCATGCGCCCCTCACCCAACCCCCCGCTGCGCTTGCGCCACCAACCTGCCGCCTGGAAACTGCTGACGGCGTTTCTCTTGTTGCTCGGCGGCTTGCTGGTGGTGGCCCAAGCCCAGGCGGCGGAGCCGCCCGCCTCAGCCAGCGACAGCGCCAACCTGGAGCAGATGGCGCGCGATTTTCTGCAACCCAACGTGGCATCGGCCACCAGCCAGGGCGCCGAGCTGCCCCTTCGCGCCGAGGTGATGGTGGGCGCGCTGGACTCGCGGCTGCGCTTGGCACCCTGCGCGCGCGTGGAGCCCCACCTGCCCGCCGGCACCCGCCTGTGGGGCCGCGCCCGCGTCGGCCTGCGTTGTGTCGATGGCCCAACCCGCTGGAACGTTTTTTTGCCGGTGACGGTAAAGGCCTGGGGCCCGGCCTGGGTGATCAAGCGCCCAGTGTCGGCCGGCGAAGTTTTGACTCAAGAAGATGCAGAAATGGCCGAAGTGGACTGGGCGGAGCAATCGGCCTCGGTGCTGGCCACACCGGCGCTGTGGGTCGGCCAACAAGCGGCCTACACCCTGCTGCCCGGTCAGGCGCTGCGCCAGCACATGGTGCGCGCCACCGAGGCGTTCTCGGCCGGCTCGCAGGTCCGTGTGATGCAAACCGGTGCGGGCTTTGAGGTGGTCGTGACCGGGCAAGCGCTTTCGCGTGGGCTGGTCGGCCAGAGCACCCGGGTGCGCCTGCCCAGCGGCAAGATCGTGACCGGCTTGGTGCGCGACGGTCAAACGGTCGAGCTGGCCTTGTGAGGGCCCAGGCTTGAGGCGTTGGCCAGTTCAAGTACAGCTTGCGAAAAATATTCCGCAAAAAAGACCTAAAGTCCCCTCGCTTTTGGGCCGATAGTCCTTCTATAAATCCCTCACTTCGGGGTTGGAGAGCGACATGAAAATCGAATCATCACCAGATTCCTACATCGGATCCGTGGCGGGCGGCCCGCAGAAAGCGCCATCTGCCCCCGCTGCGGGCAGCGAAAATGCCGCCGCTGGTGCGGTGGCGGGTGCTGCTGCCGCAGCGAAACCCCAGGCTGGCGTCACGGTCACGCTGTCATCAGCCAGCCAGGCGATGTCGTCGGCCAACGGCACAGGCGGCGAGGTGTTCAACGCCCAAAAGGTCGAGGCCATGAAGCTCTCGATCGCCAACGGCACCTTCCAGGTCAATCCCGAGGCGATCGCCGACAAGATGCTGTCGAACGCCGCCGAGATGCTGGGCAACGCCCGCGGCTGACCCTGACTTTCCCCTTTTCCAGCCCACCGCCGTGCAAGCGCCTGCCAAAGCCTTGACCCCCTCCCACCCGTGGCTCGGCCAGCTGCACTCGGGGCTGGACAGCCTGGCTGCTGCGCTGCTGCGCGGCGATGCACAAGCCACCGAGCAAGCCAGCGCAGAGGTCAATGCCATTTTTCAGCGCGCGCCCCAGGCACATGAACTGGCCGACGCCGGCCAGGCGCTGCACGCCGAACTGTTGCAAACCGCCCAGCGCTTCGCGGAGCTGCGCCAAGCCGTGCTGCGCAACGCCGCCCAAAGCCAGCGCGCGGTGCACAGCCTGCTGCCCAGGACCGTCCCCGCCACCTACTCACGCCAGCTCGGCCCAGCCACCTCGTCGACCGGTGGCGCTGGGCGTGGATTTTTGACGGCTTGAGCCTTCGGCTGCGCTGGTCAGGTGCCTCGCAACCGCGCCTCTTCACACCCCTCGGCTCTTTTCGGCTGATCGGGTATTGCGCACGGCGGCCTGAAGCAACGCCCTTTTTTGCCTGAAAACAGAAAAACCGACACAACGGTCGGTTTATCTCTGAGATGAAGGCACCAGCGAACCGCCGGTCACGCTCAATGTTCCCGCAACTTCGCACGCAGCCGCGCAATCGACTGGCTGTGCAGCTGACAAATGCGCGATTCAGTGACGTTGAGCACAGCGGCGATTTCTTTCAGGTTCATGTCGTGCTCGTAGTACATGCTCATGATCTGCTGCTCGCGCTCGGGCAGCAGCTTGATCGCGCCCACCAGCGCCACGCGCATGCGCTGGTCTTGCAGCACGGCCGAGGGCTCGCTTTCGCTCTCGCCAGCATGGCGATCGAGAAAGCTGTCTTCGTCATCGCCGTGGCCGCTGATGTCTTCCAGATACACCAGCTGGGTGCCGCGCACCTTGGCCAGCAGGTGCTGGTAGTCGGCCAGCGGCAGGCCCAGCTCCTGGGCAATTTCCGACTCCAGCGGTGCGCGGTGCAGCTTTTGCTGCAGCCGGTGCACCGCTTGCTCAATGTCTTTTTGGCTTTTGCGCGAGCCGCGTGACATCCAGTCGCCCTCGCGCAGCTCGTCGATCATGGCGCCACGGATGCGCTGGCTGGCGAAGGTTTCGAACTGCACGCCCTGCGAGGGCTCAAAACGCGAGATAGCTTCGGTCAGGCCGATCATGCCGACCTGGATCAGATCGTCCACCTCCACGCTGGGCGGCAGCTTGGCGATCATGTGGTGGGCCAAGCGGCGCACCAGCGGCGTGTATTGACGCAACTGGTCGTCCCGGTTGAGGGTGCCTTTGGCGGTGTACATCGTGGTCAACTCCAGAGTCCCTGTGAATGGTCTGATGCGCGCTGGGTGAACACAGCGCGGCTGGCGGCTGGCGTGAGCGCGCTGGCCAGTGCGTTTGGGCCCCAAGTGGTCGGCGGCCAGGCATCGGGGGTCAGGCCCAGGTGGCGCTGCGCACAGCCCACCACCGTGTCCACCGCCTGCTGCAGCGGCACGCTGCCCTGCCCCATGCGGTCGGGCAAGGGCGCCAACACCGGCACCACACCACCGAGGTGCAGCCATTTCAGGTCGCTGTAGGTATCCAGCGTGCCCTGTGTTTGGTCGAGCACCGGCACCAGTGCGTGCGCGTTCAACCCACCAAACACAGCCGCCAGCAGTTGTGCTGGTGCGAACACCAGCACGCACACGCCGGGTGCAAACGGCGCTGCCAAGCGCGAGAGCGCGACCTCCGGACCAGCCAGCTGCTCTGTCTGCGCCAGCGCCTGCAAACCCCGCGCGCCCGGCATCACCAGCCACTCGCTGCCCTGCGGCGCGTGCTCCAGGCCAGCAATGGCCGGGTCTTGCAGCGCATGCAGCAGACCAAAATGTGCGCCCGGCTGCGGAGCGCGGCCACTGGTCTCAGATGAACTGCCGTCAACGATCACCACCGTTTCTTGCAGAGCGGTGAGGTGAGCGGCCAGCGTGCACAGCAGCTCGTAGGCCTTTGCTGGCTGGCTCAGGCTGCTCACCAGCACCACACGCACCCCGGCAGGCGGCAGCGGCGCGGCGCGCAGGCCAGCGGCCTGGTCGTGACCGATCTCAAACACAGCCGGCTCCCAGGTGGATGCCGCGTGTGGAGGCCTGCGAGAAGTAGAAGCCCATGTCGGAGGCCAACGGATCGTGGGCCGACTTGCCTTCGGTGCTCATCGCCATGCGAACCAGCGCAGCGGCGTCGGCCACCTGCCAGTCTTCTGGTACACGCTGGCCGTTGGCCACACCGCGCAGCGTGACCTGGTGGCGCAGCAGCGCGTCCAGCGCCGGGCCGAGCTTGACCGCCTCGTCCACCTTGGACAGCACCACACCATGCAGCGTGGAGGCCTTGAAACCGGTGAACACGTCGTCGAGCGTGTCGCCATGGGCGCCGGCGTTGACCACCAGCACCTTCTTGATCTTGGGCTGGTCGAGCACATCGAGCATGTCTTGAATGCGCTGGTCGCGCTGCGCCAGGCCAGCGGTGTCGATGATCACCATGCGCTTGTTGGCCAGCAGGTTGAGCAGGTCGCTGAGCGCGGCGCGGTCGTGCGCCTGGTGGGGCACCACACCGAGCAGGCGGCCGTAAGCGCGCAGCTGTTCGTAGCCCGACACGCGGTAGCTGTCGAGCGTGATCAGGCCGACGCTGGCGGCGCCGAACTGCTGCACACATTGCGCGGCGAGCTTGGCGGCGGTGGTGGTCTTGCCGATGCCGGTGGCACCGATCAGCGAGATCACACCGCCTTCTGCCACCAAGCCAGCACCGGGCGCGGCCACTTTCAGGTTGCGCGTGATCACGTCCATCAGCCAACGCACCGCTTCGCCAGCGTTGCTTTCAACCGGCACCCGCTCCAGCACAGCGCGCGAAATCGCAGGCGAGAAGCCAGCGCGGATCATTTTCAGCATGAGCTGCGACTGGATCGGGTTTTGTTTTGAAGCACCCAGCCAGGCCAGGGTATTGAATTTCTCTTCGATCATTTCCTTCAGCGCGGAGAGCTCGCCTGCGACCTGGCTGTCGGCCTGAGCGCGAGGGGGTTCCAGCTCCAGCGAATCTTCCCAGCTCAGCGGTACCGCCGCGCGGGTGCGGATCGGTGCGGGTATGGGGCTCATGAACGTGGGGGGCGGGGCCATCGGCGCCATCGGCGTCATTGGCGCCCTGGGGGCGGGCGGGGCCACACGCGCCACCGGGGCACTCATGCGCGGAACAGGTATCTGCATGGGCTCGGCGCGCGGCGCAACTTGGCGCGCTACAGCGGCCGGGGCGGCAGGCGGTTCGGCTTGCGCGGTGTCGCCCTGCAGTGCGGCGCGGCGCTTGCGCAGCATGCGCTCGCGCACATAGTCCTGAAACGAGAGCGTGCTCATCGACATCGTCTCGGTGTCGGCTTCCACCGAGTCGGGCGCTGGCTGGGCGATCTGGCGGCTGCGCGCCAGCTCGGGTTCGTTGCGCGCAGCGGGCTTGCTGGCGCCACCCAGCGAGGCCAGGCTTTCCTCGGCCGCGGCCATCACCTCAAAGCCGCTGTCGGTCGAACGGGTCGAGAGGATCACAGCGGTCTCGCCGAAGGCGTTGCGGGCCTTGGCCATGGCCTCGCGCGAGGTGGGAGCGGTGAAGCGCTGAATGTTCATGATGCGAGTTCTCCAAGAATCGGGCCAATGCGGATGAGGTGGGTGTCAGGAATTTCGCTGTGGGCAAGCACCTGAAGACGGGGTGCGGCGCGGCGCAGCAAGCGCGCCATGGCGGTGCGGATGGCGTCGGGCACCAAGAGGCAGGCGGGCACGCCTTTTTCCTCCTGGCGGTTGGCGATGTCGGTGGCCGATTTGCTCAGCATCTCGGCCACACCAGGATCGAGGGCGCCCTGCGCGTTGGCAGCCAACGCCTGCATCAGCAAGCGCTCAAGGCCGGGCTCGATGGCGATCACTTCGAGCTCTTTCACCGGGCCATAGATCTGCTGCACGATGGCCGGTGCGAGCGCCATGCGCACCCGGCGCGCCAGCTCGATGGGGTCGGTGGTGGCGGTGGCGTGTTCGGCGATCGCTTCGATGATGGTGCGGATGTCGCGCACATGCACCGACTCTTCCAGCAGCAGCTGCAACACCTTCTGGAACGAGGCGATGGAAATCATCTTGGGCACGACTTCTTCAATCAACTTGGGGGCCAGGCGGGTCACATGTTCGACCAGGTCCTGGGTCTCCGTCCGGCTGAGCAACCTCGCTGCCTGGACTTGCATCAAGTGTGAAAGATGGGTGGCCAGCACGGTCTCGGAATCAACCACCGTGAAACCTGCCATTTGCGCGTTTTCCTTTTGCTTGTCTTCGATCCAGTGCGCGGGCAGACCGAACGCCGGGTCGGTGGTGGGGGTGCCAATCAAGGGGGTGCCAATGCCGCTGGGGTCGATGGCGAGGTACATACCCGGGAACACCTCGCCCTCGCCCACCACCACGCCGCGCAGCGTGATGCGGTAGCCGCTGGGTTTCAGCTCCAGGTTGTCGCGCACATGCACGGCGGGTGGCAGAAAGCCCACCTCTTGCGCAAACTTCTTGCGCACGCCTTTGATGCGTGTCAGCAGGTCGCCCCGGCGGTCTTTGTCCACCATCGCAATCAGGCGGTAGCCCAGCTCCAGGCCCAGCAAGTCAACTGGCTGCAGATCGTCCCAGGTGGCCTCGCCATCGCTGACGGCCGCCGGCGCCTCGGGCGCGATCACCGGCTTGCGCTCCTGACCCATGCGCCACCAAGCCAGCGCGCCAATGGCGGCTGCAAACACCAGGAACACGGTGTGTGGCATGCCGGGCACGATGCCCAGCAGAAACAGCACCGAAGCGGTGATGCCCAGCACCTTGCTGGACAGAAACATCTGCTCCATCACCTGCTCGCCCAGGTCGCCGCCCTTGCCCACACGCGAGACCACCATGGCCGCAGCCACCGAGATCAGCAGGCCAGGAATCTGGGCCACCAGAGCGTCGCCCACCGCCAGCAGGATGTAGCTGTCGGCCGCCTCGCCGGCCGAGAGGCCGTGCTGCATCATGCCAATGGCAAAGCCGCCAATGATGTTGATGATGAGAATCAAAATGCCGGCGATCGCATCACCGCGCACAAACTTGGAAGCGCCATCCATAGAGCCGAAAAACTCGGCCTCTTCGCCCACTTCAGCGCGGCGGCGCTTGGCTTCTTCCTCTCCGATCAGGCCGGCGTTCAGGTCGGCGTCGATCGCCATCTGTTTGCCTGGCATCGCGTCCAGGGTGAAACGGGCCGACACCTCGGCGATGCGCTCCGAGCCCTTGGTGATCACCACAAAGTTGATCACCACCAGAATCGCAAAAACAATGAAACCGACCGCGAAGTTGCCCCCGATCAGGAAGCTGCCAAAGGCTTCGATCACCGCGCCAGCCGCGCCGGGGCCGGTGTGGCCTTCCAGCAGCACGACGCGGGTGGAGGCCACGTTGAGCGAGAGCCGCAGCAGCGTGGTGAGCAGCAACACGGTGGGAAACACCGAGAAGTCCAGCGGGCGCTTCATGTAGGCCGCCACCATCATCACCACCAGCGCCAAGGCGATGTTGAGGGTGAAGAAGGTGTCGAGCATCCAGGGCGCCATCGGCAGCACCATCATGGAAAGCACGGTGATCACCAGCATGGGTGCGGCCAGGCCGCCGGCCCAGGCGGCGTTGCGCCGGAACCATTGCTGCAGGGGCATCAGAGCGTTCATGTGGATTTCTTCTTGGTGTGTGGGTCGAGCTCGGGCGGCACCTCGGGCACGGGCATGGCAGAAGGCGCTGCGCCCTCGCCTTTCAGCGCTGCTTTCAGCTGGTAAACATAGGCCAGCACCTGCGCCACCGCGGTGTAAAGCCCAGCGGGAATTTCGCTGTCGATCTCGGCGTGGGCGTAAAGCGCACGCGCCAGCATGGGCGACTGCAGCACCGGCACATCGTTGGCCTTGGCCACATCGCGGATGCGCAGCGCCAGCAGGTCGGCGCCTTTGGCGACCACGCGCGGTGCGTTCATGGTGGCGTCGTCGTAGCAGATCGCCACCGCGTAGTGGGTCGGGTTCATCACCACCAGGTCGGCGCGTGGCACCGCGCTGATGCTGTTGCGCTGCGCCATTTCGCGCTGGCGAGCACGCCGCTGCGCTTTCACGTGGGGGTCGCCCTCAGACTCTTTGTGTTCGCGCTTGACCTCTTCCAGCGACATCTTCAGGCGACTGGCGTGCAGGAATTTTTGCAGCGGCACATCAATCACCGCAAACAGAAGCACCACGACCAACAGCAGCGTGACCCCGGTGGATATCCAACCCCCCAACTGGCCCAGCGCACCCTCCAGCGGCATCAGCACCAGGGTGGCAAACGCGGCCACATGCGCGCCGATGAACTGCCAAGCCACCACACCGATCACCACGGTGATGCCCGCGAGCTTGGCGGTGTCGGCCAGTTGCTGCTTGGAAAATAACCGGCCAATGCCTTTCAACGGGCTGAGCCGGGTGAGGTCGGGCGTGATCGGTTTGCTGCTCAGTGCCCAGCCGCCCGAGGCCACGATCGCAGCCAACGCAATCGCCAGCACAAACAGGCCCAGCGGCAACACGAGCTGAATGCCCTGCATCCCCGCAGCCAGCAGCAGCTCCAGCATCTGCTCGGGTTTCTGCAAGGTGCTGTGGTCAAAGCGCAGGTGCGAGCGCAGCGCCATGCGCAGGCTGTCAAAGCCGGTGGGTAGCAGCGCCACCAGCACCAACGCACCACCACCCAGCACCGCCAGGTTGGACAGGTCTTTGGAACTGGGCACCTGCCCATCGCTGCGCGCTTTTTGAAGGCGCTTCGGCGTGGCGGGTAGGTTCTTGTCCTGACTGGAGGATTCCATGGCTCTGACTCATCGGGGGGAAGAGTCAGATTGTGGAAGTCGGGTCAGAAAACTAAAGGGGAATAAGCCGCTGCGAAACCGCGCTTATCGGGGATTGCAGGTGCGGGTTTTTGTAGGAGCGGCACTGCCGCAATGGCCTTTCTTAAAACCCCAGACTCGCGAGCAGATCGTCCACCTGCGCTTGGTCGGTCACCACATCGGTGCGGCCCTCGGGCGTGACCACCGGGCCTTGCAAGCTGGTCGCAACCAGCACATGGTCCTGCCCCGGTTTGCCGGCAGGTGCCGACTCCAGCAGCAAAGCCAGCAGCTGTTCTTCGATGGTCGCAGCCACCTGCACCACGCGCGCCACCACCTGCCCGGTGAGGTCGTGAAAATCTTGCGCCAGCATGATTTCGGTCAGGCGAGCGTCGTTGCGCTCGCTGGCCTGCGTGATCGCCTGCGCCATTTGTCTCAGTTCGGGCATCGCAGCGCTCAAACCCGGCACGCGTGCAATGGTGTCGTCCAGCTCGCGAGCCTGGCGGGTGATCTCCAGCTGGTCGGCCTTGGCCTCGTCGACCAGGTTGAGCACCTTCTCAGCTGCCTCACCCGTCAGGCGAGCGATGTATTGCAGGCGGCTGCGCGCATCGGGCAGCTTTTCCACCGCGCCCTGCAACTTGGGTGCGTAGCCCAGCTCGTTGAGCGCATCGTGCAACTTGGGTGTGTAGCCCAACTCGCTGAGCGCGTCGTGCAGCTGGCGGGTGATGCCGCCGAGCTTGTTGAAGAGGTCGCTGCTGGGCAGCGGATCGGTATCGGATCGGTTCATGGTTGCCTCCCCATCACAGGCCAAGCTTCTTGACGATGTTGGCCAGTTTCTCTTCGAGAGTGGCCTTGGTGAACGGCTTGACGATGTAGCCCGCCGCACCGCCTTGCGCCGCCATCACGATGTCTTCCTTGCGCGCCTCGGCTGTCACCATGAGAACCGGCAGGTGTTTGAGTTTCTCGTCTTTCTTGATCGCAGCCAGCAGCTCAAAACCGTTCATGTTCGGCATGTTGATGTCGGTCACCACAAAATCGAAGCTGCCGTTGCGCAACTTGTTGATCGCGATCGCACCGTCTTCGGCCTCGTCGGCATCGGCGTGGCCAATTTCTTTGAGCAAGTTGCGCACGATGCGGCGCATGGTGGAGAAGTCGTCAACGATCAGGAATTTCATCGGGGTGGCCATGGCTGCCTCCAGCGGCGGGGGTGAAAAAAGAGGTGGTGTGGAAGATCGGGCGCAGCGGAATCACCGCGCGGCCCCTGTCGATAGTTTCGGCAGATCGGGCGCAATCTGAAGCGCGCTGGGCACAACGCTGCGCGCCAGCGGCTCAACCGCTGCGGAAGGCGCCTGGGCTGCGGGTGTGGCGGTCGATGTGGCGTTTGGCTCTGGGGGGTTGGCCGCGCGGGCCCCAGGCATCAACCGCTCCTCGGCCTCTTGGGTCAACACCACGATGCTGATGCGCCGGTTGATCGGGTCGTTGGGTGTATCGGGGGTTCGCAACTGGCTCGATGCCAGGCCCTCCACCCGCAGCAGCTTGTTGTCGGACAGGCCACCGGCCACCAGCTCGCGGCGCGAGGCGTTGGCGCGGTCTGCCGAGAGCTCCCAGTTGCTGTAGCCGCGGTAGCCGCTGCCGTAGGGCGTGGCGTCGGTGTGGCCAGCCAGCGCAATGCGGTTTTCCACATCGCCAAGCGTCACACCAATGGCGCGCAAAATTTCGCGCATGTAGGGCTTCACCAGCGCGCTGCCGGCATCGAACATCGGCCGATTCTGCTCGTCCACGATTTGAATATGCAGGCCGTCGATGGTTTTTTCGAGCTGAATCTGCGAGGCGTATTCGGCCAGAAGGGGGTTGTTCATGATCGCGTTGACCAGCTTGCGCTGCAGCGCCTCGATGCGCGCCTCATCGCGCCGCGCTTGCTCGGTGCGCGCCATCTGCGCACCCATGAGCTTGGCGGCGCGCTCGGCGTCACCGCCGTCCACCTGTCCGCTTGAGGCGCTCAGATCGCGCCCGCCACCAGGCAGGATGCTGTTGCTGTTGCCAGCACCACTGCCGCCCATCAGCGAGACCTTGACCGGCGTGTTGAAGTAACTCGCAATGCCTTTCAACTCGCCTGAACTGTTGGAGCCGAGCAGCCACATCAGCAAGAAGAAAGCCATCATGGCGGTCACGAAGTCGGCGTAGGCGATCTTCCACGCTCCCCCGTGCGCCGCATGCCCCGTCTTCTTGATGCGCTTGATGATGATCGGCTGTAACTTTTTATCGGCCATGCTGGTCTCCCCCCGCGCCGCCTGTGGCGTCACCCCCCAGAGGGGGGCGGCACTGGCGGCCCGGCAAAGCCGGTTCCGCGGTGCCCTTGGATTGGGACATCTCGCTGCGGAAAGGTGCTTGCAGCGCTAAGCGGCGCGGGGAGTACCTCATGCCTTGCCGCCTTTCAGATGCTCTTCCAGTTCGAGGAAGCCAGGGCGCTCGGTGGAGAACAGCACCTTGCGACCGAACTCGATGGCGGTGGTGGGCGCGTAGCCTTGCATGCTGGCCAAGAGCGTGGTCTTGATGCACAGCAGCTCTTTGCTGCCCTCTTCCATCTTTTGCTCCATCACGCCAGCCAGCGGCTCGACCATGGCGTAGGCCAAGAAAATACCGAGGAAGGTACCGACCAGCGCCGAACCGATCATGGCGCCGAGCACCGCTGGTGGCTGTCCCACCGAGCCCATGGTTTTGATCACGCCCAGCACCGCCGCCACAATGCCGAACGCCGGCAGGCCGCCAGCCAGGCGGGTGATGGCGCCCACCGGTCCGTGGGCTTCTTGGTGGTGGGTCTCCATCTCGGCGTCCATCAGCGATTCGATCTCGTGGGCGTTGAGGTTGCCCGAGACCATCATGCGCAGGTAATCGGTGATGAACTCCACCACATGGTGGTCGGCAGCGATGGCCGGGTACTTCTGAAAGATGGGCGACTGCTCCGGGCTCTCCACGTCTTGCTCAATCGCCATCAGGCCTTCCTTGCGCGCCTTCTGCAAGATGTCGTATTGCAGCGCCAGCAGCTCCATGTAACGCGCCTTGGTGTACTTCGAGCCTTTGAACGCGCCCATCACCGCAGCCCTGGTGGCCTTGAGCACCTTGGGCGGGTTGCACACCACAAACGCACCAGCGGCACCGCCACCGATGATCAGCATCTCAAGCGGCAAGGCCTTGAGAATGACCACCATGTTGCCGCCAGCCAGCATGTAGCCGCCAAAAATGCAGCCCAGTGCAACCACGTAACCGATGATGACAAACATATTTCAGGCCTTGCCGATGAGGGGGTGAGAGCAAGCGCGACACGCGGCCAATGCGCTGCTTTTTGTGTGGTTCAACTGTAGGCACGCTTGTGCCAGCCCATCAACGCGAAAAGGGCCCCGATCGGGGCCCTTTTCAGACTTTGGAAGCAGCGCTCGCTCAGTGCAAGCGAAGTCCACCCGCGGCACTGCCCTTGCCGGCGCGCGCTGGCGGCTCGCAAAGACCACAGACGAACTGGCGAGCATTCTCGTAGGGCTCGGTCACGAAACTGCCACCGCAGCAAGAGCATTTGGTGAGCGTGAGCATGCCGTTGTCGACAAACTTCACCATCCGCCAAGCGCGCGTGACCGAGAGCAACGGCTCGATCGCGCTGGCTGTCATCTGCTCGGTGTAAAGGCGAAACGCCTTGATCACCGTATCGATCTCTTCGAGTTCGCTGGTCTTGGACAGGTACTCGTGAATATTCAGAAACAAGGACGCGTGGATGTTGGGCTGCCAAGTCAAGAACCAGTCGGTGGAGAAAGGCAACTGTCCCTTGGAAGGGCTCTTGCCCGCCACCTCTTTGTACAGCCGCAGCAGCCGCTCATAAGACAGGCTGGTTTCGTACTCCAGCACCTGCAGGCGCGCACCCAGCTTGATCAGGGAAATGGCGCGCTCGATGTCACGCGATTCGTTGAGGATGCTTTTTTGGGTGGCCATGACGGGCTCCTGTGTGCGAGAGAAATGCGTTGCGAAGATCGCGTGTCTTGAGCCGAAACTCAATGCGCTGCGGTCATGGACTCGGCGTACTTTCCCGCCATCAAAATGCTCGCGTGCAGCTGCGTGGTGGTGGTGTTGTCCACCTTCTTCACGTTGTGGCTGGTCAGCAGGTTCCACACCAGATCGTCGTCCACCCGGAAGCGGCACAGCAGCATGTTGCTCGACGCAATCTTCAGCAGCTGCGCGGTGGAGAGCATGACCAGCAGATCGGCGGCTTCTTCGCTCACCCCCAGCCGAAACAGCGCTTCGGCGCGGTCCTTGCGGATCAGGTTTTGCGCGAGCATCAGGTAGGTCAAATTGGCTTCGCGGATTTCGGCCAAAAGTTGTTCGCTGTCCATGGGATGCTCCTTGAGAGGCGGGTCAGCGCGGTGAGCGGATTGCTACGTTTGCTGACCTGATGTGGTCAATTGTGTCGACCTGAAACAAAACTTGAATCGGGAAATGCCTGTTCGATCTGTCAGATTTACAGACTGGCCGTGTCAGGCTTCCCCTACAACCTTGGTACCCATTTCGGTCCTTCCTCTGCAAGCTCCAAGGCAGCCGTTTCTGCTGGTTTGGGTGCACCGCTGCACAGGGCTCGCGCCAACCGGGTGCGGGCAGCGCAGCCGTCGAGCCCGTGGCTGTGCACATGACCGCCGTGGCAAAAGCAAACAAAAGCACTGGACAAGCCCCGCTTTTTTTTTGCAACACCCACCACTCCGCGCTAAAGAATCTGTGCGGGGCACCGAAACTGTTCTCAACGAGCTTCTAAAAAGGTTCGTCGTCCGGCAAGCGAAGCGGCAAGCGGTGAATCGGTCCCCACAGGTCGAGCCTTCTTGCAGCAGAGGTTCCGGTCATGGCGGCCAGCCCCCTGGCTGGCGTTGAGATTGGCAGCAATGCCGGATTACTTTTTTGTTTACTTTTAGGAGTTAGTTATGACCACGATCAACACCAACATTCAGTCGATCAACGCTCAGCGCAACCTGGCGTCTTCCCAGGGTTCGCTGTCCACCTCGATGCAGCGCCTGTCTTCTGGACTGCGCATCAACAGCGCCAAAGACGACGCGGCTGGCCTGGCCATCTCCGAGCGCATGAATTCCCAAGTCAAAGGCCTGAACGTGGCGGTTCGCAACGCCAACGACGGCATCTCGCTGGCGCAAACCGCGGAGGGTGCGCTGGGTGAGATTGGAAACAACCTGCAACGCATTCGCGAGCTGTCGGTGCAATCGGCCAACGCGACCAACTCTTCGTCCGACCGCAAGGCCATGCAAGCCGAGGTGAATCAGCTGGTTTCTGAAATTGATCGGGTCGCCACCCAAACCGACTTCAACGGCACCCGTCTGCTGGATGGCTCGTTTTCTGGTGCAAAAGGCGAGTTTCAAGTTGGGGCCAACGCTGGTCAAACCATCAAGCTGGACACCATTACAAGTGCCCGAGCCAATGACCTCGGCCAGTACCAAGGCTTCTCACTCCAAACTCAAGCGATCGGCACTGCCACCAACACGACAGCGGCACAAACCGTGACCGTGGGCGGTACCTCAATCAGCCTGGGCACGATTGCCAACGACGCAAAAGCCTTGGCCAGTGCAATCAACAGCAAAGGTATTTCTGGCATGAGGGCGTCGGCCAACGAAACTGTTTTTGCAGCTGGTACGTCAGCGATCACCGCCACAGCAAACGGTACCTCCACCTTCAACCTGAACGGCATCACGATCAGCTTGGCCGGCTCTGGAAATGCAAGCGGAAACCGTGCCACAGCCCTGGAGGCGATCAATGCGCAGTCCGCAGCGACCGGTGTTCGTGCGGTGGATACCGGCTCGGGCTTGGAGTTGCGTGCAGGCGATGGCCGCAATATCTCGGTCGGTAGCTTCTCTGCGGGCGGCAACACAGCTGCTACCCAAGCTGATTTCGGTATTGCTGCTGACGGTACCACAGGGGGAACGCTCAACATTGACTACAGCGCGGCGAGCGGCACCTCCGGCAACATTGTGTTTGGGGGCGCCTTTGCCAGCACCACGGCGATTGCTGCGACCGGCGTCGCTGTCAGTGCCATTGACATCACCACGGCAGCGGGTGCCAGCAAGGCGCTGGCATCGCTGGACTCAGCATTGCAGTCGATCAACTCTTCTCGCGGTGATTTGGGCGCGGTGCAGAACCGTTTCTCTTCGGTGATTACCAACCTGCAGACCAACTCTGAAAGCCTCTCATCTGCCCGCGGCCGCATTGTGGACGCCGACTTCGCCAAGGAAACTTCCAACCTGTCGCGTGCCCAGATCTTGCAGCAGGCTGGTACCGCGATGGTGGCCCAGGCCAACCAGTTGCCCCAGGGCGTGCTGAGCCTGCTGCGTTGATGCATCACCGCGATTCAAACCGGGCGCTTGCGGGCGCCTGACTTCAACGGCGGCGGTGCGCAAGCATCGCCGCTTTTTGTGCTTGGCGGGATGCACAGACCCCATGCAAATTGCGTGGCGTGCGTCCATCCCACTTCTGAAGGAGGCTAACCATGTCCACCATCTCGTCGCCCGGTCTGGCCAGTGGCATCGATATCAAGAGCATCGTCTCGCAGCTGGCCGCGCTGGACCGCGCGCCGCTGCAACCCTTGCAACGGGCCGCCAGCTCCCTGCAAAGCCAGCTCTCGGTGTTTGGCAGCCTCAAGTCCCTGGTGGCTGGCCTGGGTGATGCGGCCGCCAAGCTCTCGACCAACAGCGGCTGGAATGGGGTGAAGGCCAGCTCTTCCAACACAGCGGCTGTGAGCGTGAGCGCCGCACCAAGCGCCAGCACGACCAGCCTGTCCATCGAGGTGCAGCAACTGGCGAGGGCGCAATCGGCCGCGTCGGCCCCGATCGCCACAGGCAGTGGCATCGGCGCGGGCACGCTGAGCATCCAGGTGGGCGCGGGCGCAGCAGTGAATGTGGTGATTGAGGCTGGCAAAGACAGCCTGACCGAGGTGGCGCGGCAGATCAACGAGGCCAAGGGTGGCGTGTCAGCCACGGTTTTGAGCGACGCCAGCGGCGAGCGCCTGCTGATGCGCGCCACCGATACCGGCCTGACCAAAACTTTCACCGTGGATGTCACCGGGGGAACCCCGGGTGGGCTGGATCGCCTGGCCTTCGGGCCCTCTGCCACCGGTGGCATGACCGAATCACAGACCGCACGCGATGCGCAAGCCACGATCAACAACGTGGCCATCACCTCAGCCAGCAACACGCTGAGTGACACAGTGCCCGGCCTGACGCTCAATCTCTCACAGGTGACCACCGCGCCGGTGGAAATTGGTGTGAGCGCCGACCAAGACGCGATGAAAAAAAACGTACAGGGCTTTGTGGACGCCTACAACGCCATCAACGACCTCTTGGCCATCACCACCAAATACGACCCCGCCACCAAAACAGCGGGCTCGCTGCAAGGCAACAGCACCGCTGTGGGCCTGCAAAACGCGCTGCGCGGGATGATGCGGTCCATGACCGCGAGCAGCCCGTTTTCAAGCTTGAGCGACGTGGGCATAGAAGCACAAAAAGATGGCAGACTGGAAATCAAGGCGGACAAGCTCAATAGCGCGCTTGGCAACCTTGACGGTCTGCGGGCTTTGTTCACCACCACCAGCACCAACCCCGCCACCCAGGGCTTCGGTCTGAAAATCAAGGCCTTTGCCGATGGCCTGGTGAACTCCACCGGCTCGCTGAGCACCAAGACCGATTCGCTGCAAGGCGCGATCAAGCGCAACACCACCGAGCAAGGCAAGGTGGTCGAACGCGCCTCGCGCGCCGAGGCCCGCTATCTCGCGCAGTACAACGCGATGGACGCTGCGGTGGGCCGGTTCAATGGCCTGAACGCCTTTGTGTCGCAACAGATCACGCTGTGGAACAGGAACACGGGCTGAGTTGTTTTTTTGATGCCGTCCCCCGAGCCTGGTCACACGCAGAAAAACAGCTGCTCGACCGGGCTTTTTTGTTCTGCCGCCAGCCGCCCCAACCCGTGAAACGCCATGAACTTTCCAACTCAAATTGAGCCCGCTGTGGCTACAGTCTCGCCGCCGGTTGCCGATACAAAAAGGTATCAGACACCAGGAACCGAAGCCATGTTTACCTCTGCCAATTCCCGCGCCGCTGCGGCCTACAAGCGGGTCGCTGCCGACACCGGCGTCCAAGGCGCCAACCCGCACCAGCTGGTGAGCATGCTGTTCGACGCGTTGCTGCAATCGCTGCAGCGCGCACGCGGCGCGCTGGAGGCGGGCGACATCGCGGCCAAGGGGATGGCCATTGGAAAAGCGGTGCGCATTCTGGAAGAGGGCCTGAAAGCGGGCCTGAACATGGGCCAAGGCGGGGAGCTGGCGCAGAACCTGCGGGGCATGTACGACTACAGCATCGCGCGCCTGACCCATGCCAACCTGCGCAACGACGTTGCCGCGCTGGCCGAGGTAAGCGCGCTGATCGAGCCGGTGGCCGACTCCTGGAAGCAAATCAAAAACAGCGGCACCCCCACCGCGCAACCAGCCAAAGCGGGCCTGGTGGGAGCGTGATCATGGAGCAACACACCTTGCTGGATTACTACAAGGCGATCGAGAACGCAAGCCAGCAAATGCTGGTTGCCGCGCAAACGGAAAACTGGGACCAAGTGGTGCAGCTGGAGAGCACCTGCGCGGTGCTGATCGAGCAGCTGCGCGGCAAGGCACGCACCAACAAACTCAGCAGCGAGGAGCGCCGCGAGAAGCTGCGCATCATGCAGCGCATTCTGCGCACCGACGCCGAGATTCGCCTGTTGGCAGAACCCTGGTTGAGCGACATTGAGTTGCTGGTGGGCGACCGCAGCCAGGTTCATTGAAAGCGCTTGACCCAACTTCGCGCCACGCTTTCGGCGCGTTACCCATTCAAGCGGTCGCGCGAAGCGCGGAGGGGGTCAAACAGACATGTTCATGATGTCCGTATACGCCTGCACCATGCGGTTGCGCACATGCAGCGCGGCTTGAAAGCCGATCTGGGCTTTTTGCATGGCGAGCATGGTTTCTTCCAAGCTCACCTGGGGGTTGCCGAGCTGCACCTGGGTTTGCAGTTTCGAGGCTTCGTTTTGAGCCTGACTGACCTCTTTCAAGGCGGTTTTGAAGTTGTCGGCAAAGCCGCTGTCTGCGCCAGCGAGACCATCGGGTCGTTTGGCTGCGGTGGTGCCAAGACCGGTGAGTGCTTGGCTGGTGAGAGGGGAAATGCGAAGGTCCATGGTGGGCTCCTGCTGTGAGGGGACTTGACGCCTGATGTTAGAGGCCGGGTCGCCAGCGGTCGGTAGGAATAAGCAGACAAAGGCCTCCCTTATCGGCCTTATGGCGGGAGGGTTGGACTCGAATAATCGGTTCAAACCGGGTGAACTGTGCCCGGTAAAAAACCCCTCTCCAGCACCCACCGCCTACCTGTCCATCGCCCTATGAGCACCACCAACATCACCGAGCTCCCGCTGCAACCAGTTGCCAGCCGCAGCGCGCTGGGTGCTGGTCTGGCCCGCATGGACACAGCGCAAAAACTCAAGCTCGGCTTGGGTGCGCTGGCGCTGCTTGCCTTGGCGCTGGCGCTGTTTTTCATGAGCCGCGAGCCCGACTGGCGCGTGCTCTACGCCAACCTGGGCGACAAAGACGGCGGCGCGGTGGTGGCACAGCTCACCCAGATGAACATTCCCTACAAATACACCGAGGGCGGTGGCTCCATCATGGTGCCAGCCGACAAGGTGCACGACACGCGGCTGCGCCTGGCCTCGCAGGGCCTGCCCAAGGGCTCGGTCACGGGTTTCGAACTGATGGAGTCCAACCGTTTCGGCATGACGCAGTTTCAGGAACGACTGACCTTCCAGCGCGGGCTGGAGGGGGAGCTGACCCGATCGATCCAGTCGCTTTCTTCGGTGCAGACAGCGCGGGTGCATCTGGCGCTGCCCAACCAAAATGGTTTCTTTCGCGAGCAGCAAAAGCCGTCGGCTTCGGTGCTGCTGACACTGCACCCCGGGCGCACGCTGGACAAGGCGCAGGTGGCTGGCATCGTGCACCTGGTGGCAGCCAGCGTGCCCGAGATGAACCCCAAGGCGGTGAGCATCGTGGACGACGCGGGCAACCTGCTTTCCAACTCGCCCGACGGCGCTTCCCAAGGCGCTGACTTGCAGAAGTTGCAATACGTGCAGCAGCTGGAGCAGATCTACACCCGCCGCATCATGGACATGCTGGAGCCGCTGGTGGGCGTGGGCAATGTGAAGGCGCAGGTGAACGCCGATGTGGACTTCTCGCTGGCTGAGTCCACCTCTGAGCAGTACCGCCCCAACCAAGTGCCCGAGAGCGGCGCGGTGCGCAGCCAGCAGATCGTGAAAGACGGCACCGCGGCGCTCGCGCAGCCAGCCGGTGTGCCTGGCGCCACCACCAACCAGCCACCCGCCACCGGCACCGCGCCCATCAACGGCGAGGCTGCACCGCTGGGCGTGGCCGACAACGCAGCGGCTGGCGGCACGGCGCGCAGCGAGTCGGTGATCAACTTCGAGGTGGACAAAACGGTGAAGGTGGTGCGCGAGGCCAGCGGCACGGTGCGCCGCCTCAGCGCTGCGGTGGTCATCAACCACCGCAGCAGCCTTGACAAATCGGGCAAGGAAACCTCGGCTCCGATCCCACAGGCGCAGATCGACCAGATGACCGCGCTGGTGCGCGAGACGATTGGCTTCAACCAAGAGCGCGGCGACTCGGTGAACCTGATGAACGCCGCTTTCAACGTGACCAAAGCACCAGAGATCGCGCCGATCGCCTGGTGGCAGCAGGCCAGCAACCAAGAGCTGGCGCGCAGCATGGCCTGGCCGCTGGCCATCGTGGCGCTGGGTCTGCTGGTGCTGCTGGGGCTGGTGCGCCCGGGCATCAAGCTGCTGCAGGCGCCACCAATCATGCCGATCTCGATCGCCGACCAGCAGGGTCAGCTCAGCGCTGTGCTCAACGAAACGCCAGAGCGCCCGGGTCTGCCCATGCCGGGCGTGCCCGGGCAACCGCTGCCCGGGCAGTTGCGCCTGGAAGACGCGAAGCGCCTGGCCAAAGAAAACCCGATCGCGGTGGCCAACATCGTCAAGGGCTGGGTCAACGGCGAAGTACCCGTCTAGAAGACTGAAACCACCCAACAGGACACACCATGTCAGACATCGGAGTACAAGACGCCGCCATCTTTTTGATGTCAATTGGCGAGGAGGAAGCGGCCGAGGTGTTCAAGCATCTCGAACCCAAGGAGGTGCAGCGACTGGGCGAGGCCATTGCGCGCACCCGCTCGGTCACGCGCGAGCGAGTCGATGACGTGATCGAAAAATTCACCTTGGAGGCAGCTTCGCAAAGCCTGCTGGTCTCCGACACCGACAACTACGTGCGCTCGGTGCTCAAGCTCGCGCTGGGTGAAGACAAGGCCAGTCTGCTGATCGACCGTATCTTGCAAGGCGGCGATGTCACTGGCATCGAAAGCCTGAAGTGGATGGACCCGCTCTCGGTGGCCGAGCTGCTGCGCAACGAACATCCGCAGATCATGGCGGCGATTCTGGTGCACCTCGATATCGAACAGGTGGCCGAGATTCTGAAACACCTCGCCGCGCGCACCCGCAACGAGGTGATGCTGCGCATTGCCACCTTGGAGGGCATCCAGCCAGCCGCGCTCAAAGACTTGAACGAGGTGCTGTTCCAGGTGCTCGCGGGGGGTGACAAGGTGCGCAAAGCCTCGTTGGGCGGGGTAAAGACGGCGGCCGAGATCATCAACCTGATGGGCACCCAGATCGAAACCACCATGATCGAGGCGATTCGCGAGCACGACGACGATCTGGCCCAGAAGATCGTGGACAAAATGTTCACCTTCGAAGACCTGGTCAAGCTTGATGGCAAGTCGGTGCAGTTGGTGCTTAGGGAGGTGTCAAGCGAAACCTTGGTGGTCTCGCTCAAGGGCGCCACCGCCGGTCTGCGCGACATGGTGCTGGCCAACATGTCAAGCCGGGCTGCTGCTGCCATGCGCGACGATCTGGAGTCGCGCGGTCCGTTGCGGCTGTCGGAGGTGGAAACGCAGCAAAAGGAGATCCTCAAAGTGGTGCGTCGCCTGGTGGAAGAGGGCACGATCGCGATCGGTGGAGGCGCTGATGACAGCTTCGTCTAAACCGGCTGCCAGAACCGCAGCCAAAACCTCGACGTACTCGCGTTTCATCCCGCGCGAGGAAATCGACGAGGTGGCAAGCTGGCATTTTTCCTCCATGGACAGCAGCCTCGCGCCGTTGAAAACCAGCGAGGCCAGCGAACATGCTGAGCCAAGCGCTGCCGAGAGCATCAATCTGGCTGCCGAGCGCGAACAAGCCTGGGCCGCAGGGTTCGCACAGGGACGCGAGCAAGGCGAGCAAGAAACCCGCGCCGCCATGGCAGAGCCGGTGCAGCAGGCGCTGGAGGCCAACGCGCTGCGCATGGGTGAGCTGCTGCACGGCATGGCCGACCAGCTGCTGAACAGCGAGCAAAAAATCTCGCGCCAGCTGCTCGAGCTGGCCTGCGACATCGCGCGCCAGGTGGTGCGCCAAGAACTCACCGTCAACACCCGTCAGCTTCGCACCGTGATCGGCGAGGCGCTGGAGATGATCGTGGACGACGGCCTGACAGCCACCGTGCGCATGCACCCCGACGATCTGGCGCTGATGAAAGACGCGCTGGTGGAAACCCTGGGCGAAAACGCGCCCGAATTCGTGGCCGATGTCACCATCACCCCCGGCGGCTGCCTGCTGCACACCCCCAGCATGGCGGTGGACGCCACGGTGGAGAAGCGCTGGGCGCGCGCGGTGGGCAACCTGGGCCTGAGCGTGGCGTGGGAAAGCGACGCCATCAGCCCGCTCAGCCAACCCGAAAAAACCGATGAAGCGGAGGCCGACGATGCCTGATGCCCTGCCGCGCTGGGAACAGTTCATGAGCGACGCGCGCGATTGCGCCGACGCGCACAACCCGCTGGAGATACGCGGCACGCTGACCCGCCTGGCCGGGCTGGTGCTGGAGGCGGTGGGGCTGCGCGTGCCGGTGGGCTCGCAGTGCCTGATTGCCAACGGCACCAAAGCGCCGGTGTTGGCCGAGGTGGTGGGCTTTTCCAACGACCGCGCTTTTCTCATGCCTGCTGGCGATACCCATGGCCTGTCCAGCGGCGCCAGCGTGACGCCACTGGCGCCCTACCGCACCATCCCGCGTGTCGGCCAGGTGAATAGGCCGCCGTCGGCGAGCGATCGCGGTGTGCTGCGCCTGCCGCTGGGCGGTGGTCTGCTGGGCCGGGTGGTTGACCCGCAAGGCCAGCCGATGGACCACCAAGGCCCTATCACGCAGGTGGATGTGCAGGCGCTGGACCGCGCGCCACTCAACGCCATGGACCGCGACCCGGTGCGCGAGCCGCTGGACACCGGCGTGCGCGCGATCAACGCGCTGCTCACCGTGGGCCGCGGCCAGCGCATTGGTCTGTTTGCTGGCTCCGGGGTGGGCAAAAGCGTGTTGCTCGGCATGATGGCGCGCTACACAAAAGCCGACGTGATCGTGGTCGGCCTGATCGGCGAGCGCGGTCGCGAGGTGAAGGAATTCATCGAAGACATCCTGGGCCCCGAGGGGCGCAAGCGCTCGGTGGTGGTGGCCGCACCAGCCGACGCACCACCGCTGTTGCGCATGCAAGGCGCCAGCTACGCCACCGCGATCGCCGAGCACTTCCGCGACGACGGGCTGCATGTGCTGCTGCTGATGGACTCGCTCACCCGCTACGCCATGGCGCAGCGCGAAATTGCGCTGGCCATCGGCGAGCCGCCCGCCACCAAGGGCTACCCGCCAAGCTGTTTTGCCAAGCTGCCGCAATTGGTGGAGCGCAGTGGCAACGGGCTGAACGGCGTTGGCTCGATCACCGCGTTCTACACCGTGTTGACCGAAGGCGACGACCAGCAAGACCCGATTGCAGACGCCGCGCGCGCCATTCTCGACGGCCACATCGTGCTTTCGCGCGCGCTGGCCGAGTCGGGCCAGTTTCCAGCCATCGATGTGGAGGCCTCGGCTTCGCGGGTGATGCACAACGTGGCCACGCCATCGCATCTGGATCTGGCGCGCAAGTTTCGCAACACCTACTCGCGCTACATGAAGAGCCGCGACCTGATCCAGCTGGGTGTCTATGTGGCAGGGAGCGACCCCGAGACCGACCGCTCTATCTTGCTTTACCCCGAGTTGCAGCGCTTCCTGATTCAGGACATGCATGAAGCCGCCACCCTGCCCGAGAGCCTGAGCCAGCTGGCTGGCGCGCTGCACGAAGGCAGACCCGATCGGCAACCCCGACAACCCCATGAAAGCCACGCCCGATGAGCACTGCGATCCAGACCCTGAACAAGGTGGTTGAGTTGGCGCAAAAGCGCCGCGACGATGCCCTGGCCCAGATGGCCCAATTGCAGCGCGAAATGGCGCAAGCGCAAGGCCAGATGCAACAGCTCCAGACCTACGCCGATGAAGCGCAGATGCGCTGGAGCCAGCGCAGCAGCATCGGGGTGGATGCCCAGGTGCTGCACCACCAGCGCCAATTCATGCAGAAGATCGACCACGCGGTGGCCTTTCAGCGCGGTGTGCTGGGCCAGCGCCAGGCGCAGATCGACCGGGCGCAGCAGCAGGTGCATGTGGCCGAGCGCGACCTGGCCGGGCTGCGCAAATACACCAGCATCAAGGTGCAAGCGCTGCTGCAAAGCGCCCAACGGCAGGAACAGAAGCAAACCGACGAGATGGCCTTGTCCATCTACCTGCGGCAGCGGCTGGCGCAAAGCGTGATCACCACCAAAGGTACCCGACCATGAGCGAAATTTCCCGTTCTGCCCCGGCGGCTCCGAAACCCGCCGCTGCATCCGCCAGCCGCGGCTCCGCTGGCAAGGCCACCGAAGAACGCGGTGATGCGTTTTCGGCGCTGCTGTCGCTCGTGGCCGAAACCCGGGCCGCACCAGCGGGCGAGTCTGGCGGCTCTTCGAACGAGACCGAAAACGACGCGCAAGACCCTGCCAAAGACGGCAACGACAACCCGGTGGCTCAGCTGCTGGGCTGGGCCGACCCGCGATCTTTAGCGGGTGGCGTCACCCCAACGGGAACCGCAGACCGTGCGCAAGCGACATCGCAAGCCGCCGTTGTTGCTGCCGATGTCTTCCAAACAGGTGAGGTCAGTGTCGACACCACCGGCATGCAGCCCCTCGCCACCCCTGAGGCGGTCAACCCAGCAACCTCAGCATCCAGTGCAACCGGTACCAGCATCACCGGCATGCAGCCCCTCGCCACCCCGGAGGTGATCGACCCAGCGGCTTTGACGCCCGGTACCAACACGGCAGCAGGCAGCGCCGTTGGTGCAGCGGCGCCAGCGCTTGGCAATGTGCCAAACGCTCTCACAAGCAGCACACGGCGCGACTCTACCCAGCCTGGCGCCAACAGCGCCAACACCACCGGCATGCAACCCCTCGCCACCCGCGAGGCGACCAACCCGGCTGCTGTGCCGCCCGGTGCCAACCCTGCGGCAGGCCGCGCCGTTGGCTCAGCAGCGCCAGCGCTCGGCGATGCGCGAGACGCTCGCACCAGCAGCACACGGCGCGACCCCAAGACCAACACCGCCACCGACACCACCGTGGCGCTGCGCGCGCCAGCCCCCACCTGGCAGCCGCTCGCCAACGCATCCGCTCGCGGCACAGCGGCGGCGGGTGGCAGCGAAACGCTGCGCGGGCGCAGTGCCACCTGGGCCAACAGCACCGTCTCGATGGACTTAAGTGCAGCGCGCGAAGTCGACAGCGTGGCGGGCAACGCGGTTTCGCTCACCGCCAGACTGAGCGCCATGCTGGCGGGCCAAGCGCAGGCCGATGTCGCTGCGCCCACACCGCTGCTGGGCGCCACGCAAGACGCCGGTACCCACCCGGCCGAGGCACCCTCACCCGCCGATCTGCTGACCGGTCGGGAGGCAGCGCCCGAGCCAGAGCCAGAGCCAGCGCAGCTCAGCCACTGGAGCACCCAGCACCTGCGCCACGCCCACCTGCGCCTGGGTGAAGGTGCGCTTGACAGCGTGGACATTCGCCTCTCTATGCAAGGGCAAGACCTGAGCGTGGATTTCCGCACCGACAACGCCGACATCCGCCAATCGCTGGCCCAACAAGCCAACCAGTCGCTGGCCACGATGCTGGAGCGCAGCGGCATCGCGCTGGCCGATGTGTCGGTCGGTGCGCAGCAGCAACAGCGCCAGCCCCAAGGCCAAGGCAGCGAGCCGCAGCGTGGCGGAGGGCTCGCGCAGGTGGGCCGTGGCCCAGCGGGGCGGGCAGAGGCCGAATCGGTGGCCATTCGCGCCCCGGCTGCGCAGCCACTGCGGGCCGATGGCAGCCGCCCGCTCGATTTGTTCGTGTGAAAGGGCGGGTCACCCAGCACGTGGAATGGGTGGCTTTTGTCGCCCTTTTCCGTCGACTGGCTGGAGGCCAGCCCACCAATAATCCTTTCCAGACCCCCGCGTCACCGGCGCAACGGCCACAGACAACAGGGGCTGTTCTGGAAGGAAAACCATGTCAACTGCCCCCGCCAATGCCGCTGCCCCGGCGAAACCCAAGAGCAAAAAGCTCCTGTTCATCCTGATTGGGGTGGTTGTTCTGGCGCTGATCGGCGCTGGGGGTGCGTTCTTCATTTTGAAGAAAAACACCGCGGTCGACGAAGACGGCGAAGAGACTTCGAACAGCGCCAAAGACGACCGCGCCTCTCGCTCGCCGCCCACCTTTTTGCCGTTGGAGGCGATGGTGGTGAACCTCGCCGATCCGGGGGGCAACCGCTTTGCTCAGCTTGGCATCACGCTGCAGGTAGACGACGCCAAAACGGCGGAGGCCATGAAGGTCTACATGCCCAGCATCCGCAACGGCATCTTGATGCTGATCTCGCAGCGCACCTCAGAAAGCATGTTGCAGATGGAGGGCAAGGAAAAACTCTCGACCGACATCGTGCGCGAGGTCTCTCGGGTGATGGACTTCCCCGTGCCCGCGAGCGACAAGGTGGATACCGAAAACAGCGACAAGCCAACCAAGAAGAAACGCGTGCCCAGCCCGTTGCAAGCGGTTCTGTTCTCCAGCTTCATCGTTCAGTAAGCGCCAGAGGCTACCGCCATGTCCGAATCCATCTTGTCTCAAGAAGAGGTCGACGCCCTGTTGGAGGGCGTGACCGGTGAAAGCCAAAAGCTCGTTGAGGAAACGCCCGAAGTCGGTGGCATTCGCCCTTACAACCTCTCCAACCAGGAACGCATTGTGCGCGGGCGCATGCCCACGATGGAGGTCGTCAACGAGCGTTTTTCCCGCAACCTGCGCCTGGGTCTGTTCAACTTCATCCGCCGCAGCCCTGAGATTTCGGTCGGCGCGGTGAAGGTGCAAAAGTACAGCGCTTTCTTGCGCGAGCTGGTGGTGCCGACCAACTTCAACATCATGGCGGTGCGTCCGCTGCGCGGCAACGGGCTGGTGGTGTGCGAACCCACGTTGCTGTTTGGTGTGATCGACAGCCTCTACGGCGGCAACGGCAAGTTCCACACCCGGATTGAAGGGCGCGATTTCTCGCCAACCGAGCTGCGCGTGATCAGGCGGCTGGTGGATGTGGTGGCTGAGGAATACAAGAAAGCCTGGCTGGGTGTGTACCCGCTGGAGCTGTCGTACCTGCGCTCGGAGATGCAGCCGCAGTTCGCCACCATCGCCACCCCGAACGAGATCGTGGTCACCACCAGCTTCACGCTGGAGATCGGTGACATCACCGGTTCGCTGCACTTCTGCATCCCCTACTCAACGCTGGAGCCGATCCGCGATGTGCTGTATTCCACCGCGCAGGGCGACGCGATGGAAGTCGACCGCCGCTGGGTGCGGGTGCTCAGCCGCGAGATCCAGGCTGCCGAGCTGACGCTGGTGGCCGAACTGGCTCAGACCGAGGCCACGGTGGAGCAGCTGCTGTCGATGAAGGTGGGCGACTTCCTCGAACTCGACCGCACGCCCACCGTGCAGGCCAAGGTGGAAGGTGTGCCCATTTTCGAGTGCCAGTACGGCACACACAACGGCAAATATGCCCTGCGCATCGGCAACAAGCTGCGCGGGAACGACATGACCTGGCTGGGAGATTCTTATGTCAACTGACAACGCCGACAGCACGAACGATTCTGTGACCGACGACTGGGCGCAAGCGCTCGAAGAGCAGGCGACCAACGCCGGCGCCCAAGGGCAAAACAGCGCGCCTGCGTTCGACGGCGAGGCCACACCGGTGAAAACCGGTGGCACGGCACCGAACAGCGACATCCACATGGTGCTGGACATTCCGGTGCAGCTTTCGGTGGAGCTGGGCCGCACCAAGGTGCCCATCAAGTACATCTTGCAGCTGGCGCAGGGCTCGGTCGTTGAGCTGGACGCGCTGGCTGGCGAGCCGATGGATGTGTTGGTCAACGGCTACCTGATCGCCCAGGGCGAGGTGGTGGTGGTGAACGAAAAGTTTGGCATCCGGCTGACCGACATCGTGACGCCGTCGGAGCGGATGCGGCGCTTGAGCAGGAACTAGCCCCAAATGCGGTGATCCCCCCGCGCCGGCTTCGCCGTCACCCCCCTTGAAAGGGGAGCGGCACTGGCGGCCCGGCGAAGCCGGTTCCGCGGTGCCCTGGGATGGAGACACTTCACGCCTTGTCGGTCTTTTCTTTATCGGTCTTTTCTTCCAAAACTTTATGTTCCAAAACGCTTTGCCTGCTGTGGTGCTGCTGATCGTGATGGTTGGTGTGGCCTGGATGTTGCAGCGCTACCGGCGGCATTTGCCGGGGGTGGCGGCGCAGCGCGGGCCGCGCTTGCAGGTGATGAACAGCCTGTCGCTCGGGCCGCAGCATCGGGTGGTGACGGTGCAGGTGGGTGAGGGTGAGGGTGCCCGCTGCCTGGTGCTGGGTGTGGCGGCGGGTGGCGTGACAGCTTTGCACAGCCTACCGCTTTCATCGGCCGAGATTCAAGAGCCGCCACCCGGCAGCACCCTGCCCACGGGCAGCTTCGCCGCAAAGCTGTTGCAGGTGGTTCAAAACCGAAACCAAGGTCCCCATGCGCCCCGTTAACATTTCGCGCTTCCAACGCGCTGGCGTGCTAGCCCTTGGCTGCCTGCTGGCGCTGGGTGCCAGCGTTGCCATGGCGCAGGCCGATCCTGGCGCTGCCACCGCTGCCACGGCGGCGGCCCTGCCGGCCACCGGCGGTGCCTCGCTGCCACTGGTGATCGGCCAGGGCCCAGCGGGCAACAGCTATTCGGTCCCGATCCAGACGCTGCTGTTTTTCACTTCGCTGTCTTTTCTGCCAGCGGTGCTGTTGCTGATGACGGGTTTCACCCGCATCGTGATCGTGCTCTCGCTGCTGCGCCAAGCGCTCGGCACGCAGTCGTCACCGCCCAACCAAGTGATCGTGGGCCTGTCGCTGTTTCTCACCCTGTTTGTCATGGGGCCGACGCTGGACAAGGTGTACCAGGATGCCTACGCGCCCTACTCCGCCAACCAGATCAGCTTTGAAGTCGCACTGGCGCGTGGCGAGGCGCCGATGCGCGCTTTCATGCTCAAGCAGATGCGCCAAAGCGACTTTGAGCTGTTCGCCACCCTGGCCAAACTGCCCGAGAACGCCACAGCCGAGACCGCACCGTTTCGCGTCATCGTGCCGGCCTTTGTGACCAGCGAGCTCAAAACCGCGTTCCAGATCGGCTTCATGATCTTCATCCCGTTTCTGGTGATCGACATGGTGGTGGCCAGCGTGCTGATGTCGCTGGGCATGATGATGTTGTCGCCGGTGCTGGTGGCGCTGCCCTTCAAGCTGATGCTGTTTGTGCTGGCCGACGGCTGGAATATTTTGCTTGGCTCGCTGGCCGCCTCCTTTGCCCGGTAAAAAATCATGGACCCACAAGCCGCACTCACCTTCGGGCAAAACGCCCTTTACATGCTGCTCATGGTGGCCGCACCGATTCTGGCCACGGTCCTGGGCGTGGGTCTGCTGGTCAGCCTGTTCCAGGCCATCACCCAGATCCACGAGGCCACGCTGTCGTTTGTGCCCAAGCTGATCGCTGCGATCGCGGTGTTTGCGATCGCAGGACCGTGGATGCTCACCACCTTGGTGGAGTTCATCCGGCGCACGATCCTCGCCATCCCGAACTATGCGGTTTGACCCCCCCCGCGTCGCCTTCGGCGCCACCCCCCAGGGGGCAACGCTGGCAGCCCGGCAAAGCCGGTTCTGCGGCGTTCTGGGGTCGAGCGGCCTGCGGACCGCTCGACGGGATCGGAATCTTGGCGTTGGCTTGAACCCACCCAAGCATTGAAATGATCGGCTTCACCGAAGCGGACATCATGGCGCTGGTCTCGCCGGTGTTCTGGCCGTTTTTGCGCATCTTGGCGGTGTTCTCCAGCGCGCCGATTTTTTCTGCGCGATCGGTGCCAGTGCGCACCCGGGTAGCGCTGGCTTTTCTGGTCGCGGTGTGTGCTCAGGCGGGCTTGGGCGAGCAGCCGGTGATTGCGCTCACCGATCCGCGCGCCTTCTCGGTGGTGATGCAGCAGGTGGTGATCGGGCTGGCCATCGGGCTGGCGGTGCGCATCGTGTTCGCTGCGGTGGAGTTGGCCGGTGAGGTGATAGGCCTGCAGATGGGCCTGAACTTCGCCGGCTTCTTCGATCCGATCAGCAGCGCCCAGACCAGCACGGTGGGCCGTTTTTTCGGCAACATGACCATGCTGCTGTTTGTCATCTTGGGCGGGCACCTGATGCTGCTGCAAGCGGTGATCGCCAGCTTCACCACCTTCCCGCTCGACGGCAGCGCGTTCGATGCCATCAACCGGCTGCGTCTGCACGAGCTGGGCGCGGTGATGTTTCACTACGGTCTGTGGATTGCCCTGCCCATGATCGGCATGCTGCTGTTCATCAACATCGTGCTCGGCTTTGTCTCGCGCATCGCACCACAGATGAACGCGTTTGCGATCGGCTTTCCGCTCACGCTCTCCGCCGGCTTGATCGGCATCGCAGCCACCTTGCCCATGCTGGACAAACCGGTGGTCTCGCTGCTGCGCGTGGCCACCAGCCTGTTCACAGGCTGATCTTGCGCGGCGGCGTTCAGCTCCAGCGCTGCCGCGATGGCGTTGGCTGGCGCTGTCACTAGCGGGTCGCGGCAGTGCCGCTCGCTACGAAGACATGGTTTTTCCGCGCGCTACAAAAGCTTAGCCAACGTTGTGACTTTGTAGGAGCGGCACTGCCGCGATGGCATGGGCGGCTCAGCCACCGAAACCACCCTCACACCAGGTTGTTCCGAATCGCGTACACCGTGAGCTCGGCGTTGTTCGCCAGGTGCAGTTTTTCCAAAACGCGGGCGCGGTAGACACTGACCGTCTTGGGGCTGAGCATCAGCTCCTCGGCGATCTCGGAGAGTTTGCGGCCCGAGGCGATTTTTTGCAGTGTCTGCATCTCGCGCTCGGACAGGCTGGCGTGCAGTTCCTCGTTTTCCGGCGCGCTCAGGTTGTCCACCAGCATTTGCGCCACCTCGGGCGTGACGTACTTGCGGCCCTGCTGCACGGTGCGGATGGCCACCACCATCTCGGCTGGGTCGCCGGCTTTGTTGAGGTAGCCCCGTGCACCGGCGCGCAGGCAGCGAATCGCGTACTGGTCTTCCGGGTACATCGAGACCACCAGCGCCTTCACTGGCGAGCCCTCTTCGCGCAAGGCCGCGAGCACCTCCAGGCCGCCGCGCCCGGGCATGTTCAGGTCGAGCACCAGCACGTCGCACGGCGTCTTGCGCAGTTGCTCGCGCAGCTCGGGGTAGCTGCCGGCCTCACCGACCACCTGAATGTCCACCGCCTCCGAGATGGTGTCTCGGATGCCGCGACGCACCACCGCGTGGTCGTCACACAAAACCACCTTGATCATCGGGTTCCTCCTGGGTCATGTCATCACGGGCTGGGTGGCTGAAGGTTTCCAGCGGCACCGACAAAATCACCGAGGTGCCGCGCGGCGAGCTGCTCACATCAAGCCAGCCGCCAACCTTGGCGGCACGCTCCTTGAGCCCGAGGAGGCCAAACGACTTGGCCTTGCGCAGCGCCTGCGCATCCAGGCCGCAGCCGTTGTCGCTGACCTCCAGCGTGAGAAAGCCTTCGCGGTCACTCAGGTCGATCGTGACCGCGCTGGCCTGGGCGTGCTTGGCCACATTGGTCAACGCCTCCTGCGCGGTGCGGTACGCGACCAGTTGAACCTCGCGCGGCACCTCGATCACATCGGCAGAGCGGCGCACCACCACCCGGGTGCCGGTGCGCCGCTCGAAGCTGGTGCCCAGCCATTGCACCGCAGCCACCAGCCCTTGGTCGAGGATGGGCGGGCGCAGGTTGAGCATGATGCGCTGGCTCGCATCCAGCGCGTGCTGCAGCATCTCCATGGCCGACTGAATGTGGCGCTGCATCACCTCGTCACTGGCGTGGCGCCCGACCCAGGCCAGGTCGAGCTTGACGGCGGTCAGCGCGCCGCCAATGTCGTCGTGGATCTCGCGCGAGATGTCTGAGCGTTCCTGCTCGATGCTGGCCTGCAGGTGCTCGGCCAGCTCGGCCAGGCGCTGGCGAGAGTCGGCCAGTTCGGCGTCGGCAAACGCTTTGGCTCGGCGGCTTTCACTGATCTCCAGCGCGCGCTCGATCACATGCGCGAGCCGGTGCATGTTGTCTTTGAGCAGGTAGTCGCTCACACCGCGGTGCATGGCTTCCACCGCCGCCGCTTCACCAATGGCGCCTGAGAGCACCACAAACGGCAGCTCGGGCCGCAGATCGCGCGCCAGTTCCCAGGCATCCAGGCCGGTGAAGCCTGGCAGGTGGTAGTCGGCCAGCAAGATGTCGAACGACGCGGTCTCCAGCTGCACCCGCAGGTCGTCCATGGTGTCGACCAGGGTGAGCTCGCAAGCCATCTGGCTGCGCTGCAAGGCGTATCTGACCAGCGCGTGGTCCACCCGCGAGTCTTCCAAATGCAAGATGCGCACCGGTGGTTTGGGGTGGGAGGGGGCGGTCGTTGCGCTCATGGCAGGTCGGTCGGATCGGTCGTGGGCGACGGGCTCGGGGGGATGGGCGGCGAAATGGCAGGGGTTTGGCCCGGTAATCGGCCGATTGCGCTGGAGGCAACTGTAGAAAATTGTAATGCCCGCCCTTCAATGGCCGACCCGAGCCGAACCCCCACAGACCCGGACCCCATGACCGTACCCAACGCACCCCCCGCCATCATGCTGCCTGTGGCCCTGGTGGCCGATCTGCAGGACGCCCTGCTGATGGCCATGACCGACCTCAAACGTCTCGAAGGCCTGCTCGACCACGCCACCGAGAACCTGCTGGAGCGCTTTGGCGCAGCCAACCACGGCCTGGCGGGCCTGGTCAGCAACCAGAGCGACGCGCTTAACGAGGTGCGCCGCAGCTTGCAGCAGGCGGTCACCGAGCTGCAGTTTCACGACATGGCCACCCAGCTGATCGTGCACACCGGCAAGGTGCTGCAAGGCTGCGCCTGGAAGCTGGCCGAGGAAGCGATGGAACCCGAAGCCGGCGAGGTGCCGCTGGAGATCGATCCGATGCCTGAGCGCCCCAGCCCGGTGACCCAGAGCGAGATGGACGCGGGCGCCATCGAATTGTTTTGATTCAGCGCCGCCCATTCAAGTCCAGCCATTGACTGCCGATATTTCACAAAACGACGGAGCACTTTCCCCATGCGATCCATTCTTGCCGTAGACGACTCGGCTTCCATGCGAAAAATGGTGGCTTTCACCCTGACCGGCGCCGGCTTCCACGTGGTGGAAGCGGTGGACGGCCAAGACGCGCTGGACAAGGCCCAGCACCACGCCATCGACTTGGTTCTGACCGACCAGAACATGCCGCGCCTGGACGGCCTGGGCCTGACCAAAAAGCTGCGCGAGAACCCCAAGTTCAAGTCGACACCCATCCTGATCCTGACCACCGAATCGAGCGACCAGATGAAGATGGCCGGGCGCGCTGCAGGCGCCACCGGCTGGCTGGTCAAGCCCTTCGACCCGGCGCGGCTGATCGAAGTCATCCAAAAAGTCATCCGCTAAAAGCCCCCGGCCCAACCAGAGTACCCACCATGGCTGAAACAAACCACGAAGGCCAGAGCGCCGGCGACAACTTCGACTTGACCCAGTTCTACCAAATCTTCTTTGAAGAGGCGGGCGAGAACCTGGACCAGATGGAGCAGATGCTGCTCGCCCTCGACCTGGCGCAGGCCGACGACGAAGAGCTCAATGCCATCTTCCGCTGCGCCCACTCCATCAAGGGCGGTGCGGCCACCTTCGGCTTTGCCGACGTGGCCGAACTCACGCACCAGATGGAATCGCTGCTGGACAAGCTGCGCCGCCACGAGCTGCAACCCAGCGCGCCGATGGTCGATGTGTTGCTGGAATCTTCTGACGCGCTGCGCCTGCTGTTGGCCCGCCACCAGGGCAAGCGGATAGAAGCCCCGGCCACCGCCGAGCTGGTGCAGCGCATCAGCGCACTTGCGCACGGCACCGCAAAGGCACCTGTCGCCACCGCGCCCGACGCGTCTGCTGTGGCCGCAGTGAACATGGCACCTGTCGCCATCCGCGCACCCACCCTGCCCGCCGGCGCCCGCGAGCTGGAGCTGCACATCGGTCCGCTGGAAAACCCGACGCAGGCCGACGGCATCGCCGAGTTGTTTCGCGACATCCCCGGCTTGGGCGACATTTCGTCCCTGCCCTGTGACCAGAGCGACAAGCGTGTCTACCGCGTGGTGACTACCGCCAACGACACCGATCTGCTTGATCTGTTCACCTTCCATGTCAGCAAGGAGCAGATTCACATCTTCGACGCGGCCACAGCACCCGCTGGCGCTAGAACCCACACCACCGCCACTGCCACTGCCACTGCCACCAACGGTGCCGCGCCCGTACCGAGCGCCGATTTCGGCTTCTTCGACGGTGCACCCGGCATGCCAGAAACAGACGCCACCGTGCCCACAGCCCCTGTCGTTTCTGCCACGCCACAGGCCGAAGATCCGCCCAAGGCCGCCGCCCGCGCTGCCAGTGCGGCCAGCGCCAGCGCCAGTGCAGCTGGCGCCAGCGGCGCGATGGAGTCGAACACCTTGCGTGTGTCTGTCAGCAAGGTCGATCAGCTGATCAACCTGGTCGGCGAACTCGTCATCACCCAGGCCATGCTGGCGCAGAAAAGCAGCGAGCTCGACAGCGCAGCCAACCAGCCACTGCTCGCTGGCCTGGCCGATCTGGACCGCAACACCCGCGACCTGCAAGAGGCGGTGATGTCGATCCGCATGATTCCCATGTCGGTCGTGTTCAACCGCTTCCCGCGCATGCTGCGCGACCTTGCCAGCAAGCTGGGCAAAAAGGTCGAGCTCGTGACACACGGCGAATCGACCGAGCTCGACAAGGGCCTGATCGAGAAGATCACCGACCCGCTGACGCACCTGATCCGCAACAGCGCAGACCACGGCATCGAAAGCCCGGAAGAACGCAGCGCCAAGGGCAAGGCGGAACACGGCACCATCACCTTGTCTGCCAGCCACCAGGGCGGCAGCATCCTGATCGAGGTGCGCGACGATGGCAAAGGCCTTTCGCGCGACAAGTTGCTGAAGAAGGCGCGCGAAAAAGGCATGGACGCGCCCGATTCCCTGAGCGATGCCGACGTCTGGAACCTCATCATGGCGCCAGGCTTCTCCACCGCCGAGGTGGTAACCGATGTCTCTGGCCGAGGCGTGGGCATGGATGTGGTGAAGAAAAACATCGCCTCGCTCGGCGGCACGGTCGAGATCGACTCGGCCGAGGGCTACGGCATGCGGGTGTCGGTGCGCCTCCCCCTGACGCTGGCCATCATGGACGGCATGACGGTGCAGGTGAGCGACGAGGTCTACATCTTGCCGCTGGCCTCGGTGATCGAGTCGTTCCAGATCAAGCCGAGCGAAATCAGCACCGTGGCCCAAGGCGCGCGGCTGGTGAAGGTGCGCGACGAGTACATGCCGGTGATCGATCTGGAGCATGTGTTCCAGGTGCCGCGTTTCGAATTCAATGCCTCCAGCCCGATCATGGTGGTGGTCGAAGCCGACGGCCTTCGCGTGGCGCTGATGGTCGATGAGCTGATTGGTCAGCAACAGGTGGTGATCAAAAACCTGGAGTCCAACTACCGCAAGGTACCCAACATATCGGGCGCGACCATTCTGGGCGATGGCAAGGTGGCGCTGATTCTCGACACCTCCAGCCTGGTGCGGCGATCTAGACATTGACCCCCCCGCGCCGCCTGCGGCGTCACCCCCCAGGGGGCGATGCTGGCGGCCCGGCAAAGCCGGTTCCACGGCATCCTGGAAAAGACATCTCGCGCCGGACAACCGTCAATAAGCACCCCATGAACATGCCCACCGCCACTCGAGTGACACCAGCAGTATCCAGCGCGCGCGCTGAGGCGCCGCTGGCCGAGAACCGGGAGTTCGTCTGGCACGACGCCGACTTTGGCCGCATCAAGGCGCTGATTTACCAGAAGGCGGGCATCAGCCTGCACGACGGCAAGCACGCGATGGTCTACAGCCGCGTCTCGCGTCGATTGCGCGAAACCGGCCACGACAGCTTCAAAAGTTACCTGGACTCGCTGGAGAAGCACGACGGCCCGGAGTGGCAGGCCTTCATCAACGCGCTCACCACCAACCTCACCGCGTTCTTTCGCGAGCAACACCACTTCGTTGTGCTTGACGAGCTGATGCGCGCCGAGCGCAACAAGGCCTGGCGCATCTGGTGCTCGGCCGCCTCAACCGGCGAAGAGCCCTACTCGATCGCGATGACGGCCACCGAAGCGCTGTCGGGTAGCGGCTCGTACGAGCTGATGAACAGCGACATCGACACCCAGGTGCTCGCCACCGCCGAGCGCGGCGTCTACAAGGCCGACGGCGTTAAAGGCCTGAGCCCGGAGCGCATGCAGCGCTACTTCATGCGAGGCAAGACCAGCAACGCGGGCTTGATGCGGGTCAAACCCGAGCTGCGCAAACACATGGCGTTTCAGCAGATCAACCTGATCCACGAGCTGCCGTTTCGCGAGCCGTTTGACGCGGTGTTCTGCCGCAACGTGATGATTTATTTCGACTCCGCCACCCAGCGCCAAGTGCTGGAGCGCATTCACCGGGTGATGAAACCCGGCGGCAAGCTGTTCGTGGGCCACGCAGAAAACTTCAGCGACGCACGCCACCTGTTCGTGCTCAAGGGAAAGACGGTCTATGAGCGTGTTTGATACCACCGCTCGCAGCGCCCTGTCCGGCGCCAGTGCCATCGCCTCGCTGGCACGCCTGGGTGTGCCGCCTGGTTCGCGTGTGGATGAGCTGAAAAGACGCAAGCCCCGGCTGGGCGAAGCGGCGTTTTTCTTCCACGACCACCACTTCAAGATCGACACGGTGAAGGTGCTGCCCGGCGAGTACTACGTGTCGCAAGACGATCTGATGGTCATGACCGTGCTGGGCTCGTGCATCGCCGCCTGCATCTGGGACCCCAAGATCCGCGTCGGTGGCATGAACCATTTCATGCTGCCGGAGGGCGGTGGCGACACCTCAGGGCGCTACGGGTCGTATGCGATGGAGTTGCTGATCAACGAAATGATCAAGCTCGGCGCGCGCCGCGAAACCATGCAGGCCAAGGTGTTCGGTGGTGGTCAGGTGATGCACAGCTTCACCACCCTGAACGTGGGCGAGCGCAACACGGCGTTTGTGCTGGATTACCTACAGACCGAGCGCATTGCCATCATTTCCAAAGACGTGCTCGACATCCACCCGCGCAAAGTTTGCTACTTCCCCGCCACCGGCAAAGCGATGGTCAAACGGCTCGCGCACTCGCACCCCGAGACGTTCGAGACGCAAGAGCGCAAGGCCAGCGCCACCGTGGTGGCCAAGAGCGCCTCAGGCGGCTCGGTCGATCTGTTCTGACGGTCCACAAGCCGATCGACACAACACAAGACAGCGAAAAAGAGGCAACAGCAATGGCAAAAACACGCGTGGTGGTGGTGGACGATTCGGCGCTGGTGCGCAGCCTGCTGACTGAGATCATCAACCGACAGAGCGACATGGTGTGTGTGGGCGCCGCAGCAGACCCGCTGGTGGCGCGTGAAATGATCCGCGAGCTCAACCCCGACGTGATCACGCTTGACGTGGAAATGCCGCGCATGGACGGCCTCGAATTCCTCTCGCGCCTGATGCGCCTGCGCCCGATGCCGGTGGTGATGGTCTCCACCCTCACCGAGCAGGGCGCCGAGGTGACGCTGCGCGCGCTGGAACTTGGCGCAGTGGACTTCGTGGCCAAACCGCGCATTGGGGTGAGCAGCGGGCTCAACGAGCTGGCGGGCGACATCGTCGACAAGATACGGGTGGCGGCCTGCGCCCGGGTCGGGCGCCACAGCGCTGCACCAGCTGCGCCGGTGGCGACAGCCACCACAGCCGCACCAGCGCCGCTGCCGCGCATCTCAACCGAAAAAGTGATTTGCATCGGCGCCTCCACCGGTGGCACCGAGGCAATCCGCGAGGTGCTGGTGCCGATGCCGGCCGACGCGCCCGCCATCGTCATCACCCAGCACATGCCGCCGGGCTTCACCACCAGTTTCGCTGCCCGGCTCAACACGCTGTGCCGCATCAGCGTGGCCGAGGCGCGCCACGGCGAGCGCATCTTGCCCGGCCACGCCTACCTCGCCCCCGGCGGGCACCACCTGCGCATTGAGCGCAGCGGCTCCAACTACGTGGCGGTGATCGAAGACACCGAGCCGGTGAACCGGCACAAGCCCTCGGTCGAGGTGCTGTTTCGCTCCGCCGCCCGGGTCATCGGCCCCAACGCGATCGGCGTGATGCTCACCGGCATGGGCGCCGACGGCGCGCAGGCGATGCGCGACATGAAAGACGCTGGCAGCCACAACTACGTGCAGGACGAGGCCAGCTGTGTGGTCTTTGGCATGCCACGCATGGCCATCCAGCTTGGCGCCGCCCACGAAATTCTGCCCCTGACCCAGATCGCGCCGACGTTGCTCGCGCGGCTCGCCAGCGCGCCTGCTGGCGTGCGACACCGCATCTGACGATTTCTCTCTACCGCCAAACTGCAACGAAAGCACTCCATGACCATTCACCGCCGCACCCTCAGCAAATTCCTTTTTCTTGGCGCGTTGGGTATCGCCGCGCAAGCGCAGGCCCTGGATGCACCGAAAGAACGGGTGGTGCTTGCTGTCTCCGGCAAGATCGGCATCAAAAATGCGGGCGAAACCGCCCGCTTTGACATGAAGATGCTGGAAGCTTTGCCGCAGCACAGCTTCACCACCAAAACACCCTGGTATGAACGCCCGGTAAAGTTCACTGGCCCGCTGCTGGCCGATGTGTTGGCAGCCGTCAAGGCCAATGGCAGTGTGGTGAAGGCGGTGGCCATCAACGACTACGCGATCAGCATCCCGATGGCCGATACCAAGCAGCACAAGGTGATCGTGGCGCGTCTGCTGGACGACAAGCCGATGGCGGTGCGCGAGAAAGGGCCGCTTTTTGTGGTCTATCCGTTCGATGACAGCGCGACCTTGCGCTCCTCCGTCTACTACGAGCGCTCGATCTGGCAGCTCAAGGCCCTGGACATCCAGTGATGACAAAGAAAGACCCTCCTTCTGGCCAGACGTCGCGCTGGAGTTCGTGGCACCGTCTGGCTGCGATCGTGGCGCTGCTGGCGGTGACGCTGACACCACTGGGCTGGATCCAGTGGAAACAGGTGTATCTGCTTGACGACCTGTCCATCAACCAGGTGGACTCCATCATGTGGCAGGCCTACCAGCTGGAGCGCGAGCTGTTCCGGCTTGGCAAAGCCGTGAGCCGGGCCCGGCTTGATCCCGTCTCGATCGACCCTTTCGAGCTGCAAACGCGCTATGAGGTATTTTTGAGCCGCATCGGCCAGATCACTGGCTTGCCCCGGCGCGACCTGCTGGAGAATTCAGCGCCCTACATTCAGTCCACAGACGCGGTGGAACGCTTCGCCACCCTGGCTGACCCGCTGTTTGTTGAGCCCCAGAAGCTGCTGACCTCCCCACTGCAGTTGGCCGAGATCAACGACCGCATCCAAGCCATGCTGCCCCTGCTGGGCGAGCTCACCCGTGAAGCCAACCGCGCGGGCGCGCGCTTTCTCGATCAACGCAACAAGCAGCTGCAAAAGCAAAGCGTGCTGATCACCGCGCTGGCAGCGGCACAAGCGGCATTGATGCTGGTGTTTGTGGGTTTGCTGGTGCGGCACATCCGCCGCCAGCAGCAGCGCTACATCGAGCTGCAAACCCTGAGCAAGGCCCTGGAAGAAGCCCGGGACCAGGCCGAGGCAGCCAACCACGGCAAGACCATTTTTCTGGCCAACATGAGCCACGAAATTCGCACCCCGTTCCAAGGCTTGCTGGGGATGCTCACGCTGCTCGACGAGCCCAACCTGAGCGGGCGCCAGCGCGACTACCTGCAAACCGCACGCGACTCGGCCATGCACCTGCTCGGTGTGCTCAACGACATCCTCGACGTCTCGACCATGGAGTCGGGCACGCTCAAGCTTTCTTTCACGCCGGTTCCCCTGCACGACGTGGCGCAGGAAGTGGACGACCTGATGCAGGTGGCCGCGCTCGACAAGGGGCTGGCGCTGCGCGTCGAGGCAGCCAGCGACTTGCCCGAGTGGGTCATGGCAGATGCCACGCGGGTGCGCCAGATTCTCTACAACCTGATCAACAACGCCATCAAGTTCACCCCTGAGGGCTCGGTGATTGCCACCCTGGAACGCGGCGCGCCCGGCCAGCCCTCGGTGGTGATGACGGTGCGCGACACCGGTGTCGGCATGGACCTTGAGACGGTGCGCAACCTCTTCACCCGTTTCTACCAGGCCGACAACTCGCTGCGCCGGCGCATCGGCGGCGCTGGACTGGGGCTGGAGATCTCGCGCAACCTGGCCCGCATGATGGGGGGCGATATTCGGGTGGAAAGCCAACCCGGCGCGGGCTCGGTGTTCACCGTCACCCTCGATCTGGCGGAAACCGCCGCGCCCGAAGCGCTGCACAGCACAGGCATGGCGCTGGGCCCCAGCAAAAGTCTGCGCGTGCTGGTGGCCGAAGACCACCCGATCAACCTCAAGTACATGAGCATCCTGCTGGAGAAGATGGGGCACGATGCGGTGTTCTGCGAAAACGGGCAAGAGGCGCTGCAACTGCTGGCGCGCCAGCCGTTTGACGTGGTGCTGCTGGACTACCACATGCCGGTGCTCGACGGCCTGGCCACCACCGAGGCGATTCGTCTGCTAGCGGGTGACACGGCCCAAATACCGGTGATTCTGGTGACCGCCGATGTGGTCAACGACACCCGCAAACGCGCACTGGAGGTGGGGGTGAGCGCCTTCGCCAGCAAGCCGCTGGAAGGCAAGGATCTGCGGCACGCGCTGCGCCAGTGCGGTCTGTTGGAGGTCGGCCAAGCGGGTGAGCCAGAGGCGCTGTCGGCCAGCGGCCCGTTCGCACCAAAGCCTTCGCCAATGTCACCACCTGGCGAGCGCCCGGCCAGGCGCGAGGAGGTGATCGACGATGCTTCCTACGATGAAATCTGCGACATGATGCCCAACGCCTCCATGCACGAGATGCTGGACACGCTGTTTGCCCCACCCGAGGGGACGGTGCCGCAACTGCTGGCCGCACTGGCCAGCGGCGACCGCGCCGAAATTCACTACAAGGCCCACACCCTCAAAGGCACCGCGATGCTGTTGGGCTTTCGGGCCCTGGCCAAGACCTCGGCACGCATCGAGCACCTGAGCACAGACCCCATCGGGCCGCGCCTGCCCGCTGCGTTGTCCGAACAGCTGATGCGCGACATGGAAGCCACGCAGCAAGCCCTGTGTGACACGGTGGAGCAGCCCGCTGGTTGATGCGGCGCCGATGAGACGGCCAACCGCTGGGTGGCTCCACGGCCTGGATGCCAGAAGAAAACCGTGATCGCCCAGCGGCACCTCAAGGTTGTGTGTGGCGCGCCGACCTCACGCTGCGGTGAGCGTTGCGTGGAAAAAAGACAGGTCGCTGCAAACGGCTCCGTGACTTGGCAATACCAGGCCTAGCCAACGCCACCTTCCAGGCTCAGACGCCGCCTGGCCAATCCACCGGTCTCACACGCGGTGGCTGATCAACAGACCGGCTTCCAAGGGCGCGAGGTTGCTGTTGCCGCGCTCGTCGTACGCCACCACGTCTTCAGGCACACCCAGATCGGCACGCGAAGGGAGTGCGCGGGCGTCTTGCGGCATCACCGGCCAGGGCAGCGCGAGCTGCTCCATCGACGGCGGGCTGCCTGAGGACGCCTGGCTTTCTGATACGGGCTTGACGGCGGTCGTGTCGTCGCGGCCAAGCACCCGGTCCACCACCGCCGCGCTGGCCTTCCACACGTTGGTCAGCAGTTCTTGGCGTTGCGCGCGCCGCGCTTCCTCGGCGGCCTGCTCGGTTGCCAGTTGCTTCGCGTTTTGTTCGGCCTCTCGGCGCGTGCGCACATCGCTGGCCTCGCCGCGTCCCGTGCCTGTGCGACCAGCGATGCCGCGCGCGCCATCGCCTGCCGCGTCGCGCCCTTGGCGGGCAACCTCTCGCGCGTCAGCGCGCCGATCGGCTCGCGTGCTGGGCGTGTCTTGCTCTCGGCCCGTGCTGGACTGACCGTTGCGAGCGCTGTCCTGCAGGGGCCGAATGGCGGCCACGGCAGCCACAGGCGCGGTGGCCGTGCTGGCAGGTGGCGACCAGACAGCTGGGTTCGGTTGGGCAATGTTGATCATGGAGACCCTTTTTCACAGGCACCGGACAACTGGAGTCCGGGAGCTTCCCATCATTTTCGGCCACTTAAGCTTGGACTTGAGGGGTTTTTACCCCGCTGTTCCAGCGTTTGCGTGCCGGGTCGTGTGTTCGATGCTCGGTACTCAAGCGGTGGGCTCGCGCTCATGCATCCAAGCGGCGTGTTTGGGCGCGCGCTTGGTCTGGGACCATTCTTTGAGCATGTCCCACTTCACCTCATCGAGTTTCTTCATCATCTCGGGCGAGCCGGTGTTGGCGGCCAGTTCCAGGCGGTGGCCGTTGGGATCGAAGAAATAGATGCTCTTGAAGATGGTGTGGTTGGTCACGCCGATCACCGGAATACCGGCTGCCTCCAACCGGGCTTTCGCGGTCTCCAGCACCGCCACCGACTCGACCTCCAGGGCGATGTGTTGCACCCACTCGGGCGTGTTCGAGTCGCGGCCCATCTCGGGCGAGTTGGGCAGCTCGAAGAAGGCCAACACATTGCCGCCGCCAGCGTCCATGAACACATGCATGTACGGATCGGGTGCCTGGGTCGACGGCACTTGGTCTTCGGCGATCGCAAGCACGAAGTCCATGTCAAGGTGCTTGTGGTACCAATCGACGGTTTCCTTGGCGTCGCGGCAGCGGTAGGCAACGTGGTGGATTTTGCGGATGTTGAGCATGGGAATTTCCTGGAACGGGAGTCAGAATCAGACGCCTTGGCGAGCGATGGCCAAGGCTTGTTTCAGGGCGGCGATGTCGCCCACTTGGTTGGCCAGCAGCAGGATCAGCTTGGCGTTGAGCAGCTGGCTCTGCTCGTCGCTGAGGTCGCGGTGGGTGTTAATCAGGGCTTCGTAGAAATCGTCGCCGGGCGTGAAATCGCGGAAATAGCGCTGGCCCGGCTCGGCCAGGTTGGGTTGGAGTTGCAAGGGCATGGGTGACTCCAGGGTCGGGCGGGGGCAGATTCGGTGACGGCTTCTTCTGACGCGAAGCGATGGGGTGCTACCGCAGGCAACGCCTGGCCGGTCGCACGGCGCAAGGCGGCTTGCAAAGCGTCCGAATCCACAGACCGCCAACGCGCGGCCACATGCTGGTCGGGGCGGATCAGGTAGGCGCTGCCGTGACGCGCGTCGAGCCGCTGGGCGATCAGGCCGTCACGGTCGTGCAGCAGGGTCATGCCGACGGGGGCTGCGCCGTCATGCGCCACGACCCAGATGATCTGGATCGGAATGGCCTGCGCAGCCAGCGCAGCCAGCGCGGCACTCTGCCCATGCAACGCTGTTAGAGCGCCATCGAGCGCATCGGCTCGGTCGGCAAACGCCAGCAGCACAAAGCGGTGACCGAGCTGGTCGAGCAGCCAGCCGTCTTGCCCGGCCAATCGAACCGGTGCATCGTCCAACGGGGCGCCGGGCACCATATCGCCTGCGAAGGCATCGGCGTCGGGCGTGTTGAGCGCGGAGTTCACCAAAAAAGACGGGACGCTCAGGCGCCCGGAATTCACCAGCTTGCGGGCAAACGGCTGGCTGCGCGCCAACGCCAGCGCGGCGTTGCGAAACAGCTTGCTGACCGCGCTCTTGGGCGTGATGAAGTCGGTGGAGCGGGTGGCGTTGCGGATGTTTTCGTCGGCCGCGTAGACGCGATCGGCGTCGTACGTGTCCAGCAGCGCGGTGGGCGCCAGGCCTTTGATCACCAGCGCCAGCTTCCACACCAGATCGTCGGCATCCTGAAAACCGGAATTGGCACCGCGTGCGCCAAACGGCGAGACCTGATGCGCTGCGTCGCCGGCAAACAGCAGGTGGCCGTGGCGGAACTGCTTCATGCGGCGGCACTGGAAGGTGTAGATGCTGGCCCATTCGAGCTCGAACTCGCGCTCATCGCCCAGCATGGCTTTCACGCGCGGCAAGATGTTTTCCGGCTTCTTCTCTTCCTCCGGGTCGGCGTCCCAGCCGAGCTGGAAGTCGATGCGCCAGACGTTGTCGCTCTGCTTGTGGAGCAACACGCTCTGGTTGGGGTGGAACGGCGGGTCGAACCAGAACCAGCGCTCTGCCGGAAAGTCGGCCTTCATGACCACGTCGGCGATCAGGAAGCGGTCTTTGAACACATGGCCTTCGATGTCCAGACCCAGCTGGCGGCGCACGCTGGAGCGCGCGCCGTCGGCCACGATCAGCCAGTCGGCCTCGATCTCGAACGCGCCGTCCGGCGTCTCCAGGCTCACCCGCGCGCCATGGTCCAGCGGCGTCACGCCCGCCACCTTGTATTTCCAGCGCAGGTCCACACCCAGCGCCTCGGCGCGCCGCACCAGCGCCTCTTCCAGGTGGTACTGCTGCAGGTTGATCATGCCGGGACGCTTGTGACCGGCATCGGGCGCGAGGTCGAAGCGGTAGACCTCTTCTTCGCGCAAGAACGTGCGGCCCACGTTCCAGCTCACACCTTTGGCCACCACGCTGTCGCCCACGCCAAGGCGGTCCAGAATTTCGAGCGAGCGCTTGGCGTAGCAAACGGCGCGCGAGCCAACGGAGACGCTGTCGTCTTCGTCCAGCACGATCACCGCCAGGCCCTGCAAGCGCGCATCAATCGCAGCCGCCAGACCCACCAGCCCGGCGCCAACGATCACCAGCGGGTGGCGCTGGGGCGCATCGCTCATGAGATCGTGGGGCGCACGGTAGGGAAAGGTGGGATAGGCGTAAGTGGCCATGCGAGTTGCGGCTCCGGTGGGCGGATGACCGCCCAGGGCGGTGGGAATAGAGAGCAAAAGCTGGGCTGGGCGTTGCCTGTCCAGCCAGGGCGGAACTGTAATCCATAATTTCGCATCCGTAAACACGTTTCCCTAAACGTAATTATTGATGCGATGGGGCGGCGCTCAAAGCAGCCGGCGTGATCACACGCTGGCAAAAAAAAGCCAGACCGGCTGTCGGTCTGGCGGGGCGCGGTCATTGAACGCAGATCAGGGTTCTTCGCGCTCAGGCAGCGGTTTGACCAGGGTCACCGGCACCGGCGAAATCTCCACCAGCTCCTGCGACACCGAGCCGAGAATTGCAGCGCGCAAACCGGCGCCGTGGGTGGCCATGATCACCGCGTCGCAGGCTTGGCGCTCGATCACATCGACCAGCATCTGGGCCGGGTCGCCGGTCACCACCTCCTGGGTCACCTGCAGGTTCGCAGCCTGCAGCATTTGCACGGCCGAGCGCATCAGGTCGTGGCCCGCTGCCTGGTTGACCTGTTCCAGCACGGTCGGGTCGTGCGCCACCACCAGCTCGTACAAATTGGCGGTGGCCTGCACATTGGCCACCACGAAACGCGCCTTCAAGCCAGCGGCCACCAGAAACAGCGCGTGGTGCACCGCGCGCATGGCGTGAGGGGAACCGTCGACGGGGATGAGAATGTTCAACATGGCGGGTCCTTGGAAACAGGGGAGCGAACGCACGAGCCGCCATCGGCCATGCTTGTGAATCATTGTGGCACCGGCTCGACCCAGCCCACGTCAGCTCACGACTGCATCAGCCGCTTGGACTTGGCCACCGACATCAAAATCCCCAGGCCCACGCCCATGGTGATCATGGCGGTGCCGCCGTAGCTCACGAAAGGCAGCGGCACGCCCACCACCGGCAGGATGCCGCTGACCATGCCCATGTTGACGAAGGCGTAGACAAAGATGTTGAGCGTGACCGCGCCAGCCAGCAGGCGGGTGAACAGCGTGGGCGCATCGAGTGCGATCATCAGCCCGCGCATCACCAAGAACAGGATCGCGACCATCAGGCCGATCACGCCCAGCAGGCCAAACTCTTCGGAGAAGGCGGCAAAGATGAAATCGGTGGTGCGCTCGGGAATGAACTCCAGGTGGGTCTGGGTGCCCTGCATGAAGCCTTTGCCCCAAACGCCGCCCGAACCGATCGCGATCATCCCCTGAATGATGTGAAATCCCTTGCCCAGCGGGTCCTTGGACGGGTCCAGCAGGGTGCAGACGCGTTGGCGCTGGTACTCGCGCAACACATGCCAGTCCACATCGGGCGCGCACCAGCTCGGCTCCATCACGATCAGCACCACAATGCCGACCGCACCCAGCAGCACCGGCGGGACGATGATTTTCCAGCTCAGACCCGCGAAGAAGATCACAAACAGGCCTGAGGCCACCACCAGCAGCGTGGTGCCCAGATCGGGCTGCTTCAAGATCAGCGCGGCCGGCACCGCCAGCAGCAGGAGCGCCACCGAAAAGTCCAGCGCGCCAAGCTGCCCCTCGCGGCGCTGAAACCACCAGGCCAGCATCAGCGGCATGGCGATCTTCATCAGCTCGCTGGGCTGAATCACCATGCCCACATCAAGCCAGCGCTGCGCGCCCTTCCTCTCGATACCAAAGAGGAAGACCGCCAGCAGCAGGAGCACAGCGGCCGTGTAGATTGGCACCGCGAGCGACATCAGCCGCTGTGGCGGCACCTGCGCGACAAGAAACATCGCGCCCGCCGCCAGCAGCATGTTGCGGCCATGGTCAGAAAAACGGGTACCGTGGTCAAAGCCGACCGAATACATCGTCACCAGACCGATCGCGGCCAGCAACAAAATGGCCACAAACAGCAACCCATCAAAGCCCTGAAAAATCGGGGCAATGCGTTGCAGAAGGCTGGGTTTGTCAAAGCTGAAGGCCATGCGCCATTATCCTTGGTCGCCATGCCGCACCCTGCCCGCCCCAACACCACCCACCTGCTCTATCTCCACGGTTTCCGCTCTTCACCGCAATCGATGAAGGCGCAGAAAGTGGCGGCGCGGGTGCGGGCGCAGCACCCGGCTGTGGTTTGGTGGTGCCCGCAGCTGCCACCCTCACCGGCTGAGGCCATGGCCCTGTTGGAAGAAGGCGTCAGCGACTGGCCACGCGACACCATGGCGGTGGCTGGCTCGTCGCTCGGTGGCTTTTATGCGCGCTGGCTGGCGCTGCAGACGGGCAGCGCTCGCTCGGTGCTGCTCAACCCGGCGGTGTTTCCGGCCCGCGATTTGCTCAAATATGTGGGAGAGCAGACCAGCTGGCACGATCCGGCGGCGCGTTTCGAGTTTCAAGCGAGTTGTGTGGACGAGCTGCGGACCATGGAAGCCGACATCCAGCATCTGGCGCCGCAGCACCCGGCCACGCCCGAGCGGCAGTTTTCCATCGTCGCGCAAGGCGATGAGGTGCTGGACTGGCGCGAGATGGTGGACTTCTGCGCTGGCGGGCAAACCACCCTGCTGCCCGGGAGCGACCACGCAATCAGCGATTTCGATCAGCACATAGACGCCTTGTTCAAATTCTTGCACCTGGCCCCGTGAACCAACCCGCGACGGGGGGCATGGGACAATTCCGTCCATGCACATTCTGTTCGACGACGCCGGCAAACTGCTGACCGGCCGCCTTCTCTCCGAAGCCGAAAATTCCCTGCAGGTCGAGCTCGATTCGGGCAAACGCGTGAAGGTGAAAAGCACCAATGCCTTGTTGCGCTTCGAAAAGCCCGTACCGGCCGAGCTGATGCAGGCCGCCACTGCGCTGGCAGAGGGCATGGAGCTGGAACTGGCCTACGAGTTCGCGCCCGAAGACGAGTTCGGCTTCGCCGATCTGGCCCGCGAGTATTTCAGCGACAAGGCCAGCATCATCGAACAGGTGGCCGCCCTGCTCTGTCTGCAAGGCGCCCCGCACTATTTCCGACGCGCTGGCAAAGGCCATTACAAGAAAGCACCGCCCGAGATCTTGGCGCTGGCGCTGGCCGCGATCGAGAAGAAACAACAGGTGCAAGCACAGGTCGAGGCCTGGACGGCGGAGCTGGTGGCGGGCATTTGCCCGGCGCCCGTTCGGGAGCAGCTCTACAAGATTTTGTTCAAGCCCGACAAGAACGCCCCCGAGTACAAGGCGGTGGTGGCCGCCGCGCACAGCAGCCACACCGCGCCGCTGCCGTTGCTGGAGCGCTCAGGCGCCATCACCAGCGCTTACCAGTTTCACTGGCAGCGGTTTTTGTTCGACCAGTTCCCCAAGGGCACGGGCTTTCCTGCGTTGCAAGCGCCTGCGATCACCGACGAGTTACCGCTGGCGCCGGTGCAGGCGTTCTCGATTGACGACTCGCACACCACCGAAATCGACGACGCGCTCTCGCTGCAAGGCCTGGGCAGCGGCACGGTGACGCTGGGTATCCACATCGCAGCACCTGCGCTGGCGATCCAGCCTGAGGGTGCGATCGACAACGTGGCACGCGCCCGCATGTCCACCGTCTACATGCCCGGCCACAAGATCACCATGTTGCCCGACGAGGTGGTGCAGACCTACACCCTGATGGCCGGTCGCGACTGCCCCGCTGTCTCGCTGTACCTGACGCTCGACGAGGCCACGCTGGCTGTGACCGCCAGCCACACCGTGCTGGAGCGTGTGCCCATCGCACACAACCTGCGCCACGACCAGCTCGACGCGGTCATCACCGAAGCCTGGCTGGCCGGCGAGGCCGCGACCGAGCCGGTAACGCCCGAGATCGCCGCGCTGCAACCGCAGCTGGCCTTTCTGCTGCGCTTGGCCAACCACCTCAAGGCACAGCGCATGGTGGTGCGCGGCAAACCCGAGATGAACAATCGGCCCGACTACAGCTTTCGCCTGCAAGGCGTTGTCGGCGACGAGCCCGATGGGAGCGAGACGGTGGTGATCACCACGCGCCAGCGCGGCGCGCCGTTGGACCTGATGGTGGCCGAGGCCATGATCCTGGCCAACAGCACCTGGGGCCAGTGGCTCGCCTCGTGCGGCGTGCCCGGCATCTACCGCAGCCAGGCCAGTCTGGCGCCGGGTGTGAAGGTGCGCATGGGCACCAAAGCGCAGCCGCACGCAGGCATTGGCGTTCCGGCCTACGCCTGGAGCACCTCGCCGCTGCGCCGCTATGTGGACCTGGTCAACCAGTGGCAGATCATTGCCTGCGTGCGCCACGGCAAAACCGCCGCGCTGGCCGCACCGTTCAAACCCAAGGACACCACGCTGTTCGCGGTGGTCACCAGTTTCGATACGGCCTATAGCGCCTACAACGGCTTCCAGAACGGCATGGAGCGCTACTGGACGCTCAAGCACCTGCAACAGGCGGGTATCACCGAAATCACCGCCACCCTGTTCAAAGAGAACCTGGTGCGCGCCGACGGCCTGCCGCTGGTGCTGCCTGTCCTGGGAACCGAGGGCCTGCCGCGCGGTGCGCATGTTCGGGTGCGCCTGGGCGAGATTGACGACATCACGCTGGATATTTCTGGCACGGTGATCGAGCGCCTGGACGCGCCGGTGGAGAACAGCGACAACGACAGCGGTGAAAACGACGACGAGGACGACGACAGTTTGGCGAGTCCGCTGGCGCTGGCGATCGATCTCGACGACAACGGCGCCGAGCCGCCCTCGACCCCCGCCATCGCGCCCGACCAGCCCGCCACCACCGGGTGAAAGCGCCCAACCCCACTGGGATAATGGCTCAGTGAAGCCCCTCCTTGCCCACCTGAAGACGCTCAGCACGCTGCAAATCGCGCTGGGCCTGTCGATCGCGTTTCACGCCGCGCTGCTCACCGTGCGCTTCGTGAACCCGGAAAGCTTCAACCGGGTGTTTCAGGACACGCCGCTGGAGGTGATCCTGGTCAACGCCCGGAGCAACGAGCAGCCCGACAAAGCCGTGGCCATCGCCCAGGCTTCCTTGGCGGGCGGCGGCGAAGCGGAGAAGGGCCGTGCCACCTCGCCGCTGCCACCCAATGCGGTGGCACGGATCGGCAACACCACCGAGGAAGATGAGCGCCAGATCGAGGCGCTCAAGGCACAGCAAAAACTGCTGCTCGCGCAGGTGCGAAAGCAACTCGCCAACATGCCACCTCCCGAGATGGAATCGTTCAACCCCAGCCAGCAATCGGCCGAGCGCGAAGCGCAGCGCCAGGCGCTGGTGAAGATTCTGGCCGAGATCGAAAAACGCATCAGTGAAGAGAATGCCCGGCCAAAAAAGCGCTACATCAGCCCAGCCACGCGCGAAGCGGTCTACGCGATCTACTACGACGATCTGCGCCGCAAGATCGAAGAGCGCGGTACCAGCAACTTCCCCGAGGCCGGCGGGCGCAAGCTCTATGGTGACCTCACCATGGTCATCACGGTGAACTTCTCTGGCGAGGTGCTGCAGAGCGAGGTGGTGCAGTCGTCGGGGCAACCGGTACTGGACCGGCGAGCGCAGGCCATCGTCAGCAGCATGAACTACGGCCGCTTCAGCGACGCGATGCGCCGCCAGGCCGACCAGATCGTGGTGGTCTCGCGCTTTCGCTTCACCCGCGACGCCACCTTGCAAACCCAGATGACCACCCAATGAGAGCCTTCGGCCGTTGGCTGCTGTGGATGCTGTTCGCAGCGGTGGCCTTGCAGATTTTCTTTCTGGGCCGCATTGCGCTGATGGCGGTGGTCGATCCGCAAAGCACCGCCTTCATGCGCTCGGAGGCCTGGCGTGTCACCACGCAAAGCCTGGGCAGCGACAAGCCCTGGCGCTTCTCGGCCCAGTGGCTCGATTACGACCAGATCAGCCCCCACCTCAAGCGCGCGGTGATGGCCGCCGAAGACGCTGGCTTCACCGACCACGGCGGGGTCGACTGGGACGCCATTCAATCGGCCTGGCAGAAAAACGAGCGGCGCCAGGCACAGGTTGAGAAGCGCGCCAAGCAGATCGAGCGCCGACTGGCCAAGAAGCCCGAGGCAGCCGAGGCAGCGGTCAAGGCCATCAAGCCGCCCAAAATTTCCGGTGGCTCCACCATCACCCAGCAACTCGCCAAGAACCTGCTGCTCTCGGGCGAGCGCAACCTGCTGCGCAAGGGCCAAGAACTGGTCCTCACCCTGATGCTTGAAGTGCTGCTGTCCAAGCAGCGCATCCTGGAGATTTACCTCAACAGCGTGGAATGGGGCGAAGGCGTTTTCGGCGCCGAGGCCGCCGCTCAACGCTACTTCAAAAAGCCGGCTTCCAAGCTCAACGCTTCTGAGGCCGCGCGTTTGGCGGTGATGCTGCCCAGCCCCAAGTTCTTCGAGACACGCCAAGGCTCGGCTTATCTGGCGCGTCGCACCAGCAGCATCGTCGGCCAAATGGGCGCTGTGCAGGCGCCATGAACATTCGCGCCAAAGCGATGAGTCTGTTTCTGCTGGGGCTGGTGCGCTTGCTCACCGGCGCGCAGGCGCGTTGGTACGGCTGTCCGCCCAAGGCCGAGCAGCGCATTTACTTCGCCAACCACCAAAGCCACGCCGATCTGGTGCTGATGTGGGCAGCGCTGCCGCAAGAGCTGCGCAGCATCACCCGCCCGATAGCGGCAAAAGACTACTGGACGGCATCCACCTTCAAGCGCTGGATCACCACCGAGGTCTTCAACGCGGTGTACGTGGAGCGCGAGAAGAAAGGCGACGAGGACCCACTGCAGCCGCTGATCGACGCGCTGGACAGCGGCGACTCGCTCATTCTGTTTCCCGAAGGCACGCGCGGCTTCACCGAGGACCCGCAGCCTTTTAAGTCGGGCCTGTACAACCTGGCGAAGCGCTTTCCCGGCGTGGTGCTGGTGCCCGCCTGGATCCACAACGTGCAGCGCGTGATGCCCAAGGGCGAGGTGGTGCCGGTGCCGGTGTTGTGTTCGGTGACGTTTGGCGCGCCGATTGCGCTGGGCGCAGACGAGCCGCGCGCCGATTTTCTGGTGCGCGCGCGCGAGGCGGTGATGGCCATGCGGGATGTCTGATGTGAAGAACCGCCGACCCATGAACCGCCCACCTACGGGCTGCTCACCTTCAAAGATCCACCAGCCGTTTTCGATTCTGGGGATTTCATGCGTTCCTTTCTGAGCAACCTCACCCCCGAGCAGCAGGTCGGCCTGCTGTTCGTGCTGGTGTTCGGCCTGCTGACCCTGGTCACCGTGGCTGGTATTTTGGTGTCGCTCAGGGAGAGCAAAAGCAGCGCCACCGAACCGAGTGACCGGGCGCAGCAGCTGGACGAGCTGCAGCCCTTGCTGCGCACCGCCTGGCTGATGGCGCTGGTGTTCTGGGTGGGCTGGGCAGCGGGCGACGGCGTGGCCACCGTGCTTTTCGGCTTGGTGTCTTTCCTGATCCTGCGCGAGTTCATCAGCCTCTCGCCGACACGCCGCGGCGATCACCGCAGCCTGCTCCTGGCGTTCTTTGCCGTCTTGCCGATGCAATACGCGCTGGTCTGGACGCGCCAGTTCGACCTCTTCACCGTGTTCATCCCGGTGTATGCGTTTCTCACCATCACAGCGGTGAGCGCGCTGGCGGGAGACACCGAGCGCTTCCTGGAGCGCAACGCCAAGCTGCAGTGGGGCATCATGGTTTGCGTTTATGGCATGAGCCATGTGCCCGCCCTGCTCATGCTCGACTTTCCGGGCTTCACCGGCAAAACGGCATTTTTGGTGTTCTTTCTGGTGCTGGTGGTGCAGACCTGCATGCTGGTGCAGCACCTGAGCGAGCGCCACTGGCAAACGACCGACGGATCGGCGCTCACCGATCGGTTTCGCTGGCGCAGCTGGGGCGCTGGGCTCCTCGCAGGATGCTTGGTGGGCGCGCTGCTCGCAGGCATCACGCCATTCAGTCTGCTCACCGCAGTTGCCATGGCTTTGGTGGCCTGTGTCGCCGGCACGCTGGGCCACTTGGTCATGAAAGCCATCAAGCGCGACCGTGGCGTGATCCACTGGGGCGCGGACGGCCGCTCGGTCACCGGTGCCAGCGGCCTGCTGGACCGGGTCGACGCGCTGTGTTTTGCCGCGCCGGTGTTTTTCCACTCGGTGCGCTGGACCTTCAACCTGTGAACCGCGCCACATGAGAATTCTCGGCATCGACCCCGGCCTGCAGTGCACCGGTTTTGGCGTCATCGACACCGAAGGCCCCGAGATGCACTATGTGGCCAGCGGCACCATCCAGACCAGCCCGAAAGACGGCGCGTTGCTGCCGGCGCGCCTGCGCATTTTGTTCGACGGTATCAACGAGGTGGTGGCGCGTTACAAACCCGAGGTGTCGGCCTGCGAGATCGTGTTCGTCAACGTCAACCCGCAGGCCACGCTGCTGCTCGGCCAGGCGCGCGGCGCCTGCTTGACCGCGCTGGTGTCCAACAACTTGGCAGTAGCGGAATACACCGCCTTGCAACTGAAGAAGGCCGTGGTCGGCCACGGCAAGGCGGACAAGGCGCAGGTGCAAGAGATGGTCAAGCGTTTGCTGCGCCTGCCCGGCTTGCCGGGTAAAGACGCCGCCGACGCGCTGGGCCTGTGCATCACACATGCGCAAGTGAGCCGCACCATGGCTGCAATCAACAAGGTGAGCCCGTTGCAGGCGCGCACGCACGCGGCTTACAAAGCGGGGCGGAGCTACTGAGACACCAGGCCCGAGCCGCGCCGCAGAGCGTTCAGGCGTGCAGCCGCGAGCTTCGCGGCAGGTGCGTCATCAAAAACGCCATCTGGTCGGCGAGGATGCGGCGGTTGCGCAAGATGAAGTCCTCCCACAGGCTGGGCACATACGGCGCGTACAGCAGCGGCATGTTGGACTGCTCAGGCGTTCGATTGCCCTTGCGGTGGTTGCACGACTTGCAGGCGGTGACCACGTTCATCCAGCTGTCTTGCCCGCGCTGGCCCAGTGGCACGATGTGTTCACGAGTCAGCTCGTCTTCGTGGCACATGCAGCCGCAGTAGGCGCACAGGCCGCGGTCGCGCGAGAACAGTTTGCTGTTGGTGAGTGAGGGCCGCAGGTTGAACGGGTTGATGCGGGACACGCCCACGGTGCCAATGATCGAATTCACCGCGATGATCGACTGGCGGCCGGTGAGCGCGTTGTGGCCGCCGTGGAACACGGCCACCTCGGCACCCGCCTCCCAGCGCACCTCGTCGGCCGCGTAGTGCAACACGGCTTCTTCAAGGCTGATCCAGGACTGCGGCAAACCCTGCGCGGACAACTTCAACACCTTCAAGACCCACCTCCCCGTTGATTCACAACCGGACAATCTGTCTTTGCTGCGCGTCACGGGGCGTCAAGCCCTGTGGCGGCAAGCGCCTGTGTCAATATACCGTGCTTCCATGAAGCCCCGCCCCCCATTTGCCCATTCCCCGGACGTCAATCACCCCGGCCTGAAGGCCGAGGCTTGGGTCGAATGGCCCAAGCAGGTTGACCAGGCAAAGCGGTAACCAACCCGCTACGTTGTAGATAGGTCGCACAGACGCACCAGCAAATGCTTCCTCAGTTTGCTGCTCTGCAAGGCTTCAATCATGCTGGGCAAAGGTAAAGGCCCGAAGGTTTTAGTCGCCGCGTATCGAAAGGTGTACGGGAGCCGGTCTACAACATTGCCGAGGGGAGCCTCACCGCAAGGTGAGCGTCACAAGGCCCTTACGGGCTGGCAGCTGGGAAGACAGCACTTTTTTTGGAGAAATCTTGTCAGTTTTCGTGTTGGATAGAGAGGGCGTCCCTTTGATGCCGTGCACCGAGAAGCGGGGCCGCCAGTTGCTGGCTCGCGGCCGTGCGCGCGTGCACCGCCTGGTGCCCTTCGTGATTCGGTTGACCGACCGCTCAGCGCAGACCTGTGAGCTGCAACCCCTGCGCATCAAACTCGACCCGGGTAGCAAAACCACCGGCCTGGCTGTGGTGCGCGACGTGGTTGTCGTCGACGCTGACACCGGGGAGATAAGCACAGGAGCAGCAGTGCTCAGCCTGATGGACCTTGTGCACCGCGGGCGTCAAATCAGCGAAGCCCTCACCGCTCGACGCAGCATGCGCCGCCGGCGCAGGGGCGCCAACCTGCGTCATCGAGCCCCACGCTTCCTGAACCGCACCAAGCCAAAAGGTTGGCTTGCGCCCTCACTACAACACCGAGTGAACACCTCAACGGCCTGGGTCGCGCGCTTGCGCCGCTGGGCCCCCGTGACAGCGCTCTCCAGCGAGCTGGCGCGCTTTGACATGCAGCTAATGCAAGACGCCGAAATCTCAGGCGTTGAGTATCAGCAGGGAGCCCTGGCGGGCTACGAGGTGCGTGAGTATTTGCTGGAGAAGTGGAGTCGCACCTGTGCTTACTGCGACGCCCGGGGCACACCGCTGCAGGTGGAGCACATCCACCCAAAGGCGCGGGGTGGCTCGAACCGGGTCTCCAACCTTACATTAGCCTGCGAACCCTGCAACCGAAAGAAGGGGGCCCGCGAGGCGAAGGAGTTTCTCAGCAAGGACCCGGTTCGCCTGGCGAAGGTTTTGGCTCAAGCCAAGCGCGCGCTGAAGGACGCCGCAGCGGTCAACGCCACGCGCTGGGCGCTGGTGGGCGCGCTCAAAGCCACTGGACTCGTGGTGGAAGTGGCGTCGGGCGGGCGCACGAAGTTCAACCGAACGAAGCTTGGTATCCCGAAGACTCATGCTCTTGACGCAGTCTGCGTGGGAGAGGTCACAACCATCACGGGGTGGCAGCAGCCCACGCTGCAAATCAAGTGCACCGGGCGCGGAGCCTACCAGCGCACACGGCTCAACAAATACGGCTTCCCGCGCGGGTTCTTGATGCGCACCAAGCGCATCAATGGGTTTGGCACCGGAGACATGGTGCGAGCTGACGTGCCCAAGGGGCTCAAGGCGGGCAAGCACCGAGGCCGAGTGGCTGTGCGGTCCTCAGGCAGCTTCAACATTCAAACCGGCTCTGCTGTGGTGCAGGGCGTCTCGCACAAGCATTGCACGTTGGCGCAGCGCGCCGATGGCTATGCTTATTTCTTAAACTCGGATAGCCTTCTAAAGGCGGGTTCAGGTCGTGCTCCGCACGACGCGCTATCCCTCCCCGGCCTGAAGGCCGAGGTTTCCCGCGCATCTCGATGAAGATTCTCAGAGGACTGCGCGGTCTGCCGCGCCAGCCAGGCCCGGGTTGCGCCCTGACCATCGGCAATTTCGACGGTGTGCACCGTGGCCACCAGGCCATGCTGGCGCTGCTGAACAACGAAGCGGCGCACCGTGGTGTGCCCAGTTGCGTGATGACTTTCGAGCCGCATCCGCGCGACCACTTCGCCGCCGTACACCAAAAGCCCGAGCTGGCGCCAGCGCGTATTGCCACGCTGCGCGACAAACTTGAAGAGCTGGCGCGCTGCGGTGTTGACGAATGCGTGGTGATGCCGTTCAACACCCGCTTGGCCTCGCTGTCGCCGCAAGCGTTCATTGAAGACATCTTGGTGGCGCAACTCGGCGTGCGCTATGTGTTGGTTGGCGACGATTTCCGCTTCGGCGCCAAGCGCACGGGCGACTACGCACTGCTCGATGCCGCTGGTCAGCGCCTGGGCTTCGATGTGGCGCGTATGCAAAGCTACGAGGTGCACGGCATCCGCGTGTCGAGCTCTGCGGTTCGAGAAGCCCTGGCCGCTGGTGACATGGCGCGCACCGCCGCGCTGCTCGGTCGGCCCTACGCGATCAGCGGCCATGTGGTGCACGGGCGCAAGCTCGGCCGCGAACTGGGTGCCACCGCCACCGGTGCGGCCGATGGTTTTCGCACCCTCAACCTGCGCTTTGCCCATTGGAAGCCAGCTGCCAGCGGCATCTTTGCGGTGCATGTGCATGGGCTGATGCCCGACGGCTCGCCGCTGCCTGGCGTGGCCAACCTGGGTGTGAGGCCTTCGGTGGACCCAGACGACGTGAACGGCGGGCGCGTGCTGCTGGAGACGCACTGCCTCGACTGGCCTGCCGCCTTGGCGAACAGCCTGGGTGGCGGGGAGGCCTACGGTAAAATCATCCGCGTGGAACTGCTGCACAAACTGCATGGTGAGCTGAAGTACGACAGCCTGGACGCCCTCACCCGAGGCATCGCCCAAGACTGCGAGACCGCACGCCAGTTCTTTGCGGCGATGCCCGAGCAGGCCCACACGCCAGCTTTCGGCCAGACCCACCGCCAAACCACGCGCGACCGAATTTAGACCCCGCGTCTGCCCCGGTCGCCGCCCTTCGACAGGCTCAGGGCGAACGGTTGTCACATTCCCCCCTTGCCAAATCCCCGTTCGGGCTGAGCTTGTCGACGCCACAGTGAGCTGTTCCATGTCTGAAATCGCACCTGAGGTCCGTCAGGACCCCAAACCCACTAGAGCCAAACCCGAGACCAGCGCCTACCGCGCCACGCTCAACATGCCCGACACGCCGTTCCCCATGCGCGGCGACCTGCCCAAGCGCGAGCCGGCCTGGATCGCCGACTGGAACGAAAACGGCCTCTACAAGCGCCTGAGAGATGCCCGCCAGGGTGCGCCGCTGTTTGTGCTGCACGACGGCCCACCGTACGCCAACGGCAAGCTGCACATCGGCCACGCGCTGAACAAGATCCTGAAAGACACGATCGTGAAGTCGAAACAGCTCGCTGGTTTCGACGCGCAGTACATCCCCGGCTGGGACTGCCACGGCCTGCCAATCGAAAACGCCATCGAAAAGCTGCACGGGCGCAACCTGTCGCGGGACGACATGCAGGCCAAGAGCCGCGCCTTCGCCACCGAGCAGATCGGGCAGCAGCGCGAAGACTTCAAGCGCCTGGGCGTGCTCGGCGACTGGGAGCGCCCCTACCGCACGATGGACTTCGCCAACGAAGCCGGTGAGATTCGCGCCTTCAAGCGCGTGATCGAGCGCGGCTTTGTCTACCGGGGCCTCAAACCTGTTTACTGGTGTTTCGACTGCGGGTCGTCATTGGCCGAGTTCGAAATCGAATACGCCGACAAACACAGCGACACGCTGGACGTGGCCTTCGAGACCGACGATGCCGCCAAGCTCGCCAGCGCCTTCGGCCTGGCCGCCTTGCCCACAGGCAAGAGCGCCTTCGCCGTGATCTGGACCACCACCGCCTGGACCATCCCGGCCAACCAAGCGCTGAATGCCCACCCCGAGTTCAGCTATGCGCTGGTCGATACGCCGATGGGCTGCCTGGTGTTGGCCGAAACGCTGGTGGAAAAATGCCTGGAGCGCTTCGGCCTGCAAGGCACGGTGCTCGCCACCGCGAAAGGCGAGCAACTCGGCGGCCTGAACTTCCGCCACCCGCTGTTTGACGTAGACGCCGGCTACCAGCGCCTGTCACCGGTCTATTTGGCTGAGTACGTGAGCGACGCCGACGGCACCGGCGTCGTCCACTCCTCGCCCGCCTACGGTGTGGACGACTTTAACTCCTGCATCGCCAACGGCCTGGCCTACGACGACATCCTGAACCCGGTGCAGGGCAACGGCGCCTACGCGGCCGACTTCCCGCTGTTCGGCGGTCTGCACATCTGGAAGGCTGTGCCGGTCATCCTGGAAGCGTTGAAAAACGCTGGCCGTCTGATGGCCACCGCGCCCATCACCCACAGCTACCCACACTGCTGGCGCCACAAGACGCCGGTGATCTACCGCGCGGCTGCCCAGTGGTTCATTCGCATGGACGAGGGCGTGGGGGTGTTCACGAAAGACAAGGCGCCCAAGACCCTGCGTCAGCTCGCACTCGGCGCGATTGACCACACGCACTTCTACCCGGAGAACGGCAAGACCCGGCTGCGCGACATGATCGCCAACCGGCCCGACTGGTGCATCAGCCGCCAGCGCAGCTGGGGCGTGCCAGTGCCCTTCTTTCTGCACAAGGATTCGGGTGAGCTGCACCCGCGCACGATGGACATCCTCGATCAAGCGGCCGACACCGTGGAGCAGGGCGGCATCGAGGCCTGGAGCCGCGTCACAGCAGAAGAGATCCTGGGCACGGACGACGCGCCGCACTACACCAAGAGCACCGACATCCTGGAGGTGTGGTTCGACTCCGGCTCCACCTTCCAGCATGTGCTGCGCGGCAGCCATGCCCACGCTTACCCCAACGGCGCCTTCCACGCTGAAGGCCCGGAAGCCGACCTGTACCTCGAAGGTCACGACCAGCACCGCGGCTGGTTTCACAGCTCGCTGCTGCTGGGCTGCGCGCTCTACGACCGCGCGCCCTACAAAGGCCTGCTGACCCACGGCTTCGCCACCGACGGCCAGGGCCGCAAGATGAGCAAAAGCCTGGGCAACACGGTCGAACCGCAGAGCGTGACCAGCAAGCTCGGTGCCGAAATCGTGCGCCTGTGGGTGGCCAGCACCGACTACTCGGGCGACCTCAACATCGACGAGAAAATCCTCGCCCGCGTGGTCGACGCCTACCGGCGCATCCGCAACACGCTGCGCTTTTTGCTGGCGAATGTGAGCGACTTCGATCCCGCGAAGGACGCTGTGCCGGTGGAACAGATGCTGGAGATCGACCGCTACGCCTTGGCGCGCGCCGCCGAGCTGCAAGCCGACATTCGCGCGCACTTTGACGTCTACGAGTTCCACCCGGTGGTCAGCAAGCTGCAGATCTACTGCTCGGAAGACCTGGGCGCGTTCTACCTCGACGTGTTGAAAGACCGGCTCTACACCACCGCACCAAAATCACTGGCACGGCGCAGCACCCAGACCGCCCTGCACCAGATCAGCCACGCCATGCTGCGCTGGATGGCGCCGTTCCTGAGCTTCACCGCCGAGGAAGCCTGGCCGGTGCTGGCGGGCAGTGCCAACAAGGGATCGATCTTTTTTGAGACCTTCTCTGCCCTGCCCGCACCCAACGAGGCGCTGCTGGCCAAATGGTCGCGTATCCGCGCGATTCGCGACACAGCAAACAAAGCGATCGAAGACGTGCGCACCGCAGGTGCAGTCGGCGCTTCGCTGCAGGCCACCCTGACCATCACCGCTGGCGCCGACGACGCGGCCCTGCTGCGCTCACTCGGTGACGACCTGCGCTTTGTCACCATCACCTCGACCGCGACCGTGGTTGACGGGTCCGAGTTGGCGGTTGCCGTCACGCCCAGCACCGCCACCAAGTGCGAGCGCTGCTGGCACTATGTTGACGACGTGGGCACCGACGCGGCCCATCCCACGATCTGCGGGCGCTGCGTGGGCAACCTGGCTGAAGCCGCCGGTACAGGCGCCGGCGAAACCCGAAAGGTGGCGTGATGGCGTCACAGCGCAACGCCAGCTTCTGGCCCTGGCTGGGTCTTGCCGCGATCATTCTGGTGGCCGACATATTCACCAAGGCGCTGATCCTGGGCTACTACCAGCTCGGTGACAGCACCTACGTCACGTCATTCTTCAACGTGGTGCGGGTGCACAACGCCGGCGCCGCCTTCTCGTTCCTGGCTGGTGCCGGCGGCTGGCAGCGCTGGTTTTTCACCGCCATTGGCATTGGCGCGGCGGTTTTCATCGTCTGGATGCTGCGCTCGCACAGCGGGCAGAAGCTGTTCTCGTTCGCTTTGGCCTGCATCTTGGGCGGCGCGATCGGCAATGTGATCGACCGCGTGGTGCATGGCTATGTGATCGACTGGCTGGATTTCCATTTCAGCTTGCTGAGCGGCATCTTCCATGGCGGCCACTTCCCCTCGTTCAACATCGCCGACATGGGCATTTCGATCGGCGCCTTCTGCCTCATCCTCGACGAGATCCTGCGCGTGCGCCGCGCCCGCTAGCCAAAGAGCGGCTTGCCAGCTGGTCCTGCCAGCCGCCCCCAATGGGTATAGTGATTTGTCACGATGAAACACCTGTTGGATCTTTTGGCGGCCATTGCGCTGCTGGTATGGGGCACCCACCTGGTGCGCACCGGGGTGCTGCGCGTTTTTGGCAGCCACCTTCGCCTCATCCTCGCGGTCAGCACCGGCAACCGCTTCACCGCCGCGCTCTCGGGCCTGGGTGTGACAGCGGTGGTGCAGTCGAGCACCGCCACCGCGCTCATCACCGCCTCCTTTGTCGAGCGCGGCCTGATTGCTCTGCCGGCGGCGCTGGCCGTGATACTGGGCGCCGATGTGGGCACCGCGGTGATGGCGGTGGTGTTTTCTTTCGATTTGTCGTGGCTCTCGCCGCTGTGCATTTTTGTTGGCGTGTCGCTGTTCGTTGCGCGCCAGGGCACACGGGTGGGCGACGTGGGCCGGGTGCTGATCGGCCTGGGCCTGATCCTGCTGGCGCTGCAGCTGGTGAGCCAGAGCACCGCGCAACTCACCAGCAGCCCGGCGGTGCAGATGATGCTGGCCTCGCTCACCAGCGACCGCCTGCTGGAGATCCTGTTGGGCGCGACACTGGCCGTGCTGGCTTACTCCAGCCTCGCGGTGGTGCTGCTCACCGCCGCGCTGGCCACCCAGGTGGTGGGCATCGACGTGGCGCTGGGCCTGGTGCTGGGCGCCAACCTGGGCAGCGGCTTGCTGGCGGTGTTGACCACGCTGAAAGCCAGCCGAGCCACGCGCCAGGTGCCGCTGGGCAATTTGCTGTTCAAGGTGATGGGTGTGGCCATCGCCACTTGGTTGATTCCGTTGTGGCTGGGCCTGGTAAAACCGCTGGTGCCAGACCCGGCCACGCTCACCGTGCTGTTTCACCTGAGCTTCAACCTGCTGGTGGCTGCGCTGTTCATCGGGCTCACCCGGCCGGTGGCGGTGCTGGTAGAAAAAGTTTTGCCCTTGCAGGATGCCGGCAGCGATGCGCTAAACCGGCCCAACCACCTCGACCCGTCTGCCTTGGCCACGCCCTCGCTGGCCATTTCTTGCGCCGCGCGTGAGGCGCTGCACCAAGCCGACTTGGTGGAGACCATGCTGCGCGGCGTGATCACCGTCATCAAGACCAACGATTTGCAGCTCTCGCAAGAACTGCGCAAGCTCGATGACGCGGTCGACTTGCTCTACAGCGCGATCAAGTATTACCTGACCAAGCTCTCGCGCGAGCAGCTCGACGACGACGAGGGCCGGCGTTGGACCGACATCATCAGCTTCACCATCAACATGGAGCAGATCGGCGACATGGTCGAGCGGGTGCTGCTGAGCATCGAAGACAAGAAGATCCGCAAAGGCCGCGAGTTTTCCGAGGCTGGCATGGCCGAGATCGAAGCGATGCACGAACGCTTGCTCGCCAACCTGCGGCTGGCCATGGGCGTGTTCCTCAACAGCAACGTGCACGATGCCCAGCGCCTGCTGGAGGAAAAGGGGCGCTTTCGCGATCTCGAACGGACGTACTCAAGCGCTCACTTAGATCGCCTCTCGGCCCAGAGCATGGCCAGCATGGAAACCAGCTCGCTGCACCTCGACCTCATCAGCGATTTCAAGCGCATCAACTCCAACATCTGCTCACTGGCTTACCCCATTCTCGATTCGGTCGGTGCGCTGGCGCCGACCCGCTTGCGTGAATCCGAGCGGCCAGGCATTCCCTGAAATTCCCGGAGGGGGCATCACCCGCTGCCACCCGCGCAGCCGCCCCAGGTGCTTCGCAGCGCAGCGACCCTGTGCTAATGTGGCCGACCTGCCGCCCCGCGCACCCGCGCGCCAAGCGACGCCAGACAGGAGACACACATGCCCGGATTGCTGCCCCAGATCGACCCCGATGGTCTGCTCGAATTCTCGGTCGTCTACACCGACCGCGCCCTCAACCACATGTCCAAACGCTTCCAGGGCGTGATGACCGACATCTCGGCGATGCTCAAGCGCGTGTACGGCGCCCACTCGGCGGTGCTGGTGCCCGGCAGCGGTACTTTTGGCATGGAATCGGTGGCGCGCCAGTTTGCCAGTGGCAAACACGTGATGGTGATCCGCAACGGCTGGTTCAGCTACCGCTGGACGCAGATTTTCGAGATGGGCAGCATCCCGGCGAGCCACACCGTGCTCAAAGCGCGGCGCACCACCGAAGGTTCGCAAGCGCCTTGGGCGCCGATGCCGATCGACGAGGTCAAGGCGGCGATTGCCAAAGAGAAACCGGCGCTGGTGTTCGCGCCCCACGTGGAAACCGCCGCCGGCATGATCCTGCCAGACGATTATCTGAACGAGGTGGCCGACGCGGTACACGCGGTGGGTGGCTTGTTTGTGCTCGACTGCATTGCCTCGGGCGCGATGTGGGTCGACATGGCGGCCACGGGGGTGGACGTGCTGATCTCCGCACCGCAAAAAGGCTGGAGCAGCTCGCCCTGCTGCGCTATGGTGATGCTGAGCGAGCGCGCCCGCCAGGCGATCGACGGTACCCAGAGCACCACCTTCGCGATGGATTTGAAGAAGTGGCTGCAGATCATGGAAACCTACGAAGGCGGTGGCCACGCGTACCACACCACCCTGCCCACCGACGCGCTGGTGCGTCTGCGTGACACCATGAACGAGACCGAGGCCTATGGCTACAGCAAGGTGCGCGACGAGCAGATGGCGCTGGGCCGCCAAGTGCGCGCGCTGCTGGAGCGCCATGGTTTCCCCAGCGTGGCAGCCCCAGGCTTTCAAGCGCCGGGCGTGGTGGTGAGTTACACCACCGACCCCGAAATCCAGTCGAGCAAAAAGTTCTTGGCCCAGGGCCTGCAAACCGCCGCCGGTGTGCCGCTGCAATGTGACGAGCCAGCCGACTTCCGCAGCTTCCGCATTGGCCTGTTTGGTCTGGACAAGTGGCACGACGTACCCGCCACGCTGCAGCACCTGGAGACGGCGCTGAACGAAGTGGCACCGGCACACGCCACGGCCTGAGCAGACCGCCACCGCCACCGTAGCCAGGATCGGCTGCGATGTTGACGCGGCACCCGGCTTTGCCCTTGACCCAGCGCGCGCGCAGCGTGCTCCTGCGCCTGGCCACGGCAACGCCTGGTGGCGCTCAGGGCAAAAAATCTTCCAGGCGCTGCCCAAGGCGCAAGCCTTCGACATGCGAAAAATGCGCATCAAAACTCAGCAGTGCCGCACCATGCTCCAGCGCGCTGGCTGCTATCCACAGATCGTTGCTCGGAATGGGTTGCCCCTTGCGGCGCAGGCTGGCATAGATCAGCGCATAGCTGTCAGCGGTGTCTGCGGTGACCGCATACACACCGACCCGGGGGGAATTGAGGAACTGTGCCAACTCGGCACGGTTTTTGGCTTCACGCGACCCGGCAGCAAAACCGCCTAACAGCTCCCCCAACACCGTGCTGCTCAAAAAGAGCAGCGGTGCATGGGCCAGCAACGCCACCACATCGCGCTCACCCCGCATAAAGGCCGTATAGGCATTGGTATCGAGCAAGATAGGCCGCATAAAGGCTATTTCCAGAGTTCAGGTTCGATGGCATCAAAATCGGCGCTTGCCGTGGTGAATGCAACAGCTTCGTCGGTGCTCCAGGTGCCCGCCAGGGCATCCAGGTCGTCGTACCTGCGCAGGGCAGGCTTGCCCTGCGTCTTGCCCAGACCCTGGCTGAGCAAACGCAGAACCAGTGAATTGATGCTGCCGTTCTCTTGCGAAGCCAGCACCTTCAACGCCGACAGGTCGGCGGGATCGAGTCCACGGATACTTAAATTGGCCATGATGGCGCTCCTTGCTGGCAATATGAAGTCGTATTGTGACTGCACTCTGCATCGAGTTTGAGCTCAAGCACCGAACGCAGTTCATGTCGCGCGCCAACCCAGAACCGTTTGCTCTGACCTATCCAACCCGCTGCGACACGCCTGCGGTATTGAGCGACTTTGCAGCTTTGAAGTCTTGCAGCACGCGCAGGCCGAGCCGCGCACCGCCACAGGGGGCTGGCGGAACGCTGACAAAAGCTCAGGGCAGCAGCACCGTGCAGCCGGTGGTGGCCCGCGCCTCCAGGCTTGTGTGCGCCGCCTGCACCTCGGTCAATGGGAAGCGCTGGTCGATGCGAATCTTCACCTGACCGCTCTCCACCACTGCGAACAAATCGTCGGCCATGGCCTGGGTGCGCTCGCGGCTGGTGATGTGGGAAAACAGCGTCTGGCGCGTCACATACAGCGAGCCCTTGGGGCCCAAAATGCCGGGTGCGAACGGCGCCACCGGGCCGCTCGCGTTGCCAAAACTCACCATCAGGCCAAACGGCACCAGGCAGTCGAGCGATTTGTCAAACGTGTCCTTGCCCACCGAGTCGTAGACCACCTTCACGCCTTTGCCGCCGGTGATCTCTTTCACGCGCGCAGCAAAGTCTTCGGTTCGGTAATTGATGGTGAACTCGGCGCCGTGCTCGTGGGCCAGCGCGCATTTTTCGTCAGACCCTGCGGTGCCGATCAGGCGCAGGCCCAGTGCCTTGGCCCATTGGCAAGCGATCAGGCCCACGCCACCGGCAGCAGCGTGGAACAACACAAAATCGCCCGCCTGCAGGCCTTCCACCGGCAGGCATTTTTTCAGCAGGTATTGAGCGGTCAGGCCCTTGAGCATCATGGCCGCGCCGGTCTCAAAATCGATGCCATCGGGCAGCTGGCAGACGTTCATCGCTGGCATCACGCGCGCATCGCAATAGCTGCCCGGCGGGTTGGCGGCGTAGGCGGCACGGTCGCCGGCTTTGAGGTGCGTCACGCCCTCGCCCACCGCCTCGATCACACCGGCGCCTTCCATGCCCAAAGCCAGTGGCATCGCGCTGGGATACAAGCCGCTGCGCTGGTAAACATCGATGTAGTTGAGGCCGATGGCGTGGTGGCGTATGCGCACCTCGCCCGGGCCGGGCTCGCCCACTGGCACGGTGTCGATCACGAGTTGCTCGGGGCCGCCGGTGGCGTGGATGCGCACGGCGCGGGTGGTCTGTTGGGAATCTGGGGTCATGGTGTCTCTTTCTGGCATTGACGGGAGGTGAAGCAGGTGCCGCGCAGCGACACCCAGCCGCCGATGTTCGCACGATGTCTGGTGGTTGCCAGCGCGGTGGCCTGCAGGAAACGCCTCGCCGCCGGAGCGACCGCAACGCCCGCACCCTTGGTCTACAGTTCGCCCGATGCCCAATGACACTCCCCACCGCCTCACGCTCGCTACCGCCGCCTTGCTGGTGATCCCGCCACTCATGTGGGCTGGCAACGCGGTGGTGGGCCGGATGGTGCAGGGCATGGTGCCGCCCGTCACCTTCAACTTTCTGCGCTGGTCGCTGGCGCTGCTGATCCTGCTGCCGATCGCTGGCTGGGTGCTGCGCCCGGGCAGCGCTCTGTGGCCGCACTGGCGGCGCTTTGCAGTGCTCGGTCTGTTTGGCGTGGGCCTGTACAACTCAATGCAGTACATGGCGCTGAAGACCTCGACACCGCTCAACGTCACGCTGGTGGCGGCGGCCACGCCGATCTGGATGCTGTTGATTGGGTGGCTGTTTTACGGGGTCGGCATCTCAAAGCAGGCCGCACTGGGTGCTGCGTTGTCGCTCTCGGGCGTGGCGACCGTGCTCTCGCGCGGCGACCTGGGCCATTTGCTTGGAATCCAGCTGGCGCCTGGCGACGCCTGGATGCTCGGCGCCTCGCTGTCCTGGGCCATCTACAGCTGGCTGCTCGCCAAACCCCGCCCAGGCGCCGAGCCCGCCGCCATCAAGGCCGACTGGGCCGCCTTTCTGCTGGCCCAGATCGTCATGGGGCTGGTTTGGTCGGGCACTCTGACCGCGGGCGAGTGGATCTGGCTCACCCACGATGCCTCGCCAACGGCGGGTGCCGCCAGCCACATCACCTGGGGTTGGCCGCTTGCCGCCGCCCTGCTGTTTGTGGCGATCTGCCCGTCGCTGCTGGCCTACCGCTGCTGGGGCGCAGGCGTGGGCCGCGTCGGCCCCACCATCGCCGGCTTTTTCTCCAACCTCACGCCGCTGTTTGCCGCTGTGTTGTCGGCCACTTTGTTAGGGGAGATGCCGCGCCTGTACCACGCGGTGGGTTTTGCGCTGATCGTGGGCGGGATTGTGGTGAGTGCGCGCAAGGGGTGAGGGGCGCTGCGCCACTGCTGGCGTTTTTTGTGTAAGCTTCTACACAAAGATTCACACACAAGGAGTCACACATGGCAACCAATCTGGCAATTGATCCTGAACTGCTTGACCGCGCGTTGCTGGTCAGCGGCGAGCGCACGAAAAAGGCAGCCGTGACCAAGGCGCTGCAAGAGTTCATCGCACGGCGAGAGCAACGCCGCGTGGTTGAGCTGCTGTCCACGCTCGACTGGGACGATTCTTTCGATTACAAAGCCGAGCGGTCGCGCATGAAATGACATTGCTCGTTGACACAAGTGTGTGGTCGTTGGCGCTTCGCAGAGATTCGGATGCGCAAGAGGCCGAGGTACAGCACCTGAAAGACGCGTTGCTGGGGTCTGATGTGGTGGTGACAACCGGCCTCGTATTGCAAGAGCTTTTACAGGGTTTTGGTGGCGCCAAGGCGCACCAACAGATCTTGGAGCGCTTCACGGCCCTTCCTGCGATCCAACCGACTCGCGAAGACCACATCAACGCGGCGGCACTGCGCAATGCTTGTCGCCGAGCGGGTGTCCAACTCGGTACGGTGGACGCGTTGCTTGCACAGATCTGTATCGCCAATGATCTGACGCTGCTGACAACAGACAAAGACTTCTTGCACGCCACCAAACACTGCGCGCTGAGCGTGTGGCCCGCAAAAGCAGGCGCGTAGTCAGGAGCCTGTCGCTGTAGCGAAACAGCTTGGGCTCATCATTTCAGAACATCCCTGGATACGCCCCGCCATCGGCCGGTACGTTCTGATGCACAGCGCTCGGTAGCGGTTTCCAGCACCGACGTCGCGCACTCAGCGCCAGTCAAGTTGGCAATGTCATCGCGCCATTGGACTTCACCAGCAGGCCAGCGCTGGTCAGCTGCACCAGCCGATCTTCCACCACAGCAGCGATCTTTTGGGTGGCCCGCCCAAAGCCCAGCAGGTTGATTGCAGAAGCGATGGCGGCGTCTGGCGCGAGGGAAAAGCCAAGCCGCACACTGCCCACCAAGGCGGCGTCAATCTCCTCTGGCGCCACCAGTTCGATCTTGCGCTCCGTGGGGCTGAAGCTGGAGCGGTCTCTGGCTTGGACGGGATCGCCGCCGATGGCATAGACGAATCCGCCGCGCACATCGATCACCCGCTGAGCCGCTGCGTGTTGCATGGCTTCGCTGAGCCGCGCCGCAATGCGCGAGCCCGAGCGAGCCACGCCGTATGCGTCCATCAGCCGTTTGGCAACCTCGTCCACATGCACAGGGCTTTCCACTGCAGCCACCGCCTGGATCAGACCGGCCAGCGTCGCGTTGTCGGCTTCGTGCAATTCGCGCCCCACCGCAGCAGACAGTCGCGCCTTCAGGTAAGGCTTGGCGAACTCCGTTGGGGCGTCGAGCGCTGCTGAGTCCCGCGTGATCACATGCTCAACCCGAGGCTCGGCTGGCGGCGGTGGCGGGGCAGACTGGTCCGCCTGCGCCTTGGCTGCTTGGATGGCCTCGACCACCCGTTGCAGTTCCTGCGCGCGGTTGCGAAACCAGTCGGTGCTCCAAATGCGGTGAAAGGTCCAGCCCAAGCCTTCGAGCACGCCTTGGCGCAACCGGTCCCGATCGCGCGCAGATCGCGAGCTGTGATAGGCCGCGCCATCGCATTCCACCGCCAGCAAATAGCGCCCGGGCCGGTCTGGGTCTCGGATGGCCAGGTCGATGAAGTAACCTGCGGTGCCCACCTGCGGCTCGACGTTGTGGCCGAGGTCCCGCAATGCGTCGATCACCTCGGTCTCAAACGGCGAGTCGACCGCGTTGCCAGTTTCTTGCACCACCTCCAGTTGGCGCGTTTCGGCAAATTTGAGGAAGTTCTTGAGCGCGCGAACCCCGTGCTGGGCGGATGCATCCAGCTCCAGATCGTCGGCTCTGAAGTTGCTGAAGACCCGCATCGCCATCTTGGCTCGGGTGATCAGCACGTTGAGGCGCCGGTGGCCACCGTCTTTGTTGAGCGGGCCAAATTCCTTGGCGATCTTGCCCGACTCGTTGCGCCCGTAGCCGATGCTGATGAAGATGGCGTCGCGCTCGTCGCCCTGGATGTTCTCCAGGTTCTTCACAAAAAACGGCTCGTTCGGATGCTGGCTGAAAAACGGCTCGGCCTCGGGCCTGCCGCGTCGCATCAGCTCCACCTCAATCTGAATCAGGTCGCGCTGCGCGACGCTGAAAGCCGCCACGCCCAGCGACAAATGAGGCGTCTGGGTGGCGTGCGCCATCACGGCCTCGGCCACCGCCTTGGCCTCACCCTTGTTGGTTCGCGTGCGGCCCCGGTCGTACACCGTCTCGGGCAGGTGATCGAATCGAATACCGGATGCGGCCGAATTGGCCCCCGAAGACGGGAAGATCACCAGCTTGTTGTCGTAAAACTCCGCGTTGGACACCGCAATCAGCGACTCATGCCGGCTGCGGTAATGCCAGCGCAGGTACCGCTCCCAGCATCCCGCCGCCTTGAACATACTCAAGATGCTTTCGATGTCGGCTGTGGTGTTGTCTTCGTCGTCAAAATCGGCGTCGCGCCCAAAAAAGTCGGTTGGGGGCATCTGCTTGGTGTCGCCCACCACCACCACCTGCTTACCCCGCAAAATCGCACCGAAAGCATCCACCGCTTTCACCTGAGACGCTTCGTCAAAAATGACGACGTCGAACTCAATCACCCCAGGCGGCAAAAAGTTGGCGATCGACATCGGGCTCATCATGAAGACCGGTTTGATCTGCTGAATCGCCCGACCCGCCTTGTGGATCAGCTGGCGAATCGGCAGGTGGCGCCGCTTCTTGTTGATCTCGTTGCGCAGCACCGCCATCTCACCGGGTTGGTTGATGTTGGGTTTGGCCGCCCACACCTTGGCCGCCAACTGGGTTTGCGCATGGCGCAACGAGGCCAGATCGAGCTCCCGAAACCGCTTGATCTGGTGCTCGTGCTGCACGCGATCAAACCGCTGCAAGGTCGGGTGCTGGGCGTAGGCGCTCGCCACCAACCCCGAATACCAAGTCAGCTCAAACAGCGGCACCAGCGCCTCTGGCTGCTCGCTGCGGGCGGCGTGCTCGGCAAACCCGCCCAGCGTGGCTTCATGCAGCTTGTCCGACAGCGCATTGAACCGCGCCAGCTGGTACAGCGCTGGCAAGCCCGCCTGCCAGTCGGTCAGCTGGATGGCGAGTGCGGTCAGAGGCACCAACCGCAGGTCCAGATACACGGCTTGCGCTGGCATGCCCAATACTTCGGAAACCTGGATCAGCTCGCTCGACAGCTCACCCATGCAGCGCTCGATGGACGCCGCCGCAACACCCAGTCTGCTCGCGTCGGCGTTGCCAGAGAGAACAGCCAGGATGCCGGCGGGCAGGCGGCCCTTGTCCAGATCGTCATGCAGCGACACCACCCATTCGGTGGTTCGCTTCAGCGTCACCCAATCGGATGATGGCCCTTGCCATTGCGCACCGAACAGCGCACGCCCCAGCGGTTCGAGTGGGTCGACAACGCGCTTGTGTTGCTGGTAATCGATGACCGCATCGACCATGACCAGCATCGCCGCGGTTTCTTTCGGCAGCGCGTCTTTGGCCACGGCTTGAAGCTGTCGCTTCGCCGCCTGGAACTCGCCAGGCAAAAAGCGCCACCATTTGGCGCCGTGGGCCATGAGGGCTTGGCGAACCGGCAACAGGTCTTGTTCCCATGCCGCGTCGATCAGCCGATCGGCGAACGTCTGGCGCAGCTCTGACATTGCTTGACCCGCCGCCAACAGCTCAAACAGCGCGTCTCGGCGCCGCAGCCAGTCGGGTGACGCCAGTTGCACGCCTTGCAGCGGGGGCGCTTCTACAGCACGTCTCGCTGCCCGGCAGACCATCTCAGCATCCTGCCCTGTCACAAGCTGGCCCAGCATCAACCGTTGGGCCAAGGCACCTGCGCTGTTTTGAAGTTGTGCAAGCAACACGAGAGACCTGCCCAGCGCGGCGTTGGCTGGCGCCTCTTCGATCGGTGTGAAGAACGTTCGCTCAGAACCCCAAAAAAGATGCCTGTCAGGCCGCCCCATTTCGCGCAGTTGCAAACCCAGCTGAAGCAACCCCTCGCGGCGCTCGGTGAAGGTGTCGAAGGACCACAGACGCATGGGCTCGAAGTCCAGCGGCGTGAGCGCGGGCCATTCGCGCTTGAGCTTCATGTAGCGGCCCAGCACATCCCCAAAAGGCAGGCCGCTGTGGCCCACGGGCTGGGCCACCACCTCGCAGTAAGCATTCAGGGACGCCTGCACCGCCTGCAAATTCTTGATGTCTTGCTCGCCTTTGCCGTTCAAGGGCTTGCCTTGTTCCAGCGAACGGGCCAGCTCCTTGAGCACCGAGGTTTTGGTGGCCCGCTGGCTGTGCAACTCCAGCACCGCATCGCCCAGATGGCACTCGTCCAAGCGCCGCTTGACCACCTCCAGCGCCGCCATTTTTTCGGAGACAAACAACACCGTTTTGTCCTGGGCGATCAGCTCGGCAATCACGTTGGTGATGGTTTGGGATTTGCCGGTGCCCGGCGGGCCTTGCACCACCAGGTTGGAGCCCGCACGCACCTCCAGAATCGCCTGCGTCTGGCTGCTGTCGGCGTCTTTGACGAAGTGAATCTCGCCGGGTGCGACGACCGAGTCCACATTCATGTCTTCGGCAAATCCGGGCGCCAAATCGCTGAAGCCCCTGCCGAGCAGCCGGGACAACACGCCGTGCTGTCCAGGTGACTTGTCTTCGGGCCAGCTTTGGGGGTCCAGGTCCTGGAACATCAGCAGCTTGGCAAACGAAAAAAAGCCCAGCACCAGTTGCTCTGGCTCCACGCGCCAGCGCTCTTGCATGCGCACCGCGTTCGCCACCGCTGCAAGGTACTGCGCCAGGTCATCGGCGGTGAGGTCGGCGTCGAGATCGAGTGGCGGCAGTTGGGTGCCGAAGTCGGTCTTCAGCTTGGCCTGGAGCGACAGGTTGAGCACGAGATCGTCGCCCGTGTAGACCAATTTGAAATGCTCCAGCGCGCTGCTGCGCTCCAGCGACACCGGCACCAGCAGCAAGGGCGCCTGGCGTGCCTCGGTGCTGCTGTCGGCCTCAAACCAATGCAAAAACCCCAGCGCGAGAAACAAGGTGTTGACGCCCTGCTCTTCGACAAAGGTCCGCGCTTCCAGCTGGATCTTCAGCAGTTGCAAGAACAAGCGCTCGTCGTCGAGCGCGGTTTGCAACCGGAGCGGGTGCGTCCGTCGTCCACCCGGGCGTGCTGTATCGGCCTCCATCGGTGGTGTGTTCGGTGCCGGGGCGCTGGACGCACCAATCTCTTCAATCAGCGCCAGCTCGTCGGCGGCGAGGCTCTCTTCCTGGCTGCTGTTTCGCGCATGGGCCACAACCAGCTCACGCTGGCGAGCCACCTTGCCGATGGATCCAAAGCCCAGCGACTTCTGGTTCACATACAGCGCATCAAAAACGGCCTGCGCGTCGCCCTGAACCAAGGTGAGGTTTTTGGTGGACTTGCGGAAGTTGATCAGGTTGTTGCGAAGACCAATGTCGAGCAGCTCTTTGCGGCTGGCCTGCAGCTTGTGGGTGATGTCGTCGCTCATGGAAACCAAAGTGGAGAGGGGAAAGCTTGTCGAGGCTGCGCGATGGGGTGGGGAAAGCCGGTTGAGTCAGCGAAGGTCGCTGGTGTTTGCCTCAATGCTGTCTAGGGCGTTCACCAATTGATCTGCCAAAGAATCACCCAATCCCCGAGTCAGCGCATCTTGGATGTTTGTAACTTTGAAATTGCTATCCTCAGAAATCTGAGAATGCCCCTTTATATGCAGCTCGATATGCTGCAAGCGATGTGCAATTTCGTCTTGTCTGCTGACCAGTTGCTCCAGAAGCGCCTCGATACGGTCGGTGTTCATGAGTTTTCCTTTTTGGTAGGGGTGGTGAGTTCGACAAGCGCAGCATCGTCATTGATGTGGCTTTCCATGATGAAAAGAGTGTCGTTGTGCATTGCAGGCTTCAAACGATGAAGAGCCTGCCTTCAAGCTGACGTCTGCACACCACACCCGCTCAGTACGTCCCCAGATAAGCCCCGCCATCGGCCAGCACGTTCTGGCCTGTCATGTAGCCCGCGTGCACGCTGCACAGAAACGCGCAGATGGCGCCGAACTCTTGCGGGTTGCCGAAGCGGCGTGCCGGGATGGTCTGGCGGCGCGCGTCCATGACAGCTTCGATCGGCTTGCCGGTTTTGGTTGCCGCGCCTGCCAGCGTCGCCTTGAGACGGTCGGTGTCGAACGCGCCAGGCAGCAGGTTGTTGATGGTCACGCCCTGCGCAGCGAGACCACTGCGCGAGACGCCCGCGACAAATCCGGTGAGGCCGCTGCGTGCGCCGTTGGACAGACCGAGGATGTCAATCGGCGCCTTCACCGCGCTGCTGGTGATGTTGATGATTCGCCCGAAGCCGCGCTGCGCCATGCCGTCCACCGTGGCCTGAATCAGCTCGATGGGGGTGAGCATGTTGGCGTCCAGCGCCTTGAGCCAGATCTCGCGGTCCCAGCCGCGAAAGTCGCCAGGGGGCGGGCCGCCGGCGTTGGTGACCACGATGTCGAATGCTCTGCCCGGCCCGCCCGGCGCTGAGAGTGCGGCGGCACGGCCTTCGGGCGTGGTGATGTCGGCCGCCACCGGCAGCACCTGCACGCCCGGTGCGGCACCCAGCAAGCCTTGCGCGGCGGCGTGCAGCGCATCGGCCCCGCGCGCCACGATCACCAAATTCACCCCCTCGCGGCTAAGCGCCTGCGCGCAACCCAGCCCCAACCCCTTGCTCGCGCCGCACACCAGCGCCCATTTGCCTGCAATGCCCAAATCCATCGTTGTCCCCTTTTATTGAGCGGTCCCGCGGCCAAACCGCGTGACCAAAAACACACCAGCCACCACCAACACAGTGCCCGCCACAATCCAGCCGTTGAACGGCTCACCCAGAATCACCACACCCATGGCGATGGTGGACATGGGGCCGATCATGCCGGTCTGCGCCGCCAAGCCAGCGCCAATGCGCTCGATCGCCATCATCACCATCAGCACCGGCGCAAACGTGCACAGCGTGGCGTTCAGCAGCGAGAGCCAAATCACCTCGGGCGCGACCACTGCCGCGCTCATGGGCCGCAGCAGCACGAACTGCAACAGCACGAAGCCGCAAGCCACGCTGGTGGCCAAGCCCACCAGACGCAGCGAGCCCAGGCGCTTGACCATCTCGCCGCTGTAGACCAGGTAGATCGCATAGCTGACGGCGCTGCCCAGCACCAGCAGCGCGCCCAGCACCGCGTCTGGCCCTTGCATGCCCGCTTCGTGGCCGAACACCAGCAGCACACCGGCGTAACTCAAGGCCATCGCCACCGCTTGTAGCCTCGTGATGCGGCGCTTGTAAAGCACCCAGCCCAAGATCAACACCAGCGTGGGGTTGAGGTACAAAATCAGCCGCTCCAGGCTGGCGGTGATGTACTGCAAGCCCCAAAAATCGAGGAAGCTGGCGAGGTAGTAACCGGAAAACCCCAGACCGATCACACCGAGCCAATCGCGCCGGGTCAGCGGCGCCTTGCCCCGGCTGGCCCACCAGGCCAGCGCCAGAAACAGCGGCAGCGCAAACAGCATGCGGTACATGATCAGCGTGACCGCATCGACCCCGTGGCGGTAGGCGAGCTTGACAATGATGGCCTTGCCGCTGAAGGCCACCGAGCCCAGGCTGGCGAGCAGCAAACCGCTGGCGAGATGGGGATGGGGCGGGTTCTCGGTGGCAGAAGGCATCCACCGATTATCGGCACCCGAACGGCCGAAATGGCGTGCTGGCTGAGGATTCAGCTATCGCAGATGCCGCAGGCCCGGCAATCGGCGGTGCCGCGCCAGGCAGACTCGGTTTAGATGGAGATCATGAATTCACCGGCGGCGTGGTGGCCAGCACCTCGTCGATGGTGGTCAGGCCTTCGGCCACGCGTGCAGCGCCGGCCAGCCGCAACGGCCGCATGCCGTCTTTGACCGCCTGTTTGCGCAGGTCGTCGAGCCGGGGCTCGCGCGTGATCTGGTCTTTCAAATCCTGCGTGACAACCAGCAGTTCGTACAAGCCCATGCGGCCTCGGAACCCGGTCATGCGGCAATCGACACAGCCCACCGGCCGGTAGGGCTTGTAGCTGCCGCTGATCTGCCAGGGCTTGACCAGCTCAGCCAGCGCTTCGCGCGAGGCGCTGGCCACTGCCTCGTCTTCGCGCGCACGACAAGCCGGGCACAGGGTGCGCACCAGGCGCTGCGCCAGCACGCCAAGCACGGTGGCGTTGATGAGGTAGGGCGGAATGCCCAGCTCCATCAGCCGCATGATGGCGCTGGGCGCGTCGTTGGTGTGCAGCGTGGTGAACACCAAGTGGCCGGTGAGCGCGGCCTGCACCGCCATCTCGGCGGTGGGCAGATCGCGGATCTCGCCCACCATGATGATGTCGGGGTCCTGGCGCATGAGCGCGCGCAGGCCCTGGGCAAAGTCCAGATCCAGATGCACCTGCACCTGCGTCTGGTTGAACGCGGGCTCGATCATCTCGATCGGGTCTTCCACCGTGCTCACGTTGACCTCTTCGGTGGCCAGGCGCTTGAGCGTGGCGTACAGCGTGGTGGTCTTGCCCGATCCAGTGGGGCCGGTCACCAGCACGATGCCATGCGGCCGCTTGGTCAGGCCTTCCCAGCGCTGCGCGTCGTGTGGCGAAAAGCCGAGCGCGCTCAGGTCTTTCACGGTGGACTCCGGGTCGAAGATGCGCATCACCAGCTTTTCGCCGAAGGCGGTCGGGAGGGTGGACAGGCGCATTTCCACCTCTTCGCCTTTCGCCGCGCCGACGCCGGGGCGCAAGGTCTTGATGCGGCCGTCTTGCGGGCGCCGCCGCTCCACCACGTCCATGCGCCCGAGCAGCTTGATGCGCGCGGTCATCGCGTTCATCACGCCCGCTGGCATTTGGTAGACCGGGTGCAGCACGCCGTCGATGCGAAAGCGGATCACGCCGTGCTCACGCCTGGGTTCCAGGTGGATGTCGCTGGCGCGCTGGTCAAACGCGTATTGCCACAGCCAGTCCACCACCTGCACCACGCTCTGGTCGTTGGCATCGAGCTGTTTGTTGGCCCGGCCCAGCTCCACCAGCTGCTCGAAACTGCCAAAGCCGCCCTGGGCGCCACTTTTGTTGGCGGCGCGCACCGACTTGGCGAGCGCAAAAAATTCACCGGTGTAGCGCGCGATGTCTTGCGGGCTGGCCACCACCAGGCGCACGCTTTTGCGCGTCTGCCGCTCGACCTCGGGCACCCAGTCGGTGATGAAGGGCTCGGCGGTGGCCACCACCACCTCGGCTGGGCCCACCTGCACCGGCAGCACCTTGTGGCGTTCGGCGTAGGCGGCGCTCATCGCGTCGGCCACCTTGCCCACGTCGACCTTGAGCGGGTCGATGCGCAGGTAGCCCAGGCCGGCACGCTGTGCCAGCCATTGGGTGAGGGCCTCGATATCGAGCACATGGCCGTCGACAGCGCGCGCCATGCCCACCACCGCGAGGCGCTGCAGCGGGTGCTGCGCGCTGTGCGCCGAGGCACAGCGGGTGATGGTGCGCTGCGCCTCATCGGTCGAGATCACGCCGTCGGCCTGCAGCCATCCGACCAAGGTGCGCCAGTCCAGCGGCCCCGCAGACGGCTTGCTTGCAGCGGCGGTGGCGGGTGCGTGGGTGGTCATACGGGCAGGTATGTGGGCATTAGGCAACGGGTTTGAACAGCTTGAGCCACTTCACCGCCGGCAAACCCCAGCGCGTCTGAATCGCCTCGGCGCGCGCCAGCAACTGCATGCGCGTGGGGCGCTCGGGCGTGCGTTGCGCGAGCACGATGGAGTTGCCTTCGCGGGTGGGCTTGAAGGCCCAGAGCGCGTCGTCACCAAACGCCGCCGCGATGCTTTGCACCGAGCGCTCATAGCTGGCGTCGCGGCCAAACAGGTTGACCGTCATCACGCCGTCGTCGGTCAGCACCGAGCGGCAGTCGGCGTAAAAATCGGGGCTGTCGAGAACTGGTGCGGCGGCCTCGTGGTCGTACAGATCAACCTGCAGCGTGTCGATGCGGCCGGTGTGCTCGGGGTTGCGCACCTCCTCGGCGGCATCGGCGAGCAACACCCGCAGGCGCGGGCCATCGGCGGGCAGCTTGAACCAGCCTCGGCAGGCAACCAGCACCTGCGGGTTGATCTCCACCGCCGTGGTGTCCATGCGGCAGGCTTTGAAGCAGAACTTGGTGAGCGCGGCCGAGCCCAGGCCAAGCTGCATGGCGCGGCGTTTGGGCACCGAATCGGGCTCGACAAACAACAGCCAGGCCATCATGCGCTGCACGTAATCGAGTTCGATCTCGAACGGCGCATCGATCAGCATCGAGCCCTGGATCCACTCGGTGCCCAGGTGCAGAAAACGCACATCGCTGTCTTCGGAGATCGTGACCTCTGGGAGCGTCTGCGGCCCGCTGCGCCGGCGCGCGGCATGGGCGTTGGCGCCCTCCTTCATGCCACAGCACCGCGTGGGGCAAAACGGCTGGAATGGCGGGATGGGGCAACTGGCAAATGGGGCATGGTCAATCGGGTATCGGTGGATCAACGATTATGAACAGCCCGCCAAACCGTGCCGACGGTCACTGTCAAGGCAGTGAACCTGTTGACCAAGATGTGCAGCACCCCGTGAGCGATATCTTCGTAGCGAGCGGCACTGCCGCGACCCGCCAGCGACACCGCAGGCCAACGCCTTCGCGGCAGTGCCGCTCCCACCCATTCACGTCTCTGGCTGACTTTTTTGAGGCGACATCTGTGCCGCTTGAGAGAGGTAGTGCAATACCTCGGCCCAGGCCGCGCGCTTGCGCTCGAACGACCAACTGGCGTTGGCCGGGCTGGTGGAGGGCAATCGGTACACGGGCACACCCAGCGCCAGTGTGTGCTTCGCGTGGCGAAAGCTCTCGCCGCCGTTGTGGGCGATGGCTTGCAATGCTGGGCAGCGCTGGCGCAGGCCCGCGAGGTCGTTGAGCTCGGCGGCGCGGATGGCGGTGTCCAGGCTGCCCTCGCGCTCGCAGGCGGCGTACACGTCCCAGATGCCCAGACCGTGAGACAGCGCGGCGGCGATGCGCTCGGGGTAGCTCGCGGCCATCAGGTCTTGCGACCACAGCGCGCCCAGGATCTTCCAGAACTGATTTTGCGGGTGGCCGTAATACTGCTGCGCGCGGAGCGAAGCCACACCGGGGAAACTGCCGAGTACCAGCACGCGGGTGTTCGCGTCGAACACCGGGGCAAGGCCGTGCAGACGTGTCATCCGACGCTGGGGGCCATCAAGCGGGCGACCACAGAGCCGCTAGCCTTGGCAGTGCGGCGAACGCGTTGACCCGGGTGGCGCGGGCGAGCTCGTCGGGCGAGATGCCACGCAGCGTGGCCACCACGGCGCCGATCTGCGGCAGCTCGGCGGGTGTGTTGAGACCCTGCGGCTGTCCCGCCGCACGCTGGGCTGCGGTGGTGTAAAGCCATTGCGGCGGGATGTCGGGCGAATCGGTCTCCAACACCAGTGCCGACAGCGGCAGGGTGGTCGCGAGTTCGCGCAGGCGGCGGGCGGGCTCGAACGTCACCGCGCCACCAAAGCCGAGCTTGAAGCCAAGGTCGATGAACACCTGGGCCTGCTGGGCGCTGCCATTGAAGGCGTGGGCGATACCACCGCCGGTGGGCAGCTCGCGCAGGTGCTTGAGCAAGGCATCGGCGCTGCGCCGCACATGCACGATCACCGGCAGGCCGTGTTGGCGCGCGAGCTTGAGCTGCTCGCGGTAAAAAAAGGCTTGGCGCTCGCGCATCGCCGGCTCGCAGAGCGCGGGTACAAAAAAATCCAGTCCGATCTCGCCGATGGCGACCAAGCGCGGATCGTCGCGGTGCGCGGTGAGCGCGGCATCCAGCGCAGCCAGATCGCTTGTCTGCGCCTGCGGCACAAATAACGGGTGGATGCCCAGCGCGTAGGCATCACCCAGGCGGTGCGCCAGCAGGCGCACGGTGTCGAAGTTGGCGCGCTCCACCGCCGGGATCACACACAAGCCCACACCCAGATCGGCGGCGCGTGCCCGCGCGCTCAGTGCACCCGCGTGGCTGGGGCCGAACTCGGGCGCATCAAGATGACAATGGGTATCGATCCACATGGCGTTGTGAAGCCATTGTGCCCACGGGCGGCGAGTAGGCTCGGTTGAGCATCCGCTGGCCTTGTTTCAGGCGGCGTTTTTGCGAAAAACATGAGCGGATCCTGCGGTTCACTCGCGCAAAAGGAGCCCGCATCGCGAAGGCGCGGCTCAGTCCGCCGTCAGCACGCCCTTGGTCAGCCGCAACAAGCGGTTGCAACGCGCGGCCAGCGACTCGTCGTGGGTCACCAGAATAAAAGCGGTGCCCTGCTCGCGCGCCACTTGCAGCATGAGCTCGAACACGCCATCGGCCGTGCTGCGGTCCAGGTTGCCGGTCGGCTCGTCGGCCAGCACGCAGGCGGGCTGCGTGACCAGTGCGCGCGCAATCGCCACCCGCTGGCGCTCGCCGCCCGAGAGCTCGGCGGGGCGGTGGTCCAGCCGCTCGGCCAGCCCCACGCGGCCCAGCACCTGAGCCGCTTGCGCGCCGGCCTGCTCGCGCGCCAAGCGGCGGATCCACAGCGGCATGGCCACGTTGTCGCGCGCGGTGAACTCGGGCAGCAGGTGGTGGAACTGGTACACAAAACCCAGGTGCTTGTTGCGCAGCACACCCTGCTGTGCGGCATTCAGACCATCGAGCCGCTCGCCTTTGAGCGTGACATGGCCGCTGGTGGGCGCATCGAGTCCGCCCAGCAGATGCAGCAGCGTGCTTTTGCCCGAGCCGGAGGCACCGACGATGGCCACGGTTTCGCCCGTGCGCACCGTCAAGTCCACCCCCTGCAACACAGTGACGTCGAGCCGGCCTTCGGTGAAGCGTTTGGTCAGACCGCTGGCTTGAAGAACCACCTCACTCATAACGCAACGCCTCCGCCGGGTTCACGCGGCTCGCGCGCCAACTGGGATAAATCGTGGCCAAAAAAGACAAGATCAGCGAGATCACCGCGATCGGCAGGATGTCGCTGCGTTGCGGGTCGCTGGGCATGTTGCTGATGAGGTAAATGTCTTTGGGCAGAAAACTGGTGCGCAGCGCCTGCTCGATGGCGGGCACGATCACGTCGATGTTGAACGCAATGCCCAGCCCCAGCAGCAGGCCGGCGCCGGTGCCGATCACGCCCACCATCGCGCCTTGCACCATGAACACACCCATGATGCTGCGCGGGCTCGCGCCCAGCGTGCGCAAAATCGCGATGTCGGCGCGCTTGTCGGTCACCGTCATGACCAGCGTGGACACCAGGTTGAACGCCGCCACCGCCACGATCAGCGTGAGGATGATGAACATCATGCGTTTTTCCAGCTGCACAGCGGCAAACCAGGTGCGGTTCTGGCGCGTCCAGTCGCGCACCAGCAGGCCCTGATCGAGATCGGCAGCGATTGAAACCGCGACGGCGGGCGCCTGGTGCAGGTCTTGGATCTTTACCCGCACGCCGGTCGGCCCTTCGACCCGAAAGATGCGGGCTGCGTCGTCCATGTGCAGCAGCGCCAGCGCCGAGTCGTACTCGAAATGGCCCGAATCGAAGGTGCCCACCACGTTCATGCTGCGGATGCGCGGCACGATACCGGCAGGCGTCACCTGGCCGCTGGGCGCGATCAGCGTCACCGTGTCGCCGGTGGTCACGCCCAGGCTGCGCGCGAGCTCACCGCCCAGGATCACGTTGAATTCTCCTGGCGCCAGCCGGGCGAGGATGGACGGCGCCATCTCGCGCACCAGATCGGTCACCTTCGCCTCTTGCGCGGGGTCGATACCGCGAATCAGCGCGCCCTTCATGTCTTCGCCACGCGCAATCAGCGCCTGCGCGCCCACGTACGGCGCTGCCCCCAACACATCGGGGTGGCGTTCGATGCTGGCCAGCGTCTGCGCCAGGTTGGGGATGACCTGCCCGCCGACCTCGAACACCTCGATATGAGCCAGCACACCCAGCATGCGGTCGCGCACCTCTTTCTGAAAACCATTCATCACCGAGAGCACGATGATGAGCGCCGCCACACCCAGCGCAATGCCCAGCATGGACACGCCCGAGATGAAGGAAATGAAGCCGTTGCGCCGGGTGGCGCGCCCGGCGCGGGTGTAGCGCCAGCCAAGGAGGAGTTCGTAGGGGATTTGCATAAGCGGGGTTGAGCCGGGCGATTGTGGCATCCCCGACAATCAAGCGATGCCTCTCTCACGCCCCGAACCAGATTCTGCGCAGCACCTGCTGGTTCCCTTTGCCAGCGCAAGCGCGCCCGAATGCCAAGCGGTATTGCGCGATCTGGCGCTGCCAAATCTGACCGCGCTGCTCGCCGCGCTGGCGCCTCAGCCGGCAGACACCGGCGACGACCAAGCGTTCAGCGCGCCCCACGAGCATGCATTGGCCCGCTTGCTCGGGCTGCCCACCGACGACGGGAAAATCCCCTGGGCCGCCGCCGCCGGCGAGCGGCCAACGCAGCCGCAGGCCTGGTTCACTCCCTGCCATTTCCAGGTTGGCATGGATCAGGTCACGCTGTTGCCTGGCGATCAGATCGGGCTGGAAGAAGCCGATTCGCGCGCCCTGTTCAACGCCCTGGCGCCGTTTTGTGCCGAAGACGGTATCGCGCTGGTGTTTGAGTCTGCCACCCGCTGGCGCGCGCAGGGCGAGCCGCTGCGCGATCTTATGTGCGCCAGCCTGGACCGGGTGAGCGGCCGCTCGGTGGCCGACTGGACGCCCTCGCAGGGCCGCAGCCCGCTCATCACCCGCTTGCAGAGCGAAGCGCAAATGCTTTTTTACACACACGCGGTGAACGACCGGCGCGAGGCGGCGCGCGCCTACATCGTCAACGGCTTCTGGGTGCATGGCGCTGGCACTTTGGCCCACCCGCTCGCCCGCGTGGCGCCACCCACCCAACCCGATAGCCTGCGCCAAGCCGCTCTGCGCGCCGATTGGGCCGCTTGGCGAGCAGCCTGGCTGGCGCTGGACACTGGCGCCATTGCGCAGGCGCTGCAGCGGGTGCGCGATGGTGAAACATTCACGCTCACCCTGTGCGGCGAACGCAGCGCGCAGACCTGGGCGCCGCTACCGAGCGGCCTGGGCCAGAAGATCGGCCGTCTGTTCAATGCCCTGCGCGGTGCCCCGCCCGCCTGGAAAACCCTTGAGACCCTATGAAAATCACCACCCGCGATGTCCCGCCGCGCGCCGCCTGGGCGCTGGAGCAGGCCGGCCTGCACCCGCTGCTGGCGCGCCTGTTTGCCGCCCGGGGCATTACTGCCAAAGAGCAGCTCGATGACGCGCTGGCGCTGCTGATCCCACCATCTTTGATGCTTGGCGCGAGCGAAGCGGCGAAAGCTTTGGCCGACGCCATGGCCGCCCAGCAACGCATCTGCATCGTGGCCGACTACGACTGCGACGGCGCCACCGCCTGCGCGGTCGGCGTGCGCGGGCTGCGCCTGCTGGGCGCGCCGATGGGCTTTGACAACGTGGGCTACTTGGTGCCCGACCGCGTGACCGATGGCTACGGTCTCACCGCCTCAATCGCCCAGCGCGTGAAAGCTTCGGGCGCCGACCTGCTGGTCACGGTGGACAACGGCATCGCCAGCATGGACGGCGTTCGCGCCGCGCGTGCGCTGGGTTTGCAGGTGATCGTGACCGACCATCACCTTCCTGCGCTCTTGGGCGGTGAGATCGTGTTGCCCGAAGACTGCATCATCGTGAACCCCAACCAGCCAGGCTGCGGCTTTGAGAGCAAGAGCATTGCTGGCGTGGGCGTGATGTTTTATGTGTTGCTCGCGCTGCGAGCGGAGCTGCGAGCGCGCGGGGTTTTCGAGGCCCGCCCCACCGCCGGGCCGCCCCAAGGCGGGGCAACCCCCTCGGGGGGCAGCGAACCTCGCGCAGCGGGGAGCGTGGGGGCCATGGACACCACCGCCGGGCCGCCCCAAGGCGGGGCAGCCCCCCCGGGGGGCAGCGAACCTCGCGCAGCGGGGAGCGTGGGGGCAGGCATTGCCCAGCCGAAGATCGATACCCTGCTGCCCTTGGTCGCGCTCGGCACAGTCGCCGACGTGGTGAAGCTGGACGCCAACAACCGCCGTCTGGTCGCCCAAGGTCTGAAGCGGGTGCGCGCGGGCGCCATGCCGGCGGGCATGCGGGCGCTGCTCAACGTGGCCGCGCGCCGACCAGAAGCCGCCACCAGTTTCGATTTCGGCTTTGCGCTGGGCCCGCGCATCAACGCCGCTGGCCGCCTGGCCGACATGACGCTCGGCATCGAGTGCCTGATCACCGACGACGCTTTGCGCGCCGACGAACTCGCCCGCACGCTCGACGGCATCAACCGCGAGCGCAAATCGATCGAGGGCGACATGCGCGAGCAGGCGCTGCTGCTGGCCGAAGACCTGTTCGACGAGTCCGAAGAACCGCCACCGGCCATCACGGTGTTCGACCCCGATTTCCACGAGGGCGTGGTCGGCATCGTGGCCTCGCGGCTGAAAGACAAGCTGCACCGCCCCACCTTCGTCTTCGCCGCCAGCGGCGCCGAGGGCAAGGAACACGAGCTCAAAGGCTCGGGCCGCTCCATTCCCGGTTTTCACCTGCGCGACGCGCTCGACCTCGTGGCCAAGCGCCACCCGGGCGTGTTGCTGCGCTTCGGCGGCCACGCCATGGCGGCTGGCTGCACGATCGAAGAAGATCAGCTCGACACCTTCGAGGCTGCGTTGCAGCAGGTGGCCCACGAATGGCTGGACGCATCCACCCTGCAACGCCGGCTGGAGGCCGACGGGCCCCTGGACAAACAGTACCGCCGCGCCGACTTGGTCGACACGTTGCACAAAGAGGTCTGGGGACAAGGCTTTGCGCCCCCGGTGTTCTGCGAAGAGCTGCAAATCATCAGCCAGCGGCTGGTGGGCGAGAAACACTTGGCGCTGAAGATGAAACACCAAGGCGAGCCGGTCGACGGCATCTGGTTCGGCCACACCGAGCCACTGCCGGAGCGTGTGAAGTTGGCGTTCAGGCTAGACGCAGACGAATGGCAAGGCCAAAGACGGGTGCGGTTTCTGGTGGAAGCAAAGGAAGATTGACCGGAGCGCCACACCAATGTGCGCGCCAGCGGCGCGCTTCGAGCGGTCCGCAGGCCGCTCGATCCCAGGGCGCCGCGGAACCGGCTCTGCCGGGCCGCCAGCGCCGCCCCCTGGGGGGCTGAGGGCTGCGGCTCCCAGCCTGCCTGCGCAGGCTTGGACAGCCCGAAGAGACTGCGCCTCTGGCGCGGTCGCGGCCTGCAAGGCACGGCGAAGCCGGCGCGGGGGGGTCAACTCATCAATGCTTCACGCACCGCCGCCAGTTGCCGACGCGAGACCGCCAGCCGCTCGTCGACGCCGTCAAGCCGCACCATCCAGCCCTCGCCTTCCACCGGGTCGTTGTGCTTTTCCACTGCCCGTACGGCGCGCCGTGCCACCAGCGCGTTGCGGTGCACGCGCACAAACAGGTGCGGGTAGCGCAGCTCCAGGTCGTTGAGGGCGCCATCAAAAATGTGTTCTTTCTCAGCCGTGCGCACGGTGATGTATTTGAGTTCGGCCTTGAGGTAGACCACCTCGGAGAGGGCCACGCGCTCGCTGCGTCCGCGCTCTTGAATGATCAGGTGCTCGCTGCTGCCGCTGCTCAGCTCGGCGCCAGATTCGGCTGCGCTGCGCGCGCGCAGCACCTTTTGCAAGGCCTGCTGCAGCCGCTCTCGGCGCACCGGCTTGGTGAGATAGTCCACCGCTTCGAGCTCGAAGGCCTCCACCGCGTGCTCGGCGTAGGCGGTGACGAACACGATGGCAGGCGGCATGCCCATCTCGCGCAGCCGACTGGCCAGTTGCACACCATCGACACCGGGCATGCGCACATCAAGCAGCAGCAGGTCGCAGCCGGTGCGCTGAATCTGCTCAACCGCCTGCACCGCGTTGGCCGCTTCGCCCACCACATCGACACGCGGTTCGGTGCATTCGGCCAGCAACGTGCGCAACCGCGAGCGCGCATGCGCTTCGTCGTCAACGATCAGTACTTTGAGTGTCATGCCATGCTCCGTTGCTCCATTGCACCTTTTAGCTTACACCCGGTTGTCCCGGAGCCTGTCGGACTTGGGCGCGATGTATGCCAATCGACCGCATCTGCCCAAGTCCAACAGACCCCTAAATCGGGATTTCCAAACGCACCTGAAAAACGCCCTTGACCAGCGCGCTCTGAAACCGGCCTTGCACATCGTGCAGCAAGGTCAGGCGCTGGCGCACGTTGTCCAGCGCCAGCCCGTGCCCGCGTTTGCCGGTGCCAGCCGGTACGGTGTTGGTGACCTTGATCACCACCACATTGCCTCGGCGCTGGGTGCTGATGCGAACCTCCGCGCCCTCGGGGCTGGGCTCCACCCCGTGCTTGACAGCGTTTTCCACCAACGGCTGCAAGATGAGGGGTGGCAGCTTGGCGCGCGAAGCGGCCTCGTCCATGCTCCACTCCACCCTCAGGCGGTCACCGAAACGCACCTGCTCGATCGCCAAGTAGTGCTTGGCCAGCTCCAGCTCTTGCCACAGGGGCACCGATTCCTGGGTGTCGGCCAGCGCGTGGCGAAACAGCTCGCTCAGGTCTTCCAGCAGGTTCTCGGCTTTGGCAGGCTCTTCGCGCACCAGCGCGATGGCTGTATTGAGGGTGTTGAACAAAAAGTGGGGCCGAATGCGCGCCTGCAGCTCGGCCAGTTGCGCGGTGGTGCCGGCTGGCATGCGCGCTTTGGCGCGCCAAACCAGCGCGGCCACCAGCACCGCCGAAAGCAGCGTGCCAGCGGCTGCACTCGCCAGCCAAGGCGCCGGCTCGACCAGCCCCATCCAGGTCATGAGTCCGCAGCCATACAACGCCGCCCCCGCGCCCAACGCCATGCCCGCTGCCCACTGCCCCGGCATCGGGAGCCGCGAAAGCGGCTTTTTGATGGCGCAAGCCGCCAGCAGCCAGACCAGGGTAGCGGGCAGGGCCGCGCCGGTGAAAACCGCCATCTGAACCAGCCAAGCCCACGCACCCTGGGCCCCAAACATGGCGCCCACCACCACCACCGCCTGCACGAACAGCACCGCGCGCAACACCACCCCGACCTTGCAGGTGTCGAACACCAGCTCGCGCGGGTAGGCCAGCGCCGGCATGTTCGACAGGCGAAGCGTGCCGCCTGGCGGTGGCAGCTCTTGGTAGGTCGATAAAATCCGGGAGTCCTTCATGGCGACACTATAGGCCGCTGGGCGCGTTTCCAGCGAAACGGCCCACACGCACACGCCATGGCGCGATCGTCATCCAACACCTTGCGGCCAAGCCATCGCCTCGTCCACGCGGCCACCCACCCCTCGGCGCGCCATTCCTGCCCAACACCCTTCCCACACCGCCCGCACCATGAGCTCCAACCAACTCGACAAAAAATCCGAAGCCTGGTCTGCCCTGTTTTCTGAGCCCATGAGCGAGCTGGTCAAGCGCTACACCGCGAGCGTGTTTTTTGACCAGCGCCTGTGGCTGGCCGACATCACCGGCAGCCTGGCACATGCCGAGATGCTGGCCGCGCAAGCCATCATTTCCGACGCCGATCGCGCCGACATCGAGCGCGGGCTGGCGCAGATTCGAAGCGAGATTGAGGCCGGTGCGTTTGAGTGGAAGCTCGATCTGGAAGACGTGCACCTCAACATCGAAGCGCGCCTGACGCAGCTGGTGGGTGACGCGGGCAAGCGCCTGCACACCGGGCGCAGCCGCAACGACCAGGTCGCCACCGACGTGCGCCTGTGGCTGCGCGGCGAGATCGACCTGATCACCGAGCTGCTGGGCGAACTGCAGACCGCGCTGGTCGAAGTCGCCGAGAAAAACGTGGAAGTGATCATGCCGGGCTTCACCCATTTGCAGGTGGCGCAGCCGGTAAGTTTTGCCCACCACCTGCTGGCCTATGTGGAGATGTTTGCACGCGATGCCGAGCGCATGGGCGATGTGCGCCGCCGCACCAACCGGCTGCCTTTGGGCAGTGCCGCGCTGGCCGGCACCACCTACCCGCTGGACCGCGAGCGCGTGGCGCGAAGCCTGGGCATGGTCAATGAACGCGGTGAGCCGCAGCTGTGCCAAAACAGCCTGGACGCGGTGAGCGACCGCGACTTCGCGATCGAATTCACCGCTGCCGCCGCGCTGTGCATGGTGCACATCAGCCGCTTCAGCGAAGAGCTGATTTTGTGGATGAGCCAGAACTTCGGCTTCGTGAAAATCGCTGACCGCTTCACCACCGGTTCGTCCATCATGCCGCAGAAGAAAAACCCCGACGTACCCGAACTCGCGCGCGGCAAAACCGGCCGCGTGGTCGGTCACCTCATGGGCCTGATCACCCTCATGAAGGGCCAGCCGCTGGCTTACAACAAAGACAACCAGGAAGACAAAGAGCCGCTGTTCGACACGGTGGACACGCTCAAAGACACGCTGCGCATCTTTGCCGAGATGGTCGGCGGCCAGCCGAACCCGGCCACTGGCCAGAAAGAAGGCGGCATCACCGTCAACGCGATTGCGATGGAAGAAGCGGCCAAAAAAGGCTATGCCACCGCCACCGATCTGGCCGACTACCTGGTGAAGAAAGGCCTGCCGTTTCGCGACGCGCACGAGACCGTGGCGCACGCGGTCAAGGCCGCTGTCAGCCACAACTGCGATCTGTCCGAGCTGCCGCTGACGGTGCTGCAAGGCTTCAACGCCAGCATCGAAAAAGACGTGTACGAGTGCCTGAGCCTGCGCGGCTCGCTCAACGCGCGCAACACGCTGGGTGGCACCGCGCCCGCGCAGGTGCGCATCCAGATCGCGCGGCACCGCCAGCGCTTGGGTTGAACGCCAGCGGGCGAAGCCAGACGCCAAGCCAAACCGCTGCGGCGCCCCGCCTGGCGCTGAGCTGCCTCTGCGCGCACCTGGGGGAGCGCTTGACCAGCGGCCAGCTCACTGCCCTCGCCGGCCACGATTTCATGCAAGAGGCCGCCGCCACGCACCACCTGCGCCACTGCCTGCAGCAACCCTCGCTGCACCTGCGCAGCTACCTCGGCCAGCTGCCAGCGCAGCGGCTGCAGGCCGCTCTGCAATCGCCCGAGCTGCTGGCGGCGGTGCACCAAATACAAGCGCCGATACCCGGAAGCTGAGCCGGCGCTGTCCCGAACAGCGCAGCACCACGCAGCGCGCTCGATAGACTGACGGCCCGCCACTGGAGGTCTCCAATGATCGTGTTCACGCCGCAGGGCTGGCTGGAAAAGCTGCTCGCTGCCCTGCAGCGCAAAGCGCTCCAAGCCCTGATCAAGCCGGTGTTTTCGCCGCGCTTTTCCATTCGCTTCCAGCGCCGCTGGCTCGATGGACTGGCGCGGCTGTCGGTGCCAGTGCCCCGCGCCGCGCAGGCCACGCCCGCCACGGTGGGCGGCGTCCCTGGCGAATGGCTGCGCGCCAAAGCAGCGCCAACCGAGGCAGCGCCCGCCACCATCCTTTACCTGCACGGCGGCGCTTACTGCATCGGCTCGCCACACACCCACCGCTCGCTGACCGCACGCCTGAGCCTGACCAGCGGCCTGCCGGTGTTTGCAGCCGACTACCGGCTCGCCCCCGAACACCCCTTCCCCGCTGCGCTGGACGACGCGCTGGCCGCCTACCGCGCGCTGCGCGCCGATGGACCGGTGATCGTGGGCGGCGATTCGGCCGGCGGCGGTCTGGCGCTGGCACTCGCCATGGCCCTGCGCGACGCGGGCGAGGCGCTGCCCGCTTCGCTGCTGCTGCTCTCGCCCCTGGGCGACGCGGTGCTGCCCGACCTGTTGCCATCACCGCCGCCGGGCGAGGCCATGCTGAGCCCCGCCTGGGCCAAGGCTTGTGTGGACTTTTACCGCGGCCCACACAGCGCCACCGAGCCCGGCATTTCCCCGCTGCGTGGCGACCTGCGCGGACTGCCGCCCACGCTGATCCAGGCCGGCACCGACGAGCTGCTTCACCCGCAGGCGCTGGCGCTGGAGAGCGCGCTAAATGCCACTGGTGTGCACGTGCGCTGCGAGATCACCCAGCACCGCTGGCATGTGTTCCAGCTGCATGGCGGCGTGCTCAAGAGTGCCGACGAGGCCATCACCCGCTTGGCCAGCTTTGCCCACGCCCACCTGCCGCGCCGGTCTGGCGCCAACGCCAACGCCAACGCTAATGCCAATGCCAATGCCGAGGCTGTGGCGCAACACGAAATCGTGATCCTCGGCGCTGGCATGTCTGGCCTGTGCATGGCGATCCAGTTGCAAAAAGCCGGCCTGCACAACTTCGTCATCCTCGAAAAGCAGCCCGGCCTGGGCGGCACCTGGTGGGACAACACCTACCCCGGCGCGCATGTCGACGTGCCCTCGCCGGTGTACTCCTTCTCTTTCGCGCCCAACCCACGGTGGACGCGCCGCTTCGCCGGGGCGCCCGAAATCCAGGCCTACATGCAGCAGCTCGCCGAGCGCCACGGCCTCACCGAGCGCATCCGCTTCAACACGCGCTTGGCCGAGGCCACGTTCGATGAAGCGTCAGGCCACTGGCATTTCAAAACCGAGGATGGCGCCGCGCTGACATCGCGCTTCTTCGTCTGCAGCACCGGCCCGCTGAACCAGCCGCGCTGGCCCGACATTCCTGGCCTTGCCAGCTTCCAGGGCCAGCGCCTGCACTCGGCGCGCTGGGACCACAGCCTGCCACTAACCGGGCAGCGCGTGGCCGTCATCGGCACCGGCTCCACCGCCTCGCAACTCATCCCGCCCGTGGCCGCGCAGGCGAAGCAGCTGCATGTGTTTCAGCGCACCGCCAACTGGGTGCTGCCCCGCATCGACCGCCCTTACTACGCGATCGATCGCGTGCTGGCGCAGTCCGCGCTGTACAACCGCGCGGTGCGCTGGTGCTGGATGCAGCTGCTCGAATGGGGGCGCCGGGGCTTTGACGAAGGCACGCTGGCGCGCAAAGGCATGCTCAAGACCGCCGCCCTGCACCGCCAGCGCCAGGTGAGCGACCCTGCTCTGCGCGCGCAGCTCACGCCCAATTACCCGCTGGGCTGCAAGCGGCTCATCTATTCCAACGACTTCTACCCGGCGCTGGTCCAGCCGCATGTCGAGCTCGTCACCACCGGCATCGATCGCTTCACCCCAACCGGCATCGTCACCAGCGACGGCGCAGAGCGAGCGATCGACGTGCTGGTCTGCGCCACCGGTTTCGACACCCAGCATTTGCTTGCCAGCCTGAACGTGACCGGGCGCGCCGGCCAGACGCTGGCGCAGGCCTGGGCGGGCGGCCCAGAGGCCTACCACGGCATCAGCGTGGCGGGATTCCCCAATCTGTTCCTCCTGCTCGGCCCCAACACCGGCACCGGCCACACCTCCACCCTGCTCTACATCGAGCCCGAAGTGCGACACGCGATTGCCTGCATGCAGGCGGTACGCGCCGGCGGTCACCAAAGCATCGAGATCCAGGCAGGTGCCATGGCCGACCACAACCGCGCGCTGCAAAACCGGCTCGACGGCTCGGTGTGGAGCCATTGCCGCAGCTGGTACCGCATGGACAACGGCAAGATCGTTGCTCTGTTCCCCGGCTTCACTGCCGAGTATGTGAAGGCGGTGCGCCAGCCCAACTTCGGCCACTACCGCTTCGCCTGAAACGGCTGGCGCCACACCCCGTTTTGACTCGAATCAGACGCCCGCACAGCTCAGACGGTCACACCCCAATCCATCTGCAGCGCCTCGGCCTCAGTCCGATACAGCTTGAGCAGCGGGTGCTCATCCAGAAACCCCGCTGCCTTCAGCACCCGCTCCACCGGCAGTTTCAGCCCCACCAGATGCAGCGCGATGCCCTGGGCGTGAAGCTGGCTGAGCAGGGTGCCAAAGACTTCCACGCCGGTGGCGTCGATCCAGTTGATCGGGTGGGCGATCAGCACCACGCGCTGGGTGTCGGGGTGGCGCGCGATGTAGAGCGTGATGCTGCGCTCCAGGTCGTTGGCGGTGGCGAAGTCGAGCGCTGCGTCCATGCGCAGTGCGAAGGTGCGGGAGCCGAGCGCGGGCAGGTTCCACAGGTGGCGGTCGCGCAGGCTGCCGTCGGGGTGCAGACCCACTTCAACAATGCGCGGGTGCAGCCGCATGAAGAGGAAGTGGCTGAGCGCCATCACCACGCCGGTGAGCACGCCCCAATACAGGCGCGGTGCCGAGGCGATGGTCACTGCGAATGTCACCACCGCAATGCCCGCTTCGACCCGCGACACCTTCCACACCCGCACGAACTCCAATGGCGCGATCAGCCCTTGCACGGCGGCCACCACGATCGCGGCCAGCACGGCCATGGGCACATGGCGCAGCGCGGGTGTGAACAGCAGCGCCAGCGCCACCACCGCCACCGAGAAAATCACCGACCAGCCGGTGCGCGCGCCAGCGTAGCGGTTGAGCGCTGAGCGGGAGAACGAGGTGCTGGTGGGGAAAGCGCCACTGAAGCCGGCCGCGATCTTGCCCAGGCCGTGGCCGATCAGGTCGCGCTCGCGGTTCCAGCGCTGGCCCTGCTCGCGGCTGTCGACCCGCGCGCTCGATGCGGTTTCCAGAAAACTCACCAGGGTGATGAGCAGCGTGGGCAGCAGCAGCTGGCTCAGCACCTCCCAGCCTGGCCAGCCCGGTAACGAGAGGCCAGGCAAGCCCTGCGGCAGGTCTCCGATCACCGCACCGCCACGCCCTTCAAAGCCGCTCCACGCACTGATGCCCGAGCTCACCACCACCAGCAGCAACACGGTGGGCACGGTTTTGGGCAGGCGCTTGGCCAGCAGCAGCGCGGCATATGCGCCCAGGCCGAAGGCCAGCGTGGGCAGATGCAGCGCGGGCATCGCCGATAACGCCAACAGTCCAGCCAAGCCACCAGAAAAGCCGAACATAGCCGGCAACTGCGAACCGATGATGAGCACAGCCGCGCCCTGGGTGAAGGCCATCAGCACCGGCGCATTCACCAAGCTCAGCAGCCAGCCCGAGCGCAGGTAGCCCAGCGCGATCTGCAACACGCCCGAGAGCAGCGCGAGCCACATCGCCAGCTCGATCCAGCGCGCGCTGCCCGGCGCGGCCAGGCCGGTGAGCGAGGCGCTGACCATCAAACAGGTAAGCGCAGTCGGCCCGACCGACAGGCGAGGCGAGGCGCTGAACAGCACCGCGATCAGCGCCGGCAGCATGGAGGCGTAAATGCCAGTGATCAGCGGCATGCCGGCCAGGCTGGCGTAGGCAATGCCTTGCGGCACCAGCATCAGCCCCACCGTGACGCCCGCCAGCGCCTCGTTGCGCAGCAGCGGGCCATCGGGCCGTTCCCACAGCAGAAACGGCAACCAGGGGCCGAGGCGTTGCACGAGGTTCTGGCGGTTCATGCGGCGATGCTACGGCATGGCTGAGCACCGGCTGCGACTCGGGTGCGGCCCTTCACGCAGTTGTGGCAAGCTCCCGCCACGGTGTCCAGGCCTCGCGCGTTGCGGGCTTCCCGGCACCGTCCCCAGCCCCGCGATGCAAAACAACCAACTCCTGATCCTCGCCATCCTTGCCGTCCTTGCCGTCACGGTGGGTATGTTTCTGTGGGGCCGATGGCGCCACGACATGGTGGCCATCGGCGCCCTGCTGGCCTGCGTGGTCACCGGGTTGCTGCCTGCGCGCGAGGCGTTTTTGGGCTTTGGTCACCCGGCCGTGGTGTCGGTGGCCTGTGTGCTGGTGCTCAGCCGGGGTTTGCAGCTCTCGGGCGCGGTCGATGTGCTGGCGCGCGTTGCGCTGCCCAAAGACGCTGGCACCACGCTCAGCCTGCTGGCGCTGGTGGGGCTGGGCGCGCTGCTCTCGGGCTTCATGAACAACGTGGGCGCGATGGCGCTTTTGATGCCGCTGGCGATCCAGCTGGCACGTCGGCTGGAGATTGCGCCTGGCCAGGTGCTGATGCCGCTGGCCTTCGGCACGATTCTGGGTGGCATGACAACGCTGATCGGCACCCCGCCCAACCTCATCGTCTCGGCGTTTCGCGCTCAAAACGGTGGCAGTGGGTTTTCGATGTTCGACTTCACACCAGTGGGCCTGGCGGTGGCGGTGGCCGGTGTGCTGTTTGTGGCGCTGATCGGCTGGCGGCTGGTGCCAGTGCGCAAGGAGGCGGGGTTGGAGGGTTTTGAGACCGGCGCCTACCTGACCGAAGCACGTGTCGTGGCCGAGAGCAAGTCGATCGGCAAGACGCTGCGCGAACTCGACCCCGTGCTCGACGGCGTGGGCGCGCAGGTGGTGGGGCTGACGCGCGACAAGATGCGCGTGATCGCGCCCAGCCCCGGCCGGCGTCTGCGTGAGGGCGACATATTGGTGCTGGAAGCCGAGGCCGAGTCGCTGGCCAAGCTGCTGTCGGAACTTGGGCTCAAGCTGGAAGAGGCGGTGCGCCCGCCCGAGCCGGACGAGGCAGACGAGGCAGACGAGGTAGCCGACGACGGTCAAGCGGTGCCCGATGCGCAGGCCGATCCCAAGCCCACCCCCAAGACAGGCCCAGACACGGAAAAAGCCAAGAGCGAAGAAAAGAAAAAAGACAAAGACAAAGACGATGGCGCTTCGCGCGACATCGCGCTGATGGAGCTGGCGGTACGACCAGGTTCCATGCTCGAAGGCCGCTCGGCCACCGACATCCAACTGCGCAGCCGCTATGGCCTGAACCTGCTGGCGGTGTCGCGCCACGGCACCCGCACGCTCAAACGGCTGCGGCTGATGCCCCTCAAGCCCGGCGATCTGCTGCTGATGCAGGGCCCGCCGGAGGCGATCAACGAGTTCGCTACCGACATGGGCTGCGTGCCGCTGGCGCCGCGCTCGCTGCAGATTCCCAATGTGCGCAAGGCCTGGATCGCCAGCGGCATCATGGTGGGCTCGGTCGGCGCGGCGGCGTTCGGCCTGTTGCCGACCGCGATCGCGTTCGCGCTTGGTGTGCTGGCTTCGATGGCGTTGCGCACTGTGCCGCTGCGCTCGGTGTACGACGCGATCGACTGGCCGGTGATCGTGCTGCTGGGCGCACTCATCCCGGTGGCGGGGGTGATGGGAACCACCGGCACCGCCGACCTGATCGCGCGGCTGCTGCTGGACAGCGTGGCCCAAGGCAGCCCGGTGGGCGCGCTGGTGCTGGTGCTGCTGGTCACCATGTTCCTCTCGGATCTGATCAACAACGCCGCCACCGCTGCGGTGATGTGTCCGATCGCACTCGGCACCGCCAACGCGCTGGGGGTGAGTGCCGACGCGTTTTTGATGGCGGTGGCGATCGGCGCCTCGTGTGCCTTTCTCACGCCGATCGGCCACCAGAACAACACCCTCATCCTCGGCCCGGGCGGGTTTCGGTTTGGCGATTACTGGCGCATGGGGCTGCTGCTGGAAGTGATCGTGGTGGTCATCAGTGTGCCGCTGCTGTTGTGGGTATGGCCGCTGTGAACACCGATCGTCAAACACCCGGTAGCCGCGCCGTCACCGACAGCGAACGCATCATCGAGGCGCTGGACCAAGGGCGCAACAAGCGCGTGCGAAAGCTGATGGTGGGTTTGCACCCGGCCAAGATCGCCGCGCTGATCGAGCGGCTCGACGATGCTCACCGCGACGCGCTGTGGCAGCAGGTCGACTCGGCTCTGGCCGAGCGCATCCTGCCGCACCTGCGCGCGCAGCCGCGCCAGCAACTGCGCGAGCTCGACAGCGAAGACCTACCCGAGCTGGCCGATGGCGAGCCGATCGGACAGCCCGAAGATCCCATGCAAGGCCACCTGCAAGCGGTGCGCGAAGCGCTGGCCGATGGCCGCCTGAAGCGCGTGGGCAAGCTGCTGCAGCGCACCCACCCAGCCAAGGTGGCGGGCCTGCTCGAAGCCCTGCCGCGCAACGAGCGCCGCGCGGTCTGGAGCATGGTGGAGACCGACCGCGCCGGGCGCGTGCTCACCTACCTGCACGAAGAAATCTGCGTCGCGCTCGCGGCCGATCTGGAGCCGGGCGAGCTCGCCGCCTCGGTACAGCACCTGCCGCTCGACGACCTGGTCGACCTGATCCAGAACCTGCCCAGCGCGCTCGGCGCGCAACTGCTGGTCGCCACCACCGGGCAGCGCCGCCAGCAGCTTGATGCCCTGCTGTCTTACGCGGAAGACACAGCCGGCGGCCTGATGAACGCCGACACCATCGAGGTGCGCGCCGATGTGCGCGTGGGCACGGTGCTGCGCTACCTGCGCCTGCTGGAGAGCCTGCCGCCACAAACCGACATGCTGATGGTGGTCGACCGCGACGGCCGCTACGAAGGCGGGCTGAACCTGAGCGCGCTGCTCACCGCCCACACCGAGACCCGTGTGGCCGACCTGATGCACACCGACGTGGTGGCGATCCCGGTGGACATGCCGGCAGCCGAGGTTGGGCGGGTGTTCGGTGAATTCGATCTGCTCTCTGTGCCGGTGGTCGATGGCGATGGCCGGCTGGTGGGCCGCATCACTGGCGACGACGTGGTGGACCTGATCCGCGAAGACGCAGACCGCACCGTGATGCAAATGGCTGGCCTGAACCAGGAGGCCGACATGTTCGGCCCGGTGCTGGCCGGCTCGCGCAGCCGCGCGCTGTGGCTGGGCATCAACCTGCTGACCGCGCTGCTGGCCGCCTCCGTCATCAGCCGCTTCGAGGCCACGCTGGAGCAGCTGGTGGCGCTGGCCGTGCTGATGCCGATCGTGGCCAGCATGGGCGGCATTGCGGGCAGCCAAACCCTCACGCTGGTGATTCGCGGCTTGGCGCTGGGTCAGGTGCAGCCGGGCAACCTGCGGCTGCTGTTCAACCGCGAAATGGCCATCTCGGCCATCAATGGTGTGCTTTGGGCGGTGGTGATCGGGCTGCTCGTTTACGTTTGGTTTGGCAACACCATGCTGGGCGGCATCATCGGCGTGGCCATCCTCATCAACCTGCTGACAGCCGCGCTGGCCGGCCTGGGCATTCCGCTGCTGCTGCACCGCCTGGGCATCGACCCGGTGCTGGCCGGCGGCGTGATTCTGACCACGGTCACCGATGTGGTCGGCTTCTTCGCTTTCCTGGGGCTGGCCTCGTTGTGGCTGGTGTGAGGCCCCAAAGTGATTGAATGTTCAGCCTGACCAAGCGGCGCGTGCCATGACCGCCCCCAAGAAGCGGGTGTGAAGCAGCCCGCAAACCCGCCCAGCGCGTCACTTGGGCGGATTCGCCGCCGAGGCCTGCACCATCGCAATGACCAAAGCGATCACGGTCAGCGGCAAGAGAACGCTGGTCATGGCCCAGGTGAACCCGCTCAGCGCTGCGCTTTGCTGGGCCTGCAGCACAAGGTAGGTCACATAAGCCACGTAGCAGCCCAGGAACACGCCGCCTTCCCATCGGGCGATTTCGCGCCCGGTGATGAACACCGGAAGGCAGGCCAAGGCCACCGCCAGCATCACCCAGATGTCGAATTGCATCACCGCGCCCGGGATCACCAGGCCAGCGCTGCCCGACACCATGCCCGCGAGGCCCACGACGCCCAGCAGGTTGAAGGTGCAACTGCCCACCACATTGCCCACCGCGATGTCGCGCTCGCCTTTGATGGCCGCGATGATCGAGGTCGCCACCTCGGGCAGCGAAGTGCCAGCGGCCACGATGGTCAGCGCAATCACCACGTCGCTCACGCCCAGCGCTTTGGCAAAGATCACCGCCGATGTCACCAGCCAGTGCGCGCCCAGCACCAGCACCGCCAGCCCAATGATGATCAGCCCGATCTGCACCGGCAACCGCTCGTCCCAGCCGCCCTTCTCCGCTGGCTTGAACTCGGCTGCGTACTCATCAACAGCGGCCTGGGTTTCTTTGCGCGACTGCACGATGAGGAACACGGTGTAAGCCAGCACCAGCCCAAACAGCACCGCGCCATCGACCATGCCGATGCTGCCATCCAAGGCAAAGATCAGCAGCAGCAAAGAGGCGCCCAGCATGATCGGCACCTCTTGGCGGATCAGCTGGATGTTCACCACCAGCGGCGTGATCAGCGCTGCCAAGCCCAAGATGAACAGCACGTTGAAGATGTTGCTGCCCACCACGTTGCCAATGGCAATGTCGTTTTGGCCGCCCAGCACCGCGTTCACCGACACCGCCATTTCTGGCGCGCTGGTGCCAAAGGCCACAATGGTCAGGCCCACCACCAGCGGCGAAATGCCGAACGAAAAGGCCAGCTTGGAGGCGCCGCGCACCAGCAACTCGGCACCCCCCACCAAGAACACCAGCCCGGCGAAAAACATCAGAACATTCATGAGAAGACCCATCAAAAAGGGGACGCTCAGGGCGCAGGCCATGTTTCGATTGCCAAGCCAGCTCGATCAGCGCGGTGCTGGTCAAATTGAGAAATTCGACAGCAGCGCTTGCATTGTGGTGCACCTACACATCCAGTTTTCGAGCCAGAACATCACCATTAGCGGGCATGACCCCATCGCGCAAGAAGATGTCAGTTGCGCGTCAGGCGGGCTAAATTTCGATTTTCGAGCCCAGCTCGATCACCGCGTTGCTGGGCAAATTGAGAAACACCGCCGCCGCGCCCGCGTTGTGGTGCATCTGCGCAAACAGCTTTTCGCGCCAAGGCGCCATGCCGCCACCCATGGTGGGCACGACCACATCTCGCGAGAGAAAGTAGCTGGTGGTCATGGGCTCCAGATGGCAACCACGCCCGCGCATGGCGGTCAGGGCCTGCGGCACATCGGGGTCGTTTTTGAAGCCGTAGTGAATCACCACCTGCCAGCAGTTGTGGCCCAGCCGCTCCACCGCCAGGCGCTTGTCCAGCGCGATCCAGGGCACCTCGTGGCTCTTCACGGTGACAAACAGGTTTTGCTCGTGCAACACCTTGTTGTGCTTGAGGTTGTGCAGCAGCGCGTTGGGCACGGTGCCGGTCTCGGCGGTGAGGAAAACGGCTGTGCCCTCTACCCTGTGCGGCGGCGCCACAAAGACCGCATCGAGAAAACTGGGCAGATCCATCGCTTCGGCCTGCTGCTTGCGCCCCAACAAAGATCGGCCCTGCTTCCAGGTCATCATCAGCGTGAAGATCAGGCCGCCAATCATCAGCGGGAACCAGCCGCCGTCGAACAGCTTGAGCAGGTTGGAGCTGAAAAACGCCAGGTCAATCAAGAAGAAAAAGCCGGTCGGCAACAGGCAGATCCACAGCGGGTATTTCCAGCCGTAACGCAGCACAAAGAAGGTGAGCACGGTGGTGATCAGCATGTCCAGCGTCACCGCAATGCCGTAGGCCGCCGCCAGGTTGCTCGACGAGCGAAACATCACCACCGCCAGCACGATGGCCGCAAACAAACCCCAGTTCACAAACGGCAGGTAGATCTGCCCGGTGTCGCGCTCGCTGGTGTGGCGCACGTTCAAGCGCGGCAAATAGCCCAGCTGCATCGCCTGCTTGGTGACGCTGAAGGCGCCGGTGATCAGCGCTTGTGACGCGATCACGGTGGCCAGGGTGGCCAGGCCGACCAGCGGCAGCAACGCCCATTCGGGCGCCATCCTGAAGAATGGGTTTTCCACCGCTGTGGGGTCTTCGAGCAGCAGCGCGCCTTGGCCAAAGTAATTGAGCGTGAGGCAGGGCATGACGACCGAAAACCAAGCCAAGCGAATCGGCTTCTTGCCGAAATGGCCCAGGTCGGCGTACAGCGCTTCGGCGCCGGTGACACACAACACCACCGCGCCCAGGATGATGAAGGTGGTGCCCGGCTGGGTCCAGATAAAGCGCAGCGCATGGTGCGGGCTGAGCGCGCCCAAGATTTCGGGGTGGGCGGCGATGTGCGACACGCCCAGCGCGGCAATCGTCACAAACCACACCAGCGTGAGCGGCCCAAAGAAGCGCCCGATGCCACCCGTACCGCGCTTTTGCACCGCGAACAGCAAAAACAGCACCACCAGCGTGATCGGCACCACAAAGCGCCGAAACGCGGGCGAGACCACCTCCAGCCCCTCCACCGCCGAGAGCACCGAGATCGCGGGTGTGATCACACCATCGCCATAAAACAGCGAGGTGCCAAAAATGCCGATGACCAGCAGCACCCGGCGCAGCTGGGGCTTGTCTTTCACCGCCTGCGAGGCCAGCGCCAGCATCGCAATCAGCCCGCCCTCGCCCGCGTTGTCGGCCCGCAGCACCAGCACCACGTATTTCAGCGAGACGATGATGGTGAGCGTCCAGAACACGATGGACAGCACACCGTAGACATTGGCGTGGGTGAAAGGCACGTGGCCCGAGCCAAAAATCTCCTTGATGGCATACAGCACGCTGGTGCCGATGTCGCCATAGACCACGCCAATGGCGCCCACGGTGAGCGCGGTGAGGGAAGACTTGGAAGCGGACACAAAAACAACCCCGGCCTGGCGGCACGGGGCATCAAATTTCGGAGGAACGATTCTGCGCTTTTTCTGGCGCCTTGCGCCGGAGGGAAATCTTTCTCAGGGCACCGCAGAACTGGCTTTGCCAGGCCGCCAGTGCCGCCCCCTGGGGTGACGGCGAAGCCGGCGCGGGGGGAGTCAGCTCACTCGTAAACCTCGGCGTCTGGATCGGTCGCTTCCAGCTCGTAGCTTGCGGCCAGCATCGCCAAGCGGCCGATCACGCCGTACATGTAGAAACGGTTCGGCAGGCTGGCGCCGGGCTTCACACCGGGCTGCGGCAACTGCGCGCTTTTCTCAAACGCCAGCGGCACGAAGCGCGCGCCCGGCGCGTTGAGGTTTTCGTCCACACCGCGCTCGGCGTGCACCCGGTAAAAGCCGCCCACCACGTACCGGTCCATCATGTAGACCACCGGCTCGGCCACGGCGGCGTTGATGCGCTCGTTGGTCATCACACCTTCTTGAAGGATGACTTCGCCAGCACCCAAAGCGGTCTGCTCGCGCGCCATGGTCTCGCGCTGCGCTGGCGACAAGGCCTCGATTTCCTTGGCGTCGCGCACCGTCATGATGCCCATGCCGCCGGTGCCGTTGTCGGCCTTGATCACCACAAACGGCTTCTCGTTGATGCCGTATTCCTTGTACTTGCGGCGGATCTTGGTCAGCAGCGCGTCGGTGTTGGTGCGAAGGCAATCCATACCGGCGTCAGCGGTGAAATCCACCTGACCGCACTGGGCAAACACCGGGTTGATCAGCCAGTGGTCCATGCCCAGCAGCTTGCCAAAACGCTTGGCGACCTCTTCATAGGCCTTGAAGTGCTGGCTCTTGCGCCGCGTGCCCCAGCCCGCGTGCAGCGGTGGCAGCAAATACTGCTCATGCAGGTCTTCCAGGATGCCGGGCGCGCCTTCGTTGAGGTCGTTGTTGAGCAGAATGGTGCAGGGGTCGAAGTGCTTCAGCCCGAGCCGGCGCTTGCTGCGCACCAGCGGCTCCAGCGTGATCGTGTCGCCACCCGGCAGCTCGATGGTTTTGGGCGCGGTGATGTTGTTGGACAGCGAGCCCAGGCGCACATTGAGGCCGGCCTGGAAGAAGATGCGCTGCAGCTGGGCCAGGTTGCTCAGATAAAACGGATCGGTGCTGTTCTCAGGCACCAACAGCAGGTTTTTGGCTTCGGGGCAGATCTTCTCGATCGCCGCCATCGCCGCCTGCACCGCCAGCGGCATCATCTCAGGCGTCAGGTGGTTCCAGCCGCCGGGAAACAGGTTGGTGTCGACCGGCGCCAGCTTGAAGCCAGCGTTGCGCACGTCGACCGAGCTGTAGAACGGCGGCGTGTGTTCCATCCACTCCAGCCGGAACCAGCGCTCGATCACCGGGGTGGATTCGAGAATTCGCTGCTCAAGTTCGTTGATCGGGCCAGTGAGCGCGGTGACGAGGTGGGGGACCATAGGAAGGGGCAGTAAAGGCAGCTGGGCGGAAGGGTCAGTGTAATGGGCGCAGATGTCGGTCATTTCGCGCATTTGCAGGGCTGCGCCCTCGTTGTTCTTGGCTTCTGCCTTCTGAAGTCTGCACTTCCACTCAGGCTGGACTTGGCCTGTTCAGCCCGCCGATTTTGAAACCGCACAGCGCGAGCTGATGGGTTTTTTTCATCGGTCCATCAGGCCGAAAAAACCCGTTTCCACCATTGGCAAAAAGGCCCGTTACACCGCCACCAAGCTCGCTGGCGGCGTAAGTGGCGGAGCAAACGAAGACTTTCGGGCTTTCAGATGGATTCCCTCGCTCTAGAATCAAGCTAGCCACTTAACTACAAAGTCTAGCCATGATAAGCATCCCTCTGGCCCAAGCCAAAAACCAGTTGTCTGAGTTGATCAGCCGCGTCGAGCGCGGCGAAACCGTGGCCGTTACCCGGCGCGGCAAGCCGGTGGCCCATCTGGTCACGGTGTCTGACAGCGAAGCCCCCAGTCAGCAGCGCGAGCAGGTCGGCCAAGTTTTCGAGCGCTTGCGCCAGCTGCGCACAAGCCTGTCGCTTGAGGGCGATCTCAAAGCCATCGCACGCGAGGGCCTGGCCTGATGTCTTTCGTGATCGACAACTCTGTGGTCAGCGGCTGGCTGCTGGAAAGCCAGGCCAGCGCCTACAGCGAAGCCATTGCCCAACGCCTGCACACGAGCGGGGCCATCGCCCCGCCCCTGCTGCCGCTGGAATACACCAACGTCTTGCGCACCGCCTGCAAGCGTCAAAAGCTCATTGCTGCGCAAGCCCAAGAAATGCTGGCCATGCTGGCCGAGCTGCCCATCAGCATCGACACCACCGCCCCCAGCCCAGCCCAGCTGTTTGACCTGGCACTTCGCTACGACCTCACCAGCCACGACGCCCTGTACCTCGACCTCGCCCTGCGCCGCAGCCTGCCCATCGCCACCCAAGATCAGGCCCTTGCCCACGCCGCCATGGTTGCAGGCGTTGGCGTGGTGGCCGCCTGACCAACATTCAAACGCCCCGAGCCTGCCAAAGCGCTCAAACGAAAACCAATCCCCCCGGCTGTTCAGGTCATAGGACAATTGTTTGACCAGAAAGGCACTCATCTTCAGCTCCGTTTGTTTCACCCGCAGGATGGAGAGCAGATAGAAACTAAGCTATTGATTTCAAAATAGATTGTGACAATTTTGAGTGGCCAGTTCACGGGCTCAGGTCTTTTTAGCAGTGGGCTTTTTGGCCACCGGGGTCAGCTCCAATTCAACAGCCTTGAGGTTTTTCTTGGCGTCTGTATCCCGTGGTTTAAGGTCGGTTTTTTCCGCTGCTTTCTTTTTTGCTGACGGCTTGGCGGCAGGCATTTTCTTGACCGGGACTTTGGAGGCGCTTGTCTTCAGAGCCGTTTTTCCGGTTGCTTTGGTCGCAGCTTTTTTAGCAACGGGCTTTTTGGCCACCGGGGTCAGCTCCAATTCGACAGCCTTGAGGTTTGCCTCGGCATCTGCATACCCTGGTTTGAGGTCGAGTGCCTTGATCAGGTGGGCTTTCGCTTCGCTCAACTGGCCCTGTAGCCGCAAGAGGTTACCCAGATTGTTATGGGCCTCTGCAAGGTGCGGGGCATGGTGCAAAGCGTCTTGGTAGGAGCTGATGGCCAGGTCAAACTTGCCCTGACGTTTGTAGGCAACGCCCAGATTGATCATTGCAAAGACGAAGCCCGGGTCTACTTTCAGCGCACGCTTGTGAAAACTGACGGCTTTGCTGATGTTGCCCAGCTCCTGGAAGACGATACCCAGATCATTGAAAAGATCGGCCCGCTCAGGGTTTAGAACCACCGCCCGCTGCAACAGAAGCAGGGCTTGGTTGGGCGCTCCCATGCGACGCTGCACGGTTGCCATCTCATGCAGCGCATCGACGTGGTCAGGATTCGCTTTCAGCACTTGGGATAGGGCAAACTCAGCATCTTTCACCGATCCCGCTTTCAGATGGGCGCGCGCCTGAGTGAGCAGCATTTGCACCGGGTCTGCGGCGAATGCTGGTTTGGGCATGAGTTTGGCTATGCGCTGTTTGAGCTCTGGGGAGGACAACAGCTCATGGGCTTTTTCAAACGCAGTGAGCGCCAGCGTCGTGTCACCCAGCTGCTCTCGGGCCCAGCCAATCTGGGCCAGCACGGAAGCCTGAAAGGTCCTGCCCTCATCACCGCTGACTTTTTGGGCGGTTTTCCAGAGGGGAGCCAAGCGCTTCAGCGCCTCAAGGGGTTTGCCCACCCTGTTGTGCACCAGCACCATTCCCATGTTGGCACCCGCATTGGTGGGAGCAAGGGCCAGTGCCTGTTGGTACAGAGCGAGGGCAGACCCGAATTCCAGTGCTTCGAGTTTTTCGGCAGCTTGCCTCAGCAGCGGTTTGATGTCTGGTTGGCGTTTTCTCATTGTGCTTTTCCTCACCTTAATCGAGTTCCAATATTTTGCGGTAAGCGGGCCACGCGACTGTCTCAAAGTCCAGTCGCTGGACAACCGTGTCTCTCGCAGACAGGCCCAAATGCGCGTGATCGTCGGGTTTTGCCAGCGCATTGATTGCCAGCGCAGCGAGCTGGGCATGGTCCCTGAAGTCAAATAGCTGGCCGTTCACGTTGTTGCTGATGAACTCAGCAACGGGCGCGGTGTTGGAGGCAATCACCACGCAGCCCGCAGCCATTGCTTCCAGCATCGACCACGACAATACGAAAGGGTAAGTCAGGTACAGATGTACACGCGATATCTGCAATACCTTCAGATACTGGTCGTAGGGCAACGCACCCGTGAAATACACGCGCGTCAGATCGAGTTGCCCACCCACTTCTTGCAGCATGCGTTCTTTCCAGTGCTCAGCGTTGTCGGGCGGCTTGCCGTAGCTGCAGCCGTCTGCGCCCACCACCAGCACTTGGCACTTGGGGCGATGGCGCAATATCTCAGGCAGCGCGCGCATCAGTATGTGAAACCCCCGGTAGGGCTCAAGGTTGCGCGCAACAAAGGTGAGTACCTCGTCGTTGCGGCTCAGTTCCCGGCCGTCAGACAAGCGCACCGAAGCGGTCTGATCGGGTCGCACCCTTTGGGTATCGATGCCCTCATGCTGCACGATCAGCTGGTTTTGATAGCCGGCCGGAAAACGGCTGCGTTGCCATTCGGTGGGGCAAATACCCACGTCGCACGATTCAAGGGCGAGCAACTGCGTCGCGTTACTCGCATGCAAGCGGAAAATATCGTTGATCTGGCTGGGGAACTCGGGGTCGAAGCCCAGATCCGCACCGCGTGCGCGGTAGTAGTATTCAAAAAACCCCACCACGCGGGCACCTGGGAAGAAATCTCTCACAAAAAAGCCGTCACCCCAGCCCGGGTGCATGACGATGATGTCAGGCTCAAGCCCTGCGCGCTTGTAATGCCCGAGTGTGCGCATCACCTGCTCGCCCCGTCTAACTGCAAGCTCAAAACCACGTGCCCATGGGTGCACACCCTCGGGTGATTCGGGCATTGGGTATCGCAACAGGTTGACACCCTGCAATGGTGTCTCTTTGCCCACCCAATTGTCTGCACCGATCGCCCACACCTTGACCCCCGGTAGCGCAGCGGCTGTTTGCGAGACACGGCGAAACTGGCCCGGAAAGTTAGGGTGTATGAAAAGTATGTCCAATTTTTTCCTCTAGGGCCTGTCTTATCTGTTCGGCCGTGGGGGCTTGTGTCGTTGTCAAATCCCACACCTTGGGCAGGCTGTTTGTGTTGCGTCGCTGGGTGCGCCACCAAAAATTGAGACAAGCCGGGTCAGGTGCGTCGACCAGTTCTTGCAAACCCAGCCACACCTTGACCTCCACCGTTTTGGGCCCTGTCGTGAAGGGACCGTCAACCCAGCAGGCCATGCCTTGGGTCTTCATTGTGTCTCGCCACTCCCGTGCCCTTTGCTTCAATCGGGGGTGGTCGCCGGTCGCTATTCGTATTCGGTGGCGCTGCAGGTTCGGTAATGGATCCTGCTCGCTTGGGACATCCACTGCGTAGGGTGTCAGCCTGCCAAGCTGGCTGGCAAGTCGGCTGTCTGTCGCAAGGTAAGCATCAAACAGGTGCCAATGCGCCGTGGCCACCCACGCTTCAGGTTTGTCATGTATCCACGCGAGCACCCGCAAATCAGCGCGGGCATTCTGCAGCAGCGACACATCGTAGTCGGGCGCGGCCACCAGCAGCACGTGCAGGTTGCGCAGCTCGTATCGGTCATCACCCGCGCTGATCTGCCACACCCTGGCATTCGGGTAGCGTTGCTGAATGTGCTGGACCGTCGCACCGACACGATTGCGCTGGGCTTTTGTCGGCTTTTCGCCCGGGTAAACCCCAATCTGCAGGCGTTCAGCGCACAGGCCGCCGTCTTCGGTCAGCAAGCTGTCCCACCAGGCTCTTTTCAACCACAGCCCGACTTCTCGGCACAACACCGTTTCGTTGTGCTGAAGTCGTTTCAGTACACTGGGTTCGCGCCCGGTCAGTCGGGTGTAGCCGTGTCGGTGCAGGGCAAGCAGGTCGTTGCGACACACCACGCGTTTCTGCGTATGGTGTGCAAGGCGCAGGCACAACTCAACGTCTTCAAAGCCGTAAAAGTACGACTCATGAAAGCCACCCACAGCCCAGAATTCGTCGCGGCGGCACAGCAAAGCAGCGCCTGTCACTGCCGGTACGCTCTGGGCTGCGTGTTCAAGCTCTGTATCACCGCTGAGGGGTGTGCTTTCGTAGGGCAGGTAGCATTCTTGGTGTGATGCAAACCGCACCCCCAGGTGCTGAACCTCTGCCCACTGCTGGCCATTCGACAACTGGCTGACCTTGAGCAACTTGAGCCCAACAGCGCAAACATCAGCTTGGCGCAGGGTGTCGAGCATCACAGGCAAGGCGTCTTGTTGCCAAACGATATCGTTGTTCAAAAACAACAAAAAGGGTGTGCGGGCGAGTCGCGCTGCGCGGTTGCACGACTCTGAAAATGACCGGTTTTCGTTCAGTGCCTGAACAGTCGTGGGTAAGCGCTGCTGCCAGCGGTCCAGCACTGCCAGGCTGTTGTCGGTGCTGGCGTGGTCAATCACCACCCATTGGGCTGCAAGGGTTTTGTTGAATTTTTCCCAGCTCTGAAACAGATCGTCGAGCACGTTGGCACCGTTGCGGTTCAGCACCACCACGGTCACCAGAGGCTCGTCGTTCGGTTTCTGATCCCGTGGGGTGATGGGGGTGATGACTGCGGGCTCGAAAGCAACATGTACCGCACGGTGCTGCACGGTCTGTGGCCCACCTTGTAGCACTCGCCCCGTGCCCGCAAAAACAACATGGATCTCGTGAGGTTCGCCGTCGCAAACCCAGCGGGGCAAAGCGAGGTCAAAAGCAACCAGCCCCACAGCGCTTTCAGGCCACTTCAGGTGCTTGGCCAATGCGGGCATGTGCATCTGTGGGCGAAACAGGCGAATATCTCGTCCGTCAACGCGCAGCAACAACTCAACCGCAATGAGTGGTTCATCAAAGTGGACAGCCCAACCGCGCAGACGCCATGGGGTACACCCCTCAATGAGGCCGATCGCTCGGTCAGCAGATTTTTTCAGCAACACCGTGACCAAAGGTGGTCAAGCAACAAAAAGCCCGCCGTAGCGGGCTTTTGACTGACGCAAAGACAGCATCAAAGCAGATCGAAATTGAGGATGTTGGTCGTGAGATCTGAAGCAGAAACACCCACAAATGTGATGGTGTAGAGATCGCCGAATGTGGCCACTGCGTCGTTGCCGTTTTGCGACAGATCGGTCAAGAAGGGAGCGAGGTCGGCAAAGCTGTCGATACCGTCGAAGCCGAAGGTGAGCTTGTCTTCAGCAATGTTGAAGTCTGTGATTACCAGCGTGCCGGAAGCCACGTTCACACCAAAAAAGTCAGCGCCGCTGCCGCCTGTCAGGGTATCGTTGCCACCGCCACCCACCAAGGTGTCGTTGCCAGCATTACCGGTGATGTTCTGATTGCCCAGATCACCAGCGACCGCTGTTTTGGAATTGCCTTCTAGGCGGACGGTGCCATTGCCAATAATCACTGAAGACGCTACGTTTTCGAGCACCAGTGTCTTGCCAGGGCTGAGTTGACCCATCACAAAAGCAAGAATGTCTGTAGTGCCAACTTGGCCTTTAAAGGAAACGTCATTTGCACCGAGTGCAGTGGCGCTGGGTCCAGTGCTGGAACCACTGTCAGACAGGAACACGACATTCACTTTGACGGTGCTGGTGCCATCTCCTCCCACGGCTGCAAGCACAGCAGACACGGCATTCAGAAGCGCTGTTTTGGCAGTCGATTCTCCAGAGCCAAACGCTTCTGAAATCAAATTGTTGAGATAGCTTTTCGCTGCGGCTGGTGACACGGCTGCCGGCAGACCTTCGAACGCCATTGTCAGGCCAGCAGGCAGCGTTATGCCGACTTGGAGTGAGTCGGACGAAAGCTCTGCGGTCACCGCTTGACCCGTGGTTGTGAGCACCACGCCTTGAACCACGCCACCCGCGCCAGTGCCAGTAATGAGCGTACCGCCGCCCTGGAGTGATGTGGTTTGGACATCACCGCCAACTGTGTCGCCCAGTGTGGAATCAACCAATGCCTTTGCATCGTTAGAAAGGCCCACATAAGCACTACCCACCAGCGATTCAGACATGATTTGTTCCTAAAATAAAATTTGTTACGACGCGTTTATATCATTAACCACCACAGCAGACGGAAAGCCTGAGCATTTTTTTGTGACGCTGTGGTTATCCTGCAACTTGGTGCTTGCTGGAAGACCGTGTCCTCGTGGATAGTTCCGACTGTTCCGTCGCACACAAGTCTACATTTTTATGTAGACCAAAGAATTACATTTTTACAAACTGATGGTCGTCGCACCATGGCAGGCTGTACAAATCGAATACTTACGTAGACAAAACGGTCAATTTGCAGCCGACGTGCGCAAAATTTGGGTTTATCACCCTGAGTAAGGTGGTTCACTCCCTGCTGCAGATGAGGAATGCTGGCTGAAATTTTTTAATACATTTGATCAACAGGAAACAGATTGGAGCGAAACAACAAGCCATTCATGAGGCATAAATGCCTCATTATTGCCGGAGGTTCGGGCACCCAGCGGCGTTGTCCACGGGCAAGCAACTTCTGTCGGTGCACGACAAGCCGATGATTGACTGCCCGCTCAGCACGCTGATGCTGGCCGGTATGCGCGACGTGCCTGTCATCAGCACCCCGCAGGAGCGAGCCTTTGACCAAGAATGGCTGCGACCAGTACCTTGCGGCCTTGCTCCAGGATGTGGCTTGAAGTCGCGATTACTCATATGCTCAGCGTCTTTTATTCCATTTAGCAAATAGCGCCGATGCACACCCTCATCATTTGTGGCACCCCTTGGTGCGATCTGCCCGGCGTGCTCAAGCCGCTCCATGCAGCGGGTTTATCAGCGCCGCTTCCCGCTGAAAAAGGCGGTGTTCGCACGCTGTCCGATTGGCATGATCGCCTCTTCACCAACCGCTCAACCCCTGCGGCCGCCATGGAGCCAGGCAAGTCGTGGGAACACGCCGCAGGCGATATCTTCCTGGCGAACTGGGAGCAACCCCTTTGGGGCTGGGCAGATCACCGCAGCACCTGGCTGTTGGATTTTTGGCTGCAGTTCGATCCCCAGACGCGCTTTTTGTTTGTGCACACATCTGCTGCCGACACACTGGTCGCTGCTGCTGCAGCCCACCCCCAACACGAAGCGTTTGATGCCCATCAGGTGCTCGATCGCTGGTGCGCGTACCAGGCGCAAATGCTTGAATTCAGCCTGCGCCATCAAGACCGTTGTGCTTGGTTCACGCATCGCACGCTTGCATCTGATGAAGCGGCAAATCAGCCGTCGCTGATGCTGCCCTGGTCTTTGCCATTCTCCTCACCTGTGTCACGGCCAAACCTCAGCGCCGACACAGACCCATCATCAGCCCAGTTGTTGCATGCGTTCGCCATGCAGGCAGTGCAACAACACGCACAGGCATTGGCCCTGCAACAGGAGCTTTGGGCCACGCTTCCCGGTAGCGACGGTCACGACGTCACTGCCAAACCTCAAGCCGAGGCGTTGGCTGCCGCAGAAGTGTTCGAGCAGATTCGCAGCGTTGTTGTGCTTCAGCACGGCGCCACTCGGCAGCAACTGGCACTGACTCAGCAGGAAGTCATTGCCATCACCCTGAACAACGCGGAACTTCAGCAGCACATAGCTGCCGAGACCAAAGCCCGCAAAGAGGCAGCTGAAAAAGCAGAGCTTCTGCTGGCACAGTTGCACCAAGCCGAGCTGCAAGCCGAGACCAAAGCCAAACAGACCGAGGCGCAAGCAAAGGTCGAAGCCCTCAAGCAGCGCGACACCCTGAGCCAGGAAAAAGCCAACTTCATTGCCGCGCGCGACGCACTGGCGCAAGAAAAAGCCAAGCTGACCCAGCGCCTGGAGGCGCAGACAGCCGCCCAGCAGACCGAGTCCCAAGCCAAAGCCCAACTGCAAGCCAAACTGGACACCGAGATCAAAGCCCGCAAAGAGACGGCAGAAGAAGCAGATCTCTTGCTGGCGCAGTTGCACCAAGTTCAGGAAGAACTGGAAGCGCTGTTCCTCAAAAACCAGGAAGCCCAGCAGCAGCAGCATCAAGCGCTGGAGCACGCCAAAACCCAGCTGCAAGCCGAGACAAAAGCCAAACAGACCGAAGCGCAAGCAAAGGCCGAAGCCCTCAAGCAACGCGACGCCCTGAGTCAGGAAAAATCCAGCCTCATTGCTGCGCGCGATGCACTGGCGCAAGAAAAAGCCAAGCTGACCCAGCGCTTGGAGGCGCAGACAGCCGCTCAGCAGGCCGAATCCAAAGCCAAAACCCAACTGCAAGCCAAACTGGACGCCGAGACCAAAGCCCGCAAAGAGGCGGCAGAAGAAGCAGATCTCTTGCTGGCGCAGTTGCACCAAGTTCAGGAAGAACTGGAAGCGCTGTTCCTCAAAAACCAGGAAGCCCAGCAGCAGCAGCATCAAGCGCTGGAGCACGCCAAAACCCAGCTGCAAGCCGAGACAAAAGCCAAACAGACCGAAGCGCAAGCAAAGGCCGAAGCCCTCAAGCAACGCGACGCCCTGAGTCAGGAAAAATCCAGCCTCATTGCTGCGCGCGATGCACTGGCGCAAGAAAAAGCCAAGCTGACCCAGCGCTTGGAGGCGCAGACAGCCGCTCAGCAGGCCGAATCCAAAGCCAAAACCCAACTGCAAGCCAAACTGGACGCCGAGACCAAAGCCCGCAAAGAGGCGGCTGAAGAAGCAGATCTCTTGCTGGCGCAATTGCACCAGGTTCAGGAAGAGCTCGAAAACTACTTCCTACAGCACCAGGCTGCACAAGCTGAGTGCGAGGCTCTTCGGGCTCGTCTGGCGCGCTGGGCCGGACGCTTTCCAAACCAGTGTGCATGGGAAAGCCTTCAGACCCAGGCCTCGGTCGACCCGGACGCCCAAGAAATCGTCCTCTTGCAAACGGAGTATGGCGACCGGCTCTTTCCCGAACTCCGTTTAAAGCTCCATGCTGCCAAAAACCGCCTTCAACTCACGCTGATGCGTCCGGCGGGCGGGGCTGCCCCATGGCTTAAATGGCCGCAGTTTGAACGCCCCGATGGTCAGTGGCAAGCCGCAGACGAACTGCTCATCGACCCTGCCGCCCGCAAAGGCTCGGCCGAGGCGGCAAACCTGGCCGCCCTCGCCCCATCCGACTTGAAGCTGCTGGTGGCGTTGTGCGAATCTTTGGGAGCGCAAGACGCAACCCACTGGGCTTCTCAGTGGCAAGCCATGGCACAGGCGCTGCGTGCGCTGCCACCCCGTTGGCGGTACGACGCCATCCGTTTGCGGGAAGAGCAACAGCTGCCCCAGTACGAACACCTCTGGCTTCGCTTGGACAACGCCCAGTGGGGCGACCGCCACTGGCCAGCCTTTGAATTCGTGCTCAGTTCGCACCAGCCGCGGTCTGCCAAAGGGTCCCATCTCCCCAAGCTGGAATTCCCCTTGTCCGCCGAAGGCACGCCCAAGCAGTTCGACAACTGGTTCGCCGAATCCGAAGACCACAAAGGCCCCAAGTTCGAACTCCGATTCGAGACCCTGGCCCCCGCCATGGACATGTCTTGCTGGAATGCATTGAGCAAAACCGATCAGGGCCAGGCCATGCAAATCGCCATCGCATTGCCCCAGATGCTCCAAGAGCTGCAACAGGCCGGCGTTGGCGTCAGCCACCCCTGGTCAGACTGGCAAACACTCGCCAAAAGCATTCAAGTCACTTTGGTGACCTGTCTCGGCCTAGATGTCAAGGCGCTGCCCCGTGCAAAAACCCCAGCCGCCGTCTGACTGGTCCGCCAGCCTCCAGCTGCTGGCGCGCTTGCACCCACCCGCCAGCGTCGTCTATGTGGGCGACGCACCGGTATCCAGCCCTTCCCGGGTGTGGGAGGGGTGGGGCGCTGCGCACACGCTGCACATTCACCAGACGCAGGCCGGTATCGCCCCGGCAGACATCAGCGCAGCGCCCATCGCAGGGCGGCGCACTGTTCAGGCGGTGCTTGGCGAGCAGGCGGAGCAATCGGTTACGGTGTATCAGCTCAGCCTGCAGGCCGAAAGCGGGTTGTGGCCACCGCAGGCGCTGCACGCCATCTGGCCCAACCTGCGGACCTTGGCCAACCACCCGTGTGTCACCACCACGTTGGACATCACCCTGAACGGGTGTTTTGAAACGGGCTTTGAGCCGCCCAACTGGCTGTTTTTGGATCCGTTGCACAGCCTGCACATTCTGCGGGGTGCCCAACAGGCCTTGCGCCATTTGCAGGTGGTGGTGGCCCGGGTCGCATTGCCACCTGCCGACACCCAAGAACTGCGCAGCGCCAGCGTTTCAGCCATCACCTCCCGGCTGTCAGAGGAGGGCTTTTTGGCCGTCTCGGTGCTGGAGAGTCGCAACCCCATGCTCGGCTGGGTTTTGTTTGCCAAAGACACCGTCACCCCTCTCAAGACATCGATTGCCGCGCGCGACGCACTGGCGCAAGAAAAAGCCGAACTAACCCAGCGCCTGGAGGCGCAGACAGCCGCCCAGCAGGCCGAATCCAAGGCCAAAGCCCAACTGCAAGCCCAGCTGCAAACGGAGAC